>Ga0268299_1000021_pt1 | contig 648646 bp, 582 predicted proteins | sample NOBtaG_FD_193484 | JGI IMG/M metagenome (GOLD analysis project Ga0268299, IMG submission 193484) | Activated sludge microbial communities from bioreactor in Nijmegen, Gelderland, Netherland - NOB reactor | ecosystem: Engineered > Bioreactor > Aerobic > Activated sludge | place: Netherlands... | reverse complement strand
AGAATGTTTCGACCTCCGAGCGGCGGCCAGTGCTCCAGGCGGTCGAGAGCGTCCAGCCCATTGTCGGGTCGGTCTCTGTTACGGCGGTCGCGGCCCGGTACGGGTTCGACGATAACTGATACGTATAGCCCGCAACGGTCTTGTACCGCGTCTGGACCTTGATGCCGTGCTGTTCGTTGGTTGGGTCTTCGGTTGCAATGTTCTCAATCGACCGAGAAAGGCGCACTCTTCCCAGTTGGTCGTAATGCTGAACCGCGACCTTCTTCCTGTCGTCAATCGACTCGAGGTCGGAGCGGACAATTACCCGACGAGCTACGTCGTTATACTCGGTCTGTGTCCAAGACTCCAGCAGGGTATTCGCCGCATTCCTAACCTTCGTCGGCCGCCCAAGTGCGTCATATTCCGTCACGACCGAAACACTGTTATCCACATCCGTCGCAGTCGTCACAAGCCCCGTGTAAAAGTCATACACCGCCGTCGAGGTCCTCGCGATGTTCGTCCCATGTGCCGCAATCGTCTGCGTCGGGTAAAGCCCGGTCACATTCCCGTTCGGCCCTGCCACATCTCCATACGTGATCTGCGTGACCGTGTTATTCGCATCCGTCGTCTGCGTAACATTCCCGTACTGATCATAAACCGCAGTCGTCGAGACTGAGTTGCCTCCGTTAAGCCGGAAGCCGTTTGCGTCAGGGCTCGCAAGTGCACCTTTGTTGTTATCCCAAACCCGAGTCTCCGTCAGGTTTCCGTTGACCGGAGAAGTCGTCATGCCGTCATAGAGAAACTCACTGCGGGAAACAACCGCATCGTTCGCATCGCGCACCTCGGTTGACTTGATCAGGTTGAGCAGTGCCGGCGAATTGGGGTTTGAGTAATGGTTCGGGCTATCGGTCGTCGTGTCGGTCGCGATCGGCGTCGGGTAGTAATATGAGTTTACCGTCTTCCTCAGCAGGATCCGTTCCGAGGGCAGAGCGGTCACCTTCAGGGCATTGCCGGTGCCGGTTCGAGTTATCGATGAATAGGGCACCCAATCGTATTCCCGGACCTCAAGCACGTTCCCATTCTTGTCGTAATCGAATTCCTTGATCGCGGTAAACGCCGGATTTCCGTTTGCATCCGGGATGGTTGAAAGCTCCGTCTTGACATAGGGATTGCCGCCAACCAACGGAGCAGTATTTTCGGCCCATATCTTTTCTGAGATCGTACCGTTCGAACTCATTACCCGGTAGGCGTATCCCTTGAAAACTCCTTGTATGTCCGAATACTCATTCGACCACGAACCATCCGGTAGCGTAACCCCCCCGACCCCCATGAACGACGCGTTCGAATATGCGGTTTCTTCGGTAACTTCCGGGGCGCTTCCATCGTACTCCGCAAGATAATTCAACTTACGATTCACGACACAATTGCTGAGTACGTCGAAGGCTCCAAGAACCCCTGGTTCCAGGTCGAGGTGGTAATCGTAAAGCACCTCGGCTTCCGACGGCATCTTGATGTAATTCAATTCACCCCAGCCATCTGTGTAAGCCGTCCCAGGATGACTGGAAGCACCGTTATAGCCGAATTCAATCTCCTGCGATCCGGTCTGAGACGGGAGGATAATTTTTTCGACCACCGAAGGATTCTCAAAAAGATCCTCATACCTGTACGCCGGGTTCGCATTCAATGCTTCGGTCGCTTTGTAGTTCCGATAAACATAGATCGACCCCCAAACGATCGTAGTCGTTACATCGGCGCCGCCAACCCCTTTTTGCGTTATATGGGTCTGACCATTAGCTGTTGAAAACTCGATCTTGTGTCCGACGTTATTTTCGATCGAATTGGTCCTAACAAGAACACGATTGCCATTTCGGTCCGTGATTCTCTGGTTCACTGTCGAGTCATCAGCCGGGGCGTTCTCTACGACCCGTCCGTCCGGATAATACAAGGTCCAACGTTGGCTCAACATTCCGGCCCCAATGCCTTGACCCGGTGGTACAAAGAGACGCAAATTTGAACCGTCGTTGCTGTAGTAGTGCATTCCGGTTGTCGAGATAGTCTGTAAAACGTAGCTGCAGCTGGCCACTGGTCCGTCCGGATTATCTGCCAGTGCATAAGAGTGTCGTACTCCGTTCGGATCAATTGAGAAGAAACCGTCCCCAAATTCGTCGATAAACGCCGGACCGGTGCCGCGCGGCCGAAATTCCTTGACCCCGCCATCCGGAAGCCGGAGTTCGAGCTTGTAACGGTAGCCATTTCTGAGGTATGGGATAGCGTTTCCATTTGTGCATGCTTCCTCCTCATAAAGCCCGTTGTAGCCGCTACGAATAACTAGTTCGAGGATGTGCCGGCCATTGTCAAAAAACCATCCCCCAGAATGACTTGCTTGCAGGAGGTCTCGCATGTATTTGGTGTTGCCGACCTCATCCGGGATTCCGTCATGTCGGAGTTGTTGTGCTGAATCCCACAGCTTACTGTTGTACTTCAAGCCGACGGCAAGACCCGGCGATGATCCTTTGCCTGCGGGCAGGGACGCCAAGGGAATATTCAGAACAACGTTTCCGTTCTGCAGATTGACCGTTTCGATGTCTGAGATCGCGTAGCTATTGCCAGCTTGCAGCCCGCGGTCGGGACGACGCTCCTGAGCGGAGGCGTTCGCTACGTACGCAACGCAAAACGCCGCAAATACAAGGGCAAACTTGAAATTCCGAAACTGAAAAATCGATATTTTACGAGTCATGGCGTTGGATCCTCAAAAACTTCCTGAAAAACAAACCTGATCACCGAAAGACAAAAACCTTAACGTTACCGCCGATAGTAGGCCGGCACGGGTATGTCTCCGCTCATTCCCCATTGGACGGAGCGGAGTTCGTCCTGCTGGCCGAGTTTGCTTGATTGGCGGATGTACCACGTTCCGTTGGAGGGCCGCCAGACGGCGATGTCGACGATGCCGTCGCCGTCGTAATCGTTCTGGACTGCGATGTCGCCCGCTTCCTGCCACGTTACCGATGAGGTGCTGGTGAAAGCTGCGTTGAGAATTACCCAACTGTTGCCGTTCCTGAGTGCGTAGTTTGCCTTTCCGTCGCCGTCGTAATCGGCCGGGACGGGAACCGCGGTGCTGCTGCCGAAGGATGGCGATTGCAGCACGCCGTTACTGCTGTTGACCGAATAGAACGTCTGATTGGACGAGCGCCAAACAGCGATGTCGGCACGGCCGTCGCCGTCGTGATCGGCCGGTGCAGGCACGTCGGTCGAAAGCCCGAACTGAATTATCGTGGTGCCGCTGTCAGAGCTTCGCGTGATATACCAGGTTCCGTTAGAAGGCCTAAAGACCGCGGCATCCGTCTTTCCGTCGCCGTCGTAGTCCGCCGGAGCCGTTATATCGTTCGCTGCCCCGAATTCGACGCTGTAGTAGGTGCTGCTGCTCGAAAGATAGATCCACCATTCGTTCTCGGCCGGCCGGAATACCGAAAAGTCCGTTTTACCATCGCCGTCGAAATCGCCGGGCACGGGTATGTCGCCGGAGGTTCCCCACGAGAAAGTGGTCTGCTGTGAACCAGGCCCGCCAAGAACCCACCAGACCCCGGTCGATGGCCGCCAGACGGCCAGATCGGCAGGCGGTGCGGCATTGGCGTTCGCATCCTCGACCGCAAGTAGCCGCGAACCCGCGTAGATATACTCCTTCGAGAGCTGGGGCGTAGGAGTAGGGGTGGGGACGGAAAACAGGTTCCAACTGCTCGACGAGTTGCGAGGTAGCTTGCGCCCAAACCAGCCGGTCTTTTCACCGCTTAATGGGTCGGTCCGGGGGAGCCATCCGTTGCTGGCGAAAATGCCCAGAGCAACAAAAGCGAAGGCTACGACCACACTCCCACCGAAAAGCAGCTTTCGGTGAGGGTTCGGCATTCGAAACGAAGAATGAGACATGATTGACTCCTTTTGCTTGGGTGCAAAAAATTCAGTGAACAAATGACGGAACGCATCATTCTGCTGTTCGCTGTAGTAACGGATCGTGCACTGCTTACGGAGAGGGCATTTACGAGACCAACGACCTCTCTTGTCTATCGCCAAAACGGATAAACCAAACGCTCCAACTGTAGTGCCTGAATCCTCGATCGGGAGACCGCATCGATTCGGAATAACCATCGGCGCCGATCCAGCAAGTTGAAACCACTTTTTGTCCTTACGGCTAAGGGACGGAATCAAAATGGGCTTTTGCGTTAATTTTTGAGAAAAATGCGATTTTGATTATTTTTTTTCCATTGAGGCTGGAAATCACTTTCAGAAAATCGCCGTCACGCATGCGTTCACGCGAAATTTCTGTCTTGATCTGTCTTCTCGAGCGCCGGCCAGCGGTGCGGAAACATCGGAAACGCCCGTGTTTATTGAGGAAAGATGAATTTCGAGTAGCGGAAAAGCGAGCAAATAGCTAGGTATGGTCGGCGTTCATCGCGGTACGATCCGGTTCGCAACGCGAACAACGGGCATTATTCCGTGAGCAACGGGCATTATTCCGTGAGCAATGGCCTTTATTCCGCGAACAACGGGCATTATTCCGTGAGCAATGGCCTTTATTCCGCGAACAACGGGCATTATTTCGCGAACAACGGGCATTATTTCGCGAACAATGGACATTATTTCTTGAACAATGGGCATTATTCCGCGAACAACGGGCATTTGACCATGAATTGTTTGCACCCGAAGGCGTTCTGTCCGGTCAGATCAGGACCCGTTGTTCGCCCGGCAACGCACGACTTGAAAATTTTTTGCGACCTTTACTATAATTCAACCGCCTAGAAAGACTTGCGATGCCGTACGTTTCAAAGGAGACGTGGGCGTGGTGGTCGCGATCTTCTTTCTAGGCAGGGGCCGGAGACGGTCTCGGGTCGCCGCCACAACGATCTCCCGCAATCCCCTAAAACCGTATTCCATATCACAGGTCTTTCTCGGTAAGCCCCGGTGCGGCATGCCGCGATTGTGTGCCGTGCCGGCAATCACTAACAAAAGGAGAAAGAGAGTATGATTCCGAGTTCAAAATGGTTTCCGACGACGCTGCAGGACCGTGCAGCGTGGTTTCAGAATTTTCGCGATCAGTTTTCGGCGCTGGCGGCCGGGCTCGGGTTTGCGCCTGCCGATGTGACGGCGGTGGACGACGACAATTCGGCGTTTCAATGGCTTGCGGCAACGGCCGTCACGGTCGAATCGTTCTCGCAGGGAATGACTGCATATCGAAAGTTGATAACCGAGGGTGACATCGGCGAACCGGCCGCCGTCGTGCCCGCTCCGCCGGTATTTGCGCTTGTACCGACGGTCGATCCGGGAATATTCGAGCGGCTCATCGCCCTGGTCGAACGCATCCGCGTCGCGCCAAATTATTCGCCTGAAGAGGGCGAACTGCTCGGCATCATTCCGGCGGCGAGTTCGAGCATCGCGCCCGATGATCTACAGCCTTCGCTAAAGGCAAAGGCGATGCCGGCAAATGTCGTGATGGTCGAATTTGTCCGCGGCAAGACGCAAGGCATAGCTATCGAGACCAAGGTCGATAACGACGCGGCGTGGTCCACGGCCGGCAGCTTTTTCAAATCGCCGGCCCAGCTCACAATTGCCGCGAGCCCGGGCAACCTGCCGCGTGCCGTCCAGATCCGAGCCCGTTATCTGCAGGACAACACACCGGTCGGCCTGCTGTCTGACACGGTCAACGTCGTGACCACGCCCTGAACATCGGCGTCCGTTGCTGGCCTTTCCGCAATTTCGGCTATCGCGATCGCGGTAGCCTTTAAGCCCATCTTACGATTCGATCCGGTAATTCGGCGCTTCTTTTGTGATGATCACGTCGTGGACGTGCGATTCGCGAAGCCCGGCCGAGGTTATCCTGACAAATCGGGCGTTATTCTGAAGTTCGTTGATGTTGCGACAGCCGGTGTAACCCATTCCGGCCCTGAGCCCGCCGATCAGCTGGGTCACCATGTCGGCGACCGAGCCTTTGTATGCGACGCGGCCCTCAATGCCCTCGGGGACGAACTTCGAATCGGCGGTCGTGCCTTCCTGGGCGTAGCGGTCGCTGGAGCCTTTCTTCATTGCCCCTATCGAACCCATGCCGCGATAGGTCTTGAAGTTCCGCCCCTGGAAAAGTATCACTTCGCCAGGAGCTTCTTCGGTCCCGGCGAAAAGCGACCCGATCATTACGCAATCGGCACCGGCGGCGATCGCCTTGGCAACGTCGCCCGAAAATTTTACTCCGCCATCGGCGATGATCGGCACATTCGACCCGCGTGCGGCACCGACCGCGTCAAAGATCGCCATTATCTGCGGAACGCCCGCACCGGTGACGACGCGCGTAGTGCAGATCGATCCGGGCCCGATACCGATCTTGACCGCGTCGACGCCGGCTGAGATCAGAGCTTTCGTCGCTTCGGCGGTGGCGACGTTGCCGGCAACGAGTTCGACGTCGGGGAACCTGGCTTTGATCGCTTTCACGGCATCGATCACACGCGAACTATGCCCGTGGGCGGTGTCGATAACGATCGCGTCGGCTCGCGAGGCGATCAAGGCTCCGGCCCTTTCCAGAAAATCGCCGGTCGCGCCGATCGCCGCGGCACATCTGAGACGCCCGAGCCCGTCCTTTGCCGCGTGCGGGAACCGTATCGCCTTTTGAATGTCCTTGACCGTGATCAGGCCCTTGAGATGACCGTCGTCATCAACGACAAGCAGCTTCTCGATGCGGTGCTTCTGCAGCTTTACTTTGGCCTCGTCAAGCGTCGTTCCGACCGGAACCGTCACGAGCGGCTGCGGCGTCATCACCTCAGAAACAGCGATATCGAAACGCGTCTCGAACCGCAGGTCGCGATTGGTGATGATGCCGACGAGCAAACCGGCGTCGTCGATCACGGGAACGCCGCTGATCTTGTAGCGCTCCATGATGTTCAGAGCTTCTGAAACAAGGGCCGAGGCGTGGATCGTTACCGGATCGACGATCATCCCCGATTCGCTGCGTTTGACCTTATCGACCTCTTCGGCCTGCTCTTCGATGCCGTAATTCTTATGGATGACCCCGATCCCGCCCTGTTGCGCGAGCGCGATCGCAAGCGAGGCCTCGGTGACGGTGTCCATCGCCGAAGAACATAGCGGGATATTTAGCTCGATCCCGCGCGAGAATCTCGTCCTCGTATCGACCTCGCCCGGCAGCACGTCGGAATAGGCCGGAGTAAGCAGAACGTCGTCGAAGGTAAGCCCTTCGCGGATCTCTTCGATTTGCATAATCAATTATCTGGTCGGCCGACTGATCCGGGCCACCTGCGTCACGCCGGCAAGTGATACCGCCACCATCGGTCAATTCTTACAAAAAAGCCCGCATTGTATCTGCAGGCACCCGGAGCATCATCTGTTTTCAAGTCGCGATTTTCGGTTCAACGTGTCGTTTCATCGCCTTTCCGGTGTAGCTGCGGGCGTTGCCGTCGCGGCCGGCCTTGCTGCCGGGGTCGGCGTACGGACCGGCACGGCCGGCGTCCTTGCCGGCGCCGTGGCCGAATTCGCTGACGGCGTCGGAGTTGTTGACGGCGTCGGGGTTTGGACGGCCCGATTTATAACGGGCGGCGTCGAAACCGGCGGCGTCACGGTCGTAGCATCGGGTGTCGCTTCCGGGGTCGCGCCCGGGACCTCGGGAACCTCGAATGTGATCGCACCCGATTGCCAGATCTGCGCGATGTTGTCCTTGTTGATCTCGAATTCGATCGCCGCACGCCGCGGATTGGCCGGAGACTTCGGCAATCCGATAAGCCTGCCGTTGATGAGAAGCTGGGCCGATTCAGCCAACGCTTTCGAGTAACTCAGCTTTAGAGACTGCTTCGGTTCGAAGGTCACCGGTGCAGCAGAATTAACAAGGGTCGAGTTGTTTCGGCCGTCGGTCACGGACGTCAACGACACGGGATCAGCGACCGCACGAAATTCGACCTTAAGCGTTTCCATTGCGGGAACGTTAACGGCCGATGTGCTGTTCGTTCCCGTCGTCTGCGAATTACTCACGGCGTTGCTGTTGCCTCGGGCGTTCTCTGGTGACGGCGTCGGCGAATCAGGCTGATTCTGGATGTAGTTTACGAGAAAAAGCACTCCGCCGGTCATCAAAGCCAGGATGATACCGGCAAAAATGATCGTCGGGACCATCGAATGGGTCGCCCGATCGTCCGTCAATACCTCGGGTTTGTATATTCGAAGTTCGTCGCTGACCCCTTCACCTTTTGCAAGGATCTTGGCGTAGTCCTGAAGGGCCTCGTGCTCATCCAAACCGATGAATTTTGCGTACGACTTTACGAAACCCTTATTGAAGATACCGCCCGGCAGCGGTTTGTAGTCATCGTTCTCGATGGATTCGAGGTAAAGCGACGAGATACGCGTTTGCTCGGCCACCTCACTGATGGATATACCCCGCTCCTCGCGAGCTTGTCGCAATTTTTCACCGAGTGATAATGACATTTGATCGTGAACCGGCGCCGAAAGTGACCACGAGACGTAAAGTCTGTAAACTTGAAATATAGCGTTTGAACGTGCAAAAAGTCAATCGACTCGATTCCGATTTGAAAAAGGCAGCAGGCTTGATTAAATGGTCTGCTGCGTGTTACGTTTAGGGTTAAATCTGGTCGGACAATCAAGTTTTCATTTACAAGCATAAGAGAGGATTCTTTAATGAGTTTAGAGGCACTCGGAATGGTCGAAACCAAGGGGTTCGTTGGCGCGGTCGAGGCTGCTGATGCCATGGTCAAAGCAGCGAACGTACAGCTGGTCGGCAAAGAGTACATCGGTGCGGGCTACGTGACGATCTTTGTGCGTGGCGACGTCGGTGCCGTCAAAGCCGCGACCGATGCCGGAGCGGCAGCGGCGCGTCGCGTGGGCGAGCTGATCAGCGTTCATGTCATCCCGAGGCCGCACAACGAGGTCGAACGAGTCCTGCCGAAAGGCGGGGCGGTCGGCTACAGTCCTGACGAAAAGGCACTTCGGGGCGGCGGCGGTAAGCAGTTGGCGTCCGGCGAAGGAAGCGGAGCGATCGCGGCAGACGACAAAAGCAGGTCCCGGCAAAAGTAACCGCAAATACCGGGTTTCACCGAACTTCACAGGTTCCGCCGCACAACCCGACTACAGATAGCTGCCATCGATGGGCGACAAAGATCTAATTGCACAGCAGGAAGCACGCGATGCGGTCGAGGCCGCCCATCGTGCTTTTGCGATTGTTGGAAATTTCGGCCAGGAAAAGATAGACGAGATCTGCGGCGCGATGGCGGGCGCAGCGCTTGCAGATGCGGGAAGGCTGGGCCGTCTGGCTCATGAAGAGACCGGATTTGGAAATGCTGAGGATAAACGCGAAAAGAATCGTTTTGCCGCCGAAGATGTCTGGAATCATTTTCGCACTCTCAAAACCGTAGGTGTAATTCGTAACGATGCGAACATAGTCGAGATAGCTTCGCCTCGCGGTGTCGTTGCCGCCATCATTCCATCAACGAACCCGACATCGACCGCGATCTTCAAGATCATCATCGCGATCAAATCGCGAAACACTATAGTCCTTTCTCCCCATCCGTCCGCCGCCAGTTGCATTCGTGAAACCACGAGGGTGATGCTCGATGCCGCGATAAAGCACGGTTTGCCGGCTGACGCGATCTATTGTATCGAGAATCCGACGATCGAAGGCACCGAAGCGTTGATGAAACACCGCAAGACCGCCGTTATTCTGGCAACAGGCGGTATCGGACTCGTTCGCGCGGCATACTCCTCAGGTAAACCCGCATTCGGCGTTGGACCCGGCAACGTACCGGTTTTCATAGAACGGTCTGCGAACGTTTCAAAGGCTGTGGCCGATATTCTGACCGGGACGTGTTTTGATAATGGCACGATCTGCGCTTCCGAACAGTCTGTCGTCGTTGACCGCCCGGTCGAACAGGCGGTTCGCGATGCGTTTCGCTCGCAAGGCGGCCACTTTCTTTCACCGACAGAGGCCGACAGCGTCGCAAGGGTGCTTTTGACCGACCAGCGTACGCTGAATCCTGCAATTGTTGGCAGGTCGGCCGAGCATATTGCGGGCCTTGCCGGGATAACTATTCCACCCGGCACAAGGTGTCTGATAGCCGACTGCGTTGGGGTCGGACGCGACTTTCCGTGGTCGATCGAGAAGCTCTCGCCAACGCTTGCATTCTTCGTTGCCGAAGGTGTCACTGCAGGTGCCGAACGATGTCAAGAGATCCTCCAATTCGGCGGAATGGGACATACTGCGGGGATGCATACGAACGATCGTGATGCTGCGATACGATTTGGCGAAAAGATGCCGGCATCGCGGGTGATAATAAATTCACCCACAACTCACGGTGCGATCGGCCTCACGACGGATCTTGCTCCTTCAATGACGCTAGGCTGCGGATCATGGGGTGGAAACGTCACGTCCGACAACGTATCGCCGATACATCTGATGGATATCAAGCGTGTGGCATTTGAAACAAAACCGGTCAATCGGCCATTTAACAACGATCCAGTTTCATTTGACCACGTAGAGAAGCCCAGGGGCTCGGTTCGTCGCACGGTCAAACGCGAAGAGATCGCGTCGATCGTCGACAAGTTTTTGAGTTCGAGGATCGGCAATACAAAGCCGGAATCAACCACTGCAAAATCCGTACTTGCCGAAGCCGAACCATCGCCGGTCAAAACGATAATACACGAACTGAGGCCGCAGTCATTGACCGAAAATGGGTCAGAAAAGACTCCGGTCGATTTCGTGAGTGAGAACGATGTAAGGGCGGCGATGGAAAAGGGTGAGAAGATCTTCATTCACTCAAAAACGATCTTGACCCCATCAGCCCGCGACCTCGGGGAAGAAAAGGAGATATTTGCTCGCACCTGATCTACGAACGCAGATCTTTCGATTATTCTATGCCTTGATCCTTACGGCATCGTGTCTTTATGCGACTTATGGCCAATCCGCCTTAGATAACGAGAGGTCAGAGAAACCCGCCACAGACGTTGTCCGATATGGCATCGTAATCGACAATTCCGGTGCGTTTCGTTTGATGCTCGAACGAGCTGTGCGGATCGTTGCAGATATTGTCCGGAAAAACGAGGAAGGCGATCAGGCCTTTTTGATGACATTCTCAGACGCTGGCAACATCGTGGTTCGTCAGGAGCTTACGTCAAATCGGGCGGAAATGGTCGATTCCGTCGAAAATGTTTACGCTGAGGTCGGACGCGGATCCTATCTTGATGCGATCAATGCATCGTTGGCGTTCATGGTCGAAGCCGAGGGCTCGGGTGCGGCTCTGTTAAAGTCGTTGATCATTGTCACTGATGGTGAAGAACGGGATGCCGCGATCAGGCCCGATGATGTGATCATCAAAGCTAAGGCAAACAAGATCCGACTCCATTTCATTGTCATTTCCGCCGCAAAGCAAACATCGAAACAAGTTGACCGGCTGGCGCGCGAAACCGACGGAAAGGCCGTTTATCCAAAAACGACCGAGGATTTCAAGAGTGTTTCGGCAGAGATCGCGAAAGAGATCAGACGCGCCCAAAGCAAATAGACCTAATGTCGAAGACGGAAGTCAAAGAACTGAGTTGTACGAAATGCGGTGCCGAGATCCGAGAAGCGGCTTTGTTCTGTTACGGTTGCGGCACAAGTGTGAAAGCCGCGGCCGACGAAGTCGAAACGCCTATACCGATCGAAGCTGAAAAGACGCCTGACAAAAGCGTTGCAAACGATAACTTGTCAGAAGCGGATATGAGGCCTATGAGTGATGGTGGTGAAGCAGCTGCGCCGGCAGAAATGCCGATGCGACCAGCGGCAGCGATCCGTCGACGCTCGAGACGCGAACCCGCAAAACCGATCGTTGTCGAATGGCAGCCAAAACGCGGCGTTTCATTGTCATTCATGGTCGGCAGTATTTTGTTTGCTTTTCTCGCGTTATTGATAATTACCGCCGCATTGTATTTGCGATAATATATAATCGCTGAATGGAGATCGTTGTCGCAATTTTCTTTGGGGCCGTTATTGGCGGAGCGATCCTTTTGGCTCTAGCGATTTTTGTTTATAAGGCCTTGAAGGGCCGGCGCAGCTCGAGTTGATCCAATTTTATGCAAGCACTCGGAATGATCGAATGTATGGGCCTCGTTGCAATGATCGAAGCTTCGGACGCGATGGTCAAGGCGGCGAACGTTGAGCTCGTTGGCTACGAAAAGGTCGACGCAGGGCTCGTGACCGCGATTGTTCGCGGTGAGGTCGGCGCCGTGAAGGCGGCTGTCGATGCCGGTGCCGCAGCTGCACGAAAGATAGGTACGGTGACGGCTGTCCATGTAATACCGCGACCGCACTCAGAAGTTGAGACCGGCATCCCGGTCGTTGTGACGGGCGAAACAACAAGAAAAAAGATCTCGGGATCGGTTCCCGAATAGGCTTGGCTTACGCTCGAGTGACGAAAAGACCGGCTTAATTTGTGCCTGCCGGTCTTTTTCCCATAATGAACGTCTATTTTGCGGTTGGTCTCAATTCGATCTTTGGAGCGTCGGGGCGCCGTCTGGCCCATCCGCCGTGCGCCCTGATCGGGTTATCGCGATACGCTTCTGCTTATTTGGCCCATCGTTGACAACGACCTTTATGTTGCGAAAGGTTCCGTCTTCGCGGTCGTTGGTCGGAATATAGCCGATCGAATACTGAGTTCGCATCTCGCCCGCAATGTCTTGCGCGATTCCCCTAAGTTCCGAGACTTCTCCGGGAAAATATGCCTTTCCGCCGGATTCCGTAGCAAGTCGTTCCAAAAAGGCTCTTGCCTTTGATTGAGTGCTTTTCGAAACGAATCCGTCTTTGCTGTCGAGATCTTTCACGAATCCGACCGCGTATATCTGGACGTCCGACTCCCTAAGAAGGTCGAACAACTGTTTTTGCGTATAATAGCTGTTAACGTCATCGCCGTCGGACACTAATATGAGCGCACGCCGTTTCCGATCGTCCTTATCCGAGGACTGTTTGTAGCTCGATACACGCTGAAGTGCGAGATAAACCGCGTCGATGATCGCAGTGCGACCGCCTTCAACATACAGATTCTCAAGGGCATCCGTTAGATCCTGCTTGTTAGCAGTAAAATCCTGCATTATTTCGATCTTTTCCGAACTTACAAAACGAATTATGCTTGTTTCGTCTGCAGGGCGGTTTGTACCGACAATGATCTTGCTCGCCTCGATCACTTCATTTATCTGGGGCCTGAGCGAACCGGAATTGTCGATAACAAGCGAATAATTCGTCGGTACCTCGGATTGAGAAAAGAATTCGATCCGCTGCGGCACGTTATCTTCGAAGATCGTGAACTCGGATTGCTTGAGGTTATTGATCGGCCGATTCGTCCGGTCTATGACTCGGACGTTGAGGTTTACAAGCTCGGTCTCGACCTTGATCACCTCGTCCTCTTCCGGCGTTGGGGACGGTTTGGCTGCGGGTGTTGGCGTTGGGGTCGCTGACCCGTTAAGTACGCGATCCCGCGCGATGGTTTGAGCCGTAGAACTCGTTATCTCGGCCTCGAATGCCGCAGTGCCGATGAGGGTAGCGGCGAAGATTGCAAAAAACAGGCGTTTCATTCAGTTTGAACCAGCTCTTTAACGATAAGTCGAAGCCGGCGTCGCGTAATAGCCTTCGCGGCTTCGAACGGTTAGACGCGGTAATCCCCTTGGGGGTTTGACCTTAACTCTCACCTTTCTCCATTTTCCGTCAGGCTCGAAATCGGTGGGGGTGTACCCGATCGAATACTGGTGACGGAGCTCTAAGGCGATCCGTTCGAAGATCTCGTCCATTTCGATCGCGGTATTCGGGTAGAACGATTTTCCGCCAGTTACAGCAGCAAGTTCATCTAGAAACGCTTGTCCCTGCATTCCTATCGAACTCACAATGTCACCGCTGTCAACGATCCCAACACCATATGTCACAACGTCAGACTCCTTCATAAGTCGTCTGACCTCATTGAAGTTATAACGCGATGAATTGTCCTGACCATCACTGATGATCAAAAGAGCTTTCTTCTGATGGGAACCTCGCGTCACACGTTCAATGCCAAGATAAACCGCATCGTAAAGAGCGGTGTTCTGTCGCGGGTTCACAAGAGTGAGCTTTTGGAGGACGGCATCACCATCGCGGGTTCTGTCGAGAAGCAACTGTGCTCGGCTGTTGAAGGCGATCAGGAAGTATTCGTCGTTCGGATGGCTCGAATTGATGAATCTGCGAAGCGCCGTCCGCGCTTTCGCGATCTTGCCGCCGCTCATTGAGCCTGAGACATCGAAAAGGATGCCGACCGATACCGGGGCGTCGCTATCGCTGAAAAACGAGACTTGCTGCTCCTTGTTATTATCGATGACGGTAAAGGCACTTCGCGTCAAACCGGATACATAACGGCCATAGAGATCCGTAACGGTCAATGTTAGGGTTACCAGATCGGTCTTGATCGTTACGGGTTTTGACGGGTCATCATCGATAGGCGGTGTCGCCTCGGGCTGCTGGGCAGAGATCGAAACTACAAAAAGGACAGCCGAAATCAAAACAGCTTTCAAACCTGACAACGCGAGGTGTCGGTTCGGAAACGCTAAACCAGCCAGACCCATAGGTATCTCCGTTTATAAGAACTCTATTATTTTAGGTAACAGCTACAACTTCCGCAAGATAATTCTTAAGATGTAACTATGTTTCGGAAGGTTGTTCCGGGTGGATTCACATTTCTCACAGATTCCATTGCAACCTTTTAGTGATAAACGCGTGATAGAATTGGCTTATTGCCTTTGCATAACATGTGTCTTTGTCTAAATGCAGTCTAACTCGTCGTCCTGGGACGGGCATGATTTATTCTTATGTCTGAATTCATTTGCCGGATGGGAACGCCTTCCGGTGAGATAGTTACACGGATAGTCGAGGCGTCCGGTGCGGCTGACGCAAAAATCCAGTTGGAACATGAGGGCTACAAGGTCTTTACTGTTTCTCCAGCAGATGGAGGGATCGCGTCGGCGTTCCGATTTGGACGATCCGGGGGGAAATCCAGGGTCAAACAAGCTGACTTCTTACTATTTAACCAACAGCTTTCCGCATTGCTGCGTGCTGGTATCCCGGTCCTCCAGGCGATCTCACTTCTGAAGAACCGGTCTGCTTCGGCAACGCTGCGAGAAGTACTGGCAAGCGTTGAGGACAAGATCAAGAGCGGTGTTTCGCTTTCTGATGCATTTGAGGCTCAGGGAATATTTCCAAAGATCTATACGGCATCGATCTTATCTGGTGAAAAAAGCGGAGCCCTTGATGACGTTTTGCTTCGATTTGTCGATTATCTGAGCCGAAATGTGAACCTGACGCGAAAGCTCAGGGGCGCACTTGCTTACCCTGCGTTTCTGCTTGCCGCGTCGGGTTTTATGGTTGCGTTTCTGACGCTTTACATAGTTCCGAGGATGTCGGACCTGTTCAAAGGACTCAGTGCGAATCGTGGGTTGCCGACCGTTACAGTCATCGTACTCGCGATCTCGAATGCTGTGGCCGCAAATATTTGGTGGTTATTGCCGTTGATCCTTATCATAATATTGTCGCTGGTAGTTTGGCTACGGACCGAAAGCGGGCGACTGTTGCTTCACAGATTACTGCTCAAGATACCTATAGCAGGCACGCTGATACGGCAGATGACGACAGCTCAACTGGCGCGGTCTCTCTCAACATTGTTGTCAGGCGGCATTACGGTTCCGGATTCTTGGGAAATCGCGGCTCAGGCGATCAACAATCTTGAGCTTCGCCGCCGCAGTCAATCTGTCCACCATCTGATACGAGAGGGCTACGGGTTCACAGCGGCGTTGGAGCAGGCAAATTGGATCCCTGAGCTTGGCCTGGATATGATCGGCATAGGCGAACGCTCCGGCAGCCTTCGGGAGATGCTCGACGAAGTCGCTTCATTTTACGATGGTGAGGCGGAGGTCAAACTCGAACAACTCACGACCCTGATGGAACCTCTGATCCTCGTTTTCATGGCGATCGTAGTCGTAGTAATTCTGCTAGCCATATATCTTCCGATCATCGACACTATATCGTCCGGGCCGAGCGGGGGCCGTCGATGAAGTTACCTTTGATTCAAAATGAACCAGCAAACTGAAACAATCACGAATCCTTCGTCGCCTAAGATCGAATTATCCGATTTCCTGGAAAATGAGCCGCCCGAGGTTGTCGAGGCTAAACAACTCGCGAAACGCTATAGACTTCCATACATTGATCTTCTGCCACCCGATCAGCCTTCGCCCATCGATTACGAAGAGCTTGCGAAGATACCGGTCGAAATGATGCTTCGCAATCATTTCGTGCCGCTGAAGCGTGACGGCCGCAACCTGCATGCGGCTATGGCCGACCCGACCAATCTCGAACGTCTCGATGAAATGGAGAATGCGCTGAATGTTCGCATCGTCCCGTACATCGCGACTCAGGGAGCGATCGATGTTGTGTTGAAGAAAGGCGATGCGACACAGCGTGTTCTTCAGGAAGCTGCATCCGGATTCAAGATATCACTTGTAAAAGAGACGGAACATGGCGAGGAAGTTCTTGACCTAGATCGTCTTGCAACTGACGCCGATATGTCGCCGATCATCAAACTCGTCGACACCATTGTTTACAACGCGATGGAGTCGAGAGCATCGGACATTCATATCGAAGCAGGCGACCGCGATGTTCGGGTCAAGTTCAGGATCGACGGTGCACTCTATGCCAAGGTCGACCCGATCGATATGGCCTATCACCAGACCCTTATATCGAGAATCAAGGTGATGTCCGAGCTTGATATTGCCGAACGCCGAATACCGCAGGACGGACGGTTCCGCGTTAGATATAAAGGCCGGACTGTCGATTTTCGTGTTTCGATACTGCCCTCGGCCTTCGGCGAGAACTGCGTAATTCGTATTCTGGATAAGGAGCAGATCTCGGAGGAATTCAAGAATCTAAGCCTCGATGTCGTCGGGTTCGATGAAGACGACCTTCGAAGGTTTCGCATCTACATCAAAGAACCTTACGGTATGGTCTTGGTCACCGGCCCGACCGGCTCAGGTAAAACGACGACGCTCTACGGTGCACTGAACGAGATCAGAAACGACGAGGACAAGATAATCACGATCGAAGACCCGGTCGAGTATCAGTTGCAGGGAATAATGCAAATACCGGTGAACGAAAAGAAAGGGCTCACGTTCGCACGTGGACTTCGTTCGATATTGCGTCACGACCCGGACAAGATCATGGTCGGCGAGATACGCGATGAAGAGACCGCACAGATCGCTATTCAGTCGGCATTGACCGGGCATCTCGTTTTCACAACGGTTCACGCAAATAACGTTATCGATGTGATCGGTCGATTTCTCAATATGGGTGTCGAGCCCTACAATTTCGTGTCGTCGCTCAACTGTGTGCTCGCTCAGCGTCTCGTCCGATTGCTTTGTGCGACCTGTAAGCGGCCGTTTGAGCCGACGGAACAAGAGCTTCTCGAATCGGGCTTGCGTCCGGAAGAGCATTCGGATCGCGTCTTATTCCGTAACGTCGGTTGTGACGCTTGTAATCATACCGGCTATCGCGGTCGAACTGCGATCCATGAACTTCTCGATATGTCGGATGCGATCAGAGAAATGATAATTGAAAGACGGCCAGGATCAGAGATCCGTCGACAGGCTGAAAAAGAAGGGCTTTCGAGCCTTCGCGAATCGGCCGTAAAAAAGGTCTTTGGCGGGCATACGACCTTGCACGAGATCAACCGCGTAACATTTGTTGAAGAGGTCAGATAACCTATGAAGTTCGTCTTGATTTCCATCGCCCTTGTGAGCTTTTCGTCGGCGACCCTCGGACAATTGTCAGGTAATCCGGAAAACTGGTGTCGCGAGGGGTTCTTTACGCGTGACTCCGATGATTTTAAGATCGCAACCGTCGAAGGGGCCAAGGGAAGTCGCAAGTACTTTTATTCTGACGATTCGGAAAGCCAAAAATGTCCGGAATCGGCCGGCTGCCGCCTTAAAACCTATTTGATCCCGGGCGACAAGGTGGTGGCGAACCGTGTGCGCGGGAATTCGATGTGCGTATGGTACACACCGGCCAAGGGTTCTCCTACGGTTGGCTGGATGCGAAGCGAAGATCTCACTATCGAGCCCTCTGTTGCGAAAGTCGGCCTTACGGCATGGCTCGGCGAGTGGACGTATGGCGAAAACACCATCAAATTTACCAATAACAAACTAGCCGGCTGGCTGAACGTGAACGGAAGCGCAGTTTGGAAGGGCGTCGGTGACAATGTCCATGTTGGCGAACTCGACGGTCGCGCCGAACCGCGAAACGGATCGCTTGTTTTCTCAGATGGTGCGGACGAATTCGATTGCAGAGCTACGATGCGTCTTGTGGGCGGCTTTCTCGTCGTTGCTGACAACTTGCAGTGCGGCGGCATGAACGTGACATTTTCTGGCGTTTACCGCCGTTTATTTGACAAAAGAGGCGTTCGCTGATCGGTCAATTATTTTGGTGTAGAGCTCAGTGTCTACGTTGCCACCGCTGACGATAACGCAGACCCTTTTTCCGACGAATCGTTGAGGATCGTGGAGCAGCGCCCCTAGCGACAAAGCTCCAGTCGGCTCTGATTTTAAGTTTGCTAATTCAAAATAATGCCTGACCGCTTCGCTGATCGCAGTTTCAGGAACTTCAATAAAGCCCTTTACTCCATCGCGGATTATCGGCCAGTTCAGATCGCCGATTGACACTGTACGGGCACCATCAGCGATCGTCTCCGGCTCTGATTCGTTCGGGATGATCTTCCCGGCGCGAAATGATCTGGCCGCATCGTTGCCTAACAGGGGCTCCGCGCCAAAGACCGTGGCCGAATCGCCGTTCCGGCATAGCCCTTGTACGATGCCCGCGATCAGTCCGCCTCCGCCGACAGGCACGATGATCGTATCAAAGCCGTTTCCTGAGAGTTCATCTCCGAGTGTGGCATTGCCCTCGATGACCAATTTGTCATCGTAAGCGCTAGCCAAATAGGCATCCGGTATCTGTTCTGCGAGTTGAGAAACCCGTTCCTTTCGCGCGACCTTCGTCGTGTCTATCAGATCGACCGTGGCGCCAAATCCTCGGACAGCATCTATCTTCACCTTTGCGGACGTCACAGGCATCACGACGGTGCATTTCTTGCCCATTAGCTTGCATGCGTAGGCGAGAGCCTGCCCAAAGTTACCCGAAGATGCTGTTAACAACGCATTGTTCTCGACATTGGCCGCGAGGTTGTAGGCGGCCCGGAACTTGAAGCTTCCGGTGTGCTGGAAGGATTCGGTCGCGATCGTAATATCCAGTCCAAGTCGGTCTCGGAGCTTTGACGAAACAACGAATGTCGTCGGGCGAATGACTTCTTTCAGTGATAGCATATTTCCTGAACGAAGTTTATAGTTGACTCCCGAAAGGGGCAAGTGCGGGTCGTTCTCTGTGGTCAGCGTTCCTATTTATCTACACTTGTGTCTAAGAATGACAAAGAGATCGTCGAGCTTCTTGAGTTGATCTTCCAGCAGGCTAAAATGCAATTTGGGTCAGCGATCCGATCCCGATGGCTTCATGATGTCAACGGTTGCACAGGTTGCGGGGGTGAAATAAATGTCCTGAAGTTTAAGATTAAGAATGCCCTCTCGCTAAATGCTTCATCTTTCGGGTGCATGGATTCTTAATAGCTTTACCTGTGCAGTGAGTCCGCGAACGACGTTATGAGGGCCTTAGAGGCGAAAGCTTATGGCAATTGCACTTCGTGGCAAAATTGAAAAGACTCTGAAGCAAGCTTACCTCAAGCACTTAGGTCACTGAAGGCAATGAATAAACCTGAATTCGGAATGATTGGACTCGGCACGATGGGCCGCAACTTCTTGCTCAATGTCGCTGAGCAAGGAGTTACTTGTGCCGGTTACGACATCGACCCAGCCAAACGCGACATGCTGCTCAGTGAGGGATCGTCGTTAAATATCCACGCAGCGGCGGATCTGCCGGAGTTTCTGGCATCGCTCGAAACACCGCGAAAGCTAATGCTGCTCGTCCCGGCCGGGCCGATCGTTGATTCTGTGATCGAAGACCTAATTCCCCATCTCAATTCAGGCGACGTTGTCGTAGACGGAGGGAATTCGCATTTCTCTGATACCGAACGTCGAGAAGCTCGACTTAACGAGAAAGGCTTTGAATTCATGGGCGTTGGCGTTTCCGGCGGCGAGGAAGGGGCGCGCAATGGGGCTAGCATCATGGTCGGCGGCAAGCCTGAGGTATACGACCGCGTGCGTGCAATATTCGAGGCGGCATCAGCAAAGGTCAACGGCGAGCCCTGCGCAGCTCATGTTGGAAATGGATCGGCCGGGCATTTCGTTAAGATGGTCCACAACGGCATTGAATACGCAATGATGCAGCTAATTGCTGAGGTTTACGATCTGTTCATTCGCGGCCACGCGATGACCGATGATGAGATAGCCGGGATCTTCGCAGAGTGGAGCGAAGGCGACCTGAGTTCCTTTCTCATCGAGATCACCGCCTCGGTTCTTAAGAAGAAAGACGATGAAACGGGCAATTCGCTGGTTTCTATGATCCTTGATACCGCCGGGCAGAAAGGAACCGGAAAATGGGCCTCACAGACGGCGATGGACCTCGGGGTGCCGATCCCGACGATAGATTCTGCAGTATCGATGCGGCAGATCTCGGCCCTGAAAGCTGAGCGTGCGGCAGCAGCCGAGGCGTGGAAAATCTCAAAGCCGGTTAAAACCGCAGATGCGAGGCCGAAAGAAGCCGTTGAATTTGCGCGAGCAACCCTTCGCCTCGGCTTTCTAACGGCCTTTGCTCAAGGCATGTCGCTGCTCAGTACCGCTTCGCATGAAAAAGGATATAACCTCGACATGGCCGAGATCACTAAGATCTGGCGGGGTGGATGCATCATTCGAGCCTCGATGCTCGAGGAAATTCGCGTCGCTTTTGCTGACGACCCGAACCTCTCTAATCTTCTTTTTGCTCCCAGTTCGCTGCCGGTGATCCAACGGGAATACAAGAAACTGTCCGAGTTTGTTCGTTTGACTTCAACTTTGGGTATCCCTTGCATGGCTGCGGCCTCATCGCTCAATTATCTCGAAGCTCTTTCGAGCGAACGGCTGCCTGCGAACCTAATTCAGGCTCAACGCGATTTTTTCGGAGCACACTCTTACAAGCGGGTTGATAAAGAAGGGACGTTTCACACGAATGACTGGTAATTGTGGTCCGAAATGCACGCTATGAAACTCTTGAGGACAATGATCTTGGTTTTTGCGTCGATCAGTTATGTTGTGGTGATCGGAGGTGCAGTATATGAACATACGGCGATAGTTCCGGTTTGGACTTCGGCCGTCCCAGCTTCGTTGGCGATGTATCAGGGCGACTATGCCATCGTTCCTGCAAGTTTCTGGATCCCGATTCATCCTGTCACGATCTCACTGCTTTTGCTTGCTCTTTTGTTGAATTGGCGTACGGATCGCAGGAGCCCGGTTATGGCAACAATTGTTGCCTACATCATCGTTCTTGCCGTGACCTTTACGTATTTTGTCCCGGAACTCATGTCTTTAACACAGTCGGAATATTTATCAACGATGGACCCTGGATTAACGGCTCGTGCTGCACGTTGGGAATTTCTAAGTCTGATCCGCCTTGGGTGGATGATCCTTTTCGCGGTGGTTTTGATGGTCGGGCTGTCGAAAAGCGATGAAGTGACGGGCTGAAGAAGTCAAATGATCTCCCAGGCGCCATCTGTTTTCAAAAGTTTGCTCATCAGCGCGGCATGGACGGCGTGACCGCTTTTTTCGGCAGTGATCTTGCCAAGGACAGGAATGCCAAGAAGTGCGACGTCTCCGATAATGTCGAGTATCTTGTGCCGAACGAATTCATCGTCAAAGCGCAGCGGGGTTTCGTTCAGCATGCCATCTGGGGTAAGAACAATGGCATTTTCGAGCGAACCACCGAGGGCTAGATTGGCCTTACGCAGCATTTCGATCTCGTGCGCGAACCCGAATGTTCGCGCCGACGCGATCTCGCGACCATAGGAACCGTTAGTCGCCACGAACGTGAACTTCTGACGGTTGATGAAAGGATGTTGAAAATCGATCACACATTCTATCTCGAAATGGTCTGACGGTTCGATAGACATCTTGCGGTCGCTGTGCTGGTAATCGACTCTCTCCAGCACCTTAAGGAAGCGACGCGGGGCGTCCTGCTCAACGATGCCGGCATTCCTGATCAAATCTATGAAATTTTCGCTAGAGCCGTCCAGGATCGGTATTTCGATGTTATCGAGCTCTACAAAGCAATTATCTATTCCTGAGCCGCGCAATGCCGACAAAAGATGTTCACAGGTCGAAAGCACGACGCCCTTTCGGACGAGCGTGGTCGCGTAACTGCAATGTCCAACGTACTCGACCGATGCCGGGATCTCGAAGTTGTCGAGATCCGTTCGAACAAAGATGTAACCAGTATTCGCGGGCGCGGATCGGAGCGTGACGTTAACGTCGACGCCGGTGTGCAGTCCAACGCCGGAGATCTCGATCGGTTTTGCAAGCGTTGTTTGTTTCATCTCGAGCTTATCCATAAGCAGGATACAATTGCTGTGCCGCGTCAAAAACGCGAAAAAACCGAAGAAATCGAGGACAAGATTCGCGGATGCGTCGCTTTTCCGCAATTGCAGATGCAAAAAAGCAACAACGTTGACCTCCAATTTACTATTCAATCCTAACCATTTACAATTTGTTCACAGTATGGCAATTCAGACTGCGGGACAAAAGACCGCAAAATCAACCAGGTTAAAGATCGAGAACCAGGCGACCATCGATCTTCCGAACGACGCCGAACAGCATATTCAGAAGGTCTTGGATCATCTGCCGTTTGAGCATTTACGTGGCCTCGAGCGTGTAAAACTCGTCGATTTCATCAATGACCCGAGGCTCAAGAATCTGGATGTGCCGATGAAGGGTGACCTGCCCGGACTTTATCATCCGAAGGTGCAGAATCAAGGTGCGTGGCTCGAAATGTCGATGGGTGCGTTATTACAGCCGACCGAGGGTTTTGCGAAGCGTTGGATGGCCAAGTCGTCGTTTAAGGCAAATCTTGCAGGGCTCATTTTTTCGCTCGTCGGCCAGCATTATTATTTGACTTTGCGCCATTCAGTAAAGAAACAGAGCCTCGAACCGCAAATTCGTCAGTATGCCGAGAAAAATCTCAAATCTTGGAGCGATATGCAGAACAAGAACAGTATTCGTGCGAAGATATTCAAGCCGTTTCGCCCGATGCTTGAACGTTGGGCAAAATGGCTAAACAAGAAGGCCGCGGCTTCGCAAAAGAAATCGTAAGAAAGAGAAATATGAACTATTGGATGGTCAAACAAGAGCCCGATTCTTACTCGTGGGATGATTTCCTTAAAGACGGCAAGACCGACTGGACAGGAGTCAGAAACTTCCAGGCCCGAAACAATCTCCGAGCGATGAAAAAAGGCGACAAGGTCCTTTTTTATCATTCAAATGTGGGGAAAGAGGTTGTCGGCATTGCGAAGGTGACAAAGCCGGAATTCCCCGATCCGACCGATGAAAAATGGGTTGCAGTGGAACTTTCGCCGCTAAAGCCTCTCAAAAAGCCGGTCGGACTTGCCCAGATCAAGGCGAATCTCGCCCTCGCCAATATCGGCCTGCTTCGTCAATCGCAGCTTTCAGTAATTTCGCTTACCAAGGACGAGTTCGAAGAAATACTCAGTATGGCTCGTTGATCGACATTCGTCAGATATGTTCCACGTAATGGGATTGCTCAAATGATCAAAGAAGCTGTCGACTATTACCATAAACTCCTCGAGGACGAAGTGCTCGCGCGCGAGTCGGTCGAAGCACTCGACCGTGGTCTCGAATCGGCCCGCTTGATCTTTGGTGGTCGGCGCCTGTCTCCTTATCTTCGGCCGCACTTTATCACGGCAGATGAATGGTCGATCGCGAAAAATGCCTGTGAGACCATTTGGAGCACTCTTCAAAATGTGAAAGATGCCGCCGTTGCCGACGATGAACTGCTCGATGAACTTGGCATCACCGAGATCGAACGCGAACTTGTAAAGATCGACCCGGGTTACAAACAGGTTTCCCCAACCGCCCGGCTGGATTCGTTTCTTACAGAGCAGGCGTACAGTTTCGTTGAGCTGAACGGTGAAAGTCCGGCCGGGATCGCTTATTCCGACTCCGCCTCCGAGATCTTCGAATCGCTGCCGGTGATGCAGAAATTCGCGGAACGATTCCCGACCCGACCACTTGAGGGAAGTTCTAAACTGCTTTCGGTTCTTTTATCATGTCACGCCGAATATCTCGGAAAGATGCCGGAAGAGCCTCCAGTTATAGCGATCGTCGATCTGCGGGACCTTCCGACGCAAAAGGAATTCGAGCTTTTCAAGGACTTTTTCGAGTTTTCGGGATACTCCTCGCTGATATGCGCACCGCAGGATCTTGAATGGGACGGCAACCGTCTTTACTGCAATGGGGTCGCGATCGATATCGTGTATAAACGTCTGCTTGTTAACGAGTATTTGCCGATAATGAACGAGTATCCGGCCCTTCTCGATGCTTATCGTGCGGGAGCCATCTGCATGGTCAATAGTTTTCGCGGAAAGCTCGTCCATAAAAAGGCAATTTTTGCCGTTCTCACCAACGAAAGGTACGCGCATTTATTCACTGACCGCGAACTCGCTGCGATAAGATCGCATGTCCCTTGGACGCGGAAGTTTCGGCAGGAAAAGACGTTCAATCGTAGCGAAGAGATCGACCTTGTGGAATGGACAAGGTCAAATTCCGCGAAATTGGTCCTTAAGCCCAATGACGACTACGGCGGCCACGGTATATTCATTGGCTGGAGCCTTGATTCCACAGAATGGGATCGTGCGATCGAAACGGCCCTGGCGAATGGAGATTACCTTGTGCAGGAAAAGGTCGTGACGGCCAGAGAATCGTTCCCGATGTTATTCGATGAACGCGGTAAATGGGGGATGGTCGAACAGTTGGTCGATCTCGATCCGCTGCTCTTCAACGGCGTCGTTGGTTCGGCTTTTACTCGGCTTTCATCGAGCGAATTGGCAAACGTATCAAGCGGCGGCGGGATGGTTCCCACTTTCATTCTTGGTTAGACTCTCGGGTCACGTCGGCTAAACGCATCGATAATCACGAGTTTCTCTATCGAAAAGTCTTTCGATTCAAGCGGAAATTGTGTAATTATTGAGAAAACGGACCGATCGTCCGTTTTTTAAATATTGGGCGGCGCGTAGCTGCGTCGCTACTGTCATTCACCGGGAGTTTTCAGATGTCGAAACTTTCATATTCACTCACCTTAGCTACTTTTCTGCTTGTTCTCGCAACTGCAGCGGGAGCACAAGCTCCGCAACGTCTTTTTGAGATCAGTTCGACGGCTGCGCCTGCGAAAGAAAGGTCCTCGCTCGCATCGGTTCGCGAGGCCGATATTTCTTTCGGGCCTGCGAGTTTAGCTGAAAGTGGCCGAGAGCGGATCGAAATATTACTATTCGACGGAAAGGCCTATGAGGCCCGTCGCACGGACGTTGAGATACGGGCCATCGACGATTACACATGGCGCGGATCGATCGAAGCGAAATCGTTCACAGGTGATGTTATTCTGACCTTTCGAAAGGGTTATGTGTCGGGCTTAATCTATTCACCCGAAGCGGTTTACGAGGTCATTGCGAGAGGCTCAAGGCAAATACTTGTTCAACTCGATCAGACGCTGTTTCCTGAATGCGGAGGTGAGGTGCGAGTACCCGCGGACGAGATGAAACAAGAGGCCGCTCCGCAGGCAACGATCGATTCGGGCGATCGTATCGACGTCATGGTGGTTTACACGACCGCAACCAAGAATGCTGTCGGCGGCGACGCTCAGGCACAGACCCTTGCCCAACAGGCGATCGACGCGTCGAACACGGCATACATAAACAGCGGCGTTCGGCAGCGTCTGCGGATGGTTCATGCGACGGAATACGTTTTTGTAGAAACCGGTAATTCCAGTGCGGACCTTTCAACCCTTCGTAATAACGCCACGGTCCAGGCGCTGCGAAATACTCACAACGCAGACCTGGTAGCAATGATCGGGGAAGTATCGGACGTTTGCGGCATCGGCTATCTTTCAGGCACGCCAGGCGGCTCGGAGTTTGGATATACGATAACGGCGAGATCGTGCGCTGTCGGCAACCTCAGTTTCGCCCACGAACTCGGCCATAATATGGGCAGCCAGCACAACCCCGAGAACGGTTCAGGCGGTTTTGCTCCTTACAGCTACGGACATTATGTTAACGGCGTATTCAGAACCGTGATGTCCTATACCAATCCCTGCCCGAGCGGCTGCACGCGCCGACCCTATTTCTCGAACCCCGATGTCTATTACAACGGATTCGCAACAGGCATCTTTAACGCACGCGACAACGCCCGATCGCTTAACGAGACCGCCGATAATATGGCAAACTATCGCTATAGCGGTTCGAGCATTCAAATGACGAACCTGAACGGTTTTCGGGCGGAGATCCCAAGAGGTATCCGCCGCACCCTTCAATGGACATCGGATAACATCGCCGGGAATGTCAACATCCAGGTTTCGCGGGATGAGGGCCTTAGCTGGCAAACGATCGTTGCCGGCACGCCCAACGACGGGAGCGAACCGATCATCGTTTCGGGCCGTACGACGCGTCGGGCCCGGATTCGGATCGCGAGTGTAGCGGCACCGCACGTTACCGATTCGAGCAACTTTAATATCTATATTCGCTGATAAAGAATGCCCCTTAAGAAAAGCACCGGCCGGCTTGCCTCCCTCACCGAAGAATTCGAGCGCCTCGAGAAAAAGCTAAAGGTCGGAGGCGGCCCTGACAAGATCGAAAAGATCCACAGCCAGGGGAAACTCACCGCCCGGGAAAGGATCGACCTTCTGCTCGACATAGATTCGTTCTCGCAAGAGATCGGCCTGCTCGTCGCTTACGACGAATACAACGGTCAGGCCCCGGCTGCCGCGGTCGTAACGGTCGTTGGGAAGGTCCATGGCCGAGAATGCGTGATCGTGGCGAACGATGCAACGATCAAGGCCGGCGCATGGTATCCGGAAACGATAAGAAAGATCCTTCGTGCTCAAGAGATCGCGATGCGAAATCGCGTCCCGATCGTCTATTTGGTGGATTCGGCCGGGGTCAATCTGCCCTATCAGGGCGGCGTTTTTCCGGGTCAATACGGGGCGGCACGCATTTTTTATTACAACTCGATAATGCGGCGTTACCTAAAGGTCCCGCAGATATCGGCAGTGATGGGAATGTGCGTCGCCGGTGGTGCCTATCTTCCCGCGCTTTCTGACGTGATCCTGATGGTCGAAGGAACATCGTTCATGGGCCTCGGCGGAGCGAACCTCGTGAAAGGTGCGACCGGACAGACCATCGACAATGAAACACTCGGCGGAGCGATGACTCACAATGCGATCTCGGGCGTTGCGCATTACCGCACGAAAGACGAGAGTGAGTGTTTATCAAAGATCCGCGAGCTGATCTCAGGACTGCCCGCGAAGGAGACGACCCGCGTCAGCGTTACAGGCCCGATCGAAAGCAAGAGCTCATTCGCGGAGCTGTACGGCATTCTGCCCGAAGATCATAAAGCACCATACAATATGCGAAAGGTGCTCGACTGCTTTTTGGATGCCGATACGCTTGACGAATTCCAGGCTGATTTTGCGAAAGAGATGATCTGCGGTACGGCCCGTATCGGCGGCATCCTTGTTGGCGTCATCGCAAATTCACGCGGGATGTCAAAAGGCAATCAGGGAGCACCGCCCCGTTTCGGCGGTATCGTTTATACAGAATCGGCCGAAAAGACCGCATATTTCATCGAAACCTGTGACCGCCATTCGACCCCGCTGCTGTTTGTTCAGGACGTTTCGGGTTTCATGGTCGGCGCCGAAGCTGAGCATAGCGGCATCATTCGGGCCGGTGCACGATTCGTTGAGGCAATGGCGACCGCAAAGGTGCCGAAGCTCGTTTTGACCGTTAATCATGCCTCGGGGGCCGGTTATTACGCGATGGCCGGACAGGGCTTCGACCCGGACTTCATCTTCTCGCTGCCGACGGGCCGGATGGGTGTGATGGAAGGCGATTCGGCCGTTCAGGCGATCTTTGGCACACAACTCGAAAAACTCAGAGCTGCGGGAGGATCGCCGTCGCCCGAACTCGAAGCTGAAATGCAAAAGGTCCGCGAAACGTATGACAAGGAACTTGATGCCAAGCACGCTGCGGCCCGCGGGCTTGTCGATGCGATCGTCACGCCCGAAAACCTCCGCTCATCGCTGATATTGGCACTAGAGACCTGCCTGAACACGTCTGAACCTCACATCGGTGCGTTCGTTCTTCCGGGTTCGTGTTGAAGCCTATTTTCATCGGTTCGGGCTGTGCCTTGGAGAAAAGTAGTTTTGCCCAATTTTGAAACTGCTTTCTTTTCAAATATCCTGCCCAGAGACCGAAACAGTGTATCATCAATAAGACAACTTGTCAATGAATTTCTGTTGCCCGATCGCGTTATGGCCCCGTGTTTACAGGCATTCGAGAAAATGGTGACGAACTGAGGAGCCTGTTTGTAAACGCCCGTCGTGGGTCCATCGGGCGTATTCGCCGGCAGTCATTTGTAGGCACAATTCCGTTGGGTCACTGCGGCGGGTAATGGCCGTTCGAGGCTGACCGCAAGGGTGTTTGTCGCCTATCCTCGTCGCCGCTAAAGCCGCTAGCCGATCCGGTCGACGATCAACCTCGTCATATCCATCGTCGGCAGCGTCCATCGCAACCTCACGAGCATACATTTTCCAATAAAGGGACGAACCCCGAAGTTCTTCGGGTAATCTCGACGGATGGCGCGGTTCTCTGCGCTCTGGCGTTCAAATATCGTAGAATCTATGAGCTGAGAATGACCCATTTTCGGCGATCCGCGGATTGTCGGGAGACGCGCTCGGATCGTATCCGCAGATCAACTCTAGAGGCTTATGAATACAGTATTTGAGATCGACGAAGCGATCGCTATTTTAACGGCAACGCCCGGAACCCTGAAAGCGTGGCTTGGCGGACTTCCGGCCATCTGGACGGCATCGAGTGGTGACGAGAACGACTGGAGACCATTCGATGTGGTCGGACACCTGATCCACGGCGAAAGAACCGATTGGATCTCGCGTGCACGGATCGTCCTTGAACAGGGCGAAAACAGAACCTTTGAGCCCTTTGACCGGTTAGCGCAATTTGAACATTCGCGCGGAAAGACCCTCGAAGAACTGTTGGACGAATTTGAGCAGCTGCGCAGCGAAAATCTCCGTTTGCTCAGTTCATGGGAGCTTGGTGAAGAGCAGTTCGATCTTGTCGGGATGCACCCGGCACTCGGCCCGACGACACTTCGACAACTGATCTCGACGTGGGCAGTTCACGACCTCAACCACATCAAACAGATCGCTGCATCGATGGCGAAACGTTACGATCGCGAGGTCGGGCCCTGGAAGGAATACCTTTCGATACTCAGATAGATCGCCGATAGATCTAGAGCACGAGGCAGATGATGAAATTCACGATAGAAGAACTTTTGTCGAGATTGCCGCTTCCTGCGAACGCCAAATGGAAAGACGGCGTTTGGGATCTTGAACCCTTTGAGAAGAAAGGGGTCCGGCTGGTCTTTTTTGCTCCTCGCGGAACCGATCATCAGACCGCACACGACGAGGACGAATTTTACTTTATTGCACGCGGGTCAGGCGAGATCGTGATCGGCAATGATCGACAAAATTGCACGGCCGGAGACGTATTTTTTGTGGACGCAGGTGTCGATCACCGGTTCGAGAACTTTTCCGATGACTTTGCGACATGGGCGATATTCTTCTGATCGCAGACCCGCCAAGCCGAGCGCCAATGCGATCCGGCATGGGGTGATGCAAGGCCAAAGAGGACGATCAGGCTGAATCGAAGTGGATTGTGACTGAACTCATCGAGATCGAAAACTGCGGAACAAGCGTCATCATCAGATTTGCTCGTCCCGAGATCCGAAGCCCGTTATCGGTCGCCGTGCTCGACGCGATCGAGAGGCTTATCGACAGGTTGGGTGATGAAGTGAAGAGATTGGTCTTCACGGGCGTTGGCGATGTATTCGCATCGGGCGCCGATCTTCGTGAGATTTCGGGATTAACGAAGGGGACGGCCCGGGATTTTGCACTACGCGGTCAAAAGTTGATGAACCGCATCGCAACGACCGAGCGTGAGACAACGGCTGCGATCAACGGTTTTTGTTTCGGCGGAGCTCTTGACCTTGCGCTTGCATGCGAGAGCAGGATCGCTTCACCCGAGGCGACGTTCTGTCATCCGGGTGCACGACTCGGGATCATCACAGGCTGGGGCGGAACGCAGCGGCTGCCGCGGCTTATCGGCGAGGCGAACGCTTTGGAGATGTTCTTTACCGCGTCGCCCATTTCGGCGACCGAAGCACTGCGGATCGGCCTGGTCGATGAGATCGCGGCTGATCCGGTCCTGGCCGCTCTCGAAGGCGGTTCGGTCATTTGACGTCGGCTGATCGTACCTCGACGTCGGGCTTGGTGAATTTGGAATATTCGAAGGTAGCGGTCACATCCTTTACGGACGACCTGGATCTGCGGTCGATGCGATACGAGGTATGAACGATGCTCGAAGGCGTAAGAACGCTGAATTCGCTCGAGCGATAGGTGAACTCGGTCCTTTCGGCAACAACGTCATCGACGAATTCGTCGGGCCTGACGGTCAGCTCGCGGACCTCGCGCCAGATCTGAAATGTTTCGGTATCGATCCAAAATGTTCCGCGGATACGCGCGTTGAGCGGCTTTTTTGAAGAGATGCCAAGTTCGTAGTCGAGCGCGGCGCGGCTCCGCATCACATTGTCGTTTTGATTGACGCGGATCGCAGGGCTGGGCTCTTTCTGGCGATACGAAATGATATAGACGCGACGTCCGGCATACGCCTCGATTCGGTCGAGAGCGATCTCCAGCGAATCGCGGACGCTCGGCTGCAGCGGTACGGCCTGATACAGCGTCAGGCCATTTATCTGTATCTCGTCGTCAAAACGCAGGCTTTCCTTTCGTATTCGTTCCAATTCCTTAGCGGACGATTCGCTGTCGACGATCTTCTCAAAAAAATCCTGAGCGCGTGCTTCGGCATTTTCGAGCGGCCGGCCATCGACCGCGATGACGTGTCTGTATTCGACGATCTCGCCGTCGCTTTTGCTGAGTTGATAGGCGATAAAGTTTGAAGTAACGATGCGGCGCTTTTTGACGACGCCTGATTTGTCGAACACCTCAAAGGTCTTGGTCTCAACCGCGAGGAGATTTCGGAACGCCTCGATATATTCGGTCGAACGCTTTGCGGCCTCGGCGATGATGAATTCGACCTTTGCGGGTTCCTGCCCGATCGCTGACGCCGAAAGGCATAGTGCGAGCGAGATAACGATTATCGGAATGCGGAGTTTTAACATCAATTTCACAGATCAGACGCGACCTTTCTATTGAATCATATATTTGGTATTTTGGCGTTGGATATTTGATCGCCGCGAGATCAAGCAACAATCATTTATGAGATCAATACAGCTCAGAGAGATCGCTCACGCGCGTTCAGGCGACAAAGGCGACACGGCGAACGTCGGCATCATCGCCCTCAAACCCGAGTATTATCCGCTGCTCGTCGAACACGTCACTGCCGAAGCCGTCAAACAGCATTTCGGTGCAATGGTCAAAGGCGAGGTCGAGCGTTTCGAACTGCCAAATCTCGGTGCCCTGAACTTCCTCCTCCACGGCAGCCTCGGCGGCGGCGGAACGCTTAGTCTGATGACCGACGCTCAAGGCAAGACGTTCTCGACAGCGTTGCTTCGGATGTATATCGACGTGCCGGAAGAGGTTTTAGCCACGAATTAACACGAATGCACACGAATAAGAACGAGACTTTGTGTAAGATTATGAGGATCACAGCAATCTCTCATTAGTGTTAATTCGTGCAATTCGTGGCTAAACAATCTTATGTCCACTATCCTTATCGAAACTCAAGATACTATCCGTCTCATCACGCTCAACCGTCCTGACAAGCGTAATGCGTTGAATGACGAGCTTATTGCTGACCTGAAAGATGCTCTAAGCGAAGCTGACGCCGATGAATCGGTGCGGGCGATCGTTATTCGGGGTGGGGGCAAAGACTTTTGTTCGGGGGCGGACCTTTCTGCATTGCAGAAGATCGCTAGTGCGTCGCATGAAGAGAATCTTGAGGACGCACGTTCGCTTGGGGAATTGTACAAACTGATCCGTCGCGTTCGTCAGCCTGTTATTGCTGCGATAAAGGGCAGGGCTTTGGCGGGTGGTTTTGGGCTCGCTCTCGCATGTGATCTGATCCTTGCGCACGACGAAGCACGGTTTGGGTTTCCCGAGGTCAAGATCGGATTCGTGCCGGCGATGGTCGCGGCCATTTTGCGTAGGAACATGGCGGAGAAAGACGCATTTGCGACTCTCACGTTAGGAAACGAGATCACCGCCGCCGAACTTCGCGATCGCGGCATCGTCGAAGCCATCATCCAAGGCGAAGATTTCGACTCCGAGGTCATCGCGATCGCCAAACAGTACGAAAAACTCAGCGCCTCCGCCGTCCAAATGACCAAACGCCTGCTCTACGACATCGACACCCTAACCTTCGACGCCGCCATCGAACAAGGTGCCAAAGTAAACGCCGAAGCTCGTATGACGGAAGATTGCCAGAAGGGAATCGCGAGGTTTTTGGAGAAGTAGAAATCAGTGGATGCACTTGAGCGAATTAATGATCTCTCGGCAGCGGATTGGATTCGCAAGAATATTGACTCGACAGATAACTTCGAGAGTCGTAGTGGCAACTACGTGACGCATTGCATTCCAAATCTTTTTGAATCGTATTGCAAGGTATTTCACAACATTTACGAGGATTTGTCGGTTGCTGATCACTCAATCACTTGGGATGAGATTAGTAAAAGAGAATCGGCAGATTTAGACGATCCCGTCGAAAAGCTTCTTCATGACGCGACCATGGTTTATGGTGGCGAGTTTGATCCCAACAACCTAAAACGTATTCGTTGGTCGGAATTGGCGGCAAGGTACGGTTTGCAGTTTCATCCTGAGTTGAATGTCGATTCGTTTAGCCGAAACTTTCCGACCCGAAGCTGGCCGCGCTATCTAATCGGGCCGGACGAAGGTATGCTGGACAATTTAACTTGTAAGGAAATCGTGCGATCAATCGCACTGGCAACTTCCGATTTCGATCTGTCTCAGCAGTGCTTTTTCCTATACGATCTTATTGCTACAACAAACTACGAATCGGATTTGTTATACAAAGGGTCGCTCAAAAGTGTTTTCGACACGCCTAAGCTTGAAGATGTTAGCGGAACACCAACGTATTGGTGGCCTGACGATAATAAATGGCTCGTTTGTACAGATTGGGATCTAACGTTTACACTTATCGGCGGTTCGGAGACATTCATCGCCAGCGTTATTTCTAACCCGGAGCTAGAATGCCTCCCTGTCGAACCTTCCAACCGCATCGACTACAAATCCGACAAAGTGAATTCGTAACACGCTTAAGGTGTCTTATTCTTCGAGGGTGACTAATATTCGCTCTTTTTCTTGAGGCCGAGGGCTTGGATCTCGTTTGATCTGTCGTCGAACTATGGTTTTGGTATGCCGAGATCTTTGCAGATCTTGAGAACTAGTTTGTCATTGATCTCGCGATGGCGTGGTACTGCTGTTCGTCGGTTTTGCTCGACATTGATCCACCAAGAATGGCGACCACCTTCGCGTAGGAACTGACATCCGTTGTCGTTGAGATGTTTCTCGAGGTCGCGGAGCTTCATGCAGCGATCAAAGCTTCTTCGAAGCCCACACCGGCCATCCTGCGAGCATCTTCGCGATTGAATTCGATCGCCTCGGCAAGCGTTACGCGGAGAGTTTCCAACAGTTCTTCACGAGTGGCTTCCTGACAATTGACGCCCGGCACTTCCTCGATCCAACCGATCCACCAATCACCGTCGTGTTTCACGACAGCCGTGTATTCGTTTTTCATACCAAGATTGTATATCGAGAAGCTTTGCTTAGTCTAGACTTTCTGGCCGCCGGCGGCGCTTGCTGTTTGGGGGCGACAACGGGCGCGTTTTAGCATCTGCCAATCGCAAGTTCCTCCAAATTGTATTGTTGTACTGCTTGAGGAGAACATTGAATGCCCAAAACGGTTTTCTGTAAAGAGAAATTACGTTCCCGCCGACCCGCACAACGCTCTCGTGCGGCCTTACAACGTTCCTGTGCGAGCGTGCGAGGTTCTTGTTGAGCGACACAACGTTCTTGTGTGGGAGCACAGTGTTCCCGTGCCTCTGTGCAATGGCGTTTACCGCGAACGGTAAATACTCGTAAACGTCATTTAATATCTAACTAGCCGTCTCGGTTGAAAAGTCTCCTTCTTTAGTGAGAGATGACAATTCATGGGCATAAAAGCACTCAAAGGAACTGACTCCATCCGAAATAATTCCAGCCAACTCAATGTGTTCCATGAATCCTCGTTCAATATGTCTAAAGACAGGACCGCCGCTACAGCCACCTAATCGGAATCCAGCATCGATTTTCTCTTGCGTAAGCGGATTAGAGTTTTCAAGGTCAAGAAGAATGCGCATCTGATGATCGATACACCCGTCAACTCTGCCCGTGTAAAAGAAGAACTCAAAGTTCACCTCACTTTCTCGTTCATTACGAAAGACACCTGGGAATCCTCCGAGCAACATAATTTCTCCATCACGTGCCGGCTGTAATGGCCACATGGAAAACGAAACAGGTTTGGCACCTGCAAGAGATACGAGGTGTGGGTCAAGACAATAGAAAGCAATGTCAATGGCAGGTTTCGGATGGCGCGTAAACAATGGTGGCGTAAAGAAATCTGCTTTACCAATTCGACAAGCCGTTCCACCCTCTTCGATAAAGCTTGCTAGAGCTTCGGCTACATGTGCTGCTGTCAATGCGATTGTTTGGCCTTCCAATTCTGCGAAAATTACCGTGCCATTGTCCTTAATTTCGCCAGTTTCTTTGCTTCCCCAAAAAATCGGTGCACAAGCCTCTTGAACCATCTTCTGGTAAGCCTGAATCAATGCTCGTCCGTCCCGAGTGATTTTGTTGTTCTCCACAAGTTCCGCCATACACTGATCGATTTACGCCTCGACGATCTCGACCTTTGTCTCGATCAGCGATTTTGGTATCAGGGCGGGGAAGTAAGCCATAATCTCTTCGACCTTTGGGGCGGCCTCCGGCGAAGCTTGTGACGACGGGCGCGGGGCCGGATCGGTCAGGCGATCACGTGCGCGGATTCGAGCGGCAGGCGGCCCAATACGATCTCACGGATGTCGAGTTTGATGCTCGCTTGGTCAATATCGACACCTACCAGATTGCCCGATTCGTCGTAATCTAGAACAACTCCATCCGACACCTCTCGGCTTTCGACGCTGGTTTTGTGCGAAAGGTCAATATAGAGCGAATCGGTTTCAGGATAATAATTGATCTTCATAATTCGAAATCTCTGTCGGGAAAGGCATTGTGGATCGTCGTTCTGTCGTCCAGTGTAACCACTCGCAGCACTCGGTCACCGAGCTCGTCCACGCGCCCCCAGAACCTGACCCGGTCGTCCGATTGAACTTCGACACGGATCGGGTTCTCAATAACGAATATACACCATTCTTTACGAAGATAGGGACGCTTTCGCAGGACCTCGTTCTCGAAATAGGCTGTGTATTTGTATTCGTCCACATTAGCCTCTAACAAAAAAAATACGAATTTGGTCGCTACTGTTCGCGCTTCTGACGACTAAGCCTCGACGATCTCGACCTTTGTATCGATCAGCGATTTCGGTATCAGGGCGGGGAAGTAGGCCATGATCTCTTCGACTTTGGGGCGGCCGCCGGCGAAGCCTGTGACGGCGGGCGGGCCGGTGAGGATGAGCGGGGCGATCTCTTTGGTAAAGCGTTCGACGTCGGCTTTGTTTTGGCCACGAACCCCAATACGCAACTGAACTTCAGGAATATCGGGCGAAGGCTCGCCTGCCAGATGGCCGTGGGTGGCGTTGACGCCGACGTATTCGGTCAGGATCACGTCGAATCGCAGGCCAAGGCGGTCGAGCCTTTCGCGAAGTATCCTGTCGGCGGCCCGGGCTTTTTCATATGCTTCTGGCCACGCGTAAACAAGCGTGCCGACCGATTTCCATCCTGCGGAATAAGCGATCGAGACCTTATAGAGATCGGTCTTCGGAGAACCTTTGATGCCGAATACACGAACGCGGTCCGGGCCGGCGTCCTCTAATTGTATCGACGAAAAATCGGCGACGACATCGGGCGTAATATAGGCCTTCGGATCGCCCATTTCATAGAGCAGCTGTTCTTTGACCGACTGTACATTGACGCGGCCGCCGGTACCGTCGTGTTTGGTGACGACAAAAGTGCCGTCCGGCGAGGCCTCGACGATCGGAAAACCGACGTTTGCGAGATCGGGGATATTTTTCCAATCGTACTGACAGTTGCCGCCGCTGGCCTGTGCTCCGCATTCGATGATGTGGCCCGCGATAGTGCCGGCAGAGATACGATCCCAATCGTCGAACGTCCAACCGAATTCGTGCATCAACGGCGCAAGCGTCAGTCCGGTATCGGTGAGCCGCCCACCGACGACGATCTGTGCACCTCGGCCAAGGGCCTCGACCAATCCGCCCGCCCCGAGATAGACGTTCGCCGCCTGAACCCGGTCGAGTATGTCGGTCAGCGGTTCGCCGGTTTCCATATTGTTGATCTCAACGCCGTTGTCGATGAACTCGCTGAGACGCGGCAGAATGTCGTCGCCCGTTATTACGCCGATCTTCACCCGTCCGCCGAGGCCGAGGTCCTTCGCGGTCGCCTTTATCGCATCGGCGCAGCCGTGAACATTCACGCCGCCGGCATTCGAGAGGACCTTGATGTCCTTTTCGACGCAATCGGGCAGTATCTCGTGCATCAGCGAAATGAAGTCGCGTGCATAGCCGGCATTCGGGTCACGCTGCCGCTGTTTCTGAACGATGCTCATCGTTACTTCGGCAAGGTAATCGAGCATCAGATAATCGATCGGGCCGTTTCGCACCTGATCGACCGGTGCGGTCAACAGATCGCCCCAAAAACCCTGTCCCGACGCAACTCTTACGGTCTCTTTCATTGCTTAGTATTAGAGATCAAAAACGACGGTCGGTCAAAGGAGAGCCGTATCGATGCAAACAAAAAGGCACCCCGTAAGGTGCCTTTTCTGAAATTATATCCCTAAGCTGAGGCCTAGTAGACCACCTTTTTCGTGCGGCTGACGACCTTTCGGCCTGTTTTGTAAGTCGTTTTGCCGGTCCATTTCATGCCCTGCCAGGTTTTCTTTGAAACCCATTTTGTGCCGGTCCATACCTGTGTGCCGACCCATTTGCCGCCGCGATAGACGCGACGAGTAAATCCGACCTTCCGTTTGCGCTTGACCGAGGTTTGAGCCTGGGCTGAAAACGAATCGCCCCCGCCGGTAACGGACGAGATCGAGCCGCTGATGAATGTTGCCGAAAGCAACAACGCGAACGCAAAGAATATGGTTGTGATCTTTTTCATTATTAGAATCTCCCCTTGTTTGATTGAAAAATTGAAAACGGCATCAAGCAAAATTCGCCTTACGCCTCAATGTGCACGTGGTTTCGGATAAACGACACTATGTCTTCGGTCGATGTGCCGGGCAAAAATACCTCGGAGACGCCATTCGCCTTTAGATCCGCAATGTCCTCAGCCGGCACTATCCCGCCAACGAGGATCAGCGTGTCGTCCATCCCGTTTGCCCGCATCAGGTCAACTATCCTCGGACAGAGCGTCTTATGAGCCCCGCTGAGGATCGAGATTCCAACGGCGTCGACGTCTTCCTGAAGGGCCGCGGTGGCGATCATCTCAGGTGTTTGACGCAAACCGGTATAGATGACTTCCATTCCGGCATCACGAAGTGCACGTGCGATCACCTTAGCTCCGCGATCATGTCCGTCGAGGCCCGGTTTGGCGACCAGAACCCGAATCTTTCGTTGATCCATAAGTACGAAGTATATTCGGTCGTACGAGTTTCGGGCAAGCGATGACGTAAATTAAGCGGCTGCATTGACTTTCGGGCGGTCATCGAAGTCCATGTTCGGCGAAGCAAAAATACACTTCAGCTTCCCAGGCAGTGTCTTTTTGGACCTCATCGCCTCGATCATCTCGAACCATCCGTGCAGATTGACCCAAAGCGGATTGTAACTGCGAATTGGCTTGATAATGCCGTAGCGCGGTTCTTCGGTCTCTTCAACGAACGTCCCGAACATACGGTCCCAGAGTATCAATACGCCGGCGTAATTCCTGTCCAAATACGGATTATTGACACCGTGATGAACGCGATGATGAGACGGCGTGTTGAGGACGTATTCGAGCGGCCCGAGCCGATCGATCAAGCGCGTGTGAATCCAAAACTGGTATATGAGGTTGAAGCCGTGCATGACGGCGAACATCCAGGGAGCGAAACCGAGGAGCATTATCGGAGCGTAAAAGACCCAATGCAGAAGACCGCTGAACCAGCTCTGGCGTACGGCAACGCTCAGATTATAGAATTCGCTTGAATGGTGGACGACGTGGAAATTCCAAAACAGCCGCGATTCATGGCTGATGCGATGAAACCAGTAATAAGCGAAATCGTCTATAAAGAACAAAAGTGCCCAAGACCACCATGCATCGGCCGGAAACTTGAATGGAGACAGTTCATAAGCAAAAAGGTATATTGACCCGATAAACACTCCGAAAAGCAGTCCGAACCCGACACTGACAAAACCGATGAAGATATTGTTCAGAGCGTCTTTCGTCTCGTAGACGTCTTTTCGCTTTCGGTGCGCATACCAGGCCTCGACACCGATCATTAGTGCGAAAAATGGGATTGCGATGACGGTCGGATTTAGCATTTTGCAGCTTCACTAATTTTAATACTTTCTCCGGGTGAGCGAAAGGAATACTGATATTTATGTTCCTGAAGATCCGATAAAGGTTCTTTAGCAGCCGGGTCAGGTCTCGTGATAAAATGGGGTTTTCGGCGAAATATGCTCAAAGTTGTCCATTACCCCGATCCGATCTTGTTAACGGTCGGCAAGCCGTTTTCCGACGAAGAGTTTGGGCCGGAGCTCGAAAAGCTTGTTAGCGATATGTTCGCGACGATGTACGATAGCGGCGGCGTTGGGCTTGCAGCACCGCAGGTCGGGATCTCGAGGCGTCTTTTTGTGATGGACACTCCGTCGGAAAATGGCCCGTCGCAGAAACATGCGCTGTTCAATCCTGAGGTCGTCCACGTCGAGGGCGAGCAGATCGGCGATGAAGGCTGCCTTTCGTTTCCGGGGTTGTATCAAACGATCAGGCGCGAAATGCGGGTTATCGTTCGGGCACAGGATGCCAGAGGCGAACGCTTCGAACTCGATGTCGACGACCTTGCGGCGCGCTGCATTCTGCACGAAACTGACCATTGTGACGGCATTGTCTTTCTCGATCGCATGACCGTCTTGAAACGAGAAATGGCAAAGCGTAAAATCAAGAGACTCCAGAAAACGGGGAAATGGGAATGAGTATCGAAGACACAAGACTCGCCGGCGAGGTCGGGACTATCCGGGAACTGAACGCCTTCCTCGTTTCAGGATGGAAGCTCATCCAGACTTATGTAGAACACAGCAACGATACCCAGCATCCGAGGTTCGTGATCGCCTGGCAGACAGATGATGAACCGGTGATACCCGAACTTTTGGACGAATGGGAACGAAACGAGATCGAACGACAGCGATATAGGTAAAGATATGCAAACACAGAGAGTTTTGGACGAATTTAAGAACGAGCCATTTACAGATTTTTCGGTCCCGGAAAATGCCGATGCGATGCGTGCGGCGATCGAAAAGGTCCGCGGCGAACTCGGCCGCGAATACCCGTGTCTGATCAACGGCGAAAAGATCGTTTTGGAAAGCAAATTTCAGAGTTTTAATCCGGCGAAGAAAGATGAGGTCGTCGGCGTCTTTTCAGAGGGCGATACCGATACATCTCTGGTCGAAAAGGGCATTGATGCTGCGACCGAGGCTTTCAAAACGTGGCGCAATGTGCCTGCGGCCGAGCGAGCCGAATACATATTTAAGATCGCCGAACTGATGCGTCAGAGAAAGCACGAATTGTCGGCCTGGATGGTCTTCGAAGTCTCGAAAACCTGGGCTGAAGCTGATGGCGACACCGCCGAGGCGATCGATTTCGCCGAGTTTTACGGGCGCGAGATGTTGAGGTGGGCGCAGGAGCAGCCGATCACGAAGGTTCCGGGCGAAGACAACAGCCTTGAATACATTCCGCTCGGTGTCGGCGCGATCATTCCACCGTGGAACTTTCCGCTCGCGATAATGTCCGGTATGACGATGGCGGCTATAGTCGCAGGAAACACGGTCGTGCTAAAACCATCGTCCGATTCGCCTACCATCGCGGCCAAGTTCATCGAGATCGTCGAGGAAGCCGGCGTTCCGGCGGGCGTCGTCAATTTTATAACCGGCAGCGCCGGCACCGGCGAAGCGATGGTGACGAGCCCGAAGACGCGGTTCATTTCGTTTACCGGATCGAAGGGCGTTGGGCTCCATATCAACGAGGAGGCAGCGAAAGCACGTCCGGGCCAGATCTGGATCAAACGGGTCATCGCCGAAATGGGCGGAAAGGACGCGATCATCGTCGCTGATGATGCCGATCTTGAATCAGCTGCGACTGGTGTCGTACAGGCGGCTTTCGGATTTCAGGGGCAGAAATGTTCGGCGTGTTCACGATTGATAGTTGACGAAAAGGTGCACGACGAGCTGCTTGAAAAAGTGATCGCCCTGACCAAAGCGCTCAAGGTCGGCCAACCGACCGAAGTTGACACGAACGTTGCGGCCGTCATCAATAAAAAGGCCTTTGACAAGACGCTTGGCTACATTCAGGAAGGAATAGGCGAGGGCGGCTATGTTGTTGCCGGAGGCAATGGAGACGAAACGAGCGGCTATTTCATTGAACCGACGGTGATCGATAATGTGAAACCGGGTGACATCATCGAACAGGAAGAGATATTCGCACCGGTCCTGGCCGTGATCAAAGCACGCGATTTTGACCATGCTTTGGAGATCGCTAACGGAACGGAGTTTGGTCTGACTGGCGCCGTTTATTCCGCGTCCGAGGAACGCCTCGAACGGGCGCGTCGAGATTTTCACGTTGGGAATCTATATTTGAACCGCAAATGTACCGGAGCCCTTGTCGGGGTGCATCCGTTCGGCGGATTCAACATGAGCGGCACCGATTCGAAGGCAGGCGGGCGTGAATATTTGCTGCAATTCATGCAGGGCAAGTCGATCGCCCGTAAGATATGAGCGTTATGAGATCAAAGTTGAGTTTTTTCCTATTCGTCGGATCGGTCGGCCTTGCTTTGTTGAATACGAGCGTCAATGCCCAAAAGGCTCGCTCAACTGCGGTCAGCGTACCGAAACCGATCATATTCGCCGTATTGAATGACGGACAGATGATCGAACCGATCGCTCACGTCGAAAAAGGCAAGCTTTCAGAGACCGTTAACGGAAGCGATGAAAGCGCTGTTGTCGAGCAATTCACAAAGACGTACTTTGGTGCGAAAGCGAGCTACCGGTTGATATTTGGCGGAGCGAATGCCGGCACGGTCTCGATCAAGCCCGGTAATTCGAAAATGGAATGTGCTCCGAACATGGCGCAGGTCAATGTAGCGGCTACGCGTCCAAACCTCAACCTGAGAGGCAAGGTCATGGCCCTGGCAACCAACGTTGCCGTTAAAAAGCAGGGGAGCGGAGTTCGCCGGCTTCCGAACTGGCCGGAGAGGAACGAGATCGATCTGCTGGTAAAGGCTGAATTCACCACCAACTCAGTGGATACAAAAAAGATCGACTATCACAACCTGACCGCGCTTGATGTCAATGGCGACAAGAAGCCCGAACTGGTGGGAAGTTTCTGGGCCGAGAATGAGCCCAAATCACGGACGCTTTTGTTCTTTATTGCCGAAAAGGGAACTGACGGAAAGCTCTCGATCGTTTACTCCGATCTTCGGACGATCAAGGAAGACGAGGTGATGAGCGGCGAGATCTCAGCGGTCGACGAAGGTGTTTATCACGAGCTGCTGCTCGACGTCTTTGACTATGATGGCGACGGCATAAGCGAGATCTTCACGTATGTACAGGCATTCGAGGGAGCAAGTTTTTACGCATACAAACGCACCGACGGTAAATGGGCGAAGGTCTATGAAGTGTCGAACTATCATTGCGGTTACTAGGGCTGGACTTACAACAGAAAACATGGCTCGGGCGGAACTCTGCGGCCGGGCCGTTTTTAATTAGACCTTTCATTTTATGAGGATCGTATTCATGGGTACACCGGCGGTAGCAGTCCCCTCGCTCGAGCGGCTGATCTCTGCCGGTCACGACATCGCTGCGGTCTACACACAGCCTGATCGCCCCTCAGGAAGAGGCAAGAGGATATCAATGCCGGCCGTAAAGGAGTATGCGTTGGGCCGGGGGCTATCGGTCATGCAGCCGCTCAAGATCAAGACAGCAGAAGCACTGGAGACCTTTCGCTCGCATGGAGCAGACGCGGCGATCGTGGTCGCTTATGGACGGATCTTGCCCACAGCGTTTCTGGAGATGTATCCAAAGGGTGCGATCAATCTGCATTTCTCTCTTCTGCCAAAATATCGCGGTGCGGCGCCGGTGAACTGGGCGATCGTGAATGGCGACAACGTCAGCGGTGTGACGACAATGAAAATGGATGCGGGGCTGGACACCGGCGACATTCTCCTCCAAAGCGAAACCGCGATCGATTCGGATGAAAATGCAGTAGAGTTAATGGACAGGCTTTCGCATCTGGGTGCCGAATTGCTTATCGAGACGCTCGACGGCATCGATTCGATCGTGCCCAGGCCGCAGGACGACTCAATGGCCACCTACGCCCCTTTGCTGCACAAAGAGGACGGCCGGATCGACTGGACAATGTCTACAGCAAAGATCGTCGATCGTATTCGTGGCTTTCAGCCTTTTCCGACGTCGTTCACGACCTTCCGGAACCAGCGATTGACCGTCTGGAAGGGGCGCGCGTCGAACGCCTCGCCGCCGCTCGCAGGATCTGCAGCCGGGACGATATGTGAAGCAACTGGCGAAGCATTGAAGGTCGTATGCGGCGAAGACAGTATCATCGAGATAACTGAGATTCAGCCGGAAGGGAAAAGGCGAATGACCGCTGCGGATTTTATGAACGGATCACGGCCTGTTGTCGGGGAAATTCTCATTTCAGAATGAGGCGAATATCTTGCGATGAACGAAGCGTTTCAGATAATCACATTTTACGAGTTCAAGCCGATGAAAAACGTCGGCGATTTGACCGGGTTACGGGACAGGCTCAAGGCCATCATGGCGGCAAATGAGATCAGAGGAACGATCATACTCGCGGAGGAAGGATTCAACTCGACCGTTTGCGGTCGCCGCGAAGCGATAGAGTCGTTCGTCTCGGAGGCTGGTGCGGCACTTGGTTCCGAACTTGTATACAAGAGTTCATTCCACGCAAAGGCACCTTTCAGAAAGATCGACGTGAAAATAAAACCCGAGATCGTGACGCTGAAGAGACGTGTCGACCTTAAAGCGGGAATAGGTACCCACGTTCCTCCGAGCAAATGGAACGATGTGATATCCGATCCGGCGACCATCGTTCTTGATACCCGAAACGATTATGAGTTCAAAGAAGGCACGTTCAGACGGGCGATAAACCCGGGAACCGAGAAATTCAGCGATCTGCCGAGTTTCGTCGAGAAAAATCTCGACCCGGCGGTCGATCAAAAGATCGCCGTATTTTGCACCGGCGGCATTCGCTGCGAGAAGTTCGCCCCGTATCTGGTCGAACTCGGTTTTCGCGAGGTATTTCAACTCGAGGGCGGGATATTGAAATACATCGAAACCGTGCCGTCTGACGAATCGATGTGGGAAGGCGATTGTTTCGTCTTCGATGATCGCCGAACCGTGGACAACGAATTAAAGCCCGGCAAAACGTCAGCTTCGGTATCCGACTCACAGCGGGGATCTGAATGAACATTTCGCCCTCGAGGAAAGCCGCATTCGATGTCCTATTCAAGATAGACCGCGAAGAAGCATTCTCATCGGTTCTCCTGCCTTACCATTCTGCCGGACTCTCTGAAGCGGATCGGGGACTTTGCTATGAGATGACGTACGGCGTATTGAGACACAAACTTTATCTTGACCAGATAATCGGTCATTTTGCCTCAAATAAAAAACTCGATCCGGCGGTTTCGATCGCCATTCAAATGGCTTTGTTCCAGATCATCTTTTTGGACAGAATTCCCGCTCATTCGGCCATCAACGAAAGCGTCGAACTCGTTGCCCGGGCACGAAAGAGATCGGCAAAGGGATTTGTCAATGCGATCCTGCGAAACTTTTTGCGCAACAAATGGGAGCCAAGCTACATCGATCAGACAGACCGGTTGGTCACAGAAACCTCTCATCCAAGGTGGTTGGTCGAAAAGTGGGTCCACGATCTCGGGTTCGAGAACGCAGCTCATTTATGCGAGGCGAACAACAAGCCGGGGAATGCGTCGTTCAGGCTTACACGCAAGTTTGATGTCCGGTTTCGGAAGCGATCTCCGCCGCCGGAGGAATTGAAAACTCTGCTTGGCATTGATGACCGCGAAAAAATAGCGGGGTCGACGATCGTTGCCGGTGGATATGTGGCCGATCGCATCAGCCCGCGGCTTCGCGAACTTGCCAACGGCGGGATGATCTATTTTCAGGACGAGGCGTCACAGTTGGTGGCGTCGTCGATCTCGTTAAAAAAGGGCGATCGAATGCTCGATGTGTGCGCTGCTCCTGGCGGCAAGACGACGCTCATCGCGGCAAATACGGGAGATCTATCATCAAGTATCGTTTCGGGCGACCTGCATGAAAATCGGGTGAAGCTCCTCCGGGAAAATGCCGATCGCCAAGGCTGCGAATCGGTCGCGACACTGAGGTACGATGCTCTCACGTCGTTGCCTTTCGGGAACGCAACGTTTGACCACGTTTTGGTGGATGCCCCGTGTTCCGGTACCGGTACGATTCGAAATAATCCTGAGATCCGTTACCGTTTGAAAGAAACCGATATCCGCGAGATGGCATCCAAGCAACTGAGTATCCTGAAAGAATCGTCAAGGGTCGTCAGGCCCGGAGGAACGCTTACTTATTCGACATGCTCGATCGAAACTGAAGAGGACGAGCAAGTAGCAGAGGCTTTTGTGGAAAACCAATCGGAATTTGCACGAATTCGCCCGGACGTTCAGGACCGCTTTCTGACCGGACGCGGGTATGCCCGGACATTTCCGCACGTAGACGGAACCGATGGCTTCTTTCTCGCTGTCTTTCGAAAAGGTTGAGCCCGCGTAATTTGTCGATCGCTCTAAAAATGTTAAGATTTTGCTTTAGGTTTTTTGGGGGCTTTATCCGATGGGCGTACTAAAAACTGGGTTTTCAGCGATAGGCAAGCTGTTTATGCTCGGCTTTTTGCTGATCGCGTTCCTGGCCGGAATGGCCGGCGTTGTTTTTATGTCGCTCTCGGGCTCTGAAATAAAGGTGCCGGAGATCGTCGGTAAAGACTTTGTTGAAAGCGAGAAAGAACTCGCGGCTCTTGGTCTTAAGATCAAGAAACGGGCCGACCGCGTCAGTGCGGAGAAAATGAACACGGTGCTCGAACAACTGCCGAGGCCGGGTGAGACGGTCAAGACGGGGCAGATGATCCTTGTGGTCGTCAGCCGGGCCGGAGCCGACGGCGCGGAGACGCCGAAGTCTCTGATCAAGGACATTGAGGAAGACGACACCGAGAAGATCGAAGAGATGATCTCGGACAAGCCGAAGAAATCGAGGTCAAATTCGAATTCGAACGCGAATTCGAACACCAATCGAAAGAAAGCCGATACGACGCGCGACGTGCTTAGCAATACATCGACGGCCGGAAATTCGGCCGGCGCGAATACGCAGTTACGCCCGGAAGACGGAAATAAGCGCGAGCCGGGCACAAATCCGGGCGATCGAAACGACAGACCGCAACAGACAGGGCCGACACCGAAGCCGCAGGCTTCACCTACGGTGAATCGGTCAGGTGACACGAGGCCGCGGTCCTCGCAGAGGCCATAAGCAGTGAATACAACGCTGCGCCTAGGTCATGCAACAAAGTAGAGAATCGTAAGAATGTTTGAGATAGCACCGTCGATACTTTCAGCAGATTTTACGCGGCTTGCCGATGCAATTGAGTCGGTCGAAGCCGGCGGGGCAAAGGTGCTGCATGTCGACGTAATGGACGGGCATTTCGTTCCGAACATCACGATCGGACTTCCGGTAGTTCGTTCTTTGCGAAAGGCGACTCGAATGTCGATCGATACGCATCTGATGATCGAAGAACCCGGGCGATATGCGGTTCAGTTCGTTGATGCCGGAGCCGACATGGTTTCGGTTCACATTGAGGCCGATGCCCACATTCATCGGACGTTGACGTCCATTCGCGATGCGGGTGCAAAAGCGGGGATCGCGATAAACCCGGCGACGTCGCTAAGCACGCTTGACGAAGCTCTCGGCTACGCCGATTTTGTTTTGGTGATGTCGGTCAACCCCGGCTTTGGCGGTCAGAGATTCATCCCGTCGTCGCTTGAAAAGGTCCGACGGCTTAAACAAATGATCGTCGAGCGATCGCTTGAAACGCGGATCGAGATCGACGGCGGTATCGATGCCGAAAACATCGCCGAGGTCGTTGAGGCCGGAGCCGAAATAATTGTTGCCGGTTCGGCCGTTTTCGACGGCGGCGCACCAGCGGATGCGGTCAGAGGCTTGCTCGACAGCGGGACGGTTTGGGTATAGTCCGATCACGACGACGTTAATTACCGAGCGTTGGCGGAAGAATTAAACTGATTATGAGAAGAATGTACTTTTTGATCTCGATGTTGGGCATCAGCGTGCTTTTGTCACTCGCGGCGACAGCCAATGCCCAGACGAAGCCGGGTGACGGCACCCCTTCCCAGCGACTTGAAGTAATGAAGCAGAAGCTCGAAACGATCCGTAGATCGGCGACGAGTTCAGTTTCGGTCCTTAAAGAGGAGGGCAAAGACACCAAAGACGATAAGGACGCGCCCGATTCGGCCATCTCGCGTCTTCGGTCGATCGAGAAGGAAGCCTCCTCACTCCAAAATGAGGTCAATGGCCTGCGCGGCAAGCTTGACCGGTCAGAAAAATACGAAATGTCAGAGGTCGATCAGCTCGAAACAGCTGTGACCGATCTTCAGAGGCGAGCTGATGTCGTCCTGGTAGAAACTGCGACCGCACGGGCAAATCCGGAATCGAACGTCGGTAAACCACGGGAGGTCAAGAAAAAGAAGAAGTTTCTCGGCATTTTTGGCGGCGGCGGCAATGATGAGTTTGACGAATTGATCGGGGGCGTCTCGCCCGGGCGAGACCGCGAACTTTTCATTGTAGCGACTCGCGAGATAAGAAAGAAGAATTTTGACGTCGGCCGACTGCTGTTTCAAACGATCATTACTACCTATCCCGACTCGCCGTATCTTCCGATGTCGAAGCTTGCTGTTGCGGACTCGTTCTTTCTCGAGGGGTCGACAAGCGCTTTGATCCAGGCGATCGCGGCTTATCAGGATTGGCTGACCTTTTTCCCGACGCATCCGCTTGCTGACCGCGTTGTCCTGAAGATCGCGGAGTCTGAGATGCGGCAGATCGGTCTTCCGGATCGTGATGCCACACGAGCACGCCGTGCCGAGGTCCGGCTAAAAGCATTGATGGCAAATTATCCGAATTCGATCCTCAAGCCCGAAGCCGAGAAGCGGCTCGTCGAGGTGCAGAACAATCTCGGGTCACACAACCTGATAATTGCGAATTATTACTACATCCAGTCTGTCGACCAGAAAAAGGGCGGGCTCAAAGGAGCTCAATCGCGCTACCGCGAGATACTCGACAAATATCCGAATTTTGGATACATGGACGAAGTGCTTTACAAGCTTGCGGTGACGTATCTGGTCGAGGAAGAAACGGATCAGGCGGCGCGTTACTTTCAGCGGATCGTTGCGGATTATCCGAACAGTACGTATGTCGAGAAATCGAAGGATCAGCTCGAACTTATCGGAGCTACGGTTCCGATGCCCAACCCTGACCGAATGAACGTGATGCCGCCCGAGGACGTTTCGTTCTTTGCGAATTTCCGCAATCAGTTCTTTGGCATCTACCCGATGACGATCGATAAGAACGGCGTATTGATGACCAAGGAATTTGATCGCGAGAAATTCGAACTCATCGATCAGGTGATCGAGAACCAGGGCGATATCTTAACGAACCAGATCCCCCAGGCGCTGACGACCGTTATCTCGCAGCGGCAGGCACCGGCACAGGCACCGGTTCAGGTTCAACCATAATTCGTCGTTTAGAGATGGGTCGGGTTTGAACTTGAAGAACGATGTATGCGGCTCCGAGTGGGCCGCTTTTTTTATCCGGCATCTTCGATCTTCGAAAGCGTTGTTTCGCGTTCACCAAATAGTTTAGGATTTAATTGAGGTCGCTTTTATGAAACTGTCAGATCCCAAGGTCTTGATCGTGGCAATCGCCGCTTTTGTGTGCGGAGTCGGTGCACAAACGAACACCGTAAACCCGCCGAGACCGCTTCCCACACCAATAACCGCCCCGACGCCGCGAACTTCGGAATTACTTGCTAAACGGCTAACTGACGCTGGTTCTTCCGCAGCGACGGAACGGGCAAACCGAGAGGCCGCCTTTGCAAAGTTGATGGAGGGCCAGCGATACAACTGGATCGCCAGCCGCACCCAAAACCGGACGCGAGCAGCGAATGCCATCAGGTTGGCGAAGCAGTCGTTCCAGGCTGCGGTTGAGCTCGACCCGTCGCTTTCCGAAGGGTACACCGCACTTGCCGAGCTGGAGATAAGTCAGCGTCCGGGCGAGGCCGAGGTTGATGAAGCGATAGCTCTTGCCGGCCTGGCAATCAAAGTGAAAAGCGACAGTTTTGGCGCCCGGCGTCTGCTCGCCCGGCTTTATTCTTACAAAAGCCGCGTTGGCGGTGAACGATTTATCGAAGATCATGCAAAAAGGGCGGTCGCGGAATGGAAGGAGGTTGTAAAGACCGACCCACGCAACGCCGAAGGATGGGCATTCCTCGCGGCCCTTTACGGGCGTCTTGGAAATGACGACGAGCGTATCGAAGCGCTTCGAAAATGGTTATCGTCGGCATCGCCCATCGACACGCAGTTCTATCGGCTGGTAATGGGCCCACAAGAGAATCTTTCGCCGGAAAATGCGTCGATGAAACTCGGCCCTGCATTGCTCAAGGCGGGCAGGACCCGCGAAGCGATCGAAACGCTCAGTTTGCTCGTTGCCGAGGATCCCGAAAATGTGACCGCGGTCGAAATGCTGCGAGATGCAGTTGATTCCGCTGAAGGCGACGCGGCGGTCGTCGCAATTGATTCGCTTCAACAAGCCGTCTTTGCAAATCCCGACAACATTCAACTTGTCAATCTGCTTTCGCGCGTGTTCTCGCAAGCCGGCAGAACCGCGGAAGCGATCAAACTCTTCGAAACATCCTCTGCTCGATTGGTTGAATCCGACCCTGATTCGGCGGCCGCGATGCAGATCGCCCTTGGTGATCTGCTTGCCGATCGAGGCGAAAACGGCCGTGCGTCAGCGGCGTATGATAAGGCTCTCGAGCTCAGGGATATTTCGAGCCCTAACGGCCTTGAGAACGACGATCGCGAGTTTGCGATGCAGGTCTTTGAGAAGATGATCCGGGTGCATAAGTCGGCGGACGACTCGAGAGCGGTCGCAGCAGCAGTGAACCGTGCCCGGACACTTTTTGGCAAGGACGATCTCTTCGCCGATCGGCAGCTTATAGCCTTTTATCGCGAGTCGGGCAGAAAGCGCGAAGCCCTTGAGGCCGTAAAGGCGGTTCGCAGCCGCGTGCCTGACGATCTTGGGTTCGTCAGGCTGGAGGCGACGCTGCTCACCGAGAACGGGAAGGTCGACGACGCGGTCGCTCTGATACGCCGAACGATGTCTGTCAAGTCGTCGACAGCTCAGGGCACCGTCAATTCGAGTGGTTCTTCGGTAAGCGTTGGAGTTCCGATGCAGGACGAGTTTTCGAACTATCTCTTCATCTCAAATCTCTACACGCAGGCGGGCCGCGGAAGTGATGCGGTCATTGCCGCGAACAAGGCGCACGAGATCGCTCAGGGCACGGAGCGAAAGCAGATAGCGATGCTCACGCTCGCAACTGCCCAAAACCTTGCTGGTCAACATGATGCTGCCGAGGCGACCTTGCGTGAGATCCTGAAGCGTTCGCCGGGGAATCCGATCGCTCTTAACAACCTCGGATACTTTCTACTCGAAAGAGATGTGAGGTTCGAAGAGGCAAAGCAGATGATCGAGCAGGCCGTAAAGATCGATCCGACAAATCCTTCATATCTCGACAGCCTCGGTTGGGCATATTACAAGCTCGGCAACTATACCGAGGCCGAGCGGTATTTACGCGAAGCGGCTCGTTTTGATTCAAGTTCCGCAGCGATCCAGGAGCATCTCGGAGATGTCTATTTGAAGCAGAATAAGCGCGACCTGGCAAGATCAGCATGGGAGCGTGCACTCAGGCTTGCGTCCGATCCGGCCGATCTCAAACGATTGCGACAAAAACTGGGTTCGAAGTGAAAACTGGCAAGGTCGGGATGTAAAAGAAAAGCAGCCGCGGGGCTGCTTTTCTCTCTTGGTATGGACACGCTAAGGTTTCGGCGTCGGCGTGGGTGCCGGTTCATCGCCCTTTCTCTTGAGCTTCGGCGGTGCCTCTGACGAGCTGCTCGAACTGCTGTCGGAATCGCTGGCTCCCGGATCACTCTGCTCCGGTTGACGCCGTTTCAGGGTTGGCTTGCCTGTGTCGCCATCTTCCATATCGCTGATCACACCGGCTTTCGCATTCGTGAGTTTGAGCAGATGTGCCTTTACTCGCTGAAATTCCGACGTGCTGATGACATATTCTTCTTTCTCCGGAAACCGGGCGACGAGGGCAAGGCTGTTATCGCGGCGGTCAAGCGACTGCGGATGCGAGGCAAAGATCTTAGCCAGCGTTCCAGGTTTCTTCTTGTTCTTTTCGTTAAGCTTTTCGAACATCGTCGCCATGCCGGTCGGGTCATAACCCGATGCATACAAGTACTGAACGCCGAGCGTGTCGGCTTCAAATTCGGCGTTACGGCTAAATTTCAGAAAACTCAATAATTGGGTGAAACCGCCGGCATTTTGGGCGATCGTGCTGGCGATACCTCCGCCGAAGATGATCGTTGCAAGCAGTCCGTAATTGATGGCCTGCAGCTTACCCTGATTCTCCATTGCATGTCGGGCCGCCACATGAGCGATCTCGTGGGCCATGACGCCGGCGAGCTCGGCCTCGTTGTCAGCCGCCAGTATCAGACCTCTGTTGACAAAGAAATATCCGCCCGGCAACGCGAACGCATTTACTTCGTCGCTATCGATGACCTTTATCGTGAAAGGGATCTTGGCGTCGGAATGAAGAACGATATTCTGGCCGACACGGTTGACATACTCGGTGATAAGGGGATCGTCGACCATTTTGGCCGATTGTTCGACCTCCATCGCAAGCTGGCGTCCCAGAGCGATCTCTTTTTCCTGCGAACCGCCAAGCCATCCGAAAAATTTATCGGTGCCTTTATTGATCTTTCGTTTTCCGATCTGGCTCGGATCCTCGTTGGGCGTAAGCGGCTTTGTGCCGTTCGCTTTTGTTTGGACGAGGTCGTCTTTGCCGGCGTTCGACTTCTTGCTTGTTTTCTTAGCACCATCGGTTTGAGCGGATGCCGCAACCGGGAAGAATGCGATCGAACCGAGACCGATCGTCAAGACGAGAAACGCTGATGCAAAACGCTGAAATGGACCGATTCTCATAAGTTTTCTCCAGAAAAATCCCTTGACAGTAATACTAAAGGCAATTGAGACCTAATTCAATGATTCTTTGATGCAGGACTGTGAAGGAAAGTTGCGCGTTCTCAAAAAAATGTGGCTCAGCGGCACGGCCTTATCGCAAAAACTAAAAGTCTTTAAAAAGATGCGGAATATTGCTACAATTATTGATGTATCGAACGCCGTTCGAGACTCACATAGATACCGCAGACGCCCAAAACGATCTCACATCAGGTCCCGACAACCTCTGAACCAGGTCAAAACGTTCATTTCGAATGAAACGAATCCAGGAAAAAGTCAAAGATCTCGTACAAGTACGTTCCTTTGCGCCTTTACCCGATCTTTACTCTGATTCTGAGGCTACGCTCGAGAACTATCGGTTCACTGACGGAACATCGACCCTGATGGCGAACTGGCTCGATGCCGTTTCGCGGGTGTCGTTCGAAAACGGGATCGCGTTGGCGCTTGCGGGATATCGAGGCGTTGGAAAGAGTCACTTTCTGGCGGCTTTCGGCGCGATCGTTTCGAAACCAGAGTTGCGCTCGAAATTGGCCGACGGCCATGTGTCAGCCTCCGCTCAGACGCTGATGCGGCGTCATTATCCGGTGGTGAGGGTGTGGCGCGGTTCAAAGGCGACGCTTCTCGAAGAGGTCATTGACGGTGTGAAGGCGGCATTTGGGCCGGAAACCGCGATCGAGGGCGACTCGATAGGGTCGGTTCTCAGGTCCGGTGCGTCGAAATGGGCGGATATTCCGCTGGTCGTCATCGTCGATACGGCAATGGATCGAGCGACCAGGGTCGCCCGCGATGATGGTCCGGCTCTGGGCGAGCTTGCCGAGGTCGCTAAATCGTCGAATGTCGTGGTTTGCGCTGCGCTTGACGATGATATCGCAGGTGCTGACGGCACCAATTCAGCGATCTCCAGGACCTTTCAGATCGATTTCCTAGATCAGGAACACCTTTACAAGGTCGTCGATCTACACATTTTCCCCAAGAACCACAACGTAACTCCGGTAATATCCGAGATCTACGATTTCTTCAAGAGCGTTGTGCCCAATTTCCGATGGAGTGCACAGCGTTTTTCTTCGCTCTATCCGCTCCATCCGGGCATCTTGGAGATCGCGCCATATGTGCGCCTTTTCGTTCACGATTTTGCCTTGCTGAGTTTTGCGGCCGAGGCAGGCGAAAGGATCCTCGGCAGGCCGGCAAATTCGCTTATAGCCCTGGACGAGGTCTTTGACAAGGCTGAGAACAATCTTCGCAAGATCGACGACCTCAAAGAGGCGTTCGTTGCTTACGACAAGTTGAATTCCGAAGTGGTGAGCAAGGTGCCGGTGATGCAGCGGCTTCAGGCAAAACTGGTGCTCAAAGCATTGCTGCTGCTTTCGCTGGATGGCCGCGGCGCGACCGCCGAAGACATCTGCGCCTCGATGCTGATATTCGATGAAGCGGAGCCCGAAAAAGCAGCATCGACCGTACGCGGCATCATCGAGATGTTCTCGACGGCATTGCCCGACGATATTTCGATACAAACCGTATCGGGGGGCGACACGTATTACAGCTTTCGCGTCAGCAGTAAAGACGATCTTAATTCGGCGCTGCAGGAAGGTGCCTCAAAATTAGACAGCAGCGTAGTAAGAAGCGCGATCCGCCGTTTGATGCAGGAACGCTTTGGCGATTTCACGCTGCCGATCGACCCTGTCGCGGACGAGCGTTCGACCATGGAATGCGTCACGCTTTGGCGCGGCGGCTATCGGCGCGGACGGGTGACATGGCGCGATGGCGAAGAATCGGGCGGCTTTGAAGCGCAAAGCGAAGGAATGCCCGACGCTTTGGATTGGGAAGTTGTCGTTAATTTTCTGACGGCAATGTCTGCACCTGAGCCTGACGATGGAACATCGCGAGTTGTTTGGAAACCCGATGACCTCCGCGTCGAAGAGATCGACACGATCCTGAGGCATCACGTCCTTCAAAACGACATTTCCATCAGTGAACAATTTGGCGAGAATGTCAGGGCGTCGCTCCACGCGCACCGGATCGCCTGTGAAAAGATCCTCGATCGGATAATGCTCGAGAACGGCAAGCTGGTCATCGACGGATTTGACTATAATTTCACGGAAGAAGCACGAGGTTCGACCAGCCTGACGGATCTTTTTTCGATAATGCTCGAACCGCTCTTTGAGACGAGGTATCCCGAGCATCCGTATTTCGCCGAACCCCTTGGCATGTCGGAGGTCAGCCGTCTTGTCAGCGACCTTTACAGCGGATCGAGGCAGAACCTCGCTGAGGTTCAACAGCTCGCCAGGACCTACGGCGTGCCTCTTGGACTGGTGCGGGAAGAAGGGAGTGTATTTGTTCCGGTAACGGGCGACGCCTTGGATTCGATACCTGCGGCCGCCCTGGTGCTGAATCTGGTCGACACCGTAGAAGACGATGTGCCGCTTAGGCAAGTATACGGAGAATTGAAGAAAGCACCGCGGGGCCTCGTCCGCGAGGCTCAACATCTCATCCTTGCGTCGCTCGTTGCCGATCGACGGATCGAGTTTGTAACCTCGGGCGGCGACCGTATAAATTCCAGATCGCTCGATCTGCGGATAATCTGGGACGAGATCGCCGGTATCGCGAAGACGAAGGAACACGCCGTCTCGTCCAAGGGACTGCTGCGTTGGGCAAAACTGTTAACTGGCGACGACAGTTTTACGTCGATCTCGGATAAGGCCGAAAAGGAAAGGCTCAGACAGACCTTCGGCAAATGGCTAGAAGATTGGGACAGATCGAACGCGGTAGCCCGATTTGAAAGCGTTTCCGACACGCACATCAATACCCGGATGTGGACGCATGCTGCCCGCGTCAAGTCAACTTTCGGAGCGTTGTCGGCGGAAATGCGAAACGCAGTGGATGGAAGCTCGACGGTCGAGGACGTCCTTTATCGGGCGATCGCGATCTTCGCTGATCTGGATGAAGAGATCGAACGAAGCTCTGAATCGTTGAAGATCCTGACCAGCTTCCTCGATGCCTGCGAACAGCGCAACATGATCGCGACCTACGTTTCCGCTGCCGAACTCACGGCGGTAGACTCGATCGAGATGACCCGCGAAGCTCTATTAGCTGCAAGCGATCAGGCAATCCTGAATCCTGCAGAGGGCCGTAATCGTGAGGTCGGCTACCTGTGGGAGCGATTTCAGAAGGAGTTTTCTGAATACTTCTCAACGCAGCACAATCTGATCATGCGCTCTCATGATCTCCAGGAAAAGTATGACGATATCCGACGAACCGATATCTGGTTCGAATTTGAGAGCCTTTCGAACGTTCCGATGCTCCGCGGGCGGGCATGGCAAAAGGCCAGAACACTCAAACGGCAGTTGGAGCAGCTGAACTGCACGTTCGATGTCAGCAAGGCATTGACGATAAGCCCGACGTGCATTTGTTCCTTCCGATTGTCTGAGATGGAAAACTGGCAGGAATTGCCGGCCGAGTTGTGGGCGTCGGTTTCTTCCGGGCTGACAGAAGTGCGGGCCAAAATGAACGAGAGAAAAGACCTGATCGTCGAAGGCCTGCAGCGATTCGCAAAGTCGGAAGCCGATCCCGAGGCGGGCGCCGCTGCTAATGAACTGCTCAAGATCTTTGCTTCGGGGACGGGCATTCCAAAGCTATCACGGTTACAGCTTGATGTTCTTGGGCACGTTCTCGGCTCGATAAGCTCGAAGGGGATGGTCTCGACCAACGATCTTGCCGAGATCGACGAGGCCGGCGATGGCGATGTCGACCCAAACTATCTCGTTGCCAGCAAAGACGTTTTTAACGAGGATATTGTTCTGATCGAAATGTAAGCCCCGGATCGGCGCTCGCAGAAAACGTACCGCTGCTCGTAATTTTCCGTTTAACCCGTTCGGTAGTATCGTAATTCAATGCAAAGTGTCAGCATCGTCGGCATGGGCCGGATGGGCGGGGCGTTGGCTATCGCGCTTGGTCGCGTCGGTTACCGGCTTGACTACCTGATCGTCCGCGATCCGGCGAATGCCGCGTCATATCTTTCCGAACTGCCGGCAAGGGTTGCGAAACTGGACGACGTGGCCGAGATCCCGTCTTCGATCGTGATCATAGCTACCGGAGACCCCGAAATAGGCGCCGCGGCACGCTCGATCGCGGATCGCATGAAAACCGCCTCGGTGGCATTGCACACAAGCGGTTCTCTGGATTCAGATGAATTAATGCAGCTCGCATCTCACGGCTGCTCGGTCGGGTCGATGCATCCGCTGGTTTCGATAAGCGATCCTGTAACCGGATCGAATCAGTTCCATGACGCCCATTTTTGTATCGAAGGCGATAAGGCGGCGGTGGCGGCTGCGACGGATATCGCTGCCGCTCTGGGTGCCAGACCGTTTGCGATCGCAAAGGAGTTCAAGCCGCTTTACCATGCGGCGGCCGTGACGTCGGCGGGCCATGTCACTGCATTGTTTGATGTGTCCATTGAAATGCTGACCGCCTGCGGGCTCGATGCCGAGCGAGCAAAGGAACTGCTGTTGCCATTGCTTGCCAGCACTGTGAATAACCTTCGGGGTTCGAAACCGAGTTCGGCGATAACGGGAAGTTTCGCCCGGGCCGACGTCGAAGCTCTCGATCGCCACATAGACATTATGAAGCGCGCCGTACCTGCTGACGTTCTCGAGATCTTCCTTCTGCTCGGAGAGCGTTCGCTTGAGCTGGCAGAAGCCGGCGGCGCCGATCCAGCGAAACTAATGATGATGCGTGCGCGAATAAAAATGGAGAAAAGTATCGTTAAATGATAAAATTCGATGCATAGTCATGAAAGGGAAGGCGCAGCAGTTCGTTAAAGAAAAAGAGATCTTTTTGGAGCATATCCAGAAGGCCGGCTTGCGGCGCACCGGGCAACGCGACCTGATACTTGAAACTTTCCTGAAGACCGAGGATCACGTGACCAGCGAAGACCTTTACTGGATCGTGCAAAAGAAGGATCCGTCGGTCGGGCACACGACGGTCTATCGCACACTAAAGTTGTTAACGGAAGCCGGACTTGCCAGGGAAGTACGCTTCGGGGACAACAAGACCTACTACGAACATCATTACGACCACGAACATCACGACCATATGATCTGCACCCAATGCGGCAAGGTCATAGAGTTCTTTTCGCCGGAGATCGAGTCTTTACAGGAACAAATGGCAGACAAATTCGGCTTTCGCCTTTCGCATCATAGTCTGCGAATGTGGGGGTCATGTTCGGAGTGCAGCGCGAAGGACACAATGACGGCCTCGGCGGCGTCGGGTGCGCAACCGCGAGTGCGTGTCAGGTCGCTCGCCGGTGGTTAGCCGCAAGATATGAAGACACAGGAATGCGATGTGAGGTTTGAGAGGGAAAACATCGACGGCGTGGTTGCCGTTGGGTCGTATCTGTCAGATTCCGCACGACGGCTCGGAATAAAAAATATCGGCACATGTGACCTCGAGAATAATGACCATGATTGCTTGATCAGCATTACGTCCGGGGCGGAATTATTGTCGCCGAAAACAAAGACCGAAGCTAAATTCCTGAATGAAGCCTCCGCCGATCCGATCGACCGGCTGGCGTGTCAGACAAAGATCGAAAGATCCGGAGATGTTGTAGTTATGACAAAGGAAAAGAAGACGGCCGAAGAAGCCGCAGAACCGCAAAGTGACATCGACGATGAATATCGAAAGAAATTCGCGGAACTTCCGTTAGACAAAAAGATCTCAAATCTAGTGCAGCTCGAAGCGATGGCGCTCGGAGATACGCTGGCCTACATTGCAAATTCACCATATACGATCGCAGACAAATTGATGGACGTGCTGGCAGGATTCGGCTTTGCGATGGACGAGGAGGCGAAGAAAGCAAAAAGGCCCAGCGAACACAAAAAAGACGATGAAACGGTCAATGACACCGCCAGTTCTAAGTCGAAGACCGCAAGCAGCAAGCGGCGGCACAGGTCCGCAGGCGATCACGAATCGGAGATGTCCAACTGATTCGAGCGTCCGGCTTTTGATGTTGTGAGTAACACGTCACTTCAAAAACGCATCCCCGCCTCGATCAAGGAGAAAAGCCAATATCTATTGGCGTTTGGGGTAATTGCATCGATGTTGGTCGTCGCAAATATCCCGATATTCGTGATCTTTTTCTTTGGGGTGTTTGCGTATCTGGTCGTCAAAATGCTCTCGTCAGGCTCTAAAAGCGAAACCCGGGAGATATTCGAGTTCTACCTTTCGGCGAATGAGATCCTCCGAAATGACGACCGGCGGTGGTTTGGTTTTGAGATAAGCGAGACTATAAGCCGCGGCGAAGGACTTGTGCAGAGAATGAGCGTGGTTCCGCCGCTGGTGAGTTTTACGCTCGGTGCCTTGTACAACAAGGCCGGAGATCATAAAGCTGCCGTCAATTATCTTTCTGGCGTTCTCGAAAAGGAAAGTTCGGACGAGCGGGCATTCATGTATCCGACCCCTGAACTGCGCAGCTACGTAAAGGTGTTGCGAAAGATCGAACGCGAACCGGCGGATGCTCCGTTAACCTCAGCCGCGGTTCGTGCTCTTGAGCGGACGCGGAGACTCAGAGGCAAGGTCCTGCTCGAAGAAAGCAGAACGAAGTTCGCAAATGGAGTTCCTTCGCCGTCGAATCAGTACATTTTGGACACTCCACCTCCGGCACCTGATGACGATGAGCGAATGCCCGTCTTTGTTACTGAGGAAAATGGCGTGGGCCAAGATCTTGACCGTACCCTCGATCCGACGATCAACGATACACGATCATCCGAGAACAGGACCAGACCGAGGAAAACGCGAACCGAGCGATTTTCCGAACGTAAGCCGATATCTGAAGTGCTCCATGACATTTACGACAAGAACGTTCAGTAAGCTCTGAGCTACCTCTAACTTTCACTTTAGTCCAAAGAATTTCCGGAGTGACGCGATCACATTGCGTTCTTCCGCAGGAACCGATCCGCTGTCAGGTTTCTCGACGGGTCCCAGCAATGCACGTCTTTCTTCGATCATCGAGCCTACGGCACTCAACAATTTCGGGTTTGCGTCAAAGATCGGCTTGATCGCCGACTTTCGTATCTCAAGGACCTGGGTCTCCTCCTCAGTGACCACCGAGGCCGATCTCGGTTCGCCGGTCAATAGACTCATCTCGCCAAAAAAGTCGTTGGTCTTGAGTTTGTTGATCGTGCGTTTTTGGCCGTTGTCGTCTATCTGAACGATCGCCGAGCCTCGTACTATCAGATACATCGAATTACCTTCTTGGCCTTCGCGAACGATCACCTCGCCGGGCGCGAATATCCGGCTATTAGACGTTTTGGCGAGTTGTTCGATCTCGTCGATCGAAAGCGGAGCAAAGATGGCAACGTTGGCTATATGTTCTGACGCCGCATCGATGTATTCTTCCGGATCGACCTTTTCCGGCGTCGGTTCCATATGAACCGTTCGTGTCGGGAACGCGAAATGTATCTTTTCACGATTGAAGACATACCAGATCCGCTGTCTGATCAAAGCGTCGGTCTCGTTAAAACGCCGATAGTCCTCGCACCAGTATTTGACCTCCCACTCGATGCCGCTTTCGCCAAGATCGCGGATGCGAACGATCGGCCTTATCTTCTGCGAGACGTTCTCGACCTGACGTACGGCCTCGCGGACGACCTGAGCGGTTCGGGTCGGATAATTGCTGTATATGGTGTTGAAGTACACGAGTCGGGCATTGAGATTGTTGCGCGGTGCGACCTCGATCGTCTCTTTCCCGAGAACCGCATTGCTGATCATCAAAAGTTTGTTCTGAAACGTGCGTATCTTCACGCCACGCCAGGAAACGCTTTCTACCACGCCCTCACCCCGATATGCGATCTTTACGACGTCACCGACCTGAAATGGTTGATCGGCCTGCAGGGCGATGCCTGCGAACAAGTTTCCGAGCGTATCCTGTAAGGCGAGACCGACGACGATCCCGAGAATGGTCGAACCTGTAAAGAGAGGCGCAAGCTGGACGTTCGGGTACTGCGACTGAAAGATTATGAAGAAAGCGACAATGTAGATGATGATCGACAGGACGGTTCTGATCAGCGACGAGATCTCGGCCTGGCTGGCTCCGCGAAACGCGGTCTTAAAGATCAGAAAGCTGAAGAACCGCACAATGACGATGACCAGGGCCATCCAAAGAACGATCTTTATGATGTGAAAGACGGTAACTATCAGCTCGATCGACGTCGAGACCATCATTGCAAGCGAGGTGCCGTCAGTATTAACGACTTTACCGTCTGATGAGATCGAAATGCCGAAGGCTGTATTGAGGTATCCGAGGATGAGGCCTTCAACGAACGGAAGCGTGAACAGGACAATCGACAGGATCGCCGTAGCGGCTAAAAAGAAAAGGGTCTTTCGCTTGACATTTTGGGACGCCATATCCGCACGAGAGCTAGAACATATCAGCAATCGTTCGCCCAATCAATAGTAGAGAGAGCGCTGAAACGACGACCGTGATCAAAATCGCGAACACGTTAAAAACACGGGTGTTGGCGTATTCACCCATGATCTCGCGATTATTGGCGAGCTTGACTATCGCCACAAGGACGACTGGCAGAAGCAGGCCGTTTACGCATTGAGTGAAGATAAGAAGCTTGATCTGTGGAATTCCGGGGATCAGGGCGACAACGGATCCGATTACGATCAAGGATGTAAATATACCGAGGAATATCGGTGCCTCACGAAACGACCGTGAAATGCCTTTTTCAAAGCCGAGAGCCTCGCTGATCGAATACGCGGTAGCGAGCGGAAGAACACCCATCGCCAGCATTGCGGCTCCGAACAGGCCTACGGCGAACATGTACTTTGCGTAAACGCCGGCGGCCGGTGCAAGAGCGGCCGCGGCCGTCGCCGCTGAATCGATCTCGGTGATACCGACCTTGTGAAGTGTAGATCCTGCTGATATAACGATAAATGCTGCGATGATGACCGCAAATGTAGTTCCGACGATTACATCTGACCGTGCGAGCGACAGGTCGTCTTTATCGAGTCCTTTTTCGACGACCGATGACTGCACGTAGACCTGCATGAACGGCGTGATAGTTGTGCCGATCAACGCCATGATAGTGAATAGATAGACCGCGTCGAGGCTAAACGCCGGACTAACGAATCCCGAACCCACCGCGGCCCAATCGGGTCCGGACAGGAAAGCCGAAATTACGTAGCACAGGAACACCAGCGACATCGCAAGAAACACTCGTTCCACCCGTTTCTGAGTTCCCTTAACGACCAGCCACCAGATCAGGGCGGACGTCAGCGGTATCGAAACGAACCTTGAAACTCCGAGGAGTTCAGAAGCTTGGGCGATGCCGACGAACTCTGAGATGATAACGCCAGTGTTGGCGACAAATAGTGCCAACATCACCACCGCGGTCCAGCGGACGCCGAACTGTTCGCGGATAAGGTCGGCAAGGCCTTGCCCCGTGACCACACCCATCCGGACGCACATCTCCTGGACGACGACGAGGCTCAGAACCATTGGGATAAAGACCCAGAGCAGCGAATAGCCGTAGCCGGCACCGACCGAAGAATAGGTCGCAATGCCGCTGGCATCATTTCCCGCATTTGCCGCGATCATCCCGGGGCCGAGGATCGCGAGGTAGGCATAGAATCGATAATCAGACAGGCCACGCCGTGCACGCGAACGTATTCGCCCGAGTTCCTGCACCATTCGTTTTGGTGAAAGCCGCGTTAAGAACATTGATGCAACTGTCGCCTTCGATCATCGTGATAGGTGGCCGCAGCGGGCCGTTTGTCGGATCTGTCGAACAACGACTATATCGCTTTTGTTATTGGTTGAAAAGCCGATGGGTGTTTTCATACCTTTGTTCGGCAGTTTCGCATGGCTCGATGTAGCTCGGACGCCAAAAACCGGGAATTTGTCCGTGAAAATCAACTCTGTTAAAGTTTGCGTATGAAAGCCTTTCGACTCAATCGGATTTTCGTCCTTTCGCTTTTAGCGATCCTTGTTTTTAGCGGGATCCCGGCCTCACGAACCGCCTCGGCGGCGTTTCCCGATGTCTCGCGTGCAAGGTCGGCGATGGTCGCTTCGCAGCACGAGCTCGCATCTAAGATCGGTGCCGATATAATGCGTCGCGGCGGTAATGCCGTTGACGCGGCGATCGCGGTCGGCTTTGCATTGGCCGTTGTGTATCCCGAAGCCGGAAACATCGGCGGCGGCGGATTCATGATGATCCGCAAAGCGAATGGTGAGACCGCAGCGATCGATTATCGTGAAAAGGCTCCAGCTGCGGCACATCGGGACATTTTCATCGATAAGGACGGGAACCTCATTCGCGGTGAGGGGTCATCAACTCTTGGTTACAGAGCTTCGGGCGTGCCTGGCGTTGTCGCCGGCTTCGAACTTGCGTTCAAGAGGCACGGTTCGGGAAAAGTGAAATGGAGCGAACTGGTCGAGCCGGCGCGCCTTTTGGCACAGGATGGTTTTGTACTGTCGTACCGGCTTGCCGAGCTGTTCAAGGCATATAAGAACAATCTTTCGAAATATCCGGACAGCAACCGGATCTTTTTGAACAACGGAAAATACTTCGAAGCCGGCGACCGTCATGTTCAGACCGATCTCGCGGCAACACTCGGCCGAATCGCTGAACGGGGTGCGGATGGCTTTTATACGGGGCGGACCGCCGAATTGATAGCTGCCGATATGAGGGCGAACAACGGTTTGATCACCCTCGATGACCTCAAGAACTATCGGGCCGTCGAGCGAACGCCTTTGAAGGGCAATTATCGCGGCTATGAGATCATCACGATGCCGCCGCCGAGCTCAGGCGGGATCGTGATGCTTCAACTTCTGAATGTGCTTGAAGGGTTTGATGTCCGAGGAATGGGCGCCGGTTCTGCTGCGAAGATCCACTTGTATACCGAAGCATCGCGGCGGGCATTTGCCGATCGGGCGGAGTTCATGGCCGATCCGGATTTTGCGCAAGTGCCGACTGACGCTCTCATCAGCAAGGACTATGCAAAGAAGCGAATAGAGAGTTTTTCCCCAACGAAGACATCGCCGAGCAATACCGTCGGTCATGGCACGGTCTCGGGTTCTGAACCGATGGAAACTACCCACTATACGGTCGTCGGCCCGGCTGGCGATGTGGTTTCAAACACTTACACGATAAATGACCTCTATGGCTCGGCGGTGACGGCAAAGGGAACCGGTGTGCTGCTGAACAACGAAATGGATGATTTTGCAGCCCGCCCGGGGAAGCCGAACCTGTTCGGTCTGATACAGGGCGAGCGAAACAGGGTCGAGCCCGGAAAGCGCCCGCTTTCATCGATGACACCAACGATCGTATTGCGAAAGGACGGGTCGCTTTGGTTCGCGGTCGGCGGTCGCGGCGGCCCACGCATCATATCGGCAGTGATGCAGATCGTTATAAACATCATCGATCACGATATGAATATTCAGGAGGCGATCGACGCTCCGCGTTTTCACCATCAGTGGTTTCCTGACGAATTGTTTTACGAGCGGAACGGGATATCGCCCGACACCAGAAAGATCCTCGAAAGCTATGGCCATAAATTTGTGGACCGGCCAGGCTATATTGCGTCTGCGACGGGGATAATGGTCGATGAAAGAGGAACTCGGATGGGTGCGATCGACCCGCGGAGTGACGGGGCCGCTATTGGTTACTGACCGCTGTCGCGCTCAAGCAATTTCGTCGTTGTTTCGGTCACACTATTCGGCGTTTTCTCGAGTTCATTGGTATCTTTCCATGCACCCGCGGCGGGCGGAGCGTAGGATGAGGCCGGCGTGGACCGCTGCGGAGGCAGCGCTGGGACGTCGCCGCTCGAGCCGACGACCTTTTTAGACATCTCGATAACGCTTTGCTCGAGTGTCTTGCCGCCGACCTCTCCTGACTCGAACATCAATGCGTAAACGATCCGGAGCAGCCCGCCTACGGTCAAAAGCACGGCACTGACGACAACAAAATACGGTTCGATATTTGCCGCGATCGTCGCCATCACGACAAGCGGCACAACAAGAAAAGAAAGCAGGAAGATAAATACCCCTTGATAAATACCCCGCCTGCGCGGTGTGGTCGAAGAGGCTCCTGGTTCGATCTCAAGAAGTCCGTCTTTGGCAACGATCTGCGCAACGCCGGTCAGTAGGAACCCGCATTTTGAGCAAAATCGTGTTTCGTCGCTGATCTGAGCCTGTCCGCATTTTGGGCAATGCATCTAGCGCTTGTCCTCGTCTTTCTGGAGTAGTTTTGTTGTGTTTTCGATAACGCTTGGGGGCCGGGCAAATTCACCAGTATCCGGAGCGCGCCAGGCGCCTGCTGCGGGCGGAGCGTACGTCGTCGCCGGCTGACTTTGCATCGGCGGAAGGGCGGCGTTTGCAGGATTTCCGTACAATCCGACGGGCTGCGAGACGATATTCTCCGGAACAGCATAGGTCGGGGCCGGCCGATGCGGCTTCAACAAGACCAGCGAACCGATCAGCAGAATGAGTCCGCCAAAGACGCCGAGTATCGCGCTGACTCCCGCAAGTTCATCGACATTTGCAATGCCAAAGATGGGTGTAAAGATAAACAGAAAAAGCAGAAACCAAAATACGCTGAAGATCACCCCATTCTTACGCGTCAGCCATCCGGTCTTCTTGTTGTAAAGCTCGTTCAACTGAGGAAGGTATCCGCCATTTGCGAGGACCTCTGCGACAAGGCCGAGCTGGAATCCGCACCGGGAGCAGAACTTTGTTTCGCTTGAGAGCTGTTGTTGACCACATCTAGGACAGTGCATTATCGACTCCGAACCGACAAGTATTCCCGCAAACTAACGAATTCTTGCACGAAATTGTTCGAATGACAACACCAACGAAATGCCGGGGACACGGACGTCACGGCGAACCGCTTTGCGAATTCACGCTATTGCATGCTGCCTTTGCCGCACCGAGATAAAGCGATGACGCAGACAGAGTCCTGAGAAGTACTTGTAAGATCGACCGAAACTCTTCCGGAGCCGGGATCAGTTTTTCGAGATCCGCATCACCAATGGCTCTAAAGGCCCTTGCTCGGGCATTTTCTACCTCGTCGAAGTAAGCAAACATCCGATCCTTTGAATGCAAGGTCTCCTGCAGCGTCCATTCGAAAGGATCGTCCCAAAGGCGCGTAGTTATTCCACCGGACGACTGTTCGACGGCCGCCGCTGACCGAAGCAAAAGCTCACCGAATGAGAGTCGGCCATCCGCGATCTCATGATCAACTGAGTGCGGAAAAAGGTCGGTCTCGCGGGCGTCTGCCAACAGGATACGCCGATCAAGATCAAGCCTGACGAATTTTGAATCGAGTGCAGCTTTGATCGGGTCCATTTGTATCTTGTCCAACCGTGTCGACGGCTGACCGTGAGGCCCCATACAGGCCACTTAAAACTTTACTTTCGGCGAAACCGACGGTCTTTCTCGTACATCCCAAGCCCGTAGTTCCGGCCTCCCCAACTGATGCCGCTGGCGATCCGGCCGCTGACACCTATCTCGGCGCCCTTGTTTGGCACAGCATCGTCAGTCACGATCCAGATCTTGCCCGTCCCGTCGTCGATCTCGTAGGCACCACCGCGAACCGGTGTTCCGGGTATATTGACACCGTAGCTGTTTCGGACAATGCCCGCAACCGCGATCTCCTTGTTGTTATATTTTGACGGATCGGCATTTATGTCAGCGATACTGACTCGTTTCGGGCACGCGGCGGAAAAGACGGCAACGGCCGTGACCGCGGCAATGAGAACTACTTTTGTTTTGAATAACATGATCGCTCCTTTAGGCTGAAGATTAGTGTTCGGGATCACCGCAAGAGAGATTCAAATTACACCAAAAAGTTTGCCATATTTTTGCGATTCTGCGATTCTTTTACCGGTTCTTCTTTAGTTGACACGCTCAAGCGATCCAATGAAAAACGACCTCGAAAGCTCCGCACCGGTCAGGGTCTCGTTGGGGTCCAGCATAGAGCATGACATCTGGCACCCGACCGCCGGAGGAAGTGCTTATGATTGGTGGTACTTTGATGCGCTTTCCGATGACGGGACCGAGGCGGTTCGGATCAGCTTTCACAGCAACTTCGTCTTTCCGTCGTCGGCCCAAAAACGCGAATTGGAATCGCTCAGGCCCGGGGTCCCGCCAGTATTGCCGTCGGTCGGCTTCACATACGTAGAAAATGGGACAGTAAGGTATCACAGCTCGGCCATGTTTCCCAGCGCCGACTTTAGCGCCGGTAGATCGATACCGGAATGCAGGATCGAGAGATCGTCCTTTAAGTTTCAGACCGCGGAATACGGTTCCGGATACTTCGTAGCGGTAGAACTACCATTGAGTGGCGGAAGCTCTATCGAGGCACATTTCGAGTGGCTTTCGATAGAGGCCGATCTGCTCGCTATTTCCAGTTCGGTCTCGGACCGTATTTGCTGGAATGTCGTGGCTCCGCGTTCAGACGTTACGGGCCGTATTACCGTCAAAGATCGAAGCGGAAGAGCGACCGAGGTCCGTCACTTCAGAGGAACCGGATATCATGATCACCGGTCGGATATTCGCCCTATCTGTGAATCGGTCGACGAACTACATTGGGGCAGAGTGCACTTTGACGATTCGACGGCGGTTTTCTGCAGCCTTCGCGACCGCAATACTTCAGAAACTGAAAATGTGATGATGGTCGTTCGCGATGGAAAGGCCGAAATTCGAAGCTCGTCGTTCGAAGCGCAGAATCTAACCCGCGCACGATATGGCATCCGATTTCCCAAACGTCAGACCTTTTTGGCCGAGGATAATGTGCGTCTAAGAATAAAGCCGATAAAGGTCATCGAATCGAGTTTCGATCAACTTGCGTTCTTGAGCGAGATGACGCTGACCCTGCGCGACGGCGTCGCTCGAAAAACGATCGGTCTGAGTGAGATGATAGCGCCGAGACCCTACAAATACCGATGGCTTAACTGGCTGAACAGGATCAGAAGCGGAAGGGATGGTAAGCGGATATCGTGAGACGGTTCTGTCGCGGATAACCTGCGACGTCGAGCACCGTTTGAGGATATGCTAAAATAAAAGGTTCTCGTGCGGTCGCTGCGCCTGCGAGCGTCGGGAGTTTTCATACACCGAAGAAGCATTTCAACCCTAAGCACTGCGAATTTATTTCTATGACGAACTCACTTTTTGATTCAAAACAGGTTTTTAAGACCGGTTACGGTTCGGACGGGTTTTTTTACTCGCTTCCGAAGCTTGAAGAAGCCGGTATTGGCAACATTTCGCGCCTGCCGGTCTCGATCCGAATAGTCCTCGAATCGGTGCTGCGCAATTTTGACGGCGGAAAGAAAGTATCTGAGGACAACGTGAGAGCTTTGGCCGGTTGGCTTCCCAATTCGGAGCGCACGGCTGAGATACCCTTCGTCGTCGCGAGAGTCATACTACAGGATTTCACGGGCGTTCCGCTTTTGGTCGATCTTGCCGCGATGCGATCTGCTGTCAGCCGAATGGGTAAGAATGTCGGGATCATTGAACCGCTTGTACCGGTCGATCTTGTCATCGACCATTCCGTTCAGGTCGATTACGCGGGCAGCGAATCGGCGTATCAGCAGAACATGGAAATGGAGTTCCGCCGGAACGAACAGCGATACCGCTTCTTAAAGTGGGGAACACAGGCGTTCAAAGGATTCTCTGTTATACCGCCCGGAATCGGTATTGTGCATCAGGTCAACCTCGAATATCTGGCGAAAGGTGTTTTCGAGAAAGACGGTGTCTATTTCCCGGATACACTGGTCGGAACCGATTCGCACACGACGATGATCAACGGCCTTGGGATCGTCGGTTGGGGTGTCGGCGGAATCGAAGCGGAAGCGGGTATGCTCGGACAGCCGGTGTATTTTCTAACGCCCGACGTTGTCGGCGTTCACTTGTCCGGCGAGTTGTCACAGGGGTCAACCGCTACCGATCTCGTACTTCGGATAACCGAGATGCTGCGGAAGGCGAATGTGGTCGGTAAGTTCGTCGAGTTTTTTGGTGACGGCGCGGCGGCATTGAACGCCACCGACCGTGCGACCATTGCCAATATGGCTCCGGAATATGGAGCGACGATGGGTTTCTTTGGCGTCGACGACAAGACACTTGATTATTTTGCCGCAACCGGCCGCCCTCAAGAGCAGATAGATACGATTCGGTCGTACTACACGGCACAAGGAATGTTTGGTATCCCGCGCGACGGCGATGTCGACTATTCAACGGTCATCGATCTCGATCTTGGGACCATCAATCCTGCAGTCGCCGGGCCAAAGCGCCCACAGGATCGGATCGAGCTGTCCAATCTTGACGACCGGTTCAAGGAGCTCTTTTCGCTTTCGGTTGCGGATGGCGGTTACGGCAAATCGGCCGAGGGCCTTGAACAGAGATTTGTCGTCACGATGTGCGAGACTTCGGACGGCTTTGTCTCCGGCGGCGGCGACCAAAGTCAAAGGTCGTCACCTGTCGTGCAGTCCGGGAATGACAGTACGGCAGATACAAACGTTCGTTCCGAGGTCGAGATGATGAACAATCGTCCTACACCGAATCGGGTCGATCCGGATGGAGCAGATTGTCCGCCTGCGCAAACGAATATCGGTAACGGTGATGTTTTGATCGCGGCCATCACGTCATGCACGAACACCTCGAATCCTTCGGTGATGATCGCCGCAGGCATCGTCGCAAAAAAGGCAGCCGAACGCGGGATGAAGGTCCCTGCATATGTCAAAACCTCGCTTGCACCCGGTTCGAGGGTCGTCACCGAATATCTTGAAAAGGCGGGCCTTCAAAAGTACTTGAACGAGATCGGTTTCAATCTCGTCGGTTACGGTTGTACGACCTGCATCGGTAATTCGGGTCCGCTCGATCCGGCGATCGAAGAAGAGATCGTTGAAAATGACATAATCGCGGCCTCGGTCCTTTCGGGCAATCGCAATTTCGAAGCTCGTGTCCATCAGAATATCAAGGCAAATTTTCTGATGTCGCCGCCTTTGGTCGTAGCTTATGCGTTGGCCGGCACCGTGCTGAAGGACGTGAACCTTGATCCGATCGGTTTGGACAAAGATGGCAATGAGGTCTACCTAAAAGACATTTGGGCCTCGCTAGATGAGGTGCGGGAAATGCTGCAAACAGCGTATGATCCCGAAACCTACAAGCGGCTCTACACCGAGTTTGCTGAGCAAAATCCGCTTTGGAATGACGTCCGATCGACAACGGGCACTTTATATGAGTGGGACGCAAACTCGACCTACATTCAGGAACCTCCGTTCTTTGAGGATTTTTCGATGGAATCGGGCCGTTTTTCGGACTTTCATGGTGCAAGAGCGTTAGCGATCTTTGGCGATTCGGTCACGACAGATCATATTTCTCCGGCCGGTGCGATCAAGGCGAATTCGCCGGCGGGCAAGTATCTGCAGGAAAATGGCGTCGAGCCTCAGGATTTCAACTCGTACGGATCGCGCCGAGGAAATGACCGGGTGATGCTTCGCGGGACGTTCGCAAATGTTCGCATCAAGAATACGATGGTCACTCCGATCGAGGGTGGTTTTACAAAGCACTATCCATCGGGAGACGAGATGACGATCTATGATGCGGCCATGCGGTACCGAGAAGAAGGCGCACCGCTGATGATATTTGCAGGCCAGGAATACGGCACCGGCAGCTCAAGGGATTGGGCAGCGAAGGGCACCCGATTGATGGGTGTAAATGCGGTTATCGCCCAGTCGTTCGAGCGGATACACCGTTCGAACCTTGTCGGAATGGGTGTTTTGCCTCTACAGTTCAAGCCCGGCGATTCGGCAGCATCCTTCGGTCTGGATGGGACTGAGACGTTCGATCTGACCGGGCTCGAGGGTTCGAACGTCCGCCCGATGCAGAATGTCAAGCTTACGATAAATCGGGCCGACGGGACCAAACAGGAGATCGAGGTAATATTGAGGATCGATACGCCGATAGAGCTTGAGTATTATATGAACGGGGGAATACTCCAGTACGTTCTTCGGCAGTTGATAACCCAGAATGCCAATGCGGCCGCCTGATCCTAAGGAAGTCAAAGCAAGTGAAGACCGATAGGTAGGCAGGTACACGGTTTTGGCCGGAATAAAATCTCGAGGAATCGGAATTATGTAATAGGCCCAGGTTTGTACCGGCTGTCAGCAACGATTCCTTCAAAACACTGAAAGCGGCCGCAAAAAATATTCCCTTTTGCGGCCAGAAGTAGTAATTTAATCGAAATAACCAAATCAAAGCGTTGTTTCCGGATCTTCCAAAGGGGTTTTAGACATGAGAAAAGCATTTTCGATCTCGATCATTTTTACATTGACGCTCGCCGGAGTTCTTGATCTTTCAGCCCAGCGCGTTGTCCGCGGAGGCGAGCCAAAGAGCCGTCAGGCTGCAACCACGACCACTTTGGACATGACGGGATTTGAAAGCGTCGAAGCGATGACGGACGGTCGGGGCATTTTTGTCCGTTGGCAGATGTCTGTTGAAAGGAACAATCTCGGCTTTGAGGTCTTTCGTGTCGATAGCCGCGGCAAGGCCCGTATCACTGATGAACCAATTGGCGGTTCGGCCCTGCTTTACGGTCAAGAAGCAGTGAGAGGGCTCAGATACTCGGTTTACGACGCAGAAGGAACCAGCGAATCGATCTACTTCATAGAAAGCATTGGAATGGACGGCCGACGGCTGCGCACCAATGGAACTCCCGTTGTCGAATCGGGGCTGGCAAGCGCCCTCGCAAACGATTGGAATTCCCGCAAAACGGCCGCCGACCAGAATCGAAACGTCTTTGGTGCGGATCTCGCATTGACCAAGGAACTGGAAACAGAGGTTGCTGAGAACGCGCTTGTACCTGATCCTGACATGCATCGTTGGGTCATTTCACAAAACGGAGTCCGGATCGGGGTCAGAAAAGAGGGCTTTTATCGCGTGACGCGTGCCGAATTGCAGAGCGGCGGCTTTAATGTCAATGCCGATCCGGCGCTTTGGCAGTTGTACGATCATGGCGTCGAACAATCGATAATTGTCGGCCCGAACGGCGATTACATTGAGTTTTTCGGTCGCGGTGTCGACACGCCCGACAGCGACACACGGGCTTACTTTTTGATAAACGCGGCCACTCCGGGAAAAAGGATCGGAACACGGGTTGTCCGACCGGGCACCTCAAATGTTGTTGCCCAAAGCTACCCGCAGACATTCAAGCTCCGGGAACGGACGAATTTTACGAATAACATTCGCAATGGACACGCCGAGAATTTCTGGGGCAGGATCGTGACCTCGAGCGGTTCTACGCTCAATTTCACGCTGACCGGTGTCGACTTTTCGCGTCCCGAGTCAACGATCAAGGTCGCTTTCCAGGGTTTTTCGCAGGGCGTTCACAGTATGGCCATGACCCTTAACGGAGAGGTCCTTACTCCTGCAGCGAGTGCCGGCCAGGCACCGTATTCGACGACCTTGACAGTCCCGACATCGTATCTGCGGGAGGGTGCCAACAGCCTGCTGCTTCGGTCCGCCGGGCCCACGGGCGACTCAAGCTTCTTCGACTCGCTTGAGATCTCTTTCAACCGACGTCACGAGACCGAGCAAAACAAGATCTACTTCTTCACTCAGAACAACCGTTCGGCAAAAATATCAGGCTTTGCGAGTTCGGATATTCGTATACTCGATATCGGCGCCGAGAGCACACCGACCGAACTGATCAATTTGCCGATCGAGGCTGACGGCGGGACATTCTTCGTTAACCTGCCGGCTGCACGCGGCCGTGTGCTCCATGCTACAACCACGTCATCGATGCTTTCACCGGTTTCGATAGTTCCGTTCGATCCGGTTTTGATCGGCGTTCCCAACGAAGCGGCGAACCTCGTCATCATTTCATATAAGAATTGGATGGCTGAGGCTGAAGCTTGGGCCAACTATCGGCGCGGACAAGGCATCACGGTCAAGACAGTTAATGTAGATGAGATCTATGACGAGTTTAACTACGGCGTTCTAAGCTCTGATGCTGTGAAGTTGTTCCTTCAGTACGCCTATACGTCCTGGCAGGTTCAGCCGCAGTACGCGCTGATCATTGGCGATGCATTCTTTGATCCTCGAAACTACCGCGGTTTCGGCTATCACAATTATATCCCGACCCGGTCGGTGAACACGATATTTACCGAAACCCCGAGCGACGAATATCTGGCGGACTTCAACAGCGACGGCCTTGCCGAGATCGCGGTAGGCCGCATCCCTGTGAGGAGCGGGCAAACGGTCACAAGTACGCTTGCAAAAGTGACCAATTGGGAAGCAGCTCTCGTTAATCCGCTCGATCGCGGCACCCTCTTTGCCTACGACCTACCGGATGGTTACGATTTTGAAGGCATGAGCAACCGGATCAGAAACCAACTCCCTGCCGGCGCACCGGCGACAATGGTTGGCCGCGGCCAGCAAAATTCGCAAGCCACGCTTGTTTCGGCGATCAATTCGGGCAAGTTCTTTGTGAACTATGCAGGGCATGGCACAACAGGCGGTTGGGCGGCATTGTCGTTCTTTTCGATTTTCAACGTGACCTGTACGAACGGCCAAACGCAGTGCGTCAATAACCCGGGCAATGAAGCCGTTTACACGATGCTGACCTGTTTGAATGGTTTCTTTATTAGCATCGATAATGACAGTCTTGCGGAAACGCTTCTGTTCTCTAACAACGGAGGCGGGGTTGCAGCGTGGGCATCAACGGGACTCACTACGCCGGACGTTCAGGAGGTCATGGCGCAGCGGTTCTACAACCAGCTCGGAGCGGGCAATATCCCGCGCATGGGCGATCTGATCAGGGATGCCAAATCAACGATCCCCGGCGGAATTGATGTTCGGCTTTCGTGGACGCTGATCGGCGACCCGATGCTGAAGGTACGTTGATACATGAAGACGATCAAACAAAAGGGCGTCCGCAATGGACGCCCTTTTTTCGTGATACTGGTACTCGCGGCAGGAGTCGAACCTGCGACTTCTTCCTCCGGAGGGGTTAGAAGCTAGATTTCACGCTATTTCAATCGCTTCGACAATATCGATAGAATCGGCCGATTCGTATTGACTTCCGTCAACTCTTCATTCATTCTATTGCAGTCATTTTCACCTTTTCCGGTGATTCTTAGTGGAAAGTAAGGTGGAACAGTAAGGCAATTCACTAATGAGGAAGTAGATGGAGATTATTAGCCGATCGATCATTCTTCGAAAGCCACGAACACGGAAAATCACACTCAAGGACGGGTCGACCAAAGAGATCCCGATCAAAGGCGGCTATGCGTATCGGATCCGATTTGTTGATGACGGCGGGCGTCCGCGAACGGAAGAGCGTGGATTGTGGGACCTGAAACGCGAAGCGAAGAAAGCCCGCGACGAGGCTGAGAAGCTGCTTAACGAATCCCGCGGCAACATCCGAACGGGCGAGCAAAAGACCTTCAACGATCTCGCGGACGAATGCGAGCGTGAGATCTACGCCGAGAAGAAATCTAACTCGACGAAATACATCATCAAAACGCTTCGGTCGTACTTCGGACAGCGGCGGCTTAACACGATCAACCGAGCGAGCCTGAGTGCATATATCGAATGGCGATCCGGCCAGGACATAAAAACCGCAAAGGCCGAAGAGCTGAAGCGGCCGATCAAGCGTTCAACGATCGACAAGGAACTTCGGATCATGCGTTCGATGATCTACTACGCGATCGACGAAGGCTGGATAGTCGAGAATCCTTTCCGTCAGACGAAGAAAATGCGGAAGCTGATACATCAGGCGACGGGCGACCGCGATCGCGTTCTGCTGGCCGTCGAGGAGCCGCGTCTGCTGGCCGCGTGCGAGCCTTCCGAACGTGAGATCAAGTACAAACGAACTCTCGGCGGAAAGCAACGCGAAGAGACGATGAAACGCAAGACCGGCAACCCGTTCCTGAAGGCGATCGTATTGCTCGGGCTCGACAGCGGTATGCGCCGCGGCGAGATATTGAAAATGCGATGGCGGGACATCGATACGGTCGGTCGCGTGGTCCGCATTCCGGCGGCAAACACGAAAACCAACGATGCCCGGCTGGTGCCTTTATCCGAACGAACAGCGGCCGAACTCGAGCGCGTCAGGCCACTTGGCGACGGAGATGAGGTCTTTCCGATAAATTGGATCGGCAAGGCGTTCGAGGCAGCCGTCGCGATCGCCGAGATCAAAGATCTTACGTTTCACGACCTTCGGCGGACGTTCACGACGCGGCATATCGCCGCCGGAACGAATCTCGGCATGATCGCAGCGGCGACCGGCCACAAGGATTTGAAGATCTTACAGGAACATTACAACAAGGTTGCGACCGTCGAGATGCAGCAGTTCGCTGAACGTATCGACGCCGCAAATCAGGAACGAATTCAACTTGCTTCGGAGGCGATCAACTAATGAAAAACGAGTATACGGTCATTGAAAGTTTCGATGTCATCGATCCAACGCTGGGCGTGATCGAGGTTGATGTCATCAAGGGGCTTCGCGTCGAAGGGTTTATTTGTCGGATGAATGGTCGGACACGTGTGACCCTTTCCGCAGATCTCTCACACGAGCTTCGGAAAGTGATTTGTTCGGAAATGATCAAAAGGGAAGTAGAGGTATTAGCCGACGAGTGGCCAGAATTTCTCAATGCCGACTAGATTTACACGACAAACGGTCACGATATCGAGTAAGGACGGGTTCGCAAACGCCGCGGATGCTGGCGATCTCTTTGCTCTCCAACCGAACGAAGTTCCGGGCAATCTTCCGCCCGAGCAGCCTGACGAAGAGTCGGTCACCTTGAGAGTGATCAAGCGACCTCACGGAGTCGATATCTTAACTCGGTTCTCGAATCGCGGAATCGACGCTCACGCCGTCGGCTCAATGGAAATGATTCTGCCGGGAGACCACACAGACAAACTGATCGCCGAAATAACTGAATGGGCTTCTGGTCTCTTCAAATCTCTACTCGCCCCGCACCCGCCAGAGGTCTACCGGAAGGAAGTGGAGCGTGGTGTATTCGAAGCCGTCACAACCGGCCGAAAGCTCGGAAAAGTGTCAGCTTCCGAGGATATCAGCCGCCGCACTCGTGAACGTATCGAGACGATGGTTCGCGCTGGCCTTCCGGAAAGAGAGATCACCGCCGGCAAGGTTGCCGATATCGAGTTTCGCTGGTCAGAGTCAAACCTTCGCCGGCAGCTCCACGATCACCGTCTACCGAGTTTCAGAGAGTTGAAACGAGACGTGATCCAAACCGTGCGGAAAACTCCGCCATAGTTTTACTCACGCACTTATCAATTCGTTTCCCCTACATTGGAACGCGTGCGAGCATTTCGCCGCGTTTTTTTATGGAAAATTCGAATCTTTTGAGCAGCGCGAAAAACGAGGCCGAGATCATCGATGATCGCGAGCTTCGTCGCCGGTATCTACTTTCAGCGACGACCGCCTGGCGCCTTCGAAACCGACAGCACGATCCGCTGCCACACTTTTTTGTGGGTGGGCGCGTTCGTTATCGAGCTTCAGCGGTTGAGCGGTACTTCGAGGCCGCCGGGAAATAGGAAAAGCTCGCCGGGGCCGAATCCGACAAGCTTTTCATTTTCGAGATCTTCGTCGCCCTGGTGGAACGCGAGACAATGCAAGTCTACCCGCAAGCGCAAAAAAAATCAATTACCTGCTACTCACCGCGATCCGGCGGGCGATCCAAGCCCGCTCCCGCCATGCCGGGGGTGCAATTGTGAGCAAGGACGAATATATCCCGCTAAGCCAACTGTTGATGCGATTTTTCCTTGACGACGCAGAGATCGAGGGAACGCCAAAATGGACAGCTGTCGCGATCGCGGATTTCTCGAATGAAACCGGTATAGCATTCCCCGGTCGAACCCGAATCGCGAACCGTGTCGGCTGTTCCGTAAAGACCGTCCAGCGGGCGACAAAGCAGATCGAATCTAAGGGATTTTTTCGCATCGTGGGCGGACTCGGAAAAGGAAATTTGCAGGGATATCAATTCTCAAAAGAGGCCATCCAGATGTCCTTAAATAAGCAGGCCAAAAGGGGACATTCAGAACCCAAAAGGGGACACAAAAGGGGACAAACAGACGCACTGCTATATAAGGAGGAAGATAAGAAAGAATTTAAGAAGGAAGAAAGAGATCCCCGCTCTGACCATCCCGCGATTCAAATGGTCAAAAGGATCACCGGAAGATTTCCGTCGAAGGATCTTTACGATCGAATTATCAGCGAAATTGGAACCGAACCCAACGAGGAATTGTTTCAACAGTCATTTACGAATTGGCGTTCTCACGACTACAGACCAACGAACTTGAGTGCGTGGCTATTTGAAGCCGCCAGGAATCGCAGAGCATGGAGTAAAAACGATGGAACGAATAAACAAACAACATCTGAGCGGAATTTTGACCGATTCACGGGAACGGTCGACCTCGCGAACAGAATCGATCAAGGGGCCATCGACCGAATACGTGAGGGCATGTCTTTTGTTGGTTCAGAAAACACGAATGCTCGCCAACTCACCGACGGCGACGGAACAGGAAGCGTTGATACAGGCGACCGTTTGGGCCGAGATCCTTTGCGAAAGTATACCGATCAACCGACTGGATGATGCTTATCGCCGGGCCGCTCGGGAACACGAGTCAACCTTTCCGCTCGGGCACGGCGAATTGATTGCCGCGTGGCGAAAGATTCAGGCCGAGCACACTGAGATCAGAGAACCCGGACCGGCTAATGCCGAAGACTGCGACCTTTGCTTCGGTGCCGGGATGCGGTACATCGAACACAGCGGCGATCCAAGCAGATCAGGCTTCGGACCGTGTGACCACGATCGGGCAGGTGAAGACGGGCAACCTGCCGATGGATATCTCAATTAGCAGGGACTTGAAAAAATGACAAGGCAATTAGTGCTAAGGCTTTATGTCGGCAGTGTGTCGGCACAACACAGCGGAGATTCACGGGAAGGCCATTGCCCGTTTGCGATCATGGCGCCAAATATCAAGGCCGCCGCAGAGGAAGCCAGGCAATACGCCGCGAATCAATGGCCGCTAGAAATTGGCTGGTTTGGGCATAGAGCGGACCTGACAGCAGTCGATGCGGAAATCTATGTGCTGCTGGGCGATGCAGCGGCCGGCGGATACCTGGACGTCTCACAGCCGCCAACAAGCGAACAGATGCAAGGGGTTATTTTTTGGTTTGATCGAAGTGACGTGGAAGTGCATACACCGACAACGATACATTGATCTCCTCATTCGCGACGGCAGTCGGCGGTACAGCGAGTAGCTCATGACTCACTTCGGCCGTTAGTTGAACCTCGCGAACACGCCGCGGCCTGGTCCGGCTGCTGGACCGCGGCCTAATAAAGCACGAGATCAGGACGGGTCCTTCCCCCAACGTCCCCACGCGCGGATAACGCAACACCGCGCTTGGTCAGTAACTTTGTAAAAAATTGACAAATCATCAACAAACGGATGACCGAAGACCTTCGAGAAAATGCAGCGTATACGATCGGCTTGCTTCGCGATATGCGACGATGGTTCCCGCCGAAGTCGCCGGGTCGCCTGGCTATCAAAGACGCAATCAGAAAGCTAGAAATTGCGTACATTCTTGGCCATCCGCATAAATTGCAAATGATCCTGGCTGCAATCGATGACGGGAATCGCCGTTTTACCGATCTTTTGTACGTTACGGGCCTTCCGAAGCTCGAGCTCGAAGACCTCTTGAAAGATCTTATCGAGGCCGGATACCTTCGCGAATCGCTCGAAAAACCGTTCTCGATCGACGGCCGGGGAAGGCCCGCTCGTATTTATGAAAAACCCGACAATAAATAGTTTCGAAAAATCCTACACTCTTCTGCATGGCATCGATTGACGAAATTCTCAGACGCTTTACGATCGAACCGCCGAGGCAATCGCTTGCCATTTATCGCCGTGGTGTCGATGAAAAGAATCGGATCGTTTCGCTCGCCTTTGCGTCAGATAAGCCGGTCGAACACTGGTTCGGTCGCCTGCAGCTTTCGATGGACAAAAAGGCCATTCGTACGGCCCGGCTTGAGAACGGTGCTCCGCTGCTTGCCGACCACGACCATCGCGACCAGATTGGGGTCGTGGAGAGTTTCACATTGGGCAATGATGGCATGGCCAGGGCAGATGTTCGGTTTGGCGACAGCCAACGGGCCGAAGAGATCTTTCGCGATGTGAAGAACGGCATTCGCCGAAACGTCTCGGTCGGCTTCATGGTCCACGAGATGCACCGCGAAAAGACCGAGAAGGGAAAGCCCGATCTATACCGCTCTGACGATTGGGAACCGTTCGAGATCAGCATCGTCTCGATCCCGGCAGATATTTCGGTCGGTGTAGGCCGATCACTTAACTTGGAGAGAAAAAACATGGACGATTTTATTGATGAAACCAACCCTGACGATCCGAATGAGATCATTGCGTTTGCCGATATCTTCGGCGAAGGTGCTCTCGCCCGCGACATGCTGCTTGCAAATTCTTCGACCAACCTTGAAGCAGTTCGTGTCGCTATTCTAGCTAAGCAGAAGGCGGGGTCCGCAAACCAACGGCAACCGCTCCCGATGGATCCGTGGACCGCTGCAGAACGTCAGGGCGGCCAGCGGATCGAGTTTGCCCGGAGCATTCCGCGATACGGCAAATTGAAAGCCTTTAAGGGCGAAGGTGCCGAACAGCGCGCATACCGCTTTGGGCAATGGATTCTCGGTGGACCGCTTGGCAATAACGCATCAAGAAACTGGTGCCAGCAAAACGGTCTAATGATCACACGGGCAGCCCAGGTCGAAGGCATCAACGAAAAAGGCGGCTATACGGTCCCCGAAGAATTCGGCAATGACATCGTACAACTCATGGAGCAGTACGGTATTTTTCGCCAGAACGCTCACATTGTGCCGATGAGCAGCGATCGTCGGACCGATCCAGTTCTGAACGGCGAACTGACAAGTGAATTTGTCGGTGAAATGGCCGAAGGGACTGACCAGGACCTCGATTTCGGGATGATCGGCTACACGGCCAAAAAACAGATGGTTTTGGTGCCGTACTCGAGCGAAGTCTCAGACGATTCTGCGATCTCGATCGGCGATCACCTTGCCGATGCCGCCGGGCGTGCTTTCGCGTACAAAGAGGACATCTGCGGATTCAACGGCGACGGCACATCGACCTACGGCGGCATGGTCGGGCTTCGCGAAGCACTCAAGGGCGTCGACGCTTCCCCAGCCAATATTGCCGGGCTCCAGGTCGGTTCCGGCAACGCATACGGCGAACTCGCTCTCGTCGATTTCGAGGGCGTGGTCGGGCGGCTGCCCGATTATGCGGATACCGGCAACGCGAAATGGTACGTCTCACGACGCTTTTACTACAACGTCATGGTGAGATTGTTGCTCGCCGCGTCCGGGACAACTCCAACAGAGATCGAGGACGCCCGCAACCGTCGCTACCTCGGTTATCCGGTCGTATTCACGCGGGTAATGCCAACGAGCGAAGCAAACAGCCAGGTTTGCGCACTCTTCGGAGATCTCGGACTCGGAGCGCGGCTTGCGGATCGACGCAAATTCACGACCGCGATCGATGATTCGATCCTGTTCCGGAAAGACGCCCTGCTGTTCCGTGCAACGGCTCGCTTTGACGTCAATTGCAGCTACGGTGTCGGTAATACGACAGATGCCGGGCCGGTTGTCGGGCTTATCACGGCTGCATCGTAAGGACCAGCGAAGTCTGGTATCACATCGGTGCTTCGAAACTCGATCTAGCACGTGCCACGTAGGCATCAGATGTTCGGCCTACGTGGCCGCGCATCGTTAAAGTTCGCGGTCCGGGATAAATTGCCGGTTTTTTTTTATGAGTTGTCTCATTTTGGCGGCCACTCCGGGTTGACTGGCCCGAGTTTATCTGATGATCAGGCAAGTTCTGTAACAGAAGGCTAGTTGGAAATCCGGTCAAGCCATTTCCAAAGAGTAATGTTCGGTAACGATGGCGAGTTTCTTTGAATCGATTCGTGTCCTAGTCGAAGACGCGTCTGGCGTGCTTGTGGACGGCGGTTCTGGCGTCGAAGTCCGTATCCGAATCGAAGGCGAATCAACCGATTTATTCGAATCGCCGTTTACGACGGATGCTGCAGGCATTGTCGAAAGCGCTGAGCTTCCATGCGAACCAGGAACAAAGGTTTATTTTCGCATTGAGAATCACGACGGGCTCGCCGGTTCGATAGCACTGATCACTACCGCTTAGTAATGCTGATAATAAATCCCGAAGAACTTGATTTAAAGGTGGTCGATATCGATGATGTAACGACCGGCGGCGACCGCGATGTTTTCGTCGCTAAATGGCGCGGCCGGACGTCCCAAGTCGAGTTTGCCGGCAAAGTGAACGAAGAGGACGCTGCACTCATGGACCAATTCTTAAATCTCCGTTGGGCATTGCCGGAATGAGCTAAGGAAATTCTGTCATGAGGTTGCCCATCATCACAAAACCCTGTATATACAGAACGTTATCAAACTATGAAACGTCGACACAGGGTTCCAAAAATACGCCCCAAACGGCAAGGTAAAGCAATTAAGTTTGAATCTGATCTTCAATTGAATTGGTTGAAGCTGGTTCCAAGAGTTAAGAACTATAGGATTCAGTCGGTTAATTTCTTAACTATAGCTGGTGACGCTCCAAAGGATTTTACGACGGACAAAGAATATCGACCAGGGCATCGAAGTCGCACAAATCCCTACGACAAGTTTATTGCCAAAGTTGGATCGAAATTCTACCCTCTTGAATCGATTACTGAGCAACTAATTACCCGGATTGGACAATCTTTTGGCCTCAAAATTGCCGATTCCAAATTGCGCATCATTAACGGACAAGTTCGGTTTCTGAGCCGCTACTTTCTAAAGGGTGGGGAGCAACTCACTCACGGAGCCGAGATATACGAATACTCGCTCGGGAAGGAAAATTATCAAGAGCTTTCTGACCGGAAACGCGAGGCTGAATACTTCACTTTTCAAATGACCCGTGAAACTATACACCAGCTCTTCCCAAGTGAGGGTGTTGGAATTGTCGGCTTGTACATAGAAATGTTGGCGTTTGACGCTCTTATCGGACATAATGATCGACATCCATACAATTGGGGGGTCATTGTCCCAATCCGGAAAAAATCGAAACCCCGTTTCGCTCCGGTCTTTGACACGGCCCGTGCTTTGTACTGGAACATTCCTGAAAGCAAAATCGTTATCATGAATAAGGATGAGGCGGCATTTGATGCGTATATCCGAAAATGTAGTCCACCTGTCGGTTGGGATCGCGCTAAGAACGTTGCTTTTTTTGACCTAATAGGTCTAATCTGGAATGACTTTCCGGAATACCGGAAACATATAGACAAGTTCTTGGATCAGCGAAAAATGGATGATGTTGAGGCTATAATAACAAAGGAATTCCGGACACTAATTAGTGAAGATCGTTGTGAACTTATTAAGAAGTGTTTGCATCGTAGACAAAAACTGTTAATTGAAGCGATCAGTATTTGTAAAGGTGAATAGGACGGTATGAAAGCTCTGATGAAAAAGGCAATGGAATGGCTCGGTATGAAACGAGAATTAACCGTTGCGACGGACATTGATGCCGAGTTTCTGCTTGCTTTAGGATCGCTGCCAGTGGGAAAGCTTTCGGTGCATGAAGGACGATGGCGTTTTGAGTATTCTGACGAATTTAAAGAGAAACCAGAATTCAGGCCACTCGTTGAATTTCCTAATTTGGAAAGAGTCTATGAACAGGAAGAACTCTGGCAATTTTTTGCGTCGAGAATACCTAGCACGCTTCAACCAGACGTTGAAACGGTATTGTTGAAAGAAGATATTGACGATGATGACCTTATCGCTCTTCTTAAACGCTTTGGCAAACGCACCGTTACGAGTCCTTTTGAATTATCTGTTGTCAAATAGATACCTATTTGCGAATCGCAATCCAAGAAATGAGCGGCCCGTCAAGAAGGATGGTCCGCTTTTTTCTTTTGAATCGGAAGCTGTCGGCCGCGGAGTTCGTTCGATCGTCAAAACAAGTTATATCACCGATCACATCTCCGAGATTTATACGTGGTCCTCAGCGGGAAAATACAGCATCGCCGGGCGGCCGTTTCCAGAGAGACTTTGCTTCCGGAGAACGACCTCTCCCGCGTCTTGAAGGTCGTTCAAAATGCGCCCAAGCTCGCCTTGATCGAATCCAGTTTCCCGGACAAGATCGGTCGTCGTCGATGCTCCGATCTTGACACGGCCAAGCACATACGCGGCTTTTTCAACTTCCGAAAAACCATAAGCTTTCCGAATCCGATTCGCCGCTTCGTACACGATCCGCCGAGTGTCATCGTTCGGAGCGTCGATTGCAAACTCCGCGACTCGATCCGCGAACCCCAGACATATTCGCCGCGTCCGAGGCGTCAAATCCGCAACCGTTCGAACAGTCTTCGCTTTCACACTCATACGATCACATCCGGCCGATCATCTGACGATATGCCGCGAAACCTTCGTCCGAGGTTTCGCCCGAGTTCGCCGCGATCTCAGTTATCGAAACAACCCCCGCCTAGTCTAAGGTCCGACGCTTCCGCAATTCGTGCTCGGCGGCCTCAATCTCGTTCCAATGTAGATCTACCAGGCGAGCAGTTTCTTTGCTTTTTGGTTTGCTCATGCTTCGATCACTTACTGCAATAATCATAGTCTAGGTGGGAAGTAAGGTGAAACGGAAAAAGAGCGTTCGATCGAACGCTCTTAAGTCATTGCATATAATGGTACTCGCGGCAGGAGTCGAACCTGCGACTTCTTCCTCCGGAGGGAAGCGCTCTATCCACTGAGCTACGCGAGCCTAGGCGTATTTTACGAGTTTCAGCTCTTAGGTTCAATACGGATCGTTTTTATCTTCACCGCTTCGACCGGCCGTTCACCTTCGCGCGGCTGAACGCCCGAGATCGTACGAACATTGTTCATGCCTTCAATGACCTTACCGAAGACCGTATAACGGTTGTCAAATCCGGACTCACGTTTCAAGGTGATAAAAAACTGGGAGTTAGCCGAATTGACGTCTGTGCCGCGAGCAGCGCCTACGATCGCGGTGTTATACGGTATATCCGAGAATTCCGCAGGAACGTTGGGCTTTGGCGAGCCGCCCTGTCCGTCGTTGGTCGGGTCATTGTCCTTTGAATTTGGATCACCGCTTTGGATCACCGACTGGTTGATGCGGTGAAATGTGACGCCGTCATAAAAACCTTCACGGGCGAGCTCTTTGAACCTCGCGACCATCTTCGGGGCGATGTTCGAGTAGAGTTCGATCTTGATCGTGCCATATGCCGGGGTATTTTCCATTTCGATCACCGCGATCTCGTTATCGGCGATCGGGGCAACACCTTTCTTGACCTCAGGTGTCGAACTGCTGTTTGCCGCAGGTTTGGGGTCGCATGCGGTCAAAGAAAACAAAACGATGGCAAAGAAGGAGAAAGCTGCTATTCTCATAAGACTTTTCATTTTAGCTGATCGGTGTCGAGGATAATGGTCACAGGCCCATCGTTCACAAGCTCGACCTCCATCATTGCCTGAAAACGGCCGGTCCGGACATTTTCGGTCCGCTCTCGCGCTTTCGCAATGAAGTATTCATACAGCCGATTTGCGTCCTCGGGCCGAGCCGCATCAATGAACGACGGCCTGCGCCCCTTTCGCGAATCGGCATAAAGCGTAAATTGAGAAACGACAAGCAATCCGCCGTTTGTGTCGATCAACGAGAGATTCATTTTGCCATCGGAGTCTTCGAATATCCGAAGGTTCAAGATCTTTTCAACCAGCGTATCTGCTTCCCGCTCGGTGTCGTTTACCGAGACGCCGAGCAGAATCAGTAAACCGCGCCGGATCTCGCCGGTAGTTTCGTCATCGACAATGACTCTGGCTCGAGAGACGCGTTGAAGAACCGCCCGCATTAACTGGCGGGTTCCTCGATATAGACGCGGTTCATAACGATCTGTTCGACCGGTTTATCGCCGGGATGCGTTGCAACCTCAGCGATCGCATCGACGACGGACTGGCCCTCGATCACCTTGCCGAACTTTGTGTAGCTCGGGGGCAGAGGGTAATCGATATGCATTATGAAAAACTGCGATCCGTTGGTATTCGGCCCGGCATTAGCCATTGCAACGGTCCCTTTTTCGTAGACGCCCGAATAAAGATCGGAACCTCGGTCGATCTCGTCATCAAATCTACCGCCCCAGGCCGATTCGCCGCCGTAGCCCTCGCCAAGCGGGTCGCCGCCCTGGATCATGAAGTTCTTGATGACCCGATGAAAGATCACGCCGTCGTAATAATTGCGTTCGGACAAGAGGCGAAAATTCTCGGTCGTTTTCGGTGCGTCCTGTTCCAATAGTTCAAACTTTATCGTTCCTTTGTTGGTCTCAATTACTGCAGTTCGATTGCTCATTACTTGCTCCTAAAATAGGTTTGTTACAAAACAAAAAAGTTAGCACGATTGGGACCGAAAGGCTAATTCGGGATTTCGGCCTACGACTTTCCGAATATAAATCGGTCAATAGCGGCGGCAACTCCATTCTCGTCATTGCTGAGCGTCGCTAAAAGATCGTCTCGTTCAAGCAGACTCGGATCGGCGTTTCCCATCACGACCGCGGTTCCGGCGAATTCGAGCATTTCGACGTCGTTAAAGTTATCACCGATCGCCATCACCTCGTCACGGGCTATGCCGTGGCGTTCGGCAAGCTTGGCAACCCCGGTTCCCTTGGATGCGTTGTCTGGCAGAATATCGAGAAGCGTGAAATCAAGCCGCGGGTAAACGGTAGCCAACAATGTGACCGTGTCGCCAAGCTCGCCCGCCAATATCGACTGCATTTCAGCCATTCGCTCGCAGCCGCCGGAGAATGAGATATGTATCACTTCGTGGTCTGCGATCACATCTTCGAGCAGATGAACGTGGTGAACGGATTCTTCCGCTTCACTGCCGTGCATCGTCTTTGACCATTGAACATATTTTTGCAGCGGGACGTTGTCGTCCGAGATACGGTCGTACAGAAGAATTCCTTTTCCATGGGGATCCGCACTGAGCAAAGCATCGCCGCCAAACTTCTTACCTACACGTATTATCTCGGCCGAGATCGATGCCGGAAGCAGCGAAAAATCGACGGTCTCGAGACTATCGGCAAACTTGAGAAGAGCTCCGTTGTGTGTGATCAGAGGAGCATTCAGCGCCAGACGCTGGCCTATCGGGCGTGCATCGCGAAACCTCCGACCGGTCGCAATTGTGACCAGCACGCCGTTGTCTTCGGCCGCGCGGATAGCCTCCATGTTCGCTGCGGGGATGTTGCCACGCGAATCAAGTACTGTTCCGTCCAGGTCGAGGGCGAGGAGCTTTATCATTGGGCCGATCCCTCGCGTTTCAACCTGCGCTGCTCCGCCAGCCACTTCTGATATTCAGCTTTGCCGAGTTCGAATTCGGCGGCGGAGGCATAGAAGTGGTGCGACCCGTCATTCTTTGCAACGTTCAGGACATAGAAGATGTAATCCGTTTGGACCGGATTCAACGCGGCCTGTATCGCACTCTCAGAGACGCTAGAGATCGGGCCGGGAGGAATGCCGCCGTATTTTCGCGTGTTGTAGGGCGATGTCGATTCGAGATCGCTTTTGTGGATCGTGCCGTCCCACCGCTTTTCCATCTTGGCGATATAAACGGCCGTTTGGTCAATGCCGAGCGGGATGTTCTTTGCAAGACGATTGTAGATGACCGAAGCGACTACGGGACGTTCGCTCTCGACCGGCGACTCGGTCTCGATCAGAGATGCGATCGTGACTATCTCGTGGGGCGTCCGGCCAAGCCGGCGTGCCCGTTCGTTCCATTCAGGCTTCCAGACTTTCTTGAATTGCTCGACGCCCTTTCGGAGGATGTCGGCCGGCGTTGCGTCGGGCGGCAGCTCGTATGTCGCGGGATAGATATATCCCTCGAGATTACGTGCTTCGGGGGCCAGATCTTTGATCAACGAGGTGTCCGCCATCAGCAAGAGTATCTGATCTTCGGTCATCGGCGGTTCCTGAGGGAATTGCTGCTCGATCCGCTTTGCAATGTCGAACCGAGTAAAGCCCTCAGGGATTACCAGCCGCGTTGTTTTTACAGAACCTTTTTCGAGCAGTTTCAGCGCATCGATCGGCGTGATCGGTGACGGGAAGGTGTACTCGCCGGCCTGCAATTTGGACGCATCGCCAAACAACCTGAGGTAAAGCAACAGCGGCATCTGTTCGCCGACGATACCTTCGCCATTGAGCTTGGCGATGATCTGAGCGGGTGTCGAGCCACGCTCGATGGTGATGAATTCGCCCGTTCGCTGATGTTCGCGGGGTGTTTTCAACGTCCCGTTCAGCCAATATCCAAAACCGGCAAGTGTGGCCAGGGCAAGAAATATCAAAAAAAGAGCGATCTTGATCAACTTCATAATATGGTCAGGAAGCAGTTTATCAGATGCCGATATCAGAACCGATGGCTGCAAAAAACGAAAAAGACCCGGCAGCTGGACGACGCTCCGGATCTCGATCGAATGCCCGGCGGCAAAAGACGCCAGGCTGTCTACTTGGCCGCGAGTGCCGACTCGATCTTCGCTACCACCTCCGGATCGGTAGGCAGCGTGCTCGGGCTGAATCGGGCGATGATCTTACCGTCCCTACCTGCAAGAAACTTCTCAAAGTTCCATGCGATGTCGCCGTCAAAGCCGGGGTTGGTTTCCTTATGGGTAAGAAAGCGGTAGAGTGGATGCTGATCCGAACCCTTTACCGAGATCTTGCTGAACATCGGAAAGCTGACCTTGTAATTGAGGGTGCAGAATTCCTTTATCTCCTTCTCGGTCCCGGGCTCCTGACCAAGAAAGTTGTTGGCAGGGAAGCCGAGGACAGTAAAGCCCTTCTCCTTGTATTTATCGAAGATGCCTTGCAGCCCTTCGTATTGCGAGGTAAGTCCGCACCGGCTGGCGGTATTTACCAGCATCACCACTTTGCCTTTGTATGCATCGAGCTTGACGTCATTTCCGTCAATATCCTTCAACGTGAATTCGTACATCGAACTTTCCTTGACCCGTTCGGCCGGAGACGGGTTGAAAATAAAGCCGTAGGAATAGGCTGCAACCAGGACAGCCATGACACCGAGACTCAACACTATACCTAAAAGCTTCAGCATGGTTACAAATGTAGATCGCACAAGATCAAGCCTCCTACACGAGACTACCACTACCGATTAAGTTCTCGCGGGCTGCGAGGCGGAGCTGGCAGTTCTTCCTTTTTCTCGCCCGTTTCGGCGAGTACTTCCTTGATCGCTCCGATACTCGAGAGCATTATGGACGTTTCCATCGGCATAAAGATCACTTTCGAATTCTGTGTTCGCGTCATATCACGCAGCGAATCGACGTATCGTGAGGTTATAAGATATTGCGCGGTCTGCTCGGCGCTGCCGATCGCCTTCGCGATTTGTGCGATAGCCTGTGCCTCGGCGTTAGCTGCCGTAAGGCGTGCTTGAGCAGCACCTTCAGCGTCGAGGATCGCAGACTGTTTGTTGCCCTCTGAACGAGTAACTGCGGCCTGCTTTTCGCCTTCGGCACGCGTAATTGCGGCCTGCTTATCGCCCTCGGCCTGAAGGATCAAAGCGCGGCGATTTCGTTCGGCCGTCATCTGCTTCTCCATCGTGATGCGGACATCTTCGGGAGGATTGATGTTCTTGACGTCGACGCGGGTCACCTTTACACCCCATTTGTCGGTTGCTTCATCGAGGATCAACCGAAGCTTCGAGTTTATCGCGTCGCGATTCGAAAGGGTGTGGTCGAGGTCCATTTCGCCCATTACCGATCGCATGCCGGTGATCGTCAATTGAACCAGACTGCCGACCAGATCGTTGATCTCGTAAACCGATTTGATCGGGTCCGTGATCATCCAATAGACGACCGAGTCTACGTTGATCGTGACATTATCGCGTGTAATGACCGGCTGCGGCGGAAGGTCGATGTACTGCTCACGAAGGTCGATGGACGTGATGCCGGGCCTTACGTTCGTCCAATACACCGCTCGCGGCGATTCAAAGAACGGGACAATGATATTCAGGCCGCTCGACGCCACACGGTGAAACTTTCCTAGCCGTTCGATCAACAAGACACTTGACTGGGGCACGATCTTGACCGTCTTCCACGCAATGGTCAGAAGTGCGATGCCCAGGAAAAGCAGAAAAATTGCTCCAAGTCCGCCAATTATCTCCATATTGTCCTCCGTATTCTTTCTGAATCTAATATATCCGATTATCGGGTAAATTTGCAGGACTTCCGGTCGATTTCGAAACCAATACGAGCATGTTCGTAAATTCCGGATGGCTGCGTCTAAATGATTGGCCCGCGGATGATACGAAATTCGATCGGAAGTCGCGTTAAAGGATGGAATAAATCGAACTTCCAACGCAATGGTGTCGTAGGAAGCAACAGATACAAATTGACAACTGAACAGGACGCTCGGCCAGGGCACAGATCTCTCTTCTAATTCCGCAGTACATAACCTCAGGTCTACTTCATATATCTAACCTTTGTTCCGGCCGGGCGTCCTGTTCTTATTGCGCTCAGACTGCTTCGACCCGGCTCGCTTAAGATCTATCGAATCGCCATTCCAGATCGCTTTCGAAAAAAGCGCCATTAACATACGCCGCGAACTTGCCCGGCAAACCTCAAATCCGAGTTTCCAATTATGATTTTGCGATAGTTGTCTTATAATTCAACGCAACATGACGGTTAGCATCACAGACATTATTTCCGCCCGAAAAAGGATCGGCGAGGTCGTACACACAACACCGATCATCAAGGACGAAAAGCTGACGAATTCGATCGGTTCGAGGATCTATTTGAAGGCCGAAAACCTCCAGCGGGCCGGTTCTTTCAAGATCCGCGGGGCGTTTAACAAGATCTCGCAGTTATCGGATGAAGAGAAGTCGCGAGGGGTTATAACGGCCTCTGCCGGGAACCATGCGCAGGGCGTTGCGCTTGCGGCAAAGCTCAACGGCATCAAAGCGACCATCGTTCTGCCTGAATTTGCTCCGCTGACAAAGATCGTTGCCACCAAGGCACTCGGTGCCGAGGTGATAATGCAGGGCGTCACTTTCGACGAAGCGGTCGATCACTCGCGTTCCCTACAGCGGGAACATGGATTCACTTATGTCCATGCGTTTGATGATGACAAAATAATTGCCGGCCAGGGCACTATCGGGCTTGAAATAGCCGAGTCTCGAGGCGATGTGACGGTCGTTGTCGTTCCGATCGGCGGCGGCGGGATAATTTCAGGTATTGCGATCGCCGTGAAGGAATTGATACCAAACGTCCGCGTGATAGGTGTCCAGGCGGCGAACGTTGCGCCTGTAAAGGCATCGCTGGCGGCGGGAAAACCGGTCGAGATCGATTACAAACCGACGATAGCTGACGGGATCGCGATAAAGCGTCCGGCTGAGCGTACTCTGGCCATCATCAAAGATAAGGTCGATGAGGTGGTCGAGGTCAGCGAAGAGGAAATATCGGACGCGATATTTCACCTTGCGCAGAACGCGCATCTGGTCGTCGAAGGCGCCGGAGCGGCCGGTGTCGCTGCCTTGATCGCCGGAAAGGTCGAGCTGAAACCTGAAGATCGCGTTTGCGCTGTGCTATGCGGCGGCAATATCGACGGCAATCTGCTTGCCCGCATCATCGAACAGGTGCTCGTACGCAACGGGCGTTATATCATCCTGAAAGTTTTAGTTCCGGACCGTCCGGGATCGCTTGCGGGAATGTTGCGTATCGTCGCTGAAAATCACGCGAACGTGATCGAGGTCTATCATCAGAGAGCTATCTGGCTGGCGCCGCTGGGAAGCGTAGGGATCGAAACGATCCTCGAGGTCCGGGATGAGGAACACGGCCAGCAACTGCAGGAGCGCCTGAAAGCCGCCGGATACTACGTCGAGCGGGGCGGCGAGGCATGGGATTAAGCGCTATCGCCGGTTGAGTTTTTCGTCATAAAGCTCTCGATAGACGCGGTAGTTGTTCATCACCTTGAATACATAGTTCTTGGTTTCGGCAAATCCGACCTCCGATGCAAATACCCCCGATTCACGTGGTTTGGTACGCGCTAGCCACCTGAGAGCATTGTCTTCACCGGCATTGTAGCTTGCGGCGATCACTTCATACATACCGCCGAACTCGTTCTTCAATTCGCGTATATAGATCGATCCGATCGCAAGATTTGTCTCCGGGTCATACAGGTCGTCCGGTTTGAGGTTGGGGTAACGAGCCTCATCTTTGTACTTTATCGCCGTATCAAAGACGAGTTGGACGAGCCCGCGAGCTCCTGCAGGAGACTTAGCGTTCGCTTTGAACGAGCTTTCCTGCTTCATAATAGCGAGTACGAACCGGGGATCGATATTTTGTTTTGCCGAGTGCCTGAGTACTTGGGGGCCGAACATCACGGGATAATCGGCGTATAAACGCGGCGTAACATCGGCTATCTTTTCGACCTTGCCGCCAGCGAGCTTTTCGGCCGCAATGCCGCCATAATATGAGGTGAGCGTATTCGGGATCGATGCATAAGCCGCATTTGCTTCGGACCTTTTGCCAGATTTTTCCAAGGCAAGCGCTTTTATATATCGAGCCTCTTCGGCTGACGTCATCGAACCGCGAAAGGACGAAAGAGAAAGAAGAGAATGGGCCGCTGCGATCGCCTCGGCCCATTGGCCTCGATGGATCTCCATTCGGGCCTTAGCCTGCAACGCATTGGCCTCGGTCGGCTTTCCTGTAAAGGCGAGAACGGTCTTGTTCACCCAATCGGTCGCTTTTGCGTATTCACCGGCTTCGCGATATGCGTCGATGATATTCAGATGAGCCGATTCGATCTTTTCGCCCTCCGGAAACATCGCGACGTACTGTTCGTAGACCTGCGCAGCTTCCAGATTCCGGCCTGCACGAACGTAGCTCGCACCCTTGAACGCGAGCCCCTCACGGCCATCTTTCGTGTCAAGGTGATCTTTTGTCAGACGATCGAACCACTCGACCGCCTTCAGATACTCGCGTTCCCACATGTAGGAGCGCGCGGTTCCGAAAAGTGCCTTCGGAATTCCGATGTCATCGGGATATGCTTCCATCACCTTTGCCCAATGTTCGCGGGCCTGAGGAAACATTCGGTTGGCCATGTAGGTCTCGGCTCGAGCAAGGTGTTCGGCAACAGGCAATGTCGGCAGCTTGCCCTGTGATCCGACCCGAGCTGCATTGTCAGATTCGATCGCTCGACGAAGCGCGGCATCTGACGACTGCGAGTTGACGAGGGAAGCCGAAATGCCAACGATTACAGATATGAGAACTAGATTCTTCATGTTATTTGATGCAGGCAGGCGGAACTTACTACAAAAGATTACCCGATTGTTAGACGTTTGGGCAATAGGTCGGGTTGCAATGCTCCTTCGTTACGCAAACACATTGCGATGATGTTAAAATCGGATTTTAGTTGGTAAACGAGGGACTCTTATGCAATTAGCGATCAATGGAGCGACGACAATGACCGCCGATCTTGAAACCGACATTCGTTCGGCCGCGGCGGCTGGATTTGAATTAGTAGAATTCAGATCGAACAAACTTTATGATTATCTGGCAACGCGTTCGGTCGATGAACTGAAAGCACTACTCGCCGAAACGGGGATCGGTGTTTTGTCGATAAACACGCTCGAGCACATAACGTGGCGTTCGGATGAGGATTATGCCGCGATCAAGGAAGAATGTGAAAAGCTTTCGGCCATCTCAGCGGCGATCGGATGCCCATATGTGCTTTCGGTTCCCGGAGCTTTGCGGCAAGGTCCGAAGACCGAAGAAGAGACGATCACGGAATCTGTCCGGGTTCTTAATGAGCTTGCAGACATCGCCGAACCGCACGGCATAAAGCTCGGTTTCGAGTTTCTCGGCGAGGCAGGGAACTCGGTGACGACGCTCGACCTTGGCAGCAAGATCGTTGACCTCGTCGGCCGCGAGAGCGTCGGGAACGTTATCGATACATATCATTTTTACGCGGGAAGCTCGTCGTGGGAAGCTCTTGAAACGCTTGATCCGAAGAAGCTATTCATCTTCCACATAAACGGTGCCGAAGATCTGCCAAGAGATCAATTGAACGATTCAAAGCGGCTTTATCCCGGCGAAGGCGTGTTGCCGATCGCGAGGATGAAGGAAACGCTTGACACGATCGGCTATGATGGCCCGGCGAGCGTCGAGATATTTCGTCCGGAATATTGGGAACGTGATCCATTCGTTGTGGCAGCCGAAGCGAAGCAGGCAGCGGAAAAGGCTCTCGGATTGGGTCAGTATGCCGCGGGCGGAAGCTGGTAGCGTCAGTTAAAGACAATAAATCTGAATGGACAAGGTCAAAATAGGCATCGTTGGCACAGGTTATATAGGAAACGTTCACGGCCGGATATATTCGCGTGACGAGCGTACAGAGATCGCAGCGCTATACGACATCGTCCCCGAGCGGGCAGTTCGGACCGCAAAGAGCATCGGCGGCAAGGTTTGTTCATCGCGGGACGAATTGATGGAGAACTGCGATGCTGTGCTCGTCTGTTCGCCAAATAAGACACACAAGGAGATCGCCCTGCACGCGATCGCCGAAGGCAAGCATGTTTTCTGTGAAAAGCCTTTCGCGATCGGTATAGACGATGCGGCAGAATTACGAGATGCGGCAAACGCGGGAAGGGGCGTGTTTCAGGTCGGGCATAATCGTCGCTTTGCACGTGTTTACGCGACGCTGAGGGAACTTCTAGAGAACGACAAAGCCCATTCAGCCCACATCAAGATGAACCGCGGTGAATTGAAAAACCCGGTCTGGACCGGCGATGTCAACGTAACCGGCGGGTTTCTTTATGAGACCACCATCCACCTTTTTGATATGATGCGGTTTCAGTTCGGTGAGATCGAAGAGTTGGTCGCGTACGGCTCACAGCACGAATACCCGGAACTCGATGAGTTTTCGATCATTTTTAACTTCAAGAGCGGCTTTCACTGCACCTTCGCGTCTTCGTCGGACGCAAGCTGGCATTTTCCCTTTGAGCGCATCGAGGTCTTCTGTCATCACCGAACGATCGTGACCGAAGAGATGGAACGTTTGCTCGATTCACGTGGAATGGACGCAAACTTTGAAACGCTCTCATTTCACATGACCGAAAAAGAAGAGCGTTGGGGCTACGTTCAGGAGGACCGTGCGTTCATCGATTCGATCTTGAACGGAACAAAGCCGCTCGTAACGGCTGATGATGGTTTCAAGTCGGTCGAGCTTGTCGAATCGGTTTATGCCGCGATAAGCTCCGGCGATCGAGTAAGATTCTGATCGCGTATCCAGTGATTTGGGAACTTTAACGGTAGCAAACCCGTTTATGAGTTCGTGAGAGTTATAATTGACGCTGCACCCTTTATGACCCAATGCACCAATTGCGGGCAAGCGAATTCGGATAACAGCCACTTCTGCCGGTTCTGCGGTCAGCGTTTTGCAGAGCGCCGACAGGAAAGCTACGATTTTAAGCCGCCGAGGCCGTATGCCTGGAAAACCGACGAATATCAAACGCTTGCAGAGGCACGCACGGCGCCGGAACAAGTACAGAGTTCATTTCCGGCCCCGGCGAACATACCAGTTATGCAATCGTTGCAGCAACTGACCTACCGCGGACCGCAAGACCTCTCGGGCAATTACCGTTGTCCGTTCTGCCACACAAACTTCCTGCCCGTGATGGAACGGCGCGTTTCAACCGCCGGCTGGATCACCTTTGGCCTGCTCATGCTGTTTACGGTCGTTTTCTTTTGGATCGGTCTTCTTCTAAAGGAAAACGTGGCGATCTGCCCGATCTGTAAACGTCAGGTCGCCTGAGATCGATCATCGTCGGTAATAATAGCCTTTCGGATGTTCGATCTTCACATCGGGCGTTGTTGTAGTGACCTCAACCCTGTAATATCCGCGTTTCATGTTTGTCGACAGGTAAGTAAGCAAAAACTGTCTGGTAAGCAATACGCCTAGCTCGCGAAAAAACGGGTCGAAACTTATCGGGGCGATAGTTCCTTGGAAAAATGCACGGCCTCCGGTCTCGTCGGCAAGACGTTCGAGTGAACCCTGGCCGAAGAGGACTCTTTGCGTGTTCCCCGAATCGGTCAACACCGTGGGAGAGTAAAACGCGAAGACAGCAACGTTCTTTCGCTGAGCGCGCTGAATGGAACGCTCAAGGTCGATGCTCTGGCCGGGACTTGCACCGGAAATGCCGCTCGAGAGATCGAGTCCGTCCGACACGAGAAGCACGGCACGGCGACCAGCCGGTAACGCATCAAATCGATTAAGGGCGTCTACCAGTCCGTCGTACGGATTTCTTGGCGAAGAAACACTGCTTGAAGTGACGATCCGCAGCGAAGAGGCAGCCTTTTCAAGGTCGTTAGTAAACCGCTGCCTTATCTGAACCGATCCGCCCCTGATATATCCGACCATGACCCGTGAGCCCTTCGGCAAGCCCCGAATGAACCGTGCGACGTCGCGGATCTGAAGATTGAAGGACGATGTCAGGTCGTCCTGGATCAGCACGGCGAGGGCGAGAGGAGCGTCGACAACGCTGCGGATCGAGAGGATCGTCATTTCCTCACGATTTTCCTTGACCGTTAATTGGTCGACCTGAAGAAGCTCTTCGGCCTGACCTTCGCGCAATTCTTGTTTGGTAAATATCGAGATCGGGATCGAGACCGTCCGAACCTTCTGATTTGTGGGGGGTTGCGCGCGGATCTGTGCTGCAAATGATCCAGAGATCGAGACTGCGGCTGCAAAAAAGAAAACGACGACCTTCGTCATACCTTACGGCCTCCAAACCCGGTCCCGAAATAGTAATACAAGTGATCGGTTCCCAAAAAGTTTGTGATGACGAAAGTTTGAATTAAGTTCGCACAGTTTGTAAAGTAAATCGATACGAATGAGTGAATTACCGACGAAATATGACATCAGCAGCCGCGAACTTGCTCGCGGTAGGAACCTGAAGATCGCGGCTTTCGCATCTCCGGTCGTCCTAACGGTCGTTCCGGCCGTGGTCTCGCTAGTGCTTTTCGTCCTATTTGGAGCGACTCCTCCGGTCGCTGCGACGATCCTGTTTCTAGGTTTTGTGATCACCCTGATCGGGCTGATAAAGGGATTGATCCTGTCCGGAATATTCGCCTATAAATATTCGAAATGGTCTGACGAGACAAGGGAGCGGATCGCTGCGGACGGCATAAAAGCCGAGGAGATCGACTGGTTCAAACGCGAGCTGAAGCCGAACGAAAAGCGTGTGTTGAGGGAACTGACGCGAACCGATCTTTTACTTGCCGACGCATATCGTGAAACGCTCGCATCGCGGCTTACCGCAACGCGGATAATCAAGTCATCAAAGCGCGAGCTGCAGACTTCGCAGCGGCGAGAGGCGAAATTAAAGTCACTTAGAAGCAGCAATGCCGACAAGTTTCTCGGTGAGATCGAGAAAGATGTAGCAAAGCTGTCTGCGATAAATACCGACGCAAAGCAAATGCTGATCGAAGCCGAATCGAGACTGCAGATGATCGAGGCGGCAGCGCTTCGTGGTTCGGGCCTGGCGAATTCCGAACTCGCGCTCAAGAAACTCTCCGCACGCTCAAAAGAACTTCCGCTTGCGCTTGAGGAAGCGAAAATGACAGATGAAATAAGGGCAGAGCTGGAACTCGAGATGGAAAAACAATAAAGGCCGGAACGTAATTCCGGCCATTTTTGGCAAGTGATTTTCGGCGATGGTAACCGCTAAAGCCGTTCCTAACGCTTGAATTGAACCTGGTTTATCAGGTGGGTGGCCTTCTGTTTCGAAAAACATCTGAGCCTCCTTCTACGGAAAACCCCTATCGAGGTCTGCACCGAATTCGGCATTAGCCTCCCGCAATTCAAGTGTTGGCTCAATTATTGGTGCGTCAGGTAACAAACCCAGCAGAAATAATCCTTCGCCTAATTCAGGACTATAGCATTTCGCTCGGGGAATGGGAAGAGTTTACAGACAAAAATAGCGGCCGTTCGCCGCCGCCTACATGCCCGGGTCTGGTGTCCGCTACATCGATTGATCGGTATCCAGTTCCTGCGGGATCACATCCTTGTGCTTCAAAACGCGGTCAAGAAGTTCTGTGCATTCCGCGCTTCTCGAAGCCAGTTGGGCATCGATCTGAAGTTGATGGTTTTTCTGCTGATGAAATTCGTCGGCGATGTGCAGCGCGGCAAGTATCGCAACCTTCAAAGAATCGACCGTCAACGTTCCGGAGGCGATTTCGCGCATTTTGCTGTCTACGTATTCGGCGAGGCGATGAATATATTCATTGTCACCGTCAGAGCGGATACTATACGTTTGATTGTAGATCTCAACACGGATCGTCTGCTCGGCCGATTCCGGGTTTGGCTTTCCGGTTTCCATTTATTGAAGTCTCCCAACCGCTTCTGCCACCTCTGAATCGATAATGGTCATCGCGTCAAGCATTGCTTCGACCTTGAGCTGGATCGCATCGCGTTCCGTCAGCAGGTCCTCGACCTTTTCCTCCAAACGGGCCTTTTCCGATTCCAATACGCTGGCGTTCCGACGAAGGTCAAGAAGTTCTTTCTCGATCTTTTCGTTCTCTTCACGCATTTTCTTGGCAAACTCGATCGTAAGGTAAATCTTATCCTCGAGATGCGAGAATTTCTCCATTCCCGTAAGGCCGTTCATCTAGCTGTCTCCAAAATTTGTGTGGTGTAATAACTTGTGGAAAGAATTATCTGCATTTTCTCGGCAAACTTCAAGTAACATCGATTTAAATCCTAAATTCGCGGTCGAACGCCCAATTCTGACTCCAGCGCGGCTAAGATCGAGGCATGAGTTTCGTTCACTTCCGCTTCTGTCAGAGTGCGTTCGTCACTGCGGTATTCGAATCGGATCGTTAACGAACTCTCATTATCCGCGAGTCCTTTGCCCTGAAAAGAGTCGACAAATCCAACACTTTGACAGATCGGGATCGCGAGAGACTCAACAACCGAACGGATCGACGCGAACCGTTGGTCGCGCCTCACCAGTAGCGAAACGTCGCGTAGGACCGAAGGATATTTCGGTAAAGGCTCATAACGAACCGGTTCCGTTTTCTGCGCCAAAATGGCCTGAAGATCGATCTCCCCAACATAGACAGGTTGTCTAAACTTGTAATTGCCGGCGATCTCCTCGTTTATCCGTCCAACAGATCCGACTTCGACGCCTCCAACGATCACTGCTGCAGCTTGACCGCGCCTCAGGTGCCTGGCGTCAGAGGGAGTGAAGGCGGCATCCGAAACGCCGACCGCATTTAGCACTAATTCAACGGCTCCCTTAACATCGAAAAAATCCAACTCTCGAGACGGCATAAGCCGGCCCTCTCCAACGTCGCTGCCCGTCATTACCAGCCCGAACAGTTCGCGCTCTCGCGGCAGGCTGCCGGCGGAACTCTCGGCGGCAAATGCTTTGCCTAACTCAAAAAGAGTGATGTCGCGGTTCTGATGGTTGAAATTGAGTTTTGCTGCCCCGAGCAGACCGGGAAGCAGAGACGCCCGCATCCGCACAGCACCTTCGATAACGGAATCGCGAAGGGTCACGTATGGCTCATCAAGCGACGGTGTGACGAGGCCTGGAACTGTCTCAAATAGGCCATCGTTTGCTGCATCGATGAAACTGTAGCCGATCGCTTCAATGCAGCCGAGTGCTGCCAAAGAGTTGCGAACATGCTTCTTCTGCTCCTCATTGCTTTGGTACTCACCCGCACCATATGCGGGCGGCAGTTCGTCAGCGATATTCTCATACCCAAAGTGTCGGGCGATCTCTTCGACAAGGTCTTCTTCGATCGCAATGTCATGTCGCCAGGACGGCGAGCGGTAGATCGTTGAATGCGCACTCGAACTTACGGCATCAATGCCGAGCGATGAAAGAATATGAGAACATTCGTCGTTAGAAACGCTGAGTCCGGTCAGACGTTTTACCGCCGCTGAGATCTCGCGTGATTCGACCTCCTTTGCCGGGAGCCGCGTTGGGAAAATGTCAACTATATCAGCAACGTCTCCGCCGGCTAATTCACGTATAAGTTCGACGGCGCGATCTGACGCCCGTACCAGATTGTCGATATCGACGCCACGTTCGAATCGATAGCTTGCTTCAGTCGCAAGATCCAGTTTTCGCGATGTCTGCCTGACGCTGTCGCGCATGAAGTAGGCAACCTCGATCAGAACGTTGGTTGTCGTATCGGTAATGCCGCTCGCCGATCCGCCCATGACTCCTGCGACCGCAACGGGTTTTTCGGCGTCGCAAATGACCAACATACTATCGTCAAGCTTTCGCTCAACGTCATCGAGAGTAGTGATCGTTTCACCTTGACGCGCCATGCGTACGACGATGCGGCCCTCGGTCAGTTTGTCCAGGTCGAACGCGTGCATTGGCTGGCCGAGTTCGAGCATTACGTAGTTTGTTATGTCGGCGATGTTGTTGATCGACCGCTCGCCGAGAGACTCAAGGCGATCGACGAGCCATTGCGGCGAAGGTCCGACCTTGACGCCGCGGACGATACGGGCCGTGAATCGGTGACAGGTCTCAGGTGCGAGAATGTTTACTATTTCAGGCGCCAGCAAGGCGGGAAACGGGATAGCTCCGGCATAGGCTGGATCATCGGAACTGCTTTCGAACGAGCCTATGGCTTTGCCGGAACCTGCCAAAAGCTCACGCGCAACGCCGAGATGCGACAGGCAGTCCGGCCGGTTCGACGTCAGGTCGATGTCGAGCACGAAATCATCCTTATGCTGGTGAATGCCCTCAACCGCCAACCCAACACGGGTCAATGCCGCCGCCGTCTCCTCGGCCGAAAGGTCTATATCAATAAGCTCCTTGAGCCAGTTGTAACTGATGTTCATATGGAGCGCCGACACCATGCCGGCGAATCTGGAAAGTTTACTGGCCAGCAAGCTGCCGGCGTTCCGTTATTTAAACTGCTTCAAGAACCTCACATCGTTTTCGAACATGTGGCGGATGTCGTCGATGTTGTACATCAGGGCGGCCATGCGTTCCAGGCCGAAGCCGAATGCGAAGCCGGAATAGACTTGCGGATCGACGCCGACTGCACGCAGCACGTTCGGATGGACCATTCCCGAACCGCCGAGTTCGATCCAGCCCGAGCCCTTGCACGGACGGCAGCGGTCGCCGTTCGATGTGCCCGAACCGTGACAAACGAAACACGAAAAATCGAACTCCGCCGAAGGTTCGGTGAAAGGGAAGTACGACGGGCGGAAACGCGTGACGGTGTCCTCACCGAAGAGCCGTTTGAGCCATTCGGTCACCGTTCCTTTTAGGTGAGCCATCGTGATTCCTTTATCTACACAAAGGCCTTCGATCTGATGGAACATCGGCACGTGCGTCATATCCGGCGTATCGCGGCGGAACACGCGGCCCGGGGCGATCACACGCAACGGCACGCCGCGGCGTTCCATTGCACGTATCTGCACGGTCGATGTTTGCGAACGAAGTGCAAATCCGTCTGTCGTGTAAAACGTGTCCTGCGATTCGCGGGCCGGATGTCCATCGGGAATGTTCAGGGCGTCGAAATTGTAATAGTCGGTCTCGATTTCGCGGTCATCCTCGATCGCGTAGCCCATCGAAACAAAAATGTCCTCGATCTTCTGCCGCAGGATCGTGATCGGGTGCAAATGACCGGTTCGCGGACGCCGGCCCGGAATGGTAACATCGAGGCGTTCGCGCTCGATCTTCAATTCGTTGATTCGTTCGGTCAAGCGAGCTTCACCGGTTTCCAATGCCGAAACGATGTCGCGCTCAAGGGCCTGGACGGCTTGAGCGAATGCGGACCGGTCAGATTCGTCGATCTGTCCAATCGACTTTTTCAGCTCGACCAGCCTCGATCTCTTTCCCGTCAGCCGTATTCGAATATCCAGAAGGTCGCGGAGCTGCGATTCGGCGTCGGCGAGTGACATTCCATCAACAGAGACATTTGCAAGATGGCCGATATCACTGAATGCTTCGTTTCGCACCTGCTCTATTTTTGCGAGGGCATCAGACATAAACACTAAGGATAACCGATTTAGGGGTCGGAAATACAATTTCGCCTGCAACTTTATCGGCCATTTCGCACGAGGGACACGGCTCTGATATCATGAGCCGTTAGAACTCGAGATCGACGGTCAACCGAATGAAAGCAATCGTTAAAAGCAAGGCCGAGCCCGGCCTATGGATAGAGGATGTCGCTGAGCCCGAAATGGGTATAAACGACGTGATGATCCGCGTCAAACGGGGCGGCATCTGCGGCACGGACCTGCACATTTACAACTGGGACGCATGGGCTCAAGAGACGATCAAAGTGCCTACGACGATCGGCCACGAATTTGTCGGCGAGATCGTCGATGTTGGTTCGAATGTGCTTGATTTCAAGAACGGCGATATCGTTAGCGTCGAAGGCCACTTGGTGTGCGGACGCTGTCGTAATTGCGTGGCCGGACGCCGTGCCCTGTGCGCCAATACACAAGGCGTCGGTGTGAACACCAACGGCGGTTTCGCTGAGTACATAGCCGTCCCGATGACAAACATCTGGAGGCACAAGCCCGGCATCGATCTGGATGTGGCCGCGATCTTCGACCCTTTCGGAAATGCCGTTCACACCGCGCTCGAATTTGAAGTGTTTGGCGAGGACGTTCTAATTACAGGTGCCGGGCCGATCGGGATCATGGCTGCCGCGGTCGCGCGTCACGCGGGCGCACGCAAGATAGTTATCACTGACGTGAATCCTTACCGTCTCGAGCTCGCCGAAAAGATGGGTCATGTTTCGAGAGCGGTCGATGTCAGCAAGCAGTCGATCAGAGACGTTCAGAAAGAACTCGGAATGAAGGAAGGCTTTGACGTTGGAATGGAAATGTCCGGCGTGCCCGCAGCTTTCAAAGACATGCTCGCGAATATGTTCCACGGTGGCAAGATCGCATTCCTCGGCATCCCGAGCGAGCAATTCCCGATCGACTGGAAAACCGTCATCTTTAACATGATTACCATTAAGGGCATCTACGGCCGCCAAATGTACGAGACCTGGTACCAAATGAGCGTGCTGCTCGAAACCGGCGTCGATATTTCGCCGGTCATCACGCATCGGTATTCGTATCAGGATTTTGAGAAGGGCTTCGAAGCCATCAAAGAAGGAAACTGCGGCAAGGTCGTTTTGGATTTCGAAGAGATCTAGTTTTGCGGAGGTTAGATGAGGTCCATATTGCTGGTTACAGCATTGTTCGTGGTCTTCGCACTCGGCGGGTGCGGCGGCGAGAAGGTTTACGGGGTGATCGACCTGGTTGAAAAGGTGACTCGCGACGAGGCGGCTTGGACGGGAAAGGAGGTCGTCGTCTCAGGATACCCGTCGCTCTATGCCGGCAACACTGATCCGATCATGTTGAATCTGGTCGCCGATCTCCACTCCGGCACCGAGAGCCACATTTACTGCACGGTTCCGAAGTCATCCGTAACAGACGACCTTGATAAAAAGCTCGTCACGGTCAAAGGAAAAATAGGCAAGGTCCACACGCAAAACTACCTAAACCTAAAAACCGTGACCCTCGAACCCTGCGAATTGGTGAAATGATACTGATCAAGCGACCTCGGCAAGGTCGTGTTAGACTTCGAGCTAATATAAACGATGGATCGATGCGATCGCGAAAGAGGTAAACGGATTATGCGAAATCAAGTAATGATGCTCGCAAATGTCATTCTTTTTGGACTTTGCCTGCTAGCGTCGGCGGAAAACGCTCACGGTCAACGGTCAATTGTAGTACCGCAGAAAGTAGAAGGCTGGTACTGGATCGTGAGTCCAAAGCCTTGGTTCACACGTCAACTTACTGTTTCGGTCGGGAATCGTTCCTTGCCGAAGAACGATCATGACGAATCGCTGCCGACTCGTCCTGGATACTATCATCGATTAAATGAATTCCGGCCATTTGTTCGGTATCCGTTCAAATCAGTGGTGGTCAGGAAAGGAAAGGCAAGTTTCCGGACCGTTGTGGTTAAAGGTCAGCAGTTTATCTTCGACGGCCGTTGGGGCACTGAGAATGATGTTTCGAATGGAATAGACGACGTACCATACTTCCGTGGTGTCCTCAAGACGTATCGGAAAGGAAAGCTGGTTAAGACTGAACGAGTCGAATTCAGTCACGCTGTCAATGCTTAGGCCAGATTTTACTGAATTCGGACAAATCTGTCAGAACGTCGGCAAGTTTAGGTCAGCACATGTCAAATCGAGCAATTCACGCGAAAGTTGTTTAGTACAGAGAAAAATCGGTTTATTCGCTTGAAAAATCGAATAATTCGGGCGAGAATCGGTTCCGGCGGTTGGCGAATCGAATAATACAGACGAAAGCTAGTTAATACACACAAAAGTTCGTCGGTACAAACAATAGTTACACAGTACAAACAAAAGTTTTATAATTCACGCGAAAAGCGAGCAATTCAGCGGTAAAATGCCACGAGCATTTTATTAACCTAAACCCACAAAGGAGATTTCAGTATGAATGACAGCGAACGCAGGCGATACGAGTGTTTTCTCAGAATTAAGCAGTTTGGGATCGACAACGCGGCGGATTTTGCGGCTATTCCGGTTGCGGTTACGAACTTTGGCGTGATAACGACGGAGGTCGATTTTCTTGACGAACAAGGAGCCGAACAGCAGGAGGGCTTCGGCGACGCCCGCGGGGCGACCGACGTTAAGGGCACGGCCCGCGAAAACCTCCGCGAAGAGTTGTCGGACATTGCCCGCACCGCGCGTTCGATGGAATATCAATTTGACGGCATCAGCGACCGTTTCCGAATGCCGCGAAATTCGTCCGACCAAACGCTGCTCGCGACCGGCCGCGCGTGGGTTGATGAAGCAACGCCCATCGTGGCGGACTTCGTCGCCTACGGAATGGCCGCGACTTTCGTTACCGACCTGACCGCCGCGTGCGACGCTTTCGAAGCGACCTTCGGCCCGCAGGCCTCAGCCATCGACGACCACGTCGAAGCGACCGCCGACATAGGCGAATCTGTCCGCCGCGGAATGGTCGCCCGCCGCATCCTCGACGGCATCGTCCGCAATGTTTACAAAAACGACCCCGGCAAACTCGCCGCCTGGACCTCCGCATCCCACATCGAAAAACCCCCAAAGAAAACGGAGACGCCAACGCCGTAGTTATCGATGATGGAAACGGAAAAAGCGTATCAAACGATTTTTGACGACTATCTTTCTGGAAAAGGTGGCGTTGACACGTTCATTGAGCGGTTCATGACACAATGGCGGACCGATCGGGACGCGGATACACGGTTAGATGAAAGATTTCAACGGCTCATCGATCGAGTATTTACGTCTTGTGACTGTTATTCTGAGAATCCATCAGATAATTTCGAAATATCGGAGGAAGAACTAAGACGCGAGGTCGCTATGCTACGACACATTTGGTTCGGTTCGTAATTATGTATTCAAATTTCAAAGAACATCTACAGAGCACGATCGAGGGCATCCGCGAGGCGGGGCTTTATAAGAATGAGCGTGTGATCGACGGCCCGCAGGACGCGCGGATCGATGTTGGGGGCAGGGAAGTGCTCAACATGTGCGCGAATAATTACCTTGGCCTGAGCGATCATCCCGCGATCGTCGAGGCGGCGAAGAAATCGCTGGACGAATGGGGCTACGGCCTGTCGTCGGTGCGATTTATCTGCGGAACTCAGGCCATCCACAAAGTGCTCGAACGCAAGATCAGCGAATTCCTCGGCACCGAGGACACGATACTTTACACGAGCTGTTTCGATGCCAACGGAGGCCTGTTCGAGACGCTGCTGACCGATGAGGACGCGATAATTTCGGACGAACTCAACCACGCCAGCATCATCGACGGCGTACGCCTGAGCAAATGCCAGCGGTTTCGTTACAAAAACAGCGACATGGCCGACCTCGAAGCCAAACTCGTCGAAGCGAAGTCCGCCAGATTCAAAATGATCGCGACGGACGGCGTATTTTCGATGGACGGCTACATTGCAAAGCTCGACGACATCTGTGACTTGGCCGACAAACACAACGCGTTAGTGATGGTCGACGATTCACATGCCGTCGGCTTCATGGGAAAGACCGGCCGCGGCACGCACGAGCATCACAACGTCATAGACCGGATCGACGTCATCACCGGCACGCTAGGCAAAGCACTCGGCGGTGCAAGCGGCGGGTATACAAGCGGCAAGAAAGAAATGATCGAACTGCTCAGACAGCGTTCGCGACCTTATTTGTTCTCAAATTCAGTTGCCCCGCCGATCGTCGCTGCGTCCATAGCCGCGATCGATCTACTTATGGCGTCAACCGAGCTTCGCGACAAATTGATGGACAATACGAGATACCTTCGCGAGAAGATCGCGGAAATCGGTATGGACGTCCTGCCGGGCGAACACCCGATCGTGCCCGTAATGTTCGGCGAAGCAAAGCCCGCCGTGAAAATGGCAGAGGCTCTGCTCGAAAAAGGCGTGTATGTTATTCCTTTTTCGTTTCCCGTGGTTCCCAAAGGAAAGGCTCGTATTCGCACGCAGGTTTCTGCAGCTCATTCAAAGGAAGATCTTGATTTTGCGATCGAGAAATTTGCGGAAGCTAAATCGGAGATAGGTTTGAAGGCGGCGTCAAGTTAGTTCTGAAACGGCAGTTCGGAATCTGATTGCTCGAACAATTTGACCATCTCGGCAGAAGTAACCACCGGAACGACCTCAAAATCTACGAGATCGCCCCAGTTTTTGATCCATTCCTGCAAAAGGATCGGATCATCTGTTTCCATCACTTGAAAACAGCGATCCATCCCGATTTCTATCCAACTATTTACATACTCTAGGCCATTCGGCGTCATTCTGCCGCGTTCCGCATACCGCCTGTAAACGGGTGCTGGATCGCGGCCCTTGAAATGCTCGATGACCATGAAAAGCATAATTCGATCAGGCCGCAGCTTGAACTTGTTTGCCGATCGCATCTTTAGCCTGTCCAGCGATGGCCGCAAAGGCTTCCGGTTGTTTGACGGCAATGTCTGCCAACGATTTGCGGTCAAGTTCGATACCGGCAAGGTTGAGGCCGTGAATGAACTGTGAATATTTGATGTCGTTCAAACGGCACGCCGCGTTGATACGCACGATCCACAGTTTGCGAAAATCGCGTTTCTTCAGCTTCCGGCCGGTGTACGCGAAATTTAGTCCGCGTTCGACCGATTCCTTGGCCGAACGATAAAGTTTTGATTTAGTACCACGATAGCCTTTGGCTAAGGCCAATATCTTTTTGCGTTTCTCTAAACGCTTATTACCACGTTTTGCTCTAGGCATTTCTTCACTCCTCCGTCGTGAAATTGAGAATGGAAAATGGACAATGTTAAATTGCCACGAACTCTCAATTTTCGGTTTTCAATTCTCAATTAATCTCTTCCATAAGGCAGCATCTTTTCGACGCGTTTCTGATCGCCTTCGGATACCAACGTATCGATATCAAGATTACGTTTTCGTTTGTTGGTCTTCTTGGTCAAGATATGACGCGCATGCGAATGCCCGCGTTTGAACTTGCCAGACGCAGTCGAGCGAAATCGCTTTGCGGCACCTTTGTGTGTTTTCAGTTTTGGCATGACTTTCTCCTAAAATTACTTATCTAATATTCTTATTGCGGCCTCAACGATCGGCAGCGATCGGACCACCGCCGCGGCATCGATCTTATCGAGCGTGTCGCTTTCAGTGTGTATGGTGGTAAGCGCTTTTGGCATTTTTCCGGGTGCCGGAGCCTCGCCTCCTAAAAGTTGAACGATCCCGCTTACTTCGTCGGCCGAAAGCAGGCTGAATGAATAGGTTTCAACACCACCGGCCTTAAAACTCAAATGGTCGCTCGGGGGATATACGCTTCCATGGACAGCATTGAATTTTGATGCGGCTGACGAATCCAATAAAGCCCGGACGAAGGCTGATGGTTCGCCTTCCGACCATAGCCAAAGCGTATCTCCGTAACCATATACATCGAAATTTATGTAAACGGCCGGCAGCCCGGCATCTTTTCTGTTTTCAACGAATATCCTTGAACCGTGAAGCCCCTGTTCCTCGTGATCCCAAAATGCCGCCTGCAAATTGGTGTCCTTTAACGGACTATCCCGGAATGCCCGCAAAAGCATCAGGACAGCAGCCGATCCCGAGGCGTTGTCGACCGCCCCTTTTCCGGCGGCAACGCGGTCGTAATGTGCACCGATCATCACTGTCCGTTTCGCACGCGGATTCGAGACTTCACCGAAGATATTGTTTCCTCGGACGGTTGCACCGTCACGCGTTTTTCGTGAGAATCCCTCTGTTGAGACGCGGACCTTGATTGCGGATAGCTCGGCCTTTATCGCCGCACCGCGCTCTTCAGAGTTTGCACCGGATGCTATGCGTTCGATCAGCGCGGTATAGTCCTTTGCATCAAAGCCAGACTTTACACCGGCCGCCTGACCGAAGGACACGACTGCAACTACAGCGATCAGAATTAGGGTTTTGGCGAATCTCACGAACATAGTACGGTTGGTCCGTTTTTAGAAAATCTCGTCGTCGTCCTTCGCAACTTCCGGTTGGACCTCAGCCGTCGCCGGCTTATCAGAGCTCCTTTCGGGTTTCGCAGGCTTTTCATCCTTCTTCGCCGCCTTATCGGCAGACGGTTTCTTTTCTGCGACCTTCGTTTTCTTGGGTACAAAGATCGTGAACATCTGATAGCCTTCCATCTTCGGAAAGACCTCAACCTCGGCAAGGTCGATCAGGTCCTCGGTCAGCTTTTTCAGTATCTTTGCTCCAAGCTCGCGGTGTGTCATTTCACGTCCGCGAAATGCGATGGCTGCTCTCACCTTGTCGCCGCCCTCAAGCCATTCCCGAGCATGCTTCATCCGGTAGTCGTAATCGTGATCGTCGGTGCCCGGGCGAAATTTGATCTCTTTGACCTGAACAGTTACCTGTTTTTTCTTCGCTTCATGGGCCTTTTTCTTTTGTTCGTAAAGAAACTTACCGTAATCGATGATCTTACATACCGGCGGTTTCGCATTCGGGGCGATCTCGACAAGATCAAGTCCCATTTCACGTGCCTTTTGGATAGCGTCACGCGTATCCATCACGCCAAATGCTTCGCCATCTTCCGTCACGACCCGCACCGAAGGAACCCTAATTCGTTCGTTCGTACGGTGAAGCGGCTCGCGAAATCGCGGCCTCTGACTCCTTCCACCAAATCTTCTAGCGATACAGACCTCCTGATGTGTGAAACGTCCTAGAGACTTCGCAGTTCTTTTTGTCTGCGGATCATCTCTATGAACTCATCCAGAGACATCGCGCCGATGTCTCCCTGCTTGCGTTCGCGAACCGCGACCGACTTTTCTTCGAACTCCTTGTCGCCAAGGACCAACATAAACGGAACCTTTTGCAGTTGAGCGTCTCTGATCTTCGCTCCGATCTTATCAGAACGCGTATTAGATTCAACACGAAAGCCGGCGTTCTTGAGTTCAGACGCGACCGAATCGGCATAATCGTTGATCCGATCGGTTATCGGCAACACCGCGACCTGCACGGGAGCCAGCCAAAGCGGAAATGCCCCCGCGTAATGTTCGATCAGCACGCCGAAGAACCTTTCGATCGAGCCAAACAATGCACGATGGATCATGAATGGCCGGTGTTTCTGATTGTCGTCCCCGGTGTACTCAAGAGCGAATCGCTCCGGGAGATTGAAATCAAGCTGTATCGTGCCCAGCTGCCAGATCCGGCCTATCGCGTCCGCGATCTTGATATCGATCTTCGGACCGTAAAAGGCTGCCTCACCTTCGATGCGTTCGTAGCTGATGTTGCGTTCGTCCAGCGCACTTGCGAGCTGTTCTTCGGCTGCGGCCCAGTCCGCATCTGAACCGAGATAGCCTTTGTTCTCGGCCTCGCCGCGAACCGAAAGCTCGAACCGAACATCGTCGAAACCATAGGTCTCAAAGACCTTGATCGCGAAATCGAGACAATCTGAGACTTCGGAATGTATCTGATCCTGACGAACAAAAAGATGCGCATCATCAACAGAAAATCCCCGAACACGCATCAAGCCATGGAGCGTTCCCGAAAGCTCGGCCCGATAGACGGTGCCCATTTCCGAGTAACGCTGCGGAAGGTCTCGGTACGATCTCGGCGAGCTCTTATAGATCCCGATATGGAACGGGCAGTTCATCGGCTTCAGACGATACTCTTCGTCCTCGATGCTCGTTGGAGAATACATGCCGTCAGCGTAATTTTCTTCGTGACCGCTCGTTACCCACAGGTCCTTCTTGGCAATATGCGGCGTGTAAACGAAACTGTATCCGCGCCGCTCAAGCTCTTCGCGCAGCAGCCGTTCCATTTCATTGCGGATGATTCCGCCTTTAGGGTGCCACAGGATCAGCCCCTGGCCGTAATCGTCATCGATCGAGAAAAGATCCAGTTGTCTGCCCAATTTCCGGTGATCGCGTTTTTCCGCCTCTTCGCGTTGTTTCAACCATTCGTCAAGTTCCTGTTGCGTTGCGAAGGCAATTCCATAGATGCGCTGCATCTGTTCGCGTTCGGAGTCGCCCTTCCAATAAGCCCCTGAGATCGCGAGCAACTTGAATGCCTGCAGCTTACCGGTGTGCGGAACGTGCGGTCCGAGACAAAAGTCGATGAAGGGCGAATCGTCGATGTAATAAACGCTTGCGCTGCCCTCGACCTTTTCATCGATAAGTTCGCATTTGAGCGGTTCGTCACGATTTCCAAAGATCTCGAGAATGCTTGCTTTATCGATATCTTCGCGCCGATATCGAAGATTCTGTTTGGCCATCGCCCGCATCGTCTTTTCGATCAACGGAAGATCTTCTTCGGTGAGGTTGCGTGGAGCTATGACGTCGTAGAAAAAACCATACCGCGGATCGTCCATCAACGCCGGTCCGACACCGAGCTTTGTTCCGGGAAACATGTTCAGCAGAGCTGCGGCCAACAGGTGCGCTGTCGAATGCCGAATCACCTCAAGTCCCTCGCCGCTTTCGATCGTTATAGGCTCGATAGAAAGAACTTCGTCGGTGACCAAGAGCTCTCGGCTGAGATCGCTCTCTTCGCCGTTGACACGCGCCGCGATCGATCTCTTTAGAATGTCGCGGTCAAATGCCTTGATCGCGTCGGCAACGGTTGCCGGCGCCGGGATGGTCTTTTGAATACCGCCAAATTGTATGTTCAATTCGCTCATAATTCGTAAACAGCCAGAGGTGGAACCTGATTCAAAACGATCAAGTACTTGCCCGAAAAACAAAGGCCAACGTGTTGGTCGCCTTTCGTTTCCACTACCGCTATTTAGAATCCACGATCAACTCGTGTCACTACTACTAAATTAGATCAGATCCGATAAGAGCGACTTTGCCTCGCGGTATCAAGTTTGACACCGCTATGATCCAGCCATTAGAGGCTGGTCGTAGTAGTTGTTGAAACAGCAAAGTTCTTCGAAAGCATCTTATCGAAATATTAATGGTAGGCACTAGCAGAGTTGAACTGCTGACCCCTACCGTGTCAAGGTAGTGCTCTACCACTGAGCTAAGTGCCTAGGTCCAGTTCGCCCAATAAAAAGCGAACCTAAAGGATGCCAAACGCCGGTAAGTGTGTCAAGTGACGAGTGATCTGGCTATGACACCAAAATAAAAACGGCTAATGCATTTAGCGGTGCTATAATACAGTCATACGTTAACGCGTCACCTATAGGTATTCGTATCGGCTCAAATCGCAGAATTCGTCTCGAGGGCCGATCCGGACAAAAATTGCCCGGTCGTGATCTGTCATCCGAACCGGGCATGGAGATGGAATAATATGGTTTCGTTGATTATCTGGCTGATTCTTGGTTTTTTGGCGGGTTACATAGCAAAAATGATCCTTCCAGGGTCGGACGGCGGCGGTTTGATCCTGACGACGATACTTGGGATCGTCGGCGCCGTAGTTGGCGGATATATAGGGACATTCATCGGTTACCCGATGATCAGCAGTTTCGACAATATCGGCAGTTCGATCCCGAGTTTCATTTCGTCGATAATTGGAGCGATCGTCGTCCTCGCGATATTTCGTTTACTTTCGGGTCGAAACGTACTCTGATCAGACCTTCATATTCATTAAATGACCGATCTGAACGATGCGTTCGGGTCGGTCATTTTATTGCACGCCCGAACAAAACCGGTGCATTGCGATCGCGACTAGCTTCATTGTACGGTGATCCTGGTCATAGTCGGGGTTCGCTTCCGAGAATTCGATCATGCGTGTGTTCGCCAGCGAGGCTGCGTATTTTACAAGCGTTATGAACTCGCCCGCCCTTAGCCCGAGGGGCGAAGGTGACGTTGTGCCAGGTGCATCAGCAGACCGGACCGCACCCATATCGAAGCCGAAATAGGTATTGACCGATGCGCTATGTTTGATGAACTCGAGTCGGATAGCGTCCTTCAGTTCGCGATCGACATCGGCCCGAGAACGTAGTAATTCCAGGCTGATCCGGTGAACACCGAGATCCCGAATGTAGTTGTAGTAGGCCGGAGAACAGAAATGCGATTGAAAACCGACTTCAAAAAAATTCTCAGGCAAAAGGAGCCTTTCGTCCAAGAGCTGCCTATACTGCGTACCAGCGTTACGTTCCTTTGCTATTCTGACATCGAGACGTGAATCAACGTGAACACCTATCCACCACTCAGGATTATAAATCGCTGACATCGCCACTCCTGCGGGATACGCGATGTCGTTTCCTCCGCCAAGTACTATCAGGCGTTTACCGTCACGCAAGACGCCCTCAAGGACCGCCGCGTGATCTCTATGCGTCGCTTCGAGCGTCTCGCCGATCTGCGTATCACCCAAATCGAACACACGCTTTTTGATGTTAAGTGTTGAGAGTTGATAGAACTGTTCCCGGATGGCATCGGGCGCTGACGCCGCTCCGGGCCGGCCTTTTGCGCGTCGGATGCCTTCGTCCTGCGGGCAGCCGAGAATAACGATCTCAGCTGCGGCATAATCGCTTGGGGCCGTCGCGACCAGCGATCCCATTCTCGGGTCATTCCGGTCGTCGTTCGTGAAGAACAGGTCACGGTTCGGACGGGTCGTCAGACTAAAGATATCGCTCATTGTAAGTTATTACTAAAAGTGGATCGAAACGCCGGTTTATGGCAATGATAACCGATAAACCATTAAACCCGAAATTCGATTCTTTTAGGCATTCCGACAAGTGGAACATATATGCTGCAGGCCCTCCGTAATTGTTTTGTAATCGCCTCAGAAAAGTCTTGTTTACGGCATCTACCAAGAGTATTCTAGGCAAATCATGAAAGTACTGCTTGTTTACCCCGAATTTCCGGATACCTACTGGAGTTTTCGCCACGCTCTTAAGATCGAAGGTAAACGCGCAGCGTTTCCGCCTCTCGGCCTTCTGACGGTGGCCTCCATGCTTCCGGATGACTGGGAGCTCAGGTTGGTCGATATGAACGTCCGATCGCTTGAGCCTGACGACGTCGAATGGGCCAATATGGTCTTCGTTTCCGCCATGATCGTGCAAAATCTATCGCTCGGCGAGGTTATAAGGCTTTGCCGCTCGAAAGGCAAGAAGGTTGTGGTTGGCGGCCCGTATGTATCAACGAGCAGTGAGCGCCTGCCGGATGCCGATCACATATTCATCGGCGAAGCCGAAGCGACAATCCCCGAGTTTTTACGGGACCTGGAACTTGGCGTACCCCAAAGGGTCTATCAGTCTTCCGAGCGGCCTTCACTCGTCACGACCCCGCCGCCGGACTTTTCGCTGATCGATATGAACCAGTACAGCGCGATGAATGTCCAGTATTCGCGAGGATGCCCGTTCAGTTGTGAATTCTGCGACATCATTGAGATCTACGGCCGCGTGCCTCGGACCAAATCGAACGAGCAAATGCTTACCGAATTGGATCAATTGAATGCCGCTGGTTGGCGCGGCCTGGTTTTCATCGTTGACGACAATTTTATCGGTAACAAAAAGAACGTCCGGCAGTTCTTGCCCGATCTTATTTCCTGGTCGCGTAACAACGGTTACCCGTTCTCGTACATTACTGAAGCAAGCGTAAACCTTGCCGAAGACGATGCATTACTTCAGCAGATGGAAGATGCCGGTTTTCGCCGTGTCTTTCTGGGCATTGAAACTCCGGTCGAAGAAAGCCTGAAAGAAGCTCATAAGGGCCAGAATATGCGTCGCGACCTGCTGGGATCGATACACAAGATCCAGTCGTATGGTATGGAGGTGATGGCCGGTTTCATTGTCGGCTTTGATAACGATCCTGACGACATCTTTGACCGCCAGATGGATTTCATACACGAAAGCGGCATCCCATTGGCGATGGTCGGATTGTTGACCGCATTGCCCGATACACAGCTCTGGAGAAGGCTCGAGAAAGAAGGACGGCTTCTCGACGTCAGCACCGGGAATAACACCGACTGCTCGATCAATTTTCTCCCTAAGATGGACATGGCCGTTCTTGTTGAGGGATATAAAAATCTCCTTCGCAACATATATAGCCCTAAGGAGTATTACCATCGGGCTCTTGACTGTCTTTCGCGGTTTCACGCCGATCGCATCGAACCGCGCAAGTCGACCGTCTTTGCCGACGTCAGGGCATTGCTGAAGATCATCGCTACCCTTGGCGTGCGCGATCCGGAACGTGCGGCCTTCTGGAAGTACTGCTTCGACCTCATCAGGTTCTATCCGCGGGACATTGCCCATGGGCTGACGCTTGCGGCGATGGGTTATCATTTTCGGCAGATCACCGCGAAATACTGCGATTGACATCATCGGCCGCAGCATTTGCAGTGAAAATCTGCCGAACTGGTATCGATCTGCGAAAAGCGTTCGTCGGCGGCGGCCCGGATCGGCTCACGATCGTTGGAATCGAAGTAGTCATTGATCGCCTCGACGACCGCCAGTTTTTCGAGATTCGGAAGCTGCAGAAAGCCGTTGAAAACGATCGTTGCGTCTTGATTCATAATTGCTGGCTCCTCCTGTTTTGTATCGATCGATGTCAAATTCACGGCTATGATAGACTTTTTCGTTCCGGTGCTGCTATGAAAGTTTCTAAGTTGGTTTTCATATCGTTGGCCGCGCTGTTAGTCGCCGCGGGAACGGCAAGGGCTCAGGTCGACGACTTTTGCAGCGAGTTCGGCGCGATGCCGACGCTCGAAGGGCCGCGATTGAGTGCTCCGTTCGTTTATGGGCGCGTAACCTATCGGGGTGCTCAAGCGAACGCAAAGCTGCCGAAGATCTCGATCGTCCTGATCGAGCGCGAGCAGGCCGCACAGCGGATAACGGTCGGGCAGAGAGGGAACTACTGCTTTCGCCGGACCGGCGGTTCAAGCGGTGCGACACTGGTCGTTGACGTTGACGGGATCGAGGTTGCACGCCGGGGCGTTTCGGGGTTCGGGACGGCACAGATCCGCGAGGATTTCGAGATCTCGGCCGATGCACCAGACCCTCAATCGACGCCGCTGTTATCAGCAAAGTTTCCATATTCACGCGGCGAGAAAGCCGCCGAACTTCTGAGAAAAGCCGCCGATGCCGAAACAAGGAAAGACATAGGGCAGGCGATTAAGTACATCCGGGAAGCGACCGCCGAAGACGCGAAGGATTTCATCGCCTGGGCGAAGCTCGGGACGCTCTACTTCGAGCAAAAGCAGTTTACGGAAGCCGAGGCCGCCATCCGCCGTTCGCTCGAACTCAAAGCCGAATATACGCCCGCGTGGATCGTTGCCGGACAGATCAGGATGGCCCTGAAGAACCACGAAGCCGCGGTCGAGGTCTTCAAACACGCGGCGACGCTCGAACCCGATTCCGCACGCGTTTACCAGCTTCTTGGCGAAGCTTATCTGCTTTCGAAGCAAGGCTCGCTCGGGGCCGAGGCTCTTAACAAAGCCATCCAGCTTGACCCGAAGGGCATGGCCGAACTTCACCTTCAGCTCGCGCATCTTTATCAGCTCGCCAAGGCGAATCACCTTGCCGCCGAGGAATATAAAAAGTTCCTTGCAAAGGTTCCCGAACATCCCGACAAAAAGAAGTTCGAGAAGTTCATCGCCGATAATCCTCCGAAATAGGCCGGTCGGCCGTCTCATATCAGCGAACCAAACGAGACGGCCGCAGCTCAGTATTAACGGGCGTTTCCGGCGAAAGACCGTCTCACATGCGTTTTGCAAGGCCGCCTTATTTGAGACCGGCATTTTGACCTCGTTTCGGACGTTGCTATGCCGGAATCGGGCGGGCGACAAGGTGGCCGATATAATGCGACCTATGGCCGGGCGTTGTAGTAGGCAATGAATTCGGTCGTGACGTCGGCTTTTGGGTTGCCAATAGCGACGAGGATGCCCTCGCGGTCCTTGGCCATGTCGAAAATCAGTGCGTAGCCTTTCGTTTTGGCGAATTCGGTCAGTGCCTTGCCGATGTCCATCATCACGGGCCCGAGGACCTTTTCGCGGCGGTTGTTAAATCTCGCCTGTGCATCCTCTTGTTTGAATTTGATCGAACGCGAAAGCACCTCGGCCTCGTCGACCTTTGCCCGTGCAGCACTTTCATTAACGGGAACGGTTCCGCTCGCCGCCTGGCTGCGGAAGGTCTCGATATCCTTGTTAAGCGCGGCCAGCTTTGCCCCCATCGTCTGAAGTTCGGATTGGAGCGGGGCGAACTCGGTCTCTAACCCCTTGGACGCTCTGAGGTATTTCGTGATCCCGGTCTTTTCAGCCAGAAAGAGGTCGGTATCTATAACGGCGATCTTGCCCAGATCGGCCGACTGCGCGTGCGATTCCGATAACAAAGCAAGCAGTGAAATGGCGCAAAGCGCCGCAATTGTAAGAAATTTCATGTTTTGGTCAATGACTCCTGATGTTTATTGGAACTGGGAATCGTAAGATGCCTGGGAAAGCAGTTTCGATAGCTTACTTTAATTGTAACATTCGCCGCGGCGTTCACGGCGTGGCTGTGTGCCGCATCCGGGTGCGTTTTCAGCGAAAGCTATTTGCAAATACACATCAAGTGGCTAAATGAACCGGCGAAGCAATAACGCGATGAGAAATATGCCGAAAGGTATCGAAACGATCCCGATGAGCGTTATGTAACGGACAGCGGCGGGCACGGTCCGTTCGGCGAAGCGTCGGTGCCATCGCCATGGGACGATCAGCAGCACAGCCGTTGTGGCGATCAGGACCCAACCGAATATTGTAAGGGCGGTCGAAAATTCGAGCTTTGCCGCCTGAACCAGCAGCGAGGCCCCGACGATCATTCGGCCCGCCATCTCGAGAAAATGCCGCGCGGCGGTTTGGGCAAATCCCAGAAGAAAACGCTTTGCAAGCTCAGGTGCGAAAAGAGCCGTCAGCCCGAGGCCGACGAGAAACACTCCCCACAGCAGAACGACCGTGAACGTCGCAACATCGAGCAGTAAACTCATCGCATCGGCACCATTACATCGTTTTTATCGGCGAAATCGATCGCTTCTTCGTAGCCGGCGTCGGCGTGGCGGATGACGCCCATGCCGGGGTCGGTCGTGAGGACGCGTTCGATGCGTTTTGCGGCTTCCGGGGTACCGTCGGCGACGATGACCTGTCCGGCGTGAAGCGAATATCCGATGCCGACGCCGCCGCCGTGGTGGAGCGAGACCCAGGTCGCGCCGCCCGCGACGTTTATCATGGCGTTGAGATAGACCCAGTCGGCGATGGCGTCCGAGCCGTCCTTCATCGCCTCGGTCTCGCGGTTCGGCGAGGCGACGCTGCCGCAATCGAGGTGATCGCGGCCGATGACGATCGGTGCTTTCAGCTCGCCGCTCGCGACCATCTCATTCAGTTTCAGACCGGCCTTTGCTCTTGCTCCGTAACCGAGCCAGCAGATACGTGCGGGCAGGCCCTGAAATTCGACCTGTTCCTGAGCCATCGTCAGCCAGCGGGCGAGATGATCGTCCTCGGGAAAGAGGTTCATAATCGCCTCGTCCGTTTTGTAGATATCCTCTTTGTCGCCCGAGAGTGCGACCCAGCGGAACGGGCCTTTGCCCTCGCAGAAGAGCGGCCGTATATACGCGGGGACGAAGCCGGGATAATCGAAGGCGTTGGCGACGCCGTTGTCTTTCGCACGCTGACGCAGATTGTTGCCGTAATCGAAAACGACCGAGCCGCGACGTTGGAATTCGAGCATTGCCTCGACGTGGCGTGACATCGAGTCCATCGCCCTGCGTTCGTACTCTACCGGATCCGTTTTGCGGAACTCGTTTGCGTCGTCGACCGACATTCCGATGGGAATATAGCCGTAAAGCACGTCGTGAGCCGACGTCTGATCGGTCACGACGTCCGGGTAGATGCCCTTTTCGATCAATTCCCAATGGACCTCGGCCGCATTGCCGAGAAGCGCTATCGACCTCGGTTCGCGTTTCTGTACGGCCGATCCGGCAAGTTCGATAGCGTGCTCGAGGTCGCGAGCCGCCACATCGACCTGCTTCAGCTGCAGACGCCTTTCGATCCGCCACGGATCGACCTCGACAAGAATGCCGACGCCGCCGTTGAAGGTGATCGCCTGCGCCTGTGCGCCGCCCATCTCGCCAAGGCCGGCGGTCAGAACGAGCCTGCCGCTCAGGTCGCCCCAGCCGTGCTGCCGGGCCAGCGAGCCAAAGGTCTCATACGTTCCCTGCAAGATGCCCTGCGTGCCGATGTAGATCCACGAACCGGCGGTCATCTGGCCGTACATCATCAGGCCGTCGCGTTCGTACTGGTCGAACTGCTCCTGAGTCGCCCAATGCGGGACGATGTTCGTATTAGCGATCAGGACGCGAGGCGCGTCCGTATGGCTTTTGAATACGCCGACCGGTTTCCCCGATTGCACGAGCAGGGTTTCATCTTCGTTCAGCTCGCTGAGGCTCGTTAGGATCGCATCAAAGCAATCCCAGTTGCGAGCCGCTTTGCCGCGGCCGCCGTAAACTATAAGGTTATCGGGGTCAAACGCCACGTCCGGGTCGAGATTGTTCTGGATCATCCGGTACGCGGCTTCGATCAGCCAGTTCTTGCAATGGAGTTTGGTTCCCGTCGGGGCATGGATCTCTCGTTTCATAGCATTTGAAATATCATAGCCGTAAATTCACTCCGGCGGAAAACGTGCTAATATCTTCGAAATAATTGCGAGGTTCTTATGAGACATTTGAGCATAATGATCATTGCAGCCGGAGTGCTGCTCGCCATCGCGGCCGGATCGTCAGCCCAAACGCCGGAAACCAAGGTAAACCCAAAATATGACGCGGAACTGGCAAAGAAACTCGGGGCTGATGATATCGGCATGCGGCAATACGTGCTGGCGATCCTAAAAACCGGCCCGAACGACGCGATCGTCAAAGGCGACGAGCGGAAAAAGGCATTCGAAGGCCATTTTGCCAATATGACGCGGCTTGCGAACGAGGGCAAGCTCGCCATTGCCGGGCCGTTCGGTTCGAATGACAAGACGTTTCGCGGGTTGTTCATTCTGGCCGTGACGACGATCGACGAAGCAAAGGCGCTTGCCGAGACCGATCCATCGATCAAGTCAGGAATTTTCATCGTTGACTACGTTCCGTGGTACGGTTCGGCGGCATTGATGCAGGTGACCGAAACCCACAGCAAGATCGCGAAGAAGTCGCTTTAGATGCCGCACGCCGACCTTATCGTTCACAATGCGGGTCAGCTCGTTACCTGCGCTTCCGGCGGAAAACCGAAACGCGGCGAGGCGATGCTCGATGTCGGCATCATTTATGACGGCGCGGTAGCAATCTCAGACGGGCGATTCGTCGGCGTCGGCGGCTCTGCCGATATTCTTGCCGAATTTACCTCAGATGAGACGATCGATGCCGAGGGGCGAGCCGTATGCCCGGGCTTTGTCGATCCGCACACACACATCGTTTACGCTGGCGACCGGCTTAATGAGTTTGAGTTAAAGATAAAGGGCGCGGAATATCTCGATATCCTGGCCGCGGGCGGCGGGATAATTTCGACCGTACGGAATACGCGGGCTGCTACGGAAGAGGAGTTGATCGACGCGGCACTCGGCCGGCTCGATAAGATGCTCGCATGCGGCACCACCGTCTGCGAGATAAAGACCGGCTACGGGCTCGACACCGAGACGGAGATGAAGATGCTGCGGGTGATAGAAGCCCTCGACAAGCGTCATTCGATCAAAATTGTGCCGACGTTTCTTGCGGCCCATGCGGTTCCGCCGGAGTTTAAGAATGACCCGGACGGCTACGTCGAGCTGATCTGCGGCGAGATGCTGCCGCTCGCAATGGAGTGGTATAACCGATCGCATTTTGCCGTATCCAAAACACCTTTTTTTTGCGATATCTTTACGGAAAAGAATTCGTTCAGCCTCGGCCAGATGCGTCGGCTCTTCGAGGCTGCGTCGCTGCTTGGCTTCGGCGTCAAAGCCCATGTCGATCAGTTCACCAACCTCGGCGGTTCGCGGCTCGGGGTCGAGCACAACGCGGTTTCGATCGATCATCTTGATGCGATCTCCGATGAAGAGATCACGTTTCTTGCCGCAAGCAAAACGGTCGGCGTAGTGATCCCGACCGAGAACTTCAATGCCGGAAAGACACATTTTGCTCCGGCCCGAAAGATGATCGACGCCGGCTGTGCCGTCGCCCTGACGACCGACTACAACCCCGGCTCGGCACCGTGCCCCTCGTTGCCAATGGCGATGGCCATCGCTTGCAGGTATCAAAAGCTGCAGCCGACTGAGGTGATGAACGCGGCAACGATAAATGCAGCATATTCGATCGGTCTGGGAGATACACACGGGTCGATCGAGGTTGGCAAAAGGGCAGACTTTCTAATGTGTGATTGTGAAGATTATCGCCATATAGCATACGAATTTGGCGGTAATTTGGTCAATGAGGTTTTCAAGAACGGTGAGGCCTGTCTGTGACGAGCAACGAGTTTTCATCGATGTTGGAAGAAATGGCGAGAGGCTGGTCAACGCGAGATTATAAAAACGTTGCCGCAAAGTATGCCGGCAAATTGTTTTACTCAGATGGGCTGAACTACACGTTTCGGGACAATGCATCGTTGTTAAGATTTTTCGAGGACGACGACGCTAAACCGCAGTCTTGCAAATTTCACAACGCTCTCTTTGACGAATCTCGGCAACTCGGCTGTGCGGAATATACCTACAAGGGAACTCATATTTATCACGGAACTGTATGGATCAAGTTCGATGACAACAAAATTATTGACTGGCGCGAATATCAATATCGAACGAATGAAGATCGGACAGAGTTTTGGAAAAGATGAACGAAATTGTCCTTGATGGCGAAAGCCTGACCTTTGAGCAGGTGCTGGCGGTTGCCTATGGGCGGCCGGGCGAGCCTCGCGTGGTGCTTGATGAGCGGGCGAAGGCGAATGTCAATCGGGCGGCGGCGGCGGTCGATCGGTTGCTCGAGCGCGGCGAGGTTGCGTACGGGATCACAACGGGTTTCGGGGCTTTCAAAGACAAGATCATCGGCCGCGAGCAGGTAGAGGAACTGCAGCGAAATATTGTTCTGAGCCATGCGGTCGGTGTCGGCGACCCATTCGATACACCGACCGTGCGGGCGATAATGCTGATCCGTGCAAATACTCTGTCCCGCGGCTTTTCGGGAATACGGCTTGCGACGCTCGAACTGATCCTCGAATGCCTGAACCGCGGTGTTCATCCGGTCATACCTGAAAAGGGAAGCCTCGGCGCCAGCGGTGATCTCGCCCCGCTTGCCCATTTTGCGTGTGTCCTGATAGGTGAGGGCGAGGCGGATTTCAACGGCGAAACGATTAACGGCGGCGATGCTCTAACAAGTGCCGGCCTTGAACCGGTTACTCTCAAAGCCAAGGAAGGACTTGCACTGACAAATGGTACGACCGTAATGACGGCCATCGGTCTGCTTGAGACGGCAAAGGCGATCAGGCTTGCTGAACTTGCCGATGTTGCCGGCTCTCTCAGCCTCGAAGCGCTTCATGGCACGGCTTCGGCGTTTGACGAAAGAGTTCATTCGGTCCGGCCGCATCCGAGACAGGTCGAATGTGCGCGCAACCTACGGCGGATTCTTAACGGAAGCGAATTTGTCCGGGGGTTCGATCCCGCAAACGTCCAGGACGCATACACACTCAGGTGTATGCCGCAGGTTCACGGAGCCTGCCGCGATGCGGTTGCGTATGCTGAGTGGCTGATAAAGATCGAACTCAATTCCGTCACAGATAACCCGCTGATATTTCAGGATGAGGAAGGCAATATCGAAGTGATCAGCGGCGGTAATTTTCACGGCGAACCTCTTGCTCTTGCCTTCGATTATTTGACGATCGCGCTCGCCGAGCTCGGTAATATTTCCGAACGGCGGATCATGCGGCTTACCGACGAGGCTTCGAACGCACACGTTCTGCCGGCATTCTTGACGCCAAACGGCGGCCTGAATTCGGGCTTCATGATCGTTCAATATACGGCGGCGGCCCTGTGCACCGAGAACAAGGTCCTGGCACACCCGGCGAGTGTAGATACCATCCCAAGTTCGGCGAATGTCGAAGACCATGTTTCGATGGGTGCCACGGCGGCTTTGAAGCTGCGGCAGGTATCGGAAAATCTGGCCCAGATATTGTCCATCGAGCTTTTCTGCGCGGCACAAGGCGTCGATTTCAGAAGAGATGCGATCGGCAGAGACAAACAGCTCGGTGACGGGACGAAGGCGATCTACGAGCGAATTCGGACGGATATCCCGTTCGTACAAAAAGACGAATATATGAAGAATCACATGAATTCCGCGCTCAGGATCGTCCGCGAATTTGTTTTCGGCCGGGGCAATGAATAAATGAAAAATCATAGATCGATATTCAATGCCATCGCTGCCGTTGTATTGATCGGCGGCGCTTTAGCCGTTCCCTCGGCGTCCCAGGAGGCGAAGACGGTTGATTTTCGCGCATACGTCGAGAAGCGCCTGGCGGCAAAAAAACGTAACCTCAGCGAGATTTGCCCGATCGACACCAGCGTGGTGGCGAAGCGGGTATTCAAGGACTATGGAGCTATGTTCATCGCTGCCTCAGACGTCCGTTTTCCCGACCGATGTGTGTTCGCGAATGAAGACGAGGTAGCGGCATTTCAGGCGGGCGTCAGTTCAATGACCGCGGTCATCGGTGAACGGACGGTCGAACTGCAGGCCGATGCGATGGATGCGCTGATGAAGGCACGTGCGGCGGCTGCAAAACGAAAGCTGTCTATCACACCCCGCGGAGCCTCAGCATCGAAGCGGAGCTACGCCGACACATTCAGGATCTGGAAATCGCGTTTCGACCCGGCGCTCAAACATTGGGTCGCTCGCGGCAAGATCAGTGCTGACGACGCGGCCGCCGCCGCGAAGATGGAGACCATCGATCAGGTTGCCAGGGTCATCGAATGGGAAAAGGACTCGATCTGGTTCAGCACCGGTTTCAACCGTTCGATCTTTTCCTCCGTCGCCGCTCCGGGAACATCGCAGCATCTTTCGATGATCGCTCTCGATGTCGCGGAATTTGGCAGCAAAGAAGTAAGGTCGATCTTGAACGAACACGGCTGGTTTCAGACGATCATCGACGACACACCGCATTTCACTTATCTCGGACTTGACGAAGACGAGTTGCCTAAACGAGGACTTGTCGCGACCGTAAAGGAAGGATTCACGTTCTGGATCCCGAATTTCGAAAGATAATATGAAGAACCGTTTATTAGTCGCCCTTGCTCCCGCGATCGTTTCAGGAATGCTGACTGGCTGCTGGAAAGAACCGACACGGCCGAATTACGATCCTCCGACGAACTATCGGACCGAAGCCGCCGCCAATAGGACAAACGCCGACCGCGAAATGAACACGAATAAGACGAACAACGCCAATAGCGCAGAAACGGAGAAGACGAAAACCGGTTTTAAGGCAAACCTGCCTGACGGATTCGAACAGCCGGCGGACGATGTCGGCACGAAACTGCTTCGCGAATACGGTGCGGTCTTTCTGGCCCGCGGCGGTGTAACTCCGCCGAAAAAGGTCGTATTCAGGAACGAATCGGAGGTCGCGGCATTTCAATCGGCATTGAAAAGAAGGCGTGAAATGATCGGCAGTTTTTCGATGGAGCTGCAGGCGGCCGCCATGGATGGCCTGCAAAATGCCGTCAAAGCTGCGGCTGCCGCCGGGCAAAAGATCACGCCGCGCGGGGCCGATTCGGCAAAACGGACCTACAGCGAGACGGTCGGCTTATGGAACAGCCGCGTCGATCCGGCGTTGAAGCATTGGACCGCCAAAGGAAAGATCAGCCAGGCTGACGCCGACCGCATCAAGGCGATGGCCACGTTTGACCAGGTGACCGAAGTCCTCAAGCTGGAAGAGAAAGGGATCTTCTTCGCAAAGGATCTTTCGAAATCGATAATCTACTCGGTCGCGCCGCCGGGAACCTCACAGCACCTTTCATTGCTGGCCTTCGATTGCGAACAGCACGACAATGCCGCGATACGCTCGATCATGGCTGAGAACGGATGGTTTCAGACCGTTGCATCCGACCTTCCGCATTTTACCTTTCTCGGCGTAAAGGAAAGCGAACTGCCGGGACTAGGGCTCAAAAAGCTCTCGAGCGGCGGGAGAAACTTCTGGGTCCCGGATATGTAATGGCGTTCGATGAGCGAGGAGTCGGAATTCGGCAATGTAGCCTTGAAGTTCAGCGATCTGACATAAAGCAGGACGACGTCGTGAGGGAAATGGTACACCCGGCAAGATTCGAACTTGCGACCCTCTGATTCGAAGTCAGATACTCTATCCAGCTGAGCTACGGGTGCACGCTTAGGAGAGTTTAATTCGCGAAGCGCCATTTTGCAAACAGCGATCGGAGCAGGGCTCGAAGGGCGACGGATGAAAATAAGTTCTTGGTTCATCGCGGGATCTTTCGAACTATCGGACGCCTGTACGGCCAGCAAAATCCTCGAAAATAGTCTTAGAGATGAGCGAACCTAAGAAGATATTGATCGGTGGAGAGTGGAGATCGGCGACCGAACGCATCGAGATCGTCTCACCGCATAACGGCGAAAAGGTGGCGGAGGTTCATTCGGCGAACGAAGGGGAATTTGAGGCCGCGATCGGATACGCAAAGTCAGGTGCGACCGCGATGGGGGGACTTTCAAGATCTCAAATCGCTAAGGGCCTGAGGACGATCGCTGCCGCGATCGAAGGGCGAAAAGAAGAATTTATCAGAACGATCATTGTGGAATCGGCAAAGCCGATCAGGTACGCCCGAGGCGAGGTCGAACGCTGCATCGCAACGTTTTCTTGGGCCGCCGGTGAGGCCGAGCGGTTTATCGGCGAGGTCGTTGCGGTCGATACTCAAGCGATCGGGCGCGGAAAGACGGCGCATACATTGCGGATCCCGCGGGGCGTAGTTTACGGCATCACGCCTTTCAATTTCCCGCTCAATTTGGTCGCCCATAAGGTCGCACCGGCGCTGGCATCGGGAAACGCGATCATCATAAAACCGAGCGACCGTACGCCGCTCACAGCCTTGCTGCTCGGTGAGGCATTTTTGGAAAGCGGCCTGCCCAAAGACGCGCTTCAGGTCGTACCGATGAGTGTCTCTCACATTGATACCGCATTCCGCGACGATCGGATCGACATGATATCGTTCACCGGCAGTGCACCGGTCGGTTGGGACATTAAGGCGAAAGCGGCGAAAAAGTTCGTGACGCTCGAACTCGGCGGAAACGCTTCGGTGATCGTCGATGAATCGGCCGATACTGAGGCCTCGCTGAGGAAATGCCTGATCGGCGCCTTTGCGTATAGCGGACAGGTGTGTATCTCGGTCCAGCGGATCTTCGTCCACGAGGCGCAGTATGAGCGATGGCTTGCCGCGTTTGCCGAACGTGCCAAAAACCTTAAGAAAGGCGATCCGTCCGATGAGGCGACCGAGATCGGCGTGATGATCGACGAGCATGCCGCTATCCGGGCTGAAAGCTGGATCAAGGAAGCGGTAGATGGCGGAGCGTTGCTCGTCAGCGGCGGAGCGCGCAGCGGAAAAATGCTCGACGCAGCTGTTCTGACGAAGACCATGCCTGCGATGAAAGTCGTTGCCGAAGAAGCATTCGCACCGATCGCTGTCGTGGAACCATTCTCGCATTTTGAGGATGCTGTCGCGATGGCAAACCTCGGACGATTCGGATTGCAGGCCGGCGTATTCACGAATGATCTCAGAAATGCTGCGTATGCAGCGAGGCATCTGGAATACGGCAGTGTGATCATTAACGACGTTCCTACTTTCAGGGTCGATAATATGCCGTATGGCGGCGTCAAAGACTCGGGTTTCGGACGCGAAGGAGTACGCTATGCGATGGAAGAAATGACCGAGATGCGGCTTATCGTAACGCAGCCGTGATCGATCGCATCGCTTTTACTTGAGAACTTTAATTGCTATATTTTCAAAATGAATCCTCGCTTAATTCCCGCGTTTTTCGCATTTGTCTTGCTATTCTCAACCGTTTCGTCTTTCGGGCAGCCGACAAGATCGGGCCTTAACGGACTTAAGGAAGCAGTTACCGTCAGCCGTGACGCACGTTCGATACCGTATATCGAAGCCCGCTCCGACGCCGACCTCTATTACGTTCAGGGCTTTGTGACGGCCAGTGACCGTTTGTGGCAAATGGATCTGCTGCGACGCGTCGCCCGAGGCGAGACTGCCGAAATATTTGGGCGGACGACGCTCGAAGAGGATAAGCGTTGGAGACGGTTCGGATTTGCGCATATCGCCGAAGAAAGCGTTTCAAATCTAAGGCCCGAGCTTCGGCAGGCGTTGGCCGATTATGCCCGCGGCGTCAACGACTACATTCGATCGCTCGAACCAAGATCTCTGCCGGTCGAGTTTCAGATCTTGCAGTATACGCCACGGGAGTGGACACCGGCAGATTCGATCGTCATCGGCAAGATACTTGCGGAAGCTCTTTCGAGCACATATCAAGGCGACCTCTTGCGGGAATCTTTGAAGAGCATCGACCCGATCAAGTATGCCGATCTCAACAACAAGGTGACGCCGTACGACGTAGTGCTTTTCGGAAAGGATGCCCGCGCTGCAAAGGCTCCGGGCGTTGCGGCCAGCGGGACTCGGCGAAACGACAACGAAGTGGGGGAACGAACCGATCTGCCAAACGACCAGGCGGTCGACGAGGCAGAGGCCGATCTTGCGATACGCGAGAGATCGTTGCGGCGGGCCGGCTTTTTTGCAGAGGAACTTGCGGCGAGCAACAACTGGGTGATCTCAGGCAAGCGAACTGCCGACGGCAAACCGATACTTGCCAACGATCCGCATCTTTTGGCTGCAGCTCCGGGTATCTGGTACATCTCACATCTCTCATCCCCCACAATGCGGGTCGCGGGCGTTACATTTCCCGGCGTTCCGGGCGTCGTCCTTGGTCACAATGAGCATATCGCCTGGGGCGCGACAAATGTTGGCCCCGATGTGCAGGATCTGTATCTTGAGACATTCAATGAGAAGGGTGAATACAAGACGCCGGAAGGCTGGGCGGCTCCTGTAGTGCGAAAAGAAGAGATCAGGTTCCGAGCCAATCCGCTCTCGCCTGCTACCACGGTCGAATCATATGAGGTGACCGTAACCCGCAACGGTCCGGTCATCATAAACGCGAACGGAAAGAGGTATTCGCTCAAATGGACGGCATCCGAGAGTAAGAACGACGACCTCGGTGCCTTCTTTTACCTCAACCGTGCGAAGGACTGGGACGGCTTCAGATCAGCGCTGAGCAACTATGCAGGAGCGATGCAGAACTTCATCTATGCCGACGTCAAAGGAAACATCGGATGGCATACGGCCGGTAAAGTGCCTTTGAGAAGAACGGGTGACGGCTCGCTGCCGTACGACGGTTCGACGTCAGACGGCGATTGGGTCGGTTCGATCCCGTTCAACGAACTGCCCAACCTCTTTAATCCGCCTTTGGGGTTCATAATGACTGCGAATCAGCGTATTGCGGGGATGGACTATAAATACCCGCAGCTCGTCCGTGATTTCGCTCCGCCATGGCGTGCGCGCCGTTTACATGATCTGCTTTCCGCGGATACGAAAGCAACGATGGATTCGACCACGGCGGCACAGATGGATGTTTACAACATTCCGCTCTCGATGCTGGCAAAAGAGATCATTTCGATGAAAGCGGCGTCGGATGAGAACCTGAAACTCGTAAGCGAATGGGACGGCCGGATGACGCCCGATTCGCGGGCGGCGTTGTTCGTGAACGAGATCCGATCGTGTGCTGCGACCAAGATCGCCGAGGCAAACAAGCCCGTTCCGGCCAGTGTAATTCGGGAACGGATCCTGTTCTGGGCAGTTGCAGAAAGATCGGCTCGCTGGCTGCCGCAGGAATATGCCGATTACGGCGCACTGCTCCGATCATGCAACGACAGCAGTTCCGCGACCTTTACGACCCGATACGGTGCGGATCCGGCAAAATGGGTCTGGGGAAGCGTTTCGGCGGCGCGCTTTCCGCATCCGCTTGCCGCGGCACCGCTTATCGGCAGCCAGTTCGCAACGCCTAATCAGCCGATCGGGGGCAGCGGGCAAACACCGAATGTCGCATCTTACGTATCGATGAGACACGTTTCTTCGCCCGGCAATTGGGATGCAACACGGCTCGTCATACCTCTGGGCCAGAGCGGCGACCCGAGATCTCCTCACTTCAAGGACCAGTTCGCAGCCTGGAGCACCGGAATACCGGCAGTCGTTCCGTTCACTCCGAAAGCGGTCGAATCGGCGGCGGTAAGCGTTGTCAGGTACGGGCCGGGAAACTGAGCTTCACCGGCGTGTATGCAAATGCGTTATCTGGTCGATCGGCGGCCATCGGTGATGAAATCATTGAGAATTATCGATGCCGCCTCGCTGTCGACCGCGTCGCGGGCCGCTCCGATCGATGCTCCGGCGGCCCAGAGCCTTCCTTTCGCCTCATAGCTGGTCACCCTTTCGTCTTGAAGAACGACCGGGATCGAAAGCGAAAGGGCAAAGCTGCGTGCCATGCGCCGGGCTTCGGCCGACATTTCACTTTCGCTTCCATCCGATTCCAGTGGCAAACCAATCACCAGCCCAACTGCATCAGAATCCTTAACGATGTCTTTCACTGCAATGAGCAGTTTCTTCCATGATCCTCGTTCGATGCGGGGCAAGGCTCTCGTGACGGATTGCGTTTCGTCACAGACGGCGACACCGATGCGTTTCATACCGGGATCTATCGCAACCACGCGCCCTTGCCGCGGGATGCTTAAAACATCTGTAAATTCCTGAGGATTAGTTGTTTGTTTTTGTTGCACCAATACTTACGATGTCGGATAATTGTGAAGCGTTAGGCGAAACCTGTAATAGGCGTTTCTGCGTATAACGTGTCAGCTAGTTTTAACGAGGTATTATATGTCATTTCGCGGAAAAATGTGGACACTGCTGATCTCGGCCCTGATCGCGGGTTATGTGCTTGTCGGTGGCCTGCCGTTCGTCGGCTCAATGCTCCAGACCCAGGCACAGCAGCCGATCAATGACGCCGGCACCCAGATCCGCATTTTCGAGTCGGTGCTCCAGCATATTCAGAACGATTACGTGGACGAACCGAATCTCGAAAAGGTCCGGTTCGGTGCGCTGCGAGGGCTGGTTTCGGGCCTTGATCCCTATTCATCGTATTTGACGGTCGATCAGGTCAAAGAGTTCAATGCTAACGGATCATCCAAAAAGGTCGGGATCGGAGCTGAATTCTCGCAGGTTTCCCAATACCTCTATGTTATTTCTGTGCTCAAGGGCTCGAACGCGGAAAAGGCCGGACTTAAGGCCGGGGACGTGGTCGAATACATTGAGAACAAGGCGACCCGTGACATATCGCTCTATGATGCGCGTCAAATGATCCTCGGCGATCCGGGAAGCGTTGTCAGTATGCGGGTACTGCGTTCAGGCGAAAAGCCGCAGATGCTGAAGATCAATCGCGGAACTCACTCGTTTCCGCCAGCAGAGGCTCGGGTCGAATCGGGCCGCGTCGGGGTCGTTAAGGTATACAGTTTAGAAACCGGCGCAGCTGACGACATCCGCGAAAAGGTCACGTCGCTCACGCGGCAGGGAGTTCAGAAGATCGTCCTCGACCTTAGGGGTGTTTCAACGGGCACGCTTTCCGAAGGCGTTGCCGTTGCCAATCTGTTCATCAAGGACGGCGACCTGGCGAGGATCCTCGGACGCGATAATACCGTGACCAAGACCTTTTCCGCCGATCCGGCAAAGTTTCTTTTTGACGGCGGGATGACCGCACTTATCGATTTCAGCACGGCCGGAGCGGGTGAGATAGTCGCTTCAGCGATCGCCGACCGAAAACGTGGCGAAGTGGTAGGCGAACGTAGTTTCGGTGCCGGTACGGAACAGCAGCTTTTTACTCTCCGCGGCGGAGACGGACTTCTTCTCACGGTCTCGAAATGGGCTTCGCCTTCGGGCGTTCCGTTCCTCGGTGATGACCGTGCGTCGATGGGCGTTAAGCCTACCGTCGAGGTCAAGCGTCCCGATACTCCGGAACCGTTGGCCGTGGAAGAACTGATCGACCAGCAGGACGAGAACGCTGCCGGAACACCACCATCAGCAACCCCGACACCGAAGCCCGAGAAGGCCAAGCCCGCGGCTGAGGATGTGCAGCTGAAGAAAGCGCTGGAACTTCTCCAGGACAGATCGCAGGCGACCAAGGCCGGGGAATAGTCATTGCCTGACCGAGCAGATCGACCAAAGGCCGGGCATTGATGTTCGGCCTTTTTAGTTGTTGTTCGCACCCGACATCCCTGTTAAAATCGCATTTAATGGAATCGGACAACATTGACGTTCGGCAGCTTGTCGAAACGGACCTGACCGAATGGCTCCGTTTGAGGACGGCACTTTGGGACGGCACGCATGAGGACGATCATAAAGCAGAGATGCTTGAGATCATCGAACACGGCGATTCACAAGCCGTTTTCGTCGCCGACCGTGGTAATGGCGAGCTTGTCGGGTTTCTGGAAGCAAGCATTCGGCCCTTCGTCGAAGACTGCGAAACCGATCACGTGGGCTATCTGGAAGGCTGGTTCGTCGATCCGTCGCATCGACAAAATGGCATCGGGAGCGCTCTTGTAGGGCTTGCCGAGAGTTGGGCTCGGGACAAGGGCTGTACCGAAATGGCCTCTGATGCCGAGGTCGGCAACGAACTTAGCCTTGAGGCACATCGAAGGCTCGGATACGACGTCACATCACGACTTGTTCATCTGCGTAAAGCGCTCTAGCCGCATCAAATGACACCGGATCGATATAAAAGGCGCGTTGAGAATAGAATGCGAACCGCGATGCCGACAGGCTTACTGGTTCTCGCCTGTTTCATTGCCGGTAATGCGCAATCGGTCGAGCAGGCGTTTCCGACCCCGTTAACAACCAATGAACTTAGGGCAACCATCGAGCCTCGCGCCGTCGGAGATGCTCGTCTAACGAGCTATTATTACGCATTTGACGGGACGCAGGGCGATATATTCGTAAACGTTGTTACAAAGAATCTCAATGGCGATATTGATATTTTCGTCCGGGATGGGCTTCGGTTGCTGTCAAAGATCGTCGTTTATGCCGACGTCGGAGATGGCGAGACAGGACGAGTCCTTTACCTGAGAAAGCCCGAGAAATTATTACTTCGCGTTCAGGGCCGCTCCCCGAATGATGACCCTGCGACGATCCAGATCAAGTTCGCCGGAAGCTTTGTCGCTGCCGCGCCTGCCGACGTTCCGGAGCCGCCGCGGGTCGCGAAGAGATTGTCCGAGGCCGAACGTTTAACGGCTGCGCGGAAGGACGATTCAGATGTGTCGGCGGGAGATGTCACGACCGACCTCGCAAAAGTAGAAACCGAAAAGGCTCAGGAACCGACTGAAAATCCGTTGCCCGATGAGATGCAGAAGCCGAAGACGTCAGCTCCGGGCCGAACGGTCCGTAATCGGGTGATCGTCGAATCGACGCTTCCGGAACCGAACGAGACCGCGGCCGCGGGAAGCGGATCTACGGCTCGAAAAACGGCGGCAGATCCAAAACTGCCTGCAACAAAACCGTCGACCGCCCGACGAAGTGCCAGAACCGCTCGGCGCACTGAACGCGATGCGGCCGCAAAGGCCGGATCTGAACCCGAATCGAAGCCCGTCGAGCCCGAAGCTGAAACGCGGGATCCGATGGCCGACTTCAGGCTCGTTATTGTCTTTAAGGACGATTCGAGGGTCGAACGCCCGATGACCGAAATACTGAGATTTACCGTCGACCGAGGGATTTTGACCGTGGTAGACCGGTCAGGCCGGATCGGCCGTTACTCGATGGTCGATATCAAACGCGTCGGGATCGAATAGCCTATTTTCGAGCGATATTCTGCCTGAGCTTCGGTATCAGATCGCTCGAAGGATTTACACTTTCAAGCCGGGCAAGGACCGATTCCGCCGCTGCCTGATCACCTTTGCGGGACATCGCAATGCCGAGATTATATAGGGAAGGTTCGTGTTTAGGGTCGGTCGAAAGTGCGGCTTCAAACTCTTTTACCGCCCTATCGTAATCAGGCGAGGCTCGAAGGACGTAAGTAGTTCCGAGATCGGTCCTCGCGGCGATGTTGCCCGGCTCGATCTCGAGAACCTTTGCGTAATGATCGCCGGCGACCTCATATTGGCCTGCGTCGAAATAGGCATTTGCGACGACAAGCAGAGCCTGTTTATCGTTCGGCCGAAGTGCAAGGCCGCGTTTATAGAATTCGATCGCTTGCTCGAACCGGCCGATCTGAGCGTAAAGGTCGCCGGTCTTCATTTGAACGACGAAATTACCCGGCTCACGTTCAGCTGCCGCAAGCGTATCGGCAACGTCCTGAGACATGCCCGCATCGTTCGCCTGAACCGACTGCGAGCCGCTACCCACCGTAAGGCTGTTTCCGGACGGCGCAGCGATCTCAGATCCTGTTCGGTTAAGGGAGTTTGCACCCCAGAACCCTATTACCCCTCCGACCACCAAGCCCAAGATTCCTGTAATTACGTGTTTTTGCATCAGTTCTTAGGCGTAGCTGTGCAACCCTGGTAATAAATAGCTGACCCCGAGATAGGTGAAGATGACGAGCAAGAACCCGAGTACAGCGAAATACGCCGAACTCCGTCCGCTCCAACCGCGCGATATTCTGGTATGGAGAAATGCCGCATACGTCAGCCAGGCGACCAAAGCTCCGGTCTCCTTTGAATCGAATCCCCAGGGCCTGCCCCAGGATTCGTTTGCCCAGATAGCACCAGTGATCAGGAGCATAGCAAGTCCGGCAAATGCCAGACACGCGGTCTTGTACATCAGGGAATCGAGCGATTCGAGGCTCGGGAGGCGCTCGATCAGCTTTTCTGTGCGGAACCCAAAAAGGATCACAAAGAACGTCGCGGCCAGCCCCGTGATCAACCCGGCAAGTTCGACAGGGTTCGTCCGAAGGCTGAGAAAGAGCTTGCTGCCCGAAGATTGAAGGAACGACCGGCCAGCCTGCTCGAACTGCATCGGGGTCAAAGCAGCGAACTCCTGAGCCGAGAGGTCTTCGCGTTCCGCGATCGCGCGGCCGGCTGTCACATACTGGGATGGATCGGCCGCGAGTTGAGCCTGAAGCCTTTCAGCGACGTCGCCGCCTGATCTGATCCCGGAAACCAAAAATGCGATCGCAATGATCTGGGCAACAAGGGACAATTTAAGCAAGATGTGTCCGGCCTTCTTGGCCGCGACATTCTCGTTATTCAAATAGATGAGAAACGACGCAACGACCCCGACCAGTAAGACGGCCGTTATCACGAGCGTTTCACCGACATAAGGAATCTCGAGTCGGAACGGGGCTGAGAAAGGCTTGCCGCCTGACTGGTTCGGAAGGAAGAGCCCGGCCCGGTAAACGAATTCCGTAAGTACCGAGAATTTGCTGATCGTCGCGATCACGCTGAATGCGAAAACGCTTGACCAAATTGCCATTGCTTCGACCTTTACACGGTCTTTCAGTAAGTAGATGACGGCGATCGCAAAGCACACAAGGGCGACGCCGTAGCTCAGCGACGCAACGCCGACATGGATCGGCCTCCAATAAGAATCAAGCACCGGCGGCAGATCGATGAATTCGTCGCCGATGAAGCGGGCAAGAGTAAGTATCAAGGCGGCGAGCGGCAGGGTGAATGCGCTGAGAACCTGAAAACTCTTCCGGCGGGCCAGCATCAGGGTCGCGATGCCCGCGCCGAATGCGAACGCAATGCTGAGGTCATAAAGATTCGCAAACGGGACATACCGGAATACCCAAGGTGTCTCATCGCTTCCGCCGGCGCGGAGCATCGCGATCTCGCGTTCATAGGCGGCGACCCAACGGACCAACCAGCTTGAGAGGTTGAAAAAGACACCGAGCGTTGCGGTCCAGAGACCGATCTTGCGGGCCATTTCAGACGGCGCGTATAAATTTGTCAATTGAAAGAGCGCGGCCAGGATATAACATGCGAGGGCGATCATCATCAGCGCGCCGTCGGATATAAAACCGCTGCCCATCTGCACGCGAAGGGCCAAAACTGCGAAAGCCCCGCCGATAGAAATGATCGCGGGGAGATACGACCGCCAGGAACCGCTCATCTCGATATCGTAAACTTCTCTAGCCATAAATTACCTCGTTAATCATCAACTTGCTGTTGCGTCTCGCTTTCTTCTTCCGCAATTGCGACCGGGACGTCGAGCTCGCGGGCAATGCGTACGAACTTCTCTTCGAACGCCGCATGATTTCGGTTGGCGTTCCCGGCAAGGGTCATAAATACACGGCCGTCGGTTTCCTCGATCATCGCCCAAACACGGCGATGCGAAAAGAAGAAGACGAACGACAATGCGAACATCAATCCAAAACCGCCGAAATACCAGGCGATGAACGCACCGTGGTAAGGGTCATACTTTATCGACAGGACGTGAGCAAAAGGCGACTTTTCAAACTCCGACAATCGCCACTTGAAACCTGCCTTTGGAGCGGCGACCGGGATGTTGTCGGGAACATTCGAACCGAATGCAAAGACCCTTATACGTTCTTCGCCGGGACGCGTTACGCCAAGCACGGCAACGGGGTTGTTGTAATCCCCCGAACGCGTATCCGGTTTGCCGTCCGGGCCGAACGTAAAATCCGGAAGAAACTCCTCATACTCAACGAACGTCCCGTCGGGCATCTGGGTCGAGCCGAGGCGGGGAATTTCAAGCCTGATCGCATCGCCGCCGGCGACCGGCGTTACGTCGAGCTTAATGGTCCTGGCATTGCCGACCGGGATCGTTTGGGCCTGAAAGAAGCGATAGCCGCGATAATCGAAGGGCTGATTCATGCTGATGTCGGCGATCGTCGTTCCGTATTCCGGATCGTCAACCCTCATCTGCGTTCGCCAATCGAGTGTATTCGTTACCGCGATCGAGCCACGCTGATCGATAAGCTTTTGCTGAATGTCAGTGCACGTCATTGAAAACGGCACCTGAACGTTGAATTTCTCCTTCTTGTCAAGGTCGAAACGGATCATCTGGATCTGATCCGTTGTGTCGCCCGGGATCATACGGACATCGGCGTCAAAACCCGTCTGCAAAGCGACAAAGTGTCCGAGGAACAGCGTCAGTAATGCAACATGGACAATGTACGCGCCCAGGCGGTTGAGCCGGCCGGATTCTCCAAATACGAATGTTGCTCCGTCGCGTTCGGTCACGACGGGACGAAGACGATGTTTGGCAAATGCACGTTTTACCTTTTCAAGCAATTCTGATGCGTTCGCCTCGATGTATTCAGCCTGTGCATTCTGTTGTTGGTTGAGAAGCCAGGGTTTTGTCGCATTCAACTTCGGACGCTTGAAATAACCCTTCCAGACGGACGGGAACCGATCGATCGAAGCGAGGACGATATTCAACGACAAGATCAGGAGGATCAGGTTGTAATACCAGCTGTGATAGATATCGAAGAGGCCAAGAAAGCCAAAGACCTTTTGTTCGGCCGGGGTGAGGGAAGCATAATACGTGTCGAATCCGGGAATGACGTTCTGCTGAACTATCAGCATCCCGATGATCGAAAGTACTACGAGAATGCAAAGTAAGACGACCCCGAAACGGACCGAACTGATCAGAACGATGAATCGATTCAACAGCGGGGCCGTAGGACGGTCCTTAACACGAGCTGCCTTGATGGTCTCTTCAGAAGCTGCCATTATTTTATCTAACAAAATAATAGCTTAGAGCCGCTGTTTTGTCACCGCACCGGCAAATAAGGGATTCTTCTAAGTCAAAGAAGGTTCGGCAACGGCTTTCGGCTTTGAATTCCCCGTTTGAAATTGTATTCTTCTCCTTTATCCACCGAACCAGGCCCTAATCAATGGAAACGGCTGCAGCTGATATCGAACAAGTAAAAGTCCTTGGTGTCCGTGACAAGATCGCGGCATATATCGAACTGACGAAGCCGAGGATAGCGTCCATGCTGGTCCTCACGGCGGCGGCTGGTTTCTATGTCGGCTCAGTCGGTACGCTCGACTATGTTCGATTTGCCAATGCGATGATCGGGATCGCCTTGTTAGCATTCGGTGTTGCTACGCTGAATCAATGGCTCGAAAGGCGGATCGACGTACTGATGGAACGAACCGCAAAGCGTCCGCTTCCGACCGGACGCGTGACGTCAGGCGAAGCACTCATTTTCGGTCTGCTTCAGTGCATCATCGCGGAAGTCTATTTGTTCTACCTCGTAAATCCACTTACGGCATTGTTGGGTTTGGTCGTCATAGTCGGGTATGTGCTTCTTTATACGCCGCTGAAGACGCGAACGTCCGCCTCGACTGCGATCGGCGCGATTCCGGGTGCGATGCCGCCTTTGATGGGTTGGACATCGGCTTCCGGCGAGATCACGCTGGGTGCATGGGCGCTCTTCATAATGTTGTTTCTCTGGCAGTTTCCTCACTTTTTCGCGATAGCGTGGATGTATCGCGAGGAATACGCAAAGGCTGGGATAATAATGCTCCCGGTTGTGGACCGCGACGGCCGCATTACCGCCCGCCAGATAGTTCTATTCGCTTTTATGCTCCTTCCGGTCAGCCTTGCTCCTTTTTTTCTCGGATTTGCCGGTGCGGCGTATCTGGTCGGGGCCTCGCTGCTCGGTATTTGGTTCCTGAGCGAGAGCATTATTACGGCACGGGCAAAGTCGACAAGCAAGGCTCGTCGGCTGTTAATGGTCTCGGTACTTTATTTGCCCCTGATTTTCGGTTTATTGGTATTGGACAACCGCTGATGATGAACCCAGATACTATCGACAACGTCGAGACACGCCGGCGTTTGCGGGAAAGGCTTGCAGTTGCTGTCGGCGGCGGTGACGATCCGGGGTCGGGCGATAGTGGTCCAAACTGGCCTGACCCGAAGAAAAATGAGTTCTTTGATGGCCGCCTCGACGATGAAGACGTTCAGGATCGCGATAAATCCCGGGTCGTGACCTGGTTCCTGCTTGTGATCGTCCTGATGACGTTTGGCGGGCTTATCGGAGCGTACGTTGTGATAGCAACGAATAACGTACTTGAATGGCGGCCGTTCGCTTTGCCGACGGCTGTTTGGGTCAGCACGATACTGATACTGCTAAGCAGCATTACCTACCATTTGGCCAAGACCGCGGTCGACGCCTCAAGGCAAGGCTATGCACGAAAATGGTTCATCGCGACGACCGTTCTTGGGGCGACGTTCATTTCGTCGCAGCTGATAGCATGGTTTGCCTTATCGACCAGCGGAATACTCGTTTACGGCAACCCGTACGCCGGCTTCTTTTACATCCTTACCGGAGTTCACGCCGTTCATGTATTGGGCGGGATAGTTGCTCTCGGAGCTGTCCTGTTAAGGTCGTGGAACGACACCTCGGCCGCGAAAGAAGTTGAATACCGGCGCAATCTCGCCCGTTCGGTCGGTTGGTATTGGCATTTTATGGGTGTTCTTTGGCTCGTACTTTTCGTTTTATTGGGTTTTTGGACCTGAACCTGATATTGATCGCAAAAGAATGGAATACCTGCACATTTTTCCTCATCTGAACGCCGGATTGAACGCCCTGAGCGGACTCTTTGTGATCACGGGCTTCTATTTCATAAAGGCCCGCAAGATAGACCGACATCGTGCGTGCATGCTTGCGGCATGCATCGTCTCCGCACTGTTTTTGGTTAGTTATCTCACGCACCATGCCCTTAGGACATACTATTTCGGGCTTGGACCGACACGCTTTACCGGCGAGGGTATCGTGCGTCCGATCTATTTCACAATTCTGACATCGCATACGATCCTGGCGGCGTTGGTCGCTCCATTCGTACTTGTAACGCTTTTTCGGGGGCTTAAGCGTATGGACGAGAAACATCGCCGTTTAGCCAGGCTCGTATTTCCCGTTTGGCTATACGTTTCAGCCACAGGGGTTATTGTTTATGTGATGCTGTACCACCTTTTCCCGGGCCGGTGAAAAAAGTTCGGATAAACCTTGAAATAGCCCGAAGATTGGTGTAATCTGCAATTGTTGAAAAGTTGATCACCGAAGTTGCCCGTTCTTTCGGGTAACGCGGGGGAACCAGGGTCGAGCGAGCGATCGCAAGACAGGGGGCGAAGCGTTGATGCTAAGTAGACGCGGGGATAATCTTTCGTTCCTAGCCCGTCAGCTAACCTCGTAGGTGTGGCAAAGGAGTTACTGCAGACGAATTGACGTTAAAGTCGCGATTTTGTGTGTGCTTCGCGCTCTGCTTTCTCAACACAACAAGCAGACACCGGTCTTCTCAAAGGGGAAAATCCCGCAGCAACGGCTGCGGGATTTTTCTTTTGTTCTGCTTTCAACAGTTGCGAATCCAAGATATCTAAAAGGATGTTCTTCTCTAAAAGGCTGAGATCGACGACATCTACCTTATTGCTGAGCCTTTATCATCGTCAACGGCAATTTCGAAGCCGGATCGAAGCTCACGGTCGTGGGTTTTGATCCGACCGGAACCGAGATCGTTTGCCTGCGAGCATTGATATCGAGCTTTTCGATCCTTGCGGGCTCTTCAGCAAATCGGAGTTCGATCTCGAGCGGCAGGCGGAAAACCTCGGGCACAAGGGCACCTTTCTGCGTCTGCTCGATCTCAAGGACGAGTTCTTTTCTGGCTTCGTCGAATCGTTGGCGGATGGTGAGCTTTGGATGGCCGGTGCCGTAAACCCACTGCTCGAAAAACCAGCCAAGTTTTTGTCCCGAAACTTCTTCCATCGCTTTCTGCAGGTCCGGCGTTGTGACGGAGCCAAATCGATGGCGGGTGAGATAGAGATTCACTGCCTTCCAAAAGGCCTCGTCGCCGACCTGCTCACGAAGCTGATGGATCACCGCACCTCCTTTATTGTACGTGACCGCCGGACGGTCAAACAGGGCATCGACATTGCCGGCAGTCAAATTGTACAAACCCATCGGCTTCGAATTGACCGCGGCATCTGCCATAAAGCTCTCAGCATCAACACCGATCTTGCGGATGTAATCGGCACGTCCATAGAGCCTTTCGCGAACGGTGGCTTCCATGAAGGTCGCAAACCCCTCATTCAGCCATAATTCGGCCCAGTTCTTACAGGTCACATTGTTGCCAAACCACGAATGAGCGATCTCGTGCGCGACCAGATCCTCGACGGCTCCGCGCATGAAATCGAAATTCGCAAGAAAGATCTCGGTATCGGCCATGGTCGTAGCCGTGATGTTCTCCATACCGCCAAAGGTGAAATTGGAAACAATCGTCTGATCGTATTTGTTGAATGGGTAATCGACCTTTGTGATCTCCTCGAAAATTCTCAGCATGTCCTTTGTCTTGCCGTAGGCCTTGGGGACGATCGGTTCGGTACCGCGGTAAACATAATACCCGAGCGGGATATTGCGAAACTTGTCATCCACCCGTACATAATCGCCAATGACGAACGAGACGAGATATGTCGGGTGCGGTATCGCCATTCGGTAATGATAGGTAACCGTTCCGTCAGCATTTTCCTTTCTGGAAACCAATTCACCATTTCCGATGACCGTTTTCGGTTTGCCTACCGTGATGATCTGTTCTGTCGTAGCCTTGTCGGAAGGGAAGTCGAACGACGGAAACCAATAGCGCGCCTCGTCGGGTTCGCCTTGTGTCCAGATCTGGGCCGGATTGACGACGCTGCCTTTATCTTTCTTTTCTTCTATGAAGTAGACGCCCTTTTTGGGTTTGGCTGAGTACTTGAAGCGAAGCACGACCGTCTCTGACGGCGAGTAAGGCCGATCGAGCTTTACGGCTATCCTGTCAGGCTTGACGGCGAACGTGAGTTTTGCCCCCGATGGTTCGAGTGTTACCGCTTCGAAGCTGATCGAGCGTTGGTCGAGGACGATGGTGTCGAGTTCATTCCCGACCGGTTTAAGGTGAACCGATGTATCGCCAAAGACCGTCCGAGTCGTCTCGTCAAAACTTATACGCAGCACATAATGCTGAACGTCATAATCGCTCGGACGGTCAAGATCGGCAACGGGTTTTTGACCGGCGGCAAAATGGGAGAAAACGATTACAAGACAAATTACGACGCCTGAAAGTTTCGTGAGGATCATGTTACTTTAAGTGCTTTCCAAACCACTCGATGACATTGCGGTACCAAAATTCCGAATTCTGCGGCTTTAGGATCCAATGGCCTTCGTCGGGGAATACAATGAGTTTCGACTCGACCTTCTTAAGCTGCAGCGTCGTAAACAACTGCAGGCTCTGATCGACCGGCACACGGTAATCGAGTTCGCCGGCCGTTACGAGCGTCGGTGTCGAAAAATTATTGACGAACTTGTTTGGCGACCATCTCTGATACTGCACCGGGTTTTGCCATGGCATTCCCTTGAACTCCCAGTTGACGAAAAAGATCTCTTCCGTTGCTGTCGCCATGCTCTCGAGATTATAGACGCCGGCATGCGAAACCAGTGTTTTGAATTTGAAACGCGGGTCATTGTTGTGTCCGAGGATCCAATTGACCATGTAACCGCCGTAACTCGCACCTGCAGCACCGATCCGGTTCGGGTCAACATAGGGCCGCTTTATCACCTCGGCAACGCCGTTCTTGATGTCGGTGAATACCTTGCCGCCCCAATCACCCGAGATCTCGTTTACAAACTGCTGGCCATAGCCGGTCGAGCCGCGCGGGTTTGGCATAAAGACGACATAGCCGGCATTAGCGAACATCTGCGGATTCCATCGGTAACCCCAGCTGTCATTCCACGCACTCTGCGGTCCGCCGTGGATCAATACGATAAGCGGATATTTCTTTGAAGGGTCGAAGCCGATCGGCTTCACCACCCAGCCATGAATGTTTCGATTCAATGCACCGCGCCATTCCGTCTCCTCGAGAGGCGTGAAGGGGAACTTTCGATCTGGCGGACTGATCTGCTTGAACTCCGCCGAACCGACTTGCGCGGAAAAGACCGCTGCCGGTTCATTCATCGAGCTTTTGACAAAGACGAACCGGCGGCCGTCGCGAGTGATGCTCAAATTGCTAAAGCTGCCATTGCCGAGCACCTTCTTGACATGGGTTGCGATCCGCAGACGAAGATCGGGTTCAACCGGAACGCTGAAGATCGGCGACCTTCCGCGTTCGCCAGCTGTGAAATAGACCGTCGTTTGATCGGGCGACAAAACGATGTGATCGGCCATCTGGTCAAAACCGCGGGTCAGTTCGACGGTTTCGCCCGAAGATCGGTCGTACCGCATGATGCGCCATCGATCGGCCTCGAACGTCGCCGTCGCCTGAGAGCGGAAAAGTATGTATCTGCCATTTCGTGTATAAACGGGTTCGACATCGTAGCCCTTATTGTTTTGGGTGATGTTCTTTTGCGACTTGGTCGAAAGCGACATTACTACGATGTCGCTGTTTGTCGAGGTTGCTTCAACGGGGTCAAAGTTCCTTAGAAATGCGATCTCGGTAGAATCCGGTGAAAAGGCGTAATCGACGCCGGTCGATGCAGAATATGGCGGCGAATCGAAGTCGCCGGGTGTCAGATCGGTGGCAGTTCCGCCGTTGCTTGCAACGACAAAGACGTGTGTCCGCTTACGATCACGCCATTCGTTCCAATGCTTGAATAACAGCCGCTCGGCTACCTTAGCCTGTACCTTACTTGCGGCGACTCGGGCGTCTTCGGCCTTGTTGCATTCATCGGTCGTACATTCCGGATAGACCTCAGAACTGAATGCGATCCACTTGCCGTCGGGCGACCAAACGGGATTAGCGGCTCCGGTAGAGATCCTGGTTATCTGCTCCTTGTCGTCGCCATCGGCGTCCATTCGCCAGATCTGTCCGCCGGTCACAAAGGCCAACTGCTTTCCGTCCAGCGACCATCGTGGGGTCGACGCCGAACGGTCGCCAGAGGTGATCTGTTTCAATCCTGAACCGTCAAGACGCACGGTGTAAATATGTGTGAGTGTACGATTGGCGGCCTTATCGACAGTGCCGATCGTAAATGCGACCAGATCGCCGGCGGGCGACACTTGCGGATCGCCAACGCGTTTGACCGCAACAAGGTCGTCGAATGTGAAGGTGCTTTGGGCTACGCCGACAGCGGCAAACGTGAACAGGAGGAAAGCCGACAGAATTGAACGTTTCATTTGATTCACCGAAGTTCTTATTTTATTGGTTGAACACCCCTATTATTACATATAACTTTGGCAATGATTAACGCATCAGCTAAGATGTTGGCCATGCGAATATCGTTGACAGCATTAGCCATTCTCTGTTTTTCGGCTGCGCTCTTCGGACAGGCCGCCTCACCTACGCCCGTTCTTTATTCCGAAAAAACGCTGGCTGAACTCAAAGCGGTTCGTGATGCCGCGATCGCCAGCGACTATGCGTATCGTCAGACGGCCTATTTGACGAACAATATCGGGCCGCGGCTTTCAGGATCGGCTCAAGCTCAGCGAGCGGTCGAGTACGTCGCCGAAGAGATGCGTAAGCTCGGGCTCGAAGTGCGTTTGCAGGAGCTAAAAGTGCCGCATTGGGAACGCGGCAAAGAAACGGGCGAACTTGTAAAATTCGTGGGAATGGCGCCCGGATCGACACAAAAGGTCGTATTGACCGCTCTCGGCGGAAGTATTGCAACGCCCGAATCGGGTTTGACCGCAGAGATCGTGGTCGTAAGCAGTTACGAAGAGCTTAATGCTCTTGGCCGCAGCGCCGTTGCCGGCAAGATCGTGCTTTTCAACGGGAAATTTGACCGGCAAATGGCCGCAGCCGGATTTGGTTCCCAGGCATATGGTCAAGCGGTCCAGTTTCGATCTGGCGGCGCCATTGCCGCTGCTCGTCTCGGGGCCGTTGCGGCCCTTGTCCGTTCGGCCGGCGGTTCGCAGAATCGGCTTGCTCATACAGGGGCGATGCGTTATGACCCGAACGTCCCAAAAATACCCGCCGCTGCCGTTTCGAGCGAGGATGCCGACCTTATCGATCATCTGGTCCGCATGGGCCCGACCAACATTCGTCTTGTGCTGACCCCAAGGACGTTTCCGGATGCGACGAGCTATAACGTTATCGCGGACCTAAAGGGATCTGACCGGCCTGATGAGATCGTTATCGTTTCCGGCCATCTCGATTCGTGGGACCTCGGAACCGGAGCGCTCGATGACGCAACCGGCATCGCCGTCTCAATGCAGGTGCCTTACCTTCTGGGCCAACTCAAATTAAGGCCAAAACGGACGATCCGGTTCATCGCTTATATGAATGAGGAAAACGGGTTGGTAGGCGGAACTCAGTATGCGGCTGCGGAATCGGCGAATATTCAGAATCATTTTGCCGCACTTGAAAGCGACCTCGGAGCCTCGCATCCGCTTGGGTTCCTTTTTGCCGGAAAGCCCGAGGCAATGCCATTCTTCGCACCGCTTTCCGCGATATTGAAAGATCAAGGTTCAGGATTGTCCCGGACGGAAACAGGCGTCGGTGCAGATATCGGACCTCTTACACGGCTTGGTGTTCCTTCGTTTGCTCCCTGGTTCGACACTCGAACCTATTTTAACTACCACCATAATTCGGCCGACACTTTTGACAAGGTGAAACCGGACGAACTCGCCCGCGTCGGTTCGGTAATGGCGGTGATGGCCTACGGCCTGGCGAATCTTGAAAGGCCGCTTCCGCGATAGCTATTTGGAATCGGGTCGCTGATGTGTCAGACTTAATTCAACAATTATGAACAGACCTCCGCCATATTTTCCACAGAACCAGCTTTCGCCGCCTGATGAAAACAGATACCGCAAGTTCAAACTGTTCGTCGGCATCGGGATCGTTCTGTTGGTCGCGATCCTGGCCGGTGCGGTAATTGGCGGTTATTATCTGATCGGTTGGCTTTTCGGCTGAGAACTTCAGAGTCTTCGCAATGAAAAAAACGGTGTCTCGTTCGAGACACCGTTTTTTTTAACGAGAATCGCGCCGTGTCATTTGTTCGCGCCGGTATTCTTGCTTGTCGCATTTGAACGTGCCTTCGCACCATCGATCGCAAGCTGGCGAGCCTGAGGCAGCAGTTCGATCGCACGCATCAGCTGGTTGTCATACTCATTGAAGACCTGAAACGATGTGGTACTGCCGTAGGCGGCGGTGACGAGTTCGGAACGAAGCACCCGCTCGACGAACTTGCGTTCCTTCTCGATCTGAGCAGGCGTGTATTTATATTTTTCGACAGCGAAGTTCTTGAAACTCTCGAAAACCGTGTCGGAAATCACAAGATCGGCCGGAGCGAGGTCGTAAGAGAACGTGATCGGACGATCGATCTTAAATGATTCGAGGCCCTTTACTTTGCCAAATGCAAGGTCAAGCGCGAACGCAAAGATCGGGTTGGTCAGACGCTGCTGAAATCGGGCTTGTTCGACCGGAATGGTGTCGGCCTTGACCTCAACATCGGGTGTTATTCCACCGCCGCTGTAAACCACGCGTCCCGAGTCAGTCTTGCTCTCCTGACCATTCTGCTTTGGCCCGGTCTCATCATCGCGTCCGATCCCGCCCTTGGTGTAATAGCTGTACAAATTGCCGTCAGAGTAATCGCGCTGAATGAGCCTGCCAGAAGGCGTTTCGTATTTCGCGATGGTTAGCAAAAGCATCGAACCGTAATCGAGTATGAATGGATTCTGCACCAATCCCTTGCCGAAGGTCGTTTCGCCGACGATAAGCGCACGGTCGTGGTCCTGCAGCGCTCCTGCAAGGATCTCGGATGCCGATGCTGAATTTCGATTGACAAGGACAACGATCGGCATCGACTCAGGGTTGGGGTTCTCGGCACGATATGGTTCGGTCGTGCCTTCAAGCCTACCTTTTTGAGTGAAAACTGTCTGGCCTGTAGAAAGGAACGTGTTCGCTACGCGATAGGCCTGACCAACAAGGCCGCCGCCATTATTCTTGAGATCGAGGACAAGCTGCTTCATCCCCTTTGCCTTTAGCGTACGCATTGCTTCGGCAAACTCGCCGTAGGTCGTCTGATTAAAACCGCCGGTCATCGCGATATAGCCAACGCCCGGACGGATCATATACGCTTCGGCTATTGATGGCTGCGGAACGGCATCGCGAACGATCTCGACAGTTTCACGCTTGCCGCTGCCATGTCGTTCGACAACGATCTTAGCCGCGGTGCCGCGAGGCCCTCGCAGAAAGTTGCGAACCTCTGAAAATGGCTTCCCGATCATCGACGTTCCGTTGACCTCGACGATCTTGTCGCCGAATCGCAATCCTGCACGATTTGCGGGAGCATTCTCGAAGGTCGCACGGATGTATGTTGCAACGACGTTGCCCTGGGCGTCGCTAAGATCGCCGATGGTCGCGCCGATCCCAAAATAGCGAGAGCTTTGATCGGTCCGGAATTGTTCAAATTCCTTGGCATCGAAATAATTCGAATGCGGATCGAGCGAATGGAGCATACCGTCGATCGAACTCTTAAAAACGTCGTTGTAATTTATCTTTTTTCCAACGACGTGCTTAGATTCGATGAGCGAAAGAGCTTCGGCGACATCCTGTTCGATGTTTTCGACTGTGACAGCTTTTTTTGTGGATGTTGTTACTGCCGGTGTGTTCTGCGACGGCCTGGATGCGCTTTGCGTCTGCGCAAAGGCCCCGGCAGCGAAAACGAGCGACACTATTGCAAGGAATGAAATATTAATACGTAACTTCACAAATAAGATCTCCCTTGGGTTTTGAGGAACGGCCGATCGACGTTAAGAATATCATTCATTTGAGTAAATTGCGACGAAAATAGTTGCTTCCGATTCCAGAAATCCCGTGTTCTGGCGGTTTCAGCGAATACGAGAATTACGGTAGACTTGTTTGAGCCGATCGACGTTCTGGTCGATTTCGGCACTTCTTATAAGACCGCGATGACCGATCTTCTTGAGGTAAAGGAACTTCAGACCCATTTTCCGACTCGTGCCGGCCTGGTGCGGGCGGTAAACGACGTGAGTTTTGAGATCAAGGAGGGAGAATTGCTGGCGCTCGTCGGGGAATCGGGCTGCGGCAAATCGATCACGGCATTGTCAATAATGCGGCTGATCTATCCGCCTGGAAAGATCGCGGCCGGTTCGATCAAGTTCAAAGGCGAAGAGTTGACGACGGCGAGCGACGAGCGATTGCGGCAAATACGCGGCAACGATATTGCAATGATCTTTCAAGATCCGATGACGTCGCTAAACCCGGTCTTTACGGTCGGGGAACAGATCGCAGAGGCGCTCAGGCTGCATCGGAAGCTCGACAAGAAACAGGCTCGCGAGGCCGCGATCGCCTCAATGCGCGAGGTCGCGATACCTTCACCGGAACGGCGCGTGGACGATTACCCACATCAACTTTCTGGAGGTATGCGGCAGCGGGTGATGATCGCGATGGCCCTCGCTTGCGATCCGGAATTGCTGATCGCCGATGAGCCGACGACAGCCTTGGACGTAACCATTCAGGCGCAGATACTGGAGCTTCTCAATGAGCTGCGGACATCACGTAAGCTTGCGGTGCTTTTGATCACGCATGACCTTGGCGTCGTGGCAGATGTTGCCGACAGGGTATGTGTGATGTACACCGGAAAGATCGTTGAGGAATCGGACGTAGCGGAATTGTTCCGCGACCCGAAGCATCCATACACCCGCGGGCTGCTTCATTCGGTTCCGAAACTGAATGCTCATAAAACGGTGGCTAACGCACGGCTTCAGACGATCGAAGGCGTGGTGCCAAGCCCGACCGATCTGCCGCCCGGCTGCCATTTCGAACCGCGATGCGAGTTGCGGCTGGAACGGTGTTCGGTCGAACAGATCGGTCTTTACGAAATTGGCGGCGGTTCCAAAGTCAGATGCGTCCTTCACGAACCGGCCCGAGTTGAAGCGATCGGGGCTGTATAACGTTCGAAGCAAGCAAATGGAATCTGTCGCAGCGAAAACCCAGAGAGACGTATTGCTCGCAGCTCGCGATCTTGTTAAGCATTTTCCAGTGGAGGATAGTGATGACGTGGTGCGGGCAGTCGACGGGGTGTCTTTCGAGATCGCTTCCGGCGAGACGCTTGGGCTCGTGGGCGAATCAGGCTGCGGAAAATCGACGGTCGGCCGCTGTCTTCTCAGGCTTCACGAGCCCTCAAGCGGTGAAGTATGGTTTGAAGGCAAGAATATCGTCGGGCTTCCACATCGAGAGATGCAGTTACTGCGGCGGGAAATGCAGATCATTTTCCAGGACCCGTATTCGAGCCTTAATCCGCGATTGAGCATCCTCGGTATAGTTTCCGAACCGTTGAAGATCCACGGCATCGGAAACAGGCAGGAGCGTCGCGACCGGGTGGCCGATCTTTTGTCAAAGGTCGGACTCGATCCGAAGTATATGGATCGCTACGCCCATGAATTCTCAGGCGGACAACGGCAGCGCATCGGCATCGCGCGTGCTCTTGCCCTCAACCCGAAGCTTATCATTTGTGATGAGCCCGTCTCGGCGCTCGACGTATCGGTTCAGGCGCAGGTCGTAAATTTGCTCCAGGACCTGCAGCAGGAGTTCGGGCTGACTTATCTTTTTATCTCGCATGGGCTTGCGGTGGTGGAACATATCTCAAACCGGGTCGCGGTGATGTATCTCGGCAAGATTGTTGAGATCGCAGATGCAGAGGAACTCTATGAAGATCCTCAGCATCCCTATACCAAGGCTCTGCTTTCTGCGATCCCGCTGCCGGACCCGACGCAGCGGCGAGAGCGGATCATACTTTCCGGCGACGTTCCGACGCCGATAGATCCGCCGTCGGGGTGCCGCTTTCGCACTCGATGTCCGATCGCCATCGGTGAATGCGCAAACGTTGAGCCCGCGTTGGTCGAAGTCACAACAGGCCACATGGCGGCCTGTATCCGTATTGGAGAAAAATTGTAGAACGACACGAGCAGAGAAAATTGAAACGCGGAACTTCGGTTTTACGTAAGTCACGATGCAGCAGCACACAATTTGACGACTGTATTGTCTCTGATCGAAACGTCGTCCACTCTAGACCGCCATTTACAGGAGAGAAACGAATGGAAGCTGAGAATCAGGCAGAATGGGAGGCACCGCCGCCGCCCGAGAAGATCGTAGTCGAAACACACGAGATGTCGGAAATTGCGACGCTCGGGAATATCTTCCTTGAACCCGGCCGGACCTTTGAAGATCTGCGGAAAAAGCCGCGCTTTGTACTCGCAACGGTCATCATCTCGTTACTTGTCACCGGATTTGCATTCGGCCTTTACTATAAGGTCGGTGACGCTGGTATGCGGCGGTTCATGACCGAGCAGATCGACAAGAGCCCGCAAAGCGGGTCGATGAGCCCCGAGCAAAAGTCGAACATGGTCGATATGAACATGACGATCGGGAGCGTAGTACGCTATGTGATGCCTCTTCTGGTCGTGATATCGATGCTGGTCGGCGGCCTCTTTTATTGGCTTGGAGCCAAGGCTTTTGGCGGGACCGGCGGCTTTCTGCACGGTCTTTCAACATGGGTTTATGCGTCTCTGCCCCCGAGTGTGGTCGGCATGATCGCAAACTTCATAGTACTGTTCTTCAAATCACCCGACGACATAGATATTGCGGCAAGCCAGCGCGGCGTCGTCAATGCAAATCCATCGGTCCTTTTTGGGTCTGACGCAAGCCCAGTGCTTGTTACGCTCATCAGCGCCTTTGACATCTTTTTGATATGGGGTTGGGTTTTGGCGGCGATCGGGCTTCGGATCACGAACAAGATCTCATCGGGATCGGCGTGGGCAATTACGCTGATATTCGCATTGATCGGGATTACTTTCAGGGTGATCGGTGCCTTCTTCTCAGGAAACCCAAGTTAGTCCGATACGATAATAAGGAATGCCGGGTCCGTTAAAATCGACGGGCCCGGTTTTTTATTCGTAACGCAATGCCTCGATCGGGTCGAGTCTTGCGGCCTTCCACGCCGGAAAGAGCCCAAAGAAGAGACCAATAAGGACACTGGCGAAAAATCCAAGCGGCGGTGCCCAATAAGGCACGTACGAAGGAAAGACGAGGCTGATGAGCTGTGTCAGTGCCCACCCGATCAGCAAGCCCACAAGACCGCCGAACCCCGTGAGCGTTCCGGCTTCGATAAGAAACTGCAGCAGAATGTCGCTCTGCTTGGCACCGAGGGCCTTACGAATGCCGATCTCGCGGGTCCGTTCGGTGACGGACACAAGCATGATGTTCATAACGCCGATCCCGCCGATAAGAAGGCCGATCGAGGAAATCACCACCATCGCCAATGCGACGCCTGCCGTGATCGATTGAAACTGATCGATTATGCTGTCTGCCGTCGAAAGTGAAAAATTGTTCTTTTCGCCGTAGGAGACCTGGCGGCGAACACGAAGCAGATCTTCTACCTGATCCTGGGCCTGTCGGAGCCTGCCCTCACGCGCTATCGCCATTATGAAGATATCATCGGCGTTCGGCTTTATTCGCGCGGCCGATTCGAACGGCAAATAGATCGTATTGCTCTGATCGCCTCGCCCGCCTCCGCCGCCAAGAAACTGTTCCTTCTTCTGCAAAAGGCCGATAATGGTAAAGGCACGTCCATTGATCTCGATGGTCTCGCCGACCGGATTTCGATACGGAAAGAACGTCTCTCTGACGAAATCACCGATCACGCAAACGTCCTTCTTGTTGTCGTTTTCCGATTGTGTGAACCAGCGACCGTCGACGATCTCTTCGGTGCCCGCTGCTTCGATCTCAGGAAGCGTACCCATCAAATTGATCGAGGTCGATTGCTTTCCGCCCGCTGAGACCACGGTAGCGTTGCCGAAACGTCCGCTCGAAACATCCAATCGCGGCACGGCGGTCTCGAGTTCTGATAGGCCCCTAAGCGCAAGGGCATCGTCAAGCGTAAGATTTGGCCGCATCCTTTCTTCACGGCTAGGGCGACCGAACCGGATCCCCACGTCCATCTTGTAAACGAAGATCGATCGTGTTCCGAACGCTTTGACCTGCTGCTCAACTGCCAATTGAATCCCTGAGATGATCGACGAAATGAGCATAACCGTTATCACGCCGACCACGACGCCGATGATCGTCAAAAAGGACCGCAGCTTGTTGCTCCGGAGCGTGTCGATCGCCATCTTCAGGTTTTCGTATAGTCTGCTGGTAGCAACTGTCATTTCAATCCGCCCTCAACGCCTCGATCGGGTCTAATTGTGCCGCTTTCCATGCAGGGAACAATCCGGCCAGAATCCCGACGGCTGCCGATACACCGATGGCGACCACGGCTGCCCACCATGGGATACGTGTCGGGAACACAAATGCCGTGATCGCCTGGCCGGCGACCAAAGCCAGAACCAGGCCGATGACCCCGCCTATTGCGGCAAGCAGAGCCGATTCGAAAAGAAACTGCCGAAGTATATCCGATTGCTTTGCACCTACCGCTTTGCGGATGCCGATCTCTTTCGTACGCTCGGTAACCGCAACAAGCATGATGTTCATTATCACGATCGCACCTACCAACAACGCGATCGCAGGTACGATGAGGATGACGATCGAGATCGTCCCAAAGAGACTGTCCCGAAGGCCGCTGATCGCGTCAGGTGTGATGATCCCAAAATTGTCTTTTTCGCCAGACTCGAGCTTTCGTTTGATCCGAAGCAGGCTCCGGACCTCGTCCACCGCATCGGCCATTTTCACGCCCTCTTTCGGACTGACTATAAAACTTGGCGCGCGGCTAAATTTCAATCCGCCAAAATTCGCTCCAAAGGTCTCGATAGGCAGCAGGATAAAATTGTCCTGCGATTGGCCAAAGACGCTTCCTTTTGCAACCTGAACACCGATAATGCGATACGGAATGCCCTGGATCGAGATCTCGCTGCCAAGCGCACCGCCTTTGGGAAAGAGCTTGCTCGCGACATCGGCCCCGACGAATGCCACGCGTGTGGAATTTCTGTTTTCCGCATCCGAGAAGTAACGCCCCTCTGCGATGTCCACATTCTCGAGCTCGGCGATCACCGGCTCAACCCCAGTGATAGACACATCGGCGAGTGTTTGAGTCCCGAACCTTACGTCGCGGGTCGTGTTTCCGGCCTTTGCCCCGATCTGGCCTATCTGTCGGGCATTGCGTTTCAAGAAGTCAAGCTCTGCAAAATCGAGTTCCTTGTTGCGTCGTTGTGCGGCCGCGATCGTGTCGCTGTCCTTGAAGTCGTCGAAGCCGAAGCGCATGACCGTGAACGTATTGGAGCCAATACCGGCGATCTTTTCATCCACGTAGCCATTGAAACCCTGAAGCAGCGAAAGCACTATCATGAACGCGGTCATGCCGATGATCATCCCCAATAGCGTGAGGAATGACCGAAGCTTGTTTCCAAGGATCGAAGCAATAGCGAGTTTAAGTGTTTCGGCGAAATTCATCTGATCCAACGGTCGACGCTCTGATTATACGCACAGTTCGCAGAAAAGTTAGATGTCAGATTCACTCCGCCTGGTCACAAGTAGTTTGTAAAGAGATGCAAAGTGGCAGAAAAGAACGATCGGGACGACGATCGTCGGGAGCCAGATGAAAGGAAAGTACAGCACCGCACGATTGGGCTGATCGAAGGCCAGCAGCTGAAGCGGCGTCGGTGCGGAGAGTACCGCCGTGATCACGATATTCAACAGTAATGCCAAACCCGCCAGGTTCCACACAAGTAAAACAGGCACATTTACCCTTCCTTTGCGAAATGCGATGAGATAGACAATCGGCGCGGTCAAACCTGAAATAATATCGAAGTTCTGCCCGTGATATGTCATTATCGCGGGCACTGACCCGACATCGTGGAGCCAACTGAGAACGATCTCGACCGGTATCCGGATCACGTGAATGACCGTGAGGACTCCAAGCGGCAGTTTGGCGATCAGAGATCCTCGGGCAAAAAAAAGGTATCCGATCACGAGAATGAGGGCTGGCCCGGCGCCAAACAAAAAGAGCCGAGGAGGTAAGGCGGATGTGTTCAGATATGTGCCGCCGATCGCGATGATGGTCTGGAAGATCAACCAGGCCGGGATCAGAAATAATAGCAGTTTGCCCGAAAGCGCATCAGCCGCGTTCGATCGAATTATATGAAGAAACCATATCACGCAAACAAAGGTCGTGATCATGAACACCGGTCCGACGTGTCCCGGCAAATTCTCGATCATCTCACCTGTTCGTCCTTTTCGATCCGGCCGTCGCGAATGGTGATGATCCGGTGAGCGCGTTCGGCCACCTCATGCTCGTGCGTGACGATAATGATGGTGTTGCCCTCGGCATGGAGCTTTTCGAAAAGAGCCATGATCTCGACGCTCGTTTTCGAATCAAGTGCACCGGTGGGCTCATCGGCGAGCAATATCGAAGGATGATTTACGAGCGCCCGGGCGATCGCGACACGCTGCCGCTGTCCGCCGGATAGTTCGTTCGGACGGTGAAGGACACGGTCGCCGAGTTCCACCGACTCAAGAGCGGCCTGAGCCTTTTCGTGACGTTCGCCCGCCCGCAGCCCGGCGTATATCAGCGGGAGTTCGACATTATGAAGGGCAGTGGCACGGGCTAGAAGGTTGAACGTCTGAAAAACGAAACCGATCTCCTTGTTACGAATACGCGCCAACTCGTCGTCGGTCATTTCCGAGACAAGCTGGCCGTTTATCCAATATTGGCCTTTCGTCGGCGAATCGAGACAGCCGATCAAATTCATGAGCGTAGACTTGCCTGAGCCGGAGGGCCCGATGATCGCAAGGTACTCGCCTTTCTCGACCCTGAAAGAAACGTCCCTCAGCGCGTGGAGTTCTTCGACGCCCATTTGATACGTCTTCCAGATGTTGTGCATCGAGATAAGAGCGCCGTTGGAGCCGGTTGCGCCGTTCGATTCGGCCGCACCCTCGCTTTCTCCGTTTTCCATGAATTTATACATTAGCTATCCTGCGTGCGACCTATTTTGCCGCGACTTCGCCTTCTTTCTTAACTTGCCGCTTAACGACCGTATCTTCCTTCATCGTATTCAAGATCCGGCTTGGCCCGGTGATGACTTCCTGACCTTCGGATAATCCCGACAAGATCTGAATGTCAGATTCGCCTGTAATTCCGGTCTCAACGGCTACGAATTTTGCCTTGTTCCCGTCGAGGACGTAAACGCCCTTGATAGGTTTCGGCCTGTCAGCCGGTGTCGGGGCGTTGCCCTGAACCGTAGGCTCCGGCGTTGCGTCCGGCTTTTTCTCGACGATCGCCTGCAGCGGGACCGCGATCACGTTGGGGACGGTATTGGTCGTAATTGTTGCCGTCGCGCTCATTCCGGGCCTGAGACCGTTCTTGACCTCCTCAGAGAGGTTTGTAAGCTGGATCACGACGCGAAATTCCTTAGCTTCCTGTACATTGATGTTCGTCGAGAGACCGCCACTCGTCTGCGACTTGCCGACCGCGAGCGGGGTTTTCTGAGTAACCTCGCCTTCGATCTCGGTCTCGCCGAATGCATCTACCTTGATCTTTGCTTTCTGGCCGACGGCGACCTTGTCGATCTCGGTCTCATCGACCTTGACCTCAACGTTTATCGTTGACATATCCGCGATAGTCAACAAAGCGGTCGTAGACAGTCCCGCGACCGCAAATGTACCGACACGCGATGGGATCTCGGCGATAACGCCGCTTATCGGGGCAACCTGCAGGGTCTTGTCGCGCTGGCTCCGCTGGCCACGAAGAACGGCAGCCTGCTGATCGGCACGCGACTGGGTTGAGCGGACGTTTATCGTTGCCGTCTCTACGGCCCGCCGGGCGTCTCGCACGGCAACCTCTTGCTGCTGTACGCGCGCCGTTGCGTCGCGAATAGATATCTTCTGCGATTCAAGCCTTGCCCTTGAGGTGTTCAAAGCGACTTTCGCATTCTCAACACGGTCCTGAGCAGAATCGAATTCCTGACGAGAGATGACTCCGCTTTCGAGAAGTTGCTCGTTTCGGCGCAATTCGCGGTTCGCGGCATTCAATTCGACCTGAGCACGGTCGACCTCGGTTTGGGCGGTCACAACTCCCTGTCTGGCGTTATCGACAGCAACTTGGGCGACATTGAGAGCCTGCTGCGATTGTGCCAACTGGTTTTGAGCGGCTGAGATCTGCGTTTCAGACGAGCGAACATCATTTTGAGCGGTTTGCAAAGCTGCAAACTGAGCGTCCGTACTCGATTCAAGCTGATTTGGGTCGAGCCGAACAAGCGGGTCGCCTTTGTTGACCTTCTGACCCTCCTTCACGTAGATCTCCTCGATGCGTCCCTGGACCTCGCTCGTTAGGTTCATGAATTGGATCGGCCTTATCTCGCCTGACGACGTTACGGTCGATCGCAGCTCGGGCCTTGTTTCGATCTTAACGACCGTGACCTCGGGCGTATCTTTGCGGGTCGCAAAAATGCTCGCAACAATGACGATCACAAGAAGCAGGCCGATGGACGCTCCGATGATGATCTTCTTCTTTCGGCTCAATGCCATATCTGAATTTCCTCTATTCTTCTGATTTGAACAGTTTAAGTGAATCTAGTTAAGTAAATCTAGACGTGCCCTTATCAACCGCAAAGCCGCGTCAAGCCGTTATTACGACCACATGTTCGGCCAAGTTTCAAAAAACTGCGATCATCAAGATGCCGGAAGCGAGCTTGCCGCGTCGATCGCGCCACTTCGGAAGCCGATTGATATGCACTAGCCGATTTACGAATTTTACATTAAGAGATAGAATGCTTTTCAGGTTATTATATCAGGGGCTCCCTGGGTCCCGAAGGTCTGCGCCGTTTTGCGAAAATGAACAATTGCCCGTCGTGCGGAAAACAGAGTATTGAAGGTTCGCGATTTTGCGATGAGTGCGGAACTCGATTGGCCTCCGTCCAAGCGCCGCCGCCGCAACCTGCACCGGTTCACCGGGTGCCGGAACCGATGCCGCAGACCATCAGCAGCCCTGATTTTCGCCGTTCAAGTGTTACGTCGGTCGGAATTCCGCCCCTTGTTGAAAAGATCGACAGCAACGGCGATGCGGGCCGCGAAAAAACTGACGCATCAGCCGGTACGATGCACGCTCGCTTGATAATCGAGCGTGGTGATGCGGCGAACACTGAGTTTCCGCTCAGCGCCGTGGAATCGTACATTGGCAGGTGGGATGCGGATAACGGAATTTTTCCAGACGTTGATCTCGATTCGTTCGACCCGGACGCAAAGGTGTCCCGCCGGCACGCCCGGATCCGCCGAAATGAAGACACATACACTATCGAAGATCTGGGTTCGACGAACGGCACGTTCGTCAATCGCGGACGCCGCCTTCTGCCCGGCAGTCCGCACGTCCTTAATGAGGGCGATGAGATCATTGTCGGCAAGACCTTCTTGAGATTTCGAATTGACGGTTAGGCAGACGAAAACTGCCCAAATATAGCAAATGATCAGTTGTCATGAATGCAGTTCCGAAGTATCGGAGAACGATGTGTTTTGCCCGTTCTGTGGTATTAGCCTGCAGCCAATTGCGATGCCCGAACCGGCGGCCGAGAGCCCGGCAGAACCGGACGAAGCATTTGAAAGCACGATAATGATGGCTCCGGACGAAGCAGCCCGATTGGCGGCTAAGTCAACCGCTGCTCCGACGGCGCCTGAGCCGCAGGCCGACATGTTATCGGCCGGTGACCCCGTGATCGAAAATGCGGCTGCTGAAAAAGCGCTTCCGTCAGACGTGGACGCAGTACCGGTGCCGAGCATTTTGACCGATATCGTCGACAAAGAGAAGACGAACGATTTTGTCGTCCCGAAGTCGACATCCGAGTTTCAGGCCGATGAACTGATAGTAGATTCGTCGCACGATGCCACTATCGCGGCCGTTCCTTTAGAAGTGGCCGAAGAGCCGCGGGAGAATGCTTCACCGGAAGTCGAAGGCTCGATCATCGATGATGAAAGCACGGCGGAACCGGAACGATCGGCCCAGATCGAGGTTCCCTTTGAAGCAGAAACGCCGGTCATTGAGGCTATTGTCGCAACTGAAGTTCCGACGGATGTCGCCGCCGTTCCGGCCGCTCAATCGGAACCTGCCGCCGAATTCGAGCCTGAGCCAGAGATAAAAATGCCGACGGACGAGCTTGCAGCCCATGACCCGTTCAGATCGGGAGCTACATTTGATTCGGTCAGGATAATGGAGAACGAGATCCCGAACCTGATGGACGAGGCTGATACGAAGCTGGAGCGGCCTAACGCTGTTGCGGAGCCGCCGACCCCGCCGGTTGCCGAACCGCCGGCGGCGGTGGCGAATGTGGATACCTCGGGCGGATCATTTACATCGTCGACCACCGGCGATAGCGATACTGACGGGCGAAAATCGACAAAGCTGAAGCCCCTGCAGGAAGGGACCATACTTAATTCGAGATATGAGATCATTCGAAAGATCGGCGGCGGCGGCATGGGTGCCGTCTATCTCGCAAGCGACAATAATCTTGGCGGCGTACTGAGGGCCGTCAAGGAGATGGTCCAGGCACATATCGAAGACGAGCAGCAGGAAAAGGCGATAAACGATTTCAAACGCGAATCGATGATCCTTTCTTCGCTCGACCATCTGTCCATCCCGACGATCTTCGATTACTTTTACGATGCCTCCGAGGGCCGTTTCTATCTGGTAATGAAATATATTTCCGGCGGCGATCTTTCGTCCCGGCTGCGATCTGCACCTGAGGGCAAGATCGATGAAAAGACCGTTACCGAATGGGCGATCCAGATAATCGACGTCCTCGACTATCTCCATTGCCAGCCTTCGACGATCGTATATCGTGATCTTAAGCCATCGAATATCATGGTCGATGGGAATTCGGGCCGCGTGATGCTTATAGATTTTGGCATCGCTCGATCGATCAGTCAGAAAGAAGAAAAAGGCGTTACGGCGGTCGGGACGATGGGATACGCTCCGCCGGAACTGTTTAGCGGCAATGTTGAACCGCGGTCAGATATCTACAGTCTTGGTTCAACGATGTTTCATTTGATGACAGGTGCCGACCCACAGAGCAATCCTCTGCTGATATTCGATTTTCAGAAGAACCCGAGGCCGCGGCAGATAAATCCGCAGTTGTCCGATCAGATGGAGAGAATCTTGATGAAGGCGGTCGAGTACAACGCCGACTCTCGGTTCACGTCTGCTGCCGAGATGCGCAAGGTTCTCGAAGAGCACCTCAGCAACCTTAATGCCGGACTGGTGACATACGGTGTCTCGGAAATCCCGGCCTCAGTGAGCCTGGCCAACCAGAACGTATTTTGCGGTTTCTGCGGACAGAGGATCGTCGCGACCGACCTTTTTTGCGCTTTTTGCGGTTCGAAGCAGCCGATCGCACAGCAGGGCGTCCATTCGGGGATCTATTCGTCGGGTTCCGCTACGGCAAAACTTTTTGTCGAGGGAACCGGCGAACTATCGGCTCCGACATTCTCGCTCTTGAAGGACGAGAACCTTGTCGGGCGGCGCGATCCGATGTCCAATATTTTTCCAGAGGTCGATCTGTCAAAGTACGATCCGCAAACGAAGATCTCTCGTCGTCATGCCCGAATTTGGCGAGAAGGTTCGAATTTCCTTGTCGAGGATCTCGGGTCCTCGAACGGTACGATCCTTTCGGCCGTTTCGAACGATTCGGTCAGGCTCGCACCGCACAAACCGCATACGATCGTCAGCGGCGACAAGCTGAGGATCGGCGATACCACGCTTCATTTTGTTGTTGGCTAGTTCGGCATGACCTCATCTATGACCTCACAGCCAATCAGCCGCGGAAGCGCAGGACGGGTACGTGCCGTCGAGACGATCGTCGGGTTTACGCCCGAGGCCGTGCGGGCTCCATTCCTATTGCGATGCGGAGCGGCCTTGATCGATTACATGCTTATCGTCGTCGGGCCGGTCGTATTTCTCATTTTGGGTAGGATGATGGGAAGTGACGGTGCCTCGCTACTGAATGGCGAACTGAACAATGTTGGATGGATCACGGCTGTACTGATCTCGATGGCAAACTTGATCGTCCTGCCGGCGATCGGCGGCCGATCGATCGGGAAGATGGTCGCCGGTATCACGATCGTTAACATTTCAGGCAACCCTCCGTCTTTAAAGGCGATGGTTCTGCGCCAGACGGTTGGTTACCTTTTGCTGCTTGCATCTGTGGGGCTGGGCTTCCTTACCTCATTGTTCAGCAGTAAAGGCAGGGCTCTGCACGATTATTTGTTCGGAACGGTCGTAATATTCGCTGACCGTTCGCGGAGAATGAACTAAGACTTTCCCTAATGGCGCGATTGATCATCAAAAATTCATCCGGCGAGCCCGAAAAGATCGAGCTCAACCGTCTGCGCACGACCATCGGCAGGTCGGCCCGGAGCGATGTCTGTATCCCTGATGCATTTGCCTCCCGTCTTCACGCCGAGGTCAGGCTCGAGGGCGACGGTTACTGGCTGCAGGATCTGGGGTCGGCCAATGGCACACGATACAACGGCGTTTTGGTGAAGGCGGGGGTTCCGCTATCGACCGGCGGTGAGATACAGATCGGCGAGACCAAGATCACGTTCGATGGCGATATCAAGGGCCTTCCCGCGGGTGCTACGCTCATTGCCGACCGGACAGAGGCGCTAGATCCATCAAAGACGATCTCATTTCAGAGCCGACGGATTCCGACGACAGAGCTGCTAAAGGGCCAGTTCTCGTCACGAACCGAGTTGCTTGGCCTGATAAGCAAGGTCGGAGTCGCGCTGCTTTCAGCAAGCGGGCTCGACGAAACGCTGAATCAGGTCGCATCGCTTGTTTTTGAGGCGGTTCCGGCAGAACGATGCGTCATCATGCTGCGTGACGAGAACGCACCCGACGAAATGCGAATTATGGTCGCCCGCGTTCGAGGACGCGACGAGACCTTGAGCGAGGTCCGCGTCAGCCACAGCGTGATGGACGAAGTGCTCAAGAACGGCCGTTCCGTACTTACAGCTGATGCGCAGCAGGATCCCCGCTTTGGAACTCAGACAATGGTTCTGCAGGGAATTCGTTCGGTACTTGCGGTACCGTTGAGCGTCGATGAACGAAATATCTTTGGGTTGATCTATGCTGATTCGCCGACGTATGAGACGACATTTTCCGAAGAGCATCTGAACATTCTGACGACGCTTGCATCGGTGGCTTCGATCCGTGTCGAGAACGCTACCTTGATCGAATCGCGGATGGAACGCGAAAGGATGGAGCGCGAGCTTGAGCTTGCGACCGAAATTCAGCAGCGTTTTCAGCCGTCGGCTCCGCCGCAGGTCGAAGGATACGAGTTTCAGGGGATCTCATTCTCTTGTTTTGAGATCGGCGGCGATTATTACGACTTTATCGGCCGGCATGATGACAAGATGGTCGTCGCGCTTGGTGACGTATCGGGTAAAGGAACCGCCGCTGCGTTGTTGATGTCCAGCCTCCACGCTGCGATCCATGCTCAGATCTCCGCCAAGAGCACGCTCGATGAGACCGTGAGGTCGGTCAACCATTACCTTGCAGAGAACACGCCCTCAAACCGTTTTGTCACGCTCTTCATTGGGGAGTTGGATCCCGCGAGCGGGAATCTAAAATATATCAATGCGGGCCACAATCCGCCGCTGCTTGGGCGTGCCGACGGTACGATCACGCTGCTGGATTCAGGCGGGCTTCCGCTTGGCCTGATGTCCGATGCCCAATACGAGGGCGGCGAGATCACCCTTGGGCCGGGCGACGTTCTCGTTGTTTATTCGGATGGCGTGTCGGAAGCTGTCAATCCGATGGACGAAGAGTTTGGCATGGAACGATTGACCGACGTTATCCGCAAGAATCTAAGAGCCTCGGCCGCAGGTATTCGCGATAAGGTCGAATCGTCGCTCTCTGCATTCACACAAACAGCTCCTGCAAACGATGACATCACACTACTTATCGTGAAGCGTAACTAATCGCCGCTGACCTGCGAATATAACCACGCTTTGGCCATTCTCCATTGGCGATTTACGGTCGGAACGCTGACGCCGATCACTTCTGCAGTCTCTTCGATCGACAACCCACCGAAATAGCGCAGTTCAACGATCTTCGCCTTTTGCGGGTCGATCTTCGCCAACTGTTCGAGTGCATCATCAAGTGCGACGAGCTCGGCAGATCTGTCCTGCGAAACTACAAGGATCTCCTCTTCGATCGGCAAGATCTCAGCATCGCCGCCGCGTTTGTTTGCCAGATGTTTTCGGGCATGATCCATCAATATCCGCCTCATCACCTGAGCCGCAATGCCAAAGAAGTGTGCCCGGTTCTGCCATTTGACCTGTCGTTGATCGATCAGTTTCATGTACGCCTCATGGACGAGGGCTGTCGGTTGCAGAGTGTGATTTGAACGCTCTTTGCGAAGATAGCTTCCCGCCAGCCGCCGAAGTTCGTCGTATATGTGCGGCAGTATCTGGTTGACGACGTCTTTATTACCGTCGGTCAATTCGATGAGCATCTGGGTGATCTCGTTGGGTTGTTGGCTGGTCATAATCGCGGCTTCGTTACGGGCCTTCGCGATTATATTCAATGGAGCGTTGCTTATCAACGCGCAGACTTTTTAATGCCAAGATACGAATTCCGGACCCGGCACGCGTTTACCGGTGAGAGACGAACTCTGACACCAGATCATATTTTCCGGAGGCAATAATGAAACAACAGTTCTTTCTGTTCGCGGCCATCATCTTGACGCTTGTGTCGTTCCAGTCAGCATTTGCGGATGTCAAGGTAAGATCCAAGCAGTCAATGGCCGGTCAAACGTATGAAAATACGACCTACGTAAAGGGCAAGCGTCAACGCACCGACGCGATGGGCGGCTCGATGGTCAACATAACGCAGTGTGACCTTCGGCGTGCGATCCAGATGAACCCATCAACAAAGACTTTTGTCGTTAATGAGTTCGGCGAGATCGAAACGACCGGTAACTCGCCGGTAAATACCAAAACAAATGTACCGGTCACAAAAGGCGGCCGAATTGTCACGACGATCAACATCAAAGACACCGGCGAGCGAAAGCAGATGTTCGGCTTTCAGGCACGAAGGCTGATCATTTCTATGGATACAAAGTCTTCGCCCGATGCCTGCAGCAAGACGAACAGCAGGATGGAAACCGACGGTTGGTATATCGATTTTGAACAGAATTTCGATTGCGGCCAAACCCTTGATCCGCGAAACTACGGAGCAAAGAACGGCGGCGGATGTCAGGACAAGTTTGAAATGGAGCAGACCGGTAGCGGCACGCGTGGCTTTCCGGTCTACGAAAAGATGACCATGTTCGACGAGAGCGGTAAAGAGGTCATGTCGATGCTCACCGAGGTCGTCGAACTCTCAAGGTCGCAGCTTGACGCGGCGCTTTTCGATGTCCCTGCCGATTATCGGGAAGTTTCCGACCCGTCACAGCTCTATGCGGCGGCGGCAACACCGCAGGCTACAAGAGGCAGCAATCTAACGCAGCCAACGGTCAGCGGAATGCAAAGCTCGATGCAGGTAACGAATGCTGCAGCTTCTGCTCCTGCTCCTCCGGTTCCGGCGAAACCCGCTGGTACGACACGGATCGGGTTAGCAACCGTAAAGACCGGGGCGGTCGGTGACCGTATTACTGCAGCAGAACTCGCGAATGCGGTGCAAAACACCCTTACGGCGTTCCTCAAAATGCCAAACGTCGAGGTCGTAGCGATCGATGCGAGGCTTGCTTCCGCACGCGAAGCAGAGGCTAAAGAAAAGGAATGCGACTTTGTGATCGATATCACGGCCTCGCATAAGAAAGGCGGCGGAGGATTCGGGAAGATGTTCGGATCAGCCCTCGGTTCGGCGATCGCCAGAACCGGGATCGGGCACACCGGAAGCACGGTCGGCAACATAGCTGGTCAGGTTGCCACCCAGGCTTTGATATCGGCGACGAGCGTTTCGTCAAATATCAAGTCCAAAGACGAGATCACGCTGGACTTGGATCTCAGCCGTGTAGGCGGCGGGCCGGCCCTCTCAAAGCAATTCAAGGTAAAGGCCAGATCCGACGGAGATGACATAATCTCGCAGGTAGTAGAACAGGCCGCACAATCGATCGCCGCCTCGATCGGAAGGTAGCTTCCCCGGCGAGCGATCGAAAACGCAGGTCACGGAAATGGCCGCCTGAACAGGCGGTCATTTTATCGCGCTCATCCCGCCGTCGACGTGAATGACCTGACCGGTGATCCACGATGACTGCCCGGTCAGCAGGAAAGCAGCGACAGAAGCAATATCATCGACGGTTCCGACTCGCTTCATCGGATGCCGTTCAACAGCCAATTCCTTCTTTTGCTCAGTATTCAGGAGCTTTTCAGCGAGCGATGTTTCGGTCAGCGACGGAGCAATACAGTTGACCCTTATATCAGGTGCAAATTCCGCAGCGAGAGAACGGGTCAGCCCCTCGATCGCTCCTTTTGACGCGGCGACCGAAGCATGAAACGGCATGCCGATCTTGACCGCGACCGTACTGAACAAAACGACGGATGAGGAATCGGATTCCTTAAGATTTGGAAGCAATGAACGAATGGCAGAAACAGCGCCGAAAAGGCTGACATTGAGATCATTTTGGAAATCGGTGTCGGTAAGCCGATGAAAGGGCTTGAGATTTATGGTTCCCGGCAGATAAGCCAAACCATCGACAGGCCCGTCAAACTTCGGTATCGAATCTGTCAGCGCATCAAATGTTATATGGTCAATGCCCGCGATGTTGGCAAGATCACCCGCAGTTCTGCTTAGAACCGAGACGTCGTTCCCATCGCTAGCCAGCCGCGAAGCAAGTTCATTTCCTATACCATAACTGCCGCCGATCAATACGAAACGTTTTGCCATAAGCTTCGGTTTCGAGGACCTGTGTTATTCAGATGCATCTTCACCAGACGATTCTGATAGAATTTCGAGCATCATTACGCGTTCGAAGGTAAGATCCCACGACTCAAATGCCACTAGAAGGAGCAAATAAAGTGATACCGAAAGAAACGATCGAGATCGCGTCAGCAGAACAGGCTGCACCGCCGGCTGCGAAATTAATGGACCTGGTTGGCGGAGCCTTTGTCTCACAGGCCATATACGTTGCGGCAAAATTGGGAATTGCCGATCTCTTGGCGGATGGGCCACGCTCGGCGGAGTTTCTCGCCGTTGCAACCTCGACGCATGAAAGATCGCTATATCGACTGCTGCGCAGTCTGACGAGCGTCGGCGTATTCACCGAGGTTGAGCCAAGGATCTACGGAAATTCGCCAATGTCGGAAACTCTACGGTCCGATCATCCTGCGTCGACGCGGGACGTGGCGATCTGGATGAATGAGGAAGAACACTGGCGTGTTTACGGCCATCTCCTTCACAGTGTGAAAACCGGAAAGCCGGCTTGGGATGTTGTTCACGGCGAACCGATCTTCCCTTATCTATTCAGTACGAACCGTGAGTTGGGCGATATTTTCAATCGCGCGATGACGTCATTTTCAAACCAGACGATCCCCGCTATCCTCGATGCATACGATTTTGCCGCTGCCGAGACCATCGCTGACATCGGAGGCGGATACGGACATCTTCTCGGCGCGATCTTAAAGGCAAATCCACAAGCGAATGGCGTGCTCTTCGATCTATCTGCCGTTGCAGCCGGGGCGCCGGCGATGTTCGAATCTTACGGGGTTGCGGAACGCGTTTCGATCGTTGAAGGCGATTTCAATCATTCGATACCGGTCTCGGCTGATGTTTATTTGCTGAAACACATCATCCATGATTGGTATGACGAGACCAACGAGAATATACTTCGGAATATCGGGGCTGCCATGCCTGAAAATGCCCGTATATTGATTATTGACGCCGTTTTGCCCGAAGATGATCTACCCCATTTCGGAAAGCTGCTCGACCTCGAAATGCTGATGTCACCCGGAGGTGTCGAGCGCACGGCAAGCGAATTTCAAGAACTCCTGAAGAATTCTGGATTCAGGCTGTCAAGGATCATTCCGACCTCAAGCCCGGTGAGCATCGTCGAGGCCGTCAAAGGGTAATGGGTGTAGCCCATTTGTACTATCATTTGTGAGTTGATCGGGAACCATCCGGATGTGGTTTGCCCTTGATCATGAAAGAGACAGAATTTTATGAAAAACCTACTAAATCTCTGCTTGGTTCTAACCGCACTTATCGCCGTGAACCTTGGGTGCACCGGTGACCGCAACGGGAATTCGGGGTCCGGGAACCAGGGCGCTTCGGGCAAGGCAAATGCGAAGGAAGCCAAACTCGATTCCTACACGATAAAAGGCATCAAGTTTGCGTATTACAAGATCCCTTCCGGCCTAAGTCGTGAAGACCTGATCAGAACGGCGCAAAAGATCCATGACGCCGAACCGGACACGCAGCTGATCCTGGTCGATGATGACTCGAAGGTCAAGGAGTATATCGCCTACGTCAAAGCGATCAGCGGTCAAGGCGATATCGATAAGGCACAGCTTCCGCAGGAGTGGGCGGACAAACACATTGTCGCGAACGTCCAGAAATACGCGAGCGGAAGGTTCGTGCTCTGTGAGAGTAACGGTTCGGTTGAGATCGCCGATCTGAAATAGCGGTTTCGATCATCAATTAATAGCTAAAGAAGAGGCTCACTGATGAGCCTCTTTTTTGTGACATTATTTCTTCGTTATTTTCGCGTATGAGCTTGAGACTCCAACACCGTGTCCGCGAGCGACATAGAAAATGATGAAAAGAAGAAGTCAGATCACCGCAAGCCTGGCATTGATCGCGACGATCGCGATCTCGATGCACTCCACGATCTCAGTGTTTGGCCAAACGCGCCGAGCACCAGCAGGTGCCGTTGCCGCAAACAAGCCGTCGCAGGCGTCGAAATGTTCGGGTGCCTGGACCGGAACGGTCAAATATACAAGAACTCAGGGAATGGCCAACAACAAGACGGTTGACCGTGTTTCGGGCCGCGGCAAGGACACGACCGACTTCGAGATGAAGTACGATTACAAGGCTCAGGTGACGGTGCTCGAGGATCCGTCGCGAAACGGATCGAGCATCGGCAGAGCGACCGTCGATCACAAATTTACGTCAAACGAGACCGTCAAAGCGGTCGAGAAGAATTCGTGCGACCGCGGGAAAACGTGGCGCGACATGACCGGCGTCTCGGAAACAAAGACCGAAACATCCGGCACTGGTTCGGTCGATGCGAACGTCTCTGTCGGCGTGAATCAGGACGGAACTTATACAGTAAGCGTCGGGTTACCGCCGATCCAGGGCCAGACCACTGGATCGCAGACGTCAAGCTACAGCGGCCAATGTTCACCAAAGGAAGGGAAATCCTTCACGATGCCCGCGACACCGACGTCGATCGAAGGCAATTCGCTCACCAGCGACGGCACCAATCGGGTAGATCCCAGCGACCCGAACAGGCTCAGCGGTTCTTACTCGCGAACCTGGCAGAACGTTACCGAAACGATAACCTGGAGCCTGCAAAAGTGCGGAGCACCGGTTCGTTTGACCGATCTGAAATTTGCCGATATGGTGTTTCCGAATTGGAACGAGTGGCGTGAATTGAATGAACAGACCGGTACTATCGACGGCAACCTCGTTAAGGTGACCGCAAAGGTACTGAATGCCTCAGGCGAGACCAAATACGCCGACGTGAATTTTCTAGAGACCTATAAAGGCGATAAATGGGACGGAGCGAAAGCCGACACTCCCATCAAAGACAGTTCCGTAAGCATTAGGCTAGAAGCCGGAGAAGAACGCGACGTCGAGATTTTATGGGATACGTCCGGATACGCATGGTATGACGACGGTCGGCCGCGGCTCGTTCAGCGGGTCAAGGCGGAGTTGACGGAAAACGGTAAAAAGACCGACGAAATGACAAAGAACGTCAAGGTCGCGCCAAAGCCTCTCGTGCTCATCCACGGCCTGTGGAGCAACTGGAAGGCTTGGGAAACTTGGCAGAATATCCTTACCACATCGCATTCATACGACTGGAAAGCGTTCCCGGTCGGCGAAAAGCCGGCCCATGGCGAAATGAATACCGGCGGCAGCTTCATGTCGACGCAGCCGACCAACACGATCGCCCAAAATGCCGAACAGGTCAAAAGCTATATCGAGTACGCACAGCGCGACCGAAATGCATGGCATGTTGATATCGTCGCACATTCCATGGGCGGCCTGATCGCACGCGATTATATCAACCGCTTGATGCCGATGAACGGACGCGATGGGCGCCCGCAGGTGTCAAGGCTCGTCATGCTTGGCACTCCGAACATGGGTTCACCGTGTGCCGATGTGATGAATACCGCGTTCGAGGTTCTCGGCAAAAAGGTTGAGGCGGTGAGACAGCTTCGGCAGGATGTGGTGGCCGAGTTCAATCGGACTACCGTGAACCGCAAGGGCGTAAAGTTCTCGGTACTCGCGGGCGACCCGCTGCCGACAATGTGCAAGACCCTGGTCTGGAACGATGGTGTCGTCCCTGTGCCGTCGGCGATCTGGCAGATCGCTGATAATGCAAAATCAAAAAGCCTGCACACTGATCTTACGGGGACTTCTGATTTTTCATCATTCGTAAAGCCGCGGCTCGCGATAGGACCGAAGGGAAACCATAATCCGGAGGTACCTCAGATTCCCGGTAACGGAACCACATCAGCGGCTTTGCTGGACAGCGGAAGCGACGAACTATTGTTGACGAGGACCCGTGGTGTAAGAGGGTTACCGGATGACGGGACCATGACTCCATTTGCCAGGGCAGCTGTGGTAGGCGGCCGTCAAAAGGTCGTGATCGAGTTGCCCGTCAGCGATTCGACAAATTTCGGCGTTACGTTCGTCGCACCTCAGGAGGTCTCGGTACGGCTCGTCGATGCCGATGGAACGATCGCCGGCGAGAGTCTCGCGACATCGTCGGAGGCACGCGGGCTGTTCCGTTCAATATTTGTCAATAAGCGGGTAAAAGGCGGAACGTGGAAATTAGTGGTCGAGAATACCGGCTCGCGGGAACTTGAGATAGTGATGACGACATGGGCCAATATCGGCTGACGGTGCGGTTATTCAGCATCACTCCTGTTTTCAAGAGGGCTCGGCCCGTTCATCTTTTCGATCAAGGCGAAATAGCGGGGGTCATCCCTGATGCTGTCCAGCTTTGGCTCGGTACAGTACCAAATCGTCCACGCGCTGAATTCGGATCGAGCGGCATCGAGATATTCGAATGCCGCATCTTTATCGCCCGCTGCTAATGACGCCATGCCGAGAAAGAACGGCGGTACATAATTCTCTGAAGCTCGTTGTTTCCACATCTCCAGCATTCTTATCAACTCATTTGTGGCACCCGCGGCCGCCAGAGCAAAACAGAGCGGGTGTAAGGTAAGCGGCGATCCCGGTTCTATCTCAGCAGCACGACGGGCATGGTGCAAAGCACTTTCGACGTCACCGATCTCGCAGAGGACATTGGCAAGCTGAAGATGGCTTTGCATGAACGTCGGACTGAGCTTTAGAAGTTCTTCGCCCTTTTCGCGGGCAAGATCGAACTCACGTGCCTGATAGTACGTCCATGCCGAAAGTACTTTTGGACGAAGTGAGAGCGGATCAAGCCTCTCAGCCTCGGCGAGTTCGCGTAGGCCTTCGTCGAATTGTTTCCGGGCCACGAGAACAGACGAGAGCCACTCGTGAGCGAGGGGATAATGTGCATTGAGCCCTATCGACCGTCGATAGAACTCTTCAGCACGATCCCATTGCTGCATGTTCGAGTAGTAAAGCCCCATTGCCGCATGTGCTTCACTCAGGTCGGGGTCGAGTTCGAGGGCCTTAGCGGCTGAATCGTGCATTTTCTCGAGACTCTCACCCGGCGATAGCAGTCCGTAGATCGAAGCCCACGCATAAAAGTCGGCAATACCCGCATGAGCCTGGGCGAAGCCGGGATCGATCTTGACCGCTCGGCTGAATGCCTGGATCGACTTTGGAAACGTATCCGGCCGAAACTGATTCCAGAAATAGCGACCCTGCAGATAAGCATCATACGCGGCTGAAGATCGGGTTCCCTGTTTTGCGAGCTGATCGAGGTCGTCGCCGGTCAATTGCGGGATCAAAGATCTCGTTACCTGCTCGGAGATGGTATCTTCGAGTTCGAGCACGTCTGCGAGGCTTTCGGTAAAGCTTGCGGACCAACGGACCGAACGCTCGTTAACATCAAGCAGCTGTGCGGTCACGACGATCTTTCCGCCGACGTGCCTAATGATGCCGTCGACGACGAATTCGACGGCGAGTTGGCGTCCAGCACTGAACGAATCTAGTTCGGCAGCCGCGAAGGGAAGGACCGAGCTCGTCGGACGAACCAGGAACTTTCGAACGTTCGAGAGGCGCATAGTAACCGCATCGGCGATCCCGATCGGTAGGTAGTCGTTGCTGTCTATGCCCGAAGCGCCGGCCGTGACCCGTTGAAAAGGAAGGACCGCGATCGAGCGGATTCTGCTGCCGGTAGTAGGATCTTCGGCGGCTTTACGGCCGGAACGGTGCGCGATCGGATTGTTGGTCTTATGCAGCAGGTCCGCGTAACGAGGATCGTCGCGCACCGCGTCGAGCTTTGGGTCGACGCCAAACCAGACCATCCATTCGTCGCGAGCCTCGATCGCCGAATTAAACCAATCGAACGCGGTGTCAAACTCTCCCGCCGCCACATGACACATCGCTATGAAATACGGCTTAACATATTTGGTCTTCGACGTTTCAAGCATTTTTGAGAGGATCGCGCTGACCGCGACCTGGTTTCCCTGGCTCGCATGCGCAAATGCAAGCAGGTGCCGCGGCAGGCCCGAGCCGCCCCATAATTCAGAACTTCGACGCAGTACGGTAACAGCTTCGTCATGCTCGCCGGCCGCGGTCAAACAGTTCCCCAGATGAAGCAGGCCCTGAGGGAAATCAGGCTGCATTTCGTTTGCTTTTCGTGCGGCTGCGACCGCTTCGTCAAAACGCCGTGCCTGATATAGCGTCCAGGCCGACATCAAGATCGAACGGGGTGAGACGGGATCTAATGATTCGGCACGCTTTATCTCATCAACTGCCTCGTCGAACCTTCCCTGCGAACAGAGTAGATTGGAATAACATTCGTGTGCGAACCCGTAATTCGGGTTGATATCCAATGCTTTGGTCACAAGATATTCGGCTTCGGGCCAATCCCAACCGTAAAGCAATTCAATGAATGCGGAAACGGCATAGGCCTCCGCCATCGATCCATCGATCTCGATAGCTTTTCGAACCGCACTCCGCGCTTCCGGAAATGCTTCGCGCCCCGGTATTTCACCAAAGATCGCTGACCAAATATAGAATTCTGCGAGGCCGATATATGGCAGCGAGTATTCGGGGTCGATCGCGATCGCCTGTTTGTATTCGCGGATCGCCTTCTGAAGATCAGAATCCGTGAATCTACTCCAGAAATACCGCCCTCGCAGATACGCTTCATAAGCAGCCGGCTTATTTGTTATTCTCCGTTCAAGGCGAACCTGTTCTTCGGACGTAAGTTCAGGAAGCAGCGAACGGGCAACCTGTTCGGAAAGTGAATCCTCGAGCACAAGGACGTCACCTGTCCTTTCGTCAAAAGCACGAGCCCAACGGGTCGATCCGCCATTAACGTCGAGCAGTTGAACCGAAACTCTGATACGATCGCCGGAAATGCGGACGTTACCGTCAAGTACATAATCAACGTCGAGTTTGCGGCCCGCATCGAACGGATCGGAACCAGAAAACGGAAGGATCGATGTCGTCGGCCGGACAACAAGCCGCTTGACGACACTCAACCGCGAAATGAGGGCATCGCTGAAGCCGATACCTACAAATTCGTCGCCTCCGTCACCGGTCGTCGAACTCAGAACATTAAAGGGAAGTATTGCGAGTCTCAGCTTGTCGTGACCATGCCTGTGTCGCGTAATGCGGCCAGGCTGGTAATGTTCGGCATTTACCGGCTTTCCTTCGAGATAATGAGTGATGTCATCTGCGAACTCGGCAGCCGTGGAATAGCGCTCGGCGGGCGATTTCCGAAGTGCTTTGAGCACTACGCGGTCAAGGTCGCCTTTTAACGCTCGCCGCAGCTCTGTCAGGTCGGTACGCCGCCGGTTGAGAATGTCGGCGATCGATGAAGGCCGGCCGTCGACCGGGATCAGACCTTCGCCGCGGTCGATCGAATCACTCGGTTCGAGCGGATATTCTGCCGTAATGATCTGTTTCGTTTTAGCGTCGTCGTTTCGGTGAATTATGTAAGGTCGATGGCCTGTAAGAAGTTCGTATAATATGACCCCAAGGCTGTAAATATCCGATGAAGGCCCAGTTTCTTCGCCTGAGATCTGTTCAGGCGACGCGTATTCGGGCGTCATGACGCGCAATTGTGTCGCGGTTGGCTCGTGGTCGGTCATTTCGGCGTCGGCCTCGAGCGCCTTTGCGATCCCGAAATCGAGCAGCTTTGGCCTACCCTCTGCACTGACGACTATATTTGAAGGTTTGAGATCGCGGTGGACGACGCGTATCTCATGTGCGGCCTGAACTGCCCAGCAGATCTGCCGAAAGATGAGAAGGCGTTCGCGGATCGCCAAGCGCTCAGAGTCACAATACGCGTATAGCGGACGCCCGGAGATATACTCCATTACAAAATATGGCGAACCACTCTCGGTCGAACCGCCGCCCAGAAAATAGGCAATGTTCGGGTGGTCTAAAGTTGCCAGGATCTGGCGCTCGCGTTTGAAGCGACGGAGAATGGCGTCCGTATCCATTCCGCGTTTTATCAACTTGATCGCGACGACCTGCTCAAATTCTCCGTCAACGCGGACAGCACGGTAAACAGCGCCCATTCCGCCTCGGCCGATCTCCTCGTCAAGAAGATAGGATCCGACGCGTTCGCCGATCATTGTGGATCCCAAATTGTCGTCCGCCAGCGGCATATTCGTGGGTTCGAGAGCGTGTCGGGGTAGAAACACAATTCTGCCACCAGTATCGATGCCGGTCAATCCGCTTTCCTAATGCGGGCGATGGAAGCGGTCGCTACGGGTTCTTGAGGCGTTCAAGAAGGCGTGTAAAGCGGGGTTCGCGTTTAAGAGATTCCAGCCGAGGGTCGACTTCCGCGAAATTGAACCCATGAGCACGCGATGATTCGGCTCGTTCGAGATGGTCGAGAGCTCGCTCTTTATCACCAAGCGCAAGATAGGCAAGGGCGGTCTCGTAGGCGTATACCGACGGGTTCGCCCGTATCTCGGGCGCGGCCGCGGCCGCCGCGAGCCGTGCGGCTGCCTCGGCATTTTCGGCTCCTGCACGTCCGACCTGGACGGCGATGATCTGCCACCCGGAATCGCCCTCGGATCCTCCGCTGTAATTGACTTCCTTTACGAACGTTGCCGCAGCCGCCGGTCGATCGCCCAAAACCGAATACGCCCACCGCTTGACTTTGAGGGCGGGCACGAAAGTCCTGTCGATTTCGAGCGTCTGATTTGCAGAGCTAATGGCACCCTGTACATCGCCAGTGTAGAAGTTCACGACTGCGATAGCCGAGAGGACCGCCAACGAGCGCGGATCGAGTGAACGGGCGGTCTCGATCTCTTGGCGAGCTTCAACGGTTTTTCCCGTTGCTGCGAGAAACAATGCGAACCAGTGATGAGCTTGCGACAAAGAGGGATTGACCTGCAGTGACCGCCTGAAATCCAATTCGGCTGCGTTACGGTCACGATCGGCGTAAAATTTGATATAGGCGTTGGTCGCATGAGCCTCAGCAAGCCCATCATCGATCGATAATGCCCGCGTCACCATTTCCTTGGCTCGTTGATATGCGTCCGGGGGCGGGTCGACATCGTAGAGGTTCAGGAGCGCGTAGGCGTCTGCCATTCCGACATAGGCCGGTGCGAAATTGACGTCAAGTTTGATGGCATTGCCGAACGTAGTAATAGCCTGACGAAGATCTGCCGATGTTCGGCGGGTCAGCTGGTATCGACCGATCAAGTAAAGTTCATATGCTTCTGGATCCTGGGTATAACTCTTTTCGACCTGAAGCCTCTCAAGCGGTTGGGGAATGATGCCCAATGAGTTCCATATTCGTTCGGCAAGTCGTGTCTGCATACCGAAAAGGTCTTCGTTGTCGGCGGCGAAATCCTCCTGCCACACCTGGCTTTCCGCCGCGGTATTGATAAGCGGGGCTGACAAGATGGTTCGCCCATCGTTCCGCAATAGACGGCCTTTTACAATGAATGAAGCACCGACGTCAGCGGCGATCTCTTTCGGCTCTGCGCTTCCCAATGCCCGGCCCGTATTCGCCGATAAAACCCGTAAACTGCGAATGTTCCCTAGTTTGTTCGTTAGAGCGTCGGCAAGGCCTACGCCGAGATTAAAATCTTCCGGCTCATCCGAAGAAAACGGAAGAACGACAAGGGTCGGGTTCTGATAACCGATCGGACGCAAAACCGGTGATCGAGGAGCAATAAATCTCGAAACGCCGATATAGCCAACTACTAATAATGCGATGATGCCGCCGATGGTGGCCGCCTGCCGCCAGCGGGCAGCCGGATGCGGCCATCTGCCGGTTTCGCCTTCACCGCTGTCGGTGATGCTCGTTTCATCGATCACCAAGGTCGTACGATCGTGGAGCCTCCGGACAGCGCGAGATCGACTACCGGTCGTCGCCTGATTCTTATCATTCGATCTATCTGAGTCGTAGATCGAAGAATAGTTTGCCTTGAAAGCGTTGTAACCGATCTTTTCGGCGATGGACCTAAATCGCGGCTCGTCGCGAAGCGGGTCGAATACCGGTTCAATGTGCATCCAATTAAGCCAGGGCTCTTTCATCTCGAATGCACGCTCAAGATGCGCGAGCGCATTTTCACGATCATCAAGGTACATGTATGCGAGGGCAAATCCGTAAGGCGAGACAAAACGATCCGCCGACAGATCTTTCAGCCGTTCGATCTTTTTAACAGCCGCTTCCTGCCGGCCGTCCGCAGCCAGGCACTCGGCCTCGGCAAGCATCGAAAATATCCCCTCGCCCATCAGTTCGTGGGCCCGTGAATTCTCCTTGAGCGCGAGATCGGTCTTTCCGATCAGGCGCTGGACCTTGCTAAGGCCGAAATGCCCAAAACTGTAATCGGGAAACTCAGCGATGACGCGCTGATAGTGGGCCTCGGCGTCGCTGTATCTTCGTGCGTAATAGAGTCCCCACGCGCGATTGTGGTGATTGAAAGGCGTAAGCGGATCGATCTCGATGCTTCGCCTTGCATATTCGAGGCCTTCGTCAAAACGACCTTCTGTAAAAAGGACGATCGAATACCAAACATATGCGCTCGCATTGCTGGGGTTAAGATCAAGGGCGGTCAAGAGATGGTGCTCGGCACGCGACCAATCGTATTCACCTGCGTGAAGCGAAAAGCCCAGACTTGCATGAGCCTCCGACAGGTGCGGATCGATCTCTACCGCTCGCGAAGCCGAGGCGATGGCCGGTTGGAAGCACTCCTGCGGAGGCAGAACGCCGATCATCCCGAGCCAATTGTAATAGTCTGCGATGCCGGCATGGGCGAGAGCGTAGCCTGGGTCGGCAGCGATCGCCTGATGAAAGCTTACGAATGCCTTTGCAAGGCCATCTTCGGTAAACGAGTTGAAGAAATATCGGCCCCGCATATAGTGTTCAAAGGCCTCAGGAACATCGGTACCGCGTTTTGCAAATTCTTCGAGTTCACTGCCGGTCAATTGAGGCAAAAGCGACTCGATCACCCGATTTGATAAAGTGTCCTCGAGAGTCAGGACGTCCGAAAGTGTTTCGTCGATCGAGGTCGCCCAAATTGCGGCATTCTCGGCGACGTCAAGCAGCTGAACGGTAACGCGAAGCCGGTCATTCGCCTTTTTAATGCTGCCATCGAGAATGTAATCGACCTTAAGCTCGGTGCCGGCTGCGATCGGATCGGTCGAGACTGAATCGAAGGCTATGATCGAACTCGTAGGCCTAACGACGAATCGCCTGACCTTGCTCAATCGCGTGATCAATGCGTCTGCGAGCCCGAGCCCTAGAAACCGGTCCTCGGTGTCGCCCGCATTGCCAAGATTGATGAATTTGAAGGGCAGAACGGCCACCGCCTTGCCGCTGTCCGAGGGCTTTCTGACCGTTCCCTTCGCGGCCTTTGGGCCGGGAACGAATCTCGGTGCGGTGACCGGAGCACCGTTCAGATGTCGGCCTATATCCTCAGAGAACTCTTCAACGCTCGAATATCGATCGGCCGGGTCTTTTGATAGAGCCTTCATTACGATGCTATCGATGTTGCCGCTAAGACCCGCGGTCAAAGTCGAAAGGTTTGACCGCCGAACATCAAGATACGATGAAGGGTTTTCGGTATATTGAGGGAGAAGATTGACTCTTTTTGAGAGGATGGCGCTTGGCGGTTCAGGCGTAACCTCGCAAACGACCTTCGTGACCTCATGCAAGGCTCGCCCGGCAAAGTTGTAGGGTCGATGGCCTGTTAACAGTTCATAAAGGAGAACTCCGAGCGAGTAGATATCGCTGGCGGGCGTGACGTCCATTCCTTCGACCTGTTCCGGACTAGCATAATCGGGCGTCATCATACGGAGCATGGACGCCGTCGGGTTGACCGATTCGTGTATCAGGTTTGGATCGAGGATCTTAGCGATGCCGAAATCAAGGAGTTTCGGAGTGCCGGCCGCATTGATCAGAATATTGCTCGGCTTGATGTCACGGTGAATTATCTGTCTCGAATGGGCGTATTGAATCGCCGAGCAGATCTTTCTGAAGAGCCTTAACCGCTCAGGAATACTAAGGCGCCGCGAATCGCAATAGTTGTACAGCGTCTCGCCTTCGATAAATTCCATTACGAAATAAGGAACACCGTCCACTGTAGTTCCACCGTCGAGCAGCCGGGCAATATTCGGATGTTCGAACGACGCGAGGATCTGGCGTTCGTGTCGAAAACGACGGACGATGAAGTCGGAGTCCATGCCACGCTTGATCACCTTTATCGCCGCCTTTTGCGTGAATTCGCCATCGGCCCGTTCGCCAAGGTAAACCGCACCCATACCGCCTCTACCGATCTCGCGAACTATTCGGAAGGCTCCGATCTGCTCACCTAAAAGTGAATCAACATCGTCTTTTTCGTTTCTGCTGCCGAGCGAGTCGGAGATCTCTTTTTTTACGTTTGTGTTGAGGAAACTGCTGTCGGTCCAGACCGGTGACTCGATAAAATCAGAGGCCGCATCGTCGCCCTCAAGCAGTCTTTCAACCTCCCGCCGCAAGAAAAGATCACCCTTGCAGCGTTCGTCCAAGAAACGCATGCGTTCCGCGGTGTTCAGGTCGACTGCCTCGGAAAATATCTCTTCAATGGCTTTCCACTGCTCTGGCAACATTTGCCCTCTATTATAACGAAAATCGCGCGCTAATCTATTCAGCGGTATTCGGCAATTCGAGGCGCGGAAAGAAAGGCCGGTTTGGTCAGCTATCTTGAGCAGCATTCCGACGTTAAAAATTGTTGACCACCGTCTCTATTTGTCGTAAACTTTGTTCTGGAGTCCTACCTTGTTCTCACCTCAATGCCCCCGAAACGAACGAAAATCAGCCTGGTTTACTTTGTCATTTGCACCCTTCTCCTCGTTGGGCTGGTTCCGCTTGTATTGACCGGCTGGTTTCTGTCGGAACGAAGCGGCCAGGAACTTCGGGCGGTCGAAAATCGCTATCAGATCCAGTTAGTTCAGGAAAAGGCGCGTCAGATCGAAATGTTCGGCCAGCGTCATTCGGACCTGGTTGTCGGATTGGCAACGGCATTTTCACTTGCCGGCGAGGGTGCCGTTTTCTCGTCTGCCAAGACCGACGCAAAACTGGAGGCCACGCTGCGGGAAAACCCAGACCTTCTAGCTCTCTACGTCAGTCCGTCAAGCGCCGAACCGCTTTCGCTTTATCGTCCCGGCAATATCGGACGGGAAGAGATACAAACGATCGCAACGCAGATACTGGACGGCCTGTCCGATCAGAAGATCCTGATCAGCGAGCCGAAGGTTATCGGTTCTGCGAAAGAATCTGTAATGGCGATGGCCTCGCCGATAATCGTGGACGGAACAAAGATCGGATCGGTTACGGCGATCGTTTCACTTCGCGAGATCTCGAGACGAGTAGTCGGTTCAAATGCGATGACCGAGAGTGATCTATGGAAATCCGGGCTTCCGATCATTTATGTGGTCGATCAATCCGGTCGAACCGTATTTCATCCGGACCCGGCATTGGTTCGTGACCAAAGATCGCTTACCGAACTCCGTATCGTTGACGAATGGCAGCAGTCGAATCATCAGATCCAGTCCGGACTGGTGCCTTTTTCGGCGAGCTTCGACGACGTTACGCACGATATGATCGGGGCCTATTCGACTGTGAACATCGCGAACCAAACCAAGTTCGGCGTCATCACTATGCAGGACGAAGCAAAGGCACTTGCATCTGTAGGCGAAATGCGGACGCAGACATGGCTTATCAGCCTTCTCTTTGCACTTCTGGCGCTGTTGATCGGCTCATTCGCAGCTCGTTCTTTGACCTCGCCGATCCTGAAACTATCTTCAGCCGCCGAGCGGATCGCTGCAGGCGACCTTTCAACCCGCGTCGAATCGAGAAATATAACCGAGATCGGAACCCTCGGCGAATCGTTCAATACGATGAGCGATCGGCTCGAGCAGTATATCGAAAGCCTGGCAAAGGCCGCCCGCGAAAACCGCGAGCTCTTTGTCGGTACGGTCAAGGCGCTCGCGGCCGCAATTGACGGCAAGGACAAATATACGCGCGGCCACTCAGAACGCGTCGCGAGAATATCGGTAGCGATCGGAAAACAATTGGGAATGGGTGAAGAGGAACTAGAAACGCTCAGGATAAGCGCATTGCTTCACGACGTCGGCAAGATCGCCATCGACGACAGTATTCTCAAAAAGCCGGCTGCATTGACCAAAGAAGAATTCGAGATAATGAAGACCCATCCGGTAAAGGGTTACAAGATCATGTCGCAGATACCGGCAATGAAGGACTTCCTGCCCGGGATGTATATGCATCACGAGATGGTCAACGGTCAGGGATATCCGCAGGGCCTGAAAGACGCCGAGATACCGCTTCAGGCAAAGATCGTATCTGTTGCGGACACCTTCGATGCAATGACGATCGATCGGCCATATTCGAAGGGTATGCTGCTGCCGGAAGCATTGGACAAGATCCAGGAACTCGTCGGCACACGGTACGACCAGAGCGTCGTCACGGCGCTTGTAAAAGGCTGCGAGTCTGGCGAGATCGGGCGAGGGGTGGTCCAGTTCATAGCAAACGCACAAAGCGGAACCGAAAAACAGATCAATGTAGGGGTGGCCCGTTCGCTTGAGAGTTCACCGGCCGCCGACGACCTACTCGATATCCCGCCTTTGTCCGTCCATCCGAATGAGCGAGCAAATTCAAACAGAGATATGGCAGGTTGAGGTCGCCGGAAAGATCTACGAGGCGCCGTTTACCGAATTATCCGAATGGATCGGCGAAGGATCGCTGCAGCCTGAGGATAAGGTCCGCCGCGGAAATCTGCGTTGGATCGAAGCCCGGCGCGTTCCGGCTTTGATCCCATTTTTCAATGCAAAGGCCGCGGGCAGGACGCCGTCAGTGGTTGTAAGCACATCATCAACGGCCCAGGCAAGCGAAGAAGTTGCGGCCCATCAGATTCATCGAAATGAACCAGCATTGACCGCGGTCGTTGAAACGGCAAGCGTCTCGCCTGACCCCCGGGCCGCGATCCAAAATGGTTCTCCCGATCCGACGGTTTGCTCGCGTCACCGTGATGCACCAGCGACATACGTCTGCGGCGGCTGCAGCAATTCTTACTGCAAGGCGTGTCCAAATTCCTACGGAGGCACGGTAAAAATATGCCCAGATTGCGGACAGCTATGCGATCAGATCGATAGCGCACCTTCCAGCGATCGGAAAACTCACGCCACGTCGGCCGGAATGGATCAGCCTTTCGGAATGACCGATTTTGCGTATGCGATCGCTTTTCCGTTTGGGTTTCGTGCAAGTCTGATCATGGGCGGTATTATGTACATGTTTTTCACGCTCGGCCAGTCGGCGTGGGGAATCGGCGGCATAATGCTCTCGGCTGCGTCTCTCATCTGTTTGATGTTCGCGAATACTCTCACCTTCGGTGTGCTGTCAAATACGATCGATAATTTTACTCGCGGTCAGCTCGCAGCGGATTTTATGCCGAGCTTCGATGAGTTTTCGATCTGGGATGACGTTGTTCATCCGTTCTTTTTAAGCATTGCTGCCTACCTCGTGTCATTCGGACCGTTCTTTGCTACTGCGATCATCGGAGTCTATCTGGTCCTGAGTGCGGTTTCGTCGCACGTCGAATCGATACAGGCCGATCTGCAGCGAATTCCAGGGACGCCGTATTACGCCGGACGCGAACCGGACGTTCAATCTGAAGAAGTCCGAAGGGTTTTGGAGGAGCGCGTCCAGCGAAGAGCGGACGAACTAGATAGGGTGAGCCGTAATGCCGAAAGCGGAACTCAACCGATCACATCGGAACCAGAAAGCACATTTGAAGGCATCGCGCCGACAAATATCGACCAGGATACGCTCGATCAGGAAGAATTGTGGCGCTCGGTTCAGGACGCGCGCCGAGAGCAGATCGAAGCGATAGCAGGAAAGACGCCCGAAGAAGAACAAATAGAGTTTCAGGCCATGGTCAGCGGCTTTCTCAAATTAGCGGCACCGCTCGTGGTGATAGGAGCGATCGCATTCCTTTGGGGTGCTTTTTTCTTTCCCGCTGCATGTGCAGTTGCCGGATATACACGATCGTTCATGGCAACGATAAATCCATTGGTCGGGCTCGATACGATCAGACGGCTCGGGCTCGATTATATTAAGGTCCTCTTGATGGGCCTGGTCATCGTGATCGCCGCTTCTTTCGTAAGCGGCCTGTTTGCTGCGGTCTTTTCGCCATTTGCGATGCCGGGGATCGGCAACCTGCCGGCCAAGGCGTTTGCAGCCCTTTTCGGGTTCTATTTCAGCGTTGTGTTCTCGTGCATATTAGGCCTAATGCTCTTCAAAGCCTCGGGCCGTCTCAAGCTTCCGAGATAATTCAACTCACATCATCAAAGGTCGAATAATATCGCACGTTGTTGGTCGTGCGATATTTTTCTATAATTAGGGTTTTGCCGATGCAGAGCGTGCTCGGACAATAGATGTATGGCATTTTTCTGGAAGCGAAAGAAGGACGATGGCTTTTCGTCATCAGTGTTAGGACTCGACCGATCGATCGAGGAACTAAAGGCACAAGAGGCGGCCGTCGAACGGGAGCTTGGGGTCCGGTTCTCAAATGCCATTTCGAAGACCCGCGATTCAATAAACACAAGGCTTGACACGATCTTCGAAGGCCGTAAACAGATCGACGACGTTCTTCTGGACGAGCTCGAGGAAATGCTCATATCGACCGATATAGGCGTGCAGACGACGCTCAAGGTGCTGGAGGCCGTGAGAACCGGCGTGTCTCGCAAAGAGATAAACGACATCGCCGCATTGAAGGCCGTGATGAAGTCAGAATTGCTCGATATCCTTAAGCATTCGACCGAACACGGTGTTGCCTCAGAGACGGCTGTCGACGATACCATCAAGCCTTACGTGTTGATGGTCGTCGGCGTGAACGGTGTTGGGAAAACAACGACGATCGGGAAATTGTCGCAACGGATCAAAGACGAAGGTAACGACGTCCTCATATGTGCTGCCGATACATTCAGGGCCGCTGCGTCCGATCAGCTTGAGATCTGGGCGGAACGGGCAGGTGTTCCGATAGTGCAGCAAAAACAGGGGACGGATCCGGCGGCTGTGCTATTCGATGCATTGCAGTCGGCAAAGGCCAGGAATTCTGACGTTTTGATCGTTGACACCGCGGGCCGTTTGCACAATAAGGCGAACCTTATGGCGGAGCTCGAGAAAATGAAAAGGATCGCCGGTCGGGAAGTAGTAGGTGCACCGCACGAGACGCTTTTGGTGATCGATGCCGTAACCGGGCAGAATGGGCTAGAACAGGCACGACAGTTTACCAAGGTCGCGGATGTTACCGGCATCGTGCTTACAAAACTCGACGGAACTGCAAAGGGCGGTATTGCGATCGCGATCGCGAAGGAGCTTAATCTGCCGATAAGGTATGTCGGCATCGGCGAACAGGTGACCGATTTGACGGTCTTTGATGCCGAGAATTACGTGAACAGCCTGTTTAGTTGATTACAGCGGTCCGACGCTTGAATGCTGGAAAAGCAAATTGATCGATCAAACCACAATCGACATTGAGATGACCGAACGCGCCCTTGAACTTGCGCGGGCCGGTGCGGGACAGGTCTCTCCTAATCCGCTTGTTGGCTGTGTCATCGTCTCTGCAGCCGGACAGGTCGTCGGCGAGGGTACGTACATCAAAGAGAACATCGTTCACGCGGAGGTCATCGCCCTTGAACAGGCCGGCGAGCAAGCAAAGGGCGGAACAGCGTACGTTTCACTCGAGCCGCACGATCACTTCGGAAAAACGCCTCCGTGCACTGAAGCCTTGATCAACGCCGGTATCCGCCGCGTCGTTTGCCCGATCGACGACCCAAATCCGCTGGTATCCGGGCGGGGATTCGAACGACTTAAGAACGCCGGTGTCGAAGTCGTCAAAGGGATCGGCTCTACACAAGCGTCTCTGGTGAACGAGAAGTTCATTCACTGGCACAAAGCACAACGGCCGTTCGTCCATTTGAAGCTTGCGATATCGCTCGATGGTAGGATCTCGGTCGACGGGAGCGTGTCTACTGCACTATCCGGAGAAGCGGGCAGAAACAGAGTTCAGGAAATAAGGCACGAACACGACGCGATCCTCGTCGGCGCCGCGACCGTCGCGATAGACGACCCGAATCTTACCGACCGAAGCTTGCGCAAACGAAGACGCCCTCTTGTCCGGATCGTCCTGGATAACCGTTTACAGACACCCCTTGAATCCAAATTAGTTCGAACCGCAAAGGAAATTCCGACGATGATCTTCACGAATAGCGGAGACGAGAGACTGATCGGAACGCTGACGGGAATGGGTGTCGACGTAGTTCGATCTGACATGGGCGGCCGGGATATCGGGGCCGTGCTTGGCGAACTTCGCAAGCGCGAAATTCAAAGCGTTCTGGTCGAAGGCGGGTCTGAGGTCGCCGGCTCGTTTGTCGATTCCGGTTTAGTCGACAAGTTCACTTTCATCATCTCGCCCATGATCATCGGCGGCCGATCAGCTCCTGTTGCGATAGGCGGCGCCGGGCCCGCGAACGTTCACGAGGCCTTGAGACTTGCGAACGTGACCCATACGTTGCACGGCAGCGATCTGGAGATAACCGGGTATCCGCAAGAAAAAGACACCGGCGCATAATGCTCCGATGTCTTACCTAAGAAGCAAATACTCTGATCAATATCAGCTCGACTGCATGAAGCCGAGGTCGGTCGTGGTAAAATTCTGCAGGTTCGGGAACACGTAGTCCATGTCGCCTGGCTCCAGGCCGAACCAGCGAGCCAGCGTCGCGGCATATTGCTCGACCGACGTCGTCGGTATCCAACGGCCCCGAGCGGCCGAATTCGTGTCGGCATCGTCCGGGCCATTCTGAACCAGCGTCGGGAATGGCGTTCCGTTGCTGGTGTTGTTTCCGTAGAAGTCGCCACCATTGACCGCACCGCCGAGTACGAATGCATGATTGCCCCAGGCGTGGTCGCTGCCAACGTTGCTTCCCGATGAGGCGGGGTTGAATGTTCGGTTGAAGTCCGTAAGCGTGAACTGGGTCACCTTATCAGCGATTCCCTGAGCCGCCATTTCGTCATAAAAAGCACGCATGGCCTGGCTTAACTGCATTAACAATGCGTTCTGCGCTCCCAACTGTCCCGAATGCGTGTCATATCCGTCCATTGAGCAGTAGAAGATCTGACGGTTTATCCCAACGGTCGTTCTCGACTTTATCAGCCTCGCGATCTGCTTCAACTGATTTCCAAAATCTGTGTTCGGGAAGACGGCTGTCACTTCTGAACCGTTGTTCAGACTTTGGCTTATTCTTATCGCCTCGCGATGTATCTCGTTCGAAGCAGCGATGATATCGCTCCCTTCTGTCAATAGATTACCGGCGTTCAGCGCCGCGAGTCGGGCATTTGCGATCGGCGTTCCATTATAGCCCGTGAGCGAAAGGACGGTGCTGAGCGGCGTCGGGGCGGGCGCAAGAGCGAGCGGTTGGGTGTCTTCACCAACCGTAAAAAGCCGCGTGCCCGCGAGCGAACTGACCGTCGGTATAAGCCGATTGGGATTGGCGGGGATCGTAATCCGGTCCGAAATGCGGCCACCCCAGCCCGAGAGCATCACTATATCCGCGCTGGCGTTGTGGTGCTGATTCGTTTGATCGGAATGAGAGAAAAGCTGCCTTGGCCGCGGCAAACCGTCGATATACTGCTGCCGTGTAAGCGGTTGGACGAGCGTGCCGACGTTCGTGACCACGGCAAGCCGTCCGGTACCATAGAGCGGATGGATGCCCGGATTGACCCCGCCGTTGACGGTTCCGAGAGCCGGATGGAGTCCATACTGCAATCCGCCGATCCGCGGGACCGTCATCGGCAGCAAAGTGCTCTGACTAAGCGCCAGCCCTTGAGAGCCGCGTGCGGCGCTGTATGCCGAATAGTTGCTGACGCCGGCGTCATTGTGTATCGGCACGACCATATTATTCCCGTCGTTCCCGCCGTTGAGGTAGATGCAGACCAAAGCCCGGTAGTCCGCTGGGACGACCGAGCCTGGCCGCGATCCTTTTGCCTGTGCGTAGGTGTTGATCAGGCCAAAATAGTCGGGCCGCATCGCGAGGGTCGCCATCGACAATCCACAGGCGGTGCCTCGAAGGAACTTGCGTCGTGATTCATTCATAACGTTCACCTCTGGATCTGGTACTGCGATGAGGCAGCGATAAGGTAGATTGCGGTTCTGACCCGCAAAGGGTGATTGGTTTCGGGAACAGCCTGAATGGCGTTGAGTATCGCGCTTCGGTGTCCATCAGAGATCGCACTGTGGAGCATCTTTCGGTTAAGGATGTCGAGCAATAGTGATCCGCTGGCATCGTCCTGCGAGAACGGCAAGTACTCGCTGATATCGAGCGACGTTCCGCGAAGAGAATCGGTCGCATTCGCAGTGAGTCCCTCAAAAACGAACGTATGAAGGAAATTTGTACGAGCGACGGCTCGACCGGTGTTCAGTATCTCGAACTCAGGAGCAAGGATCGTGGTCCCCGGTATCACGTAATCAGGCGAGAAGTAGTTGAATACCGTCGGTGAATAAAACGGGTGCTGCCCGAGCTTTGCGGCATGGCTTGCCAATGCTCCGTCGCTGATATTCTCGCCGCTAAAGTCCCGAGCCGGAAAGATGCGGCCGAGATTTGTGATCAATTGGACAGGTTCGCGAAGCTTGCCATAGCGCGGTGCGGTCTTCATATCGCCGCGAGCCTCAGGATCGAGCAATATTGCCCTGATCACCGTGGGCATGTCACCTCGGACGCCATTGCCGTTATCGTTGAATTTCATTGCGACCCGTTCGATATAAGCAGGTGACGGATCGCTTGTCACGAGGTGCTGGATAAGAAGCTTTCCAATAAAGGGTCCGACATTAGGATGATGAAATATATTGTCCAACGCCGCCCTTAAGGAGTTTTCGGCATAAAGCCTCGTTTGCTCGGGCGTTGTGCAGTCAGTACATTCGCTGATCGAGGTGACAGACGCGCCTGGATAATCGAGAAGGGTCTTCGCCGTCAGATCGTGATTCCCCGGAACGACGATCATCGGATCCTTGTAATTGACGATGCCGGGTCGCGAATTCTCACAGGTGATGTTGCAGAATGTCCAACCTGTGAAGACTTTCGTAAAGTTGTTAACGTCATCCTGATCGTAGGTCTCTATCGGGTTGCCGTTATTGTCGAGCTGAACGGTGCCGTCGAGGTTTAGCTTGTACAATCCGATCGAAAACAACTGAAGGATCTCGCGCGGATAGTTTTCGTTGGGATTCGTTCTTGTACTGCGGGCCATATCGAGATAGTGGCCCATCGCCGGATTTAAGGTTGCGGCTTCCATCAGAGATCGGTAATTTCCGAACGCATTGTCGCCGAGCATTTTGTAGTAGGCGATCTGGTGACTTGCCTGTTGAACGCCGACACCGGACGTGACCCATATCTGACTCAACGCCCATGCTACACGATGCCGCAGCTGCGCCTCGCCGTACATTGCTTCGAGGAAAAACCACTTCTGCAGGGGCATCATCGTGTAATGTTCTCGGTAACACGCGGGGTGTGACGCGGCTGTGCAATTGCTCGGAGGCGTCGTCGGCATCTGCGTTATATTCGGGTACGGCGATGACGGATAAGGTGCTTCGAATTGCTCGGCCAGCCAGGTCCGTAAGCCGATCCGGCGCAAACGCGAGTCAAGCAGTGACGACGGCCCGAACGTCGCCTGTTCAAGAAAGCGCTTTCGGTCGCCGGACCACCGATAGCCGCCAGCGGCGTCCGACACATTCGAAAATTGGGACGCAGACGCAAGGTCGCTCGGTAGATCGATCGGGCGATCGCCTTTACCGACATTGATCTTTACGACGTTGCTCATCAATCCACGCCAAGTCAGATAGACCAACGATTCGCCGTCCGCAGACGGCTGACCGCGAAAGCCATGCCGATCGAAAATACGAACGCTAAGCGCCAAAGTATCTTTGTTGTAACTCGAGAGATCGGTGTTTTGGAGTTCGAACGTTTTGCCGCTTTTTTGCCGCAAGAACACCCGGAACGAGTTTTGCCCCTCGAACGGCATCAATTCCAATCCTTTCAATAAGAGGGTCATCGTCGAACCCGGCTCAACACGGGTCGTTTGACGCCGGTCAACGATCTCGCGCCCAGCCGATCGACGGTTCGATTTGATCGCGATGACCATTGGCGCCGAAGAATTAGGGTCGGGATCGGCCTGACCAGAAATATTGACTGTAATGGCAAGCGCAGCAATTACTGCAGGCAGCGAGCGAAGAATTTTGCGCATACTCGGACTCCGGGGCAAAGTACGTGATGGACAGAAACGAAAACGACGCGAAAAAGACAACTCTCCCTGTATAGTTTATATTTACGGGAAAATCAAGATTTGTTTTTGTAAATGGGTTGCGGCTGCGGATCAGATGAAGGGCTCGAAACATACAGCGAAGCGGGCCAAAAAGAGTCTGGGACAGAACTTTTTGGTTGACGAGACGATCATCGAACGGATCGTGGATGCTCTCGAAATTGACGCCGGCGATCGCGTCATCGAGATCGGCCCAGGCCGCGGTGCGCTCACGGATCGCCTTGTCGATTCCGATGCAACGGTAGCGGCGATCGAATTGGACCGTGATCTGATAGGGCCTTTAAGAGAACGATATGCGGGAAATAGTGCGGTACAGATCCTTGAGCAGGACGCTCTGACCGTGAAATACGGTGACGTGTGGGAGCGGAATACGGTTTCCCGGGCCAAGCTGGTTGCTAACCTTCCATACTATATCTCTACACCGATCCTTCAGGTGCTTGCCGATCAGCGTTCGGCGTTTTCCCGACTGGTTTTGATGTTTCAACGTGAAGTTGCCGAACGGATCGCAGCAGACCCGGGCTCATCGGCTCGAGGCTTTATGACCGTACTCGTTGAAGCCGCGTTCGAAGTAGAGCACCTGTTTGACGTGTCGCCAACGGCATTCGAACCAATGCCGAAGGTTTGGAGTTCAGTGATTCGCCTGATCCCCAAAAGTTCAATTGATGTAAACGGGCATTTGTTTCGAACGATCGTATCGGCGGGCTTTGTGCAGAAGCGAAAAACGATCCTCAATAACCTGAAGTTATATTCAAAGGACGCATCTACGTTATTGGAGTCCGCGCAGATCGAATCCGGCCGCCGAGCCGAGACACTTTCGCTCGAAGAATGGATCAGGCTTTCAAACGCATTTGAGAAACACCAAATGCGATAGGGCAGGTCCCGGTATCACGGGACGTTCGATGCTGGTACCGAAAGGTCAGAACTTACCCCAAACTGCTGTATCCTAACGCTTCCCGTGCCGTAAGAATAAACAAACCATGTTCCGACGTCAGGACGATAGATGCCGAGATCCGATATCCCATCGCCGTCGTAATCCCCGGGCGAAGGCGTATCGTTACTCAATCCGAATTGCACCGACGAATACGATCGATCCGAGCTCTTCAATAGATGCCAGACACCATTTCCGGGCCGCCATACCGCGATGTCTGAGCGGCCGTCACCGTCATAATCACCAATCACTGGTTTATCGTCTGGCAGGCCGAACTGTATCGCCATGAATCCGTCCTGGCTTCGCTGAACGTACCAAACTCCATCGCGGTAGACCGCGAGGTCAAAGCGCCCGTCACCGTCATAATCCGCAGCAACGGCTTTGTCGGCAGGCAGCCCGAATTGAGCCGCTCTAAACCCGTCCCTACTGCCCAGGATGTACCACGTCCGGTCGTTCGGCCGAAAGACAGCAAGATCGGAGCTTCCGTCGCCGTCATAATCGCCGGGCTGCGGAATATCGCCCGCAAGCCCGAATTGCAAAGCCGCGAAGCCCGCCGTAGAGCGAAGTAGATACCAGATTCCGTCACGAAAAACTGCGTGATCGGTTCGGCCGTCGCCATCAAAATCGCCCGGAGTAAGGCGGTCGGTCGAAAGTCCGAAGTTGACAATGCTCACCAAATTATCGGAACTGCGAAAAACATACCAATTTCCCTCGATAGGGCGATATACCGAAATATCGGTCTTGCGGTCGCCGTCGAAATCGACGTATTGCGGCACAACCACGGAGCTCGAATCACCAAAAAGTTTGAAGGTCAACAACCGTGAGACAGCCAATCCATTTTGGGCTGCCGGATCAGGGACGTACCACCTGCCGTAAAAGGTTCGGCCAGCAAGCGCTCGCGTCGAAGGAAGAGAGATGTTAACTGAAGCATAACCGCGTCCGTTCGATGCTGTTTCCAATGGAGCGGTGACACGCGAAAACGTTCCGTACGGGGGAACCGTGCCAGAATTTCCGGGATCCGAGCCGCTTATGACCAGTGTCGCTTCCGAGCCTGGCAGAGCATTCGATAGAGAGACAATAAAGTTGGGGTTGCCCAAAAGCGGCGGTGAGATCGCGTGAATCTCAGGCACCAGAGCATCTGTCCCGACGGTTCCGGTTCCGCTGATCGTTGGTACCCGGTCAGATTCGGTGTACAGGGCGGGCCGAGCGAACTTTCCCGTTTCGTTCGCGACCCGTGTGTCAGTTAACGGCCTTTTCAGGAATGCGACGAGGTCGGCCTTCTGCCCGGCCGTAAGGTTTCGCGGTTGAACCAGGTTCGAGGGGAAGTTCGGCGCATTTGGAAAATCGCCGCCGCGGTCATAAAAGTCGACAACCTGTTCGAGGGTCTCGAAACGACCGTTATGCATATAAGGCGCGCGCAATTCAACGTTTCTGAGGCTCGGCACTCGAAACTCGGCGATATTCAGCGGATTCCCCGTTACTTGAAAGCGCCCAGTATCTTCGTTTTGCGGCCGGATCCCGATATTTATGAAAGCGTTGTTGGTAAAATTCGTTCCGGCGTGGCAGACATTGCAGCTCACCTGATTGAATACACCGCGTCCTCGCTGTTCCTGAGCTGTCAGCGGTTGAATTCCGCCAGCGGCCCGATCGAACGGGGTCTGATCGGAAAATAAGGTGCGTTGGTAGGTCGCGATGGCCATAGCAATGCGAACCGGCGTGACGCCGGGCGATCCGAACGCCTCAAGAAATAGGTCCGGGTAGCTGCGGCCGCCGATCCATTCGTTCAGATCGGCGGGCACCTGCGGCGAAAGAACCAGGGGCTTTGATCCAGAAATACGCTCTGCGACATTTACCCAATCGCGGCCCGTATGTCCCATTTCGACACCGCTTGTCGGAGGTTCGATCGACTGGCTTTCGAGGGCCCCGCCGGCGTTGATGACGATAGTATTCGTTAGCGGATCACGAAACGTCGGTGTCGCGCGTCCGTCCCAAAAAAGTGTCGGAGAATACGCGGCATTTATGGTCGAATTCGCTTTCCTGGCCGTAACCTGTTCGTCGATTCCATAGATCGAAGACCACTGGAACGTTCCGTCGGGCCTCGTGATCGGCACGCCGGGAGATGCAAGGATGTCGTCGGGATTATTGAAAACCCCATCCGGGCCCGGATTCCTCGACGCCAAATTCGCTGCCAGCGTCCGCGGGTCAGAACCACCCCTTGAAGTAATATGACACGTTCCGCACGAGACCGTTCGTGTGGACGAAAGCTGCTCGTCCCAGAACAAGGCTTTCCCGAGTTCGATCTTTGCTGCCGTAACCTGATTTGCCGGCGGCATCGGCGGCGGCTCCTGCGGCGGAACCGGCCCCTGCGGGCTGCCGATCGCACGAATCCCCTGCGTCGATGCACTGGTACCTCCGATCAGAGCTCCGTTTTCAGACCTCACCCAGTAGAAGAAGGTCTGGCCGGCAACGGCGTCGCTATCAAAGAAGGAGTTTGCTGGGGTCGAGCCGATTTCAGTTGCGGTTGAGAGATCATTTACCGTATTCCGGAAAATACGGTATACGGCTGCGCCTCTTACCGTACTCCATTCAAGGCCGATCTTTGACGCATAAACATTATCGGTTGCGCTGACATTAGACGGTGCATTCAATGAACCCGAACCGGTTTGAGCATCAACGACCCGAGCGACATTGACAGAGACATGTATCGACGCCGCGATCGAAAAAATAAGGATGACCGCTGATTTAACGATGATGGATCGACGCGCAAAGGTGGACATAAGCAAGCAGAAGCCGTCTCAGAAAACTCTCAATATGACGCAGCTACCGGTAATTTGGTCGATTTTATAACAGAATTGTAGAGATTTCACATTTTCTGATTGCCGATGACCAACAACGGCCCATGACAGGCCGATACGGATGAACCGGGCGGACGGACAGATGTGATATCATTTTCGTTTGATATTCAGAGGGAACGAGGCACAAACAGCTTGTCTAAGATCGAAATAATTCCGCTCGGCGGTATCGGCGAGTTCGGAATGAACTGCATGGGTATACGTTATGGCGACGAGATGATCGTCGTTGACGCCGGTATGGGTTTCCCGGAAGAGACCCCTTTCGGTGTCGATATCTCGATCCCGAATTTCGATTTTCTTGAAGAGTATCGCGACGACCTGACGGCGTTGATACTCACTCATGGCCACGAAGACCATATCGGGGCGCTTGCCTATATCCTTCGCAAGTTCAACCTTCCGGTCTATGCATCGCGGTTTACGCATGCCCTCGCCGAAAAGCGGCTCGAGGAGTTCAAAATGCTCGACGACGTTCTGCTTCATCGCGTTACGGCAGGCGATAAGATCGAAGTGGGCAATTTTCAGATCGAGTTCATACATGCATCGCATTCTTTGGTCGATTGTTTTTCGCTTGCGATAACGACGCCGATCGGCACGGTGATCCATACCGGCGACTACAAGATCGATGATACGCCGGTCATCGGTCGGCCGTACGATCTAAAGACGCTGAATCGCATCGGCGACGAAGGTGTGCTCGCGCTGCTCGGAGATTCTACAAATGCCACAGTTCCCGGCCGCACACCGTCGGAACAAGCCGTGATCCCGGCGTTTCGTGAGATCTTTGAGGAGACCGAAGGCCGGCTGTTCGTTGCGACCTTCTCGTCATCGCTTCACCGACTACAGATTGTCTTTGATGTTGCCCATGAGTACGGACGAAAGGTCTGTGTTCTTGGGCGATCGATGATGAAGAACGTCGAGATCGCCGAAGAACAGGGGCTTTTGAAGATCGGTCATGGAACGAAGATCGATCTTAGCGACGCCCGCGCGCTCGATGACGACGAGATATGTTATCTGGTCACAGGGTCTCAGGGAGAAACGCGTGCCGCATTGTGGAATATCGCTACGTCAACCTACAAGGGGATGCAGATCGAAAAAGGTGATACGGTCGTGCTCTCAGCAAGGATAATCCCAGGTAACGAGAAGAGCATCAGCCGCTTGATAGGACATCTCTATAAACGCGGTGCCAACATAATCGAAGAACGCAGAAGGCTCGTTCATGTTTCCGGCCATGCCTCTCAGGAAGATATCAGGATAATGGTTGAGGCGGCACGCCCACGCTATGTGATTCCTATCCATGGCGAGTATCGAATGCTGTTTCGCCACAAGGAGTTCGTAAAAAACCACATTCCGGGCTATACGGATGAGAATATCGTCCTTATCGAGAACGGGGATGTCCTCGAACTCGATGAATACGGCGCAAGAGTGATCGCAAATCACGAGCTTCATAAGACCTTCATTGATGAAGAATCGCTGGGCGAGATCGAATACGATGTTGTGCGCGAGCGAAAGAAATTGGCTTACGGCGGAGCGGTTTCGCTGGTCGTTACGGTCAGCAGGTCGACGCATGAACTGGTCGGCGAACCGCAGATATCCTTCAACGGCGTCGCCGGCCTCGATCTGACCAACGGGTTCACGTCCGACGCCCGCCGTGCGATCGCCGATGCGGTAGCAGAAATGAAACGTGACCAGATCGCCGACAAGACGGTATTTAAGGAAAACCTGCGGATCCATTTGAAGCGATTCGTTCAAAAGGAACTAGGGACCAAGCCCGTTATCGTGACCACAATAGTTGAGGTCTAGTGCCCGATGGATTCACTGCCGTTGTTACTTGCCTTCCTGATCTTCTTGGTCCTTTTCTGCATTTGGCTCTACGCGGTTCTCGACGTGCTGAGAAGTGACTTTCGAGCATCAAACGACAAGATCCTTTGGATCATTGTAGTCTTCATCGGCAGCATTCTCGGTGCCCTCATTTATCTAATGCTTCGCAAGCGATACAAGAAGGTCTATTGATGGAAAGTGCGATCGACATACTGCTCAGCACATCGGTTGAGGTCGCGCCCGATTCGTTTGCGATCGTTTCTGTCAGTTTCGACACGTGGCACCGCCTTGTTTCAGAACCGGACCGTAGTCCGCGGATGACCGCTCCTTTCATGATCTTGATGGACAAACATGAGGTGACGCTGGTGCTGGATGAGGTCGATCTCGCCAAAATGAGACCAGGGCTGGAAGACGCGAAGATCGAAACCGGGTATCGTTTGTTGACGTTCGATACTGTCATGGATTTCGATGTGATCGGTTTTATCGCGGAAGTATCGCGAATACTTGCGGATGCTGAAATTCCGATATTGCCTCTTTCCGCCTTTTCACGCGACCATATTCTGATCAAGCAGGTGCAGTTGGCAGCAGCCCTTAAAGCGCTTGGCCCACACGTCAAGGAGCTATGTTAAATTTGTCAAAGAATGCTTCGGCGCGAAAGAGCCATCAAACTTGCGTATCATAGTTGCCGTCGGACTGCCGTCGGTCGTATAAATTCAGTGAATGAACTGGAACGGAAAAGTAGTATTTCTCACGGGAGCATCGAGCGGCATCGGCGAGGGAATCGCTCTTGCCCTTGCAAAACGCGGAGCTACAGTTGGGCTCGTTGCGAGGCGGAAGGAGATGTTGGACGATCTCGCTGACCGCTGCCGGGCTGCGGGCGGCCAGGCACGATCGTTCGCGCTTGATGTTACAGATGAAGCTGCCGTTTACGATGCGGCGGATGAAATGCGTTCCGAATTCGGACATATTGACTTGTTGATCGCCAACGCCGGTATTGGCGGCAATGACGATGAAACACGGTCATATAAACCTATTGCGGTCAAAAAGGTGATCGATACCAATTTGATGGGAGCGGTCAATGCAGTCCACGCCGTCGTACCGAAAATGGTCGAACGCGGATATGGCCAGATCGTAGCGATCTCCAGCCTGGCAGGATTTCGAGGTTTGCCCAAGTCGGCCGCGTATTCGGCAAGCAAAGCCGGAATGACTGCATTTTTTGAAAGTGTCAGGCTCGATCTCAGGCACACCGGCGTCGATGTTACGATCATTCAACCCGGATTCATCCGCACTCCTTTGACGTCCGGACGAGCGAACAAGATGCCGTTTCTGATGGAACTCGAAGATGCGATCCCGAATTTCATCAGGGCGATCGAGAAAAAGAAGAAGTTCGCCGCGTTTCCATGGCAGCTTGCCACCATCGTCAGAGCCGGAAAGTTCATGCCCGCCTGGCTGTATGACCGTATCGCGGGTAGAGCACGATACCGTGAATAGATTCGTTCGATCGAAAGCGTTATAATTTCGGCAGTTTCCCCATTCTTGCCCTTTTCGCCCACAAAGCGCGGCGTTTATGACATATCTTCAGGCTGTAATTCTAGGAATCGTCCAGGGCCTTACCGAATTCATTCCTATAAGTTCGACCGCTCATTTGGTATTTGCTAGCCGCTGGATCGATCTTTATAACGGGAATCCTGAACAAATTACTGCGACGATGGCGGTCATCCAACTGGGTACGATCGCCGCGGTACTTGTTTACTTCGCCGGTGACATTCTGGGCATTGCAAATGCGTTCATCCGCGACCACTGGGGCGTGTTGACCCGAAAGCGTCCCGTTCGACACTCCGGAACAGGCGGCGTTAGGCCGATCTGGCTATCGGAAGAGGCATGGCTTGGCTGGCTGATAATAATCGGCTCGATCCCGATCGGAATTGTCGGGTTTTGGTTCAAGGAGTACATTGAGGGGCCTGATACCAAAAATCTATGGACAATATCGTTCATGCTGATCGGGATCGCAATTTTGCTTGGAATTGCGGAACTTGTAGGAAGCCAACGGAAAGAGTTGAAAAGGCTGGGCGCTTTTGACGCGTTGGTCGTCGGTTTCGCCCAAGTTCTGGCATTGATGCCGGGTGCCAGCCGGTCGGGATCCACGATAATGGGCGGATTGTTTGCGGGCCAGACACGCGAAACAGCCGCGCGCTTCTCGTTTCTGCTTTCTGTCCCGGCGATCACTGCCGCGGGCCTGCTTCAGTTGCGCGAGGCATGGAACATCCTGCCCGAGAACAGCTTCATGCCGCTTTTCGTCGCAACGATAGTTTCCGCCGTTGTCGGCTATCTTTCGATCTGGTTCCTGCTCGCGTTCCTACGTAAGAATTCAACATTGATCTTCATTGTCTACCGCCTGATACTCGGAACGGTTATCATCGTGCTGCTTTGGCAGGGCGTGCTCAGCCCGCAGATCCACATTTGACCGTAGAATGCTCGAAAAACGCTGGGAGATCGCTAAACACGACCATCGGGCTGCCGAGGAACTCGCGGGCCTGATCGGTGTGCGGCCGCTTACGGCTGCGCTTCTGATCGCACGGGGTTATGGTACGGTCGCCGCCGCTGAGAGCTTTCTCAACCCCTCAGAAACCAACTTGAACGATCCTTCTCTGCTCGCGGGCATCGACACGGCCCTAGAGCGTCTTACGGCCGCGGTCGCGAGCCGGGAAAAGATCTTGATATGGGGCGATTACGACGTCGATGGAACAACGGGAACGGTCCTACTGCGAAAGGCCTTAAGGGTCCTCGGACTAGAGAGCGAATATCACGTCCCAAATCGATTTACCGAGGGATATGGACTCAACATCCCCGCAATGGCGGCTGCAAAACAACGGGGATGCTCGCTGGTGATAACCGTAGATTGCGGAATTCGCAGCTTTGAACCACTGGAATGGGCCCGGGACAATGACCTGGACGTGATAGTGACCGACCACCACATTTCTGACCCGGAACGAGGAAATCCGCCGGCGGTCGCCGTGGTCAACCCTAATCAGCCGGGTTGTCCTTATCCGGACAAGGATCTCGCCGGCGTCGGGGTTGCATACAAGCTGGCGCAGGCATTGCTGCGCGATCATGGCCGTGAAGAGGTGGTCCGGTCATTCTTGAAAATAGCTGCCATCGGTACGGTCGCAGACGTAATGCGGCTGAGCGGCGAAAATCGATCCATCGTGGCACTCGGGCTTCGAGATATTACCGCGACGACGAATTTCGGACTTCGTGCTTTGATGGAGGCGGCCGGATGCCGATCCGACATGACCAGCTACGATATCGGATTTCGGATCGCTCCCCGGATCAATGCGGCAGGGCGAATGGACGTCGCAAATCATGTTATCGAATTATTCGAGGCTGGGTCGTTTGGAGAGGCAAGAAAGATCGCCGAACTCCTCGACAAGAAGAACCGCGAGCGCCAAACGATGCAGCAGTTGATAACGGAGAAGGCGATCGTACAATCAGAGAGCAACGGTAACCTCGGATTCATCGTCGTTGCAGGCGAAGGCTGGCATCGCGGTGTGATCGGCCTTGCAGCCTCACGCATTGCCGAAAGGCTTCACCGGCCTTCGATCGTTCTTTCGACCGAAAACGGCATTGCTCACGGGAGTGCACGAAGCATTCCGAACTTTCACCTTCTCGATGCATTGTCCTCCTGCGGCGATCTGTTCGATCAATACGGCGGCCATGCCGCGGCGGCCGGAATGAAAATGAGCGCGGAGAACATCGACGAGCTTCGAGATCGATTGAACGTTTACGCCGAGAATGCGATCTCGGTCGAAGATCGCACGCCGGCTTTGCGGATCGATGCGAGGGTCGCGTCACAAAGCCTTTCTTTGGAACTTCTTGACGAGATAGCGAAGCTTGAACCCTTCGGCGCAGGCAACCCGAAGCCAATTTTTTTGACCGATGGGCTCGAGATAAGGTTCGACCCAACGGTGATGAAGGACAAACACCTCAAACTCTATCTGATCGACAGCTGGGGGAGGCGATTTGAAGCCGTCTGGTGGGATGGCGTTGAGCGATCAATCGGGCGAACGCTGACACCCGGAACTCGCATCCAACTCGCTTACACCCCTGAAGCCAATAAATGGCAGGGAAATACCAGGCTCCAACTTGTCGTGGAAGACATCAGAGAACATAATTGAACGGATGACATCGGTAACGCCCGGCAAAGAAAAGGATTACTCGGTTCGCGCCAGGCTGCCGCTTTATTTCCGTTCAGCGGCGGTCATTCTTGTCGGTGTGATCGTGGTCGTCATAGCCATCGCGTTCTATCGCAACACCGGTAGTGCCGAGTTTCGAATGAAAAGCCTTCCGGCTTCGCTTTCAAGAGACGTCGTCGCCACGGTAGATGCATACGAACGCAAAGAGGTCGACGGCGACATTCTGCGCTATTACGTCAAGGCCGATAAAGCTACGACCTTTTCAGATCAACATCAGGAACTTGAAGGGGTATTGATAGAGGTTTTTAATGCGACGGGCATCGGCTCCGAAAAGATCACTTCGCAAAAGGCGATATACATACCCGGAGATAACAAGGATTTCACCGCGTTCTTCGCCGGCGATGTTGCGATCGAAACCCGCGATGCTCTAAAGGTAAACACGGAACAATTGAAATATGAGCGAGCCGCTGAAACCGCGACCGCAGAAGAATTCGTGAAGTTTGAACGCGGCGGCATCAAGGGAACCTCGATCGGTGCGAGCGTCAACGCGGGTGCCAAGAGCATCACGCTCGCAAAGGACGCGAGCATTGAGATAAACGCCGGTCCCGCCGATGTCGCACACAATTCGGCGACAAAGATCAAGACGGGCTCGGCCATTTACGATCAAGTCAGCGAGACGATAAAGATGAACGGTGGGGTAAATATCGTCTCCACCGAGCAGTCAGCGGCCGGGCGAAAAACGGTCGAGATCACTTCAGCTGACGGGGTCGTCAGATTGACAAAGAGCGAGGCCTCGACCCACGACCTGCTGTCGGCCGAGCTATTCCGCGACGTCGGCATTACTGTGGTCGAAACTGGCAGCCAGACGACGAAGATCTCATCCGGTTATGCAAAATACGATCGGCTCCCGGATCGCTTTGACCTCAGTGAGAACGTGAACATCGTAACGGCCGAAGGTGAGCAGCCGACCACCATCCGCGCAAACAACGCGGTTTACGAGCGCACCGCCGGCAAGCTTGCGTTGAACGGTGGTGCCGAGATCGTTCAGGGTGCTGAGATCGTCAAAGGCGAGACAATAAATGCACTGTTGAGCAAGAGCGGCAGCTTAAAAAGCGCTGTCGTCCGACAAAATGCTTATTTGAAGCAGACGCAGCCGGAACGGATACTTGAGATCAGCGGCAATGAGGTCAATGCCGAATTTGAAGCGAACGGCCAGATAAAGAATGCATCGAGTGTCGGAGGGTCGACGGTCAAGATGAGTCCGACTACGGCGGGGCAATTCACTTTGCTTACGTTGTCGGCTCAACGCTCGATAAAAGCGTTCTTTAGGTCCGCTGGATCTTTAGGCGAAATATTGACGGAGGGGCGCACTACCATTGTATTGACCGCTCCGAATAACGGTGTGGATTCCGCAGACAAGAAGGTTGTCGCCGATACCGTCAAAACCGAATTTGCGGCTGACGGCAAAAACATGAAGACGGCGTCTGCAGTTGGCAGTGCTGAGTTGATCGTGACCCCGCATACCGCCGGCGAGCGAAATTATCTTACGACCATCAACGCGCCGCGTTTTGATTGCGAGTTCTTTCCGACAGGGAACAATGTCCGATCATGCATTGCGTCGGTCAGTGCCCGGGCCGTACGAAAACCTACGGTTGCCAGGCCTGGGGTCGGCGATCAGATCATCACGGCTGACAGTCTTGCCGCCGCTTTCGATCAAGGGTCTAACGACGTCTCGTCAATGACTGCAGTTGGAAAGGCGAAGTTCTCAGAGCTTGACCGAACTGCGTCGTCCGGACGATTCGAATACTCGGCATCGGACGGAATGCTCAGACTCCGTGGAAATGATCCGACGGCATGGGATTCGCGTGCACGTGGAAAAGCAAAAGAGATCGATTGGGACACCAAGAATCAAAGATCAGAATTAAGAGGGGGCGTCAGTACCACTTACTACAGCCAAACTCAGACAAGAGGTGCAACGCCGTTTTCACAATCGGGAAAACCGGTTTTCATAACAGCGGCGAACGCGTCGATCGATCATCGATCGGAGGTCGCAGTGTACAAAGGCAATGCCCGAGCCTGGCAGGACGATAACTACGTGCGAGCAAACACCTTAACGATCAAACAGGTCGAAGGTGAACTTTTTGGTGAAGGGGCCGTCCAGAGTCTGTTATATGATACGAAACCGTCAGCAGATGCCAAGGCTGCTAAATCTCCGGTCTATGTCGCTTCCGACAGGATCATTTATAAACGAGACGGGCGTCTACTGCGATACGAGAGCAATGTCGACATTCGGCAGGGCAGCGATCGGATCACCGGTGCTATCGCGAATATTTTCCTGGATGAAAGTAATGAGATCACGCGTACAGATCTCGAAGGCAGCGTCATTATCAATCAGCCCGGCCGAAAGGCAACGGGTGATTTTGCCCAGTACATAGCGGCGGATGACAAATTCGTGATCCGGGGCAACCCCGCCCGCATCGATGATGCAAAGGCCGGGGCGACGCAAGGAACCGAAGTTACGATGTTCGTCAAAGACAATCGTGTCATCGGCGTCGGCGGTTCTCAGCGCGATCCGTCAGGAAGGCTGCGATCGGTCTATAAAGTTAAAACCAATTGACCCGGATATCAGGTGGATCAGGAAATCAGTCCAAAAAATTCTCCCGCGAACGGCAACGGCAGTCGGCCCGCCGATAATGCTCTTATCGCTGATGGCTTGAAAAAGACCTACGGGCGACGCCTCGTTGTGGATGATGTTAGATTGTCAGTACAAGAAGGTGAGATAGTCGGGCTATTGGGAGCTAACGGCGCCGGAAAGACAACGACCTTCTATATGATCGTCGGGCTCGAGCGATCCGAGCACGGAAGGATCATTTTGAACGGTAAAGATGTTACGCATTTGCCGATGTACCTTCGGGCACGGCTCGGACTCGGATATCTTCCGCAAGAGGCCTCGATCTTTCGAAAACTCACGACCGAACAGAATATTCTCGCCGTGTTGGAAACGCTTCCGATCTCGCGTCACGTCCGATTCGAAAGGCTCGAAGAACTGTTGGAAGAATTCGGCCTCGAGCATGTCCGCAAGACTCGCGGCGATGCGCTTTCGGGCGGTGAGCGCCGGCGGACCGAGATCGCACGGTGTCTCGCGACCGAGCCCAAGTATATCCTTCTGGACGAGCCGTTCGCCGGGATCGATCCGCTGGCGATTGATGATATTCGCGATATAATCACGTACCTCAAGCAGCAAGGCATCGGCATCCTGATCACCGATCATAACGTTCGCGAAACGCTCGGGATCACTGACCGTGCATACATAATGGCGGAGGGCAGGCTCCTCAAGAGCGGTGTCCCAACAGAGCTCGTTGAAGACGCCGACGTCCGCCGTCTTTACCTAGGCGAACGGTTCACATTGTGAGCCGCCTGGTTTCCTCTTTTTCGCATAAAACGTATAATTTGGTTATCGAATGTATGGCTCGGTTCTTTTATCCGGCTGTGATCGATCTCCTCTCTAAGCTATGTCAACGTTAAGGCTATCTGCCCAATTGCAGCAAAAAATGGTCCTCACGCCGCAATTGCGACAGCGGATCGAAATGCTGCAGATGACATCGCTTGAATTGAACGAGCTGATCGAACAGGAGCTTGTCGCGAACCCTGTACTTGAAGAAGTACAGCCGGGCGATGAGGTACAGGAGATCTCTGACAACATACTCGATCAGAATGCCGAGGGCTTCGACTCCTTCTCTGACGGATCTTCGATCAGCGACATCGTCCGCTCCGGACAGGAATTCCCGGATGATGCCGAGAACGCTGAGTTTTATCTGCCCGATGTTCAAAACGAAAACGGAAGCGACGAACTTCGATCGCTTGATATTGAACAGCGAGATGACCCGGCCGTCGACCGCTCGGATTCGTTCGAAGAGATCGATTATGGCAGGGAATTTCAAGATTACCTCGATCCCGGATACAAGACGCAGGAGATCGAATATAAAGACGACGCACCGAGCTTTGAGCAGTTTCTATCTCACACACCTTCTTTAAGCGAGCATCTTGAATGGCAGCTCGGGATGCTTCAGATCCCCGAAGATGTAAGGCGGGCGGCGATCAGTATCATTGGGAATTTGGACGAGGACGGACGTCTCAAAGCGAGTCTGGATGACATCGCGGCCATGTCCGACTGCACGATCGAGACCGCTGAGGCCGCTCGCCAGGAGGTCCTCGCACTCGAGCCGGTCGGATGTGGTGCATTTGACGTTAAAGAATGTCTTTACGCGCAGTTATACGCCGACGGAGAGGGTCAAAGCCTGGCCGCAGATCTCATTCGCGAACACCTTGAAGATCTGCAGCCGCATCGGCTCCAGCACCTCGCAAAAGCCACTGGTCGGGACCTGCACGAACTGGATGATGAGATCAAGAAGATCCGCGTGCTGGACCCGTATCCCGGGCGTCGATATTCCAGCGACGAAGCGGTATTTGTCGCTCCGGAAGTCTATATCGAGAAGATCGACGACGAATACCTCATTTACTTCACCGATGACGGCAGCCCGCGGCTTCGGATAAGCCAGACGTATCATCAGCTTCTCGATCAGAACGATACCTCAAAAGAAGCCAAGGATTTTATCAAGGAAAAGGTCCGCTCAGCAGTTGACCTGCTACGCAATATCGAACACCGGCGTCAGACCATATATCGGGTTGTTGAGTGTATCGTTGACCGTCAAAAGGAGTTTCTGGACAAGGGCGTTGAGTATATTCGGCCGATGATGTTAAAGGACGTTGCCGAAGACATTGGAATGCATCTTTCGACGATATCGAGGGTCGTAAACCGAAAGTATGCTCACACGCCGCAAGGTGTGATCGAGCTCCGCCGGTTCTTCAGCGAAGGAATGATGAACGAAGACGGTGAAGAGGTATCGACCCGTATTCTGAAACTGCGGATCAAAAAGCTAGTTGAAGAGGAGAATACGAAGAAACCCCTCACCGACGAACAAATCGTAAAAATACTAAGCAAAGAAGGTGTTAAGCTTTCAAGACGGACTGTCGCAAAATATCGCGACCAAATGAACATACCGGGCTCACGCGAACGGAGAACAGTAATTTAGCCGGAACTGTTCCGGCCTATCTATCCTATCGATAGACCACTATCTAATATGAAATACGAATACACAGGACGTCATATCGAGGTGACCGAGGCTTTACGTGCTCACGTTGAGGAGCAATTCAACAAGATTGACCACCTCTTCAAGGGCAAACCCGCAAAGGCTCACGTGATCATCGAGGTCGAGCGGGGGCGGCATCGTTCCGAGATCATCGTCAAGTGGCGAAATGAGGTGCTGACGGCCGAGACCAACAATTCCGACATGTATCTTTCGCTCTCGCAGACTATCGCCAAGATCGAAAAGCAAGCACTGAAGCTTAAGAACAAGGTGATCGATAAGTCGCATAAAGCAAAAAAGATGGGGTCGATCACAGGCCGCGTCGCCGAGGTGTCGCCGACGCCTAACTCGCCGCGTATCATTCGTACACGGCGTTATTCCGTTAAACCGATGACCGCAGAAGAGGCGATATTGGAACTCGATGCCCAAGACAACACGTTTTTGGTTTTCAGAAATGCAGAAAATGAACGGACGTCTGTGATCTATTCACGAAAAGACGGTAATTACGGGCTAATTGAACCGTGATGCGTATGAACGATACTCCGCCGGCTTCGCACAAAAGGCTCTCAATACGTCATTTGGTCGAACGTGCCCCCGACGAACTTGCGTTTGTCATTCTTGCCGGAACCAACGGCTGCGACGCGCGTTATCTTACTTCGGAGCGGGTTCAGAAGCTCGGACTCGCGCTGGCCGGATTCCCCGATTACATCCATTCGGGAAGGATCCAAATGATCGGCAAGAGTGAGGTCGCTTTTCTTAGTACGATGGATCCGGAAGGACGACGAAGGGCACTGGCCAATCTATCACCCGATCTGATCGCCTGTATCCTGGTGACAAAAGGAATCAGCCCGCCCTCGGAATTGATCGAATTTTGCCAATCGAACGACCTGCCATTGTTGTCGACCTCAGCAATAAGTTCGCGGGCGATCGGCCTGACGACGGAACTTCTACAGGAGGAGCTCGCCCCTGCGAAAACAGGTCATGGCGTTTTGATGGAGATGTTCGGCCTCGGTGTTCTCATTGTCGGCGATTCCGGCATCGGCAAATCCGAAAGTGCGTTGGATCTGGTTTCAAGAAAACATCGGCTTGTCGCAGATGATGCTGTTCGGATCAAACGTGTCGGCAAACGATTGGTAGGTTCGGCGCCGGAGCTAACAGCCGGTCACCTCGAAATACACGGCCTGGGCATCGTTGATGTGCGAGAGCTTTTTGGGAGTACTTCGGTATGCGGGCCTACGACGATAGAATTGTGTATAGAATTGAAAAAATGGGAAGACGTTGAAACGATCGAACGTATCGGCCTCGAAATGGATGAAACGGTCGTTTTTGACGTTGCCCTCCCTAAATTTGTTTTGCCGGTCAGGCCAGGGCGAAATCTTTCGACCCTGCTTGAGACCGCAGTAAGGGTCTTTTTGCTTCGTCGAAACGGTTCGGACGCAGCTCAAAGACTGATCGACGCACATTCCGAAATGCTGAACGCCGGGAACGAGACCGTGACCCGAGCAATGGGCTAACGCATATATGTCATCCAGCCAGATCGCGCATCCGTCCGATTCGAGGCTCGTCATCATTACCGGTTTGAGCGGTTCCGGTATGAGTTCGGCGACAAATGCGTTCGAAGATCTCGGGTATTTCTGTGTCGACAATCTGCCTATTACGCTGCTTTCTACATTTGCGCGATTATTGTCGCCTTCCGTCGAAGACATTGCCGCGATAAACAAAGCGGCGCTCGTGATCAATATCCGGGAGCGGCAGTTTTTGGCCGAATTTCCATCAGAGGTCAAGAAGCTTGCCAAACGCGATATCGAACCTTTCGTTGTCTTTTTCGAAGCATCGGACGATGTTCTTCGGCGACGATTCTCTGAGACGCGTCGGCCACACCCCGCCGACTCGGGCAAGGGGCTCCTTGCTGCGATCAAATCGGAAAAAAAGGCGATGAAGGTCATCCGGTCGATGGCCGATCTGATCATTGACACTTCGGATCATACGGTTCATACGCTGCGGCGGTCGATCATTCAACGCTTTAGTCATGCCGGGGAAGCCGGGCCACTGAAAGTACAGATCCTTAGTTTCGGACATAAGTACGGAAACCCGCGTGATGTAGACATTCTATTTGATGTCCGGCATCTACCGAATCCGTTTTTCGATCTAAAGCTTCGCGACAAGACGGGCGAGGATCCGGCGATCGTGCGATACCTGAAGAAAAGCGACGACGTTCGCGAGACCATCGATAGGTTTGCTGACCTACTCGAATATCTTTTGCCTTTCTATAGGCATGAAGGCAAATCCTATCTGACGATCGGCGTTGGATGCACTGGCGGAAAGCACCGTTCGGTCATGGTCGCAAATGAGTTGCGAAAGCGATTAAAGAAGTCGGGTTACGAACTTTCGGTGGTTCATCGTGATATGCAAAAATAGGACGTGGACTTATGAAGAGGATCGGTGGTGTTATCGTGTCACATGGCCAAGTGGCAACAGAATTACTTGCTGCAGCCGAAACCGTTGTTGGCGATCTTGGGCACCTGACGGCAGTTTCAATCGGTTGGCATGACGATGTCGAAGCTGCCAAGGACGAGATCGAGCGCGCCATAAAGCAGGTTTCCGAAGGAGCAGGCGTTTTGATCATGACGGATATGTTCGGAGGGACCCCGACGAACATTTCTGCAATGTTCCTGAAAGAGGGTGAGGTAGAGATCGTTACCGGCGTCAATCTTCCGATGGTCATAAAACTGGCATCGTACAATAAGGAAGCTACGCTCTCTGATGTAGCGAAGATCGTCGAAGAACAGGGCCGTCAAGCGATCTACCGGACCGGAGCATTGTTGGAACCGCATAAGGCCTGACCCGATGATCGAGGGCACCGTTAAAATAGTCAATCCGCTCGGCCTGCATGCTCGGGCCGCAGCTCAGTTGGTAAGGCTCGCCGGCACCTTTGAAAGTCGGATCATCATCGCGCGGACGGATGAAGGCATTTTCGCAGATGCGAAATCCATCTTGAGCGTGCTGACGCTGGCAGCTGCATTCGGTTCGACCCTTGAGTTAAAGGTCGAGGGCGCCGATGCCGTTACTGCATATGACGCGGTCAGAGCCCTCTTCGAGAACGGATTTGGGGAAATTTAGGTAGATTGTCTTATGTCTTTTATCGAGCAACCGGGTTTGGGGAAAAAAGTGGCGATCGTAGGTGTGCCGCTAGGTTTTGGCGCCGGCCAGACCGGCAGTGAACTTGGGGTAGATGCAATGAGGCTTTCGCGGATCCGCGGAAGATATCTGCATGAACATATAGCCGATCTCGGCTACGAGATCATTGATACCGGTGACGTTGAGATCACCAAACCTCAGAAGCCGGCATCGCCTTCGGAGAACCCGAAATACGTCGCCGAAATGTCGAGTTCATCTATGGCCGCTGCGGCAGCGGTGAAGGCGTCTTTGGAGAACGATGCGATCCCGGTCATTCTCGGCGGCGACCACAGTATCGCTATTGGCACGTTCTCGGGCCTAGCATCGGCAAGTCGTGCCGGCGGCAATGATCTGGGGCTTATCTGGTTCGATGCACATGCCGACATAAACACGCCCGAATCCTCAGGAACGGGCAATATTCATGGGATGCCGCTCGCCGTCCTGTTGGGCGAAGGAGTGCCTGAACTCACGGATATCGAGGGCTTTAAACCGAAACTAAAGCCTGAATACTTTGCACATATTGGAGCTCGGGACCTCGATTCGGGCGAACGCCGCCGCGTGCACGAACATGGCCTCAGAGACCACTTCTTCACAATGAGCGACATCGACGAACGCGGCATGCTTGCTTGTGTGACCGATGCGATCAATATCGCTTCAAAGGCCAGCGGCGGATTTGCCGTGACATTCGATGTCGACATGATCGACCCGCGATTCGCTCCGGGGTCCGGAACGCTTGTGCGTGGCGGAACGACCTATCGGGAGGCTCACCTTGCTCTTGAATTGATCGCCAAACACGGCGGGATGCGCTCTTTCGAGATAGTCGAGGTCAACCCGCTTCTTGATCAATCGAACATCACGGTCGAACTGGCTTGCGAGCTAATACTTTCCGCACTCGGTAAGACCATCCTCTGATATTTGGATAAAGTGTGTCTATGAAAAAGGTTGTAGGTCTGGTATTCGGCGGGCGCTCGGGCGAACACGATGTTTCGATCCGGTCGGCGAAGGCCGTCATCGAAACGATCGATCCGAATAAATATGACATTATCCCGATCGGGGTGACGCGCGATGGGCATTGGCTTAATCCGATAGATTCGGCCGGGCTTTTTCCTGAGGAGACCACCGAAAGGCTCAGGGCAATACTTCAGCCGTTCGAGGGGGCAAACGTTGGCCTGGTCGGCGATCCCCGCTTCAAGGGCTTGACTGAGATCGGACGGGCCGATTTTGAAAGCATCAAGATCGATGTCTTCTTTCCGGTGTTGCACGGGACGTTTGGCGAAGACGGCACGATCCAGGGGCTATTTGAAATGGCTGGCGTTCCCTATGTTGGCTGCGGCGTCCTTGCATCATCATGTGGAATGGATAAAGCGGTCATGAAATCGCTATTTCGGGATGCCGGATTGCCGATCTGCAAATACACGTGGTTTTTAAGGCGTGAATGGGAAAACGACCGAGAAAGGGTCCTTCATCGCTTGTCCGAAAACCTTGGCCTACCTTGTTTTGTCAAACCCGCGAATCTAGGGTCATCGGTCGGCATTTCGCCGGCTGACGATCTTGAAACTCTCGCTTCCGCGATCGACCATGCGGCGATCTTTGATCATAAGATAATTGTCGAAGAAGCATTAAAAATGCGCGAGATCGAATGTGCTGTCCTCGGAAATGACGAACCTGAGGCGAGCCGTCCCGGCGAGTATATAATCCGTAATAAGGAAAAGGCCTTTTTGGATTACGAAGAGAAATATTCAGGCACGGGGAACAACGAATTCGTCGTTCCCGCGCCGGTCTCCGGGAAACTTGAAGCCAAGATAAAAGAAATGGCGATCAGGGCGTACAAAGCGATAAATGGATCGGGGCTGGCTCGGGTCGATTTCTTCCTGCGACAGGACAACGGCGTATTGCTGGTCAACGAGATAAACACGATGCCTGGCTTAACCGACGCATCGGGATTTCCGAAAATGTGGGAGGGAAGCGGGGTTGCATTCCGTGAAGTGATCGACAGGCTGATCGAGCTTGCATTCGAGCGGTATGCCGACCGCGCCCGCAACCTGACCTCTTTGGCGGACAAAGCCTAACGATCAAAAGGAGGAACAAAATGACAGTAGCAAAGAATATCGAGATAACATCATCTTCAACGGTAAGTTTCGAAGACGCTGTGAAAACCGGTATCGCCCGTGCTTCGAAAACGATAGAGCATATCAAAGGTGCGTGGATAAAAGATCAAAAGGTGAATATCGAGTCGGGTTCGATCACAGAATATCGGGTCACGATGATATTGACGTTCGTGCTCGCAGACGATGATTAGCAGTCATTTTGTCTTGATAGCGTGATAGCCCTTACGAGTGCGGATCGTCAGGTTTGGCCGGGCGACTCGTAGTTCGATCGAGCGCCATTTCCCATCCTTGTTCTCGTTCTTCGGCGAATATCCGATCGTATAAACAACGCCAAGCTCGTCGACGATCTTTTCGAAAGCTTCACGTAAGGCCGTCCCGGCAGGTGTCGCAACAAACGTCCCGCCCGACCTTTCCGCGAAGTGTTTAAGGGTCTCCCGATTCATTCCGCCGCTGCCGGATCGCCCATCCACGGGTGTCATGTCAACCGTATAGAGGACCGCGTTTGCGGCCAGTGCGGCCATTAGCGCCCGATCGGCCGACCGCCCGCTTTGCGTATCGGCGCCGTCTGAGAGGACGATGATCGCACGACGCTTTTCAGGTCGGTTCGCAAGCTTTTCGGCTGCGACATAGATCGCATCGTTCAGAACGGTCATTCCGTCTGATCTCAGATCGTAGATCTTTTCGGATACGTCGCGGCTGTTTGAAAAATCCTGTACAAGGGACACTTTCGAATCAAACCGGTAGATCGCGACGGCGTCGCTGTAGCGGATGCCGTCCAGGAACCTGATCGCCGCTGCACGGGCTAGGCTGACATTTCGGCCCATACTGCCCGATGTGTCGAGCAAAATGACAGCGGCAAAGGGTGTCTCTTCTGCGGCAAAATACGAGATATCCTGTGGAATGCCATTTTCGAGTACCGAAAACTGACGCTGCAGGAGTCCGCTTACATGACGGCCGTTTGAGTCCGTGATCGCAGCATTCAACACAACTAATGTTGAATCGACCTCCAAGACATCATCTTCATCTGTTTGGCCGAGGACAACAACGGGGAGTGTGAATATCGCTGCGATCAGGAACAACGATCGGACTGCGGCTTGCATAGTGGCGTCAAGTGTACTACTTGTGAAGTCGAAGGAATCTAGCCAATCGTATAACGGTATTGGAACTCTGGATCGCGATAGCGGAGATCGTGAATCGCGACGTCTTCTTAAGTTCGTCAAACAACTTTACCGTAGAATTCTTAAGAAAGCTGATCGCGTCTTTAGTTGATGCAGGCTTTTCCTCGGCATCGTCAACAAGCCGAGAGTCCGTTACACCATCGGAGTCGCCGCCAAGGTCTTTACGGATCTTTTCAACCAATTCTTCGAGATCTTCCAGTTTCTTGCGTTCGGCGGGCGTGAGGGACTCATTCTTTGCGTACGCTTCGTCTAACTCGGACGCTATGGAAAGTGCGGTCTCGCCGCGTTTTAGCATTTCCTCGTGTTCGCGCTTCAACTTTGCCGACCGCTGCTTTTGAAGCATTTCCTGCATGTTGTTTGGCAACTCAATGCGGCCGCTGTTACGACTCGGGAACGGATTTTCCGCAGAACTCGACTGAGCAAACAGATCATTGGACATAAAGACACAGGCCGTAAAATTCAACACGGCCAAAAAAAGCGTCTTTCGAGCAATGGATTCCATTCCTATTCCTGATCTATGGTCTGCGGCTCGTCAAGAGATCGGCCAGTGACGGCCTCGACGAGCTTCGTCAAAAATTCCTCTTCAGCGAGGCCCGAACTCCTAACTGTCACCCATTCCGTCGTCAAACCGGTGCCTGACCGGCCCTCGACCTTTGCGTTGACAGAAACATTATTCTTAACGCCATCAATCGACTGAACTTCGATTGTCAGACTGTACTGTCCTCTCGACCAGGCAGTATCGGCAAATTCGAGTATGCCGTATCTCTTCAGCTCGGCCGTTGCGATCGTTGGCCCCTTACCAAACACGAACGGTTGAGTGATGATGATGCCATCATTCAGCCTGGACGACGGTTCGTCAATAACGATCTTCTTTTCGCGTAGGACCTGCTGTATCATTTCGACGAGAACATCGCGTCTCGCGTTCAGTTGATAAGGGTTCGCAAGTCGTTCACGCGTCTGTGTCTTTCCCTTGCCCCAGTCGAATGATCGGGTGACATCTGTTTCGCGTGACGTAGTTTTGTTCGTATCGCCTTTGATCTTCTGGGTTTGGGTGTCGATACCTTTTTGCGCAGAAACGCCGGCCGAAACAAGGACCATCAAAATGGACGAAGCTATTAGGGCTTTCATAATTATCACGATCGACAAAGGCCTTTTAAAATATAACGCAAAAACAGGAATGTACGAAAGGTTTGATGTTGGTTAATCCTGTTTGGTTGTCGGAGGGGACATTTGTCCGCCATTCTTTGCGCTGGTTTGAAGTTCCCATAGCAAAAGATGCTTCAGAAACGCGTGATATGCGCCAAACCTGGCGATGCAGAACCCAGGAAGGCCATCGAGGAAACCAAGTCGCAAAATGAATGATCTAACAAACGCTGCGGGGCCGACGAAAGCGACCTTCAGCGGTGTGGTTCTTCGACCCGAATTAAACATCTGCTGAGCCGAGAGTGGAGCGTAGCGTTCGCCGATCATCTTGTGATGATGGGCTGCATTATCTACGCTGAAATGCTCGATATCGCCGTCAAGATCTGAAGTCGCTGAACCTGAAACCATAACGACCGATTCATGGATCAACTGCTTTTTCCAGCTTGCTTTTCTCCGATCAAAAAAACGTAGTTGACGATCCGGATACCAACCGCTGTGTCGGATCGGTCTTCCCATATAGTAAGAAAGCCGTCGAACTCGATACCCGTCGGCGATGTCATTCGATCGTTCGAGTTCCAGGATCTCGTCCCTTAGACGTGGCGTCATTCTTTCGTCAGCGTCAAGGCTGAATATCCAGTCGTTCTCAGCGGCGTCCGTCGCGAACTGTTTTTGCTCGGCAAAGCCTGGCCAAGGCCTCACGATAACCTTGGCGCCGAGTCTTCCGGCGATCTCGCGGGTCTGATCGGTACTTTCGGAATCGACCACGAGAACCTCGTCCGCCCAATCGACGGAGCGGATCGCGGACTCGATGTTCTTTTCCTCGTTAAAGGAAATTATTACCGCTGAGATCTTCACCGGCTCGATTGTCGCAAAGTTATAGAAAAACTAAAAGCGTCTCGAACGAGACGCTATTATTCTCCGGCGGATGTAGTTCGGATCAGATCAGCAGGCAGATCATTTATCGATCGGTGACTGCACGTCGATATTGTTCACACGGAATGTCGTGGAAGTTGCCTTTTGAAGATCCGCGAGGGCCTTATTGTAGTCAGTCTCGGCACGGATCTCTGCATTTCGTGCATTGGTCAGGGCGTTTTCCCGCTGAAATAGCAAGAAGGTCGTTGAGCGGCCTGAGTCGAACAGCCGCCTCTCGCCGTCTGCCTGGATCTGCGCATTCTCACGGGCTCGTCTTGCCGTTAAAACACGCTGGCGGGCGGTCTCGACCGCCTGTACGGCGTTTCTTACCTCGACGATCACCGTTTGCTCTTGAGCCCGCAACTGTGTTGAGATCTGACTTTTCTGGATCTCGGCCCCGGCAAGGTTGGCCTTAGCCGTACGATTCCTGAATGGAAACGAGATCGTAACGCCGACCGAAAAATTCGGAGCATCGCTTCTGAACGTATTCGCCAGCGAGCGCCCGAATCCACCAAAAAGAAATGACGGCTGGGCAGGCACGAAAACGGACGGATTGACGACCTGCGGCAGGCCGGGAAGATTCAAGATCGCGCGTGTTTCATTCTCTCGAGCAAGTAAAAAGATGTCCTGCGGCGATGTCAAAAGTGTTGTCGTGAACTCAGAATTGGTTCCACCACGAGATAAGCCATCCAATGAAAATGTCGTATTCAGATCTATCTGCGGCTTGGTCTGATTCCTGAAATAGTCGATATCGATGTCGTTGATGTCTTTTGCGAGCTTGAGACGACGAAGCTCATAACGGTTGTCCATGGCATCTTTGACAGCATCGTCAAGACTGATCGGATCGGTGCTGAAGGCCGGGCGATCTGTCGGCACAAAGGTCTGCGACCATTCAGCTGCTGTCACGTCACGAAGCAACAGCTGTTTCAACTGATTCTCAACGATCGATACCTGCTGTGTCGCTATCAGCAGGTCGCCTTCACGGTTTGCAAGTTCGGTCTCGACCTCTGCCTTTGAAAGTGGCGCCGCGGCTCCTGCCGCGATCCGTGCATCTACTTGGCGCAGACTTTCGCGGGTTAACTCGAGATTCGCCAGACGATTCTGCTGATCTCGTAATGCGAATACCAGATCCCAATATGCTCGCTGGACCTGTGCGATTGTCTCTATCGTCTGCCGCCTGAAATCGGCGTCGGTCTGTTCGAGCCGGCGCCTGGCGATCTTCAAATTGCGGCGTGTGCTGTCCGTCTTGAGATTTCGGAACAATGGCTGGGTATAACGGATGCCGTAGCTAGACGTATATATGGCTCCCGATCCGGACGAGCCCAACTGACCGGAGCTCACCTGCGCCTGAGCGAATGCATTTTCGGTCCTGGAATTGTTGAAGAAAGCCGAGAAGTTGCCACCGGTGCCAAGCTGCTGAAGCAAATTTGAATTGATGTTGAAATCGTTAGTGGCGCTTGATCCGGTAGTTGAATTTCTCGTGTAGGTAGGCGTCACTGAAAATACCGGATCATAGAATCCCTGGATCGAACGGATCTGTGTTTCCTGAAATCTCACGTCGTCACGAGTCAGTTCGATGTTGTTGTTGTTCTCCAATGCTTTGCGAATCGCGTCATCGAGCGTCAACGGCAGGGTCGTTCCGGTCTGAACACCAACTCTCGCGAGGTTCGTTCGCCCCGTGTCAAAGCTTATGCCCCGGCCATCACCGAGTGTCGGAACAGGCTCATCAACGGCAGACGTCAGCTTTGCCGGCGATGGAACAACCTTTGCGACCTGCTGATCCTGTGCATCGGCCGTGACAGCCGCAGTAGCAAATAAACAGACGGCAAGAAAATTGATTCGTTTACGACGAGAAATGGTCATTTACGGTTTGCTCCGGTTTTAGGTCAATGCGGCGGTATCACCGCGTTAAACTCAATCGCTTACTACGAGGCCGTAATTCGTATTGTTTCAACAATTTTGGGACGAATGGGGCGGAAAATACCGTCATCCGATACGATTCGGGTGTCTTTTGAACTTTGGTGTGATTTAGGTTATCTTCAGAGTTTTACTATCTCTTTAATACGACCGCATCGGAGGAGGAACCGTTAAACAATGGGCATCAAAGTTGGCATCAATGGTTTTGGAAGGATCGGCAGAAACGTTCTCAGAACCTGTTTGGGTGATAAAGACATCGATTTTGTGGCAGTAAACGACCTTACTGACACGAAAACCCTCGCGCACCTTCTGAAATACGACTCGATAATGGGCAATCTCGATAATGAGATCTCCGCCGAAGGCGACCTGATCACGGTCGATGGAGATTCATTCAAGGTCTTCTCCGAAAAGGACCCGGCACTGATCGATTGGGAATCGGTAGGAGCGGAGATCGTCATCGAATCGACCGGACGGTTTACAAAAGCTGAAGACGCGTCGAAACATCTGCGGGGGACTGTTAAAAAGGTCATTATTTCCGCACCTGCAAAAGGCGAAGACGTGACAATTGTTCTGGGTGTCAATGAGGATATGTATGACGCCGCCAATCACCACATAATTTCCAATGCTTCGTGCACGACGAACTGTCTCGCACCGGTCGCAAAGGTCATCCATGAAAAGTTCGGGATCAAGAACGCTCTGATGAATACGATCCACAGCTACACGAATGACCAACAACTTTTGGATCTGCCTCATAAGGACCTCCGGCGGGCGCGTGCAGCCGCGATGTCGATGATCCCAACTTCGACCGGAGCAGCAAAGGCCGTTGCCCTCGTTATACCTGAGCTGAAGGGCAAATTCGACGGTATTTCGGTCCGCGTTCCGACACCGAACGTTTCGCTCGTTGATGTCGTGATGAACGTTGAAAAGGAAACAACGACGGAAGAAGTGAATCAGGTGTTGAAAGACGCCGCAAATGAAGAGATGAAGGGGATTCTGGCATTTTCTGAAGAACCGCTCGTCTCCATCGATTTTCGCGGCAATCCGAATTCCTCGATCGTTGACGCCGAGAACACGAAGGTCATCGGCGGAACCGCGATCAAGATACTCTCATGGTATGACAACGAATGGGGCTATTCCTGCCGCGTCCGAGATCTCGTGAAATTCATTGCATCGAAGGGGATATGAGCCAGAGACGCGATGCCGCTAATGCTGCATACTAAAACGAATTGCGGACAGGAAGCTTGGACTGGTAGTTTGTTTGATCTTTTATGCTGAAGAAAAGTATTAGGGATGTTGAGCTTGCGGATAAAACTGTCTTCATCCGCGTGGATTTCAATGTCCCGATCAAGGAAGGGAAAATCGAGGACGATACTCGAATTCGAGGCGCTGTTCCGACAATAGAATTCGCTCGCGGCCAGGGAGCCAGGATAATCCTTGCCTCGCATCTCGGTCGGCCGCTGAAAGATCAGAAGAAGGCCGAAGAAAAGGGTCTTCCGTTCAACGAAGCTAAATACTCACTTCGCCCGGTGGCTGGCGCCTTATCCGAACTGCTAAGAACGACGGTAAAGTTCGAGCGGGAAGAGCTCGCAGATCAGATCGCAGAGCTGAAAGCCGGCGAAGTCTTGATGCGTGAAAACCTGAGGCTTAACAGCGGAGAAGAGAAGAACGACCCTGTATTTGCAAGATCGCTGGCCGAGGGTATCGATATCTACGTCAATGATGCGTTCGGTACGGCGCATCGGGCACATGCCTCTACCGAGGGAATCACGCACTATGTCGAGACTTGTGTTGCGGGCCTCTTGATGGAGAAGGAGCTCGAATTTCTCGGTAGGGCGTTGAACGATCCGGAACGCCCGTTCGTTGCGATCCTCGGCGGGGCGAAGGTTTCAGACAAGATCCCGGTCATTCAATCGCTGATCGAACGAAAGGTCGACAAACTACTTATCGGCGGTGCGATGGCTTACACCTTCTTCAAGGCCCAGGGTTTTACGGTCGGCAAGTCGCTGGTCGAAGATGACATGATGCCGAAGGCCCTCGAGATCGAATCGAAAGCAAAAGATGCCGGCGTCGAACTCTTGCTGCCGACCGATCATCAGGTGGTCGATTCGTACGACCCGATCAATTCGCGAAAGGCAATTCAGATCGAATTCACGAACGCCGGACTAGTTGGCCTCGATATTGGCCCGGACACGGCGGCGTTGTTCGCACACGCGCTTCAGGGTGCGAGGACGATCGTTTGGAATGGCCCGATGGGGATGTTCGAGGAAAAACCGTTTGACGAGGGTACGATCGCTATCGCGAACGCAGTTGCTGAGGCGACAGAGAAAGGAGCAACGTCGATAGTCGGCGGTGGTGATTCGGTCGCGGCGGTCAATCAGGCCGGACTCGCTGATAAGATCTCGCATATTTCGACCGGTGGCGGTGCGACGCTTGAATTTCTAGCCGGCGATGTCTTACCCGGCGTTGCCGCATTGGATGACAAGTAAATGAGAAAACCGGTAATTGCGGGAAACTGGAAAATGTATAAGCTTCTCGGCGAAGCGGTCGAAACCGCACTCGCCTTGAAGCCGCTGGTCGCCAATGCGAATCATTGCGAAGTGATCATCGCACCTGTCTTCACTGCACTAAGAACGGTTTCAGATCGCCTCGAGGGATCGAACATCTCGGTTGCCGGACAGGACTGCGCCGTAGAGAACCAATTTGGCGCACTCACCGGTGAGATAGCACCGGTCATGTTAAAGGACGTCGGGTGTTCGCACGTTATCATCGGACACAGCGAGCGTCGCCAATTTTATGGCGAAACCGATGAATCGGTAAACGCAAAGACAAAAGCGGCGATATCTGCGGACCTGAAACCGATAGTCTGTGTCGGTGAGCGTCTCGATGAAAGGGAAGCCGGGCAGGCCGAAGCGATCGTAGAACACCAAATAGTCGCAGCACTTGATGGTTTGACAGCAAAAGACGCGGAAAGTATCATTATCGCTTACGAGCCTGTTTGGGCGATCGGTACGGGTAAAACCGCGTCGCCGGAACAGGCTCAAGAAATGCACCGTCATATTCGCACGGTTCTCTCTTCATCGCATGGCGAAGTCGTTGCGGCATCAGTGAGAATACTGTACGGTGGATCGGTCAAACCCGAAAATATTGCGGAGCTGATGTCGCAAACGGACATCGACGGTGCTCTTGTTGGCGGGGCAAGTCTTGACCATCAAAGCTTCTCGAAGATCGTGAATTATCGATAAGTTGCTGCGAAGACGAGAGATACAAGATCATCAGGTAGGACACTAGATTGCTTTATATACTTTACGGACTATTTTTTATAGCGTGCCTCGTACTTGTGGCAACGGTCTTGCTCCAGCCCGGGAAGACTGACGCCGGTGCTTTATTTACAAGTAATGTTTCGAGTGCTGCGTTTGGTCCTCGGGGAACTGCGTCGATCCTTTCAAAGATAACGATCGTGGCGGCCTCGGTGTTCATGGTCTCAGCGTTTTTGATCTCGATGCCGGCTTTGCAGGGGAACGTTTCGGTGCTTCAGACTGTCACTGATACGACGACCGATCCCGGACCGGCCGTTGTGGATTCGAACTCAAACTCAGTTCCGACCGAACCGAACTCCCAGAACGCCGAATCGGCTCCGGCATCGAATCAGCAGGATTTGAACGCGACGCCGGCAAACAATGCCGGGAATTCGCCGGCAAATAATTAGATCTTTCAATTGCTGAGGTGGCGTAATTGGTAGCCGCGCACGTTTGAGGGGCGTGTGGAGCAATCCGTGCGGGTTCGAGTCCCGCCCTCAGCACCAATCGATTCAAGCAAAGAGCATGCCGGGTCTGCATGCTCTTTTGCATTTGCTAATAGCCGGGTACGACAAAAGTCCTCTGGAATAGCACTCCGATTTGTGATTTAATCTATTCGTTATTAGTCGTTTTCGGTTGCGGAATGGTTTGGGAAGCTTTTTCAAATTTGACGGTAATTGTATTGGATCACTCTGACTCGAAACCGTCCTCTCCCAATCCCTCCAGGAGGTGATTCAATGCGTGTTTGCTCGAATCCGGAACGGTTTTATACGTTGCGTTTGTTGGGTTGTTCGTTAGTGGTTTTTGCGATCTTATATGGTTTTTCTCCGATGGCACACGTCGTTGGACAGCGTAATGGAAATGTTATTAAGCCGGTTACGAGAAATAAGAGTGAAGGCGTTTCGTCATACCGAAGCCTTTTAGGCGGCGATGGCGATTTTACAGTTAGCGCGTTAAACACGGTCCTAAATGAATACGCCATTTTAGCCGCCGATGCTTCTGCTCTCAGTACTTCATTCTCTGTAACAGACATTACCGATCTCGACAGTCCGCTACCGCAACTCGGAACACTTGCTCCGGGCGATCTCCTGATGCTCATACAAATGCAAGGTGCCTCTATTGATACGTCGGATACGGTAAATTATGGCGATATTACTAATTTGAACGGCGCCGGTTCATACGAGTTCGTTTTTGTACAATCAATCGTTGGAAACACAATAACGATCGACTCGACCACTTGCTTAGTAGGCCTTAGGAATGCGTACACAACGATCGGACGAACACAGGTAGTCCGTGTCCCAAGGTTCGACACATTGACGATAGATTCTGGTGCAAGCGTTGTACCCGTGCCGTGGAATGGGTCAACCGGCGGTGTTGTCGCATTGAATACCAGTAACCAATTGATCCTAAACGGTGCCATTAATGCAACGGCCCAAGGGTTTCGAGGGGGCGTGGTCGAACAAGACTCAATTAACGGGTCGATCGTTTATCGGTCGGGAGCATCGGGGGCTGGTGCCGAAAAGGGTGAAGGCATCGCTGGTTCAGCCGCCGACTACGACTTCTTAGAAGGACGATTTGGCCGCGGCAGCCCGGCTAACGGCGGCGGCGGCGGTAACAACCACAATGCCGGCGGCGGAGGCGGCGCGAATGGGGACAACGGTAATTTATGGAACGGGCAGGGCGTTATGTCGCTTACTAACAATGCCGCCTGGTCACTTGATCCCGGCTATGTCGCAAACGGTAACGCTTTGACAACGTCATCAGGCGGCGGTCGCGGCGGCTATACATATTCGTCCGAAGATCTGGATGCGACGGTTATTGGTCCTAACAATTTTGCTTGGGGCTCGTACGACGGTCGACGCGAAGTTGGAGGGCTCGGGGGGAGACCGCTTTCAAACAACCCGGCGTCACGAATGTTTCTTGGAGGCGGTGGTGGAGCCGGAGACTCGAACGACTCAAATGGCACATCAGGAGCCAACGGAGGCGGGATTGTGCACATAATAACACCCGCTCTAACGGGTACGGGTACGATCGAATCAAATGGCGGGGACGCTCTCGATACGATCAACAATTTTAACGATGGACCTGGCGGCGGCGGGGGTGGTGGCACAGTTATCGTGTATTCAATCGGTTCGGTTGATTCGATCACGATTTCTGCAGACGGTGGAGACGGGGGAAGTCAGCCAATTACAGTGATCGAAGCAGAGGGACCCGGCGGCGGTGGCGGTGGCGGATATGTAGCAATCCGAAGCGGCACTGCTATCATGTCTGCTAACGGAGGTGCCGGAGGGATTACGACATCTACAGGTTTATCCGAATTTCCAGAAAACGGGGCCACTAACGGCGGGTCGGGGCAGACGATCGTTGGAATTCCGTCAGTTCCGCTCTGTACCGGACCAACGGCCGCGTCCGTTTCGATCGAAGGACGTGTGAAAACTGCATTTGGAAAGGGAATAAGCAGAGCTCATGTAGCATTTCTTGATTCGTCAGGGAACTCAACTCATGCCGTTACTAATTCTTTCGGTTATTTCCGACTCGACGGCCTAACTGCGGGCGAATCAGGGACTTTAACGGTCGGCCACAAACGATATTTCTTTGAGACTAACAGTGCTTTCATAACCCCAGTCGATGCTGTTACGACTATCGACTTCATAGCCGCAGATTAGGATACCCGTAGGATCGACGGACAATCGGCAATCATCGTTCCAGATCCTTCGTCGGTAAACACCTCGCCAAGAAGTGCATTTTTTGCAGTTCCGCTGATCACATGTGCAGATCCGACGCCTCTTGATAGTAGCGACGTCAGGCTTTGCAGTTTCGGGATCATTCCACCGGTAGCCTTACCGCTTTTCATCATTTTTATTGCGCCGATCGTTGTCAAGCGATCGATCTTTGTCGCAGGATCAGTAGGGTCGGTATAGATACCGTCGACATCAGAAAGCAGGATCAGTTTTTCGGCTTTCATGCTAACGGCGATCTCGGCCGCGATCGTATCTGCGTTGATATTGAAGACCTTCCCCTCATCGTCAGCTCCGAGCGACGAGATCACGGGCAAATAGCCGCCTTCGAGCAAGAGATCGAGCAGATGCGTATCGATCTCTACGATGTCGCCGACATTGCCAAAGTCGATCGATTCAATTTCGCCGGTCTGTTTGTTCAACATGTTCTTGGGCGGCCTTCGGACAGCTTTAATTACCCCACCGTCGACACCGGAAAGCCCCACAGCATCGACCCCTCGCCGCCGTAACTGAGATAGGATCTCAGTATTTATCTTGCCACGAAAGATCATTTTCGCAAGATCGAGTGTATCGTCGTCCGTCACGCGCCGGCCTTCGACCACCGTCTGAACAACCCCGAGTTTTTGAGCAAGCTCGCTAAGCTGTTTTCCGCCGCCGTGAATTACGCAGATGCGGATGCCGACTTGGTGGAGCAGGGCGATCTCCTCGGCAAGCGAAGCGAGATTTTCTTTGTCCTCGGTTACCTTCCCTGAAAATTTGACCACGAACGTCTTTCCCTGAAATCGCTGGATATAGGGAAGAGCCTCGCGAAGCAGGTCTAAGGTCTCAATGTTCATTTAAGCATCTCCGTCAAGATCGCCTTCTGAATATGAAGGCGATTTTCGGCCTCGTCGATAATGACTGAATCTGGAGAGTCGATAACTGCGTCGGAAACTATCACATTTCTCCTGACAGGAAGACAGTGCATGAATTTCGCTCGATTCGTCCGTGACATTTTCGCTTCGTCGACCATCCATTGCCCGCGGTACAACGAGCGCTCGCTGATTTCCCGCTCCAGATCGCCGTAGTGGTTCTTACTGCCCCAACTCTTTGCATACACAACGTCAACTTCATCGAATCCGCTCGTTTCGTTGTTCGTTAAACTGACTGTTCCCCCGTTTGACTGAGCCTCGGATCGTATCTGAGCCATCAATGCATCGTCCAGTTCATAACCTTCAGGACAAGCGATCGTCAGCTCGTGCCCGAATTGGGCCGCCGCAAGGGCAAAACTGTTCGGAACGGCCATTGGCAGAGCCTTTGGGTGCCAGGCCCATGTCAACAGGACCTTTTTACCACCGACCCCGAGATTTTCACGAATCGTCATCATGTCCGCCATCGCCTGACAGGGATGGTGCATTGCTGACTCAAGATTGATGATCGGAACGGTAGCGTATCGAGCAAAAGCATTAAGTACGGGGTCGGTCCTTTCGACATTCCAGTCTCTCAACTCGGCGAATGTCCTTACGCCGATGGCCGAAACATATCGCCCAAGCACGCGAACGAACTCTTTCAAGTGTTCGGTCTTGTCGCCGTCCATGACCACGCTTTCTCGATGCTCGAGCGTCCACGATGTAGATCCGGGCTCCAAGATCACCGCATTACCGCCGAGTTCATAAATGCCGACCTGCATCGATGCACGCGTTCGAAGCGACGGATTAAAGAATACGAGTGCGATAGAGCGGCCTGAAAGGGGCTTGCTGTCCGAATCTCTTCTTTCCTTGAACCCGACGGCACTTTCGACCAAATACTCGAGCGATGCCCGATCAAGGCCGGATGTGCTTAAGAAACTATCCATAGATAACTCCAAGAAACCGGTCGATCTCATCGTGCGTCGTGCAAAGTGGGGCAAGAATTCTCAGTACATGCGGATCGCTTGATGTACCCGTTAATATCCTGTTCTCGAACAGAAGTTGATGCATTGCCTTGCATGGCCGATCTAACTCGACCCCAAGTAAACACCCTTTCCCTCGAAGGCGGGCGACCGACGCATGACCTCGCAGCGCATCGAGCAGTTGATGTTCGATGCGTGCCGCATTCGCTATCAGGTCGTCATTTTCGATCGCCTCAAGCGTCGCCAGGACCGCGGCCATTGCGATCATGCCGCCGCCGAAGGTCGTCCCAAGGTCATTGATCCGGAGATTGTCTGAGATCGATTTGCGCACCAAGCAGGCTCCGACCGGTACCCCGCTTCCGAGCGACTTTGCGAGTGTCAGAACGTCAGGAACGACGCCGCCCGCAAGTTCACTGCCTGAAAAGAACCATCTGCCTGTTCGACCAAGCCCTGTTTGCACCTCGTCGAAGATCAGCATCGCGCCGTGTTCGTCGCACAACCGCCTGAGAGCTGCGAAGAATTCCGGCTTCGCCTCGGAAACGCCCGCCATCGACTGGATCGGTTCGATGATGACTGCGGCCGTTTCGTTATCGATGACCGCCTGAACGCTTTCGACAATCCCGAATTCGGCTTCAATATGGAAGGGGACATTCGGTTTCCCGATCTCGCGGTACTTGCCGAGAAATGATGCCGAGATCGAGTCGGCAGTACGTCCGTGAAAGCCCCCAGAAAATGACACGATCTTTTCTCTTCCAGTCGTCATGCGAGCCATTCGCATTGCGTTTTCGTTGGCTTCTGTCCCCGAATTACAGAAAAACACCTTCTTCAGTTCATCTGGCGCTACAGAGACAAGTTTCTCTGCGGCACGACCACGTACCTCGGAGTAGACAAGATTTGAATAGAATATGACCTTGTCGGCCTGATCTTTAATGGCTTGAACCACATGCGGATGCGAATGTCCGGTCGCACAGACTGCGTGCCCGCCGTAAAGATCGAGGTATTCTTCACCATCGTTGGTCCAGATCCGCGAACCCGATCCGCGAGCGACCGAGATACCCATTTTTTGATACGTTTCGACCTGGTATAGATCTTCCGTACGCTGTATTTCTTGAAATCGCATCGGTTATCGGATAATTGATGTATTCAGACAGTTATTGATCAAGGGTTGCTTCCCGGAAATACGAGCCCGGTTTCCTCTTTCGATCCGAACATCAAATTCATGTTTTGTACTGCTTGCCCTGCGGCGCCTTTGACAAGGTTGTCGATGGCCGAAAATATGACCACGTTTCGACCACTCGTGCGAACGCTTAGATCGCAAAAATTGGTGTTTTTCACCCAGTTGATATCAGGAGAGCCATCCCTAAGACGAACAAAAAAAGAATCGGAATAGGTATGTTTGAACAGGTTCATGGCATCTTCATTTGTGATCTCGACGGTCGTTTCTAGATAACAAGAGGCGAAAATACCCCGCGACACCGGTAGACTGTGCGTCATCAAGATAAGGTCGCTGTCAAATCCCCCAAATGAACGAAGATGCTGTTTTACTTCGGGTAAGTGCTGGTGTTCACACGGCTTATAGGCGTAAAACGAGTTAATTCGCTGCGGATGATGCGTATTGGCAGCCGGTTTTGCTCCCGAACCGGACGAACCCGTCTTAGCGTCAACGATCACTTTCCCGTTTATCAGACCGCTCCTGACCATTGGTGCAAGCGCCAAAGTGATCGCTGTGGCGAAACAACCCGGATTTGCTACGTATTGCGCGTCTTTGATCGCGTCGCGGTTTGTTTCTGTAAGTCCGTAAACGAAACGACTCTGAAGCTCACCTGCATGTTTCCGACCATAATATTGCTCGTGGGTCTTGGGATCATCGAGCCTAAAGTCTCCCGAAAGATCAATAGCCCTGACATGATCGGGTAACTGTGGAATCAGATCCGATGCCTGACCGTGCGGTAAGGCGAAAAAGGCTAAATCAAGGCCCGCAAGCAATCCAATCGAGTCCGAATTCTGCACAAAAACAAGATCTGTCAGGCCGAGGAGGTTTTTATGCACGTCGCTGACCGCTCGTCCGGCATGTTCATTTGCGGTGACGAAGACTATCTCGGCAAACGGATGGAAGAGCAAAATGCGCAAAAGCTCGCTTCCGCCATAACCAGAACCCCCAAATATCGCGACCCTTATTTTTTCCCCAGTTTTCATCGGTTCACGATTCCATTAAGGTTGAGATAGCGGCCAAAGCAGACTTTTGCGCCGTGCGGTCATTTACGGCAACAAATACCGTATCGTCACCGGCGATAGTACCAACGACCGAGCGATCATTCAGGGCGTCGATCATCGACGCGACCGCTGACGCGAATCCCGGAGAACAACGAACCACGAGGAGATTTTCGCCTGCCAGATCGACGCGGCGGAGACCAAGTTTCGACTGTTTGGCATCGATACCCGGCAATACATACTTACCGCCGGCCTTAACGATCCCGAGTTCATCCAGATCGCGGGAAATACTCGCCTGGGTCACATTGAAACCATTTCTACGCAACAGCCTGACAAGTTCGTCTTGACGTTCGACACGTTTCGCAGCAACGATATTTCGAAGAGTCTCTTGTCTTTGGCTTTTTGACATATTTCCCGTATGCATACACATATACTGTATATACATTGTATATATACAGAGTATAGGAGAGAAATATACAACGCGTCAAATACGGTCCGCTTTTTGTCGCTAAAATATTGCGAGCTTTATCCGAAGGAATTTTTTGGGGTTTTGGCGAAAATCGTAGAGGAGTTTGGTTCCCTCACTCGAGAACTGATTGATGTTCGACGCGGTTTGGTTGATGTTGTTATAGAGCGTTTCGTCGGTAACGAAACGTCCCAAAGTGCCTTTTCCAGCCTGGGCATCCGCAAGTATGGATTCAACCTTAGCCGTAGTGGAGTTGAACCGAGCAAGCGCACTCCGGGCATCTTCGTAAAACTGTTCGTCCTTCAGGAATTTTCCGGCCGTTCCGCGGCCCTCTGCAAGGTCGGTTGAGATGGCCTTAAAATCGTCGGCGATCGCGTTTATCTTTGCTGCGGACGTGCGAAGATCGGTGATGGCAGCCCTGGTCTCATTGTAAAGAGCATCGTCGGTGACAAACTTGCCGGCCGAACCACGGCCAGCTTTGATATCGTTTGAAATAGCTTCAAGCTGTGCGACGGTCTTGTTGAGATTGTTATAGAGATCCGGGTTGTTGATGAATTGGCCGGCGGTTCCTTCACCTTTGTTGATCTTTTCGATCGTCGTCTGCAGCTTTACCATCGTCAGCTTGGTTTCTGCTACCGTTGCGTCAAGGTTTCTGTAAAGTGACTCGTCATTGACGATCCGTCCGATGGTGCCTTCGCCTTGATTGGCCTTATTTAGGATCTCATTCGCAGGAACCGCGAGCTTATTGATCTGCTGAAGCAGATCGTTTCCTGTTTTCGTAAGCTGATTGATGGAAATGGCCTCGCTTGATTCCAGAATATGATTTTCAGCAACGGGCGAGCCTTTTGCGGTTCCCGGAGAGATATTGATCGTCTTGTCGTTTGCAAGGACAGATACAGCTATGAGCTGCGCGGTCGAGTCCGTTCTTATCCGCTCGGATATCGGTTTACCGTTCAATTCGCCGTCAACGGCCATTACAGCCTCGATCTTGGCTTCTTCCGGCGAATCGGGCGGGAGTAGAACGACCTCGCGTACCTTTCCTATTCTGACGCCCGCCAATTGAACCTCAGAGCCTTCTCGAAGTCCGTCAGCCGCTGCAAAACGCGCCTTGAGTATGATCTTCTTCTCGAACGGATTAAAGTCACCGGTGGAATTGAGGATCAGAAATGCGAGGATAAGGAGGCCAAAAAGCACAAAAATGCCAACTCTCAGCTGCGTAAATGTCAGTGTTTTGCGTGTTTGCACCATTTGTATCGATCTCTCACTTGCCGTAGACGAATCGCCTGATATACGGATCTTCGCTCGAGGATAGTTGTTCGTCGCTTCCGCTGAAGGTGATCTTACCGTCGCGGAGCATCAGGATATCGGTATTGACGAGGCAAAGCCTTTCGCCTTCCTTTTCAAGTACTATCTCGCCGTTTTCATTTACGGTCGCGTATTCGGATGAAAGGTACTTTACATTGTTCATCTCATGCGTGACAAAGATCGACGAGACATCCTGAAGATCGCGCAGCTTTATTGCCAGTTCACAAATCGTTCGAGCGGTCGGGGGATCCAGGCCGGCGGTTGGTTCATCGAAGAGTACGATCTGAGGATCGCCGACGAGGGCCCGTGCGATCCCGACTCGCCTTCGCATTCCGCCTGATAGCTCACTTGGCATCTTATCGACCGCGTCCTCGAGATCGACGAACCTGAGCATTCGTTTTACTTCTATCTCGACCTCGTCCTCCGATACGCCCTGTTCCAATAGACGGTATGCGACATTGTCGTGCACCGAGATCGAGTCAAACAATGCTCCTTCCTGAAAGACCATCCCGATCTTTTGCCGCACCGGCATCATTTCAGGCTCGTCGTATGCCGTAATGTCCTCACCATCGATAAGGATCGCGCCCGAATCCGGCTTCAGTAGTCCGAGGATCAGCCGAATGATCGTCGATTTGCCGCCGCCGCTGCGCCCAAGAATGATCTTTGTCTCGCCCCTTCGAACTGAAAAGCTGATACCGTCAAGGATCTTCTTTTCGTCAAATGCCAAATGCACGTCTCGAAACTCGATGACCGGCAATATTCGATCGGGTTCGTCGACCGCATCGTGGATGCTTTCGGCGTCCTCGATATTGAAACCGTGGGAGTCTTTGTGTTCATCAATATCGGACGCAAGCATAAGATTTCACCGATTATAGGGTCTAGATACGGCCGATGTCGAGAACGTACTGGAGCGCCTTCGAAAGAAAAAAGTCGAAAATGATGACCCAGATCGACGAGATCACAACGGCGTTCGTGACCGACCGGCCCACGCCGACCGTGCCACCCGAGGTGCTCAATCCCTTGTGACACGAAACTGCTCCGATGACCAATCCAAAGAACAGCGGTTTTATCATGCCGCCAATGATGTCAGACGTTGAAATTCCGTTTCGGACCGATTCGACAAACACATTGACGTCCTGGTTGTAAAGGTAGTTCGCGACAACGCCGCCGCCGATCAGGCCGAAGATATCTGCTGCAACGGTCAAGAGCGGAAGCATCATTATCAAGGCAATTATTCGCGGAACTACCAGTTTACGGACCGGGTCCGTACCTAATGCCCGCATTGCGTCGATCTGCTGCGAGACGACCATTGACCCCAACTCGGCGGAGATCGCCGATCCGATGCGTCCAGAGACCATTAACGCAGATAGGACCGGGCCCAATTCGCGGATGAGAGAAGTCGCGACCGAACGGCCCGATTCACTTTGGATACTGTAATATTCAAGGGTAGGGAATGTTTGAAGAACGAGGACGCCGCCTGTGAAGAATCCCGTCAAAAGGACGATCGGTAATGACCCGACCCCGATCAGATCCATTTGCCTTACAGTTTCTGAAAGATAACGCGGCCCCGTGGCGAGGCTTACGATCCCACGCCAAATAAGCAGACTTATATCTTGCAGTTCGGAGAGAAATTTAGCGACTGGATTCATCGTCAAACGAAAAATTGGTAAGGCTTTTGGATCAACTGCTAAAGGTTACAACGAACTAAAGCAAACACCAAACAAAAGCAGCCGGCCGGTTAAGGTCGACTGCTTTTGCCGTTGCTTTGGGGGAACCTATAAACTAGGCGGATCTAGGGGCCTTTTTGGGCCCGGCACGCCGTCGCGAGGTTGAGCCGGCCTATTGCCGCGCCGTTGCTGCATATTTTCTCTCATCTGTCCAAAACGCGCTCGTAGCTCTCTGAATTTGACAAGTTGCTCAGGAGTCAAAATTCTGCGGATCGCGAGCTCACCCTGGAAGCGAAGCTTTGCGACCTCGGCCTGAGCCAACTGAAAAGCTCGAAGCTTTTCAGCGACCTCGGATTCTTGCATATTATCAGCATATATCGCAAGGTCGAGTTCCCGATTCGCTTCCCGCAGTTTGTGTTGTGCTTCCTGCATCAACGGCCGGCCCTCAACGTTCAAAAGCCGCAACTGCCGTATCTGCGGTTGTGTCAGGCCGAGTTCGCGCAACAGATTAGGCTGCCGAATTGCCTGGCCATCAGGCGGGGGGCCTTCGGGGCGGTCAACCGGTTGCGTGACCTGGGCTGACACTCCGACAGTGAACAGGAGAAATGCCAGAAACAAATTCCCGAAAAGGGCACATTCTTTAAATACGGTCTTAAACATGGGCTTCAATCACTTGTTTCAATGTCTTCCAAAAGGTCAGACAAACGAAGGCTGTCGTCCTGATCTTCTTCATATTCGAGCAACCGCGGAGACCTTATATTTGTGGTCTCCGAACCGCGATTCGGACGGGTTGCGTTCGTTCGTCGTTCTGTCGGTCGCGACGATGTCCTGATCGCTTTCGCCGGTTCGGATCTCGTCGGGGTCGCACTAGGAGGAACCGGAAGGACCGTATCTGATCGCGAAGTCTGAAGGGTATCGCTGACCACGGTTTCGCCAACCGTTCTAATAGCACCCTCATTGCTGCTCACTGCAGATACTTTTTCCGGCGACGGTGCGGGCAAATTGCGATTTTCGAGGACGGCAACGTCAACCGGTACGCGAATGTCGAAGACCAATCCTGCAAGAACCAATATTCCTACGATCGCGGCTGCAGAAAAACCGGCTCCGACCAAACGTGGAACTTGAAAAATCGCTCGAAAACCGTCAAACCAACCTGGCGAATGACCTAACGATGTATCAACAACGCTCGGTAATTCTATTACGGGGTCGGACAAAGGAGCGAATTCAACATCCTTCCATTCACGCAGCGAAAAGGCTGCATTTGACAGTCCCGCAAGTTCATCGATACAAAAGCTGCATTTCGGCAAATGATCGTCGAAACTCTCCCGTTCGGCCGCAAGCATTTCGTTATAGATATATGCAACGATCTGCCCGCTGAAGTTGCAGTTGTGCTTTTCCACTTTCTCGGTCATTTTATTTATGCCACCTCGATCGGTAACCGTTCCAATTTCATCCTAAGTTGCCTCAACGCCGTGTATAGCCTGCTTTTTACCGTACTCAGCGGAAGCTCCAGGGTCTCTGAGATCTCTTGAAACGTCATATCCTCAAACTCTTTCATGACGATCACTTGCCTCAGTTCGACCGGAAGCGAACCGACCGCTTGCCTGACGATCACCAGTCGCTCGCCTTGCTCTGCATTGATCATCGGCGAAAACTTGGCCGGTGCCACGAAGACCCTCTCTTCCTCATTGGACTCGTCATCTAGAAAATCCTCTGAGCGGGCCTTGTTTCGACGCTTGGTTGTCAAACACTGGTTCACCGCGATCCGATGAAGCCAAGACGACACCTTTGCTTCGCCGCGGAATTTTGCCAAATTGCGATACGCGGCGATGAAAGTCTCCTGCGCGGCATCTCTTGCCTCATCTTCACGTGTGAGCATACCGAAGCAGAGAGCGAAAATCTTTCGTTCCCAGCGTTTAACGATTTCGCCGAAAGCTTCGGGGTCGTCCGAAATTGCCAATTCGACAAGCTGCTCATCCGTAAAGTTCTTAAACATCTACTCGTGTAGGCGAACGATCTTGCACGAGAATAATACCGCATCTGCGGAAACGAACGCGAAACATTCGCATTCTCACATTCTTGGACGAGTCAAAACCCGAAAAAGTCGAAATGAGTGGTGTGTAACAGATTAGATTTCTGTTGAAAAAGAAAAAGGACGGCGCGTAGCCGTCCAAACTTCAACCGGATTTCCTTGTTTCAATAGGCCCTGGCGAAAACAACGCGTTTGCCCGATTCCTTACCCGTGTAAACGCACTTTCCAGCCTCTTCCTGCGAATTAAGAGGTATGCACCTGATAGTGGCTTTGGTCTCTTCTTTGATCTTATTTTCAGTTTCGGCTGTGCCATCCCAATGAGCCATCAAAAAGCCGCCTTTTTCTATCTGTTCCTTGAATTCATCCCAAGTGTCGACATTGAACGTATTCGTTTCGCGGAATTCCATCGCCTTTCGGTAAATATTTGCCTGTATTTCGTCAAGCAAGGAGCTTAAATACTCAACTATTCCTTCGACGGGCCGCGATTCCTTTGACAGCGTGTCACGACGAGCGACCTCGACCGTGCCATTTTCGAGATCGCGCATGCCAATGCCAAGGCGAACCGGAACTCCGCGGAGTTCGTATTCGGCAAATTTCCACCCGGATCTTTGGTTTTCGCTGTCGTCGTATTTTACGGATATGCCGGCCGCTTTAAGCGCATTGAGGATCGGACCGATCCTCTCGCTCAAAGCAGCGAGATCCTCGGGGGTCTTGTAAATCGGGATAATGACCACCTGGATCGGAGCAAGTTTTGGGGGAAGAACAAGTCCCTGATCGTCGGAATGGGCCATGATGAGAGCGCCCATCAGTCGTGTTGAGACGCCCCAGCTCGTCGCCCACGGAAAATCTAGTTGATTCTCTTTGTTGACAAACTTTACATCGAACGCTTTCGAGAAATTCTGTCCGAGAAAGTGCGACGTGCCGCATTGCAGAGCCTTTCCGTCCTGCATCATGCCCTCAATGCAATAAGTCTCCAGAGCGCCTGCAAACCGTTCGCTTGGCGTCTTTACGCCTTGGACGACAGGCAGCGCCATCCAGTTTTCGGCGAAATCGGCATAAACACCAAGCATTTGCTCGGTCTCGGCGATCGCTTCCTGCTCGGTCGCATGTGCGGTGTGCCCTTCCTGCCAAAGGAACTCTGCCGTACGGAGGAATATCCTGGTGCGCATCTCCCAGCGAACAATGTTACACCATTGGTTCACCAAAACCGGAAGGTCGCGCCACGACTGTATCCAACCCTTGTAGGCGTTCCAAATGACGGTTTCCGACGTCGGCCGGATGATGAGTTCTTCTTCAAGCTTCGCGTTCGGATCAACAACGAGCCCAGGGCCGTCAGGATTACTTTTGAGACGGTAATGCGTCACGACAGCGCATTCTTTTGCGAAGCCCTCGGCGTGTTCTTCTTCTTTCTCCAGAAACGATTTTGGGACGAACAAAGGGAAGTAAGCATTCTGATGACCTGTTGCTTTGAACATGTCGTCCAGAGCACGCTGCATCTTTTCCCATATTGCAAAGCCGTAAGGCTTGATGACCATACATCCGCGTACCGCCGAGTTTTCGGCAAGATCCGCGCGCTTGACAATTTCGTTATACCATTCCGAATAATTCTCGGATCGCTTCGGTAATGCTTTGCTCATAACTGTTTCGCTGCTTTAGTTCTCGTAAAACAAAGATACTAAAGCAAATTACGCAAAGTCACAATTTTACAAAAGTATTTCTATGGCATAATCTGTGGCTTTGTTCTTGCCGAACCCGCGACGATCATATGAGCGAACTTGCAATCGATTTCCAAGACACCGCAACTGCATTTGCCGATAAATCAGACACAGAACTCCAGGAAAAGTACAGACTTTTCAGAATGATGAATTCGCCTTTTCTGAATGCAATAAGCACCGGAGCGGCTAAATTCGCGCTCGGTCTGGGACTGCCGGTGGAAGGCTTGATAAAACGCACGATATACGAGCAGTTTTGCGGTGGAGAGACTATCGAGGAATGCCAGCTCGTGATCGAGCGGCTCGGTAAGGCGGGTATTGGGACGATTCTCGATTATTCCGTTGAAGGAAAGACAAAGGAGTTAGAATTCGATGAGACCAAGGCCGAAATAATGCGGACCGTCGAACGCGCCAAGAACGATCCGAACATTCCCTTCGCGGTCTTCAAGGTCTCGGGAATTGCCCCGTTAGGCACGCTCGAAAGAATGAGTTCGAAGAAAAAACTCGACGCGAAAAGCCAAATGAAATGCGAGGCGATCCATGCCCGGGTCGAGGAAATATGCTCGCTTGCGCACAGGCTCGGCCAGCCGGTATTCATCGACGCTGAAGAATCCTGGATACAGGATGCGATCGATCGAATGGCGAACGAGATGATGGCAAAGTTCAACGTCGGCCGGGCGATCGTATTCAATACGGTCCAGCTTTATCGAAAGGACCGCTTGCAGTTTCTCCGCGATTCGCGAAAGCTCGCAAAACGCGAGGGGTTCGTTCTTGGGATGAAACTCGTCCGCGGAGCTTATATGGAAAAAGAACGCGAACGTGCCGCTGAGATGGGTTACGATTCGCCGATCCAGCCCGATAAAGAATCCACGGACGCCGATTACGATGCTGCAGTCGATTATTGCCTGTCTCATTTGGACGAGATCGCATTCGTCGCGGGCACGCACAATGAAGCAAGTACCCGTCGCCTTGTCGAGCAGCTTCACGACCAGAACGTTCCGCCAAAGCATCCTCACGTCAATTTTTCGCAGCTATACGGGATGAGCGACAACCTTTCGTATGTTTTGGCGAAACATGGCTATAACGTTTCAAAATATGTTCCTTACGGTCCTGTAAAGGATGCTGTTCCATATTTGATTAGACGGGCGGAAGAGAATACCTCAACGGCAGGTCAAGTGAGCCGCGAACTTGTGCTGCTAGAAAGGGAAATGGAACGGCGAAGACGCAAATGAACTGAACCATCCTTAGGTTCGTATGATCAAACATATTATGTTCTGTCCAAATTGCGGAACTGGTGAACGGAAACCTTTGAACTCTTGCCGGATGTGCGGATCGTTTGTTCCTGATTTGGATGGCGTCGTTCAGAAAGAGCAGCCTATCGAAGTTCACTTAACTTCAGATTCGTTTCTTACGCTGATCACGGCTGCGGTTTCGCTTATCTTTGCGATAGTTGTCCATTATACGTTTTGGGGCCGCGAAGGTGTCCCACGGGTGATCTATCCGGCAGCAGGGTTTTTGCTCGCGATGACCGCGTGGCAGATCCAGACTTATGTAAGAACCGGAATAATGAAAAAGCAGATCGATATGTTGAGGCCAAAACGCGAGAGCGTGCCGATTTCGGCTGCATAGATCAACGCCGCGAATCACGCCGATTTTGTTACAGCCAGTTTTTCAAAAAGCACTGCAACGAAGATCAATTTGCCAAAACAGTAGTATTTACCGTAGCCCGAGCATAAGCCGAACCGACCGATCGACGACGGCCCTATCTGGATCCGATCGCCACTTCTCAAGCGGGATCAGTTCATGCGAACTCAGTGGAATATTAGCGAGAAAAGCTACTTGGGTGCTTTCGAACGAACGGTTGGTCATCGCAACGTGAGGTATCGCGACACTCAGATCATGAGCCCAACTGTCCGAGTTTTCGATCGACTCTACGTCTAGAAAAAGATCCGAATACACGCCAATGTGCCAAATCAGGCCATCGGTTGAATCGTCCCGATGCAATATTCTTAAGAGTCCGAATCCGGATTCGAGCTGGAAAACGAGATAATCGCCCGGCAAAAATTCTAAAGGCATTGGAAAACCTTAGCATAATTAAAAAACAACAGGCGAACATAGAAATACGGACCTAATGAAAGAAACCCCAGATGGAAATCCACAATAAAGCAGAAGATGCCGTAAAGCCGGTGAAGAGCAATGACCGCGTTTTCGTTCACAGCGTTGCGGCAGTCCCGCAGATCCTTATCGACGCTTTGGTCGAAAGGGCAGCGGAGCTGCGTGATGTTGAGTTCGTGCACCTCCACACGGAAGGGAAAGCGACCTATGCGGAGCCGGCCTATGTTGAGAGTTTCAAGGTAAATGCATTTTTCGTCGGCCCAAATATTCGTAGCGCGGTCAATGATGGCAGGGCCGACTATATCCCGGTCTTCCTCTCCGAGATACCCGCGCTTTTTCGACGTGGAGTTTTACCCATCGATGTCGCATTGATCCACGTCTCGACGCCAGACAAGCACGGGTTTTGTTCGCTGGGCGTTTCGGTCGACATCGCACGCTCGGCGGTCGAGTGTGCAAAGATCGTCGTCGCTCAAATCAATCCGCAAATGCCAAGAACGCATGGCGATGCTCTAGTTCACATCAGCGATATCGATCACGCGGTTTTCGTCGACACGCCGCTGCCTGAGGTCAAGATGCCCGAACTCACCGACATCGATCGGGCGATCGGCAGCTATGTTGCTGAGATGATCGAAGATGGATCAACGCTTCAGATGGGAATTGGTTCGATACCAAATGCAGTGCTTGCGTCCCTGCTCGGACACAAGGATCTTGGGATCCATACCGAAATGTTTTCGGACGGGTTGATCGAACTCGTCGAAAAAGGTGTTGTTACCGGAAGTAAAAAGGCAAAGCATCCCGGGAAGATCGTAGCTGGCTTCGTGATGGGGACGCGACGGCTTTACGATTTCATCGACGATAATCCGCAGGTTCTAATGCTGGATATTGCCTACGTCAATGACAGCGCGGTCATCCGACGAAATCCCCGCGTCATCGCTGTCAACAGCGCGATCGAGGTCGATCTTACGGGTCAGATCTGCGCTGATTCGATCGGCACAAGGCAGTATTCGGGTGTTGGCGGTCAGATGGATTTTATCCGAGGGGCTTCGTTATCAGAAGGCGGAAAGCCGATCATCGCGTTGCCATCCATCACTTCGAGGGGCGAAAGCAAGATCGTTCCCTTTCTTAAGGAAGGTGCAGGAGTCGTCACCACCCGAGCACACGTGCATTACGTCGTGACCGAATATGGGGTAGCAGATCTTTATGGAAAGAACCTCCGGCAAAGGGCCGCTGCCCTTATCGCAGTTGCTCATCCCGATCATCGCGAAGATCTTGAGCGAAGTTCCTCAGAGCGCTTTCGGCGCTTATTAGAACCATTGCGATCAAATTCACGCATGCACATCAAATAACGCCTTCGTTCCGCATTTTTTCCCACATCCAAACCTTTGAACCGGCGTCGTCGTCCCCTGCACCGGCAACTCCACCATGAGATGTGTCGAAGTCCTTCCGATCGAGATTGACGCCTTTCGCCACCCGTTTTCCACAAGTGGGAAATAATTGTCTGTCCATCCAACTCTTTTTGGTTGCAACGGCGTGGTACACATTCACGACGCTGTCGGGGATAAGATCGAGGTCGCTATTTGTTGACGTATCCTGGTCGACCGCGTCGAAAAGGAACATTGCGTCCACCTTTGTGCCTCGGCCCTTGAGGTTATGAGCCACCTGAATGCACGCCGCCGCACCGCGGCTCCACCCGATCAGGCAAACTTTTCCGCTATTTGAGCCGATGTAGGAACAGGCGCGATCGGCCATTTTTCTGATGTTAATGCCGCTGAAGGAATTCGAGATCGCTGCCGGTCCCGGTATGTAGATGCCATGCGGCTCTTTAGTAGTAAGATAAGCTTCCCAAACGTAATATTTATAGTTGTTTTCGCCGAAGATCGTTGGCGAGCTTCCTTCGAGGGCAAGTAACATCGCGGCCTCCTAATCCTAATTTGTGGACGTATGTTTCGTTAGAGAACTTTCGGATAGACCAATATTACACGTTGCGAAATTAAGGTCAATATCTGATCGCTGTCGTATTATGTTTTGCATGCTTTCTGGTATTAATCTATGGTCATCTGGACAACTCCGGATTGAAAGGGACGAATAGAGAGCTTAGAATCAGAGTGTTATAGTGAGTTATTTTGATAACGGATATTACCAATTATGACGATCAAGAATGAAGCAGTAATAATCAGCGCCGCTCGAACGCCGACCGGCAAATTTCAGGGTGCTTTGAAGGGTTTCACCGCGCCAGAGCTTGGTGCGATCGCGATAAGGGAAGCTGTCAAACGTGCTGGTGTCGATCCCGCAGCAGTCGATGAGGTGATAATGGGCTGTGTGGTCCAGGCCGGCATTGGCCAAGCGCCGGCGAGACAGGCTGCATTGAAAGCAGGATTACCGCCCGAGGTTTCAGCGCTCACGGTCAACATGGTTTGCGGTTCGGGATTGCGGGCCGTAGCGCTTGCCGGACAGTCCGTTAAGTTGGGCGACAGCGACCTCGTCGTTGCCGGTGGAATGGAATCGATGTCTAACATCCCTTACGCCCTGCAAACGGCGCGTGAGGGATTTCGAATGGGAAATCAGACGGCTACAGACCTGATGATCCATGACGGTCTCTGGTGTCCGTTCGAAAACTGGCACATGGGCAATACGGGTGAGGTGGTTGCGGAGAAGCATCAGATCGGACGTGAACTCCAGGACGAATTTGCGTTCAACTCGCACCGCAAGGCTTCGGAAGCACAGGCAGCCGGCCGCTTCAAGGACGAGATCATCCCGATCGAGATAGCCCAAAAGAAAGGCGATCCGATCTTGCTCGATCACGACGAACCGGTCCGTCCGGAAACCACGATCGAAGCTCTCGCAAAACTCAAGCCGGCATTCAAGAAAGATGGCGGAACCGTCACCGCCGGCAATGCACCAGGAGTGAACGACGGAGCTTCGGCTCTTGTCGTCACGTCATCTGCCAAGGCTGCAGAGGTTGGTATCGAACCGCTAGGACGAATCGTATCGTATGCAGTTTCAGGCATCGAACCGAAATACATCATGCTCGCACCGGTCGAAGGCATCCGACGCGCTGTCGCTAAAGCTGGTTGGTCGCTCGAGGACGTTGACCTATTCGAGCTGAACGAGGCGTTCTCGGTCCAGGCTCTTGGGGTCATGAAAGAGCTTGGGATCAATCCTGAACTGGTCAATGTCAATGGCGGCGCGGTTGCCATGGGTCACGCGATCGGCAATTCCGGCGGACGTGTGCTAACAACTCTGCTATATGAAATGAAACGCCGAGGAGCCAAGCGAGGGGTTGCGGGCCTTTGCCTCGGAGGCGGCAACTCAGTTGCGATGGCGATTGAGCGCGAATAGCGCCAATGGCCAGTTCGGTAGTTTGTGCGGGTTGGAAGACGTTTGTTTTTCGACCCGTTATCATATTGCATGTTCTGCCGACCGGACTGAATAGATTTGAACCAAAATCACCGGCCCACACACGCTGCCCGTCACTGTCTTTGTTTTCGCAGGTGGCTTTCGATATTCTATTCCGTTCTCGATCCAAATCAATTCTAAAGGGATAAAGCAAATGACCATATCTATCGGAGTGATCGGTGCCGGAACAATGGGGAACGGCATCGCCCAGACTGCCTCTGGCGCGGAATTTGACGTCGTTATGTGTGACGTAAAACCTGAACTCGTCGAACTAGGCCTCGCGAACATTGGAAAGAGTCTTGACCGGTTCATAAAAAAAGAGACTATGACCGAGGAACAGCGGTCGAAGATCCTCGGACGCATCAAGGTTACGACCGAACTTAATGACCTCAAGGAATGTGCTCTCGTCGTCGAAGCGGCAACCGAGAATTTCGAGATAAAGAAAAGCATCTTTCAACAGCTTGATTCGATCTGTGGGCCGGACGCTATTCTTTCATCGAACACTTCCTCGATCTCGATCACGAAGATCGCTGCTGTAACGGCCAGGCCTGATAAGGTCATTGGAATGCATTTTTTCAATCCAGTTCCATTAATGAAGCTGGTTGAGGTAATTCGCGGGATCGCGACCTCTGACGAGACATATGCGACGGTAAAGCAACTATCGGAAAGACTCGGGAAGGTCCCGGTCGAATGTAATGACTATCCCGGATTCGTCTCTAACCGTGTGCTCATGCCGATGATCAATGAGGCCGTTTTTGCCCTCCATGAAGGCGTTGCTACAAAGGAAGCGATCGATGAGATCATGAAACTCGGCATGAACCATCCAATGGGTCCGTTAACCTTAGCTGATTTCATTGGCCTTGATGTATGCCTCGCGATCCTCAACGTCCTCCATGAAGGCCTAGGCGACCCCAAGTACCGTCCGTGCCCGTTGCTTAAAAAGTACGTCGATGCCGGCTGGCTCGGACGAAAGTCCGGTAAGGGCTTTTACGACTATGCTCAATAGCTCATACACGCCCGTCACCGTTTGGCGACAGCTCGCATCCAAGTTGATGCGATCGGTAACGAACCACTTTTTCTCGTACGTCGGTCGCTGCTAAATTTCATTTGGTGAAATATGAAAATGCTGAAGATATTGTGTTGTTCGTTGTTGCTGCTTAGTGTTACGGCGGTCGCCCAGATTAAGGTGCCGCCGCTGGCGATCAAGGAACGCACGCTTTCAAATGGGCTGCGAGTCGTGACCCATCGCGACACCTCGAGCCCGACGGTTTCGATACATGTTTGGTATAACGTCGGGGGCAAGAACGATCCCCCCGGACGGTCCGGTTTTGCACATATGTTCGAACACATGATGTTCAAATCGACCAAAAACATGCCAAACGAAAAGATGGACCGGTTGACCGAGGACGTCGGCGGTTTTAACAACGCTTCGACCTGGCCAGACTACACGAATTATTACGAGGTCGTTCCATCGAACCATCTTGAAGTTCTGTTATGGGCCGAGGCCGACCGGATCGTAAATCTGAACGTCGACGAGACAAACTTCAATTCAGAGCGCGATGTTGTGAAAGAAGAGTTTCGCCAGGGAGTGCTGGCGAATCCTTATGGACGATTTTTTGAGTTGATAGACAGCCTTTCATATCAAAGGCATCCGTATCGGCGAGGCGTGATCGGAAATCTTGAAGAGCTTGACGCAGCAACTCCGGCGGATGCCCAGAAGTTTTATCGCGAGTTTTATCGTCCGGACAACGCGGTCCTGATCGTCGTCGGCGATTTTGACGAAGCGCAGTTGACTGCATGGGTCGACAAGTATTTTGGAAAGATCTCGAAACCAGCCGGAAATATTCCTCGAGTGAATGTCACCGAGCCTGACTGGACTGCCGAAAGGCGATATGCCGAATTTGCCCCGATCGTGCCGTTTCCGGCGGTCGCGATTACATATCTCGCCCCAGGTCCCAAGAGCCCCGACGTGCCGGCTCTAATTCTTGCGCAGAATATACTTTCAGGCGGCGCAAGCTCAAGAATGTATATTGAACTCGTACGTAATCAAAAGATAGCTCAGGACGCGTCTTTCCGGGCAGACATCCGGGTAGATAGAGGGCTGATAACGTTGGTCGGCATCGCCTCCGATACCGGTACGTCGGAGTCTCTTGAAAAGGGGTTGCTGGCCGAGATCAAAAAGATGCAGGATGCACCCGTGACGGCCCAGGAGTTGGAAAAGGCTAAGAATCAAGTGATCTCATCGGCGATCCAACAACGAGAAAATAACGATGGCCGGGCGATAATCATCGAGCGAGCCATCGCTTACCTTGGCGATCCGAAAGCTGTAAATGATGAGGTCGAAAAACTACAGGCCGTGACGCCGGCCGATATCCAGCGTGTAATGCGGCAATATATGAAAGACAACAATCGCGTCGTGATCTATTACAACCAGGCGAAGGCGGAGGTGAAGACGAATGAAAACTAATCAACCTCTCCGGTCGCCAATCGGCAGAGATCGACACGCAGGTCAGTATCAGCAAAATACGACAAGAATCGCGGCGATCATTACGATCTTCGTCACGATGATCATCATTTGCGCTTCGGTCGTTCCATCTTTATCGCAGGAACCGAGGCCCGGCCCGGCACGTTCGGCAACGATCCCGGCGATAAAAGAGACAACGTTGAAGAATGGTTTGACGGTATCGGTCGTTGAAAAGCGGTCGATCCCGATGATAACGGTACAACTACTAATTCGCACCGGAGCTTACAACGAAACGTTGGAAAAGGCGGGCCTTGCTGATCTGACCACGTCGATGCTGACGAAAGGAACGAGTACGCGCTCCGCTGAACAGATAGCACAGGAGATCGAGTTTCTGGGGGGCGGCATCAATTCAGGCGCGGGTTGGAACAGTTCGGCTGTGACGATCGGCGTTACGTCGGACAAGATCGAAAAAGCAATGTCCATCATGGCCGATGTCGTTCGAAATCCGACCTTTCCACGGTCCGAACTAGATCTTCTCAAAACTCAGGCGATCGACGGACTGACTTACAACCTTACGCAGCCCGGTTTTATCGCCGGCTATGTCGCCAGCCGATATACCTTTAATGAACACCCCGCGGGTGGCACGACCGCAAGCATCGAAAGTATCGCGGTCGATGATCTACGCGCCTTCTACAATAAACAAATAGGTCCTAGATCTTCGGTCCTGATCTTCGCAGGTGACATTTCAGCGGCCGCGGCGTCACAACTCGCTGAGAAATATTTTGGTTCTTGGGCGAGCGATGCTCAGGAGGCAAGATATACGGCTCTTCCGTCGTCAGGTTCAAACTCGACAGCATCAAATCGGCTTTTGGTTATCGACGTACCCGAATCCGGACAGGCGGCCGTAACCTACGCCAGATCGTTGAACGGCGTTCGGCGGTTTGAAAAGACTTATTTTTACCCGTCAGCTGTTCTTAACTCGCTACTCGGCGGCGGTTATTCATCGAGGCTGAATCAGGAAATTCGGATTAAACGGGGTCTGAGCTACGGGGCGGGCAGCGGATTTGCATGGCGACCCGCCGCCGCACGGTTCACGGCCCGGACCCAAACGAAGAATGAATCAGCGCCGGAAGTGGCTGAGCTGATGATCGCCGAAGTAAACAGGTTAACGACTGGTGAAGTGCCGTCGGCAGAACTGGATCCGCGTAAGGCCGTACTCACAGGTGGATTTGGGCGCAATATCGAGACAACCGGCGGACTCGTTAATGCACTCGCTGACCTCTACACGTTCGATTTGCCCAATACAACGTTGAATTCATATGTGACAGACGTCGGCGGTGTGACCGACGCCCAGATACGGGATTTCGCAAAGGCCCATCTTCTCGGCGGCGATATAATAATCGTCGGCGACTATTCGAAGTTCAAGGCTGATCTTGCCAAGAGATTCCCGGATAGGGCTGTCAACGTGATCCCGGTGGCGGAGTTGGATATCACGAGACCGAGCTTAAGAAAAACCAGTTGAGTTTGTCTGAGACAACAATGTTAAGGCGTTGGTCATTTTGCCAGCGCCTTTTTTAGATTGAGCCTAAGAACCACGGGAGGACGTAGTTTTTCAAGCGTAAGTTCGGCTTTTTCGTTCACTAATGGCCACTGGCTGTTGGCTACGTAGATCAGTTCGTCACCGATGAGAGTACCGAGAGTTGGTTCCATGAAGTCCGGATGATTGGCTTCCAGCGTTCGAGTCTCAGTGATCTCGTTTCCGCGCAGTTGAAAACGAACGACGCGGTTAGGATTCACACCGTTCTGGATCGCGATCAGCTGCCCCCGATAGTAATAAAGGCCGTCGATACCCAATAATGTAACGTGATCGGCGGGCTTCATCTGCGTGATCGCCTTTGTCGCGACGTCGATACGGAATACACCCTTGGAATAATCGGCAACGAACAACTCCTCGTTCCGCTTCCCAAATGCCAGACCCTGGAGAGAGGAAAAACGGTCGGAACTAAGAAATAGTGAAATTTCGTTCTTTCGCAGATCTATTCTGTAGATGTTCGGTGAAACGCTGTCGGTCGCGTAGACATTGCCCTCGCCATCGACCAATAGATCACCGAGAAGGTGTGACTCACCGGTCGGCAAGAGAAAGGCCCGCAGCAGTTTTCTGGTACGAAGGTCATACTTAAAGATTCCTGCACGCCCCTTGTCAGATTCCTTAAATCCCGCCATTTGCGGTACAGCCGAACTTGCTGCCCAAAGGTAACCGCGTGCCGTATCGACCCTTAAGCCAAGCACGCTCCATAGTCCATCCTCTGGCCTTGAATATTCGGATTGCTTTCCGGTTCTATCGATCTCAATGATCTTTCGGCGATGCACGCTGCCTACAAAATACGATCCGGACCTCGGTTCGAAAGCAACGCTCTCAGCGATGAGTGTTTTGTCATCGACCTCGAAGATCTTCTCGCTGGCATTAATCGGGATCCGATTGCTTGCGATCTGTGACACGATCGCTTTGAAGCGTTCGTTTTCGAACAAGGGCTTCAGGTCCTCGTTCCGTTCAAAGGAGTAAGAAAGACCCATTTTGGCCAACCGTTCGAGTAGATCCAGAGCTTCGGTGTGCAGGCCATTAAGCGTTTTAGCAATGGCGAGATTGCAGATCAGCCGCGGATGATTTGGACGATCTGAATTGGCTTTCGCGATCTGAAGAAGGAATTCGCCGTTTTCTCTTGCCCGGTAGGCCTTGACGGCTGCCTGCTCTGCCTCGGCAGCGGAGCGCATCTGGTCAGCCGTCTGCGCGAATACAGTAAAGTGGCAGCTAACAAGCAATGAAACGAGGAGAGTTCTGATTAGCATAATTGTGACCGTGACCCTATCGGGATCCGATAAGCTTGGCTGGGTTTGATGCGGAGTGCTGAATAATGGTTTCTCTCGCATGTAGAAGTTTTGATATTGGCTTTGGTTTGCCGTTTCGCGATTGCTTTGTTTCAATTGATTTTAGCGTTGTAACGGAAATATGCACAAGAATCTGCGGTCGTTCATCAAAGTCCTTCGGAAAGAGGATCAACTCACCGAGGTCTCAGCCGAGGTTGATCCGTATCTTGAGATCGCTGAGATACATCGACGTGTTATCGAAGAGCAGGGCAAGGCATTGCTTTTTTCCAGTGTAAAGGGTTCCACATTCCCGGTTGTCACTAATCTATTCGGCACCGTAAAGCGTATTGAACTGGCATTTGGGAAACGTCCGCTAGAGTTTGTAAAACGAGCCGTCGAAATGGTCGATATTCTCGTCCCGCCCAAGATCGGAAAGCTCTGGGGCTACCGAGATATGGGTTTGACCGCATTGCGGCTGGGAACCAGAACGGTTCGAAATCCGCCGGTGCTCGAATCGCGTCAGCCGCAGGTCGATCTTGAAGAGCTGCCCCTTCTTCAACTATGGCATGAGGACGGCGGGCATTTCATCACGCTGCCGCTGGTTTACACAGAGAGCCCCTCATCCCACAAGCCGAATCTCGGCATGTATCGTATCCAGCGGTATGACAGGAATACGACCGGAATACACTGGCAGATCGGCAAGGGCGGCGGATTTCATTACTTCGAAGCCGAACAGCGACGCGAATCACTTCCGGTTACGATCTTTCTCGGTGGGCCGCCGGCTATGATCCTCGCAGCGATCGCGCCTCTGCCGGAGGACGTTCCCGAACTCATGCTCGCATCTTTACTCGCCGATTCGAAGATCGGCGTCGCTGACAACCCGATCGCCGGCCACCACCGTTTGCTCTCGGAAGCAGAGTTTGCGATCTGCGGCTATGTTCCGCCGGACGAACGCCGTCCCGAGGGGCCTTTTGGCGATCATTACGGTTATTATTCGCTTGCGCATGAGTATCCGGTCTTCCACGCGGACGCCGTCTTTCACCGAAGGGATGCCATTTATCCGGCGACCGTCGTCGGAAAGCCGTGTCAGGAAGATTTCTTTATCGGCGATTATTTGCAAGAACTGCTTTCGCCCCTTTTCCCACTGGTGATGCCGGCGGTGAAGGATCTTTGGAGTTACGGCGAGACTGGTTTTCATTCGCTCGCTGCGGCAGTCGTGAAAGAACGATACGGCCGTGAGGCGCTCTCTGCAGGATTCCGGATACTTGGCGAAGGACAGCTTGCTCTGACAAAATTCTTGCTGCTTACCGACAAAGAACAGGACCTGCGCGATTTTGGGTCGCTGTTCGAGTACATTCTCGCTCGGGTCGATTGGCAGCGTGATCTTTTCATCTTATCCCAAACGGCTTTCGATACGCTCGATTACGCAAGTGGAAAGATAAATCATGGCAGCAAAGCCATTTTGATGGGGACCGGTGATGCGAGAAGAGACCTCGTTCGCGAGTTCAGCGGCGAGCTTCCGCCCGGCGTCCGGAAGGCGTTGCCGTTTTGCGGCGGTTGTCTGGTCGTCGAGGGCGAGGCGTTCGAGAGTGAAAGGGAACTCGGGAAACGCCTTGCCGCCTCGGGCATGTTCGCCGACTGGCAGGTCGTCGTGATCCACGACGACGCCGATGTCGCGAGATACACGGATAAGTTCCTTTGGGCAACGTGGACTCGGTTCGATCCGGCAACCGATATTTCGGCCGGAACCGCGGAAGTCCGGAACAATCATATCGCTTATGGGTCGCCGATAGTCATCGACGCTCGTATGAAGCCTTGGTATCCCGGTGTCGTCGAGGTTCGAGCCGATATCGCCAAGCTCGTCGATGAACGTTGGAACGAGTATTTTGGTCGGTCGTAAACAAGAGTCAGCAGGAGCTTATCGAATGAAGAAATGGCTTAAGCGAATCGGAATCGTTTTCAGCGTGATAATGTTGCTCTTGGCGGCGTTTCTTTCTTATGCCTATTTTATCGAACCGCGGCAGTTCGTTGTTATACACGACACACTGACTATCCCGCGTTGGAGTCCGAATCTCAACGGACTCAAGGTCGTTACGATCGCTGACCTTCATACCGGCTCGAATTGGGCGCCGCCTGAGCGCATCCGCTACGTCGTCGAACAGGCAAATGCGCAGAACCCCGACCTTATCGTTCTGCTCGGCGATTACGTCAGCGAACGCGTTTGGGACCGCGAGGCAAGACGGAAGCCCGAAGGTACCGACCGAACTGAACTATGGGTTCCGGTCGATGACATAGCTGCCAGCCTCAAGGGCTTCAAGGCGAAATACGGAGTATTTGCGATCATTGGCAACCACGATTGGTATCACAACGAGCAGAACATCCATCGCAAGTTCGAAGAGGTTGCCGGGATCACCGTCCTGCAGAACGAGATCCAGGAAATAGAGATCAACGGCGAAAAGGTGAGGCTTTGGGGCATCGAAGATCTTTACCGCAACCGGCGTGTACCGCTCGAACCATTTGAGGCACTTGCTGAAAAAACGAACATTATCGCCCTGACTCATAATCCCGATTCTTCGCTCCAAATGCCTGAGGGCTTCGCTGTTATGTTTTCGGGGCATACGCACGGGGGACAACTCAATTGGCCGATCATAGGCCCGTTCGCTGTTTTTAATGACAAACGGTTCATGGATGGCCATGCCATCGTCGACGGCAAGCATGTTTATGTTTCCAGCGGTGTTGGGACCAGTGTCCTGCCTTTCCGTTTCCGAGTTCCGCCAGAGATCAATGTCGTCACGCTGAACGCCGCCCAATAGATGGTATTCCCGATCAAAAAGATCTATATTGTTCTGCTAACGACCGCTGTCGCGTTCGCTTTGTTGGGATATGCATATTTCATTGAACCGAGACGTCTTGTCGTAAACAGCAGCGAGGTCGTCGTTACGGGGCTCGAACCGGCGTTTGACGGATTAAAGATCGTAGCCGTTTCCGACATTCACGGCGGCTCGAACGGAATCGATCACGAAAAGCTTCGCGAGATCGTCCGACAGATAAACCGGCAGCAGCCCGACGTGGTCGTCATGCTCGGCGATTATGTAGCGAACACGTCCGATCGGAAATCGATACTCATGCCCGTTAGCGAGATCGCGGACGGGCTCGCGGGGATTGATTCGAAGTTTGGCGTATTTGTCGTTTTGGGAAATCACGACGGGTGGCACAGTGATCAGACAATTGCCTCATCACTCAGTAACATAGGGTATACTGTCCTGCAAAACGAGATCGCCGTTATCGAAAGGGGAGGAAGAAAGCTAAATATCGTTGGGCTGAAAGACCATCTTAGGCTCGATTCGTGGTACACGTTCGATGCAATGGTCCGCGGGGTCAGCCAGCCGTATGCCAACGGCGATTTTATTGTTCTAGAACACAGTCCCGACGTTTTTCACGTTCTCAACTATCACAAGAGTCTCGGTGACCGCTTCCGGTTCATGATCGCCGGCCACAGTCACGGCGGGCAGGTCTGGCTACCGATAGTCGGCTCGCCGCTGGTGCCTTCGTCGTTCGGTCAGAAGTATGTTTCCGGACATATAAAGGAAGACGGCAGGCACCTTTTTGTAACTACCGGCATAGGTACAAGCATCATGCCGTTCCGTTTTCTGGTGCCGCCCGAGATCGCCGTGCTCACACTACGGGCGCCCCGAAAACCATAGACATTCGTTATCTAAGGACGTGGCGGATACGTTTCAAACTACCGTCGTTCTTTGCCGGTTTCACTTTCAGAATGTTGCACATCAACTCATACACATCTATTGCGGAGACCGGTGAGGTGACCACTCCGCGCTTAAAACGACCGCCGTGCCCGACAAAGATCGCGCGCATTGATTCCAGGCCGTTGTCGTAGCCGTGCGCCCCGCGGATGTTATCGAACCGACCATCGCGTCTCGCCGATTCAGCACGGCTTTTCGTAGTTATGACAGACCCTTCATTTGGGACTACGACTATCGGAGCGATCCGCTTATTCTTTCCAAATTTGAAGCGCGGCGGAAATTCGCCGTTCCGGTATATCGTAGCGGTCGGCGGCAGTTTCGACCTTATGGCGTCGAAGATCGCATCGGCCCGCCCGGGTTTTGGGAAGATCTGCGTGAATTCGCCGACCCAGAAAACGCGTTCCGCGTCATTCGGATCGAACATTGTATCGAGAACGATGCTGTCACCGACACGGTACGGCGACATCCCGTGATCGGAAACAAGTATAACGCTGACCATTTTCTCGATGCCGCGGGCCCGCAGCCCTTCGAAAAGACGACGAATGCTTGAATCGACCTTCAGGACTGCCTGTCTTGTTCGCTGATCGTCGGGGCCATATGCATGACCCGCGTCGTCCACATCGGAAAAATAGGTCGTGATCATCCTCGGGCGTTGGCCTCGCGGAAGATCGAGCCAGCCAAGCACGGTATCGACCCTGACCTCATGCGGCGTTGTGTGCTCGTACTCTTTAAAAAAGTTCGGCAGCATACCCCCGATCGGTGCTTCAGACCCCGGCCAGAAGAACGATGCGGAAATCTGCCCTTGCCTTTGGGCTGTCCGCCAGATCGGTTCACCTCCCCACCACCTCGGGTCGGTGACCTGCTCCTTTTTGCTGATGCCAAAGACCGCTCCGATACCGGGGTCGTACATATTATTCTCGATCATCCCGTGATTATCAGGATAAAGCCCGGTGACTAAAGTGTAGTGATTCGTGAAGGTCTTCGTCGGAAAGACTGGCGTCATCCATCGAGCCCGCACGCCGCTTCTGAGGAGTTCATTGATAGCGGGAGGCTGATGTTTTTCGAAATAGTCAGCCCGAAATCCATCGATCGAAATAAGGATCACGGTTGACTCCAGATCGCTGATCCTTTGCTGCGCGTGTACTGCAGGTGCATGGACAAAGATAAGCAGAACGGCCGCTAGACCGCACAAAAGCGATACTGTTTTCGTTATCATCTTAAGCAAGCTGATGATGGCGTCTTTACCTGAAGTGGTATAAGATTTGTCCAAGTTCATTCAGAACAGCTTATTCTAGGAGAATCGTGTGACAAAATCGAACAATAGCCTCTCATTTGTTATAGCAACAGCTATCCTCACCTTCATTATCGTCGGCTGCGGCAGCACAAATCAATCTCCCCCAACTGCCAATACTGCCACTGTCAATAAAGCCGACGCGGGTCCTTCGCCAGCATCTGAACCACCGAGCAAAACAGCGCCCATCGCCGGCGATTATACTGTTACGGGTAAGAACGTTGATGGGGCGGGCGACTACACCGGGAGCCTGACGATCACGCCGCGCGACGATGTGTTTCAGTTTTCATGGTCGAGCGGCGGCCGGACATATGACGGCGTAGGTGTTCAGACTGGTGATATCGTTGCTGTTTCGTTCACTGAAGGTGAAAACGGAAAGGGGTGCGGCGTGGTGCTTTATAAGATCGGAGCGGACGGCAGTCTTGACGGAAAGGCGGGCTATTGGGGCGTTAACAAGGCGGAGTTTGAAAAGGCCAAGCGGATCAGCGGAAGTGATCTTGAAGGGAAGTACGAAGCAAGCGGAAAAAGCCCCGACGGAAAGGCTTACAGCCTCGGGCTGAGCATCGAAAAGGACGGCGACGGTTATTCATTTCGATGGGGAGCAGCCCCCTCGGAACTAAAGGGATTCGGAATTCGCATGGGTGATATGTCGGCAGTCGGTTTTGGCGGGCAGCAGTGTGGATTCGTTATGTACGAGGTCACGCAAACCGGGACACTCGAAGGAAAATGGGGCGGCCAGGGCTCAACGCGGTTCGGGACCGAGATTGCCAAAAAGAAGTAGTTCCAGATCGAGCGAAAAAGGAAAGCCGGGAATGATAGCCCGGCTTTTTCTTGTCTGAGCTTGAAAGATAATCACTGAGCATCACGAAGCGCGGGAAACCCATTGTCGAAAAATGTTCGTGCAAACGAAAGCGCAGGTGCAATTCCGTTTAAGTGGTTGAGTTCTGCGTCTTTCATTATAAGCCGTCGAAGCGTCGAATTCGTTACGCCGCGTCGGCGCATCGCGTTGAAAGCCACTGTCGTATTTTCGGGACTAACGACCACATCGCCTTCGAGCGCGATAAGCAGCATTGGAACGCGCGGCGACCAATCGTAGACGTCGTTCTCCTGCAGCATTCTCACAAATGCGTTTCGACGGTCATTATTTCGCAAGGCCGTCATGAATTTGGGCTGCATCACGTTAGCAAGCCGATTTTGAGACCTCATCAAAGTTGTGGTTATACCGATATTCTTGATCACACCGTCATCTGTCGGTTTGAGGTTATAGTTGACCGCCAGCGCGTTGGCAAGTGTCGGCTTGTAGAAATCGCGCCACTTAAGCCCCTTATCCTTAACAAGATAATTCACTGCGTATGACATCAGATAAATGCGGAGGATAAACCCAACTTGTTCCCCGGTCTCTTGGAGCATGAACTTTCGTGTTGTCCCGGAAAGATCATACGGACCGCTCGCTGGTGCCGATGCAGTCACGGCGAATTCCGGACCGGTGTAGGCCTGTAACGCCCGTGTCAACGCCATCGCGACACCGCCGCCCTCGGAATATCCGGTGACGAAGAGGCCTTTGCCGATCTCGAAACCCTTTTGACGCGCGGCCTCGCGTGCGGCTGGAATGATATCGATACCCGAACGAGCGTTCACAATGCTCAACGGGTACGGATGGGCCGCCATATGATCGCCCAAACCAATATAGTCAGGCATAACAACGACATAGCCGCCGGTCGCAAAACCGGTGATCGCTTCGACCGTTTCGGGGGCCTCTCCCTTACCCTTGAAACGGGAAGGCGACCGATCGCGATCGACTGTCGTGCCGTGGCAGTAGACCACCAATCCTTTCGGAGCACCGCCGACCGGCCAGGCGATCAGGCCAGTAAGCTCGGTTTCTCGATCGCGGGCGTCAAGCGACTTGTATGTGAGTTTGTAAAGTTCGACGTCGGCGTTCGCGGCGGGCACAGCGTATTTGCCATACACTTTTGCCATGCGTTCATTAAGTTCAGCCGCCGACATTCTGCCATTTTGCTCGAAGGATACGAGCTGCTGTCCGGCAGCCGTAAAGACGAACAAAACAATTACAGAAACGCTTTTTAACAAGTTCGTGAGTATCGGTTTGAGCATAAGTTGTGTTGATTATCCTATGTCCGCAGACCGCCCGGCGATTTGGACATAGTCGTTCCCTCCCTTATTCAATGAAAGATATGGTAAGTGCGTACTCCAAAAGACTAACACAGCTGTCGCTGGGAGGCGCAAGTACGAAATTAACCGATTCTGAAAAGGTCTCATTGCAATGTTCGGTCGGATTCATCACGTATAGCCGACGACCTGTACCTTGAGACCGAAGAGAAGTTTCCGGATTCCCAATCTCGTTCGGCTTGCTTTGCCTCTTCGATCGAATCGGCAATAAAGTTCCAGTAGATGACCGTCGGCTCGTGCAGCGGTTCTCCTCCAAACAGAACGAACCGTGCGTCGCTCACCGCCGAAAAGCCGAACGCTTCGCCGGCGGAAAGACTGGCAAGATCAAATTTGCTGATCGGTTCACCACCGATCTCGATGGTCCCCTCGCAGACATAGACTGCGAGTTCGTGAGAACCCTCGACCGAAAATTCCGCGTTGCCATTTGCGTGTGCCCGGATATCGAGATAGACGAGCGATTGGTGCGTTGGGATCGGGGAGCGCCGTCCAAGGAGTTCACCGGCAATGACATTGATAAGTACCCCTTCGTGATCGAGTGCGGGCAGAAGGCCGGTACCGAAGTGTTCGAACCCTGGCTCGATCTTTCGTTTGTCGTGCGGCAGCCCGACCCACGTCTGCAGACCGTGAAGTCGAGGTTGACGCGTGACGACTTGCTCGGAATGCGTAATTCCACGGCCAGCTGTCATCCAGTTGACCTCCCCCGGAAAGATCATTTGTTCGTGGTCGAGCGAATCGTTATGAAGTATTGAACCGTCGAACAAATAAGTTACGGTTTGAAGCCCGATGTGCGGATGGGGCGGCACGTCGAACATTTCCGGCGATATGTCGGGCTGATCGAAATGGTCGAGAAAAACGAATCCTCCGACCCTGCGCAACTGCCGACGCGGTAATGCTCGATAGACGACGAATCCGCCCGGAAGCAGCGATTGCCGCGCGGGGATGATATCTTTCACGTGTCTCATATACCTTTGAAAGTATTTTACCTGATGAATCTGCGCTGGGGAATTATTCGCATTTGCGCGAACAAATGCTTCGAATCGTTCAGGTCACGATCGGGGAATGCCGGAAATCTCGATGATCTCCGTAAATGGCTTTGGCTCGTAATTTGCGATCAGTCTTATCGGATTCAATTCTAGCCCCTTATATGGACACGGTATTCCGGGATGCACAGGGGCGGATGTCAGGAGGTAGAGAAATGATCGAACAAATCGAAAAGATCAATGGCAAAGCGATGTTTGATGACGCGGTCGAGGCAGTCGAAAGCGCAGCAGCTCGGACTAGACATGGTGTCGAGGAATTCAGAGATAAGGCTGAACATTTCGTCGAAGATGCGGTCGACAATGCAAAGCGATTGGCAAAGAAGGGCCGCTATGCTGCCGAGGATATGATCGACGACACGGAACATCTGATCAAAAAGGAACCGTTTCGTGCGGTCGGCGTCACTTTTGGGGTCGGGATCGGAGTTGGGCTGCTAGCCGGCCTTCTGATCGGCCAGATGCGGCTCAATTGTCGCGATCAGGCCGAACATTGACCGAAATTTAGGAACGCATCGATTGAAGGTTGACCAGTTCCGGCCAATGCCTGAAGTCGTATCAAACCACTGAGATCTTGTTCAGGGCCTCAAGCGATACAGCATTCTTGGGAAAGGGATCGTCTCCCGCACGTGTTCGATACCGCACATCCAGGCGACGGTGCGCTCGATGCCCATGCCGAATCCCGCGTGCGGAACTGAGCCAAAACGACGCAGATCGAGGTACCATTCGAATGTCTCCTGCGGCAGGTCATGTGCCTTTAGCTGTTCGATCAGGTAATCAAGGTTGGCAGCTCGTTCGCCACCGCCGATGATCTCGCCATAGCCCTCTGGCGCCAAAAGATCGATGCCGAGAGCACACTCGGGGCGTTCCTTATCCACTTCAAAATAGAAGCCCTTGATCGCGGTCGGGAAGTGATGCACAAAAACCGGAAGCCCAAACTGCTTCGAGAGGTATGTTTCGTCCGGTGCGCCAAAATCTCCGCCCCATTCGAAGTCGTTTTCCAGTTCGCCTTTTGCGTGGCCTTCCTGGAGCAATTTCACTGCATCATCATAATGCAGCCGTGGAAACGGGCCTTTGATCGCTTCGAGAACATCCGTATCGCGTTCAAGTGCCGCTAACTCCGGTTTTCGGTCGTTGAGTACGCGGTCAACGATCGCCAAAATGAGGCCTTCCCCAAGGTCCATCATGTCTTCGTAGCCGGCGTATGAAACCTCGGGTTCGACCATCCAGAATTCGGTCAGGTGGCGTCGAGTTTTGGATTTCTCCGCTCGAAAGGTCGGGCCGAAAGCATATGATTTCCCAAATGCAGCTGCGGTCGCTTCATTGTAAAGCTGGCCCGACTGGGTCAAATAGGCTTTATCGTCGCCAAAATAATCAACCTCAAAAAGCGTCGTCGTGCCTTCACATGCCGCAGGTGTAAATATCGGTGTGTCGGCTAATGTGAAGCCGTTATCATCGAAATAGTCCCGAACCGCCTTGATAACCGTATGCCGGATCTTAAGGATCGCGTGCTGGCGTTTTGAACGGATCCACAGATGCCTGTGATCCATCAAAAACTCGGTGCCGTGTTCTTTTGGCGTTATAGGATAATCGTGAACGTTCTGAAGAACCTCGATGCCGGTAACGTCGATCTCGACGCCGATGGCCGAACGCGCATCTTCCTTGACGCTGCCTTTGACGATGATCGACGATTCTTGTCCTAGGCCCTTGGCTACCTCAAAAAGTGCCTCGTCGTTGCCCTTAAATACGACGCATTGAACTATCCCGGTACCGTCACGAAGCTGCAAGAAGACGAGTTTGCCGCTCGATCGCGAATTATAAAGCCAGCCCTTGAGTGTGACGTCCTGGCCAACGTGGTCCCTTAAATGCTCGATGTATGTTTGATTCATAATTAGGCGAAAATACAATTCTAGATGAAATGCGAGAAACAACCTAAGCGATGGGCGCTGCCTTTCGCAGCGTCCGAGTTAGCTGGAAACGGAAGGATTCACGAAAAGCTTTTGTTCGAACCGAAGTCATCGTTCTTTTTGTTTGATCCCGTTTATCAGTACCAGATCATGTTTCCATTCACCGGACGAGACTATCGCCAGTCGCTCGTTTCTCGAAACTGCAAAACTGTGTACCGCGATGACGTTCCCAACTTGGATCTCATGGAGCCTGATGGCCGAACCGCCCTCTTTCAGTTGCTTGTATATCGACGAGGTGCCGTCAGCTGGGCCGCGGAGAAGATAGTAGATCGCTCTGCCGTCGGCCGACCATTTCAGACTCTCGATCCTTCCTCCCAAGGGTACCGGGTCAAAGCTCCGAACGCGAGCATTCCCGTCGGTTCTGGTAAGGAAAACGTGCGAGGACTGTCCAACCGTTTCGGTATATGCGAGTGTTGATCCGTCCGGTGAAATCGAGACAGGCCATGATGAGATTTTCGTGATCGGTCGTTCCACGACCGAGCCATCGGTACTAACTTGCCAAATGGTATTGTCGATATGTGATTCAAAAAAGACCCATCTGCCGTCGACTGAAACGGACGTCGGATAACCGCCCGTTTTCGTCGTTATTCGAATTGGCTCTGAACCATCCAGATTCATCTTCCAAACCTGCAGATCACCAGATCGGTTGCTCGAATAAAAAAGCGAACGGCCATCATGACCGGCGATCACTGTTCGTTCTTCAGAAGGCGCGTTGGTAAGTTGACGGAGGCCGCGCCCATCCGGATCCGACATCCAAATATCCAGTTGCCCCGATATGTTTGAACCGAAAACGATCTTTCCGTCAGGGGTAAAATCGGATGCACCACCGTGCGCGAGTGTGATGGTTTCGGATGTTTCCCCGAGTCCGTGGACCCGAAGGCGGAAATCCGGTGTTACTTCGGTCGCAACCAAAATGGTCGCGGCCTGATCCAGACTCACGTTATTAAAGTTGCCGCTAAATCCCCCGAGCGGGACTGCCTGCCATGTATCGGAATCGACCTTCCAGAAGCCCGACCGATCGCTCCTTCCCCTCGCAGCCGTCATGAGCAGAGATCTACTGCCTTTGAGCCATTCGATGTTCTTTATGTCAAAGAACCGTTCGGATGAGAGATTCAGTTCCTCGCCGGTCACTATATTCACCTTGCTCAAAATGAATTCGTTCGCGCCCGTTAGCGATTGCCCGTTGGCGAAAATGACGTCGGCGCCATCCGGTGTAAAGATGCTGTCGCCGATTCGAACCGGTGCAGCCCTTGTGATCAACTTTCTCTCGTTACCGCCATTTGTCGTGTCTGCAATGAAAAGCGAGCAGTAGTCTTCTTGAAGCCGAAGGCACCTAACATACGAAATACGATCGCCATCCGATGATATCCCGGTCCAACCCTGTACGTTCTCGGCTATCTTTTGTGGAATGCCGCCCGTTACTGGGACACGGAACAGGTCTGATCTTTGATTACCTTCGCTCCTGCGGACGAAGTAAAGGGTTCTTCCGTCCGGGGCGATCGTAAGCCCAAAATAATGGGTCTGGGCACTAGAGATCACTTCTGTATCGTTTCCGGTTTCAACATCACGAAGCCTGATGCTTTGAAGATCGCCCAATTCGCGTGCATAGAAGATCTGTTTTCCATCCGGAGAGATCACCGCGTGAAGCGCTCCGCCGTCGTTGGACAAGCGTTCGACACTAAGACTGCGGGAAACGATCGGTGTATCGTACTGACCACTCGAAATTCCCAAAAAGGCAACAGTGACGATCCCTCCCACCGCTAAAAGAGCCGCTATCACAAATGTCGCAAATCTGCGATTATTTCGCGACACGAGTCCCGTATTAACGGGTTTCGGTGGCGCATCTTCCAGTTTGCCTGTTTGATCGTCGAAGGCTACTGATAGACCACCGGGCGGTTTCGAAACAACATCATTCGCGCCTGAAGTGGTATTGGCAGGGCGGGCATCAGATAGCAGACGGACTGCTGAGTATTGGATCGCGGCTGTTTCTTCCGATATTGACTTGGCGCCCGGTTCTTCACCGTCAAACTCGTTTACCTCCGCAACGAATCTGTAACCTCGTTTTGGGACTGTCTGGATGTACTTTTGGCCATTCGAATCGACACCCAAGGCCGTCCGTATTGTCCAGATACATCGCGAAACCGCAGCTTCCTCCACAAACGCATCGGCCCAGACACGTTCGATCAATTCCGTTTTTTCGACAAGGTGGCCATTGTTTTCAATAAGCATTAACAATGTGCTGAATGCTTTTGGCGCAAGCGGGACAGGTTCACCGTTTCTCAGGAGCAACCCCTCGGTCGGCACTAGTTGGAAATCTGCGAATTCATAGATCTTCGACCTTTTCTTGCTCATTTCATGTACTGGAAGTTTTTTGGAGAAAAAACGGAAGTTTTCTCAAGTATTTTTCGGAGATCCTACCTTAACCTCAAAAATACGAACCAGCCAACGATGTGCTTCTACGGATTGAACATATGGCTCGATCGCAGTGAGTAGCAGAAGTTTATGCCAAAAAACGTAGTGAACGCAATGGTTCTCGTACGACATTCTGCAGATACGATCGGGTTGCAGCCGGTGAGGCAGAGTTGAATATACCCAGTTAACGATACGAGTCAAGGGCGACCTGTCCGACCATTACTCATTCAGCCGAAACGATAACGGAGAAATAAAATGAAAACACAATCAACAATTTTGATCACAACAATTTTGCTTGTGACGCTTCACTCGTTTGGGACCGCTCAGATAAAGATCGGGATACCGAAGGTGCCCAAGATAAACGAGCAGCCCAGACAGGACCAGTCCAAACAAGTTGAGACCAAGGAACCTGCACAGAATCGTCCGGGTCCTGCCGGGTCAACACAAACCAAATCGGCTGCCGGTTACCCCAAATTTACCTATGAAGAAGCTACGAGCACACCGAAGCTACTCGGAACAACCATCGAGATCAGCGTCAAAACTGAACATTTGAACGAGGTCTCCAGATTCATACCTCGTATCAGCTTTGACAGTTATTTCGACAAGAGCACTGTACTTCGGTATGTGGCTGAATGGACAAAGCCTAACGGAGGTCAGTGGTTTACTGAACAACTTGACGCGTCGAACAGTTATCGAGAGGCGTTCACCAGCCTTAAGAGTCCTTATGACGATGCCTCCTTTAAACAGAACGCAACAAACGTGTTGGGTACGTATGGGGTGAAAGTGACTGATTCAAAATCAGGCAGTGTCGTTTTTCAGGGAAAATTCAGGGTCGCGAAATTACCGATGTCCGATCCGCCCAAACCCACCTATAGCCTTTTTTATGTCGATCAGGACTGGAGTTTGTCAGTTGGCGCCGTAGGCTTGGATTTTGATAATTGGCACAGCGATCAGTTGAACCCCTCGGTTTTCCTTTGGTTCAAAGGCAATCTCGACTCAAAGAGTTTTGAAGCAAGGCTTTTTCACAACGGAGCAATGGTCGCCTCGACGGACGATGGAGGTTATGTCAATTCCCAAAGGTCGCGTGGCGAAGACTGCTTCCTTCAACCGGATGTTTGCTCTTACAAACTATGGAAGTTCTATTGGACAAACTTCGTTATCGAGAATAACGACTATGGCCGAACGAAATACCCAAGGGCAACATTCACCCGCGACAAACCCGGTGATTATACCGTGAAGATATTTTACAAAGGAGTTCAGGTTCGCGAACTGTCATTTACGATCGACTCACAGGGCTTTCTCCCCGCGAATCCCTGGGCTCAGTATATGCCAATGGTTTACGGGGGAGTAATAACGCCGGTCAAGATCCTGGGAACCCTCGACAAACGGAATCCTGCGGGTTCGTTAACTGAACCACTGTACGGAAATCTGGCGAACTTTCCGTTGGGAAAATAGTACGTACTAGACCTGATCCTGACGGCTTCGCGGGGGACGTCTTTCAATACTCCCGTCAAAAGGTGGTCGTACGAACTTCGGCGACCAGGGCGTCGCACATCGATGAGAGGCAATTATGCAAATCGAAAAAGCACCGGAGAAATCGTTACTCCGTCGTTTCATTGCGGTTGTTCTTATGATCCTAGGGCTATTTACATTCCTCGCACCGGTCACCATCCTTGGCTGGGGATTCGTTGAAAAATGGTCGGACCCTTGTGAAGAACAAATGGCAAGAAAGTACAAAGACGAAGCATCAAGACGGTCTCAGACGATCGACATTCAAAAGATCGAAAAGGATTCCAGGGAATTATGTCTGGCCGTCAGACAAAAAGACCTGCCGGTGGTCCTAATTTTCGGATTCATCGCGTTTTGCGGTTTGATCCTCTTCGCTTCTGGAATTTTCGTTTTCAGAGGACGAAGAAAAAAAGCAGTGGTTTGATATGACGTCCATCTCAAACCAGATAGCTCGCTCTGGCTCAGAAGGTCAGATCGTCGGACGTCGATGCGGACCTCAGCACCAAAGGATCTCACGAAGAAACAAGGGTTAGAGGTTATGAAAGACTCGAGCAATGAATTGGCCAAGATTCCGAAGAAGATGACCGGACTCGGAACCCTTCTTTTGGTCTTTGGGCTACTGATATTCGTGGGTGCAGGAATTTTCTCGCTGATGGGCATTCGTGGAGCCATATCCGGCAACAGAGGGATCGCCTGTGTCGAAGCTGAAAGGGAAAGGGTGAAACTCGATGCGGCCTTCGAGTCTTTCAATCGAGCTAAAGCTGTAGAACATTCGGCCTCAGAAGCTCAAGATGAACTTCGGAAGCGAGGAGCTATCGCAGAAGGTTGGGCGAAAACGTGTGCCGAAATGAATGCCGGGGCACAAAGGTCAATGGTGACGGCTGTGATAGTGACACTTTTCGGCTTCGTCCTTGTTGTCGCGGGCTTTCTTATCCGCCGTTGATCTGGAGTTATATCGAGATTCCGATGGGGTTCGAAGTCGCCGGGAAGCCGTAACGGAACACATCAAATTCACCGGCGAATTGCATTTTGGAGGTATTTAATGAAAGAGCTATTGCGAACGATAATCATTGTGGCATGTGCAGCAGCGGTATCCGCTCAAACTACCGAATTCACCTTTCAAGGAAAGCTCCTTGACGGTGGTTCGCCAGCAAGTATTCAATACGACCTTAGATTTCGGCTCTTTGACTCACAGTTCGACGGCAATCAGGTCGGTTCAACTCTCAATATAGCGAATGTCCAGCCGATCGCCGGAATATTCACGGTTACCCTCGATTTTGGAGCCGCATCCTTGTCTGGCGAGGATAGGTGGATCGAGGTTGGCATAAGCACAGCTGCCGCGAACGACTATGTCACCCTGACGCCACGTCAGAAGTTGCTATCGTCGCCCTTTGCGGTTCAGGCCCTTCAAGCCGCGACTTCGGTCAATGCGAATTTCGCAAGTCAGGCACTCGATTCATCGAACCTCGGGGGCATTGCGGCAACTCAATATGTGCGTACCGATGATCCAAGAATGGCCGATCAGCGAGATCCGCTGCCTGGTAGCGGTAGCTATATTCAAAACCAGTCCGGGAATCAGCAAACCGCGAGTTTTGAAATAAACGGAACCGGACGAGCCTCGGGTTTTGACGTGTCAACGGCGTACCGAATTCTAGGGAATCCCGTTCTTTCTGCACCTGGTCTTTCGAATCTGGTGGTCGGCCTTAATTCCGGGGGGAATATAACGTCCGGAAACCAGAACCTCTTTTTGGGGATGTCGTCAGGCAGCACTTTGAACAGCGGAAATAGAAACACTTTCGCCGGCTTCTTTTCGGGACAGAATACAGCATCCGGAGACGATAACAGCTTTTTCGGAGTTCAATCGGGTCGCGAAAATACGACGGGCAGCCGAAATACATTTAATGGCAGACTTTCCGGATTCATCAACTCGACAGGCAGCGACAACGCATTCTTCGGATATGGGGCCGGAGCAGCGAATACAACCGGGAGCAATAATACTGTTGTCGGGGCTTTCGCGTCCACCGGCTCAAATACGCGCATGTTCGGGACCGCGATCGGCTCGTACGCCACAGTCTCAGACGATGACACTATCGTGCTTGGGAAGTCCGCCGGGACATACGATGGGATCCCGCGGCCGGCCGACACCGTTGTTGTACCCGGGTTGCTAAACGTCGCCGGTAGTTTTGAGGCTCCGGTCGTAAGAGCCGGGATCCAATTCAATATCGGCGTCAGTAGAATTTTGCATAGTCCCGGGTCTAACCTTTTTGTGGGGCGTTCCACCGGGACCAATTTCGTTTCAGGGTCGTTTAATACGATAGTCGGCGGAACGGCAGGAAACAGTCTCGCAAACGGCAGTTCAAACTCGTTCTTCGGAAACTCGGCGGGTTTTCAGAATCACGGGTCAGAAAATTCCTTTTTCGGTATGGCAGCCGGTCAACTAAATCAATCCGGGGTTGCCAACTCATTCTTCGGCAAAGAGGCCGGTGTTGCAAATCTCACCGGAAACAGCAACGCGTTCTTCGGTAACGGAACAGGTGTAGGCAATACGACCGGAAGCAACAACACCTTGGTCGGAAGCACAGCAAACGTGGCCGCTGATGGCCTGTCGTTTGCAACAGCGATCGGGGCCGGGGCGTCTGTGAATGCAAGCAATTCGGTTGTACTTGGACGTTCGGCCGACACAGTTCGTGTGCCGGGCTCCCTATTCGTGACAAGCACGATCAATGCGAGTTCGGTCTCATCATTTTCGATCACGTCCAATTCGATCTCTACCAGCTCAATAACGACGGGTACGGCCACGGCCACGACTGTCGGGGTCGGTACCAGCAGCCCAACCAGAACCCTCCATGTCAACGGTGAAATGCTTTCATTCGGGAACCAAGCAGGTTATTTCCTTTCCGATCGGGAAACACCAACGTCGCAATGGCGTCTTTATTCCTCCGGTTTCACAGCCCGATTGAGCCTCGGGGGCACGGACCGGCTTGCGGTTACGCCAAACGGCATACTCTCAGTACAAAACCTCGATTCCGCGACGAGCACCCATGTTTGTTGGAATACTTCGACCGGGAACTTTTCATTCTGCTCGTCCTCGCGGAGGTATAAAAGGGACGTTAAAGATTTTCGTACCGGTCTGAGCATTGTCCGTCAGCTGCGTCCAGTCACGTTTGATTGGATCGTTTCGGGCGACCGGGATCTGGGGTTTATTGCTGAGGAAACTGCGAAGATCGAACCGCTTTTGACGTTCAAGAACAAAGATGGGGATATCGAGGGTGTGAATTATGGGAGGATGTCCGCGGTTTTCGTCAACGCGATAAAGGAACAGCAGGAGCAGATCGAGATCCAGGCGAGACAGATCCGAGAGCTTACGAGGTTGGTTTGCTCGGTTCTTCCTTCGGCTGATGTTTGCTCGGTCAAGGAGGAAAAGAAATGAAAATATTTGTGGTCATCTTATTTTTCCCGGTCCTATTGCAATCGCAAATGGGCGGGCCGTTCCAGATCGAGAAAAGTGTGATCGCTCCGGGTGGTGGAACGGCTGGGGCAGGCACCTTTGAACTTATCTTCACTACCGGGCAGTCAGCGGGCGGTGGCCCAATTTCTACCCCGTCAATGCTGGCCTTTTCCGGCTTCTGGGTGCCTGAGTTTTCGCCAACCGCTGCTCAGGTCAGTATCTCAGGTCGAGCCGCGATGTCGAATGGTGGGGGTCTTCCTAACATCACCGTTTTGCTCTCAGCTTTGGACGGAACCACAAGAGCTACTCGCACGAATTCACTCGGATATTTTTCATTCAATGGTGTCGCGTCAGGGCAGAGCTATATAATAAGTGTTCGAACAACACGGTTCCGCTTTCGCGAGCCTAGCCGCTTGATAAATGTCGTGGACGAACTGAATGGGATCGATTTCCTCTCAGACCAGGATTGATCTATCGGACGCTCATCAGGCAATAACCAGGTACCTCACGCATCTGACACTAAAAAGGGCGGTTGACGGTTCGTCGACACTCGGGGACTGAAACAATTTGACTTTTCCGAGAACGATATTCAGACTCGGATTGTTTGGCACACGAAAAGAAAAAGGTCAACTATTCGACCGCCTGGGCGGAAGCCCGGAAGATAATTTGGAACGCTCGCTGGAGATTGTTGGCCGGCAGCGTTCTGATGCTGATCTCGCGTCTCGCCGGGATGGTCTTGCCGGCATCTACGAAGTTCATCGGAGATGAGGTTTTTGTTAATCAGCGATATGACCTTATCAAATGGATCGCTCTTGCGATCGGGGTTTCCACTCTCGTTCAGGGAACGACATCTTTTGCGCTTTCGCAGATCCTTGGTGTCGCAGCCCAACGGGCGATCACCGAAATGCGCAAAAGGGTTCAAAGTCATATCGAACGCCTTCCGATCTCGTTCTTCGACTCGACGCAAAGCGGCCAGCTGATCTCGCGAATAATGAACGATGCCGAAGGGATCAGGAACCTTGTGGGAACAGGGCTTGGCCAGATCCTTGGCAGTCTCGTGACCGCAGTGATAGCGATCGGCGTTCTGTTCTACCTAAACTGGCAGTTGACTGCGGCCACGATAGTGGTCCTTCTGATCTTCGGCGGTGCGTTGCTATATGCATTCAAGGTATTGCGGCCGATCTTTCGCGAACGCGGCGAGATCACAGCCGAGGTTACAGGAAGGCTAGGCGAGAGCCTTGGCGGCATACGGGTCGTTAAGGCCTACACCGCTGAAAAACGCGAGGACCTGAGCTTTGCCAGGGGTGCTCACAGACTATTCAGGAACATTGCGAAAACGGTCACGGGCGTTTCCGCCATTGGATCATTTTCGTCAATTGTTATCGGCGCGGTCGCGGTTATCATGATCGTCATAGGCGGCAACGCCGTGCAGGCGGGAACGATGACTTTGGGCGATTTTCTGATGTACATTTCTTTCACTTTTTTACTTGCGATCCCGGTCTTTGAATTGACGTCCGTAGGAACCCAGATAACCGAGGCTCTTGCAGGGCTCGATCGTATTCGCGAGGTCATGGCGATGACTACGGAGGACGAAGAGGACTCGAAGCTTCGGCCGATCACAAACGCGGACGGCACGATCGAATTCGAGAACGTCGAGTTCGAATACGAAAAGGGTGTGCCTGTTTTGAAGGGAGTTTCGTTTCGCTCGAATGCCGGAACGACAACGGCTTTGGTCGGGTCGAGCGGTTCTGGGAAATCGACAATTTTAAGCCTGGTCCTGAATTTTATTAAGCCCACGGCTGGTGTTGTCAAGATAGACGGTCAAGATCTCCAGACTGTGAAGCTACGCGATTACCGCCGTCATCTCGGTGTCGTCCTGCAGGACAACTTTCTGTTCGATGGCTCTATATTAGAGAATATTCGATTTGCAAACCCGACCGCGACCCTCGAGTCGATTCGAGCGGTTTGCAAGGTCGCGAATGCCGACGAGTTCATCGAGAAGTTTCCGAACGGTTACGACACCATCGTTGGCGAACGCGGAGTGAAACTCTCTGGCGGCCAGCGTCAGCGGATCGCGATCGCGCGAGCCTTGTTGGCCGATCCGCGGATACTTATCCTTGATGAGGCGACCTCAAGTCTCGACAGCGAATCTGAAGCTCTGATCCAGGAGGGCCTGAATAATCTTCGCAAGGGCCGCACGACATTTGTTATTGCTCATCGATTGTCTACGATCAGAAGCGCAGATCAGATTCTGGTGGTCGAAGCAGGCGAGATACTCGAGCGGGGGACTCACGACGAACTCATCAAAATCGATGGTCGGTATAAGCAGCTTTATGATAAGCAGTATCGGTTCGAGCAGAACCTATTCGTTAACCCAGGCGAAGACTTTACGACGAAGCCGCCTGTAACATTGGCGCAAACAAAACTATGAGTCTTCGATAGACTAGACTTTTTCCGCCGATGCGATCTTTGCCTCACGCACGATCACCTATGCCCGAATCACAAAATTACCGGAATCACACGCGTTGGTTTCCACTAGTTCATTTCGCCATATTCCCCTTGCTCGCCGTCAATCTTGTTTGGGCGACGGTGTGCGTGGTCTTGGAATTTGAATGGTTTCGTGTTCAGTATCTTGTGCTCTCGATCGCGGTCGTCCTGCTCAGTTTTGCGGCGAGACTGCAAGCTCTCAGAGCACAAGATCGCTTGATTCGACTGGAGGAAAGGCTCCGGTACAAGGCCGTACTCACGCCTGAACTCGCCGCAAAAGCGTCAGAGTTCCGTGTTGGTCAGATAGTCGCCCTTCGATTTGCTTCAGACGCGGAACTCAGTGGACTGGTCGATGACATCGCAGCCGGCAAGCTTGTGAGCCAAAAGGAAATAAAGATGGCGATCAAAAACTGGCGGGCCGACCATTTTCGCGTCTAGCGGTGTTGGTAAAATCTAGACCAACTCCTGCCGCAGGCCAAATATCTTAGGTCTCGAGTTCCGTTTCCAGTACCTCGACCAACACCGGGAAACCGCCCAATGAGGTTGCGGCGCGATGCACGATCTGAAACATCGGCTTAATGAAGGGAACGAAATAGGTTTTGCCCCGATTTACCGACTGATACGAGAATGTTCCGACAGCCTTGAGACACCTTTGAATCGTCTGAAGACGAAATTCGGTGCTGAACGCGTCCTCATCGAGCGGCTCCAAACCGACGCGAACCCGTTCTGACAAGAAATGTCGTCGTTTGTCAGCCAGCCAATCAGCCGAAGGCGGAACTGTGACTCGGTCCAGAAGAAACGAGACCAGATCGTATGCAACCGACCCGATCCGTGCATCCTGATGATCGATTATCCTGAGCTTGCCGTCTTTATCCAGCATCAAATTCGCAGCGTGAAAATCGCGGTGACACAAAACGGACGCGCGTCGTTCCAGATCGAGCGACAATTTCCTGAATTCCAGATCCAGGGCCTCATCGAGAGTCGGCACGAGTGGCTGCTGTTTGAAAGTAGCGAAATAATGTGTCTTAAAGAAAGCAAGCTCCCAGAACAGTTTCTCATTGTCGAATTTTAGTTTAGATGCAATCGACCCGACCTGAAACGCCTTTGCGGTCGCAGCCTGGATATGCGGTATAAGATCGATCGCTCTAACTATAAGTTCTTCGCGCCCTTCATCGTCCGAAGTTTGCAGTTCATCACGCAGTATCCGGTCGCCAAAGTCCTCGATCACAATGACCCCGAGGGCCTCGTCTACGTCCATCACGCGGGCAACCGGCAATCCGGCACTAAGAAAAAGCTCGGATACATCGAGATAGCTTTGCTCTGAGGAACTAAACGGTTCCGGATAGACGCAAGCGATCGCAAATTCGCCGCGCCACCCTATCCGAAAGTACTCACGTGTAGAGGCGTCGGGAGTAAGTTGCCGAATCAGGCCTTTCTCGTTGCGAGCCACGAGAAAGCTTTCAAGCCTCGAGCGAAAATCAGACATAGATATCAATTCAGCGGGACAACGTAGTTTTCTCCCTGAATGTAGCCCTTAAGTGCCTTTTCGGGAATTTCCGAACAGGTTCGGACCATTTCTGCACGTACGATAGCAGCATTTTCGAAGCATGCGCCGCCCTCTATAGAAACGCCATCTGCGATGATCGTTCGATAGAGCCGGACGTCGTCGCCGACCGTGACATTGTCCCACAATACTGAATCGCGGATCGACGCCGAACCCGAGATCAAGCAGCCTGTGCCGATATCAACATCCGTTTCATTCATCATAGCCAGCGAAATATCCAGATAGCGCGGTATCGTCGAAAGCTCGAACCACCTTGCATCGTCGATATGAGCGGCGATCGTGCGGCCTTCTCGAATTGCTGGATCGTAGAAGGTCGGGACTATATCGGAATAGATACCGCGCGGAATATAGTCGAAGACCTCAGGTTCGACGATATGAATACCAGTAAACATCAATGGTTTTTCGATGTCGCTTTCGGTGTTGCGGATCTCATCCTCCGAAAGCGGCTCGGCAAAGCCTCCGAATCCTTTCACCAGTCCGTCTTCGGTCTCGACGATCGTAAAGTGCTCACGTTTACTATTGGCCTTTAGGACCATCGTGGCGAGCGCTCCGGTTCGGCGGTGCGTCTCCAGGGCAGAATTTATATCGATGTCTGTGATTATCTTGCCGTTGACGATAAGGAAGGTCTCATCCTCGATGAGGTGTCGGGCATTATCCAACGCACCGGCGGTACCAAGAATGTTCGGTTGCTCTACCGTGTATGCGATGTTCACTCCAAAGCTGCTTCCGTCGCCCAACGCTGAGACCACTGACTCAGGTTGATGATGCAGATTTACGACGATATCGTTGAATCCGAATTTAGCTACGTATTCGGCCACATATCCGACCAACGGCTTGCCTAAAAAGGGAATCGCCGGCTTTGTTCGGTCGATCGTCAGGGGGAACAGCCTTGTACCGAAACCTGCAGCAAGGATCATTGCTTTCATAAAGGGATCCGTAAACCCGAGGGAACAAACAACACTTTACGTCAAAGCCGTTAATTTCCAAAACCAGCGACATTCGGTCGTTTTCTACGATTCCTCGGTAGAAAGTCATCGCGCAAAATGGAAAAGGCCGGGCGAGCCGGCCAATTCCGTAATGAACGAGTATTTAAATTAATGTACGGAGAAATTGGCGACCGGATAGTCACCGGCAGCTCCGAGTGAATTGTTAGAGACCGCAAGCGATGCAGAACTCTGATACCAGAAGACGCCGCTTCGCCATACGCCAAAGTCGGCGCGACCGTCACCATCGTAATCACCGCCTGCAAGGACAAAATCGGTTGCGGAATTGCCAAATGTCGTCGCGTAAACGCCGGTGTTAGTATTACTTCCGTAATACCACCACTGGAAATTACCTCCGCTCACCCGAACAACTGCTATATCGGTTGCACCGTCGCCATCATAATCGCCGGGAACGATCAGATCGCTCGAGCCGCCGAAAGGAATCGCGCTCGTTGCTCCAGTAGCAAATAGCCGCCAGAACACCGTTGGCGAACCGCCACGCTGAACGACGAAGTCGTATTTGCCATCGCCGTCGTAGTCGCCGGGAGCAGGGAAGTCACCGCCGATGCCCCACGGAACGAATGCAACGTTGCCGCCGGGATTGTTGAGGGATCCACGGTAGTACCATGTGGACTGCTGGCCAGCTCCTCCAGCACGATAGACTGCGAGGTCAGCTTTCCCATCACCGTCATAATCACCAACGACCGTTGGGTCGTCGCCTGTCTGGCCAAATGCCTCAACGCGCGCGGTGCTGGTTTGACTGTTCAGAATGAAGAAGGTTGCGGCTTCCGGTGCTCCGGCCCGCCAAACAGCAATGTCATCTTTTGCATCACCGTCAAAATCGCCCGCAACAAAGAAATCGCTGGCCAATCCCCAATCGTACGATTGAGTTGCCCCGCCCGAATTCGGATTAATGAACCAACGAACTTGCCCATTCGCTCCGCCGCCGACATTTCGAACAACGACGTGATCTGAACGGCCGTCGCCGTCATAATCGAGCTGCGCATCGCTCGGTGCCGAAGCGGTCTCTATGGTTAGATTGGCCGCGGTGATGCCGCCCGTATCGCCCTGTGCACAGTCATTGAATCTCAACGTCCACGTCCCGTTCGGATTCGCGACTCCCGCAAATACCGGGTTCATCGATGTGTTCGTTCCCGTCGGGCTCGCAGTCCGGTAATCTCCCGCTGCTACCGGCTGTACCGATGTCGCCGCCGTTGCCGCTGCCCACCAGTTTCCCGCCGCCGCATCAAAGAAATTGTACGGCCCGGCCAGATTCGAATCATCCCCAAATCCTGATCCAGCCGGATTCGTGAATGTGAAGATCTCGTGGGTCGGTGCTCCGCCAGGTGCCAGCAATACCGTGTCCACGTCGCCTACCCAACTGTGGGCCGGTGATCCCGACGTGAAATTCACCACGATGTTCGATGGTGCTCCGGTCAATCCTGAAACGGTGAACGTCACCGATCGGCCAGGCCCCGTACATGTATTGTCCGGTATCGGCCCAAGCGTCCCCGCATTTGCCGGAAATACCGCCGCCGGTGATGCCGCCACAGGCTTCGCCACTGCTTTGCTTGCCTCGACCGCCTGATCTCTCGTGTTCAATATGATTGCCCCAACTACACAGCTGATCGCCGCTGCCGCCATAAAGATCGTTCGTGAGGACTTCCTACCTTTCATCCAAGACATACTCAATACTCCCTCCTCGGAGAAAACACCCAAAAGCCTAATCATAAATCTCGGCTACGATCAAAACTTTCGGCTGACAAGTTTGGTTTTGATTCAGTGAAACTAAACGGAACAGTGCGAGTAACTTAATTCTTTTCGACTTTTATGTCAAGGATTAGGAATCTCTGCTAACATCGTCAAATCCCTTTCGAACACGTCGTATGTCCGTTTGCTTCAGCGCTTGAAATAAAAAAGGCCAGGGAGCGTGTCCCCGGCCTTTGCTGTTTCAGGTGCTTTCGGTGATCAGTGTACCCAAGAACTCGCGACTGCGAAGTCACAGGTGCTAACGTTTGGACATTGTCCCCATGGAACGAACGAAACTGCCGCGTTGCTCGAGTTGCGTACCCAGAATCCCGATTGTCCGGGCGTTGCACTCCCACGCCATATCGCGAAATCGGTCGATCCGTCGCCGTCATAATCGCCGGGAGCACTGACGTCTCCGGTAGAACCCCACTGAACGAATGATGTCGCCCCGGTTCGAGTCAAAACCCAGTGTTGCCGGGCACCGCTGACTGTACGGCGAACACAAAAATCGTGTTTTCCATCGCCATCGTAGTCGCCAGGGATAATAAAGTCCGAGGACGTTCCCCAGTTGATGTACTCAATACCGTTGTCGGAGGACCTCAAGAGGACGAATTGTCCCTGCGCGGGTGCCGCCGGATTAGATCGCTGAATACAAAAGTCGTATCGACCATCACCATCGAAATCACCCGGATTCGGGAAGAAGTCACCCTGAACGCCGAATCCCCATGGCACAAACGTGATATTTCCGCCTGGGTTAGCATTGCTCCCGCGATAATAGAAAAAGCACTGGCCGTCCGGGTCTGAAAACGGTGGACAGCGATAGACCGCCGGGTCAGATTTGCCATCTCCGTCATAGTCGCCGATGATCGCGGGATCATCGCCCGTCTGGCCAAAGTTCTGGAACACAAAGGTATTGGTCTGGCTCTGCAAAATGTAGAATCCGGCCACACCTGCGGCTGCTTCTCTCCAAACCGCATAATCCGTTTTATCGTCACCGTCAAAATCGGACGGCGTGATGAAATCCGTCGTCGCGGATCCCCAATCATAACTTGTAACCGTCCCCGACCCATTCTCTCTGGTGAACCAGCGGATCTGGTTTGTCGCACCGCTTGCTCCGGGACCAACATCACGGGCAACGGTATAGTCGGTTCTACCGTCGCCATTGAAATCGAATTCCGCCGGTTCAGGTGCCGAAGCGGTCTCTATGGTTAGATTGGCCGCGGTGATGCCGCCCGTATCGCCCTGTGCACAGTCATTGAATCTCAACGTCCACGTCCCGTTCGGATTCGCGACTCCCGCAAATACCGGGTTCATCGATGTGTTCGTTCCCGTCGGGCTCGCAGTCCGGTAATCTCCCGCTGCTACCGGCTGTACCGATGTCGCCGCCGTTGCCGCTGCCCACCAGTTTCCCGCCGCCGCATCAAAGAAATTGTACGGCCCGGCCAGATTCGAATCATCCCCAAATCCTGATCCAGCCGGATTCGTGAATGTGAAGATCTCGTGGGTCGGTGCTCCGCCAGGTGCCAGCAATACCGTGTCCACGTCGCCTACCCAACTGTGGGCCGGTGATCCCGACGTGAAATTCACCACGATGTTCGATGGTGCTCCGGTCAATCCTGAAACGGTGAACGTCACCGATCGGCCAGGCCCCGTACATGTATTGTCCGGTATCGGCCCAAGCGTCCCCGCATTTGCCGGAAATACCGCCGCCGGTGATGCCGCCACAGGCTTCGCCACTGCTTTGCTTGCCTCGACCGCCTGATCTCTCGTGTTCAATATGATTGCCCCAACTACACAGCTGATCGCCGCTGCCGCCATAAAGATCGTTCGTGAGGACTTCCTACCTTTCATCCAAGACATACTCAATACTCCCTCCTCGGAAAATTGAAAAATTCTGGCCGCTCGCATGAATCCGTTCATAACGAGATGTCAGAGAATAGTCGCATTTTGCGTTGCGGTAAAAGAAAACAGCGTCAGAAAGTTACGACTTTTCCGGTCCGATGTCAAGATTATGCTATAGACCCCTCAGAATCCTAAAGGTCGGCAATGGTCACTGCGGTGATGCTCATTATGCAAGTTCTGTTACGATGATTCGATGCAGGAACGACTTCCCAAGAACAACCGAAGAGAGATATTTGGCTGGCTCACCTACGATTGGGCGAATTCGGCCTTTTATACGACCGTTGTAACAGTTTTGGTCGGCCCTTACCTCACGGCATTAGCTCAAGCCGACGTTGGCAAGGGCGGTACTGTGTTGACCCTGGGCCCACTCGGCACGGTCACCTCAGATAACATGGTCACTTCAACCCTCGGCGTTTCAATATTCCTTCAGGTCTTCATTCTGCCGATACTCGGGTCGATCGCCGACTACACGCACCTGAAAAAGAAAATGATGGCCTTCTTTTGTTATATGGGCGTGATCGCGAGCTCGCTCCTCTTCTTTATTAAGGGTGATTCTTATGTTTGGGGCTGTATCTTGTTAGTAATAGCTAATATGTCATTTGCGGCCGCAAATGTATTTTATAACGCGTTCCTTGTTGACTTGACCACCGAAGATCGGCGCGACCGCGTTTCGAGTTACGGGTTTGCCGCAGGTTACCTGGGCGGGGTCGTTATGCTTGTCCTCAACCTTGCCATGATCAACTATGCTTCGTCATTAGGCGTAACAGAGGGCGAGGCTGTACGTATTTCGATGCTGGCGGCATCTCTCTGGTGGGGGCTCTTTGCGATCGTGACCTTCCGTTTGATCCGCTCGCGCCAGGCAAACCGCGTTCGCGCGGACCACGATCCCTTGATGGTCATCGGTTTTAAGGAAGTATGGCGAACACTAAAAGAGCTGGTCGGCCTGAAATACACATTGCTATTTCTTATTGCGTACCTTTTTTACAACGATGGGATCCAGACCGTAATACTGAATTCGTCGATCTTTTTGTCACAGGAACTATTCGTCGCAAACGGGCTTCAGCCAAGCCAGTCCTTTCTTCTCGGAATCTTCCTTATTGCCCAGGTTTCCGCCTTATTTGGCGCGATCATCTTCGAGCGTATCGCGCGGCTGATCGGTGCAAAGAGAACCATCATTGTCAGCCTGCTGATATGGTGCGGAATTGTGATATACGCTTACGCACTGCTTGAAAGCCAGTTCCAAGCGATGATCATGGCGGTATTCATCGGCTTGGTACTCGGAAGCGCACAAGCGCTGAGCCGATCATTGTTTTCGCAGATGATCCCAGCAGATCGCGAATCCTCTTTTTTTGGATTGTACGAGATCTCGGAAAAGGGTACTTCTTGGTTGGGGAATCTGGTATTTGCCGTGGTCGTTGGAATTACGGGATCGTTCAGGCCCGCAATATTGGCGCTGATCTTCTTTTTCGTGACCGGCAGCCTGATCCTTCTTTTCACGAATACTACCCAGGCAATTCATGATGCCGGTAATGTCACCCCGGAAGAAGCTGAGAAAAAAGCGGCAATTTGAGAAAAGTCATTACTTGGCTATAATCGAGATGTTCGAAATCGGTGAGATCAGGATGGTCAAACGATTGTGATCGTAAGTGGAAACGACAGAATAGTGACGATCTTTGGCGGCTCCAAGTGCGGCCCCGGATCGCCTGAATACAAAGATGCCGAGGAACTCGGTTTCAAACTAGCTAAAACGGGTTTCACGATATGCACCGGCGGTTACCTTGGCGTTATGGAGGCCGCCTCTCGCGGAGCTCGTGAGGCTGGCGGTCGCGTGTTCGGTATCGTGATGAACCAGTTTAAATCGGAGCCAAATCGCTACTTGACCGATAAGGTCGCAACAAATCACTTCTACGAGCGTCTTCAAAACCTGATAACGCGTTCGGTTGGATTCGTTGCGTTCCGCGGAGGCATGGGGACCGTAACCGAGATCTCGCTTGTTTGGAACAAGCTTCAAACGGGCGTACTCGATCGGCGCCCGCTGGTGCTGATCGGTGATTGTTGGAAAGATGTGGTCCATGCGTGGCAAAGCAACCTGGTCGTTTCGGCTGAGGATGTTGCTCTGCTTGATTTCGCACACAACGCCGACGAGGCTTGCGGAATTATCGTTGAGAAATCGCGAGGTGTCGTTGTATGAATTGCCCAAGATGTACCGTCGAGCTTTTGCCTAATGCCCGCTTCTGCGGATCATGCGGATTCACGCTCGCCGCCGCTACGCCCGATCAGCAGCAGGCTCCGCCTATGCAGCAGGGAACCGCAGCAGGTGCGTTTCACTTAGACGCCGACGGCAGAGGTCAGGGCCGTGGATACACTTGGGAGATCAAGCATCCCGGTTCGTTTGCGCTGGCCGTTGTCAATCTTCAGCCAGAGCAAGCTATCGCCGCAGAAGCCGGAGCGATGGTTTCGATGTCAGCAAACATCGATCTCCATTCCGAGATGAAAGGTGGTGTTTTCGGCGCCTTGAAAAGGGCGGTTGGCGGTGAATCAGCATTCGTTTCGACCTTCACGGCTCGTGGGGGCCCGGGCGAAGTAACGCTCGCTCCCGGAGCTCCCGGAGACATAACCGGTATTGAAATGGCGAACCAGATGTTCAAGGTTCAATCGAGTTCATATTTGGCCGGTGACGTTGGACTGCAGGTAGATACCAAATTTGGCGGGACGAAATCATTTTTTGGCGGCGAGGGGCTTTTTGTTTTAGAGGTTACGGGGACAGGCCTATTGCTCGTTTCATCGTTCGGAGCTATACATCGCAAGGTCCTCAGACCCGGTGAACAGTATGTGATCGACACCGGACATCTTGTCGCGTGGGAAGGGCACCTGCAGTACAGTCTTCGCAAAGCTGCGAAGAGTGGATTCTTCAGAAGCTTTCTCAGCGGTGAAGGTATGGTCGCCGAGTTTACGGGCCCCGGTGAAATTCTCATTCAAACACGCAACCTTGCGGCATTTGCCGGACTCTTGAAGCCGTTTTTCCCATCGCAAGGCGGAAGCGGCGGAGGCTTCAGCTTCGGAAGCTGAGTCCCAACGAACGGCAGCTCTCATTTCGAAGATGCCTACTCAAAGCAACGGAAATCGTTCTTCCGCAGTTTTCGACAAAGTTGAGACGCGGATCAAAGGAAAGGCTGTTTCCCGGGGCATCGCCTTTGGCAAAGTTATTTGTCTACATGGCCGAAATCGACAGTTTTTCCGTGTCGATCTACCTTCGGAAGAGACCGCTTCAGAGATCAAACGTCTGCGTTCTGCCTTTCGCCTCGCTGAAAAGCAACTTCGTGAACTCGCTAGTGCGGAGTCAGGAAAGAGCTCGATATCCGGTCCTGGAATATTCGAAGCTCAGCAACTGATACTTGACGATAAGACGCTCAGAAGCAAGATCGAAGATCATGTAGTCAAACAGTGCGTAAATGCCGAGTGGGCTCTAAAGTGTGTCGCCGACGAATACATCGCTCGCTTTCACGCAATGACAAGCGAACACCTCAGGGATCGGTATATCGATATTGAGGACGTTGCTGACCGAATTCTGAATGCTTTGGCAGGAAAGGCGAGTCCGAAGATCCGATTAGGACCCAACTCGATCATTGCATCAAGAGATCTCCGCCCCTCGACCATTGCCGGACTGCATGGCAAAAAACCGGTCGCATTGATATCGGAGCACGGTGGCTGGACGTCACACACGTTCATTCTTGCACGCGAATCGAACATTCCCGCGGTCACGGGCCTGAAGCACGTTCTTCGTCGTTTGGAAACCGGTGATAAGGTCATTGTGGACGGTTACAATGGACTTGTGATCATTGATCCCTCCGATGCCACAACCGAAGAGTATCGATTAACGAAAGCCCGATCCGTAAAAACCGCGTCCAGTAGGAAGCTCGCGCCGTCTAAGCCATTGACCACATTAGATGGCCGTGAGGTGATCATCCGGGCAAACGCTGACCTACCTGTTTCTTACTCGCGGGCTAAGACGCTCGGAGTAAAGGGGATCGGCCTGTTTCGCTCGGAGTCACTCTTTAATCGATTCAAAGGCTTTCCATCTGAAAACCAACAATTCGAAGCATATCGCAGGTTAGCGGCAGTTGCCGGAAAGGATCGCTTGCGAATTAGGACCTTTGACATAGGTATCGGCCAATTGATCGAACGTCAAGAAGACCGGGAACGTAACCCTGCCCTCGGGCTGCGAGGTGTTCGATTGAGCTTAGCCTACCCAAAACAGCTAAGGGTACAACTCCGTGCGATCCTGCGAGCAAATACGGAGCAGAACATCGACATGGTCATTCCCATGATCGCGGGATTAGCCGAGATTCGCGAAGTTCGGAACATGCTTAATCTTGAGCGGATCGATCTTGAAAAAAAAGGCACGTCGGTAGATATGCCGGGGATCGGCGCTATGATCGAGGTCCCTGCCGCTCTTCTGGTGATTGACGCGATACTTGAAGAAGTCGATTTTATTTGTCTAGGAACAAATGACTTAATTCAGTACCTTTTGGCCGTCGACAGAGATAATGAGAATGTTGCCAACTGGTACCGCACACTACATCCTTCTGTGATCCAGGCGATCAGATCCGTTTTGACAGCTGCCGGGCAGCGTCAAAAGCCCGTCATTTTATGCGGAGAAATGTCGGGTTCGCCATTCTATGTGCCGATCCTTGTCGGTCTCGGGGCAACGGAACTGAGCATGAATATCAGTTCGATCGAACGAGTCCAGCGAATAATCCGAGGAATTGCTTACGAGGAGGCACGGGATCTGGCTGAACGGATATTAGAATGCAAGACTGCAGATGAGGTCGAGCGATCGGCGATAGCAACTGTCCGGTCAAAATGGGCACATTTGTTCCCAGACGATTTCTTGATCGGGAACAGATTTTGAACGCCGTTCGCAATTCGATGGCCCACAATGACGAGAAACCCTGTTTACACCGTTTTAATACTGAACAGTTTTTGCTATAATCCTCTAGCTTCGCCGTGGGGCGAACTGGACGGTCGCTGTCGTAAGACAGAGGAAAGTCCGAACACCAAAGGGCAACGAGCCGGGTAACACCCGGGAATCGCCAGAATATGGCGATTACGACAAGTGCAACAGAGAACAGACCTGCCTTTTCGAAGGTCAAGGGTGAAACGGTGAGGTAAGAGCTCACCGGCGTGCTTGGAAACATGCGCGGCCAGGTAAACTCCTCGTGGTGCAAGACCAAATAGGAAAACGCTAACGGGCTGCCCGCCCGATGTACGATGGAAACATCGTCGGTGTTTTCGGGTAGGTCGCTAGAGTCGGATGGTAACGTCCGGCCTAGATGAATGATCGTCAACTGTCGGTTTCGGCAGGACAAAATTCGGCTTATAGGTTTGTACCACGGCAAGCACTTTTTCCGTCGTTCACGTAATTCTAGGAGAAACAATCGATCGTATGGCTAACAGAAAAGGTGTATTCATCGGCGCCTACGTTCCAAATGAGCTAAAAGAGTCGCTCAGGCGTCGTGCCGCCGCGGAACACAGGACCCTATCTCAGGAAATAACCCGAATTCTCGTCGAAGCCGTACACGGAAAAGGCTTGCCGGCCGGAAGCGTCGACCGACGGACGACCGGTGCCGTCCCGCGCCGTAGGGCAAGCGATCCCCCGACGAGACGCCGTGCCGAAGATCTGCCCTACATACCGCCGTCTGACGACGACAGTAAATAGCCAGACGTCCCATTAGCTCAGACGACGTAAAACGCCGCAGTCCATTTGGGCCGGCGTTTTTTCTTAGACGTGCCGGTTTTGTTAGAATCACCTTACATGGAGAAGAATACCTTCCTTGTTGCTGCTGCCGTTGCTTTGCTTGGATTCGCTTTTGGGTTTTTCCTTGCAAATACATTTAATCGTGGCGAAATGGATGTTCTGCGGGCCGAGAACGAACGATTGAGATCGACCTCGGGCAGTTCCGCTCAGCAAACAGGTCAGACCGAACTTGCCGAAAATGAGATCCAGGCCAAGATCTCTGAGGCTGACGCAAGTCCGGAAAATCTCGGTTTTCAGCGTAGTTTGGGTCTTGCGCTTTACCGATATTCTTCGATGAAGCAGGACGTTCGGCTGTTGGGTGAATCGGCCAGATTGATCGAAAGAGCAATTTCGCTTTCTCCAAAGGACCGGGAACTAAAAGTGGCGGCCGGAAATGCTCATTTCGATATGGGTTACTTTGGTAAACAAAACGAGAGTTTTGAAAAAGCCCGGAAATATTATTCAGCGGCGCTAGCGGATAATCCAACGGACAGCAACGTGATCACCGACCTAGGGCTTTCCTATTTTCTTCAGGACCCGCAGGACCTGGCCGCTGCAAAGCGAGAATTCGACCGTTCATTAAAGATCGACCCCAAGAATGAAAAGACGCTTCAATTCGCGATTCAGACCCTCTGGCGTATGGGACGCGGGGACGAGGCCGCCGATCTTTTGGAACAGTTGAAGGTCATCAATCCGAAAAGTCCGGCGGTGAATGAGCTATCGTCGATATTGACCCAGAACCCGCCAAAACAATGAGAGAGGCCCTTTTAGTTCTATTGGTGATCGCGGTACTCTTCGGGCTGACCGCTTTTCGATATCGGCGTCAGATTTGGACAGTGATCCAGATGTGGCGGATGATCAAATCCACTCGAGACGGAAATCCGAAAGTCAATAACGGCAAATCCGACTTGCCTGGCCGCTCGAATGAGGTTCTTGTCAATTGCTCTAAGTGTGGAAAATGGGTTTCAGAAAATGACGCCATTATGCTCGGAAATAAGATCGTGTATTGTTCTTCAAGCTGTCTAGAGGGATCGGCAAAGACCGTTTAAGGAATGAAGTTATTCACGTACCAAGCAATGATCCTCTCACCGAACAGAAAGGCCGCGATCGACCCGATTCCCAGAAAGATCCCAAATGGTATCTGAGTTTGAAGACTCTTGTCCTTTTTTGATGCGATCAGAACGCCGCCGACGATTGCTCCGGCAAAGGCTGCAATGAAGATCGATAGCAAAGACAATCGCCAGCCCAAAAGAGCACCAACGCCAAACATCATCTTGACGTCTCCGAGACCCATCGCTTCGACACCCCTGAATCGTTTCCAAACCTCGCCGACGATCCAAAGCGAACCACCTCCGGCCGCCGCACCGAGGATCGCACCAAGCAGCGAGACCGCTGCAGCCGGATACTCCACCAGAATACCGGAAAGCGGGCTATAGGACATGTCGCTGAAAACTGCGCCGCCGAAAACGAGCGGGAGCACCAACCTGACTGATAGCGCGAAAAGCAAGAACGGGTAGGTTATCGCGTTTGGAAGTATCATGTGCTCCGCATCGATGAACATCAGGGCGACTATCACCGAAACGAGAATCAAGCCGACCGGCAACAGCGGGCTAAGGCCGAACTGCCAAAAAACGAGCAGCCACAAAACCGCATTCAACAACTCCACTGCCGGATAGCGTATTGAGATCGGTTCTTTACAGCCTCTGCATTTTCCGCGAAGTAACAGCCAACTGAGGATAGGAATGTTGTCGTACTGTTTTATCGCAGCTCCGCATTTTGGGCATGCGGAATTTGGAAAGACGATGGATTCTTCCCTCGGCACGCGATGGATCACAACGTTCAAAAAGCTCCCGACGGCGGCACCGAACACACCTACGAGGATAAAGCCAACGACATCGGGCAAGCCGCTGAACGACTCAAAGGTAGAAACAAAAAAGGTCATGATATTCCAGGTTTCGTCAGCGAATTTGGGCACACAAATCGAGATGAAGGATGTGAAGACAGCCCCCGAAATCTTAAACCGTTTGGCATCAAATTAAAAGTAAGCGTACCGAAACTAATATTCGGCAATTTCTGCATCTGATCGAGGCCGAACGAATCGAAACCGGATGGCCCTGTTTTGGAAAAGTGAAAACAAGAGAATGTCTGATCTTATATGGTCGTTACCGAAAATTCCGCATTGCGGCAGAAAGAAGACGGCAGCCACGATTGTCCGAAAACAGCGAATTTATTCGCGCTCGTCCGTGCACTGGTTCGCGACAGCTCTTTTCTATCAAATTGAGAGCAAGACCAAAATACCTGACGAGATATGTTGAAACGCTCGGAATCAACCACTTTTAACGTGGCACCTGTATTGCGTCAGGCTTGTGTACCACGCGTTGAAGCCCGCCATCGCCGTGATAAAGAGATCGGACGAAAAGCTCCAACTCCAGATCGGAGCATTTACGATCTCATCGTGAAAACTCTCGGCCAGGAATATTGGATCTGCTGATGGACAGCCTGCTCTCTATACGAAATCGAACCGAGTGGACACGAACGAGCTAGAGCATCGGAATGGCCCACGCAAAACAATATGTCTCACGGAGGATAAAATAATGACAACCGCTATAAGATCGCTGAAGATCATCACGATCGTGATATTTGCAGGATTCGTTTCATTTATCGTTTTTTCAACAGAACGCGTGTCTCCGACAGCGATCGCATCCACCTCGGGCCCACCCGCAGGTCGGACGGGAGCTCCAGGTGAGTCCACTTGTACATCTTGCCACGCATCTAATCCCCAAACGGGACAGTTCTCGATAGTCGTTCCGACCAATTACGTACCGGGACAAACATATTCCATCCAAGTGCACAATTCTACAACCGATATGTCTCGGTCAAGTTGGGGGTTTGAACTCACGTCGCTCACCGGATCGAACACGGCTGCGGGCACATTCGCGAATGTTAATGCTACTACCCGGATCAGGACTGCTAATAGCAAAAGCTATATCGAACAGGCCGCCGCTGGCGTTTTTCCGGGCCAAACCGGTTCGTCTTCGTGGACATTTAATTGGACGGCACCTGCAACCAATGTTGGGCCAGTGACCTTTTATGCCGCGGGCCTTCACGGCGACAATCAGGACGACGATAACGGCGATCAAACCTACACGACCAACGCGGTCTCTCAACCTGCAACGCCCGTGATAATTCGACACGGCTTTTCGGATTTTGACGGCGACGGAAAGGCGGACGCCAGCGTATTTCGTCAATCTACCGGCACCTGGTATTTGAATCAGACCACGAACGGGGTCGGCGCTATCCAGTGGGGAATCTCAACCGACGATATAACCCCTGCTGACTTTGACGGCGATGACAAGGCAGATATTGCGGTATGGCGCCCGGATGATCCAACACTTGCAGCATTCTACATCCTTCAAAGTTCCAGCACGACCGTTCGGATCGAGAGATTCGGACAGACCGGCGACGATCCGGCAGTCGTTGGAGATTGGGACGGTGACGGCAAAGCTGATCCGGCTGTTTTCAGGGCACCGGTCGGCGGCGGGCAGAGCAGCTTTTATTTCAGAGGCTCCCTGAATAATCCTGGAGGCGACGTCACTTATTTGCCGTGGGGTCTCTCGGGCGATATCCCGATGCCTGGCGATTTCGACGGCGATGGAAAGCGCGACAGGGCGGTCTTTCGGACATCGACTTCAGAATGGTACATACTTCAAAGCTCGAATCTGCAGATCAGATACGATTTCTGGGGACTACCGACTGATAGGTTTGTAAACGCTGATTACGATGGTGATTCGAAAACCGACCTTGCAGTATTTCGGAATGGAACCTGGTACATAAAGCAGAGCTCAAATGGTCAGGCTGTGTATTTGAATTGGGGCTTAAGCACCGACATCCCGGTTCCGGCCGACTATGACGGTGACGGAAAAACAGATTTCGCAATATATCGAAATGGCACTTGGTACATTTTGAGAACTTCGAGCGGAACAATGGGTGTTCAATCCTTCGGTTTGGGAACGGACAAGCCGGTTCCCAATGCGTTTGTCCAGTAACTGGCAAAGGAAGTCCATAACTCTGCTTTGCAGTTGAGCTGCAAAAATAAATGAATGGCGGTGCGGGATTCGAGTCCGGCACCGCCTTCAACGAATAGAAATAACGAGAAGATATTTGTGACGCGCGAAGACGTTCTACAAAAGGAGAGCCTTTTCAGTAGTCCGTTCCGTGACCGAACAGCAGCTTTGTTACAGCTTAATGAATTCTGCCCAATGGACGATGGTGAAAGGGCCTCGTTGGCCCCAGTTCTATAAATAGCGGCGTCGATGGACTATGTGCAAGAGAGTTAAGAATTTCGAGACTGATCATTCGCGGGTCGCGTTTATTGAGTTGGCGGGGGCATCAGGATTTCCATCAACTGCCGCCACGATATATAGAAAGATGCCAAGCACGACCATGATCCCGAGCCCAATACCTGCAACAATGTAGCCCCACATCACGAATCGATGTGCTTTCGCGGTATCTTCACGGACTACGACCTCTTTGCCGTCAACTTCGATTACTTCCGTTTGCATAAGTTCTCCAGTTACTAACGAGCCGGTGAAGGTGCGGTTGCTGCGGGCACAGTTACGTTGATATCAATGTCTCTCTCCTTAGCGGGTTTCGACCTTAAGACCCCGCTGTAATAAACAACACCTGCAATGATCGCGACCACGACAACCAGTGCGATCGCCCAAACTGCGTTACTTCCTGTTCCATTTTCTTCTGCCATAACCTACAAGTGTATTGAGTCGAAACTTGATTGTTTGTACGCAAACGCACATTGCCAATTGCTTTTGGTGACCTATGCGAAATATCTTCTTCGACACGGTGTTTGCTTAGCATTTTCCTAGCATTGTGACAAAACATCATTTATCATTACGTTGCGGCAAATACTCACAACAAAAGGAAATATCGACTTGAAACCTACAGACATTCAGGATCCCGAATACTTTCATAAGGTCGTAGATTGTCAATACGCATGTCCGGCACACACGCCTGTTCCGGAATACATCCGTCTGATCGCTGAGGGTAAGTACACCGAAGCTTACATGATCAATTGGGACTCCAACGTTTTTCCGGGAGTGCTTGGTCGAACGTGCGACCGACCCTGTGAGCCCGCCTGTCGCCGCGGCCGTATCGACGAAGAGCCAGTTGCCATATGTAGATTGAAGCGCGTTGCCGCCGACAATCGAGACGATGTCATTCCATACATGCCCCAGGGGCCGTTCACCCCGAACGGCAAAAAGGTCGCACTGATCGGTGCCGGTCCTGCATCGCTTACGGTCGCAAGGGACCTTTCGCCGCTGGGTTATGAGGTTCATTTGTTTGACGAGCAGATCAAGGGTGGCGGTTTCATGCGTTCGCAGATACCGGCATTCCGTTTGCCGGAGCAGGTGCTCGACGACGAGGTCGATTACATCCTCCGTCTCGGTATCCACACCCATTTCAAGCATTACGTTTCCTCGCTCAAGGAAATACTCGAACAGGATTACGACGCGGTCTTTGTAGGCACCGGGGCTCCGCGGGGACGAGATCTGCCGGATCTGCCGGGTCGTCAGGAAGGCGATGCGAATATTCACATCGGCATCAATTGGCTCGGCTCGGTGGCCTTTGAACACACCGACAAGATCGGGAAGACGGTTATCGTCCTCGGCGGCGGCAACACGGCAATGGATTGCTGCCGAACCGCTCGGCGACTCGGCGGTGAAGACGTGAAGGTCATCGTCCGTTCGCCGTTCGCATCGATGAAAGCTTCACCCTGGGAAAAGGAAGACGCAATGCACGAGGACATACCGATCATCGACAAACATGTGCCGAAATCGTTTGTTATCGAGAACGGTAAACTCGCGGGCATGACCTTTGAAAAGGTTGAAGCGAAGTATGATGCGAACGGAAAACGCATCCTTGTGCCGACGGGCGAACCCGACGTGTTCTATCCGGCAGACGATGTCCTGATCGCCGTCGGCCAGGAGAACAGTTTCCCTTGGATAGAGCGTGACTGCGGTGTGGAGTTCGACAAATGGGAAATGCCTGTGGTTGATAAGGTCAGTTTTCAATCAACACATCCAAAGGTCTTCTTTGGCGGTGATGCTGCTTTCGGGCCCGAGAACGTCATCACCGCCGTTGCCCACGGCCACCAGGCCGCGGTTTCGATCGATCTTCTCTGCAACGGCAAAGACGTAAAGACCGAACGCCTGTCGCCCTTCGTAAATCTTCATTCGATGAAGATGGGAATCCACGAATGGGCCTACGACAGCACCATCGACGAATACGACCGCCTCGCCGTGCCGCAAGCTCCGAAAGAATTCACGCTCAAAGACCGCAAAAAAGAGGTCGAACTCGGTTTTGACCCGCTCGCGGGCTACAAGGAAGCCGAACGCTGCCTAAACTGCGACGTGCAGACCGTTTTCGACGCCCCAAAATGCATCGAGTGCGACGCCTGCGTGGATATCTGCCCGACCAGCTGCATCACGTTCACCGCAGACGGCGAAGAGGCCGACATTCGGCAACGCACAAAAGTTCCCGCATTGAATCTAAAGCAGGACATCTACGTCGCCGACGGTCTAAAAACCGGCCGGGTCATGGTCAAGGACGAAGACGTCTGCCTCCACTGCGGCCTCTGCGCCGAACGCTGCCCCACCGCCGCCTGGGACATGCAGGCCTTCTGGTACAACGTCACCAAAGCCGGCCACCTCAAATACGGACCAACCGTCGTAGGCAATCTAGTCCAGATCGAAAGGAATGGAAATGGAGCGGGGTAACGGACAGGAATTGAGATTAAGATGAAGGTCGTGCGACAGTACATTCTCGATTTTGTTCTGATCGTAACCGTAATTCTATTAAGCATCGCAGGGTTCTGGAAGATCTTTTTCGGGGCTGATGCTAGGCCGACTTCCTATCACTATCTCCACGTAATTACGGTGTTTGCTTGGCTGCTGCTGTTGCTTATCCAGCTCACCCTGATCGGGAAGAAAAGCTTTCTAAGTCATAAAACCGTTGGGCTGTCGATCTTGTTATTCGGCCCTTTGCTGGTTGCTTCAACCGCTCTTATGTCAGTTCACTCGGCCCGCAAGGGGATGATCTCTGGCGAAGGCGATGCTTTGTTGGTCCAAAACGTGATGGGAACTCTGGAGCTAGGTTTCTTAATTCTAATGGCATTTGTGTTGAAGAAAAGAAGGGCGATCCATGGAGCATTTCTGTTGAGCACGACGCTGTTGTTTATGGGTATCGCTATATTTTTCACGTTGCTTGCATGGGTGCCTCAATTTAAGATCGAGGGGCCGGAAACTTTCTACAGATTCGGAACCGCCGCTTTGACTGGCCTTGCGATCTGTTTGGTCATAGGAATTATGTACTGTGTAAAGAATCGCAGATTTGGTTGGCCGGTCTTGCTGGGCGGATCATTTTTGCTGATTAATCAACTTATCAACGCACTGCTGATCTATTTCGATCTTATCAAGCCCTTGACGGAATTTGTCGGTTCGTTGAATGAAACCGCAACGTTCGTAGCAAGCTTCGGTGTTCTGTTGATCCTGTTGATTTCGACCGGCGTATTGAAAGACCGGCAAGTTGCTTATCCGCAGCCGGAAACGGCCGAGAGTTGAGGTGGTTATCGATGCCAAACGACAGAGTAAATGCAATGAGTTTTGCGGGGGTTTATCCGCATTATGTGGCGAAGGCGGAGAAGAAGGGGCGGACGAAGGGCGAGGTCGATGAATGTATTCGGTGGCTGACGGGATACACGAAGGCCGGGCTCGTCAAGCAGATCGAGACGCGGACCAGCTTTCGCGAGTTTTTTGAAAAGGCCCCGAAACTCAACCCAAACGCCCCACTCATCAGAGGCACCGTCTGCGGCATCCGCGTCGAAGACATCGAAGACCCCCTAATGCAGAAGATCCGCTGGCTCGATAAGCTCATCGACGAACTCGCCAAAGGCAAAACAATGGAGAAGATCTTGCGAAAGCCGAAATAGGCGCTTATTGCATCGCGCATCCGCGAGATATCACCCTGACAAAACCGCTCTCCTAGATAATCGCTCGAATCAAATTACGAAACCGTTCGGTTGCACTTGACATATGCAACTAACTGGTTGCATACTGCTGTTCGTTGATATGAAACGAGACATTTTTCAGGCCATAGCTGATCCGACGAGGCGGGCGATCATTGCGTTGATAGCGATTCAGGCGATGACGCCGAATGCGATCGCCGAGAATTTTCACACGACGCGGCAAGCGGTTTCTAAACATCTCCGGATACTTGCCGAATGCGAGCTCGTGACGCAATCGCGACACGGCCGCGAAATTTATTACAGCCTGGAGATCGAAAAAATGAAAGAGATCGACGAATGGCTGGAGCAATACAGAAAGATCTGGGAAAGCCGGTTCGAGCAGCTCGATACGCTGCTTGCCGAGATGAAACAACAGGATAAATAGGAGCGAAAGATATGAAACCAGCCGAGGCAAGTCTGCCGTCAGAAACTGAGGTTTTAGTAAATCGAAGCTTTGATGCCCCCGCCGAACTAGTGTGGCGAGCATATATGGAACCAGATCTGCTGCGTCGCTGGTGTACGGGTCCGCCTAATTGGTCGATGCCTGTCTGCGATATGGATATGCGCGTCGGCGGCCAGTATCAGTGGCGTTGGCGCAATGACGAAGACGGCATGGAGTCAAGCTATGCACGGCTCGACGAAGTATTAGTTGCAGAGGCGCGCACGTAAGTAAGGGCGTAACGTTCAACGTTGGTATTACGCCCTTGCTCACGCGCGGGCATCCGCACTGTTAGAAGAGAGATGAATATGGAGTTTATCGTAAACAAAGAAACAAAGACGGTCACCATAACCAAAGAGTTTGATGCCGGGATGTCGTTAGTCTGGGATGCATATACAAAGGCGGAACTGCTCGACCAGTGGTGGGCACCGAAACCTTACGCGTCACGCACAAAGGTCATGGACTTTACGGTTGGCGGCAAGAGATTTTACGCAATGGTCAGCCCTGATGGCGTCGAGCGTTGGGTTTTGCAGCAATATACTTCGATCACCCCGAAAACCAATTTCAAGCTCTTCAACACATTCGCCGACGCCGACGAGAATGTGGAATTGCCCGGCTCAGATTGGGACCTGAATTTCAGCGAGCAAGACGGAAAGACGACGGTTCACGTTTCCATCTACAACGAATCGCTCGAACGCCTCGAACGCATGATCGAATTCGGCTTCGTCGAAGGAACAAAGGCTCAGCTGAAAAATCTCGAAGAGTTACTCGCGAGGTTATCGTTGGCAAAGGAGACAAAATAATGAAGACAACAGCTTTCATCGTAACGATGCTACTGACAATGTTTCTGGCGGGCATCGCATCCGCTCAGCAAAAGCCGACTACGGGTTATGCATCCGTTAACGGGCTGAAGTTGTATTACGAGATCCACGGTAGCGGCGAGCCGGTGGTGTTGCTGCATGGGGCATTTATGGCCATCTCGGGTGACTGGAATGATTGGATCAACGAACTCGCCAAAACGCGGAAAGTGATCGCCGTCGAGTTGCAGGGCCACGGGCGGACGGCTGACATCGATCGCGATATGAGTGCTGAAAACCTGGCCGATGATATTGCGGCTTTGCTCGAACATCTAAAGATCCCAAAGGCAGACGTTATTGGATACAGCCTGGGAGCTGGTGTCGCGATGCAGTGTGCGATCCGTCATCCTGAAAAAGTGCGAAAGGTCGTAACCATTTCGGCCCCATTCCGCCTCGACGGCTGGGTCAAAGAAGGACGCGAGGCTCTCCCCAATCTCACAGCAGAAGTGTTCAAAGGCACGCCAATGGAGGCCGAATACAAGAGGCTTAGCCCGACACCTGACAAGTTCGCGGACTTCATCAGGCACGTCGTCGCGATGGCTTCGAAACCGTACGATTTCGGCGCCGACAAATTTGCAGCGACAAAGACACCGATGTTCTTCATCCACGGCGACGCCGACGGTGTGCGGTTCGAACACATCGCCGAAATGTACCGTCTAAAAGGGGGCGGCAACATCCACGGCGACATGCAACCTCGATCATCGTCGAGATTAGCCATTTTGCCCGGCACCACACACGTTACGCTTATCAACCACAGGCAAACGATCGTGCCGATGGTGAACGACTTCCTGGATGCGAAGCCGTAAAGCAAATAGAGGAAGAATTGCCAGGTTATGTTGCTAATTTTCTGAGCCTCGTTTACGCGGGCTCCCCGAAGGAAGCATAGCCCCGTCGTTCACGGCGGGGTGTAGGTAGTGAGATGCTTTTCAGCCCGTTTCAACGGGCTTGCAATTCGGCGGCTTAAGCCGGGAAGAACAAGGACGTTAAAACGCCCTTCGTAAATTGCACCCAAGCTTACCCCGCCGTAAACGACGGGGCTATGACTGAAAAAGACTGCTAGAACAGCCTCACTAAGATGAAAGTAAACGAACAAATCGACGCGTACATTGCAAGCCATCCGGAAACAAAACGCACCGATATACAGGCGTTGCACGACATGATCCAGCGTGTAGATCCGGGATGTAAACTGTGGTTTCTCGACGGTAAAAACAGCGAAGGCACGGTCGTTTCCAACCCGAATATCGGGTACGGATCTCGCGACCACAGGTACGCCGATGGGACGATCCGCGAGTTCTATCAGATCGGCCTAAGCCCAAACAAAACCGGGATCTCCATCTATATCCTCGGTATCGAAGACAAAAAATACCTGGCCGAAACATACGCCACCACCCTCGGCAAAGCGACCGTGACCGGCTATTGCATCCGGTTCAAAACTCTAAAAGACATAAACACCGACGTTCTCAAAGCGGCAATACGGTTTGGGTTCGAGAATACGAATTAAGAAAGTGACCCGGAGGATGGTTATGCCACGATCGATAAATGAACTAACCGACGCCGAGATGTCGTTAATCGAGAAACTTGAGTCCGTTACCGGCTTAATGGATGAAAAGACCGAGCAGTTGAGAGATAACGGGGTTTTCGATGGATTCGCTCAAATCTATCGAGAATACGCCGAGAGCGAGGAGCCAGAAGCTTTTAAGCGGGCCGTCTTTTTCTTCTGGTTTCAGTTTTCCGAGCCTAGTTGCTTCTCCGGATTACACGAACTACCGAAAGAAACGAATGACCTTGTGTTTGAGAAGCTCGAAAGGTTTGCAGCGGATGGGAACATCGATTCCGAACTTCGCTGGATGCTTCCTTACTACTATTCAATATCCGACTGGATATTCGATGACGTTTACACGTCATCGAAAACGCTCAGACGCGTCCTTACCGAAAAGGAGGACCACCTTATAGCGAACGTGAGACATGAGGATTTTGTTAACCGAGGCCTCATGGGGAGCTATTGGGGTTCCGCTAACACAAGAACCGTTAAGCGGTAAAAGGAGAAATATGAGAAGAATAATTGCAGCAGAATTCATGACGATCGACGGTGTCATACAGTCGAGCCCGGAGGATGGGTTTAAGTATGAAGGGTGGTTTTTCGGATATACGGACGAGGAATCCGGGAAAGTGATACAGAGGCGGCTGGGAAAAGAGGTCGATCTGTTGTTGGGGCGGAAAACGTTTGACATGTGGGAGCCGTATTGGCCGACGCACTCGCATTTCTGGCCGAATGTGATGACCGCGACGAAGTACGTCGCCTCGAACACACGCACCTCAAGCGATTGGCAGCCGACGGTCTTTTTGCGCGGAGACCTTGCGGAAAAGGTACGCGAACTCAAACAAACAGACGGGCCCGACCTGTACGTATTCGGAAGCGCGGACCTGCTTCAGACGCTTTTCAAAAATGATCTGGTCGATGAGCTGGAACTGATGATAATGCCGATAACGCTCGGTGAGGGCAAACGCCTCTTCCAGGACGGCACGATCCCGGCGTCCTTCAAGGTGACCGACAGCCTGATCTCGCCAAACGGCAACATCTGCATCACCTACACACGCGACGGCGAGGTTAGAATCGGTGCTCCTCAAATAGAAGAGAACCAGTGATAGTATACGAAACGCACTCACGGTCTTACGCGTCGGCGATAATGACGTGTTGCTCCATGGGGCATTGATCGGGCGCAGATAGGAGTCAATTATGTTACGTATCATCTTCGGCATTATTTCAGGATTCTTTGGCTGGGCGATCGTGTGGTTTGGCAGTGAAATAGTCCTTTCGGCCATTTGGCCGGCGTTCGGCGCTCAGCAAAGTGCGTTCCAAGCTGCGATCGAAAACGAGGCTCCGTTCAGTGGGGAAACTAGTTTTCTGCTCACGCAAATTGTCCTAGCTACAGTAGTCTCTGCAATAGCCGGCTTTCTGGCCGCGATCGTCGCCGGTGAAAACAAACGCGCGCCGTTGGTGCTCGGCTTTCTGCTGCTCGCAATGGGTTTATTGAAGGCCTTTATGTCCTGGCCGCTTGTTCCCGTTTGGCATCACTTTGTCTTTACGGCGATCCTGCTTCCAATGGCGATCCTGGGAGGTAAATTGAAATCCAACCGGTAGTTTGCAAAAGACATTACGAGGTCTAGAATATTAAACTGATGACCCAAGCTGGCAAGATCAACGATTTCGTAGTTAGATTCGCAAACGTCAACGGCACCGGTTCGGCATCGGCAAATGCTCTGTTCACCAAGGCGGTGTTTCGCATGGGCGTGCCCGTGACGCCGAAGAACATTTTTCCTTCGAACATTCAAGGCCTGCCGACCTGGTATGAGGTGCGGGTGAGCGAGAAAGGTCATCTCGGCCGCCGTGAAGGCGTCGATCTGATGATCGCCGTCAATCCGCAGTCGATGAAGAAGGACTACGCCGATGTTCGACAAGGCGGCTATTTCCTTTATGACTCGTCAAAACCCCTGCCGCCCGATTACCAACGCGACGACATAACACACATTCCGATCCCGCTGATGAATCTCTGCAACGCCGAATTTACGGACGCACGGCAGCGGCAGTTGTTCAAGAACATCATTTATATCGGTGCTCTTTCGGCACTGATCGATCTGGAATTTACAGTGCTCGAAGGGCAGATCGCTGAGCAATTCAAAGGGAAAGAAAAGCTGATCGAGCCGAACATCAGGGCCTTGAACATCGGTGTCGATCATGCTCGAGAGAATTTTGATTGCCCGCTCGACATTCGCGTCGAACGCCGCGATCTGCTCGGCGAGAAGATATTATACGGCGGCAATTCCGCTTGCGCTCTCGGCGCGATCTACGCCGGTGCGACCGTCGCCGCGTGGTACCCGATAACGCCGTCGACATCGGTGGTCGACGCTTTTGCGAAATATGCTTCGAAATATCGGGTCGATCCCGAAACCGGCAAGAACAACTACGCGATCGTCCAGGCAGAGGACGAACTCGCCGCGATCGGGATGGTGATGGGGGCCTCGTGGAACGGCGCGCGCGCGTTTACCGCGACCAGCGGCCCAGGCGTCTCGCTGATGAATGAATTCCTCGGCCTCGGCTACTTCGCCGAAGTGCCGACGGTGCTGATAGACGTTCAACGCACAGGCCCGTCGACCGGAATGCCGACGCGAACGCAGCAATCGGACATTCTGCTTGCCGCCTATGCATCGCACGGCGACACGAAGCATCCGCTGTTGTTTCCCGCGTCGCCGAAAGAGTGCTTTGAGATGACGGCCCAGGCCTTTGATCTGACCGAACGCCTGCAAACGCCGGTCATTGTCATGACCGACCTGGATCTCGGCATGAACGATCACGTGACCGATCCGCTTGTTTGGGACGATTCGCGGGCGTATGACCGTGGAAAGGTTCTCACGACCGAGCAACTGGAGTTCCTGGGAAGTGCGATAGACCGAATGCAGGCTGCCGTCGATGAGCATCAGCCCGTTACGAATGGCAGCGGAAATGGCCATATGGGTGCATCCCTTTCTGAACTCGACGCACAGACTCACGGTGACCACTCGGCAACTCAACCGCTTGAACAGTTCAAAGGCAAATGGGGCCGATATCTGGACATCGACGGCGATGGAATTCCTTATCGAACGATCCCCGGAACGCACCATACACGCGGAGCCTTCGTAACACGTGGGTCGAGTCGCGACGAGTATGCGGTCTATACTGAGGATGGCTCCGCCTATCAGCGCAATATGGACCGGCTATCGCAGAAATGGGAAACGGCTAAGGAGCTCGTTCCGCAGCCGGTTTTCTTTAGTCCGGGGATGTCTCATGAATCCGAACCCGGAGCGGTTGTCATTGGTCATTCGGATGGTGTGATCTTTTTCGGGACGTCGGCATATGCTGCGGCCGAGGCTCTCGAGATGCTGGCCGCCGAGGGTATTACGCTCGACGGCATGCGGCCCCGCGGTTTTCCGTTCGGCAAATCATTCCGCGACTTCGTCGATTCGCACGAACGCATCTTCGTCATCGAACAAAACCGCGACGCCCAATTTCGCAGCCTAATGATGATCGAACTCGGCACCGACGCCGCCAAGCTCGTCTCCGTCCTAAACTACGACGGCATGCCGATCACGGCGGATAATATATTTAGGCAGATAAAAGAAAGATTGAAATGATTTACAGACTCAAATTGATAATGCTGGTTGCAGTTAGTTTCCCGATTCTCGTCGGAGGAAACGTCCCCGCGGCGCGGCTGGAGTCTCAAATAGTTCAACCTTTTGCGTTGGACGAGTTTGACGATCTCATCAAAGATGCCTTTCAACTCTACTCGCAACGAAAATACGAAGAAGCACTTGCAAAATGCGTGAAAGCCGTAGAGTTGCGACCATCGGACTTCCGGCCACACTACATTTCCGGAGCGGTTTATATGGCTCAATGGAAAATGAAAAGCGCCTCCGAAGCGTTTGCCAAAGCGATCTTCTTAAACCCAAAAGAAAAGAGTCTTCACGTCAATAAATCCCGAGCTGATCGGCATCGCAACGAGAGAGAAGAGGCTGTTGCCGCCGCTCGTGAAGCGATAAAACTTGACGCTGCATATGCGGAGGCATACGTAGCATTGGCTGATGCCTTGTCTATTGGGGCAAAAGACTATAGCGAGATCATAGAAGCGTACCGCACAGCAATAAAACTGAAACCCACGCTTTTTAACGCGTACAAAGATCTGGGGATGTTTTTGTCGGTCTCAAAAGATAAAAAAGGAGCCGAGGAAGTCTATAGAAACGTGATGGATCTTGACCCCAATAAAATGATTGGGCGATTTGAATTAGGCAGGCTACTTGTCGAACAAGGCCGGTTGAAAGAGGCGCGCGAGGTTTGGGACGGGAGAAAGTCAGACAAAGACAATACATTCCCCAATTTCATCACGCTGCTTGAACGAGCCGAGAAAAAGAAAAAGGCCGAAGATGCGCTTGCGAAGAAACCGAACGACCCAGAGGCCTTGCTTCAAATGGGCCTCATGGTGATGGATGGTGAGTCTTGGGTTGTAGATGGAAGACAGGAAAAGGCGATCGTTTACTTTAGGAAGGCATTGGAAAAAAAACCGGACTTCGCACAAGCTCAGTACGCAATATGCAAGGCTTACGTCCAAATGGCAGATACGTTCAAATCCAAGAATAAAGAGACGGACGAAGAGATTGCAAAACTTCGAAAAATGGATGCAAAACTTGCGGACGAGATCACTCAATATCGAAAAACATATTCGGGCGGCCTCAGGACAGGCCCACCTCCTCCTAAAGACCAATAAAGACAATGACCTACATACGATCAACATTCAGACATCCGGCGTTGCCGAAGAACGACCTTGGGTACACGGTCGATTATTATGAGGGTTCGCTTTCGACGCTTTGTGCGGGGTGCGGGCATGATTCGATCAACGCGGCGATCGTTGAGGCGTGTTGGCAGTTGAACATCGAGCCGCATAAGGTGGCAAAACTTTCAGGCATCGGCTGCTCTTCGAAATCGCCAGCTTACTTTTTGTCGAATTCGCACGGATTCAATTCGGTACATGGGCGCATGCCGAGCGTCGCGACGGGTGCGAATCTCGCGAACCGCGACCTGATCTATTTCGGCGTCTCGGGCGACGGCGACACGGCTTCGATCGGGATGGGGCAGTTCGTTCATGTTGTGAGGCGAAATCTGAACATGGTTTACCTCGTGATGAACAATGGCTGCTACGGATTGACAAAAGGCCAGGACAGCGCGACCGCCGATGCCGGTTCCAAGAGCAAAGCTGGTAGTGTGAACCTCTTCGAAGCCATCGACCTTGCCAGCCTTGCGATCGAGCTTGGAGCGACCTTTGTCGGACAGAGTTTTTCCGGCGACAAAGAACAGCTGATCCCGCTAATGAAAGCCGCAATGAAACACAAGGGGTTTGCATTTTTGAACGTCATCTCGCCGTGTGTGACATTCAACAATAATCCCGGATCTACGAAGTCATACGATTATGTCCGAGAGCACGTAGAGGTGACCGGAACGATGGATTTCGTACCGATGATGAAAGAGATCACGACGACATATGAATCTGGCGCTGTGAACGATCTGACAATGCATGACGGGTCCGTCATTCGTTTACACAAATTAGCCAGGGACTGGGATCCATTCGATCGGCTTTCCGCGATCAATGCAGTTCAGAATGCAAAGCAGCGTGGCGAGATATTGACCGGGTTATTGTATATGGACGGAGAAGCAAGTGATCTGCATGAACTGATAAAGACAAGCGATCTGCCATTGAACTCGCTCGGAAAGGACATTCTTTGTCCGGGAAATGCGATGCTTCAGTCGATCAATAAGTCGCTTCGCTAGAACGACTTTAGCGTGGTCATTGCTTCTTTAGGAATTCCGCAAATTCATTCTGGTCGCGAGTAAGGCCTTCAAACCGCCCGATGATCCTCTCGTCCGGAGTGACGATGGCATAAAGCGGCAACGCAACGGTCCCAAACCTCTCTTCCTGCATCTTTTGGAACCCTTCGTAGGGATCGCCCTCGCCGTCGGTAAAGAGCTTTACCCTGACGTACCTTTCAAGCTCGGTTCGAATCGCGGGCTGGGGGAACATATTTGCTTCCATCCATCTGCAGTTCGTACAGGTATAACCAGTAAAGTCGATGAAGATGTTCTTATTCTCGTCCTTCGCTTGCTTAACGGCAGCGGCGTAATCGTTCGTGATCCAGGCCAACTCATCGTCGATCGAACCCGCTGACGATCGCCCCGAAACCGACTCCTTTGCCGGCGGAAGAAACGACTCTATCTCGCCCAGCCTGCTCCCAAACAATCCTGTTATGAGGTAGAACGTCAAAGTTCCGAAAAGGAAGGCGTTCAGCACGCGGACGAGCCCGATACGAGTGTCCTCGGAATCGTGAGAGAACCTGAAAACACCCAACAGGTAAAGAAAGATAAGGATCGAAAGTGCGATCCAGCCGGCGATCACAACCTCACGCGTAAAGATATTCCAGCCCCAAACAAGATCCACATTCGAAAGAAACTTCAAAGCAGCCCCGATCTCGAGAAAGCCCATTACAACTTTTACTGAGTTCATCCAGCTGCCCGCCCGCGGCAATGAGTGCATAAGTCTCGGAGCGATGGCCAGGACGAAAAAGGGCAAGGCGAAGACGCTCGAAAACGCCAGCATTCCGATTATGGGATAAACGAGTTCGCCCTGGGCCGCCGCAACCAGGATCACGCCAACCAGCGGAACCGTACAGGTGAACGACGTCAGCGAAAAGGTGAGCCCCATCAGCAGTAGGGCGAACGTCTTGCCGACGCTCTTCGATCGTGTCATTCCGTCAAGCTTTGTGAGCAACCCGGACGGAACTCCGAGGTTATATGCGCCGAGCAAACTGAAGGCAAACAAAAGAAATATCGCTGTGATAAGGAGATTTGTATACGGATTGGCAGCAAATCGATTGATTCCCGCTGCACCGAATAAAAGCGCCAAGGCGACACCAAGCCCCGTAAAAGTGAGTATGATTCCGAGGGCATAAATCAACGCATCGCGAATCGCCCCAAGATGTGTTTCAGAGCCATGCTTGGTGAAATAGGATACCGTGATCGGGATCATTGGGAATACGCATGGCGTTAGCAGCGAAAGCGCCCCGAAGGTCATTGCCAGCCAAATAAAGCCCCAAACAGGCTTACTGCTTAGGTCCGATTCCGCAGTTCGTACGATGGTTCCAGAAGGGACAACAGCGACGTTGGGATCTGAATCGGTGTTTGCGATCGGAACGGGATTTACAGCGTCGGGATTTGCCAACTGAGGCTCGGTATTCTGGTTCGAATTCCCTGAAGCGTTCGCGTTAACGTTAGCATCGCCTTTGTTCACATTCGATTGACTTGGGGTCGCCGTTGATGATGGGGTCGGAGATGGCGAGGGCGAACTTTCGGTTCGTGCCGAAGCCGCCGAAATGACCACTGGGGCGGTGAGCCGAACGGACTTAGGCGGCAAACATACGCTGTCGTTACAAACCTGATATCGAATGCTTGCCGTAAATGTCTGCTCGCCGGATTGGGCGTCATCCGCAACAGTAAAAGGAACGCTAAAGCTTGCGCTTCTCGAGTAGGTCTCGGTATTGATCTTAAAGTTAGGGTCAAATGCAACTTTCGGTCGGGTGCCGCTAATACTGCCCATTTTGAAGGGGCCATCGCCTAACGTGATGCGGGTTGGTATCGGGCCACCAGCGCCTTGCGTGATCGAGTACATCTTCCAATCGCCGCTGATACTTGCATTGATCCTCGCCGTTCCCTTGCCGCCAGCCGGGATCGTTGTCGGCGATACACTCATTGAAAGTGAGACCGGATTTTGGCCGCTGATCTGTGTTGCTGCGATCGAGCAGAAGGGAAGTAGAAATGCAATGAAAAGGAAACAAGACTTAACCATTCTTTTTTGCTGACCAGATCTTTATGCGTGAACCGATTCTTCCAACTCCTACCTGTTTCAAATCCGACAACAGCTTCAGATCCGTCAACAGGAAAGCGACGCCGTAGTTGATTTTCAAACCTATCAACATCTTAGCAAGAACGCAGTGATCCTTGAAAATACCGGTTTCGCTCAGATTCGATCGTAACCAGTAACATGGCTGAACTAACTGCTTGAAATGTTTATTTCGCCGCGTTCTTCTAATTCGGATGCATCATATGGGATACAAAGGCCAAACGTATCGCTTCGAAAAACGACTTCCGCTTTCTGTCATGCTAAAAAAAACACTGAGATCAAAACGAAAAACGGCCGCGATCGGCCATCGAGTCGGGAAGTTGGTTTGGAGGCGGCGATCGGAATCGAACCGATGAATAAAGGTTTTGCAGTTCGAACTGACGGCCTTTTACTGAGTGTCACCTACCGTCACGAGCCGATATTTACTGACGTTTTCGACATATCGCGTTCAATCAGTATCACCCCATCCTACGAAGCCCATACGATAAACATACGATAGAGACCTAATTCATTCCTGCCGGTCCAATATGTTCCGCAAATGCCGGAATATCGGAATTTTAGCATAGCCGAGGTCAATAGTTCAGCGACTGCCTACCCTTTTCGCGGGAGAGAGACCGGAGAGCTGATCGTTAATTCATAGCGCCCCGCATAGGCTTCCGATGGATGGGATCAACTTGGTTCAAAGCTGCACCATTGGATCGAATTCAAGCCTGTTTCCCGCTCCATCGGTGCACGATCTGCACGCATTCCTTTTCCAATACCCCTATTTTTACAACCGCTCGCCCACGCAATGGGACGGCATAAGGTTTGCCAAAAGCTTAACAAGAGCGGTTGTCAGAGTTATGTCGCGCGGAGTCGCATCTTCGACCGCGGTAAAACGAAGGATTGGAGAACCCTGTGGTTCCACCTTATCGAGATGAAACTATACAAACAGCCTAACGGGAAAACCTGGTCGATGCGGTTCGTATTCGAGGGGCGACGGATCGAACGGTCAACCGGCTACGCGAACAAAAGGAAAGCGGAGGCGTACGCCGAGGCCTTCCGGACACGGCTGAGAAACGAGGGCGTAGGGTTCCTTGAAAAGAAGGACTACCCTACGTTTAAGCTGGCGATGGCGGAATTTCTCGAATGGTCTGCCTCGAGGCAAAAGAAGAACACGACCATACGCTACAAAACAGCGTCCAAGGCGTTGATCGCTCATTTCCGAAACCTGCGCGTCAACCTGATCGCGAAACCACAGATCGAGTCGTTCATCACCAGGCGAAGATCACAGTTCGGAACTGTTAGTGGGAGGCGGTCGAAAACAGGAAAACGTAAAAGCACGAAAAAGAAGATCTCCAACGCAACAGTGAACAGGGAACTCGCATGCCTGAAGAAGATGTTCAGCAACCTCGTCGCGGATGAGGTGCTTACATCAAACCCTGCCAGATTCGTGGACTTTCTTCCAGAGGAAAATGAGTGCGGGCGCGTACTAGACAGTAACGAGGAGCGGCTTTACCTTTCGGCGGCGTCACAGCCCTTGCGCGATTACGCGGTGCTGCTCATTGAGACCGGTGTGCGACCGAACGAATTGTGTCGGCTCGGGGTCCGGGACGTTCATCTCGAAAGTGACAAACCCTATCTCGTGATCACGGACGGAAAGACGAAGGCAGCGAGAAGATCGATCCCGCTGTCGATGCGTGCGGCTGAGGTCCTAATCGAACGATTAGCTAACTCAAAAGGCAAATATGTCTTTCCCGGAGGAAGAGGCGGCGATGATCCGAACAGTCCGGCCGTGAAATTCAACAATGCGCACTACGGGACTCTTAAGAGAAGCAAGATCGACGGTCTCAATCGAAGTGGAACCGAAGGATCGTGCACATTGTATTCGTTCAGGCACACCTTCGCGACGCGCTTCATTGAACGTCGACCTGGCGACCTTCTCACGCTCGCAGCTTTGTTAGGTCACTCAAGCCTCCGAATGGTCATGCGGTACGCCCACCCGTCAGACAACCACAAATTCGAAGCGATTAGGTCGATGGACGAAGAGCCCGTAAACACGGCCGCCCGTAACTTCGATGCAGCTTCAATACTGAAGCAACTGAACGAAGAAGGAGAGCTCTAAAGCCATCGGTTTCTACTTCATTTCATGAGGCGATGTGTGGTCGTTAAATTTCCCTGAGCGAGGATTACCCATCCTTCGCCTATCGACAATCCGCCCTAAATCCAAATGCCAAGGTTATCACGTGTTTTCGGGCCAGCGTCTTTCGTCCAAGACGGATTCGTCAGCATCTGTCTCCACCTCCGCTACCTCTTTCTTCTGGAATCGTTTGGTTAAGCCTGAATATAGACCGTAAATGCGCTCGCTTTCCTTTGCAAGGAGCGGGGATGCACTTGCGAGGATGAGAACGTATAGCGCCGCGAAAGGCTGCAGGAGGGGCATCAAGGAACCGGCAAGAGCAAGATTGACTATAATGATCGAGAATTCGCCGCGAGCTAACAATGTAAATCCGGTATTCAGCGACCCGACCGGGGAAAGCCCGTTTCGTCTCCCAACTATGAGCCCGGATATCGTCACCCCAACAAGGGACAGTATGGCCGCTCCGATCGCCAACCATGCTGCACCGCCTAATGTAAAAGGATCGATCGAAAGACCAAAACCAAAAAAGAAGATAGCGCCAAAGAAATCGCGAAACGGAACCACCAACTTCTCCATTCGTTCCGAATGTTCTGTTTCGCCAAGTACTAGGCCCAAAAGAAGCGCTCCGATCGATTCTGCCACATGAATTGTCTCGCCCAGGCCAGCAAGTAGGAACAATGCCGCGAAGATCACAATTACGAAGACTTCGTTCGATGATATCTTGAGAAGGCGGTTCAGCAGCGGCGTCAGCCACCTTCCGAGGAATATCAGGCCAACAATAAAGCCCAAGGCGATGCCGCCCGATGACGCGACGCCGGCGAAGGAACTTGCTCCACTCAGGACGATGCCCGAGATGAGTGATAAATAAACTGCGAGAAAGACGTCCTCGAACATTGTGATGCCGAGGATCATCTGGGTTTCAGGATTTGCCATCCGACGGTAGTCGAACAGAATCTTCGCAACAATGGCACTCGACGAAACCGTCGTCAGACCGGCGATGATAAGCGTTTCACGAAGTGGAAACCCGGCGAGGTATCCAAACAGAAACCCAATGGTGAAGTTCATCCCGATGTAAAGCGATCCGCCCGTCAAGATCGAGCGTCCGGCCTTGATCAATCTTGAGACGTTCGATTCCAAACCGAGGTAGAAGAGCAGAAATAGGACGCCAATGCGTCCCATATAAGTAATCAGCGAGCCAGTTTCGATAAAGCGAAAATCGAATGGGCCGAATTGTGGCGCGTGCGGCCCAACGATCATTCCGATAACGATCAGGAATGGAATATTCGATAGGCCAAGCTTGTTCGCAGCGAGGACCGCGACCGCTATCAGACCTAGTGCTAACCCGACCTCCAGAACTATATTATCCATCGGCTACACCTTTCCATTTACTAGGAGCCGCTTCAGAGCACCGATTGTTTGACGGTCGCCCGCAAGGACAAGCGTCGCTCCTTCGTTCAGGATGGTATCAGCTTCCGGATTGGTCCGCTTGACGTGATCCGGTTCCACAAGAGAGACAATTGACGCCCCGGTAGCCGTTCGCACCTGCAAGTCACGAATAGTCTTGCCGATCGCGGCCGCACCGTGCTCAATCGTGAACCAGTCCAGAACCAGGTCGTCCAAGACCACCTCTGCCGATGGCAGGGCCTTCGGAACGTAAGTCAATCCTCCGACAATTCCGGCGATCTGCCTTGCCTCGCCGTCGGTCAGAATGATGACGGACGCAGTGCGATCCAGATCTTTTCTTTCGAAATGGTAGATCTCACGGTCACCATCGTCATGGATGACAACGACGAGCCGATCCCCGCGTAGAGTTTCGATCTGGAACTTTCGTCCCACACCGGGTAGATAAGTTTCGCTAACGGTTGACATGTTTCTTATAGTACCCATCGGCGACTCGCCGTCAATGTTTTATCGAACGATCTCGATCGTAGATTTTGCGCTGGTTATCAAACCAGCCGCCGTTTCGTCCAGCTTCCGCCGACCAGAGGAACTTCCCGCGACGACGAAAATTGCGTCCGCCTTCCAGTCGTCAGCAGCTTTAAGCAATAATGTTTTCGCATCGCCGCTCTCGAACTGAACCGAGACCCTTGCGCCATCGGCTGCGAGGCGTTCGGCGGCGCATTCATAGACCGTCCTTCCATCTGAGTAAAAGGCGGCAGTATTATTGTCGATCGCGACCAGTCGAATCCTGGTGCCGGCTGGCCAGACACGCCTGCCGACAGTCTCCACCATCTGTTCGGCTTCTGCCGGACTCTTTGCTCCAAGAATAATTTCAATGGGATCTCCAGGTGCCTTCTCAAGTCCGCGCCGCACGATACGAACCGAGCTGGTTGCCTTTTCCGCTCCCGACTTCGACACACTGCCAAGGAAAAATCTCCCAATTGCTGAGCGCCCGTGTGACCCTCCCATTATCAGATCAGGTTTCCACTCAGCAGCCTTTCGTAACAATCGATCGGCGGGCCTTCCACGCAAAACTTCAGTATGCACCTTCCATTTAGGAAATTGGAGTCGCAACTTTTGCGCTAGTTTCAAACTCATCGAGCGAGTCTTCTGTAGTACCCTGGCTTCGTGTTGTCGGGCTTGTGCAAGAACCGCATCCACTCTAGTCGACGCCGCTGAGAGTAGACTAAACTCACTGGGCGTCGGTCTTCGGTCCGAAAAGTCGGCCACCGTCGCCACTAAGACTTCCGAATCGATCGGAAACCCAGCTCGGGGCAAGTCATCAATAGCGATATCGGCATGCTTCGATCCGTCGTATGCAATCATCAATTTCATTGGTCCACCTCCTATCGGCGCTGTTCATTGCGTCACTACCACTAGCGCCGGCCGTAGTAGTTTGCTGTTCCACAAATAGCCGCGACGCATTTCCTTGTGTACTATTCCGGGCTCCTGAGCTGCGACGGCGATCACATCGAAAGCTTCGTGATGCTCGGGATCAAATCTCTCGCCTTCACTTTCAATCGTGTTAACGTTATTTGCGGAGAGGATATCCAGGAAACGCCGGTGAATTAGCCGAACTCCTTCCGCAACTGTTTCCGCCGCGTCGTTCGAACCGGCAATGGCAAGTTCAAAGTCGTCGGCCATCGACACCAGATCAATCAAGAGTTCGCGTTTACCTTTATCGGCAGCGTTCGCGTTCTCTTGCTCCGTGCGACGACGATAATTCTTGTATTCCGCCGCAAGCCGTAAATGGTGATCGCGTTCCGCGTCCAACTCCTGACGCAGTTGCTCTATTTCCTCATCAATGTGATGAGCTAAATCCTTTTGATCAGCATAGGCTGAAGATTCACCGGAAAATTGGGTTTCTGTGTTCTGCATAATTGTAATCCTGTGTACTCGCCTCGTTAGAATGGGCGATAGCCCTTCCCTGATATCCATTTTACTAATTAGACAACTCATAAAATAAGCGTAGAAACACCCGACTTAGTAGGTGTTTTTACCCTTCTAATATGTAAAGCTAGCTTTTACAATCATTCTGGGCCCACGCTAAAGCGGATCCGCTTGAAGGGGTTAAAAATATATGAGCGCCAGACAAATTTTCATCACAGCATCGTTAGCCTCGACGGCAGCAATTTTGCTGCTTGCATTGTTCTCACCGTTATTTTTGCTGACCTTTTTGGTTGTCGGGCCGCTGATCGCGATCGGAGTTCGGGACATCACGCAAAAGCGGCAGACTATTCGGAGGAATTTTCCGATTGTTGGAAATTTTCGCTATCTTCTGGAGAAAGTGCGGCCTGAGATAATGCAGTATTTTGTCGAAACGGATACGGAAGGAAAGCCGATAAACCGCCTATTTCGCTCGGTGATCTATCAGCGAGCCAAGAATGAAACTTCCACGAGTCCCTTCGGGACGCAGTGGGACGTCTATCGTGCGGGCTATGAGTGGATCGACCATTCTATATATGCGGCTAACCCCTATGATCTGGAATGCGAACAGCGAGTAATGGTTGGAGGAAAAGACTGCTTAAAACCTTACTCTGCCAGTAGGCTAAACATTTCAGCGATGAGCTTTGGTTCTTTGAGCAAGAACGCCGTACTGGCGATGAATGCTGGAGCAAAGATCGGCGGTTTTGCGCAGAATACCGGCGAAGGTGGACTGAGTCCATATCACTTACAGCCGGGCGGCGATCTGATATGGCAGATTGGAACCGCTTATTTCGGTTGTCGAACGGCAAACGGTGAGTTCAGCCCAGAACTCTTTCAAGAAAAGGCTACGCTCGATAATGTGAAGATGATCGAGATAAAACTCTCACAGGGAGCGAAGCCGGGCCACGGAGGAATCCTGCCGGCAGCCAAAAACACTGAAGAGATCGCTGCAATTCGCCATGTCACACCGCATACGGAGGTATTGTCGCCGGCTGCTCATACCGCTTTCATCAGTGCCGAGGGCCTGATGCAGTTTATCAAACAACTGCGTGATCTCTCGGGAGGCAAACCTGTTGGATTTAAGATCTGCATAGGGAAAAAATCAGAATTTGCAGAGCTTTGCGAGGCAATGGTGAAAACCGGAATTACACCTGATTTCATTAGCATTGACGGCGGCGAGGGCGGTACCGGTGCATCGCCGATCGAGTTCGCTGATTCCATCGGTATGCCGTTGCGAGACGGACTTTCATTCGCCGTCGATACTTTGAACGGATACGACCTCAAGAAGGATATTAAAGTGATTGCCGCGGGCAAAGTATTCAATGGATTTCATATCGCGAGATTGATCGCGATCGGCGCGGATATGGTCAGCGTTGCACGAGCAATGATGTTGGCAACGGGCTGTATCCAAGCTTTGCAGTGCAACACAAATACTTGTCCAACCGGCGTCGCCACACAGGATAAAGCTCTGATGAAAGGCTTGGTTGTCGAGGACAAGGCTCAAAGAGTAGCAAATTTCCACAAAGCAACAATTGAGAGCTTTATTGAACTGATGGCCGCATCCGGCGTTGTGACTGCGGAAGAGTTGAAACGAGAACACATAAACCGAAGGATCGGGGCGACACAGGTTCTGAAATATAGCGAGATCTACCCAGAAGTAGCTGTCGGTCAGTATCTGAGACCGGTACAATAGAGGGGTGTGGCCAATTAGTACCGAATGATAAACTGCTCGCAAGGTGCTCTACTTTGCGAGCGTTTTTACTATGGTTTTATATCTGGAACGAATTTCCCAGCTCCGTATTCATCGCGTAGGTATAAATAACTGAGGGCGAGTTCATCGTCGGCCATCCTGTCGCTCAGAGCGAGATCTCGAGGTGGGAGTTGATCGCAAAGATTTTCAAACGACCAACTAAGGAACTGCTTAATGGACTGTCCGCGATATGGATAGTTTGCTGCATCAGTCTCTAGAGCACGAACGATCTCGAGAGCCGATGACCCGCGATAGTGCTTACCTTTGAATAAAAATGTCATTCCCTTGCTTTCACCCGAAGTCGAACCTTTGCTGCAATTTTCACATTGAGTCTGCCCCCATCTATATAGTAGATCGGTATCTCATCGCGAACGAGAGTGGTACCACCTAGCGTTGATAAGTGTTTTCGCGTGAACGCGTGGTAACTGATTTGTTACAATGATCGCAAGTAAATGTTCCTTTTTGGTCATTAGCCCAGAGTAGCCCCCACTTGTATTCGCGAGTCTTGTTATGGACATGCAAAGACGACTTAAACTTATCAAGACAGCGATGGAGAAGATCGGTGAAGGCGATTTCTCGGTACGCCTTTCCGAGGAGACGAAAACGGAAGGTGATGAAATTGCCGAGTTGGAGACAAGCTTTAATTCCATGGCCGAGCGTGTATCTGAAAGAAGGAACCGCTTCGTTGAGCTGGATACACTGAAATCAGATTTTGTCAGTAGCGTCTCCCATGAACTGCGTACACCCTTGACGACCATCAAAGCACTTACGCGACTCTTGTTGCGCGGAGACATAGGAGAAGACAAACAGCGTGAGTATCTCGAGACGATCTCGGTCGAATGCGACAGGCAGATAGATCTCGTGCTGAATTTACTCGATCTATCGCGGATCGAAGGCGGCGTCTTCCGAGTGTCAATGACGAACGTGGATGTTGCCGAAGCTATTCGCTCGTGCGTGAAGTCTGAAACACGAGCCGCGGAACGGCGTGGGCACAAACTTACGATCGAATCATACGGAGAAGTTTCGCCAGTCTGTGCAGACCCCAAAGCCCTTAGGCGTGTTCTGAGCAACTTGATAGAAAATGCCATAAAGTACACTCCTGATGGGGGATTCATCAAAGTCTTTGCTCAAAACTCTGGCGATTTCGTCACTATTGGCGTTGCGGATAACGGCCGCGGAATTCCTCCTGAAGATTTACCACTACTCTTTGACAAGTTTCATCGTGGCCGGCCGGCGCCACATTCTGCGGCAATGAACAACGCTACCGAGGCCGCTGTGTTTTTGGAGGACGCGGACGTTTCCGGCGTTGGTCTGGGACTTTATCTGGGCAAGACTGTCATGGAAAGAATGGGGGGAAAGATCACGGTCGAAAGTGCGGTCGGCCGAGGTAGCAAATTCACCCTACATTTGCCGGTATGGGCCGAGGACTCGGCCAGTAGCACAGGGGAGGACGAAGAGAAGCATGGCTAAGCGGCTGTTAGTTGTTGACGATGATCCCGGACTGCTATTGGCGGTATCGGAAACGTTGCGGGCCGAGGGCTACGATGTTGCCACCGCTCGTCGTGGTGCCGACGCATTGGTACACGTTGCGCAGACGATTCCCGACCTAATCATCAGTGATATTCGAATGCCAGGAATGGACGGATACCAACTAGTCCGAAATCTCCGGTCGAATGCCCGGACACGACTTGTTCCGATCGTCTTTCTAACCGCGAAAGACGAGACGGCTGACCGTATCGAGGGTTTTCGGACAGGTGTCGATGCATACTTAACTAAGCCCTTCGACTCGGATGAATTAGCGGCCATAGTGTCGGGGATACTTAGCCGCGTTGAACGAACTCATTCAGACCTGGCCAGGATGTTCGGAGACAAAGGTGAAGAGGCTAAAGATTTCGTGCGTGATGAGGATCTTACAAATGCTGAATGGCGGGTTGCCGAAGCTGTCGCGCGCGGGCTGAGCAACAAAGAGATCGCCTCTGAACTGAATCTCAGTCTCCGAACTATTGAAGGACACATCAGCCGGATCCTGGACAAAAAGAGCCTGAATAATCGCGTCGAATTGGCCCTTCACGTTGCTGCTGAACGCAGGAAATCCGAGTAAGACTCCGCTTCGATGGAATCCTTCTTACATGTTATCGAGGTGCTTGCCGTCCTGGCGTTCGCTTATTCAGGTGTTATCGAAGCCCGTAAGAGCGGATTCGATTACGTCGGCGTATTGACCATAGCGGCGGTCGCGGCCTTTGGGGGCGGAACACTCCGGGATCTCTTGCTCAACCGCCATCCCCTGTACTGGATCGAGCATTGGGAATTTCTGATATACATTTTTATCTTCTCGGGGCTCGAGCTGCTTCTACTTCGCTCTGACAAAGACTTCTCTAGCGCGAAGACGGTGATGCTTATTGACGCGTTAGGACTCGGCTTGTTCTGCGCCTCGGGTGTTGGAACGGCATTACAAATGCAGGTACCGATCTTGCCGGCGGTTTTAGTTGGCGTAATTACTGCGACGTTCGGTGGTGTATTACGCGACGTTCTATGCGACCGCAAACCGCAGCTTTTCCAGCCAACAGAGCCGATCTATGCAACATGCGCCTTCCTGGGGGCGTGGAGCTACATCCTGTTGCATCAATTCGCTCCGGCGTTCGCCTTGATCGTCTGCATAGCGGTTACGTTTTTACTGCGTGTTTTGGCAATTAGGTTCAATCTCAGACTGTCTTTCTAATGACCGAAGTCCTGACACTTTGTCTCATCCAACTAGGAATTGACGAGAATTAAAGGAGACGGCAGAGACTATCCGAATTGAATTGTCAGCATAGACACCGAACCACCGTCAATGCCCTCGACGGGGAAGCTCACTTGTTCCCCTTCTTTGCTCGCACCGATCACATACAGCAAAGGTAAGTAATGCTCTGGCGTTGGAATAGAAAGCAACGCGTCGCGTCCGAGCGATTCGTAATCGACAAGCGCGACGAAATCGCCGGCAGCCAACAATTCTCTCGCCTGTTTCTCGAATCTGACAGCCCAATCGAAGGCCTCAACCCCGTGCTTGCCCCAGGCGTAAGTATGCAAATTGTGAACGATGTTGTCGCTGCCAATAATTAAAACGCCTTCATCGCGTAATGACTCAATCCGTTTTCCGGTTTCGTAGTGGAATTCAGGGCTCTCTCTTTCGTCAATGCTAAGCTGTACAACGGGGATGTCGGCGTCGGGGAATAGGTGGCACAACACTGACCAGGTTCCATGGTCGAGCCCCCAAACGAGATCAGCTTCTACCAACGTCGGCTCCAACAGATCTCGAATCTGATCGGCAAGCCTCGGACTTCCCGGAGCCGGATATTCGACCTCATAAAGCTCACGCGGAAAACCGCCGAAATCGTGGATCGTTCGGGGTTTTTCGGCAGCGGTCACAGCTGTGCCCGAAAAGTACCAATGAGCCGAGATCGAGAGAATGGCATTTGGACGCGGAAGCCTCGCGCCAATATCCATCCATCCGCGGGTATACTCGCTCTCCAGCAGCGCGTTCATCGGATTACCATGTCCGAAAAAGATCGTGGGCATTCTGTAGCTCATAGTTCAGTCGAAAAGAGACTATAACTGTCATTTTTAATTATCGTGTATGTGTCCAATGGGCCTGAACCAAGTCAGGCTGTATCAACCCCTCGGATCATCATCCGGCACGGTCACTGAGATCGCGATGATCGCGACGACGACCATCAAGACATTGAGCAATAGAGCAACGGACGCGGCAAATCGAATAGTTACATTGTCAGTTCTTCCCATGAACCATTCCGATATAGAAGTGAATCCGAGCTGGGTCTCACTGAGAGCAGTAAATAATGCTGCGGATATAGCGACCCCAAAGGCAGCTCCCAAAGATGATGCCATCTTGTAGATGCCTGATGCCGCTCCGGCCTTCTCGTCGGGAACATTTGAAAGAGCCGCATCTGTGGAGGGCGTGGCATAAAAGCCGAGGCCGATCCCGAACAACGTGAACCCGACAAACGCCACGATGGTATATTGGCCCGCCAGCAAGAAGGTAAATGTGGTTAGCAGGATCCCAGTTCCGGTGATCGCGCAGCCGATCAGCATAGGCTTTCGCGCTCCCATCTTTTGGAGTAGTTTCTCGCCAACACGAATAGTGCTAAGAATCGCTATAAGATAGCCCACCGTTAATAGCCCCGACTGCAGCGAGGAGAATCCGGCAGCCTGTTGAACAAGAGCAAGGGCAACCAGCAGAGTCCCCGCAGCACCGTTGACCAGGAAGTTGGATAGTGTCGCACCGGAATATGTCTTGTTCTTGAAAAGCGACAGGTCTACAAAACTACTCTTCTTTCCAGACTCGACCTTAAAAAATGCGACAGTCGAAATGACGAACAAAACCGCGAGTCCGACTATCACGGGATTTCCCCACCCGAGAGCAGAGCCCTGTCCAATCACAATGTTCACCGCAACCATTGCAATAATAAATGCGGTAAATCCAGCCCAATCGAACTTGCTTTCGCCGACCGACTCGGCCTTGCTCTCCGGGGTCCCCTTTATTAGTAAAAAGCTAATGATCGAGACGAGAATTGAGATCCAGAATATCCACCGCCACCCCAGCGAAGAGGCAATAAAACCACCAAAAAGGGCTGCTCCACCTGATCCTCCCCAAGAACCGATAGACCAGTAGCTCAAGGCCCGCTGGCGTTCTTTACCGTCAAAGTAAGCTTTCATCAAGGCAAGCGTCGCCGGCATTATACAGGCGGCCGACAGACCTTGAAAAACCCGCCCGACCATAAGGAAGAGCGTCGTTCCCGCTGGGCTTATCGCGATCAAGAAAGATCCAACTGCGCCCAAAGCGATTCCGATATACGTCAGCTTAACGCGCCCAAGTCTATCGGCCAGACTGCCCGCGACGACGATGAAGATGCCAGAGAAAAGGGCAGTGATACTGATGGCTATATTCGTCAGACTTTCACTTATCCCCAGGTCCTCTCGCATTGCCGGAGCGATGTTTAAAGTAGTCTGGGCGAAAAGCCAAAAGTTTAAGACGGCGAGAACGATGCCAAGAATTAGCTTGTCAGTGCCTTTGTAGGGGGTTGAAGCCATTTCGCGATCCTCACTTCGTAAGATAAGTTAAAGCCGCAACTACGTAAGTCTGTGTGCTCACCGAGAGCGTCGGCTCGATCACCGGCGCGAAGAATTCGGAGTGATTGACTGGAATATCCTGGGCGACCCGGCCCAATTTCACGGCCTCATCATATTTAGTCGGATCAATGCAGCCGACACCCCAGTACGTATACGGCGTGCCGAAAGCATCGGGAATATGGCTGAAGTCTTCGCTGGCCGTGACGCGGCCGAGGTCGAAGACTTGATCATCACCGAAATAGCTCCGAAACGCGGTCGTCACTCTTTCCGTTACATCGGCGTCGTTCGTGGTTAGAGGATATTGGTCGTAGTATTCGAACGCAGGCGGGATCGGCGAACCCGATGCAACGCACTCGGCCCTCACCATCCGTTCGATGCTCGCGATCATGCGGGCTCTAACATCCATATCGTAAGTGCGAAGATTCACGAGGATCACGGCGTGGTCCGCGATGATATTGCTCTTTGTGCCCGCGATACTGCTGCCGACTGTAAGCACGGCGAACTCCCCGGGTTTTGTCTCGCGCGAAACGATCGTCTGCAGTCTTAGCACCACAGACGCGGCGAGAACCACCGGATCAATGCTGTTGTGAGGCATTGATCCGTGCGACCCTTTACCGTGCAGGGTGATACGTATGCTGTCGCCAGCGGAGAGAACCGGCCCGATCTGTGTTCCGATCTTGCCGGCTGGATATGCGAGGACATGCTGGGAGAACGCGACTTCCGGTCTCGGAATCAGGTCGCTTAGACCGTCCGCTACCATTGCCTTCGCTCCTCCGGCCAATTCCTCTGCAGGTTGAAACAGAGCAATGAACGTACCGGCCCAAGATCGTCGAGCTTTTGCGAGAAGTTCGGACGCCCCGAGGAGAGAGGTTACGTGAGCGTCGTGACCGCACGCGTGCGCGACACTTACCATTTCACCGGCGTTGTTCGTTGCGGTTCGAGTAGACGCATATGGCAGACCCGTGTTTTCCTTAACGGGTAGGGCATCCATATCCGCACGAGCTAGCACGGTCGTGCCGTCACCATTCCGAAGAACGCCCACCACACCGGTTTGTCCGACACCTTCGAAAACTTCGTAGCCGAACTCGAGCAATTTCGAGGCTGTAAGAGCCGCAGTTTCCTTCTCCTGAAAACTCAACTCAGGATTGGCATGCAGCTCTTTATATAACTCTTCCTGCCATCGTGATGTCTCCGGTAGAGCGGACATCGTCTGGCTCAGCGCGTCATTTCTATCGTTGGCAGTCTCTTCTATTCCCATCGCGTTCAAATCGTCCCCGGCTCCTTCCGGAATACGGTAATCTATTGCGTCTAACGGATTTCTTTCCGGTCACCCAGCCGATAAGTCCAATCAACTAGATTCTCGAGAAGCTGACGAATGAAAGTCTTCGTTTCGTCGTCGGTCAGATTTCCCTGACCGTCGAACTTTTCCGTACAGTTGCCGATCATCACTTCCGGCTGATTTACAGGAAACATATTCAAAAACACCATCATTTGCCGAAGGTGATATTGGGCGCGAGCTGTTGCGATCCCGCCTATTGAGGCACCCATGATCGCGGCAGGTTTACCATCCCAGGCGCTGTCACCGTAAGGGCGTGATGCCCAGTCGATCGCGTTCTTCAGAACGCCCGGGATCGAGTAGTTGTACTCGGGTGTGACGAAAAGAATGGCGTCGGACTCGCGTATCTTTCGTTTAAGCTCCGCTACCTTGTCCGGCGGATTCTGTTCCAGATCCTGGTTGAAGCCGGGAATCCCGTCTAGGTCAAAGATCTCTATCGTCGCTCCTTCGGGTGCGAGCCCTACTGCTGCTTGCAATACCCCTTGGTTGAACGATCCTTTTCTCAAGCTCCCGGCAATGCCGAGAATGCGAGTTGCTTTACTCATATAACTGCCTCCTTAAAAAATCCATTATTAGATATACTCTTTTATATCATTAGCTCATCGAATTCAACGACACTCTGAGCCGCTAGATTCGAATCTGATATTAACTACAACTATCAGTAAACGAGTCCACCGTCGATCATCGGCGCCTGTCCCGTCATGTAGTCAGAATCCGGCCCCGCTAGATAGGATACGAACGCTGCTACATCTTCAGGCGTTTGGGCTCTACCGAGAGCAATACCGCCCACGAATTTGTCATAGCTTTCTCCGATCTTCGCTCCTGTGATCTCGGCCATTCTCCGGTCGATCTCGACCCACATATCCGTTCCTACCACTCCCGGGGAGTATGCGTTCACGGTGATGCCGTAGCTAGCGAACTCCTTCGCGGCCGCTTGCGTCAGAGCTCGGACGGCAAACTTGGTCGCCGAATAAACGCCAAGAAGCGGATAGCCTTCGTGTCCGGCGATTGACGAGGCACTGATGATCTTGCCTTTCTGTTCGCGTTCCTTAAACGTTGCAGCCGCCCCTTGAATGCCCCACAGGACTCCAGCGACGTTGATCTGAATGATCTTGTCGAATTCCTCCTGTGTTACGTCGGCGATCGGCTGGATCTGAGCGATACCCGCGTTATTGACCATTATGTCAAAACCATCCAACTCCTTCTCGGCGTGTCCGACCGCCGCATAGACGTCGTCGCGTTGTGTTACGTCCGCTTTGAAAACGGTAGCTTCGCGTCCCAGACCGCGGACTTCTTCGGCGACGGACTCCATTTTGCTCGGATTAACATCTACAATTGCGATGTCCGCTCCATCACTGGCCAATCTGAGGGCGATTGCCCGACCGATTCCTTGTCCTGCACCTGTTACGAGTGCTACCTTTCCTTGAATACTCATATCTACCTCCTATGCTCGTAATCCCCTTGTGTAAATTGCCGAACGTCTCGATGGCTTGCACCGAAAGAGATGTCCTTCGATTCCGTTCTTCTTTCACCAATCACTTTTTCTGACAACGGGTCGTCGACAATTAGTCCTCCCTCGTTCTCCCATCTTTCGAGGGCCTTAATTCTAAGAATTCTTTTATAGGTTTCGTCCTCCATTACGCTCTCCAAAAAGCTCATTTCTCTCACCCACCATTCGCGATAGCTCCCGCGGCTCTTTCCAAGGAAGAGCCCCGCACCACCTCTACCGAACATGGAGCCCTGGTAACAACCGCGGTGGATACACTGCCCAGACGGAATCGTTCAAATCCGCTTTTGAAATCCCTCGTGCCGACGAAGATCGAGTCAGCTGCCCATTCTTCAGCCTGCGCCAGAAGGATGCTTTTGGCGTCCCCTTTGTCATTAACAATCGAGGTCCGCAGTCCAATCGCACTTAGCTCTTTAGCAGCCCATTCGAGCATCGAAGAAACCCGCACTGCTCTGCTTCGGTTATAATCGCTGATCATCGCTGCCGCTTGTGGAAGCCTCGTTGCAAGACTATGCGGCCGGACACTGTCGTCGATGGCTACCAGACGCACCTCTGTTCCGTGCGGCCAGACTCGTTGTCCCACCTGATGAATTGCCAACTCGGAGGCCGGAGAACCGTCCACGCCAACGATAATTCTCGGCGGAGCGTCCACATCTTTTCGATTATTCGGTCGCCCCACTCGGACCGAGGCGTGAGAAGCTGTAACGACGCTCTTTGAGACGCTGCCAAGGAATAATCGCTGCAAAGCATTTCGTCCCTGCGAACCAACCACGACCAGATCTGCGTTCCATTTGTCCGCAAGGTCGATCACGATCCATGCCGGTGTCCCGATCATGACCTCGGCCCGGACGTTCCATCCCGGGAACAATTCTTTGACACGTTTCTTAGCCCGCGACGCCGCCTCTTCCGCTCCCTTAGTTATCCGCTCGGCGTGTGTGTGTGCCTTCTTGATACCTGCTTCGACCCGGCTTGAAGGAAGTGCCTGGCTCAACACCTCGGAAAGCTCAGGACTGCTCATCAATAGGTCTCCGACTGAGACGATGAGTACCTCGGAATCATCCGGTAACCCGGCCAGCTTCAGATCTTCGATCGCGGCATCCGAATACGCAGTACCGTCATAGCCGATCAATATTTTCATAACCTCACCTCGCTTAATTTCAATTGGGAAACGCGATTGCTCCCTTACTTTCAGCTTAGTTTTTGAACGGGAAGGTTAGTAGAGAGGAATTACTCGAAAACAACGGGTGGTATCACGGGTTTGCACTATAACAGGGCTCCACTACCGGCATGCAGTAAAAACACTCGCTCACTTCAGGTGTTAATACCCTGTCGGTCGTTCTTGCCGGAGGGTACCTTTGAAGTAGCAACGGAAAAGTTCGTTGGATAAAAGATCGATATTAGGGAGGAGTAATTATGCTCAAGAAATTATACGTTCTGGCTTGGTTCTTACTGATCGGTTCTGCGGCAGTCTCGGTTTTCACGGGTTCACTCAATGAGGTCGGAATGCTTGCTTTTGGTCTTATCGGTTTGGCTCTCGTACATGCGTTGGCGCTGTGGGCCGTATTCACCAACTCGCGCGAAATGCAGCCGGAGTAATCGGTCAATCACCAGCAGCGACTTAAAAATGGATAAGGAGGAAAGGTAATGGTTACAAAGATTTACGCTTTAATTTGGGCATTTATGATCGCATCAGCAGGTCTTTTATTTTTGACCACCAGCTTCAGCGAGGTGACGCTAACAATTTTCGGGTTCGCACTTTCTACGCTGGTATTCGCAGGAATCGTGGTAGTACTCCCATGGTGGGTGGATAAACGTTACAACTGGAAATATCAGGATCGATGAGGCGACGGTTAGTCGGGTGTCTCTGCGGCGAGCACGATAGGCCGCACGGAATCTGGCTATGAGCTACGGCGACGAGATGACGAGATAAGGAGGAAAATATGCTACTTAGAGTTTCCATTCTGATTTGGATTCTGGCGGTCGCAGGGGCAACGGCTCTGTATATGCGATCGGCGGCAATAGACCAAGTGCTGATCGTTGTCGGCTTTCTAGTCATCACGTCGATCCTTCTGGTCATCGCTGCCGCACACATTGGAGGCTCGGGCCCTACGCGCTACTCGTCGAAGAGGAAAGAAGCATCGGTTGGAGTATGCCCTGCAGAGTAGGGTAGCGGCAATCCGGTCGAACTATCGTAAGGAGTCGAGTGAGAGGTAAAGCCATGTTTCGCACGGTTCAAAAGCACTGGTTACAGAGGAGACTAAGCAGAAGAAAGCGCTTCGTGCTCCGAGAAATCAGGCGTCAGTTTGAGAGCTGCGGATATAGTGTCGCCGAAATAAGCGATTGCGATCTGGAAACCGCGGCAGCCTCCGTCGGCCGTCCGATCGAGAAATCAATGCCACTTACTGCAAAGAGAACCTACTGGATACTACGGCGCCTCTCTCCCGACGTGACACAACTCCGTCGGCAAACTGAGAAGAGCGGGAAGTCCGAGCATCAGTAATGGTAGGCATTTGAGAGGGGAGTCATTTTATGGATTTAACTACAATCATCGTCGTTGTTGGATTAACAGGGGTGTCCTTCGGAGCCCTTGTCTGGTTGCATATCCATTCGACAAGATCTAAACGGAAGTTGGCGGATGAGGAAGGACATTCTTCTTCTACGAATGAGGAAAAAAAGGGAGTCAGCTAGGCAGCGAGATTCTCCCGATGGAGGTTCACATGAATCAACAACAACTATATATCTCTCAAACGGACCGGGACAGGTTAGCAAACCTGATTGAACTGGTGCGAGGCCAGCGTGACCGCTCAAACCTGAACTATGTCAGAAAACTCGAGGAAGAGCTGGAGTTCGCGGAGCTAGTCGCACCAGCAGAAATGCCCTCGGACGTTGTCACGATGCGCTCAAGAATAAGGCTTAAGGACATGGATACTGAAGAGGAATCCGTCTATTCAATAGTCTTTCCCACTGAGGCAAACCTCGACGACGGGACGATCTCTGTTCTCACCCCGTTGGCCACAGCGTTACTTGGCCATCGACGTGGTGTCACAGTCGAATTTCAAGCCCCCGGGCGCGTTCGCAGAATGCACATTCTAGAGATCCTTTATCAACCCGAGGCTGCGGGTCATCTGGATCGGTAACCGTATTCATGCCTCAGCGTTCCGATCGATAGCAACGAGCTGAGCATGAGGCAATCCCGAAAATATTTCTTGAATGGCGATCAATGAACGATAGGTGGTGCGATGGGTTACGATAATTTAATTCTGTGGCTCTGCAGGGATGACCGAAACGAATCTATAACTTATTGAATAAATGGGAGTTATTGGAGGCGGCGGTGAGAATCGAACTCACGAGTAAAGGTTTTGCAGACCTCTGCCTTACCACTTGGCTACGCCGCCGCTTCAAAACGGCTAATGCATGAAGGCGAAAGGATATGAGTGAGAAACTTCACGTTATCCTTCCGCCTTTCAAAAGACTGGAGCGGGAGACGAGGGTCGAACTCGCGACTTCGACCTTGGCAAGGTCGCGCTCTACCACTGAGCTACTCCCGCATCGCAAACCATTATTTTACCGTTCAAAATACGATTGTCAAGCTATACCGGCTTCTCAACAGATATACCTGCGATCGCAGATAATATGACTTATGAAAAGAGTTTGAATTCCCGGGGCGATGCATACGGTAATACTTGAACTATTGCCTCCTAATTCATTATCGTTATATCTTTTATGAAACCCCAATCACCACTCGGACCTATCTTGATATTCCCGATCCGTTTGTTCGCGACGATCATGTTTGCCGGATACCATAGAGGTAGCAAAGGCAGATCGTTGCTGATAATGGCCCATGCCTTTTTGTATTTATCAGCTGCCTGAGCCCGGTCCAGGTCGTTCATTGCGTCCTCGATCAATTTATCAACTTCCTGATTGCTGTAACGACTACGATTACAGCAGCTGACACCCGGTCCCGGAATTCTTCCGGTCGTGAAAAGATCCTTTAGAAAGATCGGATCCTGATTTCCTCCGATCCAGACCCCAGTGTTCAGCATAAATTGACCTTGAGCCAATTGCTCTCTCAACGTATTCGAATCGAGTGTTTCTATCTCGATATTTAGTCCGGCTGCGATCAACGAGTTTTGGATGGCCTGAGCATAGCTGCTGAAGGCCGCATTTCCGGCAGAGAATTTGAATTTGATAGGTTCGTTCTTGTACCCCGATTCGCGAAGCAGCTGCTTAGCCTTTTCGACATCATAGTCGTAATTCGTGCCCGCGATGTATGCCCACGAGCTTTCAGGAAGTATCGAATTGGCGATCTTTGCTTGTCCAAGCAGTAACTCGCGAATGATCTTTTCCCGATCAACCGCATAGCCGATCGCTTGCCGTACCTTGATATTGTTCAAAGGAGGAGCCTGCGTGTTGAGGCCCACGTATTGTATGTTCGAGCCGTCAAATTGTTGAACCGAGAGATTTGGCAAAGCCCCAAGTGCTTTTAGCGTGTCAGGCGGAAGGTTCGTCGGCAAAGGAGCCAGATCGACCGCGCCTGTCTGCAATTCAGCTTGAAGAGCACTGGCATCCGGGATCGTTTTCACTCGCAGCTTAGCTATTTTCGGAGCACCGTCCCAGTATTCCGGATTTGCCTGAAGCTCGACCGTATTCTGCGACTGGTCAAAACTGACAAACTTGAATGGCCCGGAACCCGTAGGTTTGGATTTTTGCTCAGCGACCGAACCGGCCGGTATTATCGGGATCGCAACCAGATTCGACAGCAGTTGGTTCTTCAATGTAGGTCGAGCAATATTGAAGATCACGGTTAGCGGATCGGGTGTTTCGATAGAGTTGATGTGGGCGATCTGGTCCTTACCAACCGAATCGAAAAAGGCAAATTTCTTATAGCCAGTGCTCTTGAACAACTCTTCAAAGGTGTATTTAACATCGGCCGACGTGAATTCCCGGCTATTGTGGAATTTGACTCCCGGACGGATGACGAAAGTTATCGACTTGCCGTCCTCGGACGTTCTGATCTCGCTGGCCAACTCGCCCGTATAGTCGAATGTCTCAGTCTTCTTGACCAACGCGTTGAACATCAGGTTTCTAACACGCTCCGCCGCCGAATCCGATTTGTCAGACGTAAGCGTGTCGAAGCTCGAAAAGGGATCAGAAAGCGCGATCGTGACAAATTCAGAATTCGTTCGTCTGCACGAGAGTGAAAAAGCAAGAAAAATGACAACAATGATCGAAAATACTTTTGGCAACAAATCAGTCCTCCAAACTCGTCAAATAAGTCTCTTTTTGAGCAAGGCGATCTCGTCGGACAAAGCAGAAAGTCGGGCAAGGTCAAGACTCAACGGCGGAGCTAGCCGATCTTTTAGGGCAAATATTCGCGAAAGCGATTCATCGATCCTCGATTCTGGTATCTCGCCGCTGTAAACAGCTTCGAGCAATGCCGCGTGACCCTCTTTTATGGCATCGGCGCTGGCACAGATCGCGAGCATGTCAATACCCGCCGAGATCGCCCGTTTGCAAGCGTCTCCGATACCGTAATTCTTAACGATCGCCCCCATTTCAAGATCGTCGGTGATGGCGACACCATTAAACGCAAGTCTTTTCCGCAAAAGTGTGTTTACAAAATTGAAACTCAGCGAGGACGGTAGAAGTCTGCCATTTTGATCGGTTTCCTGCAAGTTGATAGCAGGATATGCCGCATGAGCGACCATCACTGTTCCTACTTTTGTCTTGCTCAACAGTTCACTATAAGGTGCGAGATCAACATCGAAAAATATCTTGTCATCGACTCCAACAACGGGAAGTTCCTCGTGCGAATCGACCTCTGCAGCTCCCAAACCCGGAAAATGTTTAAGGCAGGTCGACACGCCTCCGTTTTCCATTTCCTCAAGAAAAGTTCTGGCGAGAGAGATCACCTCATTCGACGAACGTCCGAAAGTCCGTGACCGCAATCCATTCGAAAAACGAAGCCTTTCTTCGTCGACGACATCAACCACCGGTGCAAAGTCCAGATTAAATCCCAACATTCGCATCGACTCCGCTATGATCCGAGCAAGATCCCGAACGTTGTCCTCCGAGAGTATTTCACTGGCTGCCGGCATTGGGTTCAATAGACGACGCAGCCGATCGACCGGCCCGCCTTCCTGGTCAAGGCACAGAATAGCTCTGATCGGAAGCCGACCAGCCAGTTCGTCGGTAAGTAGTCGCGTCTCTTCCGCTTCTTTAATATTGCGGGCGAAGAGGCATATTCCACCTGGTAATGTGGAATCGAGGAGACTCCCGGTTTCCGGATCGACGCAAACGCCCGGAACCCCGATCACAAAAAGCTGCCCAACCTTTTCTTCGATCGACAACGATGAAATTTCAGGGAGTTTCTTCATGCTGAAAGCCCTCAAAATATAAGCCAATCGTTTAAGAGTCGGACTCCGACAGCTAATGATCGACTTTACCAGCTGTTCTACATTATCTTCTGCTTTAAGTTCTGCAGCAGATGTGCCGCCTCGTCTAAGGTTAGCTCCGAAGGGTCCACCTCGAGAAGTTCCTTCAAAGTGTTTTTGTTTGCAATGTCGAACAAAGTAAATTGAGCGACTGACGAACGGCCTGCCGCCGCGGCAACTCCGTCCGGGGCCTGATCTGAGAATACGGCAAGTTCATATTGCTCGAGTTTTGCAAGAACGCTCTTAGCTCTTTCAATGACCGGTCTAGGCAAGCCCGCGAGTTTTGCAACCGCGATCCCATAAGATTTCGAGGCTTTTCCCTTAACAAGCCGGTGCAAAAAGACGACGTCACCATCGCGTTCAGTAGCGGTCATCTGATAATTCTTGGCACCAGGCAGCTTTTCTGCCAGCTCGGTAAGTTCGTGGTAATGCGTCGCAAATAGTGTCTTGGCCGAGTGAGACGGCGAATCATGAAGGTATTCGGCAACCGCCCAGGCAATCGAAAGCCCATCAAATGTCGATGTGCCTCGGCCTATCTCGTCAAGCAAGATCAAGCTACGCGGCGAGGCATTATGCAATATTGCGGCTGTTTCGGTCATCTCGACCATGAATGTGGACCGTCCGGAAGCAAGATCGTCCGAAGCACCGACACGCGTCCAAATTCGATCTAAGACAGGTAAACGTGCAGATGTTGCCGGAACAAACGAACCGATCTGCGCGAGTATCTGTATCAATGCAACCTGACGCAGTATGGTCGATTTTCCGCCCATATTTGGGCCGGTGATGATAAGCAACCTGTCGGTCGAATTGTTAAGGTAGAGGTCGTTTGGTACGAACGAGTCTCCCAAAGTACGTTCAACCACAGGATGTCGGCCGCTCTTTATCTCTATTTCGTCGCCGTCATGTATTGCCGGACGTACATAATCGAATTTCTGAGCAGTCTCGGCGAGTGCGGCGAGTACATCGAGGGTTGCAAATGCCCGAGCAGTTGATTGAAGCTTCTGCGTTTCGCGTCTTACAGTCTCGCGAACGTGGCCGAATATCTCCGCCTCGAGCTTTAGGATCCTGTCTTCGGCACCAAGAACCTTCGATTCCCATTCCTTCAGTTGAGGAGTCGTGAATCGCTCAGCGTTTGAAAGTGTCTGTCGCCTTTCGTAATCGTCCGGCACCCTAGCCAAGTTGCCTTTTGAAACTTCGATGAAATAGCCAAAGACATTGTTAAAGCGGACCTTGAGGTTGATGATACCAGTTCGCTCCCGCTCGCTTTCCTCAAAGGCCGCGATCGTCTGCTTTACAGAACTTGATATCGACCGAAGATCATCAAGTTCGACGTTGAAGCCGGTCCTTATAGTACCTCCGTCCGCGATCGTGGACGGCGGTTCGTCAGCGATAGCTCTCTCGATCAGATCACGAATATCGGGCAGATCAAATACATTCTCACTGAGGACCTGGAGTAAAAGAGACCTGGCATCGGTCAACGAAGCCCTGATCTTGGGGCCTTGGTCCAGCGAACGCTTTAGCGACAAAAGATCTCTTGCGGTCAAATTGGATAGGTTCAGACGGCCGATGAGACGTTCGAGATCTTGAACATTTTTCAGCAAAAACCGAAGTTTCTCTCGTGTCATCAGATCCGACAACTCGTCGACCGCCGATAAGCGGGTTGCGATCTCGGACCTTTTTATCAACGGCCGCAATAGCCATGTCCTCAGCAGACGCCCGCCCATTCCGGTGACGGTATGGTCGATCGTATCGAGCAGTGTTCGCTTAACGGTCTCATTTCGCGATCGAACCAATTCAAGGTTCGCGACCGTTACTGCATCCAGAACCAAGAAATCATTTGCCGCAAAAAACTCAAGAGAAGAAATATGACCGGCGTTCGACCGCTGCGTTTCTGACACGTATCGGATGCATGCGCCAGCAGCTTTTATGGCCTCAGTATGATCTGAAAGTCCGAAACCGGCGAGGTCATTGACCTCAAAATGCCGGGTCAGAATCCGGCGAGATTCGTCGAGTTCAAAAAATCCGGAGTTCACCGGCGTGAGAGTCACATTGCCAAGGACCCGCCGTTCATCGCCTGTATGCTGCCCCTCAAAAGCCAGTTGATTCGAAAACACGTCGACGGTCCCGATACTCAGGTCGGTCCGAAACTGGTCGATCAAAGGTTCCGCCACGATCACTTCTCGGACGTCGAAGCGATAGAAGTGTTCAGAGATCCGATCCCATGCGTCGGGCCCTTCAACCTCGGTGACACGAAATTCACCAGTTGAAAGATCCAAAAACGCCGCCCCGACCGTCGATCCGTCGCAACTTACAGACGCGAGATACGCCGATTCATGATCATCGAGCAACTGCTCATCTACGGCGGTTCCAGGTGTAATTACACGTACAACCTCGCGTTTGACCAGTTTGACGCCCTTGCCGGCGGCCTCGGCTTGCTCGCAAATTGCTACACGATAGCCCTTTTTGACGAGTTTCGCGATATATCCCGCGGCTGCATGATGCGGCACTCCGCACATCGGTACCGGGTTCGCGGATTCCTTATGTCGAGCGGTCAAGGTGATCTGAAGTTCTCTCGAGCCGATGATCGCGTCCTCGTTGAACATTTCATAGAAGTCGCCAAGCCGAAAGAACACGATCGTACCCGGATACAAGCGTTTGATCTCGAGATACTGCCGCAACATTGGTGTGGTGCTTTCTTTCTGCATTTGAGGACGCTGAGATTGAAGTGTAGCGAAAATGTGGCTGCATTTAAAACATTCGGTTTTCAAAGGCAAAAGCATTTGTTAAACTAATTCTTTCGGGTTCGTTCATTAACCGCCGTCTGCAATGTGTTTTATCTTATTGGTTCAAAGGTTTTTAGACGATAAGTATTCGGTGTAGTTCCAGTGGAGAAATTGGAGATCTAGAATGCGAAACAGGTTATTTATTACTGCATTGGTCACTATTGCGGTCATCACAGGGCTTGACGTTTCGGCTCAGTCGACCGAGCCGCAGTCCACGGCTGTTCGCCAACCGGTCTCCACCCCTGCCTCGAACCTAACCGGTCAAGAAGAGCGATACCGGATCGGCTATCAAGATACGCTTGAGATACAGGTGTACCGTCATCCCGACCTTACCCAACGAGTTAGCGTCAATACGAATGGGACGATCAATCTTTTCCGGCTGTCAGAACCGGTTGCGGCAGTTTGCAAAACAGAAAGCGAACTCGCGGACGAGATCGCCGCGGCCTACCAAAAGGATTATTTGAAAAACCCTCAGGTTCGGGTCGTCGCGGTCGAACAGCGATCTCAGTCCTTCGCCGTCATTGGCGCGGTCGAGAAACCAGGTATCTATTTCATCAGCAGGCCGATCCGGCTCCTCGAATTGCTCGCCCACGCCGGAGGGCAAACGGAAAAGGCGGGGTCGAGAGTACTTATTGCGCGGACGGGCAGCACCTCGAATTGTAAGCTCAATGAACCGCAGGGTATGGCGAAAACGGACGGAGATGACCTGATCCTACTGGATTTCAAACTGCGGGACGTGCTTGAAGCTAAGGAGAATGTTCCGTTGATGCCAGGTGATACTGTCTCAGTTCGTGAGGCCGATGTCGTATACGTTACAGGTAATGTTATCAAACAGGGCCAGGTGATCATGAAAGAACCTCTCACGCTCACTCAAGCCATCGCATCGGCGGAAGGCCTGAAACCGGCAACAAAGAAAGACAGCGTAAGGATCCTACGTCAACGGCAGGGAAGCCCGGAACGCGACGAGTTCGTTTACGATCTTGATGCAATCAGCAAGCGCAAGGTCAATGATCCTTTCCTCGAACCGAACGACATCGTTGCAGTCAGTGAGGATCGGGCAAAGAGCATTATCAACAGTATTGGGCGTTCTCTCACAAACGGTATCCCATCGATCTTTTACCGCGTACCGTAGTTTTTTTCTATGAAGGAAAGTCGAGAAATCATTCAGAAGCTAAGCGATCCGGTGGTGGATCTTGAACGTCCATTTGAAACGCCGTCAATTGCCGTCATGGGCAGGTATCCGGCGTATCGCGAAACTTATGCCCAAGACGGGTTTCAGATTCTGGATTATTGGCGGGCGATCAGAAAACGGCTATGGCTTGTGGTCGGGATCGCCGTTCTCGTAACTACGCTTGCGGCGATTTATATGGCGCGCAAGCCGAATATCTTTTTGGCAAAAGCCACGATCCAGGTCGATCTCGAACAAACGAATCCGGATCTGGTCACTAGTGACCGTCAGCGACCGCTTTCCAACCCTGACCCGACATATTTCAACACACAGCTGCAGTTGCTTGGAAGCGATTCCGTGCTGCGACAGGTGATTCGCGAACATAGTTTAGACACGAACAAAGAATTTCAGTCGGCTAAAAGCGAAGGTTCAGTTTCTGCCTTCCGTTCTATGCTTCGAGCGATCGGACTCGCGAGTGATACGACAAAGGACACAACAAGCACGGCTGATTCGGTCAATTCATTGAACTCGGGCCTCGTTTCTGCGGATGAGATCGCCGAGGCGATCCGCCTCGCACCTTATGTCGAGATCATCAGGAATAACTTGACGGTCGAGCCTGTCAGGGAGCCGCGAGCGACGTTCAAGGATACGCGATTGATCGAGATATCGTTTCGGCACACAAATCCAGAGCTTGCTGCCTTCGTAGTTAACGGCCTCGGAGAAACGTTCGCGAGCACAAATCAGGAGCAACGCTCTGGCACATCGAGAAAGACCAGCGACTTCTTGCAAAAGCGAATTTCGGACCTCCAGGCGGATATCCGTAACGACGAGGTACGCTTGGTCGAGCTTGAACGGAGCGAAGGTATCTTGAAGACACCCGGCGACCAAACGATCGTTTTGGAGAGACTCGGCGGATTGAACAAAGATCTACTTACCGCTGAAAACGACAGGAAAACAGCAGAGGCGGAATACAACTCGGTCAAGAGCTCACCCGAGCGCCTCAAATCACTCGCCGAGGCAGAAAGCGCCCGATATATTACCGAACGCGAGAATTTCATTCTTAACAATCGCACCGAAACGGACAAGGCGATCGCCGGCCTTGCTGCGACCCGGGCGAAGTTACTGGAGGAATATAAGGAATCTGCGCCTGAAATAAAAGAGATCGACTCGCAGATCGCAAGTCTCGAAAGGTCACTTAAGACCGCGACAGATCGCGCGAATGCTGAGATCGCGACTTTTCGTGAAAGAACTGCAAAAACCCTGATCGATGTATTGGAAACGAAATATCGTCGAGCCAAGGAAAAAGAAGACAAGATACGCGCGGCGTTTGATGTCCAGGTGAACGAGGCTCAGGGCCAAAACGCGGGTGCCGTCATGCTCAAGCTCTTGCAGCAGAGCATCGAGACCAATAAAGGGTTTCTTGATAATCTCAGAAAACAGCAAAGCTCGAATGACATTGCGACGCAGGGAACCGACAACAACATCCGAGTAGCCGCATTTGCCATCCCTCCGGACACGCCGGTCGCCCCCCGACGATTAACTACCGTATTGGCTGCGCTGTTTCTTTCGACACTTTTCGGCATGGGACTCGCCTTGTTCCTCGAATATTTAGACGATACGATCAGGACTACCGAGGAGATCGAGAATTATCTGCAACTCCCGGCTCTGGCGGCGATCCCTACGATCGACTCCATGCCGAAGCGTCGGCTGTTACTCGTCGGGAATGCTGAAAGGCCTGCCGAAGACGATCCGGCAAATTCCGAATTGCTGATCTATGCCGATTCTCGCTCGTCACTTGCCGAGGCGTATCGGCAGTTGAGAACGTCGATCCTCCTATCGACTGCAGGCCATCCTCCGAAGTCGCTGCTGATCACATCGAGTCTTCCGTCCGAAGGAAAGACGACCACGGCCACAAACACGGCAATAAGTCTCGCACAGACAGGTGCAAGAGTTTTGATAATCGACGCGGACATGCGACGGCCTCGGCTGCACTCGGTCTTTAACATAACCAACGGAATTGGCCTTAGTACGCTGCTGTCCAGTGAGTTAAGCGAGGCCGAGATACTCAAAGCCATCAGGACCGACGACGGAACCAAGCTCAATTTGCTGACGTCCGGGCCGATTCCGCCAAATCCGGCCGAATTGATAGGGTCTGAACAAATGGCAAGCCTGCTAAAGGTCCTTCAGAAACATTTCACCCATGTGGTCATTGACTCTCCGCCTATCACCTCATTCACGGATGGTGTTTTGATCGCTTCGATGGTTGATGGCGTGATACTCGTCGTCCATTCCGGAAAGAGCTCGCGTCAGGTGGTTCGCCGAACCAAGCAGTCCTTGATCGATGTCGGAGCGAAGATTGTCGGCGTGGTTTTGAACAATGTGAATCTCAGATCGCAGGACAATTATTATTACTATCAAAGCTACTACCATCGCGACAATTACCGCTCGGGAGATGATCCTAAGTAAGCACTCAGTAATTTAGTTCATTGTATGACAGACAAGACAAAGGTTTTGGTCACCGGTGCCGGCGGTTTCATAGGCAGTCATTTGGTTACCTCCTTGAAGAAAAAGGGTTATTGGGTCCGGGGCGTCGATTTGAAATACCCTGAGTTTTCGGTTTCCGATGCAGATGATTTCGAGATCCTCGATCTCCGTCGATGGGACAACTGCCTACAGGCAACTCGCGGAATCGATGAAATGTACGCGCTTGCTGCCGATATGGGCGGAATGGGTTTTATCTCCTCGCATCACGCGCAGATCCTTTATAACAACTCGTTGATAAACTTGAATTCCCTCGAAGCCGCGCGGTTGAACAATGTGTCCCGCTACCTTTACACGAGTTCTGCTTGTATCTATCCAGAGCACCTCCAGGAAGACACGAATGCAAAACCGCTGCGTGAGGAAGATGCTTATCCGGCCTACCCACAGGATGCCTATGGTTGGGAAAAACTGATATCCGAACGGCTTTGTATGCACTATCGTGAAGACTACGGTATCGAGACCCGGACCGTACGTTTCCACAACATTTTTGGAGAGAACGGTACATGGACCGGCGGCCGCGAAAAGGCGCCTGCGGCAATGTGCCGTAAGATCGCCGCGGCGAAACTCGGCGGCAGTCAAACGATCGAGATCTGGGGCGACGGCGAACAAACCCGTTCTTTCTGTTACATTGACGATTGTGTCGAGGGCATTTACCGCTTGATGCGATCAGATTTTCATGAACCTCTCAACCTTGGCCAGGATCGGATGGTCACTATTAATCAGCTTGCAGAGATCATCGCCGAAATTGCCGGTGTGTCTGTAACACCCGTTCATGTCGAAGGCCCACAAGGCGTCCGCGGAAGGAACTCGGACAACACGCTTTTGCGAGAGGTGCTAGGCTGGGAACCCCAGATATCGCTCGAAGAAGGCCTAAAGAGGACCTATGTGTGGATAGAAGAGCAGGTTCGCATTTCCTCTGTAGGTGATTTTGTTAATGCAAAAGCAAACTAGCCACCCTGCCCTACGGAAAATTGCGATCGTGATGCCGGTGTATAACCGGCGCGATACAACACTTCAAGGACTGAGAAGCCTCGCCCGAATAGACCGCAGCGGACTCGAGGTTCACGTGGTAGTAGTTGATGACGCGTCTCCCGATGGTACGGCGGCTGCGATCGCCGAACAATTTCCGGATGTGCACTTGGTTCTAGGTGACGGGGACCTACATTACGCTGCCGGCACAAACCGGGGAATCGAGACAGCACTGCAGTTTGATCCGGAGTTTATTTTAACTGCGAATGATGATGCCGTTTTTCATCATCAATTTCTAAAGAGAATGATCGAGACCGCTGACAAGAACCCGCGATCGATCGTTGGTGCACTCTTATTGCTTTGGGATCAGCCGCATAAGGTATTTCAGGTCGGCCAACGATGGGAAACATTGAAGGGCGGTTGGGTGATGCCGGAAGATCTAACCGCATTCAATGTTCCGCAATCTGCATTTGGCGTCGAGTGTATCGTCGGGAATTGCGTCTTGTTTCCGGTGGCGGCGATCAGGGAAAATGGCCTTATGGATGAACGTCGATTTCCACATGGCTGGGGCGATGCCCAATACTTGATGCGAATGCGCAAAGCCGGATGGCGGCTGATGATCGAGCCGAAGGCATTTGTTTGGTGTGAACCGAACACCTACCCCGCACCACTTCATTCGTTAGGTCTGCGTCGTACCATTGAGGTATTGTTCAAAGATGAAAAGCACCCTCTTAATTTGCGGCGGCAGTTCATCGCGCGTTGGGAGTCGGCCCCTTCAAGAATGAAGGCGATGGCTGCCTATTTTTGTTATCTTTTTTTGATTTTCAAAAAAGCAGTAGAGTACTCGATAAATAGGCCGTCGCCGAACGGTTTGAACCGCCACCGTACCGAGAGCCCTTCGGGGATCTGATCGTTCGCTGTTGACCCAACTTGTGTGACCGGTCTGATGACGTTCAGGTTCCCATACAAGGTCCGCTTCAGATGGAAGTCGCTCATGAAAAACCCACGATCTATTTTATCTGGAACTATCTGAATTGGGGCGGGGCTCAGATCTATTTTCTCGCCATCATAAATGCAGCCCTCGCAGAATGGAACGTCACCGTTATCGTACCCCGAGGATCATCCGAAGAACTTCTGCGGTTCCTGAACGAGACGGATGTCAATATCGAGTTCCTCGAGAACAGCCTTGATCTGACGAACCCGCCTTCGATCGCAGGCAAGATCCATAGGCAGCTTCGTCGAGTGCGTTCAGAGCGTGAGATAGTGCGCCGCATCGAAAAGATCGACAGGACGCGGAGCGTTGTTCATATCGAACTCGCACCGTGGCAGTCCTGGCAATTGCTCGTTTCACTTTCTCTGTTAGGCACCCGGGTTTTCGTAACAATGCATAATTTTCCATCGGACGTTTCGCCGATCCGTCGTGCGATGTGGAAAATTCGCTTGAAGATCGTCTCCAATTTGCCTCGGCTGAGGATATTTGCATCGAATCAAGATACTAAGTTGAAATTCCGAAATTGGTTCACACCTTCATTCTGGGAAAAGATCGACGTGACGTACACGAGTATCGATCCGGTACAGATCGACGAAGCCAAAGCAACGGCCGATCGCACCGGACTTAGGCGAAAGCTCAACATTCCCGAATCCGATGTCGTTGTGCTGGCCGTAGGTCAATTCGTCGACCGAAAGGGAAGGTGGGTCTTTCTTGAAGCCGGAAAGGCGGCTGCCGACCGTATTGATAACATTAGATTCCTCTGGATGATGCCGCTGCCGCCGGAGCGCTCGGATAAAGAAAGGGTCGAATCATTCCGCCTGGACGACCGTTTTCGGCCGGTGATTTCGTCGGAATTCGCGGAGAGCCGTCTCGACGTTCTGCGGTTTTTTCATGTTGCTGATATCTTCGCCTTGCCAAGCTACGTCGAAGGTTTGCCGATTGCGTTACTCGAAGCAATGGCTTCCGGACTTCCAAGCATTGCAACGGATGTCAATGCGATTCCGGAAGCGATCAAGAATGGTGAGACCGGATTACTCGTAAAGGCAGGCGATCCGGCAATGCTTGCTGATGCGATCGAAACGCTTGCGAAGGATCTTGGTTTTCGTAAGAGATTGTCCGAGGCAGGCCGGCTTCATGTTCTGGAGCGGTTCAGTGTTCATGATATGTCGAGGATCGTGTTAGCCCGCTATCGTGAGGCTATCCGGGAACGGAATGACTGATCGGCCGTTAAAACAGGGGACATTTCGAAATGCGATCCATGGGTTTTCCACATGGCTGCTGCCGCTGGGCCTTAGTTTTATCGTTACCCCCATCATAGTTCGAAACCTCGGCAATATCGAATACGGTATCTACGCACTTGTGTTGGGCTTCATCGCGTATTCATTCAACTTCAACATTGGCCGAGCCGTTACAAAGTACATAGCGGACTTTCGCGCAAAAGGTCTCACGAGGGATATACCAGGCGTCATCTCCGCAACTCTTTTCATAAATACTCTCATCGGATCGGTCGGCTTAATTGTGGTCTTCTTGTGTGCGGAATGGTTGGTGCATGATGTTTTCCGACTGGCTCCTGCGGTCCAAGAAAATGCCGTGTTCGCAATTCGTATATCAGGCCTTATCATCTTTTTGTTGATGCTTGGACAAGTTTTCACCTCGATCGTTCAAGGATTTCATCGATTTGATCTGTTTGCCAGAATACAGAATTTCAGTAGTTTGGCTGGCCTTATAGGAAACCTCGTACTCGCACTGACCGGGTTTGGCTTGATCGCATTGCTCTATTGGAATCTTGCCGTCGTCGCCGTTTCCTGCATATTATCCTTTGCGACATCGAGGCGACTTCTCCGCGGTTCTCATATGCTTTCGGGGCTCAGCCGCCATTCTATTCGTTTGGTCGGAGGATACAGCGTCGGGGTCGTTGGCTACCAGATAGCAGCGAATGTACTGCTACTATTTGAGCGCGGATGGATAATGGCCAAATTTGGAAGTGAATCGCTCACTTTTTATGTAGTCCCGATGTCCTTAGGAATCCTCCTCCATGGCTTCATACTAAGCGTAACGATGGTCGTATTTCCGCTTGCTAGCGAGCTTCACTCAGATAGGACAGGTCTGCTCAAGCTATATCGCTCGGCTACCAAGACCGTCTGCTTTCTTGTCGCATTCCCGGCGGCCGTATTGCTTTCAAGAAGTGGAGATTTTCTGACTCTGTGGGTCGGAGTTGAATTCGGTGACCGGTCGGCTCACGTCCTGATCTTGCAGATCGCGGCATTCGGTTTTGCGGCACTCTACGTTGTTGCATTTCAGGTCGCTGAAGGTCTGGGTCACACCAAGTTCAACTTCATCACGATGTTGATCGGCTTGATCGTCGCGGTTCCTCTTATGATCTGGCTCGGATCGTATCTGGGAATCTTCGGCATCGCGATCGCACGGGCGGTTGCCTTTTTCTCGATGCTGCTTACAGTAATCTATTTGGAAAGGTCGATCTTCGGCTCGTTTCAGTTCGACTTCTGGCTCAAGACACTTGGTATCCTCGCGGTTGCCGGTTTAATTTGCGGGTTCGCGATGATGCAGATCGGTCGGTCACTCGCACTTACCTGGCCTTCTTTCGTAGTCACGACTATCTTTGGTGTTGCAATATTTGCTCTCGTCCTTCTGGTTCTTGGGTTTGTGACCGACGACGAAAAGCTGATGCTAAAGCGCATTCTAAGATCGACTTAAGCCTTTTCGGCAATTACGATCAGGTTCTTTCCAATCGGCGGATTGATGAGGTTCTCGATCGGCCTGATAGCTGGCACGATGTACCGGTCGTATGCTTGAACAGCACCGGACCCCATTGTCGTAGATCGCATAAATCGATACTTGATCAACCAAGGCAATACACCGGGCAGATCGAACCATCGTGACTTGACCAACCGAAAACCCGCCGCATCGAGCTTCTGGTGCAGTTCCTTTTTTCCATACCGGCGATAATGACCGATGTTGCGGTCAAAATTGCTGAAGAGAAATCGATTTGCAGGTACAAAAATAAAAAGCCGGCCGCCACGAGCGAGCGTATCGTGAACCACTTCGAGCTCTAGTTCGTCGTCATCGATGTGTTCCAGAACATTCACATAAATGATGGAATCCGGTCGTTGCTCGTCTTTTATTTCAGCCGCGACATTTCTGAAAATGTTGTTATGGAGTCGTGGCCTAGAAACGCCATTCCTCGAACCCATTGCGAGCTCGAGTCGTTCGAACATCTCCGACGGTTCGACAAGGGTTAACGACTCAGGTTGAGTTTCTAACAATAATTCAGAGAACGAACCCGTTCCGGCCCCGACTTCTACGATCCGCTTACCGAGATACGGGCGAAAAACCTCAAGGATCCAATTATGATAACGAACCGCAAAGTCCATGGCCTCAAGGTCTTTGCCAGCGTACTCGACTTTGTCTGCGTTCATATCGAATCCTGGCGAAGCAATCTCTGTGGCCTCGGACCCAGTTGAGGGACAGTCGTGAACGATCTGTTCAGCGAACAGAACAGATTGAAGCGAAAGATATAATAAAGCGCAGCCACGCCATCACGATAGGTTATCTTCTTTCCTTCTTCGTATGTCCGGCCGTAATAGCTGATCGGAACCTCATAAATCGCACAATTGAGCTTAGCGGTTTTAGCTGTCACCTCGATCTCGAAACCGAATCCTGATGATGTGATCGTCATATTTCGGATGATCTCGCCGCGAAACGCCTTGTAGCACGTTTCCACATCAGTGATATTCAGATTTGTGAGAACATTCGAAATGAACGTGAGGCCCTTATTCGCCAGGTAATGATAAAAGTAGAGGACGCGCGCCGCCCGTTTGACCATAAATCGTGAGCCGTAAACCACATCCGCAAAGCCTTCCAATATCGGGCGGATCACTTCCGGGATCTCAGCCGGATCGTACTCAAGATCGGCATCCTGTACGATTACGATCTCGCCGGTGGTTTGAGAAAAGCCGCGCTTCAGGGCGGCAGTCTTTCCGCGATTCACGTCCTGCCGATAGTATTTAATGAACGGAAACTCATTACATAGCCGTTCGGCGATCAGCGGTGTTTCGTCGGTCGAACAATCGTCAATGATCAAGATCTCGAGCAGATTAGGAACATTTGTCAGCTTACGAACGATCGATTCGAGAGTCCGCGCCTCATTAAACGCCGGAACAACTATGGAAAGGCACGCCGGATCCTTTTCTACAAGTTCTTGCCCTGTCATCATGCCGATTATAACCTCTTTGCACTAAAGACCCGAATTTGAGCGTTTGAAAAGATGGGAGTTGCGTCAAACCATTTCCGAATCACGGTTTCAACGCGTTCGTGCTCACCCCAAAAAACCAGTTTATCGACTCTCTTGCCTGCTCTTTGCAGCGTTCGGTCGAGTTTCGAAAGTGTTGCATCAAAATCGAATTTCGGGTCATTAAGATAGAAGATGTTCGAGGTCGTAAGATCGAACACAAACCGTTGTTCCTCGATATCCTTCGCCACCACCGGAAACAGCCGATGTCCGATCTCATAATTATCACTCACTATTACGTGTCGGTTGATGCCGAGATAGTTGTTCAATTGAGTCAATGGTATCGAGTGGTATTTTGAATTGTCCTGAACTATCACAACGGAAGCAACCGTATCGCCTTCGTTCAAAGCACTCTTAGCCTCCATAAATGGTGGGACGTCGCGATCAGCCGAGATCGCAAAGTCCCACATCGATGCCGTCTGAAAAAGCACAACGAACGTGAGGGCAACGGTCAAAGGGACTCTGGCGAATGTCTTCGGCGCTAAACTGATCAAAGGAACAAACAATATCAAACTGCAGATCAGCAGCCTTTCCCGAAGAATACTGCCATTCAACAGTCCAAAATCATCGGGACCAAAAAGGGCGAAGATGACTGCAATGAGCGTAAGTAACAGAAAGGGCCGACGCTCATATGAAAACAGACCTCGAAATCCGATCGACCGAATCGTCGCCACAAAGAACAAGACAACGGCCCCAAAGATCCAGATCATGGGTGCGGCCAATATCGCGTATGAACTCTTGATTTCAAGAAACGGCAGCGAACGCCGGCTGATCAATACAAATGGATCCACCGAAGAAAGCTGTTTCACCCATGATGTCAAAGATGTGAAGTCCTCAAGATGTCGCCAGTTCGGTCTAAGGGGCTCGCCGCTACCTCCAATCCCAACATACGCGAACAACACCGGAATTAGCGGAACGAAGGCGAACGAGGTTAATAAGAGTGTTTTCGCTAAGATCTCACGGCGGGTCGTCAAAGCCAGAATCAATATACTACCGGCGAGGACGCCAAAGCTGACGATATGTCCAATAAACGCGAGCAAAAGTAGAAGTGCAAGGAACAGGACTCGAAGCAATGTCATTTGTTCCCGCCAAATGAAATATGCACCGATGGTGAACGCGAATATCGAAGTGCCAAAGATAAAATTATGACCGCCGGCCAACCAAAGAGAATTAAACGCAATCGCCGACCCGAATAGTACTAATTGGTGATCGACCCCAACGCGGCCGGTTCTCGCTCTTAGAAACACGACGCCTACTGCGATGGTTAGGAACGTCAAGGTGGCAATTACTTTAGAAACAACAAAAGGCTGAAAAACGCCTAACAGAACAGTCATCACCCAATGACCGATCGAATTAGGTACCGCAAGGGAATTCAGAGAAAACGCTGTCGCAAAAAACTCATCGCCACTGACGAGACGGCTCATTACGTACGAGATATACAAATGGCCTGAACCGTCCTGTTGGACGAAGTGTGAAACACCCCAGATCGGACTCAACGCAACCAAAAAAACCAATAATGTGATGACGCTTATCACTCCAGGCTGTGCGCTTTTTATCTCATCGCTAGTGGTTTCCATCCGCATTCAGTGGGTATCGTGTTAACTACAGGTAATGTGCAAATGCGTGCTGCAAGACAAAGACCACTGCATTTGGTAAACTTTTCCCGGGCCAGTTTTGCTTGTAGCTAACTCGTAAATAATTGTACTGGTGTTGTTTGTGCGTCGAACGTCGGGAATTTCGTTTCGATAGTTGGCTTAATCGAAAGGTGTTCATAGACGTTGCAAAGACCATATACTACCACAAAAACTACTGGACATTTGACGGATGTCAATGAACCTATCGCTAGTTCAGCGAGTCGATTTCATCAAGGATGTTAGCCGCGGGAAGAAGGTTCTGCATCTCGGCTGTACAAATTTTCCATATACGGCGGAGGCGATCGCGAACAATATGCTTCTTCATTTCGAGTTGCGAGAGATCGCGTCTGACCTCTACGGTTTTGACGCCGACGCAGAAGGCGTCGCGATACTTGAAGCAAACGGATGCAATAAGCTTTTCGTCGCAGATCTTGAGAATCTGGACGAGGTTGAGATCGACGAGACGTTTGACGTAATAATTGCCGGCGAGATGATCGAGCACCTCAACAACCCAGGACTGTTTCTCAACGGGATAAAAAGATTCATGTCGGCCGATACCGAACTAGTGATCACGACCATAAACGCTTTCTGTGCGATGCGTTTCTTGGTCTATTTCCTTCGCGGAAAAGGCGGTACAAACGAACCCGTTCACCCAGACCATGTTGCTTACTATTCTTACCGGACACTCGGGCTTACGCTGGAAAGAATGGGACTCGAGGTCACTCAAAGCTATTTTTACGATGTCGGTAAAGAACATCGCAGATTCAATCGTTGGTTTTACAATGTCTTTAACGACGTTGCCGTCTGGCTTTCGCCTCAACTAAGCGACGGCGTTATTGCGGTTGCTAAACTTAGATAGAGATGAACGTTTCAAGACAACTTAGTACACCGATCCCAAAGGGTTCGCCGAACTTCATATACGGTATCGCTATCTTGTGGGGTGTGGTTGCTATTATCGTCTTTACCCTGATCCTGTTGGAGATCGGGTTCGATGATCCTTTAAGCCGATTCTATTTGGTTCCGTGGGCATTGGCTACAGGAGTTGTTGTCGTATTGCCAAGTGTTTTGCTTATCAAACGCGGCAAGTTTGACCTTTTCCACCCCCTTGTATTCGCTACCTGGTCCTATTTCTTCCCGGGTTTTGTTATCGGCGGTTTTGTCTTGGCGGCCGGGCTTTCGCAGCCGTACTTTCTTAGCTTTGTACAAGACGACCGATACAACCTGCCGCTCACATTTGTTTACGTAATGCTCGGTTACGGAGGCCTTGCGATCGGGTTCTCGTTGCATTACGGCAAGGTCATCGGCGACTCGATCTTCAAATTCCTCCCAAGCTGGAATTGGAAAGAGGATAAGGTGGCGGTTCCGGGCCTGATACTCCTTGGAATTGGCATGGCCAATACCGTCATCGCTTTCGGCATGGGTCTGATCGGCTTTCAAAAGGTCGATGAGATCGGGGCGTTCGACGGCATCATCTTCTTATTTTCACTGTTTCTGCTCGAAGCCAGTTTCTTCTTGTGGCTCTATATCTTTCGTTCACGGCATTTCGGTGCGATGCACTATATTGTGCTCGGATTGTTGCTGGCAACGGCGATCGGCCGGACGGCATTTCAGGGAAATCGCGGCGGGTTGATCCACTTATTGATCCTGGTCGGCTGCGCATTCGTGCTCTCAGGGCGAAAGATCACAGCGAAGCATCATTTCATCGGCGGCATTCTGGTCACCCTTGCACTTGTGATAGGTATGATCTACGGAACGACATTCCGGCAGATCAAGGGTTCGCAGGAGCAAGCCAGTCTCTCTCAGATCGGTTCTGTCGTAGTTGACACGATGGAAAGTTTATCGTCCGGAGACATTGATGCAAGCCTTTCAAGAGGGTTTGGAGCATTAGCTGAACGATTAGATTCCATAAGTTCGTTGGCGGTGATCGTTTCTAACTATGAAGCTTTAGCTCCGTACGAGGAACTTTGGGGAATAAATAACAATATTTGGGTTGACACGATTACATTTTTTATTCCGAGGGCGATATGGGCTGACAAGCCGATATCCATCGAACCGAGCAAGTACGCGGACCTGTATTTCAATTACAGCGAAAATTCTTTTACGATGACGCCTATGGGCGATCTCCTTCGAAATTTTGGCCCGATCGGAGTTCCTTTAGGGATGATCGTGCTCGGATTCTTGTTGAGGATAATTTACGCGGCGCTGATCGAGGGTAAAGAGTTCGCATATTGGCGAGCATGTATCTACTACATGATCTTGACCGCGATCTCATATGAGGGCACGTATGGACTTATCGTCCCATACCTTTCGAAGGTACTTGTGATCTCATTCGTAGGAATGTTGTTGATCCGCTTTTTTATCGGGAAGAGCCCAAACGCCTTACCGTTGGCAAAACCGTGAAAAGATAATTGTCCATTGGCAAGATGACCCTCTTTCAATATGGAGAAAGTTGTTTTTACAAATGGCTGTTTTGACATTATCCATCCTGGCCACATCGATCTGTTGCGTCGGGCCCGATCGCTCGGGACAAAACTCATCGTTGGAATAAACAGCGATTCGTCGGTTCGTTTGATAAAGGGAGTTGGCCGACCGTATTTCAATGAAGAAGAGCGTAGCTCGATCCTTTTGGCGATGCGGACAGTTGATGAGGTCAGAGTTTTCAGCGAGTTAACACCCGAACGATTGATCCGAGAAATAAGACCGGATGTGCTCGTCAAAGGAGGCGATTGGAAGGTCGAAGAGATCGTCGGGGCGGGATTCGTAATGGAAACCGGCGGCGAGGTTCATTCTTTACCGTTGGTCGAGGGCTATTCTACAAGTAAGGTCATCGAAGGCATGAATGCTTATAACGCCGTCTCTGAGACCGGCAGCAACGACATTGTGATCGGATCGCTCGACCAGCATCGTGAGGTTTTCGAGCGTGTGTATTCGGAATGTGTCCCAGCGATCAAGGCATGCTCCGATATCATTCTTGAGACGCTTGAGAACGGCGGCAAGATACTCATCTGCGGCAACGGAGGAAGTGCGGCTGACGCACAGCATATTGCTGCTGAGTTTGTTGGTCGCTATGAGACCGAACGCATCGCGTTACCGGCAATAGCGCTGACAACCGACACCTCGGCCCTAACCGCTTTGGCGAACGATTACGACTTTGAACGAATATTTGCACGGCAGGTCGAGGCTTTGGGTCGCAAAGGGGACTGTCTTATCGCAATCAGTACCAGCGGCAACTCACCGAACGTTATTTCCGCTGTAATGACTGCGCGTAGCCTTGGCTGCAAAGTGATCGGAATGACGGGTGCGAAAGGAAAGAAACTTGCGGCATTGTCGGACGCGTGCATACTTGTGCCGTCAGAAAGGACGGCTCGAATCCAGGAAATGCATATAACGACCGCACATATTTGGTGCGAACTTGTTGACGATCACGTTGGCAAGAAAACGAACGCAAAGACAAATCAATAATGGAGTTCATCGACAATTTCAGCGGGCTCAACGTCCTGATCGTGGGCGACGTAATGCTGGACCGGTATTGTTGGGGAAGCGTCGATCGCATCTCGCCAGAAGCACCGGTACCGGTAGTCCGATTAGCTCATAACACCAATGTTCCAGGCGGTGCAGCCAACGTTGCATCGAACGTAGCCGGTCTCGGTGCCAGACCAATTCTCGTTGGTATCGTCGGGGATGATGAAGACGGCTCCGTTCTTCCAACGTCACTCGAATCGTTTGGTGTTCCGGGCAGTCATATCATTCCGATCCCTGGCCGACGAACGACGGTAAAGACTCGCATAGTTGCTCAAGGCCAGCAAGTCATTCGACTCGATCAGGAGACCGATTCTGATATCTCGGATGTTGAAGAAGAACTCGTTTTGGCTTCACTTGCCGAACTCATGCCGACCGCGGACATCGTCGTTGTTTCCGACTATGCCAAAGGCTTACTCACGAAACGCATCTTGCGCCAACTGATCGCAATGGCTCGCGAATCGGGAAAATCTATAATAGTCGATCCCAAAGGAAGGGATTATTCGAAATATGACGGCTCCTCGCTTTTGACGCCGAATCGCCGTGAAGCTGCTGACGCTGCTGGTCTGGATAGCAATACGGTCGACCTCGTTTCATTAGCCGGTTCAAAACTGCTCGCAGACCACTCAGTCGACGCATTGCTAGTTACGCAGGGCGAAGAGGGGATGACACTCTTCGAATCGAACAGCGAGCCATTTCATCTCAAGGCCCTGGCCCGGGAGGTCTACGACGTGACGGGTGCGGGCGATACGGTGATCGCCACTTTCGCAGTCGCATCCGCCGCAGGGGCTGACAGGCGCGAAGCAGCAAAACTGGCGAATATCGCCGCACGAATCGTTGTGGGCCAAATAGGCACAACATCGATCACTGTTGAAGAACTAAAGACAGCGCTTCAGGAGCGTGCCTAAGGATTGGCAGAGACCGCAGTGAACCCAACGAATATTCTGGTTTTTCGGATCGGACATTTAGGTGACACGATAGTCTCGTTGCCGGCATTCTGGCAGATCCGCCGGTCCTTTCCTGCAGCAAGAATGACACTGCTCTCGAATGCCGATTCAAGTAATCCGGATTATGTTTCTGCTCATGCGGTATTACCGAAAAGCGGTTTGTTTGACTCATGGATCACGTACCCAAACGGATTGTCCAGGATCGGGTCACTGACCGGAAATTTGGGCTTGTTCAAGACGATCCGTAAAGGTCGCTTTGATATGCTCGTTTATCTTATGACCCGAAACCGGACGCCAAAGCGTGTCAGGCGCGATATTTCCTTTTTCAGACTTGCGGGAATACGTGATATTAGAGGTCATAACTATCTCATAGACAATGGGTTAGAAGAACACGCAACACAGAACGCAGCCCCGGTGATCACCGAATCCGAATTCCTTTTAAAGTGCCTCGAAAACGAAGGAATTGAACCGCAGGAACCCGAATTTTGCAGTGATCTTCTTTTGGACGACGATGAGGTCTCATTTGCCGACTATTGGCTCAAAACAACGGCCGGGTCGGACCTTGGGAATCGAAGAGTTATCGCCATCGGACCGGGGAGTAAGTGGGATTCGAAGGTGTGGAGCGAAGATAGATACTCTGCGGTTGTTAAGAGACTCATCGCTGACCACGATGTTTTTCCGATCGTCTTCGGCGGGCCTGAAGACCGGAAAAAGGGAGATCGGTTGGTCGAGCAATGGTCGTTGGGTGCGAACGCCGCCGGTGCATTTACGGTCCGCCAGTCAGCTGCGGCACTCTCAAAGTGTGTCCTTTACGTTGGGAACGATACTGGGACGATGCACCTTGCCGCAGCCGTCAACACGCCATGTGTAGCTATCTTTTCAGCTATCGATTGGGTGGGTCGGTGGCATCCGTTTGGTTCCGGTCACAGAGTACTACGAAAGCGGGTAGAATGTGAGGGTTGTCACTCACCGATCTGCAAAACGGATCGACGCTGTCTGACGCTTATAGGCGTGGAAGAAGTGGTTGAATCGTGTAAGGCAGTGCTCGCCAAAACAGTAAAAGCAACGCCGGTTATGTATTCGCAGTGAATTTTTGTTGAAAGAGTGGATGAAGCTTTTTAACTCATCGGTTCAACTGTCGTCCGTCGACAATTAAATCAATTTCGTAAGTGAAACAACTTAAAGTATTGATAATTGGAGGAAACGGAATGCTCGGACACAAGCTCGTCCAAAAGCTCGGTCACGCGTTCGAGGTTTCCACTACGATTAGGTCTTCCTGGTCCGATGTCGCCCGTTTTGGCATTTTCAATGAATCGAACACTTTTACCAATGTCGATGTAAACGATCTGTCCAGAGTCATTGGATGCATTGAAGCGACTGAACCGGATGTGGTAGTCAACGCCGTAGGGATCATCAAACAATTACCGAATGCACAAAATGTTGAGGATGTGCTTTCGTTGAACTCGATCTTTCCAAACAGGCTTTCAACACTCGCTTCGAAATATGGTTTTCGGTTGATATGTATCAGTACCGACTGTGTCTTTTCCGGTGATCAGGGCGGTTACCGAGAATCGGACATACCGGACGCACGGGATCTCTATGGCCAGAGCAAGCGGTGGGGCGAGGTCGATGCTGCGAACTGCTTAACCATTAGGACATCGATCATCGGCAGGGAGTTGAGTTCTTCGCATAGTCTCGTCGAGTGGTTCTTAACCAATCGCGGGGCGACCATTAAGGGCTTTTCGAACGCGATTTACAGCGGCTTTCCAACTGTCGTCTTTGCAGATATAATCAGGCGTTTGATCGCGGAGATGCCCGGGCTTGCCGGCATTTATCATATTTCCAGTGACCCGATAAATAAATTCGACTTATTGACCCTTGTAAGAAACGAGTTTCGGCTCGACATCGAGATCGAAAGGGATGAGACCTTCCGAATCGACCGTAGCCTAGATTCGTCCCGGTTTCGTCAGTTGTCAGGGTTCATCCCAAGGCCTTGGAGCGAAATGATCGCTGAAATGGCGTCCGATCAGACGCCGTACGATAAATGGAAAAATCAAGAGTTCTAGAAGGTAAGCGAATTCTCGTAACCGGAGGCACCGGTTCGCTTGGACAGACGCTGGTGAAGCGGCTTTTGGGTGGAGAAATGGGCCGCCCGGCAAGGATCACCGTCTTTTCTCGTGACGAAGCCAAGCAGCATTATATGCGGCTTGAATTCATGCATCGCGATGCCGCAACGGATGACGTGATCTACCAGAATTCACAGAATATCCTTACTTTCCGGATCGGTGACATTCGCGACGGTGTTGCCGTTGCGAACGCCCTTCGCGACGCCGATGTTGTATTTCATGCGGCTGCGCTCAAACAGGTTCCTTCGTGCGAGTATTTCCCGTATGAGGCTGTATTGACGAACGTCCTAGGTGCCGAAAACATAGTACGGGCGATCCGTGAGCAAAAGCTGGCGATCGAGACGGTAGTGGGAATATCGACAGACAAGGCCTGTAAACCCATAAACGTAATGGGCATGACCAAGGCATTGCAAGAACGACTATTGATCGAAGCAAACCGAGATTGCCCGAGCACGCGGATAATGTGCGTTCGTTATGGAAATGTCATAGCATCCCGCGGTTCGATCGTCCCGCTTTTTGTTGAACAGATCAGGAAACGTCAAGAGATCACGGTCACGATGCCGGAAATGACCAGGTTTCTCTTGAGTCTCGATCGCGCAGTCGACACGGTTTTTGCTGCCATCACGCTTGGAAAGCGAGGAGAGACGTTCGTTCCAAAGGTCAAATCAGCGAATATTACTGATGTGGCACGTGCTTTAATGGGCGAGACTGACCTTCCGATCCGCTATACAGGAATCCGTCCCGGTGAGAAAATCCATGAGATCATGGTCTCGGAGGAAGAGTGCTTCAGGACCATCGAACGCGGTGACTACTATGTGATCCTTCCGGTCTTGCCAGAACTTAGAGGCGGATCTGATTTCGTGCCCGCTATCGATCACGAGTATTCATCGCGGGATGACACGGTCGTTGGTAGCGAACTTTTCGATCTGTTGCGTTCCGCTGGCGGCGAGATCGAACGGTTTATGACTTCCGGTTAGATCGGGGAGGCTGAGTATCAATGAAAATAATGACCATCTTCGGAACCCGGCCAGAGATCATTCGGCTCAGCCTGATCCTGAAGATACTGGACCAGCACTGCGAACATCTGACTGTTCACACCGGGCAAAATTATGCTGAATCATTGAGTGACATATTTCTTAAGGAACTTGATATTCGGCCGCCTGACATACACCTCGGCATACGCTCGAATAACTTCGGTGACCAGATCGGGCAAATACTGTCGAAAACTGACGACATTCTTGGTCAGCATCGGCCCGACAAAGTTCTGATCCTTGGGGATACGAACAGCGCATTGACGGCGATCGTGGCGGCACGTCGTGGCATCCCGGTTTTTCACATGGAAGCCGGAAATAGATGTTACGATGATCGGGTTCCCGAGGAAGTGAACCGTCGGATCATCGATCATTCGAGTATGATCTTGTTGCCATACACAACCCGAAGCATGCAAAACCTCGTAAAGGAGGGAATCGATAGGGAACGGATCTATATCACAGGAAACCCGATCAAGGAAGTACTTGATAGCTTCAGTGAGCAGATAGATGCGAGCGAATCTTTGCAGCAGAATAGTTTAAAGCCTTTTGAGTACTTTCTTGCGACAATTCACAGATCGGAGAATGTTGACATACCTGATCGGCTGTCCGAAATCTTCAAAGCTCTTCAAGATGTCGCTGAAAGATTCGACAAAAAAGTGGTCGTGAGCATACACCCTCGAACCGCCTCAAAAATAAAAGAGTTCGGTATACCAAGCTTTGGCGAGTCAATTCAATTGGTCGACGCAATGGGTTTTTTCGATTTTGTAAAGCTTGAAAAATCGGCTCTGGCGGTCTTGACGGATAGCGGGACAGTGCAAGAGGAATGTTCAATATTTGGTATTCCAAATGTAACCGTTCGTGATGTGACCGAACGCCCCGAGACGCTCGAATGCGGGAGTAATATCCTGTGTGGGGCGAACTCCGAGTCGATATTAAGGGCCGTCGATCTGGCCCTGGCTCAGCCTGCGAATTGGGATCCGCCGATGGAGTATCTGACTCCAAACGTGTCGCACACTGTAAGTCGGATCGTTCTTGGATATACCAGTATCAGACGGCATGCCGTTTCGTGATCAACCGTCCCAGATGAAGCCGAAGATACTGGTTTTTTGTGATTTTTACCTCCCTGGTTTCAAAAGTGGCGGCGGAATGTGGACCGTCGTCAATTTGGTCGATCGTTTTTGCGACAGATATGATTTTTTCATCGTCACCCGAAACTACGATAGCCGAGACGACAAAGTCCCATATACATCCGTAAGAACCGGCGAGTGGAACATAGTCGGCAATGCCCGGGTTTACTATGCCTCCAATGCTCTGATCAACCAGAACAACTTTCTTAAGATCATTCGTTACGTTGATCCCGCCGCGGTCTTTCTGAATAGTGTGTTTTGCACATTATCGGTGAAGTTCCTATTGTTAAGACGTCGAAAGGGCCTGAAAGAAATTCCTGTGGTACTGGCACCCTGTGGCGAGGTTTCAAAACCTTCACTTTCGCTTAAACCCCTGAAAAAAAAGACCTTTCTCAGAACCGCGAGGATCTCAGGTCTCTTTCAAGGTGTTATCTGGAAAGGATCCGCAGATATCGAACACGACGAGATCAAGACTATCGCTGGCAAACGTGCTCGGGTTTTGATCGCCCCAGACCTCCCGCCAAAACAGATTTTGCCGGTTCTGGACCTGGCGCAAAAACCGCGAAAAATGTCGGGCTCCTTGACCCTTTCGTTTGTATCAAGGCTCGTCCGTAAGAAAAATCTGCATTTCTTGCTTGAGGCCTTACTGCCGATCCGTAAGGGAAAGGTCGAACTTGACCTGGTCGGGCCGCTTGAGGACGATGATTATTGGTACGAGTGTAAGGCAATCATCGATATGCTGCCGCCGAACGTGAATGTTCGTATCGTTGGAGGAGTCTCCAATGATCAGGTGTTAAAGAACCTTATCGGTGCACATTTTTTCGTGCTGCCCACCTTGAATGAGAATTTTGGTTATGTCTTTGTTGAGGCAATGGCGGCCGGCTGCCCGTTGTTGATAAGTGACCGGACCATCTGGAACAACCTCGAAGAAAAAGGGCTTGGTTGGAATGTTAGCCTTGACTCCGTAGAGAAATGGACATGGCTGATCGAGCGCTGTGTTTCAATGGACCATGCTGACTATCAGAAGATGTCGGTCAAAGCAAGAAATTTCGCGATCGAATGGCTGGCCGACCAGGAACTCGAAAACGCCACGGCTCGGGTTCTCGAAGCAGCGATCAAAGATAAGCGCCGACCAAATGGAAACTGAGGAAAAACAAACGAGGTCCGCAGGGAAAGTACGCTTGTGGGTGATAACAGAACTGTATTATCCCGAAGAAACCTCTACCGGCTACTACCTGACAAAACTAGCTGAACACCTCACAGACGATTTCGAGGTCAAGGCGATCTGCGGTCAACCGAATTATTCAAGACGCGGAACTCGGGCCCCGAAACGCGAATTTCACAACAATGTCGAGATCTTCAGAGCGGCAAGCACCACGCTGGACAAAAATGTAATACTCTTTCGCTTGGTGAATATGGCGACATTGGGATTATCGATCTTGATATTATCGTTGCGCCACTTTCGTCGGGGTGACCGGGTACTGGTGGTGACAACGCCACCGGTTCTTCCGTTCATGGCAGCGGTCGCGGCGCTGTCTCGCGGGTCTGCTTATACGCTCTTGATCCACGATAACTACCCGGAGATACTTGTCGCAGTTGGCAAAGCAAAACCGGGATCTCTGTTCGTTTCGATCGCCGATCGATTCAATCGATGGTTGTTCAAATACGCTGCCGGGATAATCGTTGTCGGGCGGGATATGGTGGATCTGGTAGCCAGTAAGTCGAACGGACTCGATGTCCCGATCGCTTATATTCCAAATTGGGCGGAGCTCGAAACCGTCAGGCCGCTCTCGAGGGTCGGAAACCCGTTGTTGCACGAGCTGGGGTTGATCGAGAAATTCGTATTCTTGTACGCAGGCAATATGGGTTTTCCGAACGACATTGAAAGCATCGTCGAATGCGCGGATCGAATGCGGACAAACGAACGAGTGCATTTCGTTTTTCTTGGAAACGGCGTTAAGCGAAAGTGGCTATCGAACGAGATCGAAAAGCGGAGTCTATCAAACGTAACATTACTCGACCCGAGGCCGAGAAGCGACCAGATCCAGTTTCTGAATGCATGCGACGTTGGGCTTGTCTCGTTGGTAGATCGTATGAAGGGCGTCTCGATGCCGAGCCGCACTTACAATATTCTGGCTGCCGGTAAACCAATACTTGCGATGACTGAGCCTGAATCGGAACTTAGCCTGGTCGTTAGTGAGACAAATGCCGGTATTGTCGTTCCGCCGAACCATCCCGATCAACTTGCGGAAGCGATAGGTCGTTTCCTATCAATGAATAGCGTCGAATTAACCGAAATGGGCGAACGAGCTAGAAATGCAGCGGTTACGCAATATTCGATCGAAGTAGCGGTCGAATCGTACCGCTCGGTTTTGAAAGGACGCTGAAGGCGACAACTACCCGATGAGTATAGTGCTTACATTCATCGCTGCAGCGTTGGTCACATTCATTGGTGTCGAGTTTTTTCGTCGATGGAGTGTACGGCGAAAAATTCTGGATATCCCAAATGAACGGAGTTCTCACGCCTCACCAACACCTCGCGGCGGAGGGCTTGTTATTGTCATCGTTGTTCTTTTTGGCTATTGTGCCGTTTCTTATTTTGAGCCGCGGTATTTTTCATATTCGTTCGTGACCGGATCGATACTGGTGGCTTTGGTGAGCTGGCTTGACGATCTCCGGTCAGTCTCTTTTGTATGGCGTCTGTTTGCTCACTGTTTGGCGGCTGGTTTCGTAGTCTTTGAGCTTGGTAGCTGGAGCATCGTTTGGATTCCGATAGCTGAAATATCGATGCAATTAGGTCCTTTCGGGTCGATCCTGACTTTTTGTTGGATCGTTTGGGTGATCAACGCTTTTAACTTTATGGATGGGATCGACGGAATCGCAGCACTGCAAGCCATCGTTGCGTCTGCGTTGTATTTCATCCTATTCGTCTTTTTGGAAATGCCGCCACTGGTATTCGTCTCCGCTTTGATTGGGGGGGCTGCAGCGGGTTTCATTGTTCATAACTGGCAGCCGGCAAAGATTTTCATGGGCGATGTTGGAAGCTCGTTCTTAGGTTTTGTCTTTGGCGTCCTTCCTTTATTTGCAATACGCATTGACCCAACAATATCCGAGAAGCTTCCAGTCTTTGCTGTCGCGGTCATATGGCCGTTCGTTTTTGACACGCTCGTTACGATCTTCCGGAGAATGCTTAATCGGGAACCTGTCTGGAGAGCTCATCGAACTCATTTGTACCAGCGTCTGACGATTCGCGGGTGGTCGCATGCGGCGGTTTCGGTCATTTTCGGCGTGTTTTCTTTGGTGATCGGATCGTTAGCGCTTATTTGGTTCTTTCGTGGCGGGGAATTCGGTTTCATGCTTTTACTTGTCATTTTAGTTCTTGGCGCTTTTGTTGTTATCTTAGCGAACAGAACGTCTGTTGAAGAGCTAAACGGCTAATTCGCTGCACGTTGCCCTAAACATGTTGATGTCGAGTATCAGGATCCTTTGAGCGAATCGTTGCAATGCTGAGCTCTAGAAACCCAAAACGACACGATCTCAATTTCGAATCGTACGGCGTTCGGATCTCGGTCGAGACGAACGTCGATGCATTAACGACGGAATTGAAGGATCTCGTTAGATCGACCTTGGTGAACAACGTTCGTTTTGACGAAAGCACAAGTTATGCTGAGCACTCGTTCTTTATTGGTCGCTCAAACGACAAACAATATTTCATCAAGCGTGACGATGAGGAGATCTACGGCGAACTCTCGCTCGATAGCGTCCTCGAATTATTCGTTCGCATGTTGAGATTGAAGATCTCGGAACACGCCGTAGACCATGTTTTCGTCCATGCTGGAGTCGTTGGATGGAATGGGCAGGCCATTATCCTGCCCGGCGAAAGCGGCTCGGGTAAGACCTCGTTAGTGATCGAACTAGTGCGACTAGGAGCGGAATATTATTCTGATGAGTATGCCGTGATCGATGAAAAGGGCTTGGTCCACCCGTTCGCGCGGAAGCTATCGGTCAAAAACCTAGAACAGGATTGGAGTGAACGAAATGGTGTGCCGATAGAAGCGATCGGCGGCCGTGCCGGGATCTCGCCAATACCAATAGGATTGGTCGCACTTACGACCTTCGCTCCGGGTCCGACGGCGCCTCTTGAAGAGATCACGCGCGGAAATGGGATGATAGAGACATTTCGGCATGCTATACCATTGCAAATAAAGCCTGAATTCGTACTGAAAGTCTTGAAAACTGCACTTAGTCGTGCCATAATTCTGAAAGGTCTGCGCGGTGAGGCCAATTTGACGGCAAAAAATATTTTGTCTTTTTTTGATTTTGATATAGACTGACTGCTTATTTCTGACGCTTTTTTGTCAGTTCGATTGGAGGAAAAAATGAACATTCCGCATTTCCCAACTGCTCGCAAGGCCAACTTGGTGATCCAAGAAGTCCCGAACGAGGTTTTGGTCTACGACCTTGATAATAATAAAGCCCATTGCCTAAATCATACTGCTGCTCTGGTTTGGAATGCGTGCAACGGTTCACGATCTGTTCCCGAGATCGCCCAGATCATTGGGTTAGAGGCTGGAAGCGAGATTCCTGATGAGCTTGTTTGGCTTGCAATCGATCAGCTTAATGAGAGCGATCTTCTCGAGCGTCAGATCCAATCGGAACTTACGGGAAGCTCCCGAAGGGAAGCGATAAAGAAACTCGGGCTTGCATCCATGATTGCTTTACCGATCGTCGCATCGCTTGTTGCCCCTCAGTCGGTCCTGGCAAACGTCTCGTGCTCATGCTCCGCGTTGGACACGCCACCGACGCTGCAGTGTACTAACCGACCGCCATGTCCGACGAATAGCTGTTCGGGCGGATTTTGTATTTAGGACATTTTTTGGTTTCGACTTTAAGTAAGCAGTGAAAGCAATTTTCACTGCTTATTCGCGTTTATGGATGCCACAGCTGATGAAGGCAAAGCGGATGATGGAAATGTCCTACGTTGGCATTTGCTGGACCGCAAGAGGGCAGAACTCGCCATAGCCCAAGCTTTTGGTCTTTTGCAAGGTAAGAACATCAAGTGCTTTTTGATCAAAGGCTGGGTATCTGCGCAATTCTATCCTTATGACCGGCCGCGATCATTCGGCGATATTGATATTGCGGTCGCACCTGAGGACTTCGAAAAGGCAGTTCGACTGATAAACGACGAAGATGCACATCGGCTCGGCATCGATCTTCATCGCTCGGTCCGGCATCTGGACTCGCTTTCGTTTGACGATCTTTATCGTCGGTCGAAAGTTGTTTTGATCGAAGGTGTCGAGGTACGCGTCCCTTGCAGCGAAGACCACCTAAGGATCGTTGCAGTCCATTGGCTTACCGACGGCGGTGAGTTTCAAGAGAGACTTTGGGATATCCATTATGCAGTTGCCAATCGACCTGGCGACTTTGATTGGGACAAGTGCCTGAACGCTGTCGACAAGACACGCCGCAGTTGGGTAGTTATCAGCATCGGTCTGGCTCATAAGTATCTCGGCCTTAAGATCGAAGGCCTTCCAATCGCAGGCGAAGCGCAAGACGTTCCAAAATGGGTCACTAAGTGTGTGGAATCCGCGTGGAATTCAGATGTAAGGCTGCGTCCGCTACACGTTATTTGGCGAGACCCGTCAATGCTCCTGAAGCAGATCGGTAAGCGCATACCGCCGAATCCGATACAAGCGTCGATCGATATGAATGCACCTTTCGACGACAGTTCGCGATTGTATTATCAGATCGGTAGTGTCTTTAAGCGAATCTTACCGTCCGTGAACAGGATAATACCGACCTTGTTCCGACGAGGCGGACGAGCGTGATACAAACAACACTTCACGAGACAGTTTTGGCTATCGAGACCGGCGTATCGGGCGGTAGTCTTTCGATCGTTCGATCGGGTATCGAGATCGCGGGAATGTCGGGCGATTCTAATTTCTCGCGAGCCGAAGATCTTCTCGCCAATATCAAATCGCTCATACAAAGGGCCGGAATTAGCAAATCGGACATTCATGCTCTCGCAGTCTCAAGAGGACCTGGAAGCTATACAGGTATCCGGATCGGACTTGCAACAGCAGCCGGCCTTTCGCGATCACTTCAAATCCCTGCGATCGGCGTGCCGCTGTTAGACGCGATCGCATTGATGTATGGCGTGCATCGCAGTACTGCGGTCGTCATGCCGTTCGGACGCAGTGATTTCGTTATCCAACGGTTCACGAATGATCCTCAAGAAGCCCCCAACGCGAGAGCAATGAAAGTAGTCGATCCTGCTGGATTGAGAGAGGCTTTGGCCGGCAGTGAATTCGAGACGCTAATTTGTCACAAGGTCTCCGTAGATGTCCTGAAAAAACTACTCGAATCTATACCCACGACGCCGAAATTGGTTGCGGCCGAATCGAATCTCGCTCTTGCTGTTTACTTTTGGTCAGCTGCTTTTCCAGACTCAGTAGACATGACGCCGATCTATGCGGCGAACCCGATCCACGCCAACAACTTATTCTGATCCAAATGAACTCTGACCTCTGGATAGCACAAGTAACCGCAAAAGACGTCCCCGAGATCGTTCGGTTAGCGAGACTGCTTAAACTGGAACCGTGGACTGAAAACGACCTTTCCGCCGAACTGGACCGCGACAACAGCACATTTTTAGGAATCTACAAGAAGCGAGACGACGGTCTAATAGGATTCTTGAATGCTCGTACAATACAAGGCGAAAACGACAATTCTGTTGATTTTGAACTTCTTAATATCGGCATTGAGCCGGAAAATCAGAAACAAGGTTGCGGTAGATTGCTGATCGATGCGCTTATTGCTACGGGCCAATCAATCGGGTTGGCTAATGTGTTTCTTGAGGTTAGGTCGGCAAATATCTCAGCCATAGAGTTTTACAGAAAATATGGATTTGAAGTGGTTGGTACACGGAAAGATTTCTATCGCAACCCAAAAGACGACGCATACGTTATGAAACTCACACTTTCGCATTAAATATTTTCAGAATTTGTAACAAAGCTTGAAAAAACCGGTCGATTTGAACTAACATTAGGTGAACACTCGTCCGACTCAGTTTATGCAGCCAATGGGTGTGAAAAAACTTGATAAGTGAGGAAAAAGCGCTATGGACATGTCAACTCCTGATGCGGTGAGGGACGAATTGATAAAAAGTAATCAAGCGTTCCGTGAATTGGTTCATCAGCATCAAAATTACGAACAACGCCTTAACGAGCTAGCAGGCTTAACCTACCCGAGCGACGACGAACAAGTCGAAGAATCCACACTCAAGAAAAAGAAATTATTAGTAAAAGATGAGATCTATGCAATGATGCATGAATACTCGGTCTCGCACTGACTTTATTTTGAATTAACTGGGAAACAGGGCGGAACGTGAGGTTCCGCCCTTTATTTTTTTGAGCAGCCGCTGGTTTTGTAGGCGGCCATTCGATCGAGCGTTTGAATAACGATCATCTGATTCAGCTTATCATGCAGTACGTCGACAGGAATGGAGTTTTTATCCAGTTGGATGCGATTGATGGTTTTTCCATTATCAACTGACACGACATCGATCTCAGGTTGGCCATTTACTGATAGAAAGATCGCGCCATCGTTCACGACTGGCCTAAACCGCAGCCTTCCGTCCAGGCGTCTTCGCCAGATAACTTGGCCACTCGACGACGAGATCATATAGACAAAATTATCGAATGACGAAACAATAAGCCGGTCACCTGCGGTAAGTATGTGGGCTATCGACCCGCCGGTTCTGAATGTCCATGCAGGTGACTCGCGTCCGAACTGAAATTGTTTTAAGTTGCCTCTACGGTCACCCACGACCGCAACAGCCGCATCCAATGCGATAGCCGCCGACGGCTTAATCTTCGAATCACGGCGATCGAGGACCTTTCCGTCCTCGGTGGAAATCACTACGGTCTTGTTATCCTCTGATATGAAAATAACCGTTTCGTTGGAAAAAAGAGGGTCATTAGCGATCGACTCGTCCGATCGACGCATCCATCTGATGGACTCAAGGCCGTCGGCAAACGACCAAATAATAGAACCACGGTCAATTAAAACGACACCGTCTTTAACTAATCCGATTCGGAAAGGCCCATTTGACTGGATTGTTGTTGAATTGACCGGAATCCCACTTTCCGGATTGAGCGATCTCAGAAGAGCAGCGCTTTTGTGGGTTTCGGATCCAATGTTTTGAGTGGTAGCTACATAGATATATCGATCATCCGCGATCAAGTTCGAAACGATTTGACCACCCAACTCCGCTGACCATAATGCTTCGCCGTCCTGAACGTCAATCGCGCGAATTGTGCCGCCCGATTCCGCGAATACGATCCGATCACCGGAATTGATCGATGTCCCGATCACGTTCCCACTGATCGGATGGCTCCAACATTCCTTGTATGCGGTTTCGGACAGTTCGGACACCTGGCCGACCGTGAATGTGGCTGCTGCGAAAATTATCGCCGCAACCTTAATTCGCTCAATAGTTTGGGTGAGGCCAACGCGGATCATCGGACTGGAAGTACAAGCAATGGATAAAAAATACATACTAACACGGCAAACTTGACCGTTGTAGATTGATGAATGTAATATCCCGGAAAGTTTGCTTTTAATATTTCGAAGAATGGAGACTTTAGCTAGATGTCTTTTAACAAGATCATTGTTGTAGGAAATCTCGGACGAGATCCGGAACTCAGATATACACCCCAGGGAATTGCGGTCTGCGATTTTTCTATGGCTACCAATGAAAGGAAGCGGGATAAATCCGGAGAAATGCAGGAGGTCGCGACTTGGTTTCGAATAACGCTTTGGCGAAATCTCGCAGAAAACGCCGCGAAGTATCTAAAAAAGGGCAGCCAGGTATACATTGAGGGCCGGTTGAGCATTGAAGAATGGACGGATCGCGACGGTAATAATCGGCAGACTTTGGCCGTGCAGGCAACGGATATGCATTTTCTCAGCGGTGGACGCTCGGACATACAATCTGGAGAGGGAGGTCCGGCGTCAGAATTTGCGGGGCCGGCAAACGACCCGCCAGTACAAGAAACCCCGCGAACGGCGTCGGCAACCGACGACGACATACCTTTCTAGTGATAACAAGTTGTTAAAACCCGACCTGGTTTTGGGGTATTCGATGTATTGCGGTAGTGTCGAATGCCCCAATCACCCTATACCCAACTTCCCATTTTTCGGAACTTCTTGAAGCGTTGAAGAACCAGATCTTCAACTTTGACCGCCATCAGGCTCCGAACCTCGGCGACCAGCGCTGATTTCAGCGAATTCGCGATATTCTCGAAGGATCGATCCTTGCCGCGGGGCTCAGAATTATCAACATCCACTGCCCATGAAGTTGGTTCAGGTATTACCTTATCTATCAACCCAAAACTATTTAGATCGCTTGCGGTCAGCCGGAGGCATTCTGCCGCAACACTTGCCTTTCCAGCATCCTTCCACAGAATAGCAGCGCATCCTTCTGGCGAGATCACCGAGTAAACGGCGTTTTCCATCATGAACACCCGATCGCCGATTCCGATCGCCAAAGCCCCGCCCGAACCGCCTTCTCCAATCACTACGACTATTATCGGAACGCGGAGACCGGCCATTTCTCTCAGATTGAAGGCAATGGCTTCAGCCTGTCCCCGTTCCTCGGCATCGATACCTGGATATGCCCCGGGAGTGTCGATGAACGAAATGATCGGACGACCAAATTTTTCGGCGAGCTTCATCACGCGAAGAGCTTTCCGATAACCCTCAGGCTTTGGCATACCAAAGTTTCGAAGCTGTCTTTGTTTTGTATCCCTACCCTTCTGCTGCCCGAGAACGGCGACCTCGATGCCGTCAAGCCTAGCCAATCCGCATACCATTGCCGCATCATCCGCGTATCTTCGATCGCCATGGATCTCGACAAAACCTTCAAAGATCTCTTCAAAAAGGTCGAGCGAATAGGGCCTTTCTGGGTGTCGCGCATTTAAGACGCGTTCAAATGCTGAATTCGATTCATTAGACATAGATTTGACTATAACTTCCATTCAACTTCACAGCCCTTCGATCTCAGTTCGTTCGCCAGCCTTTGCGATCCCTGAATTCTGATGAGCTTCGAATGAACCCTGACGAAATACCGGCTGTATGGAATGCTGATCTCAACGTCACACCTTCCAGGCTTTTCATTAAGCGTCGAGTATATCTCCTGAAGGTAATCCTCATCAATTCGTTCTTTCGGAAGTGTCAAAAGCATGCTCCTTGCATTTCGCGATTCAGCCTCCGGAAGTGACCGGACCTCGTTTACGATCAAGGTGATCTCTTGGCCTTCCGCAGACTCTACCTTTCCCTCAGCAATGATCAAAGCATCGTCTGAAAGCAACTCGGCATACTTGCCGTAGGCGTCGGCCCACATCAGGCACTTGATACCTGATGAGGCATCTTCGAGGCGAAAAGTGGCAAATCGATTGCCTTTTTTGCTCCAGCGAACCTGAAGCGCAGAGATGGTCCCGGCGACAACGATCTGACTCCCGGGCCGAATCTCTTCAAAATCCGCAATGTTCCTGATGCGCAGGTTTGCCAATAGCTCTTTGAAATTGTCGAGCGGATGGACTGAGAGATAGAATCCGATTGCCGACTTTTCTTGAGATGAAAGTTGGTCCTGAGTCCATGGATCGACATTCGGCAGTTCGCCTTGGGATCCGAGATCGACATCGTTAACGGAGAACAGGCCGTTTTGGCCTCGTAATTTGTCGTTCCAAGCGTTTTGACCGAAATTCAAGGCACTTTCAATTGCTTTGAAATTCTTAGCACGCCAGAAATTTGTCGTCTCGCCGACAGGCATCAGCGAATCGAATGCCCCGGCAGCGACGAGGCACTCGAGTGTTCGGCGGTTTATCGCATTCGGTTCGATTCGTGAAACAAAGTCAAAAAGTGATCGGAACTGTCCCGTGCGCCGACCCTCGATGATAGCGCGTGCCGCCGCTGCACCCATACCCTTGATCGCACTCAACCCAAATCTAACGGCCCCGTCCGACGGGGTAAATCCCTCGTCGCTTTCGTTGACATCGGGCGGTAAAAGAGAAAGCCCCATCGACCTTAATTCGTTTGAGTACTTGTAAACTTTTGCACTGTCATCAGCTTCGTGCGACAAGACCGCCGCATAAAAGTGTGCAGGGAAATGGGCCTTCAAATAACCTGTCTGAAATGCCAGGTAGGCATATGCGATACTGTGGCTTCGGTTGAAACCATAATCTGCAAATTTTGCCATCAATTCAAAGATCTCTTTTGCCTGCCTCTTTTCTACGCCCCGCTCAATCGCACCGTCAACGAACTTCTTTTCGTGAACGGCCATTTCCTCCTTCTTCTTTTTGCCCATTGCACGCCGCATCATATCTGCCTCACCCAGGGAATAGCCTGCGAGCGTTTGGGCGAGCTGCATTATTTGCTCTTGATAAACCAGCACCCCGTAGGTGTTGCTCAGTATCGCTTCCATTTCCGGAAGGAGGTACTCGACCTTTCTCTCACCACGATGCCGCAAGATAAATTCTTCGATCATCCCGCCATCGATAGGGCCCGGACGATAAAGGGCATTCAATGCCGAGAGATCCTCGAGTTCTTTGGGTTTAAGCCTTCGGCAGATCTCCTGCATTCCAGACGATTCGAACTGAAATACCGCATCGGTTTTTCCTTCTCCAAAGAGCTGCATTGTCTTCTCGTCATTCAACGAGACTTCGGCCCAGTTGATGCGGACGCCCAATTTTTCATTTAGAGTACGTAGGCAGTCGTTGATGATCGTCAAAGTCGTCAGCCCCAGGAAGTCCATTTTGAGCATCCCAACTAGTTCAAGGTCGCCCATCGGATACTGGCTTGTAAACTCGTTTCGGTGCGATACAGCGACGGGAACGATCTCATGAAGAGGCTTCGGTGAAATAACGACTCCAGCCGCATGTACGGATGTGTGACGAGAACAACCCTCGACCCGCAAAGCAAGATCTATCAACTCCTGCACCCGCATATCATTGGCCATTGCAGCCTTGAGTTCCGGGACCTTTTCGATCGCATCGGAAATGCTTGTGATTCGCCCTCTAAACGGCGGCGGAATCAGTTTCGCGATCTTCTCAACATCACCGAGCGGGATATTCATCGCCCTGCCGACATCCTTGATAGCTGCTTTGGACGCCATAGTCCCAAACGTGATTATTTGGCAGACCGATTCGCGTCCGTAAAGTTCGGATACGTGGTTGATGACATCGCCACGACCGCGAATACAGAAATCGATATCGATGTCCGGCATCGAAATTCGTTCAGGGTTTAGAAAGCGCTCGAAGAAAAGATCGTACTGCAAAGGGTCTATTCCTGTGATTCCCAACGAATATGCAACAAGTGAACCGGCTGCAGACCCGCGGCCCGGGCCGACCGGAATGCCGCGTTCCACGGCGTACTTAATGAAGTCCCAAACGATCAGAAAGTAACCGGAATAGCCCATTCGCTTGATCACCGAAATTTCGATCTCAAGACGCTTTTGATAATCGTCAATGGGATATTTCAATGTCCCATGAACTGACATAGGATCAAGTACGGTTTTTCGGCGATCTTCGAATCCTTCGAATACGACCATTTCGAAATACTCGTCCAAGTCCTTTGCAATGGAGTCCGACGGGATCGGAAACCCTGGTAGGATCAAGTTACCTTCTCCGATCGGCAGTTCAACATCACATAAATCAGCTATCCGGATCGTGTTTTGAAGAGCATCGGGATATTGATCACCAAAAAGTGACCACATCTCTTCAGCACTCCGAAGATAGTAATCATTGGTGGGCAGCATAGGACGGCCTGGATCGGTGAGAGTCCGGCCATCGCCGATACACAAAAGCACATCGTGCGCCCGCGAATCGTCTTGATCGAGATAATGAACATCATTTGTCGCGACGATAGGTAACCCAAGTTGGCGCGCAAGTTCCACAGATGCAGTGTTCAGTTCCTGCTCTCCCTGAGTACCGTGCCGAGTGATCTCAATATAGAATCCTTCGACACCAAAGATCGTGCCGAAAGTCGAAGCCGCGGACCTCGCCCGATCGGGCGCGCCGGTTTTCAAGTAGTGTGCGATCGATCCTCTAAATCCAGCAGAAAGTCCGATCAAGCCGTCAGAATGTTCGGAAAGCAATTCGATGTCGATCCGAGGCTTGTTTTGATAGAATCCTTCGGTAAAAGCCTTTGAAGCCAGTAATACGAGATTTTGATATCCTTTGAAATTCTTGGCCAAAAGCACAAGACTGTAGTATGGCTTTTCACCGGCCGCTAAAGATGATGTCCTTTCAAATCGGTTGCCACTTGCAACGAATGCCTCATATCCGATTATCGGTTTGATGCCGTTAGACTTCATCGTTTTGTAAAATGAAATCGCACCGTACATGTTTCCATAGTCGGTCACGGCGCAGGTTTTCATCCCAAATTTGTTGAGACTTTTGGCAAGAGGCTTGAGTTGGATTGTGCTTTGCAAAAGGCTATAATCCGAATGAAGGTGAAGGTGGACGAAATCTCGGTCAGTTGAAGTTGAACTTTCCATTTTTCCCGCGTAGCCCGTCAGTATATGAAGAAAGTCTACCTTGAAACCTTTGGCTGTCAAATGAATGTATCCGATTCGGAAAGAGTTGCATCTTCACTTGCTTCCAAGGGCTTTGAGATGATCAAAGATCAGGAATCGGCTGACATTGTGTTGCTTAATACATGCTCAGTTCGAGAAAAGGCGGAACATAAGCTTTATACCCGTGTCGGCGAACTTCGGGGCCTTGAAGGCGGAAAGCCGCTGATCGGTGTTATGGGCTGTGTTGCCCAATTGGAAGGCGAAACGCTCTTCAAGAAAATAGCAGGAATCGACCTTGTTATCGGAACAAAGGCAGTCGGGCGGCTTGCTGACGCCATTGCGAGCGTCCTTGAAGACGGTTCGGCGTACTCTGACCTTGGCGAACGGGAGACCGATTACGATTGGAGCGTTAATCCGGATCAGCGACACTCACCGTATGTCGCTTTTGTTCCCATCATCGAAGGATGCAATAAGTTCTGCACGTATTGCATTGTTCCGTTTTCGCGGGGTCGCGAAACTAGTTTAAGCGCGTCGGAGATAATTAGGAACGTTCTCGAACTTAAGTCCCAAGGCGTCAAAGAAGTTCACCTGATCGGTCAGAATGTAAACAGCTACCGGCCTGTTAGTGATTCAGGCCTTGAAGAATTTAACGGTTCGACACCATTTTCTCGACTACTTCGCGCTGTTGCAGCGACCGGAATTGAAAGGGTCAAATTCAACACGTCATTTCCACGGGATTTCCACTCCGACATCGTTGACGCGATAGATGAGAATGAGAACTTATGCAACTGGGTTCATTTGCCGGTACAATCGGGAAGCGACAGGGTCCTTAAGGCAATGCGGCGGCTCCATACGACAGAGAGTTATCTTCGAAAGATCGATAGGATCAAAGCCTCGCCGCGCAACATATCAGTAACAACCGACATCATTGTCGGGTTTCCTGGTGAGACGGACGCAGATTTCCGCGACACGATGAAGCTGGCCGAATACTGCGAATTTGATTCGGCCTACATCTTCAAGTATTCGCCAAGACCCGGAACTCCTGCTTTTGAGCTGCCTGACAACGTAACTGATGAGGAAAAAACTACGCGGTTTCTAGCGCTCGAAGGCCTTCAGAAACAGATTCAGACCAGAACTTCACGACGCTATCTTGATAAAACCCTCGATGTGCTCGCAGAGAAATTCTCGACAAAATCAATAGCGGATCTCTCGGGACATTCCACGTGTCATCGGGTTGTGAACTTTAGTGGACCAGGTGATATGCTTGGACGAACCATCCCGGTGAAGATCAGAGAGGTCAAGGCAAACTCGCTTTTCGGAGAGGTTGTTTAGAAACGTGAACGAAGAAACAACATTGGTAGAAATGCGAATTGGGGCATTGATAATGGACCCTAACACGAACACACCGATAGTCGTTCTCAAAGGGATCGACTCCGAGTCAGTCTTACCGATCTGGGTAGGGGCATTCGAGGCAAACGCGATAGCTCTGGAGGTCGAAAAGATAGTTCCTCAGCGGCCAATGACTCACGATCTTTTGCGAAACCTGATCGTTGAATGCGGACTTCGTGCCGAAAGAGTGGTGGTCACCGACCTCCTCGAGAATACGTTTTACGCTTTGATCGAGTTGATGGATACGAACGGTGAACCAGTTTCGATGGACGCCCGGCCTTCTGATGCAATAGCTCTTGCACTTAGGCTTGATTGTCCAATATTTGTCCAACGTCGAGTGCTTGATCTTTCGGCATCATCGGCGAGCGTTGCGGATGATCCGGGCGCTGACGATCCTGATCAGTCCGCCGAAGACTGGCCGGAACTCATAGGTTAGGTCGATCGGCTACTCTGTAAGAATGATAACAGTAATTGCGAATCAAAAAGGCGGTGTCGGAAAGACGACCACCGCGATAAATCTCTCGGCCGCATGCGCCCGACGAGGAAAGCGAGTTCTGCTTATCGACCTTGACCCCCAGAGCAATAGTTCGCTTTCATTCGTAGACCCGGATCGAATCGAAGACGGATCTTACGAAATGTTCACTGATCTCGATAAACCCTTCGATCGATTCGTTTACAAGACTAACGTCGAGAACTTGGATCTGGTCCCGGCGAGGATCAATCTGGCGAAGCTTGAAGCAAAACTGATTGGTGATTTCGATGCGGCATTTCGACTTCGGGATCGTTTGGCTTCGATCGTAAACGATTACGAGTTGATCTTTATCGACACGCCTCCGACCCTTGGACTCATTACTGTTAATGCCCTGGTTGCTGCAAATCATGTTCTTATTCCGATTCAGTCTTCTTATTTCGCACTTGAGGGAACTGACGACCTTCTTGAAACCATCGAAAAAGTAAGGTCACGACCGAACCCGGAACTGGAGTTGCTCGGCGTGCTTGTAACTTTGTTCGATCGGCGAACGGCGCTTTCAAAGGACGTAGAGGCACATATCAGACGGGTGTTCGGCGACAAGACCTTCAAGACCATAATTACTCGCAGCGTCAGGCTTGAAGAATCGCCAGCTCATAAAAAGTCGATATTCTCTTACGCGCCGCGTTCGTCCGGAGCGGTCGAGTATGACGAATTATCAAAGGAGGTGCTAAAGCGTGTCCAAAAGAGGATTGCCAGCCGGCGTGCAAATGCGGCATGACGCACATTATGTCGATATTCTATCCGCTCCTAGCAAGACGATCGGCCGCAAGATCGCGATCGACCTTATTGTTCCGAACCCGGCGCAGCCGCGAACGGAATTCGGAGATTTATCTGAACTGACTGCGTCAATATCGGAGAAGGGCGTACTCGAACCGCTTTTGGTGAAGCCAGGGGCTGCATCCGGGAAATGGATGATAATCGCCGGAGAGCGACGTTGGCGTGCATCCAAGCTGGCTGGGCTAACTGAGGTCCCATGCATCGAAATGGATCTCGACGAACAAGGCGTTGCGGAGATCGCCCTAATCGAAAATCTGCAGCGAAAGGACCTGAACGTTTGGGAAGAAGCGGACGGACTTGCATCTTTGGCATCTAAATTTGGTTACACCCAGGAACAGATAGCGAAAAAGATCTCCAAAAGCCGGACAACGGTAACGGAATTGATGTCGATCGCCGGACTTCCTGAAACGATCAGAAATCGTGTTCGCACAGCCGGCATAACTTCAAAGTCCGCATTACTAGAGTTGGCGCGTCAGTTCGATGAAAACGCAATGCACGAACTGCTCGATGGCCAAATGAACCCGACGGCAAGACCTGCAAGCATCAGAGCCCGTGCAGGAAAGAAGCCTCCGGCAAGCTATGCCTCCGCCTCACCAAATGAGTCAAAAACGGTCGAATATGTCTATATCGGAGATGATTTCAAACTGGAGATCTCATTCACCGACGGTGGCGATTGTAACCGAAATCGTGTGCTTCGCTCCCTGAAGCAAGTTTTTGAAGCGGTAAAGTCCGACACGTCGGCCTAGAATATTATTGCGTCTTGGTCCTTTCCCTCGCCCGCTACTTCGTGATCAACAAAGTTATTGATTCGGACGAATAATAACGTGTATCATTATTTCTGGCGAAAAAGCTCCCACCCTTTTGTGTTCGTTCCATAATCACCCCAGGCTCGAAAGTAATGAAACACTTTATTAAACCGCGATACGGGTCCGGTGACGGTCGAACGTATCTGCTCTGCTTAGTGTTGTCTGCAGTGGGTTTAGGCTTCGCTTTTTTCGATTCTCAACCCGCATCAGCAGATCCTGAAAGATCACCCTTTGCTTCGACGGGTTCATCCGCACCGATCGTGATCGCCGGCAGCGGTTCCGGAACCGCGAATGGTGATTATGTATCCGATGGTTCCGGGCTGAACACGCAATATCGTTTCTTTGTAGAGGTTCCGCAAGGCCTTGGAAGATTGAATGTGGAGATCTTCGACGCCGACGTCGGAATTGGCGGGGCTACCGAGGCAACTGCCGGTCGTGATCGTGCACGAGGGGCCTTTGACAGTTCGGTGAATTACTCGGTTTTTAACCCGTCAGGCCAATCAAGGCCCACTCAGTTTGTATCTGGAAATGCATCACTACCGGTTGGTTCGGATAATGCATGGCTAAGCCTGATCGATTCGACGGGTGATTTCACCCTTGACCAGTTCGGAACTGCTTCCTATTCAAACAACAACGGTTTCATTAACTGGTCATCAGACTGGATCGAAACAGGTGACAACGGGTCTCCGACGTCAGGCCAGATCCAAATTACCGGCGGGGAATTACGGATCCGTGACAACGGTGGTGCGGTATCTATCATCGAGCGCGAGGCAAATCTGACCGGTTCGGGTTTTTCCAGCGCTACATTGTCGTTTTCCTGCAGAACGCAGAATGTCGAAGCCGGGGATCAGATCAGTGTCGAGGTCTCAGCGAACGGAGGTACTTCTTGGACTACCCTCGAGACGTTTACTGGAACTGTCGCCGCAACGACTCGTTCATACGATATCTCAGGTTTCGTAGCAGCAAATACCAGGGTTAGGTTCATTCAGATTTCCGGATATACAGGCACGGATTCGTTCTTTGTCGACGACGTTCAGATTAAGGCGGATACCATCCAATCAGGGCATTGGGAGATCCGGGTAGATATGTCAGCGGCTGTCACCTCTGGCGATGATCTGAATGCGTTTGGATTGCGTGCACACGACGGAACGGCGGGAGCCGGAGGTACGGAATTGAACATCTATGCAGATTCGATATTTTCGCTCGGCGTGAACCCTCCGGCAAGTGGAACAAACAGTCGAAGTTACACGCTTTTTCCGTACATAACTTCGGGCTGCGATTGTGGTATCAACGAATTCGACTACGACAGCAATCGAGGTAACACCGGGGACATTTCGCTGAGCAGCCCCTCCGGTTCGTTTACGCAGTCGCTGCCCAGTTCATCGCTATCGCCCGATAACACATGGCGTCGGAACAGTATAAGCGGTTGGACAACTGACAGCCGATCTGCCGATTACGGAATATGGCAGGGTACAGCCGACATACGTTCATATTTGGTGTCCGGACAACAGAATGGTAATTACGCCAACCTCTACATCAATCGATTCGCATCCTCTGGTAATCCTCCAACCGCTAACCCCGTGACGAATGCATTCAGGATCTACCTGCCGACAGATATTGGAACATCACCGGCGAAGCCATATCTGGAACAGGATATGGTCCATTTTGCTGGTCCGAGCCCAGCAATTGTCGGACAAACTACGGTACAGCGCATCGTCGTGCGTTTGGTGAACCCAAGTTCGCAATCAATAACTTTCACTTTGCCCGATAAGGTTGTCAGGTCAAACGTACCGGGCGGAAATGCAGCTTATGGCGGCAATGCGCAGGTTGGACAGGGTGTCTTGATTTCTGAGCCAGCGATCGGTGGAAATGGTGATGTCGTTTGGAACCCGGGAGTTGTCGCTGCGGGTTCAGTGACAGTGCTGATGTACGACGTCGTTGTTACCCCAATTTCCTCAGGCCAACGAATACCTGTCACCGCCACGCCAGCGTCGGGCAATGGCACGTTTGCTAGTTTCATTGATGAAACAGGGAATTTTGCCCAGAATCGTGCGACGTATACACTCGGCCCGCTCTGCGAACTTGCCGTCGTAGAGGCAGTTTCGATTCCATTTTCGAATTGCGGCGCCGTTAATTCGATCGATCCTGCAACTTTGCCAAACGGGGTCCAAAATGCGGCGTATAGCCAGGCGGTAACACCTGCGAATGTAGAGATCTACAGCGGAAACCTGCCCGCGGGATTAACGCTAAACGCAGGCATTATTAACGGAACTCCAACACAGTACGGAACATTTACTTTTGTTGTCGGCACGCCCCTGAATCCCGTCAGCGCACCGGACGGCTGCGCCGCGAGTCGACTTTACACACTGACGATACTCGGCCCAACGGCGGGATTAGTAAGCGTAAGTGGTCGATTGGTCGAACAAAGTGGGCACGCAGTACCACATGCGGTAATTACGTTAACAGATGGCTTGGGCAATATCCGATACGCCCGCAGTAACCCATTCGGATACTTCCGATTTATCGATGTACCCTCGGGAGAAGCGTACATTCTTTCGGCTGAGCACAAGAGATTCACCTTCGCATCCGAATTAATAAACGTTAGTGACCCGATCGACCACATTTTGATCGTCGCACTTAATGAATAAAACTCCTTTGCGTTTCAACGGTACTTTGAACCGCCATCGATAAAGCCGGATAAGCAACATCCGGTATTGTTTACATAATCTCTATTATCAGACGCATCGCCTGTCGATCTTACGCCGTTGCGCACTTCCTCGCTCGAACACCTTACCTACCTCAGGTTTGGACCAAATAGCGCTTATATTGGCATTTCCGAGCATACCGGGATCACATCAGCGAATCGTATTTGTAGTCTTCCCCGCGTTGGCTGGTTCATCGATTACTTTGACAGAATCGTGGATTTTCGCTAAGATTAGGGTTTTGTAATCAGTCACGAGAATTCTCATTTCGAAACCTAATTAAGGAGTTACAATAATTTTGAGTAACGGAAATTTTCTATTCACGTCCGAATCGGTCACTGAAGGCCACCCGGACAAAATTGCTGACCAGATCTCAGACGCAGTGTTGGACGCGATCTTGGAACAAGATCCAACCGCACGTGTTGCCTGTGAAACCCTTGTCACCACGGGTTTAGCGGTCATAGCCGGTGAGATCACGACGAATGCTCGTGTGAATTACAAACAGATCGTTCGCGACACGATCCACGAGATCGGATATAACGATGCGACCTACGGATACGACGCAAACACCTGTTCCGTCGTTGATGCCGTCGGAACGCAATCGCCTGACATCGCACAGGGGGTTGATACGGGCGGCGCTGGCGACCAGGGTCTGATGTTCGGCTTTGCTTGTAACGAGACGCCCGAGCTAATGCCGCTTCCGATAAAGCTCGCACACGATCTTACGATGAGACTTTCGGAAGCCCGACGCAACGGTACCCTTCCCTATCTGCGTCCCGACGGAAAATCGCAGGTCACGGTGGAATATCGCGACGGAAAGCCCTTTCGCGTCGAAGCCGTAGTCGTATCGACGCAGCACGCTGATGACGTCACGACCGAACAGCTTCGCGCGGATATTCTGGAAAAGGTCATCAAAACCACGGTTCCGGCAGATCTGCTCGACAGCGACACAAAGTTTCACATCAATCCGACCGGACGATTCGTCATCGGCGGCCCGATGGGCGACGCAGGCGTGACCGGCCGCAAGATCATCGTTGACACCTATGGCGGTTATGCACCGCACGGCGGCGGTGCCTTTTCGGGTAAAGACCCGACGAAGGTCGACCGTTCGGCGGCATACATGGCCCGGTACATTGCGAAGAACATCGTTGCTGCTGGGTTGGCCGAAAAATGCACGGTCCAGTTGGCATATGCTATCGGCGTTGCTGAGCCCGTTTCTGTTTATGTTGATACGCACGGAACCGGCAAGGTTGACGAGGTCAAGCTTTCCGAAGCGGTACGCAAGAACTTCGCACTGACGCCGAAAGGCATCATTGACGCGCTCGACCTTCGTAAGCCGATATTTAAGGAAACGGCGCGATTCGGGCATTTTGGACGTGAAGGATTCAGCTGGGAAAAGACCGACAAGACCGACGCTTTGCTCGGCGCTCTGAGCGACGCAGCAACAGTTTAAGAGTTTAACTGGCCGCGAATTACACAGATCGGAGACGTTTTTTGATTCGTGACATTTGTGTAATTCGTGGCTAACTTCTTTTGAGACAACATTATGGCAACCGAACAACCATCAATTCAATACGATATTAAAGACATCAACCTCGCCGCCGAAGGCAAACAGCGGATCGAATGGGCAGACCGCGAAATGCCGGTGCTTCGCCTTATCCGAGAGCGTTTTGAGAAGGAAAAGCCGTTAACAGGCGTCAAGCTTGTAGCATGTGCGCATATCACGACGGAAACGGCCAACCTTGCCCGCACGCTGCAGGCAGGCGGGGCCGAAGCCCTTCTTATCGCATCAAATCCGCTCTCGACGCAGGACGACGTCGCCGCCTCGCTCGTTGCCGATTGGGGCATCCCGGTCATGGCGATAAAGGGCGAATCGATAGAGACTTACGTGTCGCATGTTAAGGCAGCACTTGATACAAACCCAAACCTTATCATCGATGACGGGTCGGACGTTGTCGCGACGATGCTCAAAGAAAAGAAAGAGCTTATCGACAACCTGATCGGCACGACCGAAGAGACCACAACCGGCATCGTCCGCCTCAAGGCAATGCAGAAGGCCGGTGTGCTCAACTTCCCTTCGATCGCGGTCAACGATGCCCAGACCAAGCATTTCTTCGATAACCGCTACGGCACGGGCCAATCGACGCTCGACGGCATCATCCGCGCGACCAACATTCTGCTCGCCGGCAAGACGCTGGTCGTCGTCGGCTACGGATGGTGCGGCAAGGGCGTCGCGATGCGTGCCCGCGGTATGGGCGCGAATGTCGTGGTGACCGAGATCGATCCGATCAAGGCGATCGAGGCCGTCATGGACGGAATGCGTGTCATGCCGATGTCTGATGCAGCCAAGATCGGCGACTTTTTCGTCACCGTCACGGGCAACCGCCACGTCATCGACAAAGAGCATTTTGAAGCAATGAAGGACGGAGCGATCGTCTGCAATAGCGGCCACTTCGATCTGGAATTGAACCTTGACGCTCTTCGCGAAATGTCGGAACCGCCAGTTAAGCGCCGTCCGTTCGTCGAGGAATACATCGGTAAGAATGGCGGCAAGAGCGTGATCGTCCTCGGCGAAGGCCGTCTGATCAACCTCGCCGCAGCCGAAGGCCATCCGGCCTCGGTCATGGATATGTCGTTCGCAAACCAGGCACTTTCGGCCGAGTATCTTGTCAAGAACAAGGGCAAGCTCGCCAACGGCGTCCACGTCCTGCCGACCGAGGTCGATCAGGAGATCGCTTCGCTCAAGCTTCATGCTATGGGCGTCAGAATGGACGTTCTCACACCGGAAATGCTCGAATATATGTCGAGCTGGGAAACCGGAACCTAAGATCGGGTACATCACCGTCCAGGTACAGCTTTTAGCATCCAGGCCTCGTCGATATCGGCGGGGCCTTTCTCAGTTTAGATCCGCGGATCTTGTCCCTTTCCCTTCCCGGGCACCCGAACAATAATGCCCGACCGTTAATTATCGCTCGAGTGTGTCCTATCTAACATTCAGATGACAGAAAAAAAGCTACCATCAAACAGTTAGCGTTTTTATTGAACGTCAAAGGAGATTAATTGTTATGTCGCTGATACTCTGTCCTGAATGCGGTCATGAAGTTTCGACCAGTGCTACCGTTTGTCCTCAATGTGCTCGTCCAATGCGTGCGCCTCCGGCTGGCGAACCAAAGGTATTCGTCACGCCGCAGGTCGACCGTGAAGGTGGTTTTCCGACGTGGGCATTGATCCCGATCGGTTTGCTCGCCGTTGTCTTGATCTTCGTGGCATATATCGCTTTTCGTGAACCAGACACCACCGCAAATACGAATGTGAACGTAAATGTCGCACGACGCCCGACGACCGATACGCGCTCCACATCGACATCTACCGTTCCCGCGACCGCTGCGACCGACGAACAGCAGCCTGCGCAGACGACGACAATTCCCGGCACGTCGACCGCACCGCCGGTCGCTCCGCCGCCTGACAAGGGGAAGGTCATGCTGAACGCAAAGGCTGCAACGACAGGCGGTTCGACACAAGCTGTCCGGGGCGCTCGTTTTTACCTTTTAGATCAAGACGTCGAGACCATCCTCCGTGACGCCGGCGTTGAGCCGATCGAGGGCAACACGTTGGCAGGCAGTCTTGGGCTGGCCGCGGTATTTCCGGACCGTTACGGCGATTTTCAGCGTTCCGCGATGCGGGCGATCGCCGCCAAAGCGAAATACTCTGGCACAACAAATGGTACAGGCGGAGCCAATATTTCGGGCGTTGATCCGAAAGGGTATTACCTGTTCGGCATCGCAAAGATCGGGCGTGGTTTCGCAATTTGGAATTCACCGGTCTCAGTAATTGCGGGCGACAACACATTGAATCTAAGCCCACAGAGTGTTACCGAAATTTCCGATCCGATCGGCTAGATCGGTAGTTTTGATCTGCGGCGGGTGTCCTGAAACGGCACCCCCTTTTTTGTTTACGGACGATCGGTGTATCAAAAGGTTTTCACCGGAATTCGGGAACTGGATCAGGTTGACTATCTGCAACGTCGCTTGTGTCTGCAAAATAGAACTCAAGATCCGGCGATCTTGTCGCGAAAACTGACCACGGCGTATTTGAAACTGACCAGCGGAGGTCTAAAGCTGACCATCGGAGGTCTAAAACTGACCAGTTTGTGCGATCATCGTCGAGTTTTGACACGATCACTGACACCGAAACGGCAACCGCCGACCGGGGCCCTGACACTGCCGCGGACGAACTCTTTCGCGTGTTTCACACGCTTGAATTTCTTGATGATCCGTAACTACACATTTCGCTTCGCTGCATGTGTAGCTAAAGTTCTCACCGCGTGCTCCGCACGCTTCCGGAATATAAGATCTAGGATTTCCCTCCCGAGAGACGTTCCGCTTACGCTGCATGTGTAGCTAAAGTTGTTGCCGCGTGCTCCGAACCCTTCCGGAATATAAGATCTAGGATTTCCCTCCCGAGAGACGTTCCGCTTACGCTGCATGTGTAGCTAGAGTTCTCGCCGCGTGCTCCGCACGCTTCCGGAATATAAGATCTAGGTTTGCCCCCCTGGAGACGTTGCGCTTACGCTGCATGTGTAGCTAAAGTTCTCGCCGCGTGCTCCGCACGCTTCGGGCATATAAGTTCCCTGATTGAAACTGCATCCTATGTGTGATACATTCATTGTCTATGGAGGAATGAATGTTTTATGCGGACGGAATGGTCGATTTTGCCGAGGGGAGACGTGACGCCGCAAGCGTCGACGGTCTATGTGACGATGAACCGGAAGGGCTCGATCGCACTTAACGGCACGGCGTATAAACGTACGGGCTCGCCGGCGGCGTTCCTGATAATGTTTGACAAGGTGAATAGCCGCATCGCGTTGAAGCCGACCGCGGCGGCGATGAAGAACGCATATCCGGCCCAAAAGTATGGCCGGCGAGGCGGCCGCATCGTACGAGCGTTTCGTTTACTGACCGAATTCGGGATCGACGTGCCTGATACAATGGAATTCAAAGACGCCGAGATCGACCGTGACGGACAGCTGATACTCGATCTTCGCACGGCACGGATCTCACCGCGGGCGCATTCGCAGAGCCGCAGACGCAGGGCCTGATCGCGATCGATTCCCTTTCGGATGAAAATACGGGCAACTAAAATCGGAGCGACAAGCAGCTCAACCCGCCGTCCATCTTTTGAAATTCCGACATTTCGAGTTCGATGATTCGATAACCGAGAACTTCAAGCGAATTCTGCAGTATCGGAAAGCCCGTGGCAAAAAGCACATGGTCGTTCACACGAACGCAGTTTGCGGCGTACTCTTCGCCTTCGGGAACTCTGACGATTTCGAATCCATCAAATTCGGCTCGTCCTATCAGCGGATCAGCCACCAGTAAACGACCGTCGCCGATGTACGTGATCCCGCTTTTCAGATGCAAAAGGCCGTCTATCCCGCAAATATCGACATGACTTGAGGTGAATCCGGCATCAGCAAGAAAGGCTGACAACTGAAACGCACCTGCTTCGTTTGTACGGTCCGAGATACCGATCAGGAAGTGGTTTTCAACCTGGCAGACATCGCCCCCATCGACCGTGCCCGGAAGCTTAACGGCATCGAGCTTCTCAAAATACCCGGAAAGTAATGCGGCGATGCTGACGATCTCGCCCCGGCGACTCGGAGCGCCGGGCTGCGTTATCACGCCATAGCCCTCGGTTACGATCGCGGTATCCTCGACAAACGTCGAATCGGGATATTGCGGGTCGGGATCGAGTTCGATCAGCTCGAGCCCGCAGCGGACGAGCGCGTTGCAATAAGCTCGATGCTGCGTGATAGCCCTCGAAAGATCAGGGATGCCGAGATCGACGCTGGTCAAACCATCGCAGAAGTTCTCGCCTGGTGGTCGAACGATCGCCTTAGTGAACATAGTGTTGAACAATGACGAATCGCCGCGATCTTCCGTGAAGCTAGGTCCGGACGCGGCTCAGCAAATAAACACCGAATGCGCCGAAGAGCACAAGCGGTGCCCAAACCGCCATCCGCGGCGTCAGCGAACCGCCGAGGCCGAATTGCTCGAACGCCGACGAAACGCCCATGAAGATCAGCCACAAACCAACCGCCATCCCGACGGTCGTCACTTTTCCCTTTCGACTCAGCGACAAGGCGAACGGCGCGGTAAAAAGCGCGATCACGCAAGGCAGGATCAACGTCGTGTATTTCTTTTCCAGCGCGACACCAAAATTCCGTTTGTCTATTTCAGCTTCGCTGTTCTTTATCTGCTGCTGCGTTTCGCCTATGGTCAGGTGGCTTGGGCGCCGCTGCATCTCGAGCATCGGATTTGCTTCAGCCGCCAATTCCCCGCCGACCTGTTCGCGCGTTACCGGTTGACCGCCAACGAAATCGGTGACGAACGATCTACCTTCAAACACGATCGTCTCACGCTGCCATTTGGCATTTTCCGAGCGGTACAGGGTTTGCAGATTTCCGGTTTCATCAAATTCATATACGCTCAATGCTGTGACCGGACAATTTCCGGAACAAAGTAGGTCGAGTTGCTTCTCGTTATCAGACGCAGCTTTAGCGATCACAAAACTGTAGATACGCTTATCGTTTGCTATCCAATATCTTTTGTCGGTGACAAGATCTTTGCCTCGGCTTCGAATTGTATTCCTGATATCGTCCTGGACCTGGTTCGTTTTCGGGGCAATATATTCCTGAACAAATACATTAACTATTCCGAGAAGCAACATCAGGATAAATGCCGGAACTAGCAGACGATAAATACTTTGTCCGGCCGCAGTCCACGTCACTATCTCGTTCTGCCGCGACTTGATGACGTAAGTTGCCAAAACGCCGATCATGGCGGCAGTCGGCGAAAGCTGCAAATAGATGAACGGCAGCAGGTATAAAATATACCAGCCAAGCAGCGTCGGCCCGCCTTCCATCAGACCGGCAAACTTCCAAAGCTCGAAAGCCGTGAAAACGATAAAAACCGTTGCCAGGAAAAGGAGTGTGATGCCGTAGTAGCTGACAAGATTGATCAGAAGATCGAAATCGCGTAGTCCGGTTGTGAGATCAACAAAGAAGTTGCGTGTCTGAACACCCGGGGTCCGGACCCGTATCGACGGCAACAGTTCCCTGCCCTTGTCGAGCCAGACCTTCCAGAACTCCATTCGCGATGCAAAATTGAACCAAAGGATCGCAAATAGGCTGGCAGCGAGCGGGATCATTCCGGATTCGAGCAGGCCGATCCGTCCCAACCGTGCAAGCTGCTCACCAAGGAAAGTGAACAAATAAAAACCGATCAGAAGCAGCAATGCGACCAGTATCCCGAAACCACGTCCGCCGCGATTGAACCGAAGAACTATCGAGGTTCCGAGCAGGCAAAAGATAAACGGGCTGAGCGAGAGAATTATTCGTCGCTGCCAGAGGATCCCGGCCTCCAGCAGCTCCCTGCTATCCATCGACCCCGCGTAGCGCGAAAGGTCGCCGAGACCGAGCTCTTCCGGCGTTATTTCAGAACTGCTCACACGCTTTATAAGTTCGTCTCGACGCGTCCGGATCACGAACCGGAATTCCCCGATATTCTCAGAGACGAACCTGGCGTTCGTGTTGGTCAGATTGTATGCCGTGGAAACGGCGTTTTCGAGGACCAACTCCGACGTTTCGCCGGTTGAATCAATGCGGCCCCGCTTGCTCGTTATCAGACGCACATCGCCGGTCTTCCCATCTTCCGTGTGGATAAAGACGTTTTCCCATTCGCCAGTTTCGAGATCGCCTTTGCGTACATAAATGGTGAATCCGGCCACTTCAGAATTGAATACGCCGGGTTCGATTGGCGATTCGAGTTTATGGATCGCCGCCCGCATCGCCACTCCGCGAACCGCCGCCGATGCGAGCGGAACGCCATAAATATTCACCGCGAATGTAAATGCTGAAAGCAATAGGCCGAGGAATATCACCGGCAGCGTTATCTGCAGATTACCAACACCTGCGGCGCGAATGGCTATCAGCTCGCTGTCGCCCTGCATCTTGGTGAGCCCGATTATGACCCCGACCAAAACAGCCATCGGGCACGTGAACGCGATGACGTTCGGGATCAACGCCGCGCTCAGCTGCCAGATCAACGATGTTGGAATGTTTGAGCTAAAGAAGATATCTGAGAATCGACTTCCCTGTTGGACGAAGAGGATCACGCTCAACAACAGCCACGAAAACAAAAAGTACGGCACGACCGCACCGGCAATGTATCGTGATATCGTCCAACTCAGTTTCATGCGTTGCGATCAGAACTTCACAGAAAGCGACCGGCCGACCGAGCCATCGTGGCCCAGAGAGATGTTGATCATCCGCCGCAATTGACGCTCGATGGCTGCGACGGATTCAGCCTTGTCAGATGCGTCATCGGCAAAATCGGCTGGCGGCATTTTTTGCACATTGTGGAAAACTTGCCTATCGACGGGTGATATCGTCTGGTCGTCGCGCATCGGACGGCAATTTCCACAAAAAAGGTGAGCTTGATGATCGGCCGTAACGGTCTCGAATTCATCAAACTGCCGCTTACATCTCTGACACGATTTCCAGTCAGGCAGGTAGCCACCTAGTCGCATTAGCCAAAGCTCAAAGTAGATCCTGATCGAATTAAGGTCGGCCGCGCTGCTGAGTTTTGTTTCAAAACACGCTTTCACCATTCGGTAAAGGGTTTCGTTCGGGTCATTCGGCGGTGCAAATGTCTGAAGCAGATCGACGAGATGCGAATAGGTGCGAAGATATCCGGGATCGCTCGCGATATCGAATGACGATCTGACCAATTCGACATGCTGGATCGAAACCAACTCGCGGTCTTCCTTTTGAAAGTACTGGAGATTAACGGTCGAAAACGGCTCGAGAGTGCTGCCGAATTTGCTCTTGAGCCGTTTCGCACCCTTTGCAACGCCGCGAATCAATCCCTGTTCGCGCGTGAAAAAGACCACAATTCGATCAGCTTCGGCAAGGTTGTAGCTCTTCAGAACTAGGCTTTCAGACTCAACAAGCGGCATTTGAGGAGGTCGCGTTCCCCGACATCGTTATCGCCAGGGTATGAAATACAACACCCACGCGATCAGCAGACTTATACCAACAAACTGAAGAAAGGTCTTTACACCGTACTGCACCCGTTCCTTCAGTCCTGCGTCAAGAAAGACCGCGAACACTACCGAGACAAGAAGAGCGAAGCCGACGAGATACAAGAAGTGAGTCATTGCTTTCTCTCCAAATTGATGTCGAGAGCATCGATCGCCGCAAGGTAATTAAGCAGACCCGCGGTCTCAAGGAAGCGTCCGCCGTATTCAAAAGTTGCGAGAGCCGCGATATTCGGTGCAGGTTCGACCGAGAGCAGAAAGCTGATGATCGACCCAAGTCCATTCCCGAGCTTTGCGAAGACATTTAGGAGGTACAATAGCTGTCCATCCTTAAATTCGAATCCCGGATAGTAAGCCCCGCCGCTGAGGACAGCGATGATGAACATCGACCAGATCGAGACGGCGATGATGAGACCGCGAACCGTCCGCTTCTGAGCAATGTGCCCTGCACCGGGGAAGAACCAGCTTAATATCCCAATGACGACTGGATTTTCGAGCATGAAAACTCCTAAAAGCTACTTTAAGTGTCGATATCAGACATCTGCGGTCAAACTCGAATACACTCTGCTTAACAGATACAAATAAGGGAGTTAGATGGCGTCACACAACAAAACGAACAACCTTAATGTAACACCTTAATATCAATGCACCCATAACGCTGAAATACCGCAATCCCTTTTACCCACAACACTTAAATCGGCTTGTCTCCGACTCTACTGTTGATCCGTGCTGCAGCGTTTGACGAATTCGCTGAAGATCGCGGCGGAAAGCGGATCGGTTTTCCACGATAATTCCGGATGCCATTGAACCCCGAGAACAAAGCGGCCATCCCTTACATCTTCGATCGCCTCGATCACGCCATCACCGGCCCATGCGACAGGCCGAAGTTCTCTGCCGACGTTTCGCACCGATTGATGATGGTGTGAATTGACGCTGAACGGTACCTCCGTCCGGTCCGCTCCGGCAATTGTCCGCAGTAAGCCGCTTTCGGATATACGTATCCGATGCGAATTTCGTTCAAGCGGCAAGCCCTGGTCGTGCTTGAGTGAGCCGTCGATCTGCGAACCGATGTCCTGGACCAAACTTCCGCCGCGTGCGACATTCAGGATCTGCATCCCGAAACAAATGCCGAGAACGGGAATTCCCGACGATTCGGCCGCCTCAAGTGCGAGCAGATCGGTCTGATCCTTCTCAGGGATGACCTTTTTCAGCCGAGGGTGCGGATCTTCGCCATATCGGCCGGGGTCCGGATCGGTGTCGCTCCCGGGCAGCAAAAGCCCATCGAGCTCCGAAAGCACTTCGGAAATATACTCGCTGCGATCAATCAGCGGCAAATGAACAGGCAAGCCGCCAGCCGCAAAGATCGCTTCGCTGTAGTCGCGTCCGAGGTAGAATCGACGCGTTTCCAACTCAAGCCGCGTCGTTATACCGATCCTCGGTCTCGATCTCATAAACACCTCAATGTTCAAATAATTTCGGAATGGTGTCAATTTGAGCATTTGAAATTAAAGACTTATGATTGAATTTTATGTCGGTTCACGCTCACAAAAGGCTTATCAGGTCGACGACCGTGCTTTACGTTCACCGCGACGGAGCATCGGCGATGGCCGGCGACGGTCAGGTAACGCTTGGCGAAACGGTCCTTAAAGGCAACGCCAGGAAGATCAGACGCTTGCTTGATGGTTCGGTCGTCGCGGGTTTTGCCGGATCGACGGCCGACGCATTCTCCCTTCTCAGCCGATTCGAGACAAAACTCGAACAATACCAGGGACAGCTCGAGCGAGCCGCCATCGAACTCAGCAAAGATTGGCGAACTGATAAATACCTTCGCAACCTCGAGGCCTTGCTGATAGTCGCCGACAAAAAGAATGCGTTCCTTATCTCGGGCAAAGGCGACGTGATCGCGTCTGATGAGGGCCTGCTCGCGGTCGGCTCGGGCGGGATGTACGCGATCGCCGCGGCCCGAGCGTTGATGAATCACACCGAACTCTCGGCGCGCGAGATCGCCGAAGAAGCGATGAAGATCGCAGCGGATATCTGTATTTACACGAACAAGGACATCGTGGTCGAGGAAATTTAACAGAAGGGAACCGAATGACGATATATCTGGGCGGCGAGGTAAAGGCGACCGCTTCGAAACAAAATCTTGATGAATTGACGCCGCGACAGATCGTGGCCGAGCTCGACAAGTACGTCGTGGGCCAGACCGATGCCAAAAGGGCCGTCGCGGTCGCACTTCGCAATCGGATCCGACGCCAAAAGCTGCCTGACGATATAGCCCGGGACATTCTACCGAAGAACATCTTGATGATCGGGTCTACCGGCGTTGGCAAGACCGAGATCGCGAGGCGCCTTGCCCGCATCGCAGATTCGCCCTTCATAAAGATCGAGGCATCGAAGTTTACCGAGGTCGGCTACGTCGGCCGCGATGTAGAAAGCATGGTCAGGGAACTCGCCGACGTCGCGATCGATATGGCAAAGCAAGCGGCGTACGACGACGTCCGGCAAACTGCCGAAGAGAACGCGGAAGAAAAGATCCTCGATATTCTGCTGCCGCCAACGAGCATTTCGTACACCTCGTCTCTCGATAACCACACCGCAACGCCAAACGACGATGTTCCGGGTTCGCGAACTCGTGAAAAACTCCGGGAACAGTTTCGCCGCGGCGACCTCGACGATCGGATGATCGAGATCGAGACCCAGGATCGCTCAAACGCAACGATCGATTTTGTCGGCGGACAGGGAATGGAGGAAATGGGCGTCAACCTTCGCGATATGTTCGGCAACCTCTTTCCGGCAAAGACGGTGCGGCGCCGAATGAAAATATCGGAGGCATGGTCATACCTGCTGCGCGATGAACAAGAGAATCTGATCGATATGGATCAGATCAGCCGTTCGGCGCTCGAACGCGCACAGAGTTCTGGGATCATTTTTCTCGACGAGATCGATAAGATCGCGGGACGTGAATCGGGCGGGAGCCCGGATGTTTCGCGCGAAGGCGTACAACGCGATCTGCTGCCGATCGTCGAAGGCACCAACGTCAACACCCGTTATGGGATGATAAACACGGAACATATCCTTTTCGTAGCCGCAGGTGCATTTCACGTTTCTAAACCATCCGATCTGATACCCGAGCTTCAGGGGCGTTTCCCGATACGCGTCGAACTCGAATCGCTTACCGTTGACGACCTTAAGCGAATACTGACGCAGCCGAGAAACTCGCTCATTAAACAGTATCAGGCACTCTTAAGCACCGAGGGAATCGAGCTCGAATTCACGGACGATGCGATCGCCCGGATTGCCGAAATGACGGCCGAGATAAACAAGAACACCGAGAACATAGGCGCTCGGCGGCTCCATACGTTATTGGAACGGCTTTTGGAAGAGATCAGCTTTCTCGGCAGCGAGATCGACGATAAACAGGTTTCGATCGATGCCGCATACGTCGATGCCAAACTGTCGGGCCTCGTTAAGGACCAGGATCTTAGACAGTACATTCTTTAGTTTAAGCACATGTCGCTGCCAAAACGCCCCTTAAGAGATCAAGCATTTCCTAAGCAGTTAAGCACTAAAGCACTCGCGATAGCTTTAGCGCTTTGCTGCTTAGGAGCCTTAAGCTGCGGTAAGCGCAAACCGCCGCTCCCGCCGAATGAACGCGTCGTCCAGCGAGCCGAGGTTTCCGGATTTCAGCGCGGCAACCTTACGATCTTGTCGTGGAGAATGCCTCTGCGCAACGCTCCGGCGGAAAGCGTTCTGAACATCGACCGGATCGACATCTACCGGCTCGCCGAACCCTTGACCGCGCCTCAAAACCGGTCGGAGGAGGAATTTGCCTCGACCGCGATCATCATCTCGACGATCAAAGTGAATGACACGGATTTCGGCGGGCGGACGATGACCTATCGCGATGCGCTCCAGTTTTCGGGTCAGCCGATCAGATTGAGGTACGCGATCCGGTTCGTAAATGCATCAGGACAAAAAGCAGCGTTTTCGAACTTTTATTTGCTCGAACCGGCATCGCGGGTCGCAAACCCGCCGACTTCCCTTTCGTCCGTCTTATCGCAGGACGCGGTCGAATTGACGTGGAATGAACCTGTCGCGAACATCGACGGTTCGACCCCTGCGAACATCATCGGTTTCAATGTATACCGTTCGGGTTCGGCAACCGAAGCGGCGAAATTGTTGAATACGGCTCCGGTAACCGAAACGCGATTTGCAGATCGGACCTTTGAATTTACAAAGGAATATTTCTATTTTGTCAGGACGATCTCACTCGGGACCGGCGGCGAATCGGTCGAAAGCGGCGAGACCCAGATCTTAAGCGTAAAACCGATAGATACTTTCCCGCCGAGCGCCCCGACCGCGATCACACTGGCGGCAACCCCTACCTCGATCTCGTTGTTCTTTGCCACGAATCCGGAAAGAGATATCGCAGGCTATCGCATCTATCGTTCGACCGAGCGCGATCGGCCATTGGAAACCTGGGACCTTTTGACGACCGACCTGCTCAGATCGAACACGTTCCTCGATCAACGGGTCGAGGCCGGCAAGACCTACTTTTATTACCTGACGGCTACGGATATTTTTAACAATGTCAGTGAAAGGTCCGAGATCGCGAGCGAGACCGTTCCCGAATGATCGACGTTTGAGAGGTTGGCCGGACGTGGTCCATTTTGTAAATGAAGCTTTGTAGAATAAAGAAGAACGGCACGCTGAAAGTTGGGATCCTGGACGGCCAGGAGGTTTGGGGGTGCGACGCCGAGCTCAACAGAACCAACGAGCTCGCCTATCTGGACGAGGTCGAACTTCTGGCTCCGGTCGCTCCCTCAAAGATCGTATGTGTCGGCCGTAATTACGCCGACCATGCCGCGGAATTAGGGAACGCGGTGCCTGCGTCCCCGCTTCTCTTTCTAAAGGCGCCGTCATCGATCATCGCCGACGGTCAGTCGATCGTGATACCTGAAAGTTCGACCCAGGTCGAACATGAAGCGGAACTCGGCATTGTGATCGGCCATCGGGCATCGAAACTAAGTGACCGCAGTCATGCCTTAAAGTATATTCTCGGCTATACGTGTGTAAATGATGTCACGGCACGAGATATTCAGCGAGCCGACGTGCAGTTCACACGTGGAAAATCATTCGACACGTTTTGTCCGATCGGGCCTTACATCGAAACCGATCTCGATACTTCGGACCTGGCTGTCAGCTGCACGGTGAACGGCGAGATCAAACAGAACGGCCGAACGTCGCAGATGATATTCCCGGTCGACTATCTGGTCTGGTATATCTCGTGGCAAATGACGCTGGTCCCAGGTGATGTGATCGCCACCGGCACGCCCGCGGGCGTCTCTAAGCTCAAAGACGGAGATATGTGCGAAGTTGCGGTCGAAGGCATTGGCACGCTCCGAAATCGCGTCACTGCCGCTGCCGGCGAATGACCGGCGAAACTTTTTCGGAACGTGCGAGGGTGAATTGTTCCCTTCTCACCTATGATCTACAATCGGAAGAACCCTGACTTAAGGAACCTAATAAATGAAATTTTTTATTGATACGGCAAATTTGGATGAGATCCGCGAGGCCAACGAACTCGGGATGATCGACGGTGTTACAACAAATCCCTCTTTGGTCGCGAAAGAGGGCGACGTCGATTTCAAGGAACACATCGCGGCGATATGCAGCCTGGTCAAAGGCGACGTTTCGGCCGAGGTTACGGCTCTCGACACGGCCGGAATGCTCAGCGAAGGACGCGAGCTTGCGGCCATTGCACCAAACGTGGTCGTTAAGTGTCCGTTAACACTAGATGGCCTGAAAGCAACAAGGACGTTCGCGTCTGAGGGCATCAAGGTCAATGTGACGCTTTGTTTTTCGGCTGCACAGGCGATACTTGCCGCGAAGGCCGGTGCGACCTACATCTCGCCATTCATCGGACGCCTCGACGATATCGCGACAAACGGCATGCAGCTGATCGCGGATATCGTCCAGATCTATGACAACTACGACTTCGATACGCAGGTTCTGGCAGCATCGATCCGACATCCGGTCCATATTGTAGAATGCGCCCTTGCCCGTGCCGACGTCGCGACGATCCCTTTCAAGGTGATCAAACAGCTCGTCCACCATCCTTTGACCGACAGAGGACTGGAAGCATTCCTGGCAGATTGGAAGAAAAGCGGACGTTAGGGTAAGCTCGCAACGCCGATCAGGGCCTCGCAGCCGCTAAGGCTGTCGGGGCCCGTTCATTTGAATAGAAGCGAACGCAGATCGCCATGCCGGCTAGCGGCTTCGATATCCTTTTGAAGCGCCGCCTGATATTTCGACTTGAATTCCTCGTCTTCGCCTTCCATCAATATCAAACTTCGCAGCTTTTCGATGTGGATCTCAACCAACTCGGGCGAATAACCGTCCTTTTGGGCGAACATCTCGTCGATGTCCACTATGAGAGTGGAAAACCGTCGAAGCCAGGCAAAGTCCCGATCATCGAGAAGCAGCGAAAGAAACTGCCCGGGAGTTGTCGGGCCGTTGATCACCTCGAACATCGCCCTTTCGTGATCGAGCAGAAGTTTGTGCAGTTTCAAAAGATGGTCGCGTCCTTCCTTAAGCAGTTCCGCATTATTCATGATTAAATTGTAACCCAGCTCAGTAATTTCAAATACCGTGCAAAGCATTGTATATTAGCTGGCTAATGTTCTATTATTAGCTGGCTAACCATAGATGATTTGCAGGCTATTCAATATTGATTAGCCGTATACGATAGCGGCGACACTGCTTAATTATGAAATTTCATGAGACGGTCAGCTACCTGCTTTGGCGTGTAGCGACGGCGCACAAATCGCACCTGGAGAAGAGGCTCGGCGAGATCGGCATCCATGGCGGGCAGACCGTCGTTCTCTTCGAACTTTGGAAACGAGACGGGCGCAGACAGATAGATATCGCTAACGAACTTGGGCTTGCCGCACCGACGGTCAACAAAACGGTCGGCGGGCTGATCGCTTCGGGGTTGGTCACACGTGATCGGCTCGAGGATGACGCCCGTTCAACGCGTATTTTCTTGACCGACGACGGCAGGCGAATGCGTGACAAGATAGAAGAGCAGTGGCTGGAGATCGAAGAGGAGATACTGACCGAGCTAACGGAGACCGAGCGGCTCGTGCTGTTCGAACTGCTGACGAAACTTAAGCATTACTATTTTGGCACCGAACCCGAGGAGTGAACGTCATGGCCGCCCTCTTTGGTATGCAGCCGCTTTCGGTCTAGAATACGCTGAAGCTCATAATAAGATGTCGTTGACGATATAGAGGTGAATCCTAATGAAAGTGCTATTAGCAACTGACGGCTCAAAGCAGAGCGACGCGGCGATCGAGGTCCTCAAGTCGTTCTCATTCAAACCGGGAGATGAGATCAAGATCATCAGTGTCGTCGACATGGCGGTTCCGATGGCGATCGACATTTACGGCGGCTACCTTCCCGACACCACCGAGATGGAGCGTACGGCGCGTGAGCACGCGGCCAAGATACTCGCGGATACCTGTGAACGTCTCGAGGGTATATGCGGAAATCTCTCGGTGACGAGCGAAGTTCTCTTCGGTTCGCCCGAAAGCCGTATCGTCGAAACCGCCGAAGAAAGCGGCACGGATCTGATAATCGTAGGTTCACACGGCTACAGCCGGTGGGAACGCCTCCTTCTCGGTTCTGTCTCTCAATCGGTTGTCCATCATGCACCGTGTTCGGTTATGGTCGTAAGGTCGCCGGCGGAATAGCGGATGCCCGGCCGCGAGATCACAGTCAATTCTCTGAAATTTGATCGGTCGATCAGCCGATCGTGGAAGTGTGAGCTTATCGCATCGTCGCGCGCGGGGCTCGAATTCGTAGGACAATTTGAGACGGATGTACCTCACCACCACCTCGGTATGATCCGAGCAGGAACTATTTCCCACGAACATTTCTGGCTAGATCGGTGGTACAGCATCTTTCGATTTCACGAGCCCGACCATACCCTCCGCAATTGGTATTGCAACATTAACCTTCCTCCGACATTCAACGATGGCGTTCTGAGCTACATCGATCTCGATATAGATATCGTCGTTTGGCCTGACCTCTCGTACGAGATATTGGACCTTGATGAATTCAAAGCAAATGCGGCTCGATACAGTTACCCCAAAACGGTCATAGCTGGCGTTGAAAGTGCTCAGCACGACGTATTGACCATGATCGAAAACCGATCTCCTCCGTTCGATCTTTACGATTGATGGAACAAACGCCCGATCGGAGCGTGCACTAGCAGTTACCCAAATATCTTCGCAGGAGTTCACAATGCCCATCCGGATAATCGTGCTCTTAACATTCGTCACAATTTTCGGCGGAAGTGTTTTTGCCCAAACGGTCGACGTTCAAGCTTTGGACCCGATCCAGCGGATCGCCGTTGAAATGACGACCGTGTCAAAAAATGTTGCCGACCTCAACAAAAGCCTTAAGGATTTCGTCGCAAAGTTTGAAAAGGTTGGCGGTGTGTCGTTAAGCGAAAAGCAGCAGCGGCTGGTATTCGGTCTCGAATTGCTTGTACGTACCGAAGAACGAGTGGCCACACTTCAGAAGTTCCAAGTGGATCTGACAGAAAAACTGGGCCAAAACCGGGCACGCTTGGCGCAGATCGAACTCGACCTTCGGCCCGAGAGCATTGACCGGAGCACCAATTTTGAAGGCAGTACGAGAACCGTGGAAATTCGCGAAAACAGACGGGCGGCATTGCTCGCGGAACGTGCCTCGGTATCTTCGCTGGTAAGTCAGATACAACAGAATCTTAACGAAGCAAGCGAAGCATTGCGTGAGGCACAATCGCTCGCCTATCGCCTCCGCCGCAGTTTACTACCGGAGATCGAAAGGGAGATCATATCTCATTGAATTTAAGCAGATCGGGGCTGGATACGGAGCACATATGAGCCGACGGCGACGTTCGCCCCCGGAGCAAGCGGGACTCGCTGGCCTTCTGGCAGCTCGTAGGCGCCGATCGCCGCAGGATTTCTTCCCTGGTTGACGACCCAGAAATTCCCTCCGCCGTCGGTGATAATTGCAAGGTGACGACGGCTTATCTCGGGGTCGCCTGAAAGAGCGATGTCTACCGGCTTCGATTTCGAGCCGCGACCGATCGTTACCTCCTTATTGAAGATCGGCACGACATTTTGTCTGACGCCGCCATGCCAGATCTCGAGTCGATAAAGCTCGACCGCTCGCTTTCTGACGTTCGTCAAGACCTCTAATTCATCCGATGGGAGAGGAACGGCCTGATGGACGTTGATATGCGGCGATGTCGGCGGCAACGACGAACCCGATGCCTGCGTCGTGAAATTTGGCGGTGACTGATGTGAAGGCGGCGTATATCCACTCGGAGCATTGCGGTTCACCGGAGGTACGATCGGCTGCCTCGCTCCTGGCAGCGGCGCCGAAACCGGCGGCTTCGGCCGTGCGAGTACGCCTGTCTTGTTGCTGGCCGAATCTTCCCAACTATGCTGAACGCGAATATCGCCCTTTGATAGAGTGCCGTCGACACGAAGGTCGATCACGAACGACTTAGTCTCGAGCTTTTTCTTACCGGCGATCTCGCGTGCCCGTTCGGCGAGGATATGATAAAGGCCCTGTTCCAAACCGCGTCTTTTCACGCCCTGCCATTCTTTGTCGTCTTCGTTGCTGAGAAAGATCGTATATTCTGTCGGAATGATAGTTGTTCCCTGCGGCAGCGGGAGCATTTCGGCCTGCATCACACCCTCGATCGCCCGAGCGATCTTAACGATGAATTCTTCCGATTGGCTTCGCGGTTTGACCTGCGCGTCGCGGGCGGCATTTTCCAAAACGAGTTCCGCCGATTCGCCGTCGATCCAACGCCTTACTTTATCCAGTACGCTCAATTAACACTCTCCATTTTGTGGTCCTATTGATCAAGATCAACGTATTTGCCATTCAGCCAGCCGCGGTTCGTTGCGAGAATTTCCGATCGTTCTCTTCCCTGTTGGACGACATCAACTTGATACCAGTTATTCTGAACTTTTACAATTCTGACCCTCGAATTCCGCGTGACTAGCCCGATCGGGGCGTTATTAGCACTCGGCGTCGGGCGCAGATTTATATCGGTGTTCGCGGTACCCATCTTTGCCGCGGCAAAGGGGCTCGTGATCTCAGGCAAAATGCCCAGACTTCGAAGGTATGTCGAGGTCGCATACAGCCCGCCGGCAAACAAAAAAAGCAGCAATCCGGCGATCGCCAAACCGCGCATTCTCCGTCGGCGTCGTTTCGGCTTGTTTTTCCCATCGAGTTTCGCCTCATCGAGGTCGACGGTGATCGGCGGCTGGCCCGTTGGCCGACTGTTCGGCCAATAGTCTTCGACGCGCGGCATCGGTGCGGGCAGGGGATCTCGGACGGCATGAGCGATCGAACCCGAACCGACGGTGACCTTTTGCGGCCCGGTCCCCGGAAGCGGCCGGTCTATTTTGAGTTCACGCGATGTATCGAACTGCGGCCTTCGCGGTGCGATCGGCGTGTAGCCTCGGGCGACATGCGGCTGCGGCACGGCGTCGAACTTCGGCCGAACGTGGGTGACCGTCTCGCCCTCAAAGATCGACCGTCGAACGCCGGCGAGATCGCTCCAGAACTCGTCAACCGATTGATGCCGCAGGCGATGGTCATTCAGCGTCGCCCGGTTCAATACACGCTTCAGGTCATCGGCCCAATCCTCGGCCCGCGAGCTTTGAGGAAGCTCGGTGATCGGCGAATTTGCGTAAAACCTCGGTGTCTCGCCGGTCAGGATCGTATACACTGTCTTGGCAAGCGAATAGACGTCAGCGGCCGGCGTCAGATCGGTAGACGGAACCGAAATGTCATGACCGGCATACAGCGGCGAATGTTCGGGCGGGGCGTATATATTCGTCCCGACCCGCGTTATCGGGGCATCAGAGATGTGAACTCTGGCGACACCGAAATCGGCGATCTTTACCGTGCTCCGATCTTTGGTAAGGAGAAGATTTTGCGGTTTGATGTCGCGATGAATGATGCCGTGACGATGTGCATGTCTAAGGCCGGCGCATATCTGTTCGATGTAGCCGATCGCGGTCTTTCGGTCGAGGCTCGATTCCCGGCATGCCTTTTGGAGGTCACCGCCTGCGAGATATTCCAGTACGAGGTAATGAAACACCTTGCCCTCGAGGTCGCGAGCCGTCCCATGACCCAGCCGGCTGATGATATTCGGATGTCTTACGCGATCGAGGGCGATCGCTTCGTTTTGAAAGTTTTCGACCAGCGTCCGTTCGAGATCGGGATCGACATCGTTCTGCAAAAACACATTAAGGGCCTTGATGACGACCAGCGAATGAGGTGACTGCGGGGACGCAAGGGTATCTCGCGCCAGAAAGATCTCGGCGTAACTTCCCCGCCCGAGTTCTTGAAGAACGTCGTACCGTTTATCCAAGCGGCAGTTTGAGAGCGACAACTCTTTCATCTCGATCCGGGAAGAGCAAAGACCAACCTAAACCAATACGATATTATAGGGCCAAAGTTCGGAAATCACATCATTTCAAGCAGTGCTTTTGCTGGAAATCCCGAGAGGACATCAAATCGCTTTGGTTTGATGTTTCTTTCCGATAGAATGGCAACAAATAACGGCCTGACGTCGTATTTTGTCCGGAATGCCAGATAACTCGCCAACACCAAAAAAGACCATCTCGCCCGATTGGTTCGTTCAGGGAATACTGACAAAGATCGGCGACACCTTCGACCGTCTTACTGGCCGCGGATGGAAACCGTCGAGCAGCCTTGCGACGAGCGAATTGATCGAAAGGCTCAAGGCGCTTCTCGATGCAGAGGTAAAGATCGCCGACGACGGGCGAAAATACGTTCCGCACAACATCAAGCTGAAGATCCAATGGGATAAGTTCTCGACCGATTCCGAATCATCGCTCAGAACCCTCGAAACGGAATTCCTGACTGCCGTCGTCGATCATATAAACGATAAACACTATTACACTTACGCACCGCTCTCGATCGAGGTCAAGCCCGACTATTTCACAGCGGGCGTAAAGCTTTTTGTCGGTTTCGAAAAATTTGTCGATGATGAGAATGAGGCTGAGATAGATGTTTCGATCCCCGGCGAAGCGTCTGCGCGGGAAACGATCCAGGCAGCATCACCGGACGAACCGCCCCAATTTGAAATATCCGCAGCCTTTGAGATAAACGGCAAACCGATCGTCCGGACACATGCCATTGCAGCTGGATCGCGGCTCACCGTCGGCCGAACGAAGGAAAACGACATTGCTATCGACGACGTCAGCGTTTCAAAATTTCATGCTGCGATCATGCTGAACGACGACGGAGCGCTTCTCGTCGCTGACACCGGATCTACGAACGGAACTTTCGTAAATGGCCGGCGTATCTCGTATGGAACGTCGGTCATCGTAAACACGGGAGAAGCGGTCAAGTTCGGGACAATCGCAGTCTCGTTCCTAGCAACGCGACAAACCCCGGAAGTAGAACCGGAGATCGAGACCGAGGTCCCGCATTCGACGACGGTCGGCGAATTTGAGTTCAAAACCCGGACCGAGACCGTCGCCGCGTTGCCGGTACCGCCGGCCGTTACGATCAGCTCTGCCGAACCGGATTGGGCGATGACGGATCCGCAGATCGAAGTCGAGCGGCCGGACCAGACAGGGTCAAAACCGTAGGTCGTTCGAACCGCGCACATTCAATACGAAATTGTTAGCATTTTTGATACAGATCGATTGGGAAAAGCTCAAACCGGAATATTTGTTCGGCGGACAGGTCTTGGAGCGCCTCCCGGCCGGACTTTCGATCGTCTATATCGTCGGTATCGGCGTACTTCTCGGTTTTCTGGTCATTACTTTTTTTGACAATATCCGGCGTCCTAAATTCCCATTCGAACAGCACCTGCCTCGTGAGGTCTCGAAAAAACTTACGCAGACGATCGCCAACCGCAGCATCCGGATCTGGCAGTTCGTTTTCGTATTGCTTGCTTTTTCGGTATTCGGGTTCCAGGTATATTGGACGTTCTTTGCCGACGACGCTAACGAACAATTTCAATCGCTGGCCTATAAGGATCTCAGGAACCGGCGAACCACCGCCGCCAACCTTCGCGGTTGGATGCTTGACCGCAACGGGAAACTGGGCGGTGCCCTTGCTTACTACAAACTGAATGCCGACGGCGATATTACAAGATCGTACGCTCTTGAAAAAGAGATGGCTCACCTCTTGGGTACCGAGCGCGGAACCCCGGGACTCGAACGGACACTCTTTCAGCGCAACAGCGAACCGATGCCGGAAGCCTGGGAAGTCCTCACGAAGATCAAACGGAAAGAAGACGAGGCAAAGGACGTCCGGATCACGATCGACCGAGACCTTCAGGCTTATATCGCAACTCAGCTTGAAGGAAAAAGCGGCGCGATCGTCGTTCTGAATCCGCAGAACGGCGACATCCTTGCGATGTATTCGAACCCGTCGTTCAATCTCGCCGAGGCTCAAAACCTTGAAAGCTATCTGAAACTCGAGGGCAACCGACGCGACAAACCGCTGCTCAATCGTTCGTCACGCGAGTTTTATGTCCCTGGTTCGACGTTCAAGCTGTTCACGGTGATCTCGGCGTTTCGGGCGGGCAAGCAAAACTCAGTATTTCCGAGCTATGCTGAGGGCTTTCGTCCAACTCGCGGCTCGCTTCCGATAGTTGATTCATCCCAGAACAGGTCACCCGACGGGACCGTCAGCGGAGCTTGCAGCGGCGGCTGTCAGGAAAAGGACATAACGCAGGCCTTTAAGGTCTCGAGCAACCAATATTTCGCACAACTTGCGATCTCGCTGGGCCGTGAACGAATACGAGAGACCGCGAATATGCTCGGGATCGCGGCTGTCGATACTCCGGGCGAGGCGCTGGTACCGAAATTCTTCCCATTGATCTTCAACGCGAGTTCGACCGCGGTCGCCAACGCCCTTGCGCCTCAGCAATCGACCATTGTGACCGGCAAGGACATTTCCCTTTTCGACATCGGCCTTGAGGGAATGGGCCAGGGTTATGCCGGCCAGATGACGCCGCTGCAAATGGCAATGATCGCGGCAGCTGCAGGCAATATGGAGGGCAAGCTGATGAAGCTCAGGATCGAGGCCGATCAGCCGCCACAGATGTACTCGCAGGTACTCTCACCGCAGCAGGCGGCAGCGATCCGATCGATAATGGCAACGGTCACCGAGGAACCCGGAGGCACCGGAACGGTCATCGCAGGCAAATTGGCGGGCACGGGGATCCGCACCGGAGGCAAGACCGGTACCGCAGAAAAAGAGACCGCGCTTTACGACGAAAAGACCGGTAAGCTGAGGACGGTAAAAAAGAAGCGCCGAAACGCAGCCGGTGAATTGGAGGAGTACGACGCACCTGTCACCTATACCCGATCTGACAGTTGGTTCATCAGCATCGCACCTTTGGAAAAACCGCAACTAGCGATCGCGGTGGCGGTAGAGGGCGGCGGCTATGGTTCGAAAACGGCGGCTCCAATAGCGGCGAATGTGATACTTAAAGCACGGGAACTTGGGCTTCTTGGCGACCAGTACAGGCCAAAGGCCGCTCCGACAAGATCGGCAACGCCGACCAAGCAAAGAAGGGTCAGGTGATCAAAGAGTCTTGAAGAACCGAACATCGTCACATTTCTTTATCCTTGTTTTGATCGTTGTAATGACGGCGATGTCGCATTATGCGATATATTATGGCGGCCTGATACGGGGCTACGAAGCGTCGTCGATCACGGGTATCCGGAATGTCGCTCTTTTGGCTTTGCTCGCGTTCCTTCCGATCTTTCTCAAGAACGTGCTCAAATTTCATGGAAATTGGACGCTGTACACGTCGGCGGTGTTGTTGTTCTCGATCGGATTGACCGTTCAGTACCGATTATTCAGCGATCCTGAATACATTTCACGCCGAGACAAGGCCGAGGCACGTCAGGCAAAGATCAAGACGACGCAGCTACATTACATTCAGGAAAACTATACGGCGGAAAAGAAACAGATGATGGGCCTGCCGGCAACCCCGCCGTCGCCTGTTGATCTCAGCGCCGAAACCCCGCGACCGTCGGAAGAGACGCTTTGGGGGGTGATGCTGTCGGGCAAGACCATTAATCCGATCCTCGGAATACTCGCACTGATCGCGTCGCTTCTGATACTTAGGAACGAACGAATTCTTGAATGGCTGCAGAAGAACGGCTTTTTGATCGTATTGCTGACACTCGGGCCGTTGATCGTTGCGGCTGTAACCTCTCGCGCTGGCAAATCTATCGGGAACATGACCCCATGGGAACCGGCAAAGATACCGTTTTTGATCGGGTTTGCAGCGATCCTGGCGGTCCTCTATAAGAATCTAGCGAAAACATATTGGGGCTTGCCCCGAGCAAAAGACGTTGTTCCGTTGGTCTTCATGGCAATACTGCCATTCGTTCCGTTTTTCGTTCTGAAGGATTTTGGCCAAATGATGGTGTTCAGCGGTGTGTACGCAACGCTTTATCTCATCGCCGTCCGCCGCTTTTCGCAACGATTCGTGCTCGTGGGCAGTGTTTTGGTCGTCGTTGCCATACTCGTCGTTGGCGCCTTGCCTTTGAGCACGCAGGAGAAGATACCCCTGCTTCCGACGGTCGCGACACCGGTCAAACAGGTATTGCCAGACCGCATCCAGCAGCGATTTCACCTCTGGCTTGATGGCTTCAATCCGCCTTCACCCGAGACCTCGTGGTGGAAGAACGACTATCAGAATTACTACAAAAGGCTCGTGGAAAAGGACCCCAACCTACCGCAAATGCTGGAGGTCGACCCGAATCTGCAGCGGACGATCAACGTCGACGCTTGGTTTGACGTACTCGCGTTTCAACCGGCGCAGGCAACATTTGGGCTTGCGTCAGGTGGAGTCACCGGCCGCGGCCTGGGCCTCGGATACCCGGAGCTTATACCGGTCGCCGATTCTGATTACATTTTCGCCGCAATGGCCGAAGAACTTGGACTTTTTGGCGGTTTGTTGATAACCTTTGCGCTAATTGTCCTGGTCAGCGCCGGAGTCAGAACCGCCCTAGATTCAAGAGATATGTTCTCGAAGCTGTGTTGCATCGGGCTTTCTGCGTTCATTGGTTTCCAGGCGTTGGTCAACATCGGGGGGATCACGCGCGCTCTTCCTATGACCGGTATTACATTGCCATTCGTAAGCCACGGCGGATTTTCGCTGATAACGAGCTTTGTGATGCTCGGAATGCTGATGGCGTTTTCACATCGGAACGCTCTCGATCGGCAGTTCAACAGGATCGAGAATTTACCTTAGTTATTTCATACTAAAGGTTTGAAGAAAGACCACTTCCGAACATTGGTCACATCCGTGTTCGTCGAGAATCCTCAGATGGAAAACAACTTTCAATTCATATCTGCCGCTGTTAGCGATCGGGGCCTGAGCGATAAAAGGCCGCAAAACGAGGATTCTTATATCGCTCTCGAACAGGTCGGCCTGTTCGCGGTCGCTGACGGAGTGGGCGGAGCCCAGGCAGGCGATGTCGCATCGCAAATGGCCGTCGAAATGCTTGGCGAAGCCTTTATTCACTACGGTGACACGGTCGATCCTGAAGAGATCATGAAGGTGGCGATCGAGCGGGCAAATGAAGCCGTTTACCAAACGGCGAACGACCTGCCGCAGTTATCCTCGATGGCCACGACGCTTGCGGCCATCCATATTTCCGGCAACATTGCGACGATCGCCCACGTCGGCGATTCGCGTGTCTATCGCGTCGACCCTGAAGGATTTCTGCATCGCGAGACCGAGGATCATTCCGTTGTTGAAGAAGAGGTTAGGGCAGGCAGGATGACGAGAGAGCAGGCTGCTAACCACCCGAGCCGCAACGTTATCAGCCGGGCGGTTGGGGCTGAAAGCACGGTCGAGGTCGATATCCGTACGATCATGGTCGATCCGGGTACTATATTCCTTCTCTGCACTGACGGCATAACGCGTCACATCGATGATGAAGAGATCGGCGAACTCCTCACGACCGGCATGAGCCCAATGACCCTATGTGCTCATATGAAAGAAGTTTGCTTTGAGCGCGGTGCCGAAGACAATCTGACAGCGATCATCGTCAAGGTAACGCCGGCCGTGACGGCCGCCCCGACGATCGCGACCCCCGAACTCGCGGAGATCGATCCGACAGCTGAAGAAGAGACCATCGCTGCCGCTCGATCGCCCTTCGACAGTCCAGCGGACGAGCCACCGGATGAGATAGTTGAAATACCGCCTGCACAGACCGTTACGCCGCCGCAATTGGAAGTAAGCCAGGCAGCGTCGGACGATACTGAACAATTCTTGATCGAAGACGTGGTCGAACCTGAGGACGCGGTCCAATCGGAATACAGTTCGTCGAGTGTGGTCGTTACGGCGTCACAGCCCGCGCCGGCCCCGGATAGAGATCTGATGATGTTCGGGTCGCGTGCCGGAGCTGATGTGTTACCTGAACGCACATCCGGTAATATTGCAAACACATTGCTTATGCCGATCTTGTGGCTGGTCATCGGTGGAATCATCGGCCTTGCTGCCTCGTATTTATGGCAAAGCACAAACCCCATACCGCAGACCGAACCGCCTCAGATAAGCGAGATGAAAACAGGCAATATACCGCTGACGGCATTTGAGGAGAACCGTAGGCTTGTCGATCGCGACCCGGTTGCCTACGCCAATACGCGTGCCGCATCGCCGCAGGATGCTGAGGACCATTATTTGTTGGGACGAGCACTCTTATTATCGGGCAAGTACTTTGAGGCCCGCCGACAGTTCGCTCAAGCGAAAGAAAAATTAGCTGACGCCGATCCGGCGAATGCAAAGACGCTTTCTGCCGACATAGCAATGGCGAACTCGATAATTGAGAGCGCTCAGGCTCAGGAAATATTCAAAAAAGAGGTCGAAGGCCTCGCGGCTCCGGCCCGGTCGGATACGAACGCCAACGCTGCGGGAAATTCGAACACGCTCAGATGATCACGTCCGATCCGCACCGACGATAGCTTGGCGACGCGCCTCAAAAAGCATGATCCCCGCCGAGACGGCGAGATTCATGCTTTCGACACCGTTTTGCATCGGTATTCCGATACGTTCGTCAGCCGTCTCAATAAGCCCGCCCGGAATGCCATGGGCCTCGGATCCAAATAGCAGCAGTCGTGGGATTCTCCAATCTATTTTCAAATAGCTCGATGAACCACGGATATCGGTCGCTGCGATATGCAGTTCGGATGATCGCGACCATCGGACCAGTTCGTCGATCGGTACGCCCGGCCATATCGGTACTCTGAACGCCGATCCCATCGAACCTCTAAGTGCGGCCGGCGTGAACGGATCGGCGGAACCTTTGGTCGTCACGACCCCCGCAACCCCTGCCGCCTCTGCGGTCCGAATGATCGCTCCAAGGTTCGACGGATTCCCTATCGAATACAGCCCGACCACGATCTTAAGAAACCCGTTTTCGCTCTTAAGAGCCGATTCGATCGACTCTCGACCGGTCTCGGGCCGTTCAGAAACAGCAATGATGCCTTGCGGACTCGGGGTCTCGGCGATCGAGTCGAAGATCTTTGTCGCCAAAACGAAGACCGCGAACGAATCGTCAATTGCACTCAACAAACTAACGATACGCTCGTTTTCCAGCGCCTTTTCCGAAACAAAGATGCTTTTGATCCTCACGCCGGCGGCAACAGCCTCTTCGACAAGGCGCGTTCCTTCGATGAACATCTCATCGCGCTCCTTTCCCTCCCGGACTCGCCTTGCAAACTTGACGTGCTGGTTTTCCCGACTGCTGATCTTCTGATATTCCTTCATTCCAACTCCGATCGAAAAGTGAGGTTTACGTTATCATATCTGCAAGCGGCACAGATCGCTGAGCGGCTTGCAACAAAACTCGAAGACGATAAACTTAATGGATATGAAACCAGAGACGCGACCTATCTCAAAACTCGCTCAGCTCGAGGAACGAAGTAAGACCGCCGAACTCGGCGGCGGTAGCAAACGCCTTGAAAAACAAAGGTCTCAGGGCAAGATGACAGCGCGCGAACGCCTGGATTTCTTCCTCGATGAAGGCAGTTTCGAAGAATTTGATAAGTTCGTCGAACATCGAACAAGGGATTTCGGCCTCGATGATCAACGATTTCCGGGCGACGGTGTGATCACCGGACATGGGCTCGTTGATGGCCGCGAGGTCTTTGTTTTTGCACAGGATTTCACCGTGTTCGGCGGCTCGCTATCTGAAACTCATGCCAAGAAGATCTGCAAGGTAATGGACCTTGCTATGAAGACGGGTGCTCCGGTGGTCGGGCTGAACGACTCGGGCGGAGCGCGGATCCAGGAAGGCGTCCTATCGTTGGGCGGCTACGCGGACATATTTCTACGCAATACGCTTGCGAGCGGCGTCGTGCCGCAGATCAGCTGCATCATGGGCCCGTGTGCCGGCGGAGCCGTCTATTCGCCCGCGATAACCGATTTCAATGTGATGGTCAAAGATACGTCCTATATGTTCATCACAGGGCCGGACGTGATCAAAACGGTGACTCATGAAGAAGTATCGAAGGACGATCTCGGCGGTGCCCTGACACATAATACAAGATCGGGCGTTGCGCATTTTGCAGCTGGATCGGATGAACATGCGTTGCAGATAACGCGTGAATTGCTCTCTTTCATACCGTCGAACAATATGGAGACTCCACCGTTCGTCCCGACCTTAGACCCATCGTCGCGGACCGACGAGAGCCTCAATACCGTCGTACCAGAATCATCGAACCAGCCATACGATATTCGCGAGATCGTCAGCAAGACCGTCGACGAAGGCTATTTCTTTGAGGTGCAGGAGCATTTTGCGCCGAACATAGTGATCGGATTTGCCCGGCTGGGTGGCAATTCGGTCGGAATAGTCGCCAATCAACCGGCATTTTTGGCAGGTGTTTTGGATATCGATGCATCGGTAAAAGCCGCCCGATTTGTCAGATTCTGCGATTGCTTTAACATCCCGCTGATCACGTTCGAGGACGTGCCCGGCTTCCTTCCTGGGATCAATCAGGAGCACTTCGGTATTATCCGGCACGGTGCGAAGCTGTTGTACGCATTTGCGGAGGCGACAGTGCCAAAGATCACGGTCATCACCAGAAAAGCGTACGGCGGTGCATATTGTGTAATGGCGTCGAAGCATATTCGGACCGATATAAACTTCGCCTATCCTACGGCCGAGATCGCTGTGATGGGAGCCGAGGGAGCGGTCGGGCTGCTCTATCGTAAGGAGATCAGCGATGCTTCTGACCCCGAGAACGTCCGCGCCGCAAAGATCGCGGAGTTTTCCGAAAAATTCGCAAACCCCTATGTCGCCGCGGAACACGGCTTTATCGATGAGGTCATCGTGCCGGCCCAGACAAGGCCAAAACTGATCAGGGCACTTTCGATGCTGAGGAACAAACGCGACACAAATCCTCCCAGAAAGCATGGAAACATACCGCTCTAGGATTTACTTTAAGGGTCGTGATCCGACATTTGATAGATCACATAAGGTTTTTCCCTAAATTCCCCATGCTGTGATGTTTAGAGCACACATACTGATATTTTTCTTCGCTTTTGTATGTTCGAGCAAAAGGCTCATCGTCCGACGCATGCAACGATCGACCTAGAGAACCTCGGGTTTAACTTTCGGTCCGTCAAGCAATTCATTGGCGAAGCCGTCAAATTCATGGCCGTCGTCAAAGCGAATGCATACGGCCACGGCTCGGTCGAATGCGCCAGACGCCTTGAGGCAGAAGGAGCCGACTGGTTTGCCGTCGCGACCCTTGAAGAAGCGGTCGAGCTTCGAAATGCTGGAGTTCGAGCACCGATCCTTTGCTTGGGAGGGGTCTGGCCAGGGCAGGCGGAAGAGTTCATTGCCCTTTCAGTAACACCGACGCTTTTCAGCGTCGAAGCTGCCAAAGCGTTGAACTCAGCTGCCGGATCTGCCGGAATTGTCGCTGATGTTCATTTGAAGGTTGATACTGGGATGGGACGCGTCGGGGTCATGGCCGATGAACTCTCGGACTTTGTCGATCAGATCGCGAACCTCGAAAATATAAGGATCGATGGTTTAATGACTCATCTTGCCGCGGCCGATCTGCTTGATGAGAACGCATTTACCGAGGCTCAGATCGCGTCGCTCGATCGTTCACTTTCGATCCTGCGATCCATGGGCCACGAGCCGACCTTCGTCGATGCTGCCAATTCGCCGGGTGCGATCGTTCATCCGAGTTCGAGATGTAACATGGTCCGGCTTGGCGGAGTTCTCTACGGCCTCGGTGATGACGTTCTCCCTAAAGCTGCGCCGAAACCTGAACTAAAACCGGTCATGTCGTTGAAAACAAACGTCTCGCAGCTTAAATCGATCCCAACTGGTGGCAGCGTCGGATATGGCCGGACATTTGTCGCGTCACGCGAAACTTCGATCGCGACGATCCCGATCGGTTACCATGACGGCTATCGCCGTGCATTGTCCGGCAAGGCAAAGGCGATAGTCCGCGGGAGATTTGCGAACGTTATCGGACGTGTTTCGATGGACTGGTGTGTGCTCGATGTAACGGATATATCCGACGTGCAGATAGGCGATGAGGTTGTCCTGATCGGAACGGCCGATGGCCTCACGATCAAGGCAGAGGATCTCGCAGTTATGGCGGACACGATCTCGTATGAGATCACATGTGGCATCGGTTCACGAGTGCCGAGAAACTACATTTAATGTGATATTAGAGATAGGCAATAATGACTGTATTCACAATGCTTTGCAGTGCTTTTCGTGAGATCACATGAAGGTTCATTTATCAAAGCTTTACTTGAAGCTGGTCGAATCGGACCTGATGGACCGAGCGGCTCAGGTGGCTTTCTATTTTTCCTTCGCATTGTTCCCTCTTCTCTTTTTTCTTGTTAGTCTTTTTGGACTGATTCTCGTGTCTACCGAAGCGCTTAAAGGCGAACTCTATGATTATCTTTACAGAATAATGCCGTCGAGCGCTTTCGAACTCGTCCGACGAACTGTAGACGAGATCGTCGCAAGCAGCAGTCCGGGAAAATTGACGCTTGGATTGGCAATTACGCTATGGTCTGCATCAGCGGGCATCGACAGTCTCAGAAGTGCGTTGAACTCGGTCTACGGACTCACCGAAACTCGTTCATGGTGGAAAACAAAGCTGCTTTCGCTTACGATCACGCTTATTTCGATAATCCTGATCGCCGCCGTTCTCTTGATAGTCTTTTACGGCTGGCAACTGGTACAGGCAACGCTTGCGACGGTCGGCCTCGAAGTCACTTCCCCGCTGGTCCTTGTCTCGATACAGTGGATCTCGATCTTTCTTGTGATGCTGTTGGCATGCGAGGTGATCTATAATTTGGTTCCGGATTTCAAGAACTTTCGCTGGCTCTGGATCACGCCAGGATCGATCGTGGCGATCGCACTTTGGATCATATTTACCGGCGGATTTCGTCTTTATCTCGAATATTTTAATGCCTATAACCGCACTTACGGTTCCCTTGGTGCCGTGATAATCTTGATGCTTTGGTTATACCTGACGGCAGTTGCCGTGCTACTGGGCGGATCGATAAATGCGGTTTATGCCGAAAACCTCGACGAGGCAGAAAGCCGTAATATGTCGAACGCCGACGATGCCTAAGTTTACAAACGCGGGGCTTATCAAAAATCGATTATGTCAATGATGTTGCAAGAGATCGCCGAGCAGCCGGCCGCACTCGAACGAACGATCGCCGCTGAGAACGCAAAGGTGACGGCTATAGGTGACCGCATTCGTCAAAGCGACATCGATCTGATCGTGCTGGTTGCAAGAGGCAGTTCGGACAATGCTTCACTTTTCGGACGCTACCTGCTCGAGATCACCACCGGCCTGCCCGTTTCATTATCAGCCCCGTCGGTGTTTACGCTATACGGTGCAAAGCTCAGGCTCGACAGAGCATTGGTCGTCGGCGTCTCACAGTCGGGCGAGGGCACGGATATCAACTTCGTACTTGAGAGCGCCAAAGCTTCCGGTGCCCTGACCGTCGGGATCACGAACGAACCCGGATCGAGCATGTCGAAGATCGCTGACGAGACGCTGCTTATCCACGCGGGCCGCGAAAGATCGGTCGCCGCAACCAAGACGTACACAGGGCAGATGCTCTTCTTTTATATGCTCGCGGCCGCTATCGGAGATCGGAGACTCGATTTTCATCGTATTCCCGAATTTGCAGAGCAGGCGCTAAAGCTCGCGCCCGAGGTAAAGGATGCCGTTCAGCGATACGCGTTCATGGAAAATTGCGTAGTTGTTGGCCGCGGCCTGAATTATGGGAATTCTTACGAACTCGCTCTGAAACTGATGGAAACCTGCTACGTAGTGGCCGAGCGGTTTTCGTCAGCAGATTTCTTTCATGGCCCGCTCGCGATCGTCGAGCGGAGATTTCCGGTGATCCTATTCGGACCGACCGGCATGACCCAAAAGAGCAGCGTCGAGCTGCTCGATCGACTTCACGAACTTCACGCCGATTCGTTCTCGATAACCAACGATACCGAGATCGCAAATCGTTCGACGAGATCGTTGATGATGCCGGGCGAGATAGACGAAATACTGTCGCCGATCCCGTTCATAATACCGGCTCAACTTTTCGCCGCATACCTTGCCGAAGAAAAGGGCTTGAACCCGGATGCTCCACGTTCACTGGCGAAGGTGACCCAGACCGTCTGAACATTAGCAACAAGATCACCGGATGACCGATGATAGCCAACCAAACGAAAGGTCAGATCGGCCTGTGAGCTTGATCGACCGTGCTTTCAGGCTCGCCTTTCTCGCATTGGTATTCTCGCTCGGCTTCATGCGCCCTAATCTTCGGGTTTCGGGCCTCGTTGTTCAGGTCACCGACGTGCTTTTCCTTGCTGCGATCGTCATTTTTGTAATTTCTATCGCGACGCGGCTGCGTTCGTTTCGGTACGACCGCATCTTTCCGGTTTTTGTTGTCTACTTTCTCGCTCTTGCGTTCTCAGCGGCACTCTCAACCGAACCTCGTTTTAGTTTTGCGAAGCTTGCCGGCGAAGCGTATCTGATCTTGCTGGCGGTGATCTCATTCAATTTCGTTCGATCGCTTGACGACCTGAAGCGATCATCGCTTGTCTGGATCGCAGGAAGTTCGGCCGCTGCTGCTGCAGCCGTCCTCGGCGCGATAACATTCTACGTCGACCCCGACAACGCACTCTTGGCGCAGTTTCTGCATCATTATGGTTCGCTGCCGCCGGGAAACTATCCTCGGGTACAGGGAACATTCATTTACCCGGCGATGCTCTGTAACTACCTGACGGTCGGCGTGCTGATCTTGCTCGCAGCTTGGCGATCCGGTTGGATCGGCGGAAAGGCCGTTGTCACTTCTCTTACTTTGCACATCATCGCGGCGATCTTCACCGTGACACCTGGACTTGGCGGATTGCTATTTGCCGTCGCATTATGGGCCTCATATTTCTTGGTCGCCGATAGGCCCAGAACATATTCACGATCGCTGCGATTCGCCGGTGTCGCCGTGGCTGCGGCCGCGACGGCCGTAGCGTTGTTCACAACGCGAAACATCCCTACTTCGCCCTATAGTTTTGACTTTTTTGGAACTCGGATCGACCCGACCCAGCGACTACTGACCTGGCAAGGCGCGGCGGAGACATTTTTATCGAATCCGGTGTTCGGAAACGGACTCGGGCTCGGCGTCGCTAACGTCATTTTCCTTGCTCCTTCGGGACAATTGCAGCGATTGAACGACGCACATAACGTATTCCTGAATGTTGCCGGTCAATCGGGGGTATTTGCGGTTGCTGCTCTGCTCACGTTCACGGCTTGGTTAACGTATCGATCATTCTGGTTCGAGCGCCGATCAGACACGGTAACCGTATTTCGCATTTCGCTAGGAATCGCGTTCGTTTCGGCGTTTATTATTCAAGGGATGGTCGGTTCATTTGAGAATGCACGACACTTGTGGGTGCTAATGGGGATCACCCTTGCGGTGACGGCACAAATTGATGAACAGTAGCCGATTGCCTTGTTTATCGACATTCTGTATCCTAGTCAGTTATTTGATTTCCGCACATTATTCGTTATTTTCCGGAGGATCTAGTGAAAGTTTCAATTCGATTTTTGCTCGTCGGGGCATTTGCGTGCCTTATCGTAGGAGCTGCGGCCATTTATTTTGATCAGGGTAGGCAGGCTACGGCGGGCGCTCCGGATTATTGGATCACGATCGACTCCGCAGAGCTCGATCACCTGAGGAAGGACGCTGCGTCTTCGGATCTGGCGGTCAGGCTCGAACCGGTCGAGTCGCGCGAAGGCATCTCGATCATCAAGCTCGACGAACTTGGGTCGCAGGCACTGAGCGGTTCGATGCATGCTGCATTTCACAAATGTGCCGGATTCATGCGTCACGAGAGTCTTGAGGCTGCACGCAGATCGATCGAAGCTTCACTGCGGGCAACTTCGGACCTTCAATTGGTCGATTACACGATCGATAATGAAGCTGCGGTCGTTCCGATGATCGCAGAAGCGGCCGAACCAAATGTCCGCCAGACGATCATCGACCTGTCGGCTCTGCCGAATCGTCGTCACAACCTACAGGGCGGCCTCGACGGCGCAAACATGATCCTCACTAAATGGCGAAATCTCGTTGTCGGACGGAGCGATATCTCTGTCACTCCGTACGGGCATTTTTCACCGACCAATCCTGACGTATTCTTGACTCAGCAGCCATCGATCGTGATGACGATACAGGGGACCGAGTTTCCGGACGAGATCGTTGTGCTCGGCGGCCATCAGGATTCGATCAATGGAAGCAATTCTACCGGTGCTGCGCCCGGAGCCGATGACGATGCTTCAGGCATAGCCAGTTTGACGGAAGCTATACGGGTCATTGTTGCAAAAGGATTTCGGCCGAAGCGGACGATCCAATTCATGGCATATGCGGCCGAAGAGGTCGGCCTTATCGGCTCGAACAATATTGCCCAGAACTACCGAGCTCAGAACAAAAACGTAATCGGCGTAATGCAGCTCGACATGACCAACTATTCCGGCAACTGGGCCGACATTGTCATGATCACGGACAACACCAATGCGGCTCAGAACCAGTTCATTCGGGACCTTGCTGCTGAATATCTTCCGACCCTCGTTGTAAAAGATGATGCCTGCGGATACGGATGCTCGGACCATAAGTCGTGGCACGACCAGAACTATCCGGCATCGATGCCCTTCGAAGCGAAATTCTCGAACACGGGTGCACCTCGGCAATACAACACCCTGATCCATACAACCAGCGACACGATCGCCCGCAGCAATAACAACGCTAACCATGCGGTCAAGTTTACAAAGCTTGCGTTATCGTTCGCCGGTGAGCTTGCAAAGGGTTCGATAGCACAGGCCGCTCCTGAGCCGACGAAATTCGATTTTGACGGCGACGGAAAGGCCGATGTCTCGGTCTTCCGGTCTAACGGCGGAGTCTGGCACACGAACAACTCGACCGCCGGATACTCAGCGATCCCATTTGGCCTTCCGACCGATCAGATCGTTCCGGCGGATTTTGACGGCGACGGAAAGACAGACGTTGCTGTATATCGCGATGGTATCTGGCACTTGTTGAGATCGCAGGCCGGCTATACATCAGTGCTTTGGGGACTTGCAGGCGATATCCCGCAGCCGGAAGACTTTGATGGCGACGGGACCGCCGATATCGCGGTATTTCGTCCATCGAACGGCACCTGGTACATTCTCCGGAGTTCGGGTGGTTCTTCGATCTACCAGTTTGGCCTGAACGGCGACCGGGCCGTAGCGTCGGATTTCGATGGTGATGGTGTTGCCGATGCGGCCGTTTATCGCGGCGGCATCTGGCACGTGCTTGGCTCGAACCAGGGCTATTACTCGCTGCAATTTGGCATCGCAACAGACACTGCCATGACAGGCGACTTCGATGGCGACGGCAAGGCCGACCCGACCGTTTTTCGCGGCGGTGTCTGGTACAGCCTGAGATCTGCCGGCGGCGTTTCGATCATTCAGTGGGGACTCGGCGCCGATGTGCCGGCTGCCGGTGATTTCGACGGTGACGGAAAGGCTGACATTGCAGTGTATCGCGGCGGTGTCTGGTACATCATCAATAGTTCGAATGGATCATACCGCATCGAACTGTTCGGCCTTACGGATGACGAACCTGCCTCGGCAGCTTACATTCAACCGTAGCAGAATTCGAACTTTCAGTTCACAACAAAAGAGCGGCAGCGTGTTACCGACTGCCGCTTTCTCTTTGTTCGGACGATATTCCTCAATTGGATCTCACGAGAATTCTGAGGCCGCACGAAGCAGTGCTTCACGCATTTCGCCTGCGGTCCTCCACCGTAGTTCGGTTTGTTTTGCAAGTGCGGTCTCGATCACTGCCGAGACCCTGAGCGGCACATCCGGGACACGATTCGCGATCGGGATTATCGGCTTCTCGAATATCGCCTTTACGGTTTCGGATATCCCTGCCTTGGGACTAATATCCAATGCGTGTGCGCCCGTTAGGAGGCTGTAGGCGGTCATCCCGATACCGTAAATGTCTGAAGGCGGACGAACCTCTTTGAAGTCGCGAACCTGCTCGGGCGGCATATATGCGATCGTTCCCGCAACGTCCCCTACCATGGTAACGCCACTCATACCGGTCTGCTTGTAGCTTTTCGATAGGCCAAAATCGGTCAACTTAGCCACGTAATTCGGGAACGTACCGTCGACGAGGATATTCTGCTCCTTGATGTCGCGGTGAACAAATCCTTTCTGATGGGCGAAATCAAGAGCGGCAAGCGTCTGCTCGATTATCTTCACCACTTCCTTGAAATTGAGCTTTCCGCCGCGTTTCTTCGCAAGCTTCGAGGCGTCAAGGCCGCTGACGTACTCGGTGACAAGGTAAACGATGCCGTTGTGCGTTCCGTGTTCGATGTAACTAACGATATTGGGATGAATCAGTGACGACGCGACCTCGATCTCGCGGAGAAATCGCTTCAACGACTGTTCGCTGACCGCGACCTCGGGCAAGAGTGTCTTGATCGCCACGGCGCGGCCGTCTTTGACCGATCGGGCAAGCATCACGCTGCCCATTCCGCCCTGGCCCAACACCCGCATCATCTGATAGTTCGGTATCGGCTGCGGGTTCTTCTTAAGCTTTTCGCGGCATTCGTCGCAAACGTACGAGAGCTTTGCATCGGGACGCGAAGCCTCGGCCTTTGCGGGGGTCCCGCAATTGAGGCAAGCGATCGTGATCAATGATGGTTCGGTATTTTCGCTCGATCGCTGTCCCTGATAGACCGGAACCTGCGGGTCGGCCGCGACCTCGACCTCAAGAACTGTCTCACCGCCCTGAATGCGGTCACCATGTTTCAAATAAGCTGTCTCGACCCTGAGCCCGTTCACGAACGTTCCGTTGGTGGAGCCAAGGTCGCGAAGGAAACACTGCGGCGGAGCGATCTCAAGTAAGCAGTGATGCCGGGAGAAGAAACGGTCATGCGGCAAGCAGAACTGTGCATCCTCGCTTCGGCCTATCATGAAGGTGTCGTGCTGATCGAATGTGAAATCCCGCCCGGTCTGGGGTCCCGCAACGACGTGCAGAGTAACTCGCATCGAAAAGATTATAAAGAATTTGCGGTATTCACGCCAATTGACACGATGAGGATGACCATTGAGATGAGGAACGTAACAATTCCAAGGATCATACCGGCGATGGCAAGTCCGCGTCCGCCATATCGCGCGCTGTCATTATCAGCATTGCGCATTCCGAGAAATCCGACGATCGCCGCCGGCACGCCGAGCCATATGCCTCCATGACAACAGATCATTACGACCGCCCCGAGACCAAGAGCCAAAGCGATCGTCGGAAGCGTTTGATCCTGCGACATCGAATACTGCGGGAATCCGGTCGCCGGGTTGACATACGTAGGAGTCGGGCTCTGATACAGCACCGGCGGCGACGCCGTCGGCCAATTGGTCTGATCGGTGACACGCGACCGATCCATCATCACGGTCGGCGGCGGTTCGCTTTCGATGTAACCACCGGCGGCAGGCGGCTCAGAAAGGCGGGAGAGCAATTCCCCGTCATTAAGACAAAAATTGATGTCGGATTCAGTATAGGTCTGACCGCATTGCGGACAACGCTTCATTTGGATCACTTATCGACGAATTTCGAGGTTCTTAAACCCGATCCGTGCAGCATCGCCGGAATAGAGTCCGGCAACACCGCCCTGATAACCGTGAACATTTCTTATTGATGTCACGCTCTGACCATTTATACGAAGTTCGATCAGGTCGTTCTTATGATCGGCTTCGAGAATGTTCTCTTGTTTGCCGTCTTTTATCGCAGCCGAATTGGTCCAGTTGACCACGATGGTCTCTTTCTTCGGTTCGTGCCTGACAACGCGGTATTTCTTTCGCTGTGTATCGATAAGAAAAGCATATCCCTGAACGAGCGGTTTCGGGTTGCTTAGAAAGATCAGACCGTAACCGAGCGATGAGGCCGAGTCATCCACGTTCCGGACAGTAACGCTGGTCTTCGCAGACTCGGTCTTATACTCAGCCGGAGCCACCAGAACATAGTAATAGCCCTTTTGACGAGCGGCCATCAGAAACTCGCCGCCCGTATATTCAGTTGTACCAAAACCCGAGGTTTCGCGAACCCATTCCGAAAGGTCGACCCTTTGAACATCGGTCCTGTCATCCGACTTTGGCGTCGTACCCGGCGTAGGCTCGGTCGTTGAAGAATTGGTGACCGAGTTGTTCGCCGGATCGGCATTCATCACCGCGATCACAAAAAAGCCCACGATCCCGCCGCCGCAGAGCAGTAAAACGATCCCAATGACGCCAACGATCCAAAGCCAGGATCTGGACGACGATCTTTGCGGTTGGATCGAATATTGCGGTGTCTGTCCCCAGCTTGTCTGGAGGCTCGGCTGCTGCATCGATCCCGGGTTCGGATTGGTCGCCATCGGGTGCGGGATCCTTACGGTCTCGGGTGCATCCGGCGCCGCAAATGTGAGGACACTTCCGTCTTCCAGGCAAAAATTCAGGCCGTCATCGGAATAGGTCTTTCTGCAGGTTGGACAAACTTTCATCGATTTCGATTCCTTCAACTACAAGATTCGCCAAAGCGACTTCGACATTATACGCATTTTACCTGATAAACGGTATTATCTTCAGTCGAGGAGGCAAGTGTTCATGCAAATTCGATGTGGTCGTTGGCGGGGGAAGGGCGCGATCAGTACATATTGCCGCCGCACCGGCCGCAAAATCGAATATTTGGCGGGTAAGATCCGCCGCATCGCCGGCAGATCCGCTCGGCTTGCTGCGGAACGTTGGAAAGAAAGCCGGTCGAAAGCGGCTGTGATGGTGGATTCGTGGTAACGATATTCAACCCGCATTTTCCGCAGAACTTCGAGTTTGCCGCAAGCATAGTCGAACATCGCGGACATGGAAATCCGCCGGCGTCTCCAGCGACGACCGGAGCGAACGCACGCCCACCGCACCGGCCGCAGAACTTCACGCCCTCGGCAAAACGAGATCCGCACTGAATACACGCGACGATACCCGGAATAACACTCGAGTGAATGCCGCTGCTGCTGCTTCCCTGCGACGGCGAGGGTTGGCTTCCGGTACCGTGAAGAGCACGCAGCTGCGCCTGGATAACCTGCTCTTCGGCACCTGGCCGAATCTCGATCACGCGTTCATCGTCCTTTTCGCCCGGATGCGATACACGCAGGACATGCTGGCCGGCCGGAATATCGGACAACACGACGCGCCCTGAGCGGCCAATGCTACCCCGCCGCTCGTCATCGACATAAACCTCGGACCCCACCGGGGCAAGTACCACAAGCCGCGGCCCGCCGGCTTTTCGCGGCTCATCGGCATCGGCTGCCGCAATTTCGAGATCTTCTATCCACTCGGCGACCGTGCTGTGTCGTTCGGCGGCATTGATCGCCAATGAGCGCATGATCGCGCTTTCGACATCCGCCGGAAGATCGGTCCTGAGTGTCGACAAGGGCGCCGGCTTATGCATTATCTTTTGCATGACGAGCTGCATCATGTCCCCTGAGAACGGCGTCTTTCCGCCGAGCATCAGATACGCGATAGTGCTCAAGGCGTAAATGTCTGCACGCACATCGACGCCAACTTCGGGCTGCATCTGTTCTGGCGACATGAATTCCGGCGTGCCGATTATCCCGCGGGATGACGGTGTCGCATTCGAACTGAAGTCGGTGACCGTCTGATTGACGATCTTTGCCAAGCCGAAATCGCCGACCTTGACGAACCCATCGCCTTTCGTCTTCTGCATTATGAAGATGTTCGCCGGTTTGAGGTCGCGGTGGAGGATCCCGATCGAGTGCGCGGCTTCGACACCGTCGGCGATCTGACGCAGCAGCCCGACAGCACGTTTCACGGGTAATGTCCCTTCGCGACGAAGCAACCGATGAAGGGTCTCACCTTCGACGTATTCCATCACAAGGTAGAAGACGCCATCGCGCGATTCGCCAAAATCTGTAACGCTGACGGTATTCGGGTGCTGGATCGAAGCAGCGGCCTGTGCTTCGCGTTCAAATCTCGCGATCGCTTCGCCTTCCTGCATATCTTCGCTGTTGAGAATGTCCTGCCGGACGGTCTTGACCGCCACTTTTCGCGCAGCAAACTTGTTGTCGTTGGCGAGGTATACCTGACCCATGGCGCCCCGGCCAAGCCTCTTTACCAAAAGGTATCGATCGGCCAAGAGTTGTGTTCCGGGAAGCGATAGTTTGGTCGGCGTCTGGTCCTGAGGACAATTTGCGACCTCGTCCGGATAGCACTGCTCACATTTAGGGCATTCTTTCATAGCGGGCCGATGCAGAACCGATCCGGCATCAGACTTCTGATTCTAAATGAAAAATCCGAATTGTTGAAGAAACCGACCGACACTTGGGCGGCTGCGATCGCGCTCTCGGATTATAGGTGCACGGCCTGCTTTACAGTATCTCTTTGTGATTGCTATAATCTGTCCCGGTTGGGTCGATAGCTCAGTCGGTAGAGCAACGGACTCTTAATCCGTGGGTCGCAGGTTCGATCCCTGCTCGGCCTACCAAAAAATTCAGAACCACCGGAATTACCCGGTGGTTTTCGTTTTTTTTCGATCGAGTAAATAGAACGCCTTGACGCGGCTATACCTGATCTCGCCATTTCAAAACCTCTTCGCGAAGGATCGGGTTCTGTTGAAAACTGCCGGTCTGACCTTGGGCGGCGGTTGCACGCTGGATGTGCCAATAACTCAAACCGAGTTTTCCTATCGCCCGGAGGTAGCGCGAACGTGCCCTGAACTTCCCGCCAAACAAACCACCCAAAAGCCATCCTGTGCTCTTGAACGCCGAGGTTGCGGTGGTCGCATGCTCTTGCGGTATCAAACCGCGAGCAATATCGATCGCCAGCATTTCCTTCAATATCTTGTTCTGCCGCCACATTACGAAGAAAGAGAATCCGATGAAAATGAGGAAGAAAGGGATCTCGAGGATCAGATAGCCGACCAGGAAAGTTTCAAGTCCGCCAAAGACGGCCATTCCGTTCCATAGCGCATGGAGTGCGACCGCGCCGATGTAGCCGAGGATCGGCATGATGATCCGCACCAGAGTATTATGCGATTCTCTGGCAATGCCGCAGCCGATGCCAGTAAGGGCGGTGAACGTCACATGAGCGAACGGCGATAATATTCCTCGCATGAAGAAAATGATCACGAGTCCGGGTAAACCGTTTTGACCAAGAGCGCGTCCATAATAAAGTACGTTCTCAACCGTAGCAAATCCGAGGGCGATGACGCCGGCGAAAACTATACCGTCCAAAATGTCGTCAAAGTATCGGCGAAAGAATATCAGGAGTATCAACAGGCCAACGCCTTTCGAAGCCTCCTCGACCACCGGTGCCGAAATGACCGCGCCGATGACGTTGCCTAAGATCATACCCTCCTGACCGCCGATGCCGACCGCAACGCCAATGCCGACCCCTGTATTAACGATAAACGAGACTATAACGGCGACCAACGCTCCCCAGGCAAATGCAAGAGAAAGCAGCCAGAACGGTTCGGGGTCGTAACGGTCAAGCCATACCAGCGGCAAAAGATAGAACATCGCCGGAATGAACGCGACGACAGCGGCGATGACCGCTGGCACTATCCCCACGCTCAAGAACATCAGGCCAATGACGATCAGGGACAAAAAGACGATCGCAAAAATTGTAACCCCGATGCCTATATACTTGCCGGTCTTACTCGGTTCGGGCTTAGCCTCGATGTGGCCGAGCCCGATGTTCGACATCGAATTTTGAAATCTATCGGGCTGACTCTGAGCGATCTGTTGAAACTGCTCGATCTGCAGTTCCCGAAACTCGTCCTTCGGCATCGCGGGCCCGATCGGATCGACGCCTTCGATGCGAATACTGGCCGTCACGCCGTTTCGCCCGAACTGGACGGTGTCGCCGTTGTTGATCTTGGAGGTCTGTACCCTGCTTCCGTTGACCAGCGTGCCGTTGGTGCTGTTGTTGTCGGTGATATAGAAGCCATCCTGCTTCGCCTCAATGAATGCATGTTGCTTCGAAGCGATTCGTTCACCGACCGGATCGAATCTGATACTGCAATTTTCACCTCTGCCCACTGTTAGGAAACCGCTCTCGAGTTCGTATACACGTCCGGAAAGCACTCCGCTGCTGATCGTCAGAAGTAATTTCATAAAGCCATAATAAAAACAAAAAGTCCAAAGTCAAGTTACTCACCTAACTTCAGGCATAATTAACTTTGTGCGGACGAACTACTCTGGTTGGACAGAAGTCGGCGACGGGACATCGCCCTGGTTGCCGTAGACCCGCGCGTTGAACGCGCCGTTCGAACTGTTGATCCGGTACCAGGCATTTGTACTTGGCCGGAAGACCGCTATGTCAGCCTTGCCGTCGCCGTCAAAATCCGATGGGATCGGAAGGTCCTCGCTGAGTCCGAACTGATAAGCCGAAAATTGCGATGTAGCTCCATTAAGGATGTACCAAACCCCGGTCGAAGGACGGAACACCGCAAATTCAGACCTGCCGTCGCCGTCGAAATCCGCGAAAAGCGGTTTGTCTCCATTCAACCCAAAGGCGGAGAATATCGGTAGAGTCGACGAACTCTGCATCACATACCAGACCCCGTTCGACGGCCGCCAAACAGCGAAATCTGCTTTGCCGTCGCCCTCAAAATCGCCGACGACGGGTTTGTCGCCGCTCAAGCCCCACTGAAGATATTTGATTCCCAGCGTGCTTTGAAATACGTACCAAACGCCATTCGACGGACGCCAAACGGCAATATCGGTCTTGCCATCAGCATCGTAATCGCCGGGAACCGGCACATCTCCCGATTGGCCAAACTGCGAAGCAAAAAAGCCTGACGAGCTTCCCGAGACGTACCATATACCCGACGACGGACGCCAGACTGCGATATCGGAACGGCCATCGCCGTCATAGTCGCCTGTCACTAATTGATCTTCGGCGAGCCCAAAATAAGCGGCCGTCGGATCGCCGTTCGAACTTGCTTCGATCTGCCAAAGGCCATTCGACGGCGTGTAAACCGAAAGGTCGGTGCGTCCGTCGCCGTCAAAATCAGAGATAACGTTCTTCGCAGTATCCAAAGCCTTGGTAACATCGACCGTTATCAGACCGGCAGCAAGGTCGCCGATCAGCACTTTGCTTTCTCCGAGGAATGGAAATACGGCCCATGCTCCGTTGTATGTCGTCGGAAGAGCATTTTGCAGGCCATCGCGGCCGCACATCACGTCCCACGGGTCACTGGTCAGATTCTCGTTCGATTCCTCCGGCGAGAATGCGGGCGTGTACGTATCAAATTGCCCGATCCGCGTCGGTTGAACCGGATTTGTGATGTCAAAGACCTGAAGCCCCGCCTGATACCAGGATATGTACAGCTTGTTTCCCATCACCACGGGGTTATGCGGCGTAACGGCATTGAGGCCGAGATCGGTCATCGTCAGCCGGTTCACCAGCACCGGCACTGCGGGATTGCTCACGTCGTAGACCCGGAGGTCGCCCGGACTCGGGCCGTTACTATTCGTGACCTCGCGAGCGCTATACAAATAGTTTCCGTTTTCGCTTGTCCAACTGCTGTGCATGTTGTTCCCGTTCGTCACCGACGCGTTCGGATCGGTGATCGTTCCGAGAAGAACCGGTGCCTGGGTAGCAAGGTTCGAGATATCAAAGATCTCGGTCTTTGCCCTGTTCGATCCGTTGCCCCAACCGGACGTATACATTTTGTTGCCGCGAATATGCATTGCGTGCACCCAGCTGACCTCGGTCGGGTTAAGGTCACGAACAAAGACCGGGCTTGCAGGATTTGTGACGTTTATGATCTTTATCAGTTTATTACTCGTAACGTTCGAATTTTCGATCAGGAAGATGGCTCCGTTCTGTTCGTGAACGAGCATTTCGTGGATCGAGTTATGCCCATTTCCGTTGGTCGAATTCACGATACCAAGAAGCTGCGGGTTTGATGGATTTGAAAGGTCAACGATATGAACACCGCCACTGTTTCCGCTTCCAAAGTATCCCCGATTGCCGACGACGATCGCTTCCAGAAACTGTTGATTTGCGCCCGGGTTGTACCACGATGATAAGACGGGAACATCGGGATTGGAAACATTAAAGATGAACGCCCCGCGGCAATTAAAGCTCCCCATCACCGCGATATTGCCATCAGCATAAATGTCAGCAAACTTGAGGCTTGAGGACGAGCCACAGTTTGGCGTGATCTGTGATCGCAGACGAACCTTCTGAGCAGCGAGGTCGCCAGCGGCGATCAGTACGAATAGCGCGGCGAGCAAGAAGAGATGTTTTTTCATTTTGAGCAGCAAGAGGCCGGAAGCGATATCTGCCGGGCCAAACATATAAACGAGACCCTGAATATGGATCTCGCGAGACCGTCGAAAACTCTTTTCGCGGACTAGGACGCGACCTGCGATGCTTCACGCATTGCAAGATCGAACGTACCGGGGTCGACTTTACGAAATCTTCGGTTGCGGTTCAATGATACAGCCACCGAGATCGTCGGATTGTTACCCTTGAACTCCATCCCGCCGGCGACCAGCAGATTGTAAAGTTCGTTAACATGCAGGGGCTTTCCGGCCTCTCGCAGCAGCAGCGTACAGGCCTGAGTTATTGTCCGATCGGAAAACCGATGGCTTATCGGTTCGATGTTGTTAGTACGCGACGGAACTCCGCGGGCCTGATTGATGTAAGCTACGGTGCCTTTGTTCGACTGCTGTTGTCGATTCGGTATGCGTTTCGAGACACGCGAGGGCCGAGTCTCCGGAACATTTTCGTAATCGTCCTCGAATCTGATCTCACGTCCGATACGGGACATTCGGCTTCCCGACCGCAGACTCACAAGCAGGCTGTCGATGGCCGACTCGGTCTGCGATGCACTATTCTCGAGAGCCTGAATCTCTTCGCGAAGACGTTCCCGTTCTTCTCGAAGCCGTTCGCTTTCCGATTCAACTTCACGCAGAAGCACCATTAAGCGATTCTGGGCATTACGGGTCTGCCGCAAACTTGTTTCAAGCGTTGCTATAAGATTTTCGTCTAACATGCTGGCAGATCAAAGTTTACGAGTTTGCAGATTTTTGGACCGAAAATATTAGGAATCCTGAAAAATGGGGCTACTTATTACGATCGATCACGTAATTCGGTATCGATTCCAAAGCAGTACGATACTCTGATTTGGGCAAAACTTCAAGGTTTTTTCTAGCCCGTTCAGCATATTCCACTGCGATCTCGCGGGTCTGACGTTGGATCCCGTTAGAAGCAAATAATGCGTCGAGCCGGTCTTTTGAACTTTCGGGATAAAAACCGGCCGCCATGATCTCTTCCAAAAGGTGTTTGATGCTCGGCTCGATCTCAGCCAGAAGGATCAAAGGCATTGTTATCTTGCCTTCGATCAGATCCGACCCCGCCTTTTTCCCGAGTGTCACGTCATCCGAGGTCAGATCGAGCAGATCGTCAGCCAACTGAAAAGCGATCCCAAGGTTCATCCCATATTCACGCAGCGCCTCTTGCTGATCTCTTGCCGCTTTCCCGATTATTGCTCCGATCTCGCAGCAGCCCGAAAAAAGATACGCGGTCTTGCGTCGCAGAATGTCGAAATAATCCTCGCGGGTGATGTCGACATTGCCGATCATTGTAAGTTGGATCAACTCACCCTCGGTCATTTTTCGCGTCAGTCGCGTCAGGATATCAAGGATCTCGAGCGAGCGTTCTCTTAGTGACGTCTCGAACGCCGACATATATAACCAGTCGCCCATCAGCACGGCCGCCTGATTGCCGAACTTTGCATTTACCGACGGACGATTTCGACGCAGGTCTGCGTTGTCGATTATGTCGTCGTGTACAAGGGTTGCCGTATGAAGCATCTCCATCACGGTCGCAAGACGAATCACGCTGTCCGATCCCGGAGTGCCGCCTATGCAGGAATTCGACAAGATCAACAATGCCGGACGAACACGTTTGCCGCCCGAAGATCGCAAATAGTCGCCGAGATAGTCGATCACCTGGATATTCGATCTCGCCTGGCGTTCAAACTCAGCCTCGACAAGAGCCATTTCGTTCTTGATCAGGCCGAATATTTTACGGGCCGCGTTGTCAGGAAGAAGCTCCTTTTTGGTGACCGCGAAGGTGTTCATAACTGGATGTTAGTTCGAGCGGTAGTTATCGAACTGCATGTCGATGCCAAAATCGTTCGCCTTAAGAGCCGCGATGATCTCCTGCAGCGTATCGCGATCCTTACCCGAAACACGCACGGTCTCGCCCTGGATCGACGCCTGGACCTTGAATTTTCCGTCTTTGATGAACTTCACCACCTCTTTCGCTTTATCGGTGGGGATTCCCTGTTGGATCTTGACGGTCTGGCGGACCGTGCCGCCGGCTGCGGGCTCGATCTTCTGATAATCCAGGGCCTTGAGCGAGATGCCGCGTTTTACGAGCTTGCTCTGCAAAATGTCGTTCATGTTCCGGAGTTTCGTTTCATCTTCGGCGGTCAGCAATAGATCTTTCTGCTGCAATTCGACTGCGGCCTTGCTTCCCTTGAAGTCAAACCTCTGGGAGATCTCTTTAGAAGTTTGGTTGATAGCATTGGTGACCTCGGCGTAGTCGGTTTTCGATACGATATCGAAGGAATTTTCTTTAGCCATAGTGGAGATTTTGCCACGAATCGGGCCGAATTACACGACCGCTGGGTCATTTTAAGTTTAGATACTAAATTGCGGGCAACTTTAGTCGAAAGAAGTCTAGAAAATTGCGTGTGGTCTTTTCTGCCAGTTCCTCGAACCCGACCCCGTAGAGATCAGACAGGAAACGAGCCGTCTGGACGACCATTGAAGGCTCATTTCGCTTACCCCGAAACGGGACCGGCGTGAGGAATGGGCAATCGGTTTCGACCAACAGCTTTTCAAGCGGAACGGCCATTGCGGCATTGCGTAGATCTTCGGCTTTCTTGAACGTGACGTTGCCGGCGAAAGAGATCAAGAACCCGATCGGCATCAGCGTTTCAGCCATCTCGGGCGTCCCGCCAAAGCAATGCATTATCCCGCGAAAACCATCCCACGAGCATTCCTCGGTCAGTATTTCAACGGTCTCGTCGTTTGCATCGCGGCTATGGATAATTATCGGCAGATCTAACGCTTTTGCGGTACGGATCTGACGACGAAATACCTCAAGCTGCACATCGCGAGGGCTGTGATCGTAATAGAAGTCGAGGCCGATCTCGCCCCATGCGATGACCTTTTCAGACTTTGAAAGTCCGATCAGATGCTCTTCGGCTTTGTCGTCGTAGAGCTTCGCGTCATGTGGGTGCACGCCGACGCTCGCGAAGACGTTCTCATATCTCTCGGCAACGGCGACCGCTCGCCGAAAATCGTCCGAATGCGGATCGCCCGTACCGACGTTCAGCATCGCGGCGACGCCCGCTTCCCTAGCACGCTGAACGACCTCGTCGCGGTCGCCATCAAACGCCTCACCGTCGATGTGGCAGTGGGAATCAACGAGCATTACTTTGTATCGAACGTAATGCTCCGAGCAATGTCTTCAAGTGCCAGTCGGTCAGCGTCGGCCGTATCTGCAAAAGTTAGGGAGTATGACAATGCGTAACCCTTCGTTACTGTTACATAATAGAGGATAATTACTTTTTGCTCGCCGACCGTCATTTCAAAATCGATCATTGCAAACTGGCGGCCCGTTATCATTGCGGTCCGAGTGTCTCTCGCGACCTTTAGGTTCGGGCTATTCACCAATAAGCTCTTTGTCGCTTCAGCGACCATCTTCGGCAAGACCTTCGGGCTTGGCTGCTTTTGAACCGCCAACATAAAGACGCAGTTTCCAATGCTTCCCATCGGTTTTCGGGTCAAATGAAAAAGCACGACCTCTTGTTTTATCGAGGATTCAAGCTCGTTGTTTGACCTCTGGTTGTCGCCCTTCAGAAAATCGGTCCCTATATCGAGAACAGCGGCTGTCGTCTCCTGGTCGACAACATGCCAGTCGGCCGGATATTTCAGCTCTAAACCGAAAAGGTCATTTCTGTACCTTCCGTCGGCGGCATGCCCCAATACTCCAGTTTTCGAATCGCCTTTCGCAGCCGGCTTCTGCGGTGCCTGAGCAGACACCAAGGTGTTCATCACCGTGAAAAGAGTGATGACAAGAATAAATCGGACAGATCTCATTATTTCAACCTCGCGCCAATCTTTACGTCCTCTAGAAATGTCGCGATCGCCGGCGTGTCCTCTTCTGTCAGCGATGCGGCACAGATCATACCCTGGGATTCGAGGCCTCGCATCATGCGGGGCTTGAGGTTCGCGACCACGACGACTTTGCGGCCGACCAGCTTTTCGGGTTCATAGTATTCGGCGAGCCCGGCGAGGATCTGACGCGGCTGCTCTTCGCCGAGGTCGACCTCAAAACGCAGAAGTTTGTCAGCTTTCGGAACGCGTTCGGCAACGGTTATTTGACCGACACGAAGCTCGACCTTCAGAAAATCATCGATCGTAATGAAACTCTCATCCGGATGCTCGGCTGCCCCCGGCCCAGTTCCGGCCGGAGCCGGTTCAGAAAGCGTCTCTACCTCGGCCGATAATTCTGTTTTTTTCGATACCGTTTCGTTTATCTCATTCATAACTTTCGTTCTATCGATTCGCGGAAAGATGCCGACGATCTCACCTATCGAAGTTCCGGGTTCAAGGCTGCCCCAAACCAACGGTGCCGGATCGAGCGATGAGACATCTGCCTGCAGCCCGAGCTGGCTGTATATATCCTCGGCCGAACGCGGCATTGCGGGATAGACCATTGTCGCGAGCCACCTGATAGTCTCGGCAGACCGATAAAGTACGGCATTCAATGTCTCGGCATTTTTCTCGTCCTTGGCCAATTCCCACGGCTTTGCGTCCGAGATCATTTTGTCGACCCGGGCGATGACCGCCCAAAGTGTCTCCAATGCAAGGCTGAATTCGTAATTGTCGAATCTGCGGATGAATTCGTCACGCGCGTGCTGAACGACAGAAACGATCTCCTGACCGTCGGGGTCGATGCCCGCCCGTCGAGCCATCAGATAGTTCGCTTCCGCAATTTTCCCGCTCGGAATGCGGCCCTCGCGGTATTTTTGGATCATCGAGACCGTCCGGCTAAGCAAATTTCCCAAACCGCTAGCGAGATCGGAATTTGCACGCTCGATCAGATTTTCATAGCCAAACTTGCCGTCCTGGCCAAACACCATTTCGCGAAGGCAGAAATACCTCACCGCATCGACCTGAAAATGTTGATGCAGTACATCAACTTCGATCACATTGCCGAGTGTTTTGCCCATCTTGCGGCCATCGGAATCGAGCCACATTCCGTGAGCATATACGGTTCTTGGCAGCGGTAGGCCGGCAGCTTTCAAAAACGAAAACCAATAGACCGTATGAAACCTGAGTATGTCCTTGCCGACCAGATGGATGGCATTCTGCCAGTATTTTTCAAATCCGACTGAGCCGTCACGGTCATTACCGTATCCGATAGCAGTTATATAATTTGAAAGTGCGTCGAGCCAAACGTACATGACATGATCGTCATCACCCGGGACCGGCACGCCCCACGAAACCGACTTTCGTTCCCGGCTGATCGAAAGATCCTGCAAACCGCCTTTTATGAACGAAATAACCTCGTTACGGCGAGACTCTGGTTTAAGTATTTGAAGATCGCTTTCTAACGTTTCAAGCAAGAACTCGGCGTAATCCGACAATCGGAAAAAGTAACTCTCCTCAGACACACGATCAAGCGGCCTTTCGTGGATCGAACAAAACGGTACGTCCGAACCATCGGGAGTAAAATACTCGTCCTCAAGCTTGTACGCAGCACACGGCGCGCAGAACCAGCCCTCATAATGCCCTTTGTAGATCGTCTCGTTCCCTTTTGGCGTTTTGTTCCGGGCAATTTCCCGCCAGAGGTGCTGGACGCCCTGGTAATGAAAGGGTTCGGTCGTCCGCATGAAAATGTCGTAGCCGCCATTCGCCGGATCGAGGCCGAAATCGGAGAACATCCGCTTTAGCTCGTTTGAAATGAGATCGACCTGCTCCTTTGGGGTCTTGCCAGCCTTCTCGGCGGCCCGCTGGATATTGACGCCGTGTTCGTCCGTACCGGTCAGAAAAAAAACATCGAAACCCCGCTGTTGTTTATATCGATGAACCGCATCGGCCACGATCGTCGTGTAAAGATGGCCAAGATGCGGAAGGCTGTTGGCGTAATAGATCGGGGTTGTTATGTAAAACGTTGACATGCTCGAAAAAGAAAAAGTGTAGCGTGTTAGATCGATTTTATCCACACGCTACACCGCTGCCTTCTGGTTGAAAGGACTATTTTCCCATCCGCTTCTTATCTGCGCCCGCAAACTCGTCCGAGTCCTTGTACCTTTGCAGAACCGGTGAATTTGCGATCTTCATCCCGATCGCGAGCCCGAGTTCGGCATTCTGGATCATCGCTGCGGCGTCCCACCAGTCGTAATATTGATCTGATGGTTGATGGTAGTACTTTGCAGTGTAGTTACTGAAAAAGTTGAGAGCTTCGCCCTTCAGCGGGGTCGTGAAATCGTCGCCGTGCCGAAGCGAAACCGCTGGAACACCGACTTTGGCAAACGGAAAATGATCCGATCGGAAGAAGAACCCCTGTTCGGGTCGCATATCACCTTCGAGCGACATGTTGCGTTCCTTCGCAACATCCGCGACAAGTTCGCCGATGGTCGACCGCTCGGCACCGAGGGCCGAGAAGTCCTTCGTCCTGCCAAAGAAATTGACACCGTCGATATTGACGTTACCGGCGATCTTATTGAGCGGGATCAACGGAAACTGTGCGAAGTATTCAGCCCCGAGCAAACCTTGCTCTTCGGCGGTCGGGAAAAGAAAATAGGTCGACCGCTTTGGACGTTCGCTCTTTGGCATTTTGTTGATCGTTTCGCCGATCGCGATCACGGCCGCGACGCCCGAAGCATTGTCGTACGCACCATTGTAAATGCGGTCACCCGCTGCATCAGGTTCGCCGACCCCAAGATGATCCCAGTGGGCTGTATAGAGCACATATTCATCCCGAAGGGCTTTGTCGCTTCCATCGATCCGGCCAACGATGTTTGGCGAATCGAACGTCCGCACCGACGTCTTAAGGTCGATCTTTACGCGAAGCCCCGTTTTCACCGGCCGAAACTTTCGGGTCGCGGCTTTCATCCGGAGACCTTCGAAATCGATGCCCGCTTGCTGCATTATCGACTTGGCTCCATCATCAGTGATCCAGCTCATCAGATCGAGGAACGGACGGTTATTGCCCGGCTCACGAAATATCTCGGATCGGGCACCGCCAAATGACGTCCGCACAACGTTCCAGCCATATCCGGCCGACTCGTTCGTGTGGATCAGGATCACACCGGCGGCACCGCGGCGTGCCGCTTCCTCATACTTGTAGGTCCAGCGGCCGTAGTAAGTCAGTGCCTTCCCGCCAAACAGATTCGGTTCTTCCGTCGTTGCCGGCGGGTCATTCACCATGATAAGCAGTACCTTTCCGCGGTAATCTTCGGCAGGCCCGCTGTAATCATTCCAATCGTATAGCGGTGCATCGATCCCATAACCCATGAAAACAAGCTCAGCATCGACCGAGACACCCTCACGCTGCGCTCCCGTCGTCGCGACAAAGTCGTCGCCGAATCGGAAACTCCGCGGTTGGGCGGATCGCCCGGAAACTACAAGCTGGGTCGAAGGGTCGACCTTGATCCCGGCGAGTTTTACGTTCTGGAAATAACTTTTCCCGTTACCCGGTTTTATGCCGACAGCCTTCATTTGTGCCGCTATATACTCGGCGGCCTTCTTACTTCCTTCATTTCCGGGCCCGCGTCCCTCGAAATCGTCAGCGGCCAACCTTTTTACGCGTTCACGGATCTTTACCGCATCAAACCGTCCTTCCAATGTTTGAAAGAACGGGGTAATCGATAACGCAGTGATCAAAAAAGCAATAGCTGTTGTTCTTTTCATATCTAAAGTAGTTCCTGAGATGTCGATTCCCGACAGTTTAAGTACTTGATCAAATAAACCGGCCATCGCGTTTACCCTTTGATAAGCGACATCGCCTCCGCCCGCGTTCGCGGATCCTTTCGAAAGCCGCCGAGCACAGCTGAGGTTATTGTGACGGCACCGGGTTTCTTGACCCCACGGAGCGTCATGCATGTATGCTCGGCCTCGATAACGACCATCACGCCAAGCGGTTCCAATTCTTCAAAAAGGGTTCCTGCGATCTGCTGCGTCAATCGTTCCTGAACCTGCAAACGCCTCGAAAAGATCTCAGCGATCCGGGCAAGCTTTGAAAGCCCGACGATCCGGCCGTCTTTTGGAATGTATGCGATGTGGCACTTGCCTACAAAAGGGGCAAGATGATGCTCGCAAACCGAGGCTATCGAAATGTCCTTTACAATCACCATTTCGTCGTGCGAATCGCCAGGCAGCGGAACAATGTGCTCCTTGGCGTCCTGCCACATACCCTCGGTCAATTCAGCGTAGAAATCGGCCACACGCTCCGGCGTTTTTACCAGGCCATCACGCTCCGGATCCTCGCCGATCCCTTCGAGCACAAGCCTGACGCCTGCGGCTATCTTTTCACGATCGAGCTTAGTTCGTTTCTTTCTTGCCATAAACCTTAACCTGCCGCCAATGCGGCTCGACTAGCGAGCGATGCGGAGACAGCGTCGTGTACGGCCCGCAGCGAAACGCCGTTTTCTTTTGCGACCCGCACCACATCGTCATACTCCGGCATTACGTTTACTATAACGCCGTTATGACGGCCGATCTTGACCTTCACTTGTCCGTATGCCGTCTGAACGTCTACCAACTCGCGGTCGAGAGCTTCGCGATCGACGTCGCGAAACCGGATCCCCAACGTGGAAGTTTCCTTGAACAGCAGATCGGTCAACACAGATCTGAGTTCCAGGCGGCACAGAATCGATATCAACGTTGCTGGACGATTCTTTTTCATTTGAATCGGCGTGAACCAACAGTCAGAGGCTCCTAATTCAAAAGCGCGATCCATGACGTGACCGATTATCTGAGGAGAAAGATCGTCGATATTACTTTCGAGGATCACGAGATGTTCACGGTTTTGAGGCTGCTCGATCTTATCTGCGATCGTCTCGCCTATCATTATCCGAAGCACATTTGGAAATCCGTCATAGATCCTGCTGCCAGCGCCGTATCCCGTTCTTTCAACTGCCATCTCAGGTATTACGCCGTAACTATCACATACTGTTGATATTATAGCAGCTCCGGTAGGCGTAATGAGCTCGCCTGCGATATCGGTCGAGTAGATCGGCTTGCCGACAAGCAGTTCGGCAACCGCCGGCGGCGGAACAGGAAACCTTCCGTGCTCCATATCGACGAACCCGCTTCCGACGTGTATCTTTGAGCACGCGAAATTCTCGATTCCCAGCATTTCGAACGCGATACAGGCCCCGACAACATCGATGATCGCATCCACTGCTCCGACCTCATGAAAATGGACCTTCTTAACATCGATGCCGTGAACCCGTGCTTCGGCGGCTGCCAGCCGATCAAAGATCGCGACCGACCTTGCCTTAACGCCTTCGGAAAGATTCGAATTCTCGATGATGTCGACAATATGGTGTAAATGCCGGTGCTTCTTTTCCACTGGTATGACCACATTCAAATGTGTCGATGATAGCCCCGATCGGTCAACTTTCTCGATCTCGATCTCATAACCCGCTAGCCCGAGGCCTTTGATACGATCGAACAGCAACTCACGATCGAGACCCAGGTCTATAAGGGCACCGAGGACCATGTTCCCGCTTGCACCGGCAAAGCAATCGAAAAAGAGTGTTCGCATAAAAGAAAGAGTTTAGCGGTTTTCCGAAAAAAAAGAAAAATTGCAGCTGCGCGATATGTTTCGTTGCCAGATCACGCGAAATAGGTTGGGTATTTCTGGATCGAGGAATCAAATATGCGAATCGCAAATAGGCTTCAGATCGCGGTGCTCCTTCTATTCGTCAGTGCCGCCACGACGTTTGGCGATATTCCGATACGTTTCGCAAAGGGACGTACATCAGCCACAGTTTCCGGAAAGATCGCAGCTGGCGGCAGGGTCTGTTATTTTGCCGGAGCCCGCCGCGGACAAACGCTTACCGCTGATGTCAGTTCGCGGAGCGGCAAAGTTCAGATCTTCGAAAGCGGCGATACCCGCTATTCGTATGTGATCGAGATCGGCGGCGATCAATCGGTCTGCGTCGACAACCTTGCCCGGGCGACAACCTATACGCTTAGCGTTTCGATAAAGTAACGGCTTTTGCTAAACCCGGCGTGCGATCCTATAATTTCTGTTTCGCCCATTGATGGAATCGAAACAGAATGACGATCACCGAGCTGCAAAACCGTTTACGAAACAAAGTGCGTGAGATCGCCGACAAGCGGTTCAACATATCTTTGGATCACATCGCCTCCGAAACTCCGCCGAATACCAGCCTTGGTGACGTCGCATTTCCGGTCGCATTCGAACTCGCTAAGCTGATCAAACAGGCGACCGGCGAGAAACAAAACCCGCGGTCGATCGCTGAGGCGATAAAGGGCGAGCTGGAGGAGTTCGATTTTGTCGATCGGGTCGAGATCGCAGGCCCGGGATATTTGAACGTATACTACGATCGATCGTTCTTTTTCGCAGATGCGGTGAGCTCGGAGGTCCTTCCCCGTCTCGGTATTCGAGACAAGAACGCTCCGAAGGTTTGTGTCGAGCACACCTCAGTTAATCCAAACAAAGCGGCGCACATCGGCCACGTGCGAAACTCGGTTTTGGGGGACACCTTCGTTCGCATTCTCAAGGCGAGCGGTAAACGGGTCGAGGTCCAGAACTACATCGACAACACGGGAGTTCAGGTCGCCGATGTTGTCGTCGGCTTCGTTTACCTCGAGAACCGGGATCTGAATTCGATCAAGGCCCTGGATGAAGAGCTAACATCGAAAGGTATTTCGTTTGATCGCTATTGCTGGGATCTTTATGCAAAAGTCGGCCATGAATATCAAGTAGATGAGGAACTTAAGTCGCGACGTGCAGAGATCCTGCACCTCATCGAGGAAGGCGGGAATGAAACAGCTGAGCTTGCCGACTTTGTCGCGACCCGCAACGTCGAATGCATCCTGAAAACGATGGAGCGTTTCGACATCCGGTATGACGTTCTGCCGCGGGAATCAGAGATACTTCATCTTCATTTCTGGGATAAGGCTTTCGAACAAATGAAAGCACTCGGAGCAATTCATCTTGAGACCGAGGGGAAAAATGCCGGCTGTTGGGTAATGCCGTTCGAGGAACACACTGGCACCGACGAACACGAGTCCGACAAGATCCTGGTCCGCTCTAACGGCACGGTCACGTATACCGGCAAAGACATCGCATATCAGATGTGGAAGCTTGGCGTGCTTGGAATGGATTTTTACTACAAGCCGTTTCACAAATATGCCAACGGGCACGAAGTCTGGATAACCACTGCCAATAAGGCAGAAGCGGTTGGCGGAGCTCCTGAGTTCGGTCATGGCATTAAGGTCTATAACGTCATTGATACGCGGCAGTCGTACCCGCAGGAGATCGTTAAGAAAGGCGTTGCTTCGATACATCCTGAGATCGGTGAGAGCGGCAGCGTCCATCTTTCTTATGAAATGGTCGCCCTTTCACCTGCGGCAGCCGAAGAATTGGGTTTTGAGGTCAGCGACGACGATCGATCGAAGCCCTTCATCGAAATGAGCGGACGTAAAGGGCTCGGTGTAAAGGCAGATGATCTGCTGTCCCGTCTCGAAGAAAACGCTCTCGCCGAGGTCGAATCGCGGCACCCTGACGCAGAGTCGACCGAAAAGAAGCAGATCGCTCATCAGATCGCCGTTGGCGCGCTCCGTTATTTCCTTTTGAAGTTCACCCGGACCACGGTCATCGTCTTCGACTTTGATGAGGCCCTGTCATTTGAGGGCGAGACCGGGTGTTTCTGTCAGTATTCCGCCGTTCGTGCAAATTCGATATTTCGAAAGCTCACCGACCGGGGCGAATCGATCGATGAGATAAAGAACGCACTCGGTGATCGTAATAGGGTGGCAGAGATCTTCGCGGCTGCGGATGGCGACGACATCTGGTCGATGCTCATGCTCGCATCGCGGCTCGATGAGACGATCCAGCAAGCAGCCAACGTCAACGAACCGTCGATCCTGGCAAAATATGCGTTCAGTCTGGCGAAAGCATTCAATCTTTTCTATCACCATCACAAGATCCTTCCCGAGCCGGATGTGACCCGGCGGGCAGTGCTTATTTCGGTTGCTGACACGGTGAGGCGTTCGCTGACCGCCGCTCTGAACACACTCGGGATCGAAGTTCCCGAGAAGATGTGATTGACACGTCAGACCCGTTTCTGATAGATATTGGAGTAATGTACAAACACGGCCTAAGTTCGATCGTTCATACGCGCTGGCAAAGCTGGCGGGCATCTGCGGTCGTGTTTGCGAAAAATGGTTCTGTATTCGACTGATCTAGTCAATTTCAGATCCTCCGTTTCCGAGCCCTACCGCCAATGAAAATCGTTGGCGGTTTTTTTATGCAGGCTTTCGAAGAATTACCAGTTATTGCTGATAAGGCGAATGTGATGGCGGTGGTCGACACGATGCCGGCCGATCTGCTGACGCCGTTGGCGGTATATCTAAAACTCGCGAATGAAACAAAAGCTTCGTTTTTGTTGGAATCGGTCGAGGGTGGCGAAGCCCTGGCGAGATATTCATTCATCGGTACCGATCCGCATTTTACGGTGACCGGCAATGACCGGCATGCTACGGTCAAAGATGCCGCCGGCGAGCGTTTCGTCGATATCCCGGTCTTCGATCTTCTGCGTGAGCATTTTGCGAAATACCGATTATCGGAGCATGAGGACCTGCCGAGTTTTGCCGGAGGTGCGATCGGTTCGCTTGGATTTGGATGCTCGGCGTGGTTCGAACCGAGCCTCAGTCAACGGATCACGTCATCAGAAAATGACGCAGAGATCATGTTTTGCCGCACGATCGTCGCATTCGATCATGCCAAACAGGTGATCAAGATCGTTTCGCTTGTGTTTACCGACGAGGCGGACGGTTCAGAAATTGAATTGCGGTCATTGTTAGCGACTGCGGGCGAACAAAATGCGACGATTCGCCGATCGCTGGAAAATGATCCTGTAAAACTTCCCGCTGCTTCGAAGCCGCCGACAAAAGAACAAGCGATCTCGAATTTCGACCGTGCCGACTTTGAGAACGGCGTTCGGGCGATAAAGGAACTGATAGCGGCGGGCTCGGCATACCAGGTCGTTCTTTCCCAGAGGTTTTCTCGGGAAACGTCGGCGTCGCCGGTCGCGATCTATCGTGCGATCCGTTCATTGAATCCGTCGCCTTACATGTTTCTCATCCGAATGAACGGCAGGGCTATCATCGGTGCATCGCCTGAGATGCTTGTCCGCAGCCGTGGCCGCGACCTGGAATACCGTCCGATAGCGGGCACCAGGCCGCGCGGCAAGACGGCCGACGAGGATTCGCGGTTGGCAGACGAAATGCGAGCGGACCGCAAAGAGGTCGCCGAACACCTGATGCTGGTAGATCTCGGCCGAAACGATCTTGGCCGGGTTGCCGAATACGGAAGTGTAAAGGTCAACGGCCTGATGAGTGTTGAGAGATATTCGCACGTCCAGCATTTGGTCAGCTATCTATCAGCGCGGCTTCGAAAAGGGCTTGACCGGTTCGACGCTCTTGCGGCCTGCTTCCCTGCCGGCACAGTGTCGGGTGCACCCAAAGTCAGGGCGATAGAGTTGATCACCGAACTTGAACCTACGCCGCGAGGCGTATATTCGGGCGCGGTCGGCTATTTCGATTATTCCGGAAATATGGACACATGCATCGCGATCAGAACCCTCGTGCTCGAAAACGGGATAGCTCATGTCCAGGCCGGTGCGGGCATCGTTGCCGACTCCGACCCGTCGGCCGAATATGAAGAAACGGTCAACAAGGCGTCAGCGCAGTTACGGGCGATCGAACTCGCGGAGGATCAATCGTCATGAGTTCGATATTAAAGCACCAATTCACAGAGTTTCGTTCTGGCCGCGACCTCGGCCCCGACGACGCCGAGGAGTTCCTCGACGCTTTGATCTACGATACCGATGAGGCCTTGCTTGCAAATGTCTTTCGCGCCTGGAACGAAAAAGGCATTGCTGAAGACGAGATCTATTCGGTCGCAAAAATACTTCGATCCCGAATGAAAGCGATACATTCGAGACACGAGCTATTTGTCGATATTGTCGGGACAGGAGGCAGTAAGGCCAAGACCTTCAACGTATCAACCGCCGCGTCATTTGTCGTTGCGGGAACTGGCATCGCAGTCGCAAAACACGGCAACAAAGCTGCGACCAGCAATACGGGAAGCACCGATGTACTCTCGGAACTTGGCATAGATCTGACGGTCGGGCCGGACGTCGCGGAAAAGTGTCTCAATGAGATCGGTATCGCCTTCATGTTCGCGCCCAACTTTCACCGGCTCTCACAAACGCTCGCAAAGGTCCGACGAGGACTCGGCTTCCCGACCATTTTTAATTGTGTCGGGCCGCTATGTAACCCGGCTTCCGCACCTCATCAATTGATCGGTGTTTGGAACAAAGAGCTGGTGACGAAAATGGCGAACGCACTTGCCCGCCTCGGGACAAAAAGGTCGTGGATAGTCCACGGCGACGACGGCCTTGACGAGATTTCGATCAACGGCCGAACGATGGTCGTCGAAGTGGAAGGACGAACGGTGCGCGAGTTTACGATCGAACCGGAACATTTCGGCATCGCTCCGGCAGGTCTACGGGATCTCCGATCGAATGACGCGGTGCACAGCGGGAAAACCATACGAAATGTCCTGATCGGAAAACCGGATTCCTCGGAAGCGAAGGACATTGTCCTCGTAAATGCAGCCGCGGCAATTCATATCGCGACCGGAAATAGCGATCTCAAGGCTTCGATGACGGTTGCGGCCGAGGCCGTAAATGTCGGAAAAGCTCTTCGGAAACTAGAAGAACTCGCTTCGGCAATACCCGTATGAAAGGGACCATACTCGAAAAGATCGTCGCAACAAGGCGTCTCCGTGTCGAAGCGGCAAAGGCGGCTGCCGATGTCGGATCGTTGACCGAGATCGCAAAACGGACGAGGTCGGGCGCGATCCAAAGGCGTTTCGCCAGTTCCCTGAGCGATCGGTCGCTGATCAACACGATCGCCGAGTTCAAAAGGGCCTCACCGTCAAAAGGCGTCATCAACAACATGGCCGATCCCGCCGAGATGGCAAGGGCTTATTCGGACGGAGGAGCAAGCGCGATATCGGTCCTGACGGAGGAGGATCATTTTGGCGGGTCGCTCGACGACCTTAAACGCGTGCGAGCAGCCGTCGATCTGCCGATATTGCGCAAGGATTTCATCTTCGACGAATTTCAGATCGTCGAAGCGGCGGCGGCCGGAGCCGACGCGATACTGCTCATAGCGTCTATGTTAAACGACACAGAGATCGCGAGATTGCGAAGCCTTGCCGAAGACAAGTTTGGGCTTGACGCACTTATCGAGGTCCACTCTTTCGCGGAGCTTGAACGCGCCGAAAGAGCCGGAGCCGGACTTATCGGCGTTAACAATCGTGACCTTCATTCGTTCGACGTGTCGCTAGACGTATCGCGTGACCTGATATCTCACGCCCCGTCGAATGCGATAATGGTCGCTGAGAGCGGCCTTCGGACACACGAGGACCTGATCGAACTTCAGCGACTCGGCTATTCGGGCTTTCTCATTGGCGAATCACTGATGCGGAGCAGCGACCCGGCGGCTGAGCTCCGCAAACTAAATGGTAAAGGTTAAGATCTGCGGCATCACAAATCTCGGCGACGCTGCGACGGCGGCGAGGCTCGGTGCGGACATGCTCGGTTTCAATTTCTGTGAGAAAAGCCCGAGGTTCATTACGCCCAATGCTGCCCGGGACATTATCCGGGAGGTGAAGGCCCCTACAATGAACATCGGCGTATTTGTCGACGAAAGTGAGGACACAGTTGTCAAGATCGCCGAAACGACCGGCATCAGCGGCATTCAGTTACACGGAAATGAGTCTCCTGATCTTGTATCCAAACTCAGGGCCCGGACGAAATTGTTTGTAATAAAAGCTCTTCGAGTGGGCCCGGATTTCTTGCCTGAAACCGCTGCGGAATTCGAGACCGATGCGATACTGCTGGATGCATATTCACCCTCGGTTTACGGAGGTACGGGTGAGATGTTTGATTGGGAAGTTGCGAGAAATGTGAAATACCGAACAAAGCGGCTTTTCTTGGCGGGGGGCTTGAAGCCCGGAAATGTTGCCGACGCCGTTTCCCTGCTCAGGCCATTTGCCGTCGATGTTGCGAGCGGGGTTGAATCGTCGCCGGGGATAAAAGATCCGAAATGGGTCGAGTCATTCATTCGAATTGCGAAACAAGCATGACCATTTACGAACCAAACGATCGAGGTTATTGGGGTGAGTTCGGCGGGCGATTTGTTCCGGAAACGCTGGTCGCACCGCTTGATGAGCTGACCGAGTCTTTTTTTGCATACCGCGATGATGCCGCCTTTCGCGCGGAATTTGATGAACTGCTCAGAGATTTTGTCGGCAGGCCGACACCTCTATATTTCGCTGAACGGTTGACCGAGGTTCTGGGCGGTGCTCGGGTCTACCTGAAACGTGAGGATCTGAACCACACGGGTGCCCACAAGATAAATAACTGCATCGGTCAGATACTTCTGGCACGACGGATGGGCAAAACGCGGATCGTCGCAGAGACCGGCGCTGGCCAGCACGGCGTTGCCACGGCGACGGTCTGTGCCCATTTTGGGCTTGCTTGTGTCGTTTATATGGGCACTGAAGACATGCGTCGGCAGGAACTGAATGTCTTTCGCATGCGCTTGCTCGGAGCCGAGGTCCGAGGGGTTGATTCAGGATCAAGGACGCTCAAGGACGCTATCAACGAGGCACTTCGAGATTGGGTCACCAATGTCGCCGACACATATTACTTGCTCGGTTCGGCACTCGGCCCGCATCCGTATCCGTTAATGGTCCGTGAATTTCAGAGCATCATTGGCCAAGAGGCACGTCAGCAGATCCTCGAAAAAGAAGATCGGCTCCCTGATCTGCTCGTTGCGTGTGTTGGCGGCGGTTCGAATTCGATCGGACTGTTCCACGATTTCCTCGATGACGATGTACGCATGATCGGTGTCGAGGCCGGCGGCCAAGGCAGCGGTTTAGGTGAGCACGCCGCCAGATTCCTGAATGGCTCTGCTGTCGGTATTTTGCAGGGAACGAAAAGCTACCTGCTTCAGGACGATTCTGGCCAGATCGCCCAGACGCATTCGGTTTCGGCAGGGCTGGATTACGCCTCCGTCGGACCGGAACATGCATTTCTTCACGACGAAGGCCGCGTCGAGTACGTAACGGCTTCAGATGTCGAAGCACTCGCGGCGTTTAGAAACTTATCAGAGACCGAGGGGATAATTCCCGCCCTCGAATCGGCGCATGCGATCGCTTACGTTATGAAGGTCGCGGGCGCCATGGATCGTAACCAGATAATCATATGCAATCTTTCGGGTCGCGGCGACAAGGATGTCAATACGGTTGCCGCGTTGTCCGCGCGTAAGAACGAAAAATGACCCCGGTGTTTTCATAAACTTCGATGAACCGAATAACCAAGAGATTTGAAATGTTGCATGCACGCGGGCGAAAGGGATTTATTCCCTTTATCACTGCGGGCGACCCGGACCTGGCCACTTCGAAGCAGATCGTGTTGACGCTGGCCGGAATCGGGGCCGATATCATCGAACTCGGAGTTCCATTTACCGACCCGATGGCCGACGGGCCGACCATACAGGCCTCATCGACGCGAGCGCTCGGGAACGGCGTAACGCTTAAGGATATTCTGGCGATGGTCCGAGAGATCCGGGAGACGTGCGAAACGCCGATCGTACTTTTTAGTTATTTCAACCCAATTTTCCGTTTTGGTATTGAAAGGCTCGCTATCGACGCCGCGGCGACGGGGATCGACGGTGTCCTCGTCACGGACGCTGTGGACGACGAGGCGTCCGAGATCGGACAAACACTGCACGAACACGGAATTGATCTGATTTCTTTGATCGCACCGACCACCAGTGATGATCGGCTTCGTTCGATCGGCGAGCGCGCGCGTGGCTTTCTTTACGCGGTTTCGCGTGCGGGTGTTACCGGAGCACAGAAAGAAACAGGCGAATCGGCAGAGACGCTCGTGAAGCGGGCACGACGATTCACTGACCTTCCGATCGCGGTTGGGTTCGGCATCTCGACGCGGAGCCAGATCGAGGAGGTGTGGAAATATGCCGACGCTGCCGTCGTCGGATCGGCGATCGTCGCCGAGATCGAGAGATCGATAGCGACCGGAAATACGGTGGAAACTATACGTGATTTTATCGGGGGCTTATTGCCGCAGGTTGCAAAAGACGCCGCTGAATCCTAGAGTTTAAAGTTTACCAAGAGGCTTTCACCTGAGGTCAGAGCCAAGAGAACATTTTATGTTAATCGTAATGAAGCCAGACGCGACCCAATCCGATATCGATCGGGTCGTGCAGGTTATTGAAAAACTCGGCTTTCGCGGTCACCCAATGCCGGGCGAGAGCCGCACCGCGATCGGGATCACCGGCAATCGAGGCTCGGTCGATCCGACTCACTTTGAGAATCTTCCCGGCGTCGCAGAGGCCATCAGGGTCACGAAACCGTACAAGCTGATCTCGAACGACCTTAAGCTTGGACGATCAACGATCAAGGTTGGGAACGCTTCGATCGGAGGCGGCCATCTTGCAGTTATCGCCGGCCCGTGTGCCGTCGAAAGCGCTGATCAGGTCTTTCGGGTCGCCGAGGTCGTTGCAGCAAGCGGTGCCAAGTTCTTTCGCGGCGGGGCGTTCAAACCGCGAACTTCCCCGTATGCTTTTCAAGGCAAGGGCGAGGAAGGCCTAAAGATCCTTGCGGAAGTTCGCGATCGATATGGCCTGAACATCGTCACAGAAGCAATGGACGAGCATGGTATCGACCTTGTCGAAAAATACGGCGACTGTATACAGATCGGCGCACGGAATATGCAGAATTTCGCGCTCCTGAAGTACGCCGGTAAAACGAGAAAGCCAATTTTGCTGAAACGCGGCCTCTCCGCGACGCTTGACGAATTCCTGCTCGCCGCCGAATACATCATGTCGGAAGGAAATTACGATGTGATCCTCTGCGAACGAGGCATACGAACGTTCGCCGACCATGCCCGCAACACCCTTGACCTTTCGATAATCCCGGCGGTCCAGCGTCTTTCGCATTTGCCGATCATCGTCGACCCTTCGCATGGAACGGGACATAATTATATGGTGCAGCCGATGGCCCTTGCCGGTGTTGCGGCGGGAGCTGACGGACTGATCATCGAGGTCCATCCATGCCCGGAGGAAGCTTTGTGTGATGGAGCACAGGCATTGACCCCGCTACAGTACGAGGAATTATCAAGGATGGTTCAATCGCTTCACGAATCGATCCACCGTAGCGAATCGGTTCAGATGTTGGCCTGAGAAACGTAAGATCAATGAAAAGATCCGCGTCTGTTCCCGAAACACACGCGGATCTTCCATTGGTCGTTCGACGCCTTTTGCCTAACCCGCCAAACGAAACCTTATCATACCATAAATCTGAGTAAATCCGCAGAAAATCGCCGAACCGATCAACAACGTCATCGGAACATAACGAAATCCTTCGGGTATTACGGTCCCGATCGCCTGCCTCAACATCACCCCAAGAAACACCGCGAAAACGGCAATTGCGGCTCGACCGAGCGCCCATTGACCAAATTCCGGCTTTTCATCAACGGACGGCAGCAAATATGGCACAAATACGAACATCACGAGCGTTACCAGTGATAATATCCCGTCCAGCCCCGAGAAAGTCACCGAAAATCCGAAATCCACCGCGAGAAAAAAGAGCACAAACGTCGTGTCCATTACAAATGGATGTCGTGGTGCCCTACCAACTGCCGTCTTGTTCAACGTGATCGCGTGTTCCATTTCCTGATATCTCCGTACGATCGTCCGATAACTTCGAACGTAAATGAACTTGAACCTGCTACTATTCGCCCGGTTTGCTGAACTGCTTATAGGCTACCCTGAAAAGCTCCGAAAGCGCCTTTGCGGTCTCAGGCGTCAGCTTTTTGTCGGCTCTGAGATGAGCTTCGACGATCTCGGGCGTTGCTTCATGCGGATAGTAGATCACCGGTTCGACGTCATCCATCGTCTTTTTATTCATGACACGATCGATCGGCATATCCAGCCAGCCTGTTAACCGGGCTATGTTGTCAGCGTCGGGTTTACCGGTCCCGTTCTCGATCCTGGATAGCGTCGAGGCCGAGACATTGGTCACGTCTGCGACATCTCTCAGACTTAGTCCAAGTTCCTCACGGCGACGCTTGATCGCCCTGCCTAACTCCACGGTGTTAATGAAATTGTCGTTCTTGAATCCCATAATGAGCTTTTTCCTCCACGGAATGTAAGTGTCACAGGTGCACTTTGTATTTCACGGATAAAACATAACATAGTGAAATTTTAAATGCAACACCTCGTTTCATGGTTGCAACAAATAAATTGGTATGATACGATGTTTCATCGCTGAGACATCGGCGGGCAAAATAGCTGAGTCGCAGATCGGGCGGCGTACAGGCGAGAAGCCGGCAACGACCAAGGCCTCGCAACATACACAATAGGAGAAAAAAGTAATGAACAACATCGACGCAATCGAGACCCAATCAAATGAAAAGGCAGTTGGTCTCAACGACAGTCCTGCGAATGCGAACGTACTGGATTTTTCCGGAACACTCCGTGAACTACGGCGGAACATCGATCCCTCGCTATTGAGACATCGTGAGGGTTGGCGCGACCGCAATGGTCAAGTAAAGATGGTCGAATACATCGAATGGCACTCCGTCGCCGACATTCTCGATGAGACCGCACCAAACTGGGCTCATACCGTCAAGGATATTCGGCCGATCGGCGATCTGATCACGGTAACGGTTGCGATCACGATCGATGGTGTTACCCGCGAAGGCATCGGGACGGGGTCAGCTCGAACCGAAATGGGGATAAAAAAGGCAGAGCACGACGCGCTGAAACGGGCGGCCGTAAAATTCGGGATAGCCCGCGAACTGTATAAACGCGAGTTCGAGGCCTTCGATCGTGGTGAAACGCAAGCGATTTCTGAAAGTACTGCGCAGCCTGCGAATCCCGTTGCGTCCAGTCTCGGGGAGTTGATCACTGCTAAGCAACTTGGGATGATCCGGGCGATCGCACGCGAGAGCGGCCTTGATGCCGAGACGGAATGCATGAAACAGTTTCGATGTTCGGTCGCCGAACTCTCGCGACGGGCTGCCTCGAAACTGATCGATCGGCTAAAGACCGAAGGAACCGCTGCGGTACCGATGCGAAATGTCGGCTGATCGGCAGCGGCCTTCTGCGAAAGTTTTGAGTTGTGACCGGCTTTTCCTGCTAAAAAACAAGAGCCGGACGATCCCCAATCACAACTCAAAACTCCCACCTTTTCTCTCGATTGCCCAAATTCATTTACAGCTACGGCGGTTAATGTTACGCTTCTGAATTCGGATACATAATTAGGATCTCGGTCGGACGATCGCCGTCATATTGCCCGATCGTTGTAATGAATTTTACCCTCGTCAGATCTGGCGATACCGTTTACTTCGAAATATGTCGATATCAGAACCCTTTGCAACGCTTGTCGGTGATTGGTCCGGAACGAATCGGTTGAACCTTTCATGGATGCCGGACCCGATCTTCGAATCTCCTTCAACGGCAGTTGTCCGGCCACGGGTCGGTGGTCAATTCGTCGAGATCGCTTATACCTGGTCTTACGAGGGAAAGCCGCAAGAAGGGCTATTATTGTTCGGTATTCAGAAGGACGGGTCGGCGACCGCATTTTGGACCGATTCGTGGCATTCGGCGAACGTTCTAATGGCGTGTAAAGGCGAGGTCACCGATGTCGGCGCGCTCGTTCTGTTTGGCAGCTATTCCGTTCCGGATCATCCGGACTGGGGTTGGCGGACAGACGTAATACCGAAAGGGGACGGGTTTAGATATGTGATGTACAACGTATCGCCGGACGGCGACGAGGAACTTGCGGTAGAAACCGATTTCGTCAGGAAAAATCAGACCGACCTCAATTGAACTTTTACGGTCGATTCGCGATGGTCTTTTTACGATCGTTCATATTGGTGATCATCCCACTTTGTGGTATTTGCTTTACGCAGACCACAGGTATGGGACCAAGCGCCGACGTACGTGATCAGGCCGAGATCCGAAGGCTGATGAACGAGATCTCTGATGCGTTCGTTGTCCGCAACGCCGCGCCATTCGAAAAGATCTACGCCGATGATTTCATTAGCGTTCGCGGCCGGCCGATCTACAATTCCAAACAGCAATTGGTGGCAATGATGCGTGCGGACAGTGCGTTGCTGAAAGCTCGGAAAAAGCTTGACTTCGAGACAATTGCATTCACAAATGAAGAGCCGGATATCAGGATATTTGGCGACATCGCGGTCGCGACGGTACTAAAGAACAATGAATGGCAATTTCGTGGGTCGACATGTCTCACAAAATATCAGGCAACCGAGGTCTGGCAGCGACACGGTTCGACCTGGCGTTTGATCGCCGGATCTGCAAACACTTTTCAATGCTCGCCGGTTCCTTGGCATCCGCCTCATCCTGCCGTTGCCGCTATCGGCGATGTCACTGATCCCCCGCTTGCAGATCCTGCAAAGACGGAGACGGTGCCGGAAGATCTGACTGCGATGCTCGCTAAGGTCTCAGCCGTCGAGCAAGCTCGGCTCGATGATGCATTAAAGGCATATTTTTCGTGGTCGTATGTTTCGACCGATACGAACGGAGAACGCTCAAACAGCGGGATGTCGCTGATCCAGGTATTTCGCTCAGCCGCTGAGCCATCTCAACGTCAATCGATCGATCTCGAACACTTTAAGGTACTTGGGAGTTCCGCGATCTACACATTTCGGCTCCGAACGCGTGGACGATTGGGAACCACGGATCGCGGAAGTTCGGTGTTTTATCTAGCTGCCCTCGTTAAAAATGTGAATGGGTGGCAATTCGTCGCATCGCACGCAGTTCCCGCGAGTGTCCAGTTCGAAACCAGTTCAGGCTGAACAAGGTCAGGCGGTCGAGCGCTATCTGGTTGAGATATCGGACATTTCAGGCGAGCGATCCGTAATTCAACTGGTATGAACCCAAATGAAGGCAATTGCGTAAGAGTTTGTATTCGAACCAACCAGGGCGGGCTTTCGATAAATCACTCAATAGGAGTAAACGCATGACACAAGAAGCAAGTGAGATGGCCGGTTATGCCGGGCCGGGCCACGGCGAGTTCTGTTGGACCGAGATAGCCAGCAATGATGCCGCAAAATGTAAGGAATTCTACGCGAACGTCTTTGGCTGGACCTTCAAAGATAGTGATGCTGCCGGTATATTTGCGTATCACGAATTTTCAACCGGCAGCGGTTATCCTGCCGGCGGGCTTTATGAAATAACTCCCGAGATGTGTCCGGAAGGCGAGCCATTGCCGCCGCCGCATCTTATGACGTATATCGCCGTTAACGACGTTGACGAAAATGCAAAACTGGCGGTCGAACTTGGAGGCAAGGTTCTCAGAGAACCGATGGACATTCCGAATACAGGTCGAATGGCGGTAATTGCCGACCCAACCGGAGCGATATTTGCAACATTCAAGATGCAGGGTTAATGGAGGTTATCATGGCAGATTTTGAAATACCTAAAGCCGGTGATGTGTGCTGGCGTGAACTGAGAACACGAAACATCGATGCAGCATCAGCGTTTTATTCAAAGCTGTTTGGATGGTCGCTCGAACAATCGAAAGTTACCCCAATGGATTATAAAGAGATCATCAGGGATGGCACCGCCACCGGCGGTATGATGCCAATGACCGATGAGTGGGGCGATGCGCCTTCGCACTGGGCAAATTACATCGCGGTTGCCGATGCAGACGAGACGGCAGCAAAGATCACCGCAAACGGCGGCAGCATTCGTGTACCGCCATTTGACGCACCGGGCGTCGGGCGAATGGCAATGGTCGCCGATCCATCAGGCGCCGACTTCGCGATAATTCAATTCGTCCAGCCCGAATAGACCAACCTGTAAGAGAAAAAACGCGAAGGATACGAACGACCGAATCGAACGGTGTAGTATTCTTCGCGTTCTGCCGTTCGGTCTGCGTTATCTGGTACCAGTGAACGTAAGCGGTTCAGGGACTATCGGAGCAGTAAGAGTGCCGCTCATCGCGTTTCCGTCGATCTTGCCCGCGATCGTGAACTCGATGGACTGGCCCTGCATTTCGGCCACGGCCGTCGCGGCTAGCCTGCTTCCGGTCACCTTTCCTTCGGTAATATTTCCGTTACCAAGCATGGTCTCGAGTATCCCGGTTGCACTCGCTCCGTTTTGTTCGAGAGCGAGCGAAACCGGCAGTTGCTGTCCCTGGAAATCGATCATCAGGGTCCACTTCCCGGCAACATCAGCGAGGTCTTCGTTTTCGGTAAACGAATATTTTGATCCGTCCTGCTTCATTCCCTCAGTATCGTAGATCTCGATCAAAGAGCTGTATTCGCTGACCTGCGGTAATATTTCTGATGCGTCGCCTACAATTATGATCGACGCTTCATCAGGATGAATGAACATGTTCGCCACTCGTTGTACGTCTTCGACCGTCACGGCATCGATATTCGAGCGATAAGTTTGCAGATAGTCATGCGGCAGCGAGTACAACTCCTGGTTGACAAGCAGATTGGTCAAGCCTTCCTGTGTTTCCGCCCGGATCGGGAAAACACCTGTCAGAAAATTCTTAGCATCATCCAACTCCTCATCGAGCACTCTTTCATTTCGGATCCGTTCCAGCTCATAGAAAAATTCACGGAGTGCATCGCCCGTTACCGAGGTCCGCACCTCAGCCGTGGCCTCAAAATCGCCTGCGAGTTTTCTTGGATCAAATTTCGTATACGCACCGTATGTGTAGCCTTTTTCCTCGCGGAGGTTCATGAATACCCGCGATGATGCCCCTGCACCAAGGATCTGATTCATCACGATCGCCGGGAAATAGTCCTTATGCCCGCGATCGAAAGCCAGATTGGCGATGACAATATTTGCCTGCGCCGAACCGGGACGATCAACTATGGTCACCGTGCGTTCCTTGGACGCCTTCGGGATCGGAAACTGATGCGTGTCTCTTTCGCCAGGTTCCCAATCTCCGAAATGGTCTTCGATCTCGGAAAGCAAAAGGTCTTTCTGAATGTCCCCAACCACGATCAGGACGGCGTTGTTCGGCAGAAAACTCGATCGTTTCGCTGCGATCAACGCTTCACGCGTCAACCGCATGATGTCGGCCGGCTTCGGTGAGACAGTACCGTAGGGATGGCTGCCATAAAGAAGACGAGCCGATTGTTCGGCGGCAAGAAAGTTTGGCTGCGAGCGCTGATATTTAAGATTCTCGAGCGTGTTGCGGCGATAGAGATCGAGTTCTTCCTCAGGAAATGTCGACGCGAACACGGCCTCAGAGATCAGCTGCATGATCTCAGAGGAATACATCGAAAGCGACGACCCCGCAACGATGGTAAAATCGTCTGAGGAAGACGCCGAAAGCCCCGCGCCCAAACGCTCGATCTTTTCTGCCAGTTCGCGGCTTGAGTAGTTTTCGGTTCCCTCGGTGAGCATCGACGCCATCGCCGAAGTAGCTCCGGTAAGATCGCGTGGATCGTGTGCGTCACCCGACATGAACGCAAGTCGAAATGAGACGACCGGTAAGCGTCCATTCTCAAAAATAACGACGCGCAACCCGTTTGCGAGCGTCGTGACAAAAGCGTTTGGGATGTTGAACGGTACCGGATCCAGTGGCTCCGGAGCTGCTTTGCGATTCAATGTCATAAATTTTGAATTCCGGACCCGACGACGGCCGGCCTGATATGATCGTAATGAACGAGACGCGGCACTAGCCCTTGCCCGGTGGTACTACGTCGAGCAATGCCCGGTTCTCTGTGTCAAGAAAATCAGAAACGGCCTTTCGTATCTGATCCGGCCTTATCGCAAGCAATTCGTCGAGCTCTGTATTGACGAAATGCGGGTCGCCGTCATAAAGCGCGAATTCAGCGATCTGCTGAGCACGGGTCATTGAGGATTGTCGCATTCGCACGGCATCGTTGATCAATTGATTGTGCAGTTTCTGCATCTCTTCGGCGGTTGGCCCGTGCGCAGCGATGTCTTCGATCTCGGTCATTATCGTCGCTCTGATCTGGCTCAGGTCCTGCTCGGGTTTCGGTATCGCACCGATAAAAATACTCGACGGACCGCGTCGCTCGTCGGTAAATCCGAATAATTGAACGACTGATTCCTCACCCTTTACCAACTTCTGATACAAACGCGAGCTATCGCCGTCGTACAGCAACTTGCCGGCAAGATAGAGTGCGTAGTACTCAGGCGATCGGCGCGGGGGTATTTTCCAGCCCAATAAAAATGCTGGTAAAGGAGCGAGCGGGTCATGCCACTCACGGTAATTTTCGCTTACTTCGACCGGCTCCGAAACATCGATCGAAGGTGGTTTGGTCTGTGCAGGGATGTCGCCAAAATAAGTCTCGATCAGATCTTTTGACGTTGCCGGATCGAATGAGCCCGACAAAGTCAGGACCGCATTGTTCGGAGCATAATAAACTCTGAAAAACTCCTGCACATCGTCGACCGTTGCATCATCAAGATCCTCCATTGACCCGATCGTCGAATGCGAGTTCGCAAAGTTTTTATAGATCATCGAATTGAGCATATCGAAGATCTGTCCGTAGGGCTGATTGTCGTACCGAAGGCGTTTTTCTTCTTTTACGGCCTCCCGCTGGTTGTCGAGATTCTCTTGCGTTACGGCAAGCGAACGCATTCGATCGGACTCGAGCCAGAGAGCGAGCGGCAACTGATCGGCCGGCATCGTCTCATAATAATTCGTCCTTTCGCTCGACGTCGTACCGTTCATTGTGCCGCCGGCCTTCATCACGTATTGAAAATGCCCGGCCTTCGGGACGTTTTCAGAGCCCTGAAACATCATGTGCTCGAACAAGTGCGCAAAACCCGTGCGGCCTTCGCGTTCATTCCGGGAACCGACATCGTAATATACAGCGACGGCAACGACGGGCACGGCGGTATCACGGTTCAAAACAACACGCAGGCCGTTTGCCAGCGTGTATTCCTCGATCTCAAGCGGCGGAAGTTCGAATTTCAACGACATACGAATATTCTACTAAACTTTCCTTGTGTAAACGACAACCGCCCAACATCTTGCTCAGGTGGTGGGACGGCATCTGGATCGAAACGATCACATTCACTGGAAATCATTTACCTGCCCGAACTGCGAACAGAGAGCAAATACGATCTTCGATGCAACTCTAAAGTGGGGTCGATGCGAGATCATTCTGGGGAATTATCGTCCCGGGCCTGGTTTTCCTGGGCGATGGCATATAGTGCGGCCTTGACCTGAAATGGCGTAAGTCCCGGATGCTTTTCCAAAAGCAGTGCGATGATCGCCGCAATGTGTGGACATGCGAAGCTGTTACCCGTAAGACTTCGGTGCCCGCCGCCCGGCCAGGGTGTGCGAACATTCACGCCGGGAGCCGTAAGTTCGATCACCTCGCCATATCTGAAGCCGAACCTGAGCGGGTCCGTTTCGTCGCTTTTGATAACAGAGATCAGAGACGACGAAAAGACCGACGGGAAGCTGGGTTGTGGCAGATTGTTGGCGGCCGCCACGACCACGCAGCCCGCGAGATATGCCCTATCCAGCAGATCGTGCAACGGCGCAAAAAACTGCGGCTTGGTCGTGCCAAGGCTAAGGTTTATCACCCGATACTTGTTCTTGACGGCATATTCCAGACCCGCAAGAAATGAGTGACCATCACCGAGACCTCCTGCACCCAAAACCTTGATGCTGTATAGCTCGGCCTCAGGAGCGATACGTGTGATGATCCCGGCGCACGCTGTTCCGTGCCCTGCCGAATCACCGGCATCCGACGGGTCAAACATTATTCGTTTGTTATCAACGCGCGCCTCGACCGACTCAATGACACGACCTGCGATCTCGGGATGCGTGGCATCGATGCCGCTATCGACGATAGCAATGCTCACACCTTTGCCGGTCGCCGACCTCCAACTATCGTCTAGCTGAAAATAGGTCGACTGAGATGACAGTGAGCTTGATTCGAAACCCGTTACAGTTGTCATATTTTCGTCGGTCACACTATTGGGAGCCCGGCGATTTTTTACACGCGATCAGTCCGGTTTGAACAAAGGGTCTTGCTCAAAAACTAAGAAAGCTTGTTTCGGATTTGCCGTCAGAATAACGCAAGAACGACTCTAGCATTTCGCGGCAGAGGGTTCGTTCTGCCTCTCCGCGGCTGGCGAGTTCTCGGAGTAAGACGGCAAGGTCCATCATTTCACGATGTTCGGCCGAGTCGCGAATACCCATAAGCCATTCCCGCACTTCGTTCACTTCGAACGATGCGTCGTCGGCAAGCAGCTTTTCTCCAAAATCCCGAAACAGCTTTGCCGATTGGTACGCGTTGACGAGCGACGCGATCGCCTCGGCACACAGAGCCGCTTTATCCATCTCGTCCGGCGTAAAAGGCCGGTACGGCGGATCGCCACGGCGATTGATGTACTCAAGCACGCCGATGACCTCGTCCTTGTACCGAAGCGGCGTCGCGAGGATCATTTGCGTCGAATAACCGGTCGAACGATCGACCTCGACGTAAAACGATTCCTCCTCACCTACATCTGCGACGACCATCGGCTGTCCCGAGGACAGGACAAATCCAGCGATGCCCTTCCCGGCCGGTATCTTGATGTTGAGAAGCTGTTCAGCGACCTGGCCTATCGCCGCCAGAAATCGCAGGTCCCCCTGGTCGCCGTCTCTTATCAAAACCGAAGCTTCGTCAGAACCAAGATCCGCGGCCGATATTGTCAGTATCTTTGTGATCGAATCCGTGAGCGGTTCGGTCAGCAGATTGGCAATGTCGATCGTCTCGATCAGCCTGTGCAGTTTTCTGCCTATTCCGTCAGATTCATTGTCGACCATGAACTCATTCTTACCCCAAAAACGGATCGTAAGCAAATCAACTGAGGTTTGACAAGAATTGATTGGAAACCGGCAACTATTCAGCGTTTGTCCGTTCAAACGAATTAGAAATACGCCGTCGCTCAACGTCGATCGCATTCTCGGATTTGGAACGTCGCCCGCAGATGCGGATCGGATCAGGTCCGGCGAGGCCACGTCGCCGCCGTCATTTGGTGCCCAGATATGTACTATCGTTCGATAACCTTAGCCGCAATTTTGCTGGTCGGTGCGCCGGCGGCCGCAGGCGCTCAGTCGCCCGAAGACACCCCGGCATCGGATCTTCCGGCCGTTGAACCTTTCAGACTGTCGCCCGGATCGAGCTTTTCTGCGGCAAATGGCGGCGATGCCCTGATAAAGCCTCAGCCCAACGCAAAGAAATATGAAACGATCGTCGGCGATCTGCGCGAGGCACTGGAGATAATCGAAAGGAACCGCGTTGTATCAAAAAAAGACGGCACCGGGAGGCTGGTAAGATCGGCGATCGAATCAATGCTGCACTCCCTCGACCCTCACTCCAATTTCTACGACGCATCCGAATTTGCGGAGCTCATCGGCGAGCACCAGAACGAGTATTTCGGCACAGGCTCGACCATCACGAATTATCTGGTCAACGGTTTGCGCGAGACGTTCATCGTTGCTGTTACGCCGAACACGCCGGCATCGGCCGCCGGCCTAAGGTTTGGCGACAGGATCGTCGCCGTCGATGGCGTAAAGGTCCCGGGCCTGTCATCGATGCGTGTTCGCGAAATGGTCCGGGGCAGGCTCGGCACCACCGTAAAGATCACCGTCGAAAGGGCTGCGAGCGGCTTGATCGAGACCATAGCGATAAAAAGAGACCGTGTTCCGCAATTGACCGTTCCGAACGCGTTCGTTGTTGGGGACGGTGTTGGATATATCGAGATGAGCGTCGGCTTCAGCTTCGGAACGCCGGGGGAACTCGACAAAGCCCTAAGCGATCTGAGGCTCCGCGGTATCACTTCATTGATACTTGACCTGAGGGGAAACACAGGCGGTATCGTCGATTCGGCTGCGGCCGTGGCCGATCGCTTTCTTCCTGAAGGAGCTCTGATCGCAACGCAACGCGGCAGGTATCCGATCGACGAGCGGATATGGCGTTCGACAAACAAGTCGCCGATCAAGATGCCGATGGTGGTGCTGGTCGATGGCGATACGGCTTCGGCTGCCGAGATCGTGGCAGGGGCGATGCAGGATAACGACCGAGCCCTGATCGCCGGGACAAAGACCTTCGGCAAAGGCCTTGTACAGAATGTCCTGGAACTCAACAACGGTGCAGGATTGACGCTTACCGCCGCTCGTTACTACACCCCTGCCGGACGTTCGATACAGCGTGACTACTCAGACGGCAGCATGTATGACTACTTCTCGCAAACGCATCGAGCTGATCTGATAGATCGATCTGTGACCGCCGTCAAAACGCTCACCGACCGAACGGTATATGGAGGCGATGGCATTGCTCCTGATATAGATCTTGGAGCGACTCAGCTGACGCGCGACCAGGCTCAATTGATCGACCCGTTGTTCTTTTTTGTCCGTGACCTGATCAACGATCGTGCAGACGGCAAGAACCGCGTCGAGAATATACGTCAACGCTTCATTTTTGGTGAGAACGTAGTCGACGACAAGATACTAGCGGATCTGGCCATCTTTCTCGATCGTCAGTACGGACGGCAGCAGTTTGCCGATCTGGCAGAACGGGAAGGCCAGTTCGTTAGGTCGCAATTGCGGTATGATCTCGCTCTTGCGACCTTCGGTCTGGAAATGGCCGGCCGGCAGCAGGTTATGGACGACCTTCTGGTCAAACTTGCGACCGAGAACATCGGCCGATCGGGTCAGCTGGCAACCGAGGCGGCAAGAGCATTTGAGATACGACGCGCTAAAGAAAAACGCTCGTTGAGCAAATTGCCCAACGAGCTAAGGTAGAAACAGGAGGAATTAGAAAGAAAAACGCAACACAATATTTTCTATCTTTCTCTTCCGTTATTCTTGATGCCTGCTATTTGAGTCCGGTTGCCCCATCGACAAAAAAGACCCCGCAGACAAAAAGCTGCAGGGTCATTCTATTATTTCGATCTCGGAGAGCTAAAAATTCAACTTTCCGGAGAACTGAACGCGACGTGCGCCATTGGTCACATCGGCGTTGATGCGTCCAAAAATGCTCGTCCCATAACCCGATTGCGTGAATCCGGCCGGCATGACCGCCGTCGGAAATGCAAAATTCGGCGTATTCGTCAGATTTTTGGCATCAACACGTATATCAAAGCTGAGATGCTCGCGAATACGGAAGTTACGCGAAAGCGATATGTCCGTTTCCGTGTATTTCGGACCGATAAAGTAATTTCGGCCCGTGTTGCCCGGCTCGCCTGGATTAGGTTGTGAGAACAACCCTCGCTCCTGCGGATTGAACCACCAATTCCGAAGCAGCGGATTAGCCGTGTTCTCGAAATTACCTTGAACAAGGCCGCCGAGGTCTCGCGGACAGTTGTTGCAGTTCGCGTACGATCCGCTCGTTTGGCTAACGGTGTTCGTTCCCGAAAACACGGTGAACGGTCGTCCGGAGGTCACACGAACGGTTCCGGCCAGCTGCCAGCCGCTGATCATGTAGTTCAAGACTGCGTTATCGGCTCTGAGCTTCTTGCCGCTTCCGAACGGGAGTTCGAACACATAAGTGCCGAGCAGCGAATGACGCCGGTCAAAGTCAGACCACGCATAATTGGCCTTACGGTCGAAATTGTTAAGCGGCGTATTTGCAGACGACTGCGCTGTTCCGCCCGAAACGGCCGTAAACACGGGGTCGAACGACCTTGTGTCTTTCGACAATGCGTATGTGTAACCGAGTTGGAAGCTGATCCCGCTTTTCATACGGCGCTTGAAGATGACCTCAAGCCCGTTGTAGAACGAGAAATCATTGCTGTCAACGATGTTCAATCCGCCGGTGTACTGCGAGAACCGCTGGAAGAATGAACCATTGCCGTGAACCGCGACCAACTGTTGGTTCAGGTTAGCACTCGTACAACGGCCCGCCGTCACATCCGCTGCAAGACATAAACGCTGCGATGCGGCGAGAGCCAGCGTGGCGACGCTACCTTGCGTGATCGCAGTAGCATTCAGCGACCGGAAAAGAGCCGTCCCCGCATTGTTCGCAACATTCCCGCCCAACAGCAGGTTGATCAACGGGCTGTTGTAGGTCGAATTGGTCCGGATCGAATTGAATGCCTGCAAGAATGTCTCGCCGGTTCCCGGCAAGGTTCCGTTAATGTCGACCTGATTGGAATTATATGCGCCAAACAGATTTGTCGCCTTTTTTCCGATGTAGTTGACCTCAAGCACATTCCCGCCGAACAGTTCACGCTGGAAGCTAAGGCTCCAGTTGTGGATCGCCGGGAACTTGATATCCGGATCGATGACCGTTATCGCGTTCGTGCTGAACGTAGGAGGCGTCCGAAGCTGCGTCGGCGAAAGGGTCGGAGCAACCGAAGGCAGCCCGTTTCGAAGCAGTCCGCCGCCCTGTCCAAACGCCGTATTCGAACCAAGTGCGGTGTTGCCCGGCGTGCTTTGGAAGATGAACGAACTGAACAGGAATGTTGAAAAGCGGTCTGAAGCCTTTCGATAATTCAACCTGATGGACGTCTTGCCGTCGCTGAACGGATCCCAGGCAAAGCCCACGGTTGGCAGGAACAGGCCGTAGTTGTCATCAAATAGCTGGCCCTCGGTCCACGAAATGTTGTTCGCCGGCGCAGCACCGAGAACCACCGACCGATTGGGAACTAGGATCGGACGCCCGCCCGCAGCACTCGGGGCAAGCCGGATCTCCCAGCGAACGCCGAGGTCAAGAATGAAGTTCGGACGCAATCGCCAGGTGTCCTGAACGTAAAAGTCCAGTTCCGGATGATTTGCATCGAACAAATACCGTGTCCCCGGAGCTGCAAACTGTCCCGGATTCGCCGGATCGTTGACGTATGCCTGCGTGACCGTCCCGACGCGGCCGAGCATATCGTTGATCATATTCTCAAGACGGGTTCTATCTGCGGTGTTGATAACTGCCGCGCCCGTGGGTAAGGGCGTCCCGCCCGGGAAATTGAAATTGCTGTTCACTGTTCGTAAAAAGTTGAAAGCGAGTTCGATCGCTCCGCCGCCAACGCTTGAACGGTCATCCGTGCTCGTTCCAAGCCGGATGTTTGCACCAGCCTTGATGACATGCGGCGAAAAATCGAACGTCATGTTGTCGACGAACTGCCACGTACGGAAACTTCGAGCGTTGTAGCTGAAGTTCGTATTGATATCGGTCGGGAGATTGAAGATGAACGCGTAGTTCGGATCGGGTTCGGGTGTGAGGAATTTAAATCCAAACTGGCTGTAACCCAGGATGAACTCGTTAACGAATTTGGACGAGCCGGACCAACGCCAGTTAACGGCGAGGTTTTTCGGCGTTCTTTCGGTGTCAACATAATTCGGAGCGTTCGGGAATCGCGGGCGGCCGCCGTTTGCGGCATCGCCGAAGGTGTTCTGTTCGCCCTGGGCGTACCGGACATAGAAGTTGTTCGCGTCGTTAAGTTTGAAATCGAATTTCGATACAAAATCGTACTGCTTCTCGGTCTGCGGCGAATTGAACAGAAATCCCGCTATATTCAGGCCATCGCCGGTCGCACTATAACTGTTCGGAGCCGGCATCTGGTTGATGTAGCCCATCAGAAGCGGATCGAGCGAGATCAAGGTGCCGTTAGCGATGTTATACGAATCTATACAATTTGTGGTGATCGTAACGCTGCAGGCCGGCTGAACCGGATTTCCGCTTGCATCGACAGACCCTGTTCCATTCACACCTCCGCGAACCCATCGGAAAATTCCCTGACGAGCGGTCGGCGTGTAAACGGTCCTGGTTTGCAGGAGCGTATCCGAAGCGCGCAGGATCTGCAGATTGACAAAAAAGAATGCACGGTCTCGGAGCAGATCAAAAGGCTTGGTTCCTTCGCCAAACCCCGGATTGAACAGCGGGCCGCTAAAGCTGCCGCCAAAGATATGCTGAATGAAATTTTCCTTTGCGGTTCCGTTTACATTTGCTGCGTAGCTTCGAGCCATAGCGCCTTTGGTCTGATAGTACTCAAAAACACTGCCGCGGAAATTGTTGGAACCGGATCGGGTTACGAACGTGACCTGGGCGCCGCTGCTGCGTCCCAATTCGGCCGTAAAGCCGCTGGTGACGATTTGAAATTCCTGGATCGAATCCGGATTTGGCCGAAGAGGAGTAAAATTCGAGCCGCCTGCCGTTGATTCGTTGATATCGATGCCGTCAAGGGTGAAATTGAATGACCGATCTCGCGATCCATTGACGTGCACGCCGCCTCCGGTGTTCGCGCCGTTAGCAACGCCGGGTTGGAAATTGAGGATATCGAGAGGATTGCGGCCGCGGGTTCCGACGATCGGAAGGCTCTCGATCGTCCGCTGTTCGATCGTTCCGCCGAGGTTTCCAGAACTGCTTGTCTGGACCTGTTCTGCCGCTCCTTCGACCGATACGATAGCTGAAACGTCGCCGACCTCAAGCCGGACGTTCACCGTTGCCGGCTGATTGATCAGGACAGCATTCTTCGCAGAGACATATTTCTTGAACCCTTCCTTTTCAACCGAGACCGTATAATTACCGGCCTGAATAAGATCAAAAACGTAGCCGCCGCTGTTATTGGTAACAGTTGTCAGGCTGACGTTCGTTAATTCATTCGTAAGCGTGACCGTCGCCCCGGCGACTGCTGCCCCCGAGGTGTCGTTTACTACACCAACGACGCGCGACGTCGTACCCTGCGCAATAGCAAGGATACTCAAAGAAAGCACTACAACCATGATTGCAAATGCTCTCGCGAAAGGTAGATTGCCCATCTTACTCCTCCAATTTGGTTTTAGTTTTATAACTTTTCCTTATGGTATTAAGGACTTCGTGCAGAAATAATGATGTAAGATAGCACACCTTTTACAAAAGTGTTAATGAAATTCGTGAATTGCGCAGTTTTTGTGGCTATTTGAGATGTTCGATCACGGTTCCGCCGGCGCCGACCGCCCAACCGTACTTTTTCATCATGAATAGGCCGAAGAGATTTGATGTCGTGCCGCTCTCTTGTTTGATCCAGGTTTTCCCCTTGTCACCGGAGCGAAGCACGGTTCCGCCGTGCCCGACTATCCATCCGTTCTTGTCGTCGGCGAAGTCGACACGCATGAACGTAGCCGGGAAATTGGTCGAGATCAGCTCCCAGGTTTCCCCGCCGTTTTCGGAACGGAGGATGGTTCCGCGCCCGCCGACGGCATAACCCGCTTTTTCATCGCGGAAATCGACATTGTACAATGCGCGTTCGGTTCCGGATTCCTGTTTTCGCCACGTTTTACCGCCATCTGTGGTCGCAAGTATCAGCCCTTTGTCACCGACGATCCACCCGCGATTGCTGCCTACAAAGTCCAAATGGAAGAGTTCCGTTTTTGACGGTACGATGATGCGTTGCCAGGTCTCACCTCCGTCCTCGGTTTTCATCACAAGCGAATCAACAACGTCGCCTTTGCGGTTAAGAACTGAGCCAACGACGACGCCGCGTCGCTTGTCGGCGAACCGAATGCTCAGAAATTCGGGAGTTCCGTTTCTGAAGTCACCTGCGCGAAAGAGCACCGTTTCCTGCCAGGTTCTTCCGGCATCACGAGTCAGAAACATCTTACGACCCGCGACCAGATAGCCATTGTCGTCATTGCGAAAGTAGATCTCGTTGATATTTTCGGTCGTTTTCAGATCGTGTTTCGACCACGATCGGCCGCCGTCGTTCGTCGAAGCAAGGAAACCATCGTCTCCTGCGATCCATCCGCTATCGGAGGAAGTGAAATAAACAGCGACGAGATCGTTTTGAGTTTCGGCAGCGACCGAACGCCATGACGACTGCCCTTCAGCAGAAATTACAAACAAAACACCACAAACCCAGACGGCTATGACCTTTAATGCTGATCTCACTTACAATTCTCCTTAAAAACGATGGGTGATTCCGACTGCAAGAATACATTCTTTGCGATCGAAAATCACCCTTTATGACGACCGGGCTAGGCAGAATTTGCCATCGCGTCAGTTACTTCGTAACCCGAAAAACCGTATTCCTGAAGACCACGACCACTTCCTCACCAAGAGCAAAGTATTGGGCAAGCCCAGCATCTTTGCGGACGAGGTCGAAGTACTCCTCGCTTCCGAACCGTACCGTGACTTCCTTCAGTTTGGCATTGGGCGAGTAATCCGCGTCAGTCCAAACATTGTTTTGGTTGAAGAAATTCTTGTTGGCGACATACTGGTTCGTCGTCGAGTTTTTCACGATGACACGCTCTTGCTCGGACTTCGAATCATCGGAAGCTATCGAGACATTGGCCTTCGCGGCATTTTGCTGAACACTCATCTGAACGGCCCCGGAGCCGCTGCGCTCCATTACCTTTGCCGGAGCGGCCCTGAGCAGCGTCGTCAGCTGGGCCGAATCGCGAGGAGCATTGGCCATTGTACCGTCGATCGCCAGATACGAGGTATATGGCGTTACGAGGCCGAAACGCGTTCCCAGGTCGATGACCTCATCTCTCAGTTCCCTGGTCTCGCCGTTGATGCGGATCTCTTCGACCAGCCAACCGACCCGGCGACTTGCCCAAAGCCGCGGCAAAAAGTCGTTCTCAGTGGCACGGGCCGGAAAATCGAGGTCATTGTAAGCGAAACTCCGGGCGTCCTTTCCTGAACGGCCCTTTAGTATCAGAGCCGCGTTTCGAAGGTCCGAGTCGTTCTTGTATCTGCCGATGACCACCAGCTGCATTCCCTTAAAGAGATCGCCGAGCTTTCGCGGATATACCGCTTCCGTCTCGACCGGACCAAGGTCGAGTTCGAGGTCAGAGAGTACCGGTGAACTAACTCGGGCGAAGAAGTTCGAGACCTTTACCTCAAGATCCTCTTTAGGCTGAACGTAGTCTGAAATACCGCCATTTTCGGTGCCGAGCTTATCAAGCAGAGCAGTGTTTACGTCGTACCCGAAACCGAATGGAAAGATCCGAACATCGATATTCTTTGCCGCCTTCAGATTCGCGATTATTTTGTCAGCGTTCGTTTCGCCGACGGTCGGGAGACCGTCCGTCATGAAGACGAGCATTTTTGGGCGGTCGCTTTTCTGAAACTGTTTAAGCGATGCGATGACCGAATCATTGATATTAGTGCCGCCTGTCGGCCTTAGTTTAGAAACGAAATCTTCGCCGCGTTTCTTTCCGGCTGCATCAGCTCTGATCAATTCGCGCTCCATCAAATGTTCCTCACCGGCGAAATTGATCACGTTGAATCGATCGACGTCGCGAAGGGTCTTGATGCCGAACATCAACGCCGATCTGGCTTTGTCCATCTTGCCCGCATCAGCCATCGAGCCGCTTGTGTCGAGGACAAAGACGATGTCCTTTGCGACGACCTCTCTTTCCGAGACATCATCGCGCGGGGAAACCATAAGCAGAAAATAGCCGTCTTTGCCCGGTTCACGATAGGTAAGCAGCGTCAGTCCGAAATCTTCATTTGAGATCCCGTAAAAGAGCTGCAGATCGTTGTCGTTGCTGTTTGTCTCGAATGACACCGATGCCGATCGGTCACCTTTTTGTTTCACGTCGATCGAATGTGATGGGGAATAGATATTGCGCAGGGCATCTTTACCCGTTATCTCGATCTTGCCCGAGACGGTTCCGAATTTCTGCGGCGGCATATTGCCTGGCCGCGATTCGCTTCCGAGACCCTGGTTGCGCCACAGATTGCGGCCTGTTCCGAGCGGGTACCGATATGACACCGTTCCCGATTCGGCTTTCAGGACCTGGGTGTACGTCAGTTCAAGCTTTTTGTCAGAATTTGGCGGGATCGGGAATATCGAGGCCTGGAAAAGGTCCTTGCCCGCATATTCCAATAGGCCGGGATCGCGCTGCTGTCGCACTATTTGATCGTAGATGCGTCGAGCTTCCTCGCGGCTTCGAACCTCACCGACGAGCTTCTTTCCATTTTCCCAGATAGAGAATTCGACGATCGAAGCCGACTCCGGTATCGGAAAGAAATATGTTCCCTCAAGTGTGAAGCTAGTGTCATTGCGAAAGACCTGTTCAACATGGGTCGTGGCAACCTGTCCGTTGATCTTTGTATCGAGCTTGATCGATTTGACCGGCAGGACATTCGGCAGCGGCTGCGGCCTCGGTATCGGCCGCGGCGGACGGCACGGACGGACGTCGCAGACGATCGGAATTATGACACCCTGTGCAGGAACGGACGCCGCGGCAAAAAATGCGGCAAATACAATGCAGACAATACTTGTGATTCTTTTCGGTTTCATTCTAATTCTCCAGATCTTAGCGGGGAGCAGAGCGCATTCTTTTGTTGGACATTAAATGAACGGCAATGGTTGCAGCCACTTGCAGCAAAAAATGCAACAACCGACAAAGAACAGCGTTTGACCCAGATGATAAGATCGTAATTTGGGTTCAATGTCTCAATAAACAATATGAGATCAAAAGCGTTGCTTGCTCTACTTTTCATATCTCTTCTTTTCCCTTCGATCGTGCGTCCACAGGAACCGGTGGAAGCGAACGAATCGTGTGACACTGATTTTGCGATCTTTCTCGCAAACCAGCAGATGAGCGATGCCGGAACAGTTCGCGAACCGGCTAAGCGGATCAGGATACTGATACTCGGAGCCGATTTCATATGGCCTTACGACCAGCCCACGTCTCGAGGCTATTTCACCGAGGCCTTCAAGCTGTCGGTCGATCATTTCCGCGAAAAGGGCTTCGAATCAACGAGGGTCGGTAACGAGAAAGGGTCGGTTTCAGTGCCGAAACCGGATTATCGGTTTGAGGTCATCCGGGCTATCGCGAAACGGGACTCCGTCTGGGCGCGAAAATTATCAGACGAAATAATGGCCGAGTTCGAAAAGGCCGTAAAGGATAGGAAGCCTGGGTCGGAGACTGCGGAGATCGACTCGTTACTGAACATTGCGGTCATGTCACTTGAGAGCGATCCGAATCTGAGTTGGTACCTGTTTAGGAAAGTAATGCAATACCCGCTTGATCGGCATTGGTACTTTACGCTTTATTCGATCGCCGCCAAAGATTCTTCTTTTGCCGAAACACTCTATCGCGAATTGCTGCCGCGATATAGAAACGAAACGCCTCGCAGACTGCTTTTTCTTTCGGCATTTCCATTTAGCCGAAACAAAATTTTCGGCCCCGACCAAATGCAGTATGGCGCTCCGATCCCCGGGGAACTTCGATCGAATCCGGAACTGCAACAGGCCTTTTTGAACGTATTCCTTGATCGTATCGGTACGTTCGCCTCGAATCCACAAGATCGGATGAACCCGCCCGAGCAGTTTCGGCTGCCCGAACCGGTATACATGATCTCGGCGTTGGCGGAATTTGAACCGATCGTCGTCGCTGAGATCCCGAATATGATCCAGCGGCTTTCGGCCGCTCGTGCACAGGCAACGTCACTTTTGACCGACGAGATGCGGAGCACTCTTCAAACGCGTGAACGTCAGAATAGCGGATCACAATTGAGTTTTGACGAACGCATCGAGAGGCTCGAAAAGGCCGACGAGGAAGGCAAACTCAATGACGCAATGATCGTAAATCTGATCTTTGGCACCAGCCGCACCGAAGGACAGTATGCAAAGGTCGAACCCTGGCTCGATAAAATAAAAGATGAAAATGTTCGGCGTGAGACCACAGCGTACTTTTGGTTCGTCCGGTCGCAGCTTGCGATCAAGGAATCTAGATTTCGTGATGCTGAGACCTACGCAGCAAAAGTACCTGAGATCGATCACCGTTCGATACTCGCGTTCGAGCTTGCCGAAGCTCAGCTTAAGAGCATCAACGATACGGCTTCGGCCTATCAGACATTGAACGAGGTTGCTAAACTCGTGCGCCTTACGGACAATTCAGCAACAAAGGCCAAGATATTGCTCGGTCTTGCGACGCAATACGAGAAGATCAATCTGGGTTTTGCGATCGAAGAGCTTGCTGAGGCCGTCAGGGTCTTGAATCGGACGAAGGACCCTGATATGTCGTCGATGTCAGTTTTCCGTCAGATAATCGGCAGGGATTTCGCGTCGTACGCAGTTTACAGTGTCCCGGGCTATGACATCGAAGGGACCTTTCGAAGGATCGGCGAACGTGATTTCGGGTTGACACTGTCGAACGCGAGAGCTCTCGATGATAAATTCCTGCGAACGATCGCGGTACTTTCAACTGCAAAACATTGCCTCGAAAAGCCGCGGACAAAGAAAACAGTTCGGCCGTCCGCGAATTAATTGTCGGGTTTCTGCTCCGTACCGTCGGCGAGCGCTTCATCGATCTCTTTATCAAGCCGAAGGCGAAGACGCTCTACCAATTCATCGGCCTTTTTGATGCCCGTTTCCAGGTTTGTTTTATTGCGCTGCACCTCAGCGAGCAGATTTTGAAGATTCGTACGCTCAGCCGCGAGCTGACGGCGGCGGGATTCGCGGACCTCTTCGGGACGAAGCGAGCCTGCAGTTGCAACGCTCCGCTCGATCATCTCGGGCCGAATGTCGAACTCGATAGAATCCAGCCGCATCTGTATCGCATTCTCTTTCTCGATCATTTCGAAGATCTGCTTTCGCAGAGACTCGCTTCGCTGTTCCGCTCGCGTCAGAATATCCAGGTTCAGCATCAAGCGCTTCTGGACCGCATCCGGGTCAGATCCCCTTTGCGCCTCCAGCTGCCTGATCCTTGCCTCGAGCCGTTCGATCAGCTGAGCGGAACTTGTGTCCCCGTTCGCTCGACCGCTCGCGACATCGGTCTGCTGAACTGGGCGTTCCGCATCGTCGTCAGGAAAGTCGTTTGCCCTGCTTATGATCTCCGGCTCTATCTTAGGCGTTGGTGTTGCTGCCGGACGCACGATCGGACTTCGATTACGGCGATCTGTCTGCGCTTCAGAAACGACCGTCAGTGCGATCATTAACATCAGGGCCGAGGCGGCTGCAGCCGACACACGCGACACCAGATCTTTAACTGCGGATCTTCTTCTTTTCATTGCTTTCATTGCTCGCATCTTTGTCCGGAATAAAGTCGCCGACAAAGATCTCAACCCCGTTTTTCACGAGACCGACGATCGGGATCGCATCCAATCCGGAATTCACGATACCCTTAACAAGGCCCTTTTTTCGTATGTCGGAACCCACAAGGGCGACGACGACGATCGTACCGCCAAATGGCAGCATCTTTGCACCTCGCTTAAAAAGCTGCCATCCGCCGACGTGGACGATCTTTCGCGTGATAGTAGTTTTCTTTGTTGCCATTGCCGTTCGAGTTTATACTTGTCAAAATTGGATGACAACAGCATACTTTTCTTTGCACGAATAAGACCCGCTTAAGTTCCGTTTTCCTTCATTATGCCACTCAGGATCGACAATGTTTCCAAGCGGTTTGGAACGAAATGGGTCCTCAGGGACGTTGATCTTGAGGCCGACCGCGGCTTCGTGATCGGCGTTTTTGGCCCGAAAGGCTGTGGAAAGACGACCGTTCTGCGAATTATCGCAGGACTGGAAAGCTCGAACAGCGGATCGATCGAAATGGATGGCGTCGCGATTAGTGAGCTCAGATCGAAGGCCGGGGTCGAGTTTATCCCGACAATACCGGTAAGCGGGTTTTGGCACAAAGCTCTTGGCAATCGAACTGGCGATACCGTCGACATCGCGGCCAGACAGGCCGATCTGCTGAAGAATGCCCTCACCAGTGATGTTGAACTTCTTCTGTTGGACGACGTCTTTTGTTTTTTTGACGGACGGTCAAAACGAGAAATGATCGCCGACCTGCGACGCGAGATAAGATCCCGGAACAAGATCGCGTTGATCGCGTTGAACAGTTTTGAAGATATCTTCGCGGCGTGTGATTCGGTGGCCGTTATGGCGAATGGAACCGTCGCACAAGCGGGAGATCCGATTCAGGTCTATGAAGGGCCGGCGAACCGAGCTGTAGCCGAGATATTCGGCCTAAACAATTTGTTTGCCGCAAGACGCCTCACATCAAGTAAAGCAGAGCTTCCGGAATTTCAAACGCGGAACGGGGATCACAGGCTGTTTGCCCGAAAAACGGATAGGTCGGCTCTAGGTTCACTGAATCAGGACGTCACCTTGGCGATCAGGCCCGAACACATTTCGATCTCATTCGGAGCCTCGTTCCCCGAAGACAACCTCTTGAAGGCGACGATCACTGAGGTACAATGCCTTGGCCCAACCACAATCGTCCATCTCGACTCAGACGGCCTCAAGCTGCAAGCTCTCGTCCTTCGACTCGTTGGGCTAAAGATCGGCGACGAATGCATGGTCGGTCTTCCACCCGACCGATTGACCGTGCTCCGTTCTTAGATCGACGGAGCGAGTATCACCTGAACCCTTCGGTTCTTAGCCCTGTTCGCGTTCGTCGTATTTGGTGCGATCGGCAGACTTGCTCCCATTCCACGAGCTTCGATCCGTTCACTCTGAATCCCATAAGCGTTCAAACGCATTGCGATGGCTCGCGAACGCTGTTGCGTGAGCATGTCCAGAACCTGTGTCTCACCCTGGTTGTCGGTGTGCGATTCGATCGTGATCCGATAATCGGAATGGTTCGAAAGCAGTTCGCTTAAGGAACCAAGCCGCTTATCGATGTTCGGGGCGAAATCAGATTCTCGCGTTGATGCCCAATACGACTCAGGCAATGTCAAAATGATCCCGCGTTCGCTTTTCGAGACGGCACCGAACTGGCGTAACGACTGCATGAAAGCGGGTTCGGCTGCCTGTATGGCTGCAAGCCGCTCGTCGCGTTTCTTTTGCTCATCGGCGGCACGGCGCTCATTCTCAAATGCCTCGAGACGAGACTTTGTGTTGGCCGATTCGACCTGAAGTCTTCCTAACTCTTCGCGAAGCCGGCCATTCTCAGCACGCAGTTCGCGGATTTGCTGATTGTAGTTGACGACGTCACGCTCAGAGAGTTCGCGATTCCGCGTCTCGCTTGCAAGAAGCTGCTTGAGCTCGGAGATCTCATTCTGCGCATCGCGGAGCCGATCTTCGACCTGACGCATCTCGGCATCTGTCCGCGTCTGCTCATTGCGTTTTTCGCGTGCTTCGGCCCTCGCGTAGGCAGTCGATTCTGCCTTCACGGCAGTACTTATCGCACGCCGTGCGGTAATATCGACCTCATCTTCTTTGCGGCCCGCTTTCCAAGCATCTTCCGAATTCTTCAACAGGGTCTCGGCTTCGCGAAGATCTTCGGCAGCATCGCGTTCCGCACCGGCAAATCGAGCCAACGCTATGCTCTGCTTCGCTTGGAGTATCGTTGAAGGTGTTCGGGAATAATCAAGCTCGGCGATCTCGGGTGTACGTGCGTCGCGAAAAAAGTCGCTTGAATTTCCGAAATACTGCACCGCCGGAACCGTCGTGATCGGCCTTCCAGTCAAGGTGGTCGGATTGAGGTTTTCGAGCATTATTTCCTGACTCGGACGCCGGACAAGAAAGTGCGGTTCGGCCGTGATGATCAGCGCAAAGGTCTGCAGCTTTGTTGTGACGCTGATCTTTGAATCGAATTCAAAAAATCCGCGACGCTTTATTTCGCCGAGATTATCAACCTGTCCTTCGGGCGAGATCGCCCACAACACATAGGTCGCATAGCCAGCACCAAGCTCGAACGGCCGCGGCATTTTTGAGACCGACAGGTCAATCTCGCTCCCGTTCCGCGACGTCCGCCGGATCGTCGCCTCGCCTTTCATTCGCGGAAATCGCGTCGTACCGCGAAACTGCACAAAGACCCTTTCGTTCAAAGGATATGTGATCGCCGTTGTTCGGCGTGAAAGATCGGTTTGACCAAATGCCGCGACTCCGGAAATCAGTAATAGAAATATGATCACTAGGGTTATAGTTACTTTCATTTTTAGCATTGCGTTTCTTCTCCGAGGCTGCCTGGCGTTATGAAAAAGATGCCACATTTGTTTTGGACGTTGCAAACATAACAAATTTGGACAACCTGATGTTCGGTAAAGTATAGTCGAATCTTCGATTTCCGATGCAGGACCTCAAGCGATTACTTATTTATCTTCGGCCGCATTGGCCTTCGTTTATCCTCGCCCTCGTCGCGATGTTCTTGGTTGCTGTCTTTGAAACCGCGATAGGCACGCTGCTCGTTCCGATCTTCGAGCAATTTGTTCCCGAATCCGGCACCGGAGCCGAAATTCCGTTCAGCTTGAATGATCTGATCCCGAAGGAGCCCTGGTGGAGCGCCTGGACGGCGATCACCGCGATGCTGCTCTCCTTCACGCTACTGAAAGGCATAGCTGAATACGCATCGTCGTATTTAATGGCAAAGATCGGGCAATCGGCCGTACTGCAGCTTCGTAAGGAACTCTATCAACATCTTCTGATGCAATCGGCATCGTTTTTCGAACGTAATCGAACCAATTTTCTTGTGTCGCGGTTGGTCGTGAGCTGTTCTGCTATCGAATTGGCTGTGTCTGCGAACCTCCGTGACGTTTTACGCGAAAGCATAATGCTGGTCGCTTTTCTTGGTGCCGCATTCTACTTCAATTGGCGACTGATGCTTGGCGCGATCATCATTGCCCCAATAATCGCATTTCTCACCAGCATGTTCAGCCGGGCATTGAGAAAGCTTGCTGAAGTCTCTTTTGAGGGAAATAAACTGCTTACCGACACCGCTCAGGAGACCTTGGCAAACCACAACATCGTGACCGCCTACCGCGCAGAGAATCGCGAAATAAATCGATTCGAGCGTGTTGCAGAGGTAATTGCGAAAGCGAACCTTCGTTCCGGCCGTATCGCCGCGACCTCGCCGCCGACGATCGAGATGATCGGGATGTTCGCGGTCGTGATCCTTCTTTACTTTGGATTGCGAGAGATCAATACAGCTGGAATGGACGCGAAGCACTTTTTCACGTTTCTGTTTTTTCTGTTCAGAAGCTATGACCCGATGCGAAAGATATCTCGTCAGCACAACGAGATCTCAAGGGCGTTTGCCGCCGCACGCGACGTTTGGGATGTGCTCGATAAGAGCGAGCGGCTTGAAGACAAGCCCTCGGCAAAAGAGGTCAACGGACTTGGATCGAAGATCGAACTTCGCGATGTCGGTTTCAGCTACGGTGAAGATCCCAGATCGATCCTTGACCAGATCTCTATGTCGATCGAAAAAGGCTCGGTCGTTGCGCTCGTTGGTGAGAGCGGAGGTGGCAAATCAACTCTTGTCAAGCTGATCCAGAGGCTGTATGACCCAACGTCAGGCAGCATTTTATGGGATGGACACGACCTTCGCGATCTTAAGCTGTCGAGCCTGAAAAAGCAGATAGCGCTGGTCACACAAGAGACGATCTTGTTCAACGATACGGTCCGTTACAACATTTCTTACGGAAACCCTGACGCGACCGATGCCGAGATCGAAGAGGCCGCCCGCATAGCTTTTGCGGCGGATTTCATCGACGAACTGCCTGACAAATTTGATACGCCTGTCGGTGAAAGGGGAACGCAGTTATCCGGCGGCCAACGGCAGCGGATAGCGATCGCAAGAGCGGTGCTTGTAAACGCCCCTGTCCTGATCCTCGACGAAGCGACATCGGCCCTCGATACCGAATCGGAACGTCTGGTGCAGATGGCGCTTTCAAATCTGATGCGTGGAAAAACGTCGATAGTGATCGCCCACCGGCTTTCGACCGTCCGGCGAGCAGACAAGATCGTCGTGCTGGAGCGTGGAAAGATAGTCGAAACGGGCACACACGACGAACTCATGGAAAACAATGGTAAGTACCGGCGTCTTTACGAATTGCAGTTCGCGGGTGAAGAGAGCGTTGAAAATTAGTTCAGTCGGAATGATCCTCAACGCGTTTTTTCAGTTTTTTCAGATCCGAGGAGATCCATTCAGACACGGCACGATTCAAAGCGGGGGGCGGGATCTGGTAGAGGTTTTCACCGACGCTCTGGACTCTGATCTTGGTCAGCGTACCGCCGTCCGTATCGCTTAGATCATACCGGATGATCATCTGAAACGGCTCGTCGGCGGCGATCTCAACAAAGGTCTCCGGTTCGTCATTTGTGACCAGATAGACCGTCGAAAAACTTCGGCCGAGAAAGCTGCCGACACGCTCGATCTTAGAACCCTTTTTCATCAATCCCTGTGTTTGCGGAAAGACATTCGTCAATCCGCTGATCCAGAGCCTGTCGCACTTCGGGTCAAACATAACGTTCGCTACATCGGATCTCGGCCGATCGATGACGATCTCCGCCTTTGCATCAACAGACATTTTTGGGTTACTCCGGACGGTTGGTTTTGTGGGAATCCGACACGAAAAAGAATACCAACAGATAAACAACGTGTAAAGCCTTTTATCCATTCGACTTCGCCTTCCCACCGATCTGTTGCATAATACCCCGGTCAAGTACTTTCGCCCGATAACTTGAATTCATGAGATCAATGACAGGCTTCGGCCGCGGATCATTTACCGACGAATCGCTCGCGATAGCGGTCGAACTCAAGACCGTTAATAACCGCTTTCTCGACGTAAACATGCGGCTCCCGAGCGAGATGCAGGCGCTCGAACCGAATTTCAAAAGGCTGATCAGCGGCAGGTTGAGCCGAGGACGCGTCGAGGTGAACGTCCAATATGACCGTGAAGAGGCTGTCGTTTACGAACTTAACCGACCGTTGATCGAAGGTTACCTTAGGGCGATAAAAGAAATGCAGGACGAATTCGCCCTCTCAGGCGAACCGGACCTTAATGTCGTTGCACGCCTTCCGAATGTTTTGCTGACGAAGAAAGCGGAGCTTGAGGATACGTTTTCAACGGCAGCCGAGAATGCATTGAACCTCGCCCTTGATGACCTTGAACAGATGCGTGAAAGTGAAGGGGCAATGCTTCAGGCCGAGGTCTCGCAGCGGCTTGACGAGATCGAAAAGCGTTTGCTGCCGATCGAAGCCGAAGCCGGAACGATCGGTGAAGAATATCGCTTGAGGCTGACAAAGCGGATCGGTGAGATGCTCGCAAAAAGCGAATCGCAGATCGAGATCGATCAGGGACGGCTTGCCCAGGAGATAGCGTACATTGCTGACCGTTCCGACATCTCGGAGGAGATCGCCCGGCTTCGGACGCACATCGAGCATTTCCGGACAATAATGAGCGAAGAGAAAGAGGTCGGCAAACGACTCGATTTCCTGACCCAGGAGCTCAACCGCGAGGCAAATACGATCACCTCAAAGACCAACAACATGTCCGTCAAAGAAAATGCCTTGCAGATAAAGAGCGAGATTGAGAAAATCCGCGAACAGGTGCAAAATGTCGAATGACGTTTGTACGCTTCGTGCCCGATGAAAGGTAACCTGATCATAATTAGCTCGCCTTCCGGCGGAGGAAAGGGCACCCTCATTCGCGAGATACTTCAGTCCGTTCCCGACATCGGATATTCGGTCTCGCTGACGACGCGTGCACCTCGTTTCGGCGAGGAAGACGGGCGCGACTACCACTTTGTCACCCAACAGGAGTTTCAGGACTGCATAGATCGCGGGGGCTTTCTCGAATACGCCGAAGTTCACGGAAATCTCTACGGAACCTCGCGTGACCAGACCGACCGCATCACCACGGACGGACGCGACGTGATACTTGAGATCGACGTTCAGGGTGCGATCTCCGTTCTTGAAAAGGTGCCGGACGCCGTGAGCATCTTTATTCTGCCGCCGTCTTTCGAGGTCCTCAAAGCAAGGCTTACTGCACGAAACACCGAAGATGCCGCCGGCCTCGCCCTGCGTCTGAGAAATTCGATCACCGAAGTGATGCAGTACGAGCGGTTCGATTACGTCGTTGTAAACGAAGAGGTCCCGGTCGCAGCACGCCTGCTGTCATCTATCATCCTTGCTGAACGCCAAAAGCGAAATAGACAAAGAGAGGCAATCGGGTGTATCCTAGATAGTTTCGCAGCAGCGAATGAGAAAACGACTGGATAAGGACCGTTAATTATGGCTAAAGTGAAAGAAGAAGCTATCGAAGAGATCGACGAAGGCGTTGGCGAATTGATCGACCCGCCTGAGATAGATTCCAAATACCGGATGATCATTCTGGCCGCTCAGCGAAGCAAGCAGCTTCAGCGCGGTGCTATCTCGCGAACCGAGATCGATATACGCAAGCATAAACCGACCCGTGTGGCGATGCGTGAGCTTAGCGAGAAAAAGGTGAACTTCAAATTTACCGACCAGACCGAACAGCCGTTGACGCAGTAATAGAGAGCCATTGATTTAATAAAAAGAGCCGCCTTTTTCAGGCGGCTCTTCTTTTGGCGATCGACCAGCCAAATTTACTGACCGTGATCTTGTGGCGACGCGAACTTACTGCTCGCTGTCATTTCCGGTCAAACCTGCTTGACCGCCTTACATCCCTTTGTAGTTCGGCCCACCTCCGCCTTCGGGAGTGACCCAATTAATGATCTGATACGGGTCGGCAATGTCACACGTTTTGCAGTGGACGCAGTTCGAGAAATTCACCTTCAGTTCTTTTCGTCCGGTCGCCGGGTTCTCTTCCATCTCATAGACTGCTGCCGGACAAAACCGCTGACACGGATTGCCGTATTCCTCGGCACATCGCGTCGCACAGATCTCAGTATCGAGCACATGCAGATGCGAGGGCTGATCCTCGTCATGCGATACGCCGGCATGAAAGACGTCGGTCACCTTGTCGAACGTATATTCCTTGTCGAAAGGCACGTTGGAATAGCGGATCCCATTCTCGGTCTGCAATTTTCCGTTGCCGGTCAATTTAGCCATCCGTTCGTGTCCGGCGACATGATGCTCTTTCGGCATAAAGCCCCAGGCAAGGCCTTTGGTCAGGAACTGCAGGCCCGAATTGATAAGGGCCGACCAGCGTCCTTTCTGGAACGCACCATGAAAATTCCTCACGGGATGAAGCTCGTCGTATATCCAGCTCAGGTTCACCTTCTCGTCGTAATGACGGAGCGTCTTTGACGTGAAATCTTCGTGCTCAAGTGCACCTACGATGGTCTCTGCGGCAAGCATCCCTGATTTCATCGCCGTATGGATGCCTTTGATCCGCTGGCCATTGAGAAACGACGCCGAATCGCCGACCAGCAGCACACCGTCGGCAAAGAGCTTTGGCATCGTCCAATAGCCGCCGGCATTGATGGTCTTCGCACCGTATTTGATCATTTTGCCGCCTTCGAGTATCTCGGCGATCGCAGGATGCGTTTTGAACTTCTGAAACTCGGCATGCGGATCGATATTCGGATCGACGTAATCCAGGCCGGTAACGTAACCGATACTGACGACGTTGTCCTTCATACCATAGACCCAGCCGCCGCCGTAGGTTTGGGTGTCTGATGGAAAGCCGAGCGTGTGGACGACCTTGCCTTCCGGAAATCGTCCTGCGGGCACTTCCCACAGCTCTTTCACCCCGATCGAAAAGACCTGCGGTTCCTTGCCCTCCATCAGGCCGAGCCTTGCCATAAGCTGTTTTGCAAGCGAACCTCGCGAGCCTTCGCCGAGGACCGTCACCTTTGCCAAAAGGTCAACACCGGGCTCGAAATTCGGCTTCGGACTACCTTCCTTGTCGATCCCTTTATCGCCTGTCCTGATGCCGATGACACGGTCATTTTCGTCGTAAAGCACCTCGGCCGCCGGAAATTCGGGAAAGACGTTGATGCCGGCCTCTTCGCACTTTTCGCCAAGCCATTCACACATCTTTGATAGGCTGAGGATGTACTTGCCCTTGTTCTTGAGCGGCGGAGGAACGATCGGTGCATTGATCTTCCGGTTTTCGGTCAGATACCACGCCGCATCCTCCGTCACAACGGTGTCGACCGGACAGCCCTGCTCAAGAAAGTCGGGCATAAGCTCGCGGATCGCTTTCGGGTCCATAACGGCACCCGACAGGATGTGTGCCCCGACGAACGAGCCTTTTTCGACGATGCCGATCTCGATCTCGCCGATCTTGCGTCCGTGTTTGATGCCGCGGTCGATCAGCTCGTCATGACGTGCGATCTCGCTCTTAAGGTGTAAAGCCGCCGCAAGGTTCGCCGGTCCGGCTCCGACGAAGACGACGTCCATCTCGATCTGTTCGCGTTCGATCATAATCTTGTACGAATAAATGAATAATGATTCAGTCGTGAAGAGTATATCAAAGTGGCGAAACATTTCTTAGAAGCCAAAAAGGTATTCAGGCAACAGCGGCATCTTGTTTCACGAACAAAGCTCCGCTCCCGGATGTGAGGCGAGTTTCAAGTCGTCGTTCGGTTTATGGCCAAGGGTGTTCTAAAATCCTGGTGTGCGGAAGCTTTTTGTAATAATGATGATCGGTTTATCGGCATGCTCCGGATCGCCACGGCTGCCGAAGCGGTCTGAAGCTCCAATGACGATGCTCTGGGCTTGGGAGCGTCCCGAGGATCTTCGGTTCATCGACCCTGCGACGACCGGTGTCGCGTTTCTCGCACAGACCCTGACGCTTGAGAATGACGAGGTCAGATTCGCGCCTAGACGCCAACCGCTCGAGGTGCCCGATGGGACGTATCTGATCGCCGTCACACGCATCGAAAGCATCAGACGGACCGAAAGCCGCCCGGTCTATTCGCCCCGTCAACTTGAACGCCTGACCTCGCTGATCGCCGATACGCTCAACCGGCCGCACGTGCGCGGCATTCAGACCGATTTCGATGCTGTCGTCACCGAACGTCCGTTCTACCGCAAACTCGTGGCCCAACTGCGTTCGAGGCTGCCCGCGAACACACCGCTAACGATCACCGCTCTTGCATCCTGGTGCATCGGCGACAAATGGCTGAACGGAATGGATGTTGACGAGGCAGTGCCGATGGCATTCGTGATGGGTGCCGATACCGAACGCGTCCGTTCGTACCTCAAAAGCGGAAAAGACTGGACCGAGCCGATCTGCCGCGAGAGCTATGGCGTCTCGGTCGATGAACCGCCGATCGAAGGCCGCAAAGCGGGCAGACGTATCTATTATTTCAAAAACACGCCCTGGAAACCCAATGACGCGATAGGCAATACCTGAACGAACATCAGGAGCGATGCGAAATGCCTGCGATCCGCACCTTGAACGCTGACCAACGAACCAGAGTCCCTTTTTAGCTCGTACCTTCGAATTGCTTCTTCAGGCTCTCGGTGTACGGGGCACGCGCGACGCCTTTTTCGGTGATTATCGCCGTGACGAGGTCGTTCGGCGTAACGTCGAAAGCATAGTTGCTGACGAGCGTGTCGTCGGGCGCAAGCTGAATGTCTTTGACGTGTGTTACCTCGCGGATATCGCGTTCCTCGATCGGAATCTCTTCGCCGGTCGCGCAATTGAGATCGACGGTCGAAAGCGGAGCGGCGACATAGAACGGTATGCCGTGACGCTGTGCGAGCACGGCGACCATATACGTCCCGATCTTGTTGGCAACGTCGCCATTTGCGGCGATCCGGTCAGAGCCGACAACGACGGCATGGACGTCGCCTTTCTTCATTATGTGGCCGCTCATATTATCGGTGATGAGCGTGACGGGAATGTCGTCCTGCATTAATTCCCATGCCGTCAGTCGTGCTCCCTGCAGGTAGGGCCTTGTTTCGTCAGCGATCACGGATATCGTCTTGCCCTGATCGACGGCTCCGCGAATAACGCCAAGGGCGGTTCCCCAAACGCCGCCGGTGGCGAGTGCTCCGGCATTGCAATGGGTCAGGACAGTCGAATTATCTGCGATCAGCTCGCCGCCGAACTTGGCGATTAGACGCTGCGATTCGATATCTTCGTCGTGTATCGCCCTGGCATCATCGGCAAGTATTTGTTTGGCCTCGCTGACCGATTTCCCCTCCGCTTTTGCCTTTTGAAATGTGCGTTTCATGCGGTCGATCGCCCAGAATAGGTTTACCGCCGTCGGACGCGTTGCACCAAGCACGCTGCAGATATAATCGAGCTCTTCTTCAAGATCGTCGATATTCGTTCCAACAAATTGCCTGGCACCGAGGGCTACGCCGTAGGCCGCTGAAACGCCTATCGCCGGAGCTCCGCGGACGACCATGTCTTTGATGCCGGCGGCAACCTCAACATAGGTTCGGAGCGTCAGCCATTTCTCCTCGGTCGGCAGCAGACGCTGGTCGAGCATCAACACGCCTTCGTCAGACCATTTAACAGGAATGATGTTCAGGTTCATATATATTCTTAAGCGGTCGAGAGTGCGAAACGGTGATTTTACAACATCGCGTAAATTCCTGAAACAATTGCGGTATGTTTTCGCGTTTATAGTCGGGATAAGTTGGGAGGGCAGCGATGAAGATCGAGACGGTATTGGACGGCCTGCACGCATCGGTAACGCGGCGGCGATGGACACAGTTGTTCACGGCATTTGTCCGCGTTTTGCTCGGATTGGCATTCATACCACCAAGCATCCCGAAGATAATGCATAAGCCTTTCACCGTGCTGCCAGACAGCAATCCGGTCGGTGCCTATTTCAACGCTCTCTACAACACTGGCTACTATTACGACTTCTTGGGCTGGTCGCAGCTCATTGCGGCGATCTTGCTGCTGATTCCGAGAACGTCACACATCGGAACGCTCATTTTCTTTCCGATAATCGTGAACATCGCCGTTTTGACGAGTTCTGTCGGCTTCAAGGGCACGTGGGCGATCACGATATTGATGTCGTTGGCCGCACTTTATCTGGTCTGTTGGGAATACGACCGTCTCAAGCCGATCGTCTTTCGCAGCCGTTCGCAGCGGGCATCGGGATACAGCTGGCAGTTCTTGACGATACCGCTGTTCTTTGCGGCAGGCGGATTTGCGATGAGCGGAATCTGGCGACTGATGATGCTCGGAAACCTAAGTAACTATCTTTGGGCCGGAGCCGTACTGGCAGCCGTCGGTTTTGTATTCGGCATTCTCGTGACCATGCACTACCGTTTTATGCCGGTCGGAAGCCTTGCCGGCGATGAACACGGAAGCGAAATGCATCAGCCTCGGGCAAATACATCCGATCATCAGTGATCTTCTTACATTCGCTAACGCTCAGAAATGTCAGTTAGTGCACATTCCCGTCAGTTTGATACTCGCCTTTAGTTGTTTTATAGTCTCGTTTTACTTTGCTCATCAACGCAACAAAGTAGACCTCCCATGAACGCTCCGTTCGGCACGGGCGTTTTGCGATACACAATGCAACATGCTGTTTCTGAATCGATGGATCTAACTTTTCGCTCTTTCAACCCCTTGGGCATTCAGCTTCCTGAGCCGATCAGGGCTTTGGACCGCATATCGAAGAACTTCTATTGGTCGTGGCATCCGGAAGGCGTCGAACTTTTTCGCGAGATCGATGCGAAGCTCTGGGATGACTGCGAACAGCATCCGCTGAAGATGCTGGCCGATGCCGGCGAGCTCCGGCTTTGGCAAAAAGCAGCAGAGCCCGATTACGTCGAGAAGCTTAACCGCTTTGCCGAGCGGTTTGATGCCTATATGGCCGAGCGTCCGAGATATTTTGACAACGGGCCGACACCCGAACATCCGGTAGCCTATCTTTGTGCCGAATACGGCGTTCACAATTCCCTGCCGAACTATTCCGGCGGTCTCGGGATCCTCGCCGGCGATCATCTCAAATCGGCCAGCGACATGAACGTTCCGCTTGTCGCCATCGGCCTCTTGTATCGATATGGCTATTTCAGGCAAGACATCGCTCACGACGGTTGGCAGGAAGAGCATTACTCGAACATCTTTGATCTTGGCCTTTCTATCACGCCTGTCGTAAAGCCGACAGGCGAGACGGTAAGGATAATGGTCCGTATCCGCGGACGCGAGGTCCACGCTCAGGCATGGCTTGCTCAGGTCGGGCGGATCAAGCTCTATTTGCTCGATACGAACGTCGAAGGCAACAGCGAGGTCGACCGGATGATCACCGGACATCTCTACGGCGGGGACACCGAGACGAGGATCGTTCAGGAGAAGGTGCTCGGAATCGGCGGTGTCAGATTGCTGAGAAAGCTGGGGATCTCGCCCTCGGTTTTCCACCTGAACGAAGGCCACGCTGCGTTTTCGACCTTAGAGCTGGTGCATGAGTACATCGCCGCAAACCCGCAGGCAAGTTTCGAAGAGGCTCAAGCAGCGGTCCGTCAGCAATGCGTTTTCACGACACATACTCCGGTCGCCGCAGGCAACGATGTTTTCCTGCCCGAGACACTTGCCGGCTGCTTCAGCCCTGAATACATCGCATCGCTAAAGCTTGATGCCGACGCTTTCAACGCGCTCGGACGCGTCGACCCGGCGAACAAAGATGAGGCGTTCGGGATGACGCCTTTCGCTTTACGGATGACACGATCTGCCAATGGCGTTGCCGAAAAACACGGCGAGGTTTCGCGAGAGCTGTGGCGTGCGATGTTCCCTGATGAAGCCGAGGTCCCGATCACACACGTCACCAACGGTGTTCATCCGCCGACTTGGATCGCACCGGCCTTTCAGGACCTGTATCTCGACATCATCGGTCCCGATTGGAAAGATCTTACGCACGATAGCGGCAGCTGGGCATCGGCTGTAAGCGACCTGCCAGATGCCGAGATCTGGCAGCGGCACATGACGCTCAAGAATCTGCTGATATCCTTCATCCGCAGCCGGACGCGGGCAAAGGAAACAGGCGTCCGCGACACGATCAACGAACGGATGGAAACGGCCGGACTTTTTTCGCCCGATGTACTGACGATAGGATTCGCAAGGCGTGTTGCCCAGTACAAACGCTGGAACCTTATCCTTTCAGACATCGATCGATTATTGAAAATGGTCGACCACGCCGATACGCCGGTCCAGTTCGTATTCGCTGGCAAAGCTCATCCGCAGGATCGCACCGCAAAGCAGATACTTCAGGACCTGATGTCGATAAACCACGAATCGAACTGGCAGAGGCGTGCTGTATTCATCGAAGACTACGATCAGGAGGTCGCCAGATACCTTGTCCATGGCGTCGACGTCTGGATGAATGTACCGCGTCGTCCTCATGAAGCAAGCGGGACGAGCGGGATGAAAGCTGCGATGAACGGCGTGCTTAATTTCTCGATCCTCGACGGCTGGTGGATCGAAGGCTACAACGGCACGAATGGTTTTTCGATCGGTGATATGCGGGATTTTCAAAGCGACGAAGAGATCGATGCGATCGAGGCCGATGCACTTTATTCAACGCTTGAGAATGAGGTGATACCGGCATTTTACTATCGCGATGCGACGGGATTGCCAACGGCATGGATCGCACGAATGAAGGATTCGATCGCGACGCTTACGCCTCAATTTTCGAGCGACCGGATGGTGAGCGATTATATCGAGCGGATCTATACCGTCCGATAACTGAAACAACGGCCTCTTAGGCGTTTAAGTCTTATAGGTCGAATGTCCGTTTCGAATCAAAAGTAAGACAGGCGAGAACGATGCAGAATCTTGAATTCAATACCGGCGTGATACGGCCGGTCGAGTGCTTCAAAGAGGCGTGGGATCGGATCAAGGACCAATACTGGATGGTCTTCGGCGTGGTCATCGTCGGCCTGCTTGTGGCAAGCGTGATACCGATCGTGATCATGGGCCCGATGATGATCGGCGTCTATCTTTGCCTTTTTGAGAAGTACGATGGCAGGACCATCGGCTTTGACAAGCTCTTCAAGGGCTTTGATCTCTTTCTGCAAAGCTTCATCCTTTCACTGATAATCTTTATACCGGTGCTGGTGATGGTCGTACTGATCTATGTCCCGATGATCGCTATGGCGGTTGCCGGTACACGGATGAGCGAAGACGAGCTTTTGCCGTTCCTGATCGGCATGATCGCCGTCGAGCTCATTTTTGCAGTGATCATGGTCTGTCTGCACACTCTGATGATGTTTGCGTTTCCGTTGATGGCTGACAAGGGGCTTTCGGCATGGCAGTCGATCCGGCTAAGTGCCTCGGCAGTATGGAAGAACATGGCCGGCGTCGTCGGCCTTTTTGCCGTCGGGTTCGTCGTCGCGATGCTCGGTTACCTGGTGTTATGCGTGGGGATCTACCTTACGATCCCGTTGATCTTCATGGCCAACGTCGTGGCATATCGAAAAGTGTTTCCGGGACCGGCTGAAAGGTTCGTCTCGCCGCCTCCGCCAAATCTCTATCAGAATTTATAGTCATGCCGGCATCATTTCGAACTATTGGATCATTTGACGACCTCGATGATGCGTTCGAGCGATCGAACGTCGAGCCGGTCGTTGTTCTGAAACACAGCAACCGCTGCGGTATCAGCTTCGACATCTTCGAGCAGATGCACGATTTTGACGGTGAGGTCAATGTCGTCGTCATCCAGGAATCGCGAGCGGTTTCGGATGCGGTTGCCGAGCGAACAGGCCATCGGCATCAATCGCCGCAGGCTTTCGTTATCAGAGACGGCCGTGCGGTATATCACGCCACACATTACGCGATCGACCCAATAGCGATCGGCCGGGCGGTAAGGGAGTCGGAATAGGCCAGATGACCCGTGATGAGTAGTTTATGATCGAACCGGTCAAGATAATCGAAGAGAACGACGCTGAGATCACGATCGAATGGTCCGATGACAGCATTACACATTACCAAGCACCCGGACTCAGGCGTGCGTGTCCGTGTGCCGGGTGCATCAATGAATGGACCGGTGAAAAGATGCTTCGTGACGATCAGGTGGCCGATGATATCTCGTTTCGGCACATTTCCATTGTCGGGCGCTATGCGTTGAATTTCCATTTCTCAGATGGTCACGACACCGGCATATTCAGCTTCGAGTACCTCAGGAAATTTTCTTCCAAACAATAAATCTGCTTTCTCTCCTCAAAACGGTTACAATGACCGTATGCAGGAACGCGATATTTTTGACGAACGGCAAGAGATAAAGACTGCAAGCTTTGCATGCCCGCATTGCCGTGAGCGAAACGACTACGATATCAGATGGATGAAGCGGACCAAGCGAAAGCAGGCTCCGCGAAACCTTAATGAACACGACCGTGCCCGTTACGAGAAATCACGCGATTATATGGTCCGGATCGATGATCAATTGGCGTGCAAGAACATGCGATGTCGAAAGCGTTTCGAGATACCGTCTTCGCAATCCGTGGTATTTATCTGAGCAACCGGGAGGAACTGAGACAATGACCGGAAAAAACCTGGAATTCTACGCTGATGAGCCGCTGCCCGATCAGGAAGTAAAGGAGCTGATGGACGAAGAGATCGAACACGCTCCGCGGGCTCCGGGAGAACTGTTCCAACGGCTGACCGAACATCATTCGTCGTCGCCGGCCGATTCGGGCGGTGACATAGATGCCTCGTGGGAAGAGGTGAACAGTTCAGGCTCGGAGGCTGTGTTTGGCCACAACCCTACTCCCGATCAGTCCGATGTCGAGGAGAACGCACACGCTATGGGCATTGACTTCGAAGACAACGAACCGCTCGATTTCGTTCGAAAGATGGAGAAACGCGATCGAGACCGATTCGAGCTTAACGAGGATTCGAAATCGACCCGTAACGAGATCTGAAAACCTGCTCAAATACGAAAAAAGGGCCGTAGACAGCTAGTCCCGGCCCTTTATTTCTTCATCCCGGTCAGTTTAATACATCGTGAATCCGTAATCGATCGTTACGTTGATGGTAACCGGCACGCCATTTACCTTTTTCGGCTCGAAACGGATCTGCCTCGCCGCCGCGATCGCCTGTTCCGTCAAACCGTGCGGCAGACGCGTGACCGGAGTGATCGATCCAACCTGTCCGGATGCCAAAAGCGTGACCTTCAAACGGACGTTGCCCTGAACGTTGTTCGTACGGGCCGCATCGGTGTAGGTCGCCTTGGGTTTTGCGAGTATGCGATAGTTGACCGTGACCGCCGGAGCTCGCGGAGGCGGGCCTGAACCACCCGAACCCGTTCCACCGCCGTTGCCGTCACCGATGCCGCTGCCACTGCCCGATCCCGTACCGCTGCCGGTTCCGGTTCCAGATCCGCTTCCCTGGCCGGTACCGGTTCCGGTGCCCTGACCGCCGCCGGTCCCGGGGCCATTGGAAGGCCCCGCGAATTTCGAATTCGGATCACCCCAACGGTCATATTGCTTGTCAAACTTCCGGTCGCCTTCGGTTTGCGGCGGAGGGGTTTTCAATTCAAAATTGTCGCTGCGAAATACCTTTGCATCGGGCGGACGTGTAGGCGTCCTTGATTGATCGGCAAGGTCACCCTGCGAAGTTTCTTCTTTATCTTCGCGGCCACCACCGCCGCCTCCGCCGCCATCCTTATCGTCTTTTTTCTGCTGTTCCTCTTCCTCGACCGGCATCGGAACGCTGTCAAGCAACAATGCGATCGAATAATCGTCGCCGATCGACCCGACTCCTAGGTCTTTTTGAAATAGAGAGACGGCCCAGCTCAAAAGAACGGCCGAAATGACAAAAAACGTCGAGCCAAGCAAAAGAACGTTCCTCTGCTTTACATTCGTCTCCTGAATTACGGTTACGTAATAACCGCCGTCATCGTCGCGGGTAACATTGGACGGCTGCGAGACCGCTCGCGGCTCATCAGCAGAAACCGGACGTGATCGGATGTATGGAACCGAAGATCGCGCTTCGTCTACCGCGGAAATCTCCGGTTCAAAAACATCGTTCGGCTCCGACGCGACCACTTCGGGAGTGACCGGCACTTCGTCGACCGGCTCTTCGATCGTGATATCGGGCTGCTCCCAAACCGAAGCATCTGCCGATGCCTCGACCGACGCTGTAGGCTCTACGGTCAAGATCGACGGAGTGGGAGCCGCATCAGCCACAACTTCGTCCTTTGATATCGGATTCATCTCGAAAGCCTGCAGCGATGCACCACAATCAGGACAAAACGCAAACCTTTCGGCAAATCCCTCATCACACGAACTGCAATACTTTAAAATCTTTCCCATCTCTTACGCCTCTCGATCTCTCAACCGGTTACGGCCGGAATCCAATTGCCAAAAAATATTATACCGCGTTTTCTCCGGATGTTAAGCCCTTTTGACAAAACGCGGCCGTCGCATGCCCGCGTGTCCGTTCAATACTTGTAGATGCGTGCGATTGTTGACGCGATGCCCGCCTCATGCAAAAACAATTCGGCATAAAAGCGATGTCCCCGCCATGGCTTACAACACGGAAATGGAATTCTGCAACTAAAAAGGATAACATCTTGTTTTTACGAACTAATCAGATGAAGATCTCTATTGATTTTGTTACCCGTTCGGCGGCGATTTTCGTCGCCGCAATGTTATTAATTGGGCCGGCATTCGGCCAGTCATCCGTCCTTGTGCCGCAGCAAGAGAAATTGCTCAATGGGCTCAAGGTGCAGATGTGGCCGGACAAAACATCGCAAAAGGTCGAGGTGAAACTTCGGATACATGCCGGAGCATCATTTGACCCGCAGGGAAAGGAAGGCCAGATGAAGATGTTGGCCGAGGCCATCTTCCCGAATAGTTCGTCCCGCGAATACTTCGCAGACGATCTTGGTGGCACTCTCGAGCTGATCACTAATTACGATTACATTCAGATCAATGCGTCATCGCGTCCGGATGCATTCCTGACGCTTCTCGAAACGCTTGCCGGTGCAGTTTCAAATCCGAGTCTCGACAAAGAAACGACAGCAGCGGTCAAAGCGATGGTGACCGCCCTCGAGGCCGAAGCCGGAAAAGACCCGGCATATGTTGCGGATCGAGGTGCCGCAGCGAAGCTGTTTGGCTCATTTCCTTATGGCCGACCGATCCTGGGCACGCAGCGATCATTGGAAAAGATCGATTTCGCAGACCTTCGGTTCGCATACGATCGGCTTTTCGGTGCCGACAATGCGACACTTGCCGTAAGCGGCAATTTCGACCCGGCCCTGGCCTATCGTGCTGCCCGACGGTTCTTTGGTTCGTGGCTCAAATCAGACAAGAAAGTGCCGTCGACCTTTCGTCAGCCCGAGGCTCCCGACGCAGCTCCTCAGATGATCGATTCGCCGGACCCATCTCGAAAAGAGGTTCGGATCGCGATACGCGGTTTTTCCCGCAATGACAAGGATCATTTTGCGGCCGAGGTCGCGAGATCGATCATCGAAAGCCGATTGCGGTCGAGGCTCGGTGCCGAACGAAGTACCGCCGCTTTCGTCAGACTCGAATCCCATATCTTACCAGGTGCATTGGTGGTCGGTTTTTCAAACATCATGTTCCAACCTGTCACCGGGGCAGATGGGGCCAATAAAATAGAGGCAGCTGAATTAACAAAAAAGATGCTTTCCGAGGAGATCACTGACAGTGAATATTCCGCTGCTCTCGCTGTCGCTCGGTCTGAACGGGCACGAAAGGACAAGGTCACCGATTGGCTTGATGGTGACACGTATCGCATAGTATCGGTAAAGGCCGATGCTGAGGCTCAAACCCGTATCGCGATCGCAGACGTGAAACGGGTAATGGCGAAACTTGCGGGAGCGCCGATGGCCATCATCATTGTCACTGGTCCAAATGCCGAAGCAAAATAACCTGGATCAGCAACGAACACGCGGTGAACTCGAGCATGCCAAGGCCGTCAGGGCAATGTTCTCGGGCATTGCCGGGCGCTACGACATTCTTAACCATGTGCTTTCGGCAAATATTGACAAGCGATGGCGAAGAAAGGTCCGTTCAAAGCTCTCGGACATCCTTGAAGACGACAATGCCTCGGTGCTCGACGTCGCATGCGGTACCGGCGACCTCTCGATCGAACTCCAATCAGGCAGCAACGCAAAGGTGATAGCAACTGATTTTTGCAGACCGATGCTTGAGGTCGCTCGAACAAAATCAAAGTCGATCCCCTTTGTCGAAGGCGATGCGTTGAGCCTCGCTTTTTATGACGGGCAATTTGATGCCGTAACGATCGCTTTTGGTCTGCGAAACCTCGCGAATTTCAAAGACGGCCTTTCGGAACTTTATCGTGTTCTGAAACCGGGTGGCCGGCTGGTCGTTCTTGAATTCTCGTCGCCCGTAGTTCCGGGTTTTCGGGGCGTCTTTCGATTTTATTTTTCAAATATACTACCGCGGATCGGCGGACTCATCAGCGGAGAACGCGGGGCCTATGAGTACCTCCCGGATTCGGTTTCAAAGTTTCCTGACCAGGGTGCACTTTCAGATCTGATGTCGGCGACCGGCTTCGAATCCGTCAGCTACACGAACCTTTCCGGAGGCATCGCGGCGATCCATGTCGGGATCCGACCGCTTCGCTGATCAGCAGCCGGCCAATTTGCCACGTCAGTCGAAAAATACCAGAATATACGCGGCCGAATGAAATACAAGCTTCAAAATTTAGCCCGGCAGATCGGGTTGATACTTCTGGTCATTTGGACAGTCGTGTCGCTGGTCACATTGTTGATCGAATTCGTTCCGGGTTCGCCGGCGACCGCGATCCTTGGCGAAACGGCGACGCAGGAACAGATCGATAATTTCAACGTCAAACACGGACTCGACCGTCCGGCTTTTTTTGTAACCTATTCCCGTGAGAACGGTCTGGTGTGGAACGGCCTGAATAACAGATATGCCGAGTATTTCGGCGGGCTTCTTCGGGGCGATCTCGGAACATCGTTCAGGACCGAACGGCCGATCCGCGATATGATCCTTGAGCGTTATCCTGCGACGATAAAGCTCGCCCTGGCATCGATGCTGGTTGCGATCGCTATTGCGATACCGCTTGGCGTGCTTGCCGGAACGAACAAAGGCGGCATGATCGACAATGCGGCATCGTTCATAGCGCTACTGGGAATATCCCTTCCTACTTTCGTCGTCGGGCCATTTCTTGTTTACTTCTTTGCGGTCAAACTCGGTTGGCTTGCCGCCACGGGCAGCCTTTATCCGGAGGACATTATCCTTCCCGCCGTTACGCTCGGTGCGGCTCTATCCGCCATACTCACTCGAATGGTTCGTTCCAGCGTGATCGAAGAACTCGGTGAGGATTACGTCCGGACTGCCAGGGCGAAAGGCCTCAGTGAAAGAACCGTTGTCTACAAACACGTTTTGAAAAACGGGCTGATCCCGGTCATCACGATATTGGGTCTTCAGCTCGGCGTTCTGCTTGCGGGTTCAATAATCACAGAGAAGATCTTCAGCTGGCAGGGCCTTGGGCTTTTGCTGCTGGAAGACGGCATTGCAAAACGAGATTACCGCTTGGTCCAGGGTTGTGTGCTGGTCATCAGCGTCACTTACATCTTCGCAAATTCACTGACAGATCTCGTTTACCGCTGGCTTGATCCGCGGATCAGACTTTCGTAGATGAACCGTCTTACGTACATCGGGCTGGCTATTGCGAGCGTCGTTATTTTTGTCGCGATCTTCGCGCCGTATTTGGCGACGCACGACGTAACCGCGCAAAACCTCGAACTGCGTTTTGCCGAACCGTCAGCTGCGCATTGGTTCGGTACCGACTCGCTCGGGCGGGATATCTTTTCCCGAGTGTTGTTCGGGGCCCGCATCTCGCTTCAGGTCGGCATCACGGTTGTTGCCGTATCGGCTTTCATAGGTATTATCATCGGTGCGATCGCCGGCTTTTACGGTGGTTGGATCGACCGTCTCTTGTCGGGATATTTGTTCAATGTGTTTCTGGCATTTCCTGGATTGCTTCTTGCGATCGCACTGGTTGCATTTCTTGGAGCCGGACTCGGCAAACTTATCCTGGCACTCTGCATAATCGGCTGGGTCGGATATGCCCGAGTGATGCGCGGTCAGGTTTTGAAGGTTCGCGAGTACGATTTTGTCCAGGCGGCCAAAGCACTCGGAGCGAGCAACATGCGTATATTAGTGACTCATATCATGCCCAACGCGATCCAGCCGCTTATTGTTCAGGCGTCACTGGGAATGGCGGGTTCGGTACTCAGCGAAGCCTCGCTTTCGTTTCTCGGGCTTGGAATTCCACCGCCTGCTCCGAGCTGGGGAACGATGATCGAAGAAGCGAGAAACTATTTCGCGACCTATCCTCATACGCTCTTCTTTCCCGGTGTCGCGATCGCACTGACCGTCTTGGCATTTAATTTTATCGGCGATGGATTGCGAGAATATCTCGATCCAAAACAGCGGACTCGATGAACCGAAATGCGCATATCCTCTCTTGGCGACAATGCGGTGATCGTATCTTTCGGTGACGTGATCTCCGAAGAACTGAACCTGAAGTCGATCGTGCTTTGCCAGAAATTGGCCGATGATCCGTTTTCCGGCTTCATCGAGGCTGCTCCTGCATATGCGTCGGCCAGCGTCTTTTACGACGTTATGGCCGTTCGTAAGGCATATCCCGAATATCGATCGGCTTCAGCTGCGGTCGCTTCGATCGTAGAACAACTGTGCAAGCGACTATCGGCCTCAGATCCGATCGAGATGCGGCCGATCGAGATCCCGGTGAGTTTTGACCCGGTATCAGCACTCGATCTTCGCGACGCATCGGCATTGTGCGGCCTTTCCCCTGATGAATTTCTAAATATATTCCTCGGTATGACCTATCGCGTTTTCATGCTCGGTTTTCTCCCGGGTTTTGCATATATGGGCTCGGTCGATGAGCGAATTGCCGTACCGCGGCGATCGAAGCCGCGAACAAAAGTACCCAAAGGGAGCGTAGGCGTCGCCGGGTTTCAAACGGGAATTTATCCGCGTGATTCGCCCGGCGGTTGGCAACTGATCGGGCGCACGGAATTGGAGCTCTTCGACCCCAACCGGAGTGAGCCATGTGTTTTTCGTCCGGGTGACGAGGTCCGATTTGTAAATATTGCAAAATGAGAGTCGTTATCAGGAAGCCCGGAATATTCACCAGCCTTCAGAATTTTGGCCGAACGGGTTTTCGATCGCTCGGAGTTCCACCGGGAGGTGCGATGGATCGAACGGCGATCCGTCTGATAAATATACTTCTCGGAAATCCTGATCATGCAGCGGTCCTTGAAATGCACTTCCCTGCGCCCGAGATCGAATTTGAAGACGATATCGAATTTGCGATCGGCGGCGCCGACTTCGCCCCGGAATTGAACGGCATTCCGATCGATAACTGGAGGCTCGTCCGGGCTTCTGCGAACGATGTCTTGAGGTTCAACGGCCCACGCCTAGGCGCACGAGCTTACCTCGCAGCAGCCGGCGGATTCGAATTCGATCCGCCGCTTGGCGAGCCGACAGTTCGGATCGAGGGCGGGACACATCTCACAATTGCGTATTCATTCTCTTCAAATCATCGGATCGCCGGACTCGGCATTTCGAGGAATTTGATCCCAAGATACTCTCGGTCTCCCACCGTACGAGTATTAGAAGGCCATGAAAGTCAATTTTTGACCGCAAAGAGCGAGGAAACGTTCTTTCGGGAAACATTCTCGATTTCATCAGATTCGAATCGGATGGGGTACCGCCTCAGCGGCGAACCCCTGCATTTGCTGCAATCGGATGAACTGATCTCGTCAGGCGTCACATACGGAACTATCCAATTACTCCCTGACGGTCAGATGATAATATTAATGGCCGACCATCAGACGACCGGAGGGTACCCGCGGATCGCACAGGTGATCTCTGCAGATCTTCCGCTCCTGGGACAGCTAGGTCCGGGTGACACAGTCTCTTTCGAACAGCTCGAGATCGAGACCGCCGAAGACATCTCGCTTCAATTCGAGACGGATCTGGCCCTGCTGCGAACTGGGATAGCTATGCGTTCCTAGCCTTGTAGTCTGTGATACTCTTTGATCCGAATGCGAGAGTCCATCGACATAAACTGTGATCTTGGCGAAGGATGCGGCAACGACGCCGAATTGATGAAATACATCTCGTCGGCAAATATCGCATGCGGTGGACATGCCGGTAACTTGCAGATGATGCGGCGAACAGTAGAGCTTGCGATCGCGAACAACGTCGCTATCGGTGCACATCCGGGATATGCAGATCAACAGAATTTCGGCCGGATTGCTATCGATCTAAACCCTGACGAGATCTTTGACACGGTCGCAAACCAGATGCAGAAGCTCCAGGAGGTTTGTAACGACCTTGGAGCAGCGGTCGTTCATGTCAAACCGCACGGCGCTCTTTATAACCTATCGGCTAAAGATCCAACGGTCGCCGCTGCCGTGGCCGAAGCTGTTAAAGCCGCCGATGCCGACATGATCTTGTTTGGTCTTTCTGGCAGCCATTCGATCACTGAGGCGAAACGTATCGGGCTCCGGACCGCTTCGGAGGCCTTTGCCGACCGCACCTATCAAAACGACGGCAGCCTGACGCCGCGGACCGAAGTGAACGCCTTGATACGCGATCCTGCAACTTCGATCGAACAGGTACTTAATATGATCCGATATGGCCGTGTTCGAACGACAGAGGCCGTTATGATCCAGATCACAGCCGAGACGATCTGCATACATGGTGACGCCACACACGCCGTCGATTTCGCTCGTTCGATCAAGTCTGCGCTGGCAGAAAATGCGATTGCAATAGAAAAGCCGTAAATGACATCAGTCAAGACATCTTCAGCGATGCTGGGCGCTGCCTTCCTGATGGCGACCTCCGCCGTCGGCCCAGGATTTCTTACGCAGACAACGGTTTTCACCAAACAACTCCTGGCGAGCTTTGGTTTCGTGATCCTGCTTTCGGTCATACTCGATATTTTTGCTCAGTTGAACGTTTGGCGTGTACTGACAATTTCAGGCAAGCGCGGGCAGGATGTAGCCAATGAAACGCTCCGGGGCAGTGGTTATATACTAGCCGCGATGATCGTATTTGGCGGCCTCATGTTCAATATCGGTAATATCGCGGGCAGCGGCTTAGGGCTGAACGTACTTTTCGGCATACCGGTCGAGATCGGGGCATTTCTCAGCGCATTGATCGCCATTGGCCTCTTTCTGGCGAAAGACGCCGGCAAGGCGATGGACGTTTTTGTCAAGATCCTTGGAATCGTGATGCTCGGGTTGATCGTCTACGTCGTGTTCAGATCGGCTCCACCGATAGGCGAGGCCATCCACCGGACCGTTCTCCCGTTAACTATCGATGCCCAGGCGATCGTCACCTTGGTCGGTGGAACTGTCGGAGGTTATATAACCTTTGCAGGCGCTCACCGCCTGATCGATTCGGGCATCGTCGGAACCGAGAACTTGCCGCAGGTCAACCGAAGCGCCGTAACCGGCATAATGCTGACGGCTGCGATCCGGTTCCTATTGTTCCTTGCCGCGTTTGGGGTCCTGTCGGCGGGTTTTGCGATCGACGATGCCAATCCACCAGCGTCAGTTTTTCAGAGCGCTGCAGGGGATATCGGATATCGGATCTTCGGGGTCGTTATGTGGGCCGCAGCGATAACGTCGGTGATAGGCGCCGCCTACACGTCGGTTTCGTTCCTGAAAACCTTCAGCAAACGCTTAAATGCGCGAAGCGATCTTTTGATCATCGCATTCATTACTGTTTCAACGTTGATCTTTCTCGCGGTCGGACGACCGGTGCAGGTTTTGGTCTGGGCCGGGACGGTCAACGGGTTCATTTTGCCTTTCGGGCTGGCGATCGTACTGCTCGCATCACGACGCTCTTCGATCGTGAAGGACTATCGTCATCCGATCTGGCTGCAGGCCGCAGGCTGGGGGGTTGTTGCAGTGATGCTCTACTTCAGCATCGTTACGCTTCTACCAAAGCAATAAAAAACGGACGTGCCGGTTACAAGCACGTCCGTTGGCAGCAACTTAAAACCAGTCAGTTTTAGTTGCAAAAACTCTTGTCTACATAATTCTTGTTGCCGGACGGTCCGAGGTAGTAACAGCCGCCCCGCGAACCAAGTATAAACTTACGTTCACCGTTCGGAGTCGCGGTCTCGGTCTTAGCAGGTTTTGCCTCGGCTGGCTTCGTCGAGGCTTTAGAACCGTCCAACCACTCAGCAACGCCGCCACGATGCGAACAAGTCCCGCTCCGGGTCTTCCGATAGCTGAAAGTTCCGTCCGCACACCGGGCAGTCGCGACTGCCGTATTCGCGGGTTCGACCGTGTTCGCAGTTGCCGGTTTTTCTGAAGAGACCAACACTTTAGAATCTTCGGGAGCTTTTTCTGCCACCAATCCTACAGGTTTGGGATGCTCGATCGGCTTTTTATGACTGTCCCTCGAATTCTCGTCGATCGACGGAGCCGTTTCGCGGACAATATCGGCCGTATCTTCGTTTGAGAACGCAAATCCGCCGTTGGTAGCAACATCGGGTTTGGCCTCTGTTGAAGGTGCCGGATCGTCCGTTTTCACCGAGGGAACTTCTGTTGCCGGTGCCTGATCTGGCGTTTCCGCAGCCCCCGTCCCCCAACTATTCAGTAAGGCGAATGCTCCGAGCACGAACGCAAGGGCAACGACCGAAGTACCTGCCAATACATAAGTGAAGAGGCTATATCTTCCGGGAGGAAGCAGACCCATGTGCGGTTCTGAATAGACAGTTGTCAATCCAACAGATTCAGTCTTGACAATTTCGCTCTGCAGTGACGCGACCGGAAGACCAAGGCTTTCATTGGCAACAGCGGCAACAGCATCGTCGCCCGTTACGATCTTTGGCGTCCCTTCGGTTTTCGCGGCCGTAGTATTTGCGCCGGGCGTCGGAAACTTATGCACGATCGGCTTAAAGCCCGGTACAACCCTTTTCAATTCCGGCATCCTGGGTTTCACCTGCGACGAGTGTTCCGCAACAAACCGGTATCCGCACGAACAGGAACGAGCATCTATAGACGCCGGTTGTTGGCAGCGAGGACAAGGGAGCCGCATTCCGTTAAGTTTACTGCTTTGCGCTCTCATAATATTTTTACTGCTGCTTTCCGCAAAGACTCTTGTCTTTGACATAAACCTTGCTGCCGCTATCACTCATGTAATAGCATCCGCCCCGCGGGCCAAGAGTGTAGGTCCTTCCGGTCGTCTTGTCTTGAACGGGAGCCCGACTCTCATTTGAAGCAGACTTCAAAGAGACGGCTGTTGTCGAAGCTTGCTTGGCCGGAGCGACAATTGCCTTTTCAGAAGATTCGTCGCCCCTGAATTCCCAAGGCGGGATCGGTGCATTTTTTGCCCAGAGCCCTACTTTGTCCGCTCGGGCCTTTTTCTCTGCTTGGGTGTACTTCTTGCGATCTTCGGCGTTTTGTTCGTATCCGATCTGCTTAAAGTGCCACGCATTCCCGGACTTGATCAACAATAAGCCGACATCTGCACCGTCAAGGTAAACATTGCCCATATAACGGTCAAAAACACCCTTTTTGATTACAACGACCCGAACGTCCTTACCTTCTATCAGATCGACCAATTTCTTCCGAGCTTCTTTGCCGTGATCCTGACCTTCTTCCGGTGCATCGATACCGTTTATTCGAATCGAGTAGAACTTATAATCCTTCCCTTCGATTCCGATATTGTCACCATCATAAACGACAACGACTTTCCCTTCGATAAGGCTGACACTTTCATCGACGGTGTCCGATGGGACCACGACCGCGACCTTTTGCTTGACCGTCTGCGAAGATGTTGTTGATTGAGCCCCAACCGAAATGGCCGAAACAATTATCCCGAAAATGGCGGAGAATAATCTGAACATTGCTTATAACCTCCAAACAACTGCTGTTTCGACCGACCCCAATGATCAGAACGCAAATACTTCATGCGTTGATAAAGGGTTTCAGGAAATACTCATTAAACATGCCGAAGTCTGCCGAATGGAAATCATCGCCAAATGAGGCGATCAACCACCAGGCAGGTCAAGATTTGTGTTCGTGTCGCGAGTATAACACCGCAAAAAACAAAAAGGAAGAAAAACTTTCCAGCATTTATGGCAATTCTCACGCACTGCAAAGAGTCGAGACCCTGACCGGGTTCGTCTGAAATCAGAAGCTATCGGACCTTTCGGATCTGCTAGCTTTCCGTCGCGATCTCCGATTTCGGCTACCCAGGCCTTTAAATTGCTTTGAATTGAAATAATTATCGCCAATTGGCTGATGGTCTGCATCAAAATAAAAAGGTCGCAGCAATACCCATCGATGAGCGAAAGATCGCTCTGTCTTCGGCACGTCGGATTATTTAGGTTATCTGACGAAAAAAAGCTTGCCTGAAGAAAATAAAAGAGCTAGACTTTGTCCAAATAGCATCGTTGGTTAGACTAATAGGCAGAAGAGAGTGTAGATTTTCTCTTTGCAATTAACATAGATTTATACTTTCGACCGTAATATTGGTCATTAACGAACTTTCAGGGCCCCCCCGATCGTTCGTATGGTTTTTCAGCAAAATCCCAGAGCCGACAGCGTCTGCTCTGTTAGTCATAAGAGCACGCGATTCGTTGATTCCTTTCGAGTCCCCCCGAAAATGAGGAATTTTCGTTCAATCGCTCTTTTATTGTGACATTCGGTGTCGATCACTGGGATAGCGAAATTGAAGGAGATGTTATGTCTTACAGAGCCCACAACCGTATACTTTTGAGCGCCAGCCTTTTTGTTATCGTCGTTTCTTTTACTATCACGATCACTCAGGGAGCCGAGAACTTTTTGCCATTGAAGAGCTCGGCTGATACTTGTCAGGAAAAGAACCAGCAGATCAACCGAGCAGAAAATCAGCCTTCATCTACTATAGTTTCCGAGCGCGCTTGCTCCACTAACCTATCCACACCTGAATTCCTGACCATCCTCTTTTTTGGAGTCGGGCTTACGGGGGTCGGTTTTGCCGTTAGGCGATTGTCTAACGGAACCGAATTGCGCTGATTCATACCACGTTCAACGATCAACGGCCGTTGAGAATGCATGTATGCATTTATCGTTCAGGCAGATCAACTTTTTCTAAATTTCGTATAGAATTATGAGTATAATCGTGCTTCGAATTGGGCCATCGATCGAGTCGTCGGATTGGGATGGTTATTGATCGTATATCGATATCGACTCGCCCGTTTGTGTCTAAAGACTTCCGGGATCGTTATTCTAACTTTTTCGATAGAGGTGTTCATGAGTATCGAATTTAGGAAAAGGACAGCCGATGAGATTTTCGTGATCGTGCGAAAGCGGATCTGGCAGATCGTTTTACCAACTATCGCGATTTTTTTGGCGGTAGCGTGGGTCGTTCAGAATCTCCCCGATGTTTATCGATCGACGACCTTCCTTGCCCTGACGCCACCGACGATTTCGGAGAAGGTAGCTCCGTCCCTCACAGACGATGACCTTTCGCAGCGCCTGCAGTCGATCAGCCAGTCAGTTCTTAGCAGGTCCTCGCTCGAGGAAATGATCGCCAAGCACTCCTTGTACGCTTCGGAAGTCAAAGGCGGGATGCCGCTTGAGTTGGTTGTTGAGAAAATGCGGGAGGACATTGAGGTTGTTCCGGAAAAGTCAGACGACAATAAGGTGAGCGGATTTCGAATCAGCTATGAAAATACGGTCGCGGCGGTCGCTCAACGGATCACATCCGAGATCGCCGACAAGTTCATTGCTGCCCAAACCGCGGAATCGACACAAAGTGCCGAGACCACTAAGGAATTTATCGATGCCCAGCTTTCACAGGCGAAAGCAAACCTTGATGGCCTCGAGATCCAAAGGCTCGAGATTATGACTCGAAATGTTGAGGCCCTCCCTGAATCGTCTCAGGGATTAATAGCTCAGCTTAACGGTCTTCGACAACGCGAACAAACTATCTCAAAGGACAAGGAAGGACTCATGACAGAAAAGGGTCGAATGCAGGAGAGTATTCGGGCCTTTAATAGTCAGATCAGGCTTATTGACAACTTTGGTGAGCGTGAAACCCAAGACGCCGTCACACAAGCCGCCAGGGTCGAGGATACACCAGCGTACGGTCAGTTGATTCAGAAACGGGCAGAGTTCAGCGCGAAACTTGAAACTCTAAAGAAACAATATCGTGAAAGGCATCCTGAGGTCGTGCAGGCCCAGACAGAGATCAATAAGATCAATGACGAATTAGATAAACTGGCAAAAAACACTGAACAACGCGTCAAACAAGCAAACCAAACGGTTTCGCGAAAAGCGGAGTTGCAGCGAAAAAGCATAGAGATCGAAAAAGAGAAAGCCGAGGGTCAAATCAACCAAATCGAACTACAGATCCAGATGAAGGATCAGGAAATCAGACAGAATTCGATTCAGATCGCAGCATTGGAATCAAAGATAAATACGATCCCAAACGTAAAAGTGGCTCTTGAAGGTATCAACAACCAGTATCAATCGGCGAAATCGAATTATGACGAATTGCTGAAGAAGTTCAATAACGCTCAACAACAGGTACAGCGTGAAAGCAATGCTCAAGGCGAGTCAATCCGGGTTGTGGACGCAGCCAATTTGCCGGAAACTTCGGAAAACGCTTCCAAAAAACCTTTTTTCCTCGGAATCGGCTTGGCCGCTGGCCTGGCGTTCGGACTTTTCTTTGCAGGGGTCTATGAGGTCCCGAGATTGTTCAAGCTGCAAACTATCAAAGATGCGGAATATTACACCGGGATCCCGGTGCTTGCTGCGGTTCCGCCACTTTTGAAGGAAGAAGAAAAGCAGCGGTTGAAGCGTGGTCATTTAGCACGGGTTTTCGCTGCGGTTTTGATCTCGATCGCGAGCGTTCCTGTTTTGATCGTGGTACTGCAAATGACCAAGATATTTGAACGACTGAGCTGAACCGTAATGTTGTTTCGCGAGAGTAGGCATGTATAAAGAATTTTTCGAGTTAAACGAATATCCATTTAGTCTAACGCCCGACCCGCGCTTTATCGTATTTACGCCCAGCTACAACGAACTACTTGCCGGCTTGTATTACGGGATCGAAATGGCCAAAGGGCTAATTGTGCTTACTGGAGAGGTCGGAACTGGAAAAACGACGGCATTGCGTTGGATAATCCGCAGATTGGACTCTAGTGTATCGGCTGCCTACATTTTCAATCCTCATCTCTCGATCGACGAATTTTACCAGCATTTGACCGATACGCTCGAGATCAAGGGGTGGAACAATAAGACTGAAATGCTCGCCCAGATGGGTAAACTCCTCGAAGACCGTCATCGTCGCGGCCTCAGAACCATCTTGATCGTCGATGAAGCTCACGAACTCTCGGACGAGGTTCTTGAGGAGATCCGTCTGTTGCTTAATTTCGAGTCTGACAGCTCCAAACATCTACAGATAGTCCTTACCGGACAACCAGAACTTCGTGAAAAACTTCGGCAGCAAAACCTTCGTCAGTTGAAGCAAAGAGTTGCATTGCGTTGCACGATGCCTGTTTTACCGAATGTTGACGAAGTTACCAGATACGTGACCGAGCGAATGTCGATCGCAGGTGCTAAGGATCCTCATATATTTACACCGGACGCGATAGATTTCATATTTCAGTGTTCTGAGGGAATCCCGCGGCTCATAAACAATCTTTGCGATAACGCCTTGATTGCGGCATTTGCGGCGGACCAGAGACGGGTCGAACGCGAGATGGTAGAGGAAGTGGCAGAAAATCTAGATCTGTTGCCGAATAAGGATATGTTGATGGCAAGCGATAAGGCCGTTGAAAGAGTCACTTCGGCCCGTGTGCTGACCCCAATGGGTAAGGACGAACTGTTGAGCGATCATATCAGAATCGAACAATCGCTCTTTGTTGATGAAAGCTGATCCGACAGCAACCGCCGGTGTTCGGAATTTTTGGGAAATCGATGTCCTTTTGCTGTTTTATCCGGTAGCTTTTTAATTGATCGGATCGAGAATGACGCCATACCGAATTAAAAACGGATAGGCGATTTTACGACAGAGTGTATTGATGAGATTTTTAAAAACCCTTCGTCGAGCCGATCTGGAACATCGAAGGCAAGCCAACTCCGTGGACAGTAACGATCAGACCGATCGTATCGTCGAGCTCGAGCCGAATCGGCCTGCCGGCATTTTGGCTGATCGGGAAATGCGAATCGGGAAACCCGTCCTCCCGGTCGAATTGCGCCGCGATGATGTCGTCGAAGATCGCGATCCGATTACTAACGAGTTTGTACAAAACATCCCCATTAGCCGGCCCGTCGAAGTACCTCGTGAAATCGAGCGGCCAGTCGTCCAATTCAAGGTCGAACCAATCACCGTAAACCCGCATGTCGTCGCCATTACAGATCCGCAATCGATTTACGCAGAGGAATTTCGTGTTCTTCGCACGCAAATTATTCACCGAAGTCATAAAGAAACGATCAGGTCGATCGTGGTTTCGAGTGTAGGCCCCGGGGAGGGCAAGTCGATAACTGCATTGAATCTTGCTTGGCTCTTGGCACAATCCGACGGTATAAAGGCCCTGGTCATCGATGCCGATCTGCGGATGCCAAGCTTAGCACGCTATCTCTCGGTGAATCCTAAAGTAGGGCTTTCGCACATATTGACTGGCAAATCCTCGCTGTCAACCTCGGTAATTTGTCTAGAGCCCGCGGGTCTTCATTTCTTACCATCCGGACAGACACGTGACGACGTGGGTGAATTGCTGTCGGGGTCCGCCTTCCGCGATATCTTGGAGGAGGCTCATAGAACTTACGACTTTGTCGTGATCGACACACCTCCTCTGGGGCTGTTTTCGGATGCAGCGTTGATGGCAAATGCCGCAGACAGTTCTTTGCTGGTGATCAGAACGAACCAGGTTCGTTATAAAGACATCGATCGAATTCTGGAGACGTTCCCGAAAGACAAAATAATTGGCTCTGTACTAAATGATTCCGACGAATCGTTATTGAATAGCGGCTATTACGGCTACTCATATTACAAGAAATCGGGTGATTCATAGTTTTTCACAGTTGTTTCGATGTGCGGGTGCCGACTCATGCATTTGATTTTCAATATTGTTGATGAATACGCGATTAAGTACCCGGACAACGATCCTGATCATTGCGGACCTCGCCATAATATATGGCGGTATCTTGATCGGACTTTATTTGCGATTGGGAGTCGAGGGGGCTGCCGAGCAACTCGTTGATAATAACGGTTGGGCCAAGACCGCGCTAGTTACCGTCGTCTGCCTGATTTCGATTTACATCTTTGACTTGTATGATTATGCGGTTGTCAACAGCCGCCGTGAGCTTGTTTTAAGACTCGTTCAAGCGCTGGGCATTTCGTGGGCCATTCTGGCGATCCTGTTCTATTTTGTTCCATCGCTACTTGTTGGTCGTGGAGCAGCGTTTTTCTCGATCTTCGTCACCCTCGTTCTCCTTCTTTCTTTTAGGCTCTCAATTCACTATTTTTTAGGGCATCCAGATCTTGGTGAAAAGATTCTTATCATTGGCGACCGACAAGTAATAATCGATACAGCGCAGGCTACATTGAGCAGAAGGGACGCAGGCCACCGAATCGTTGGTTATCTAGCAAACGACCCTGAGGCTGCAATCGTGTCCGCTCCGCTGCTTCGCGATCTTGGCAGGATCGAAGATCTTGAGGAGGTGGTCGAAAAGGAAAAGATCGACAGGATCGTCCTCGGAGTTCGAGAGAGGCGTGGCACATTTCCCGCTGAATCGCTTTTGAAGTTGAGGCTCGCGGGAAATGTCTCGATTGAAGAAAGTACATCCTTTTTTGAACGGGTCACTGGAAAGGTACATCTGGATAATTTGCGACCGTCATGGCTCATATTTTCATTTCGGCCGCGGGACACGCGTATCAAGACAATAACGCGAGAGGTGCTATACCGCGGGATAGCATTCGTTGCTCTTCTGTTGTCACTACCGATCGCTTTGATTACCGCGATTTTGATCAAACTTGAGTCTGACGGACCGTTCCTGTACAAGCAGGAGCGTATAGGCAAGAACAGTCACGTATTCACACTTTATAAGTTTCGATCAATGCATAAGGACGCTGAATCGAATGGAGGCCCTGTTTGGGCCACAAATGACGATGCTCGTGCAACCAGAGTTGGAAAGATCATAAGAAAGATAAGAGTAGACGAAATACCGCAGTTTTGGAATATTATTAAAGGAGAAATGAGCTTCATCGGCCCAAGGCCAGAGCGACCTCATTTCGTTTCGCATCTTGCGGCCGATATTCCGTTTTACGAATACCGGCATCTGGTCGCTCCCGGCTTAACGGGATGGGCACAGATCAACTATCCATATGGTGCATCGATCGAAGACGCGAGGCAGAAGCTTCAATACGATCTTTATTACATTAAGAATCAATCGTTCGCACTTGACGTTATTATAATGTTCGAGACGGTAAAGACGGTGATCTTCGGACGAGGGGCTCGATAGATATTCGCTCCAAGGGGAGAATAAAGCCCGCGTCGCAGTAATTGCGGGACATGTTCCTTTTCGGTTGGAGGTTTTATGAAAAGAACAACTTGTAGTGGTAAGTGGTTATATGTGATCTCGTTTTGTTTGTTCGCCTCTGTGGCGATATCCGGACAGGGTTCCACTCCAACACCGCAAAACGGGCAAGCACTTTCGGAAGAGGAAGCGGCAATAGTACCTTATTACAACAACTACCTTCGCCAGTATCATTTGGGTCCTGAGGATGTTATCACTGTTGATGTTTTTGGACAGCCGAATTACTCAAAAGCCGGCATAGTTATTCCGCCGACTGCACGAATTTCGTACCCGTTGGTTCAGGGCGGCATTTTTGTAGGGGGAAAAACAACCGACGAAGTCGCCAAGATCATCAAGCGCGAACTTGATGAATATATCATCGATCCGCAAGTCACTGTGACACTCGATAAGGTCGGGTCGGCGCGTTTTAGTGTCCTTGGCCTTGTTGGTTCACCCGGTGTTCGAGTAATGAACCGACGATATAATATTTACGAGGCTGTCGCCGAGGCCGGCGGGATCGCAAAATCGGGAGACAAGAAACGTGTGTTATTGGTCCGGATGACCCCGCAAGGCGGATATAGCCAAACAATTATCGACTTCGAGAAGGTCGTCAGCGGAAAGACGCAAGTTCCGTATATCCTTCCGGGCGACCAGATAATCGTTCCGGAAAAGAAATGGAGTATAACGAAGATCTTCGAGACTATCGGACGTGTCAGCGCACTACGCGTTTTAATGGGAAGTCCTTTGTAATGTTCATCGAATCGAGCTGCTCGGCCTGGGACATAAGAACGTGCAATCTTTGAGGTTTAGACGAATTTATCGATTTGTTGCTTCATTTCGAGTCTCTAGGATCCTTCCATCATTGTTTTTCGCATTGCTGTTTCTCGAGACGATCAGCGTCAGTGGGCAGTGGGTCAAGAAAGATCTCGGAACATTCGCATGGCTGAAATCGGTTTACTTCCTTGATGAGAAACAAGGTTGGATTGTCGGAAGTAATGGAACCGTAATAAAGACACGCGATGGCGGTGAAACCTGGGTCAAGCAGGCGAAAGCCACGAATAGCAACATTCGCGATGTTCACTTCACCGATGCAAATTCGGGATGGCTACTGTGTGAACGAGATCGTTTTGAATCGACTTCAATCGAAAGCTCTTATTTATTACGAACCTCAAATGGTGGAAAGACTTGGGAACGAATCGAGGTTCCTGGTGGCCGTAACAGAATGCTTCGCTTTGTGCGATCAGGCACCGACTTGAGGTTTGCCGTCGGCGAAGAAGGCGTAATTTGGCGATTCGAAGCACTTTCGGGCGGATGGTCACGGTTTGACACAGGTGTGAAATTTCTTCTCACTGCGGGAACATCTCACGGTCCCGGGAAATTTATTATCGTTGGGGGCGGAGGCACGCTAATTCGTTCAGACGATGGCGGTGGTTCGTGGTTCGTTATTGAATCTGACATCTCTAATCGAACAAAGCTTACTGGTATCAGTTTTATTGACGATTCTACTGGATGCGCCGTTGGTAATCGCGGGACAGTAATTTGTAGTTCTGACGGCGGAAAAACGTGGAATCGCAAATTTGTTGGCAGTGATGTAGACCTGCATGACATTGCCCTTATTACGGAGAATAGGTTAGTAGCGGTTGGCGACCGTGGGCAGACCTTTGAATCAATGGATCGTGGAACGACATGGTCGATCGTTAGAACAGACGGCGAATCACGTCTCGAACGGCTTGGCAATTCTGGTTCAAGAGTCTTCGCAATTGGATTAGGCGTTGCATTCTCGCGTAAACTCCGAAATTAGACCGATGAAATTGAAAGTGGCTTCGTTTTAACGTGCAGTTCGAACAACGGTTCGGCTTCGCTCAGCCGAAAGGCCTTTGAACTCGACCATCGATTCAAAGTTTTCTTCTCGGGAGCGATGCGGGATTGGCGGGGAATTATCGATCGCGTTTTTTCATGGCGAGTTCAATAGGGTGCTTTATCTAGAGGTGATACTAGAAAGTTCGGTTGGTTCCCACTTTTTCGAACTATTAGCGGTAAGCCGTTGTATGCCTTAAGTACCTCGGATCTGGCGCATATGGTTCATTTGTCAAACATTCAGCTAGATGGTTTCACAAGGCTTGAGGGCTTGAGACTGACTGCCCGGATCGATCGAGATGGATAATGCTGAACTTCGAGAAAACAGCTTTCGCAAGTGAAGCTTTCGACTTAGTAGTGGGCGCAACGGGACTAAACCAAATTGATGCAGTCAAAGCACACTCCGAATTTCAATGGAATTGATCGATCGACGCGCTCGCGGTAAGAAATGAACCTATCGTCCACGAGTGCACAGATAGTACCCAACGGAAATCAAAAGGCCAACTCAATTACGAAAACGAGGGACCTTTGCCTAAAATAGCCATCGGGAATCAGCAAGTGCTATCTGACGTGGGCTTCGATACCTCTATCGACGATTTAACAAATCATTGCTGCCTATTGCGACTTAAACGAGCTCCCGCCAATCATTGAGTGATTAAACACTAGCCGAAACATTTCTTCATTCTTGTTAACTAAAGCGTTTGGTCAGTTCGCTTACGTCTTTGCGAGTTATATGATACCGAATGATAAGTTTACTGTTAAGTCGGATCGGCAGTCATTGATTGATTTTGCAAGTTTCAGGCACTCCTAAAACACCAAGTCTGACATCGATGGAGACCTTGTTAAATGCGTGAGGTGTATGATTCTTCGCTCAGCAACGATCCTGATTTCTTAGTATTGGCATGGACTATCGGAGTGAATCGCCGGATCTCATATACTCCGTGGAGCAGTTGTTATTTTAACTTCGGGAGTCGAGTTTTGATTCTTCGTTTAAACACAATTGCGGCGGTTAGGGTGCATTCATGAGCGCAATTCGGGAAAAATCATTCAGGCGGGAGCGATCCGATCGATCGGAAGCAACGAGTCGAATCTCGACCTTTTTTGATGAGAACTGGAAACGCGCTCGTGGTCATTATCTAACGTACTTCTTGCTCGTCGTTTTCAGCATCAATGTCTTCTATCGCCCGTTCGAGCTTTTCCCGGCTTTGGAAGGCTTGAATGCACTCGTACTCCCGTTAGCAATCGTTATGCTTGCCGTATTTGTACCTCTACAGTTTTTTCACGAGGGACGTTTATCGGTTGTAACGACCGAGCTCAAATGCGTCGCTGGACTAACGGTGCTGGCAATTCTAACTATTCCCATAGCGATAGATCCCCCATTGGCGATTGAAACATTCAGGGAGAGTCTCTTGAAAGTCGCTCTTGTCTTTATTGTATTGGTCAATATACTGTCAACGCGAAAGCGGTTGCTCGGATTGTCTTGGATGTTGATCGCAGCTGGCTGGATATATGGATATCAGACGGTCCAGCTATACCGTTCGGGGGTGTTCAATACCGAAGGCTACCGAGTGAGCTTGGGTGGCGGAATGATCGGTAACCCTAACGAAATGGCTCTTTTCATGTTGATGATCATTCCATTGTGCATGGCCGTCACTCTTACAGCAAAATCGATATTAATCAAAATCTTAGGTGTTTCGTCGCTATTTCTCTTGACCGTCTCGATGTTGTTGACGCAGTCTCGGGGCGGATTTTTGGGTCTAATGTCAATTGCTGCCGTCTTCGTATGGAGACTCGGCAAAAAGCACCGAATCAGGACGATTGTGATCACTACCGTCGTCGCAATCGGAATCATGGCCTTTGCACCTGGAAATTACGGCCTCAGAATTGCATCAATTTTTATTCCGTCTCTGGATCCGGTCGGATCCTCAGGAGAACGGCGAGAAGCCCTAAATCGGTCGCTTCGAAGTACGTTTCGGAAGCCCTTGGGAGTAGGAATCGGTAACTCACGCATTTTCGGATACAGAAATCTCGAAACACACAATTCTTTCACCCAGGTTTCTTCCGAGCTTGGACTGGTCGGGTTTGGATTCTTTGTCGTCTTTCTGATAAGTCCACTTAAGAAACTGATTAGGATCGAAAGAGGCACTGCAGCGATCTCATCTGACAGATGGTATTATTTCATGTCGATTTCGTTGCAGGGGTGCATAGTCGCTTTCATGGTAAGCTCTTTTTTTGCGTCGGTGGCATATCATTGGTACATCTATTATCCGATGGCTTTTGCAGTTGGGCTTAGACGTCTTTATCATTTTGAATTGATGGATCGCCAATTGGATGCAGAAGGCGACACTCGATCGATTAGTTGATGGGATCTACGACGATTGCATACTTTCTGTTTTGGACGTGTACGATCCTGATCGCGTATGCGTATTTTGTTTATCCGTTTGTCGTATTCCTCATCAGTCGACTTTTTCCCAGAGTTCATGGTCGGGGCAATTTAGAACCTACCGTGTCAATGATCATCGCAGCTTATAACGAGGAGAAGGACATCAAGGCAAAACTAGAAAACACGCTCTTGATCGATTATCCTCCTGATAAACTTGAAATTATCGTTGCCTCGGACTGCTCCAGCGATCGGACCGAAGAAATCGTTAGATTGTTCGCTTCGAGAAACGTACGTGTTGTTCGTCAGGAAACGAGATCAGGTAAGACTGCTGCACAGAATCTGGCAGTAGAGGCCGCCTCCGGAGAAATCCTGCTTTTCAGTGACGCTACAACCGAATATGATTCGAACGTCCTTAGGGCAATACTCCCGAATTTTGCAGATTCTTCGGTTGGTTGCGTGGCTGGGAAATTGCTCTACCACGATCCAAATGAGACCGCTGTTGGCTCTGGTGCTAGGAGCTACTGGGGATATGAAACGTTCATTAAGGAATCTGAGAGTTTGGCATGTTCGCTCATTGGTGCCTCTGGATGCCTTTACGCAGTACGGCGTTCTGCATATTCGCCGATGTATCACGAGGCCTGTTCCGATTTTTTGATCGCGACAGTGGTATACCGACAGGGCCTGAGGACCGTTTACGAACCAAATGCCGTGTGTTTTGAAGTTACAAATGACGATGCCAGGAAAGAATTTCGAATGCGGACACGCGTCATTGCTCAAACAATATCCGATTTGTGGCGTAACCGAGACATGTTGAATCCGCTTAAGAGTGGGTTTTTCGCGATTGAATTGATTTCGCACAAGCTGCTTCGCTATATGATGCCGTTTTTCTTGATCGGTATTCTTTCGAGCAGCGCGATTCTTTCGATCGAATCGGTTATCTTCCGTTATTTCTTAGGTCTTCAAATTGCATTCTATACTGTTACGATTTTGGGTTGGATTATCGATGGGAAAGGCATTAGATTTCGTCCACTTTCGCTCCCGTATTATTTCTTGCTTGCAAACATTGCATCGCTTGCAGGGTTCTATAAATTCTTCAAAGGCGAAAGGTATGCATTTTGGGATCCGATCCGGTCCAAGGTCTGATACATTGAACCGTGGTCGGCCTGAAGCTCAATCCGAAAATCAATTAAGACATGAACTCATTTTGAGCGTTGGAAATCTCTTGAATGGTGGACAAAGTACGGCCAGACTCTCTAGCTCTGAGTCCCTGCGGCAATTCATCAGCGTTTCAGTATATGAAAATCACTCCCAAATGAGAATTCAGTTCCAACAGATATCGTTGTACGCCGTTCGGAGCGATTGATCGACTTCATTGCGTCGCCTTGACACAGGGAATTTCGGAAGTCGAGGACAATCACCATTTTATACCAAATTTCCCTATTCCGATTTGTCACGTAGGTCTAAACCGATGAGTGCGACGAGTGAAAGTGGACAATCATTGACAAGCCAGAGTATTTGGCTCCTGGCGGCGAAAATGATCGCGTTCGCGCTCGGGGTACTTCTTCCCTTGCTGGTTGTTCGATTTCTTGACCAATACCAGGTCGGTGTATATCGCCAAATCTTCCTTGTTTCCAATTACGCCGTTGAGGTTCTTCCGCTCGGTTTTTCGATGAGCGCATACTACTTTCTTAATCGTGAGATCAAAGAGCGTTCACTTGCGATCTTCAATATCGTCGCTTTCAATCTGTTCATCGGTGGTGCCGCCTTTTGTGTACTCTTTTTCTACCCTGAAGTGATCAGCTCTCTATTCCAGAACGACGAGATGATACGATACGCCCCGCTTATTGGACTAGTGATCTGGCTAAGAATTATCGGCGGCTTTCTTGAGATCGCCGCATTGGCCAACCGCGAAGCCAAGTTAGCATCTGTTTTGATAGTTTTGACGCAATTACTTTACATGCTGATCATGGTCTCCGCCGTACTGTTCTTTGGTACCGTGGAGGCCATTATCGACGCAGCGATCGTCCATGGTGTGATTCAAGTGTTGATCATGATCGTGTACCTGCTCAAAAGATACCCGGACTTTTGGCATCGATTCGACCCGCGATTTATGTTGATGCAGTTGAAATATGCACTGCCGTTTGGTTTGGCCGGCCTCTTATATGCTAGTCAGACGGAAATTCACAACTTCTTTGTAGGCCACAACTTCAGTACTGCTGAGTTCGCTATCTATTCGATTGGCTGTTTCCAGCTCCCGCTTATCTGGGTGCTCTATGAGTCCGTCAGTTCTGTGGTGATACCCAAAATGAGTGAGCTTCAGTCTCAGGGAAAGAAGCGCGAAATGTTGGAATTATCGGTCAACTCTACACAGAAACTCGGGATGGTATATTTCCCAATGTTCTTTTTTTTGATGATCGTAGCATACGATTTCATTACCACACTCTTCACCGTAACATACGCGGAGAGCACTCAGATCTTTAGGGTCAATCTATTGCTACTTCCCTTCCTGGGCCTAATGGTAGACCCGATCGGGCGGGCGTTTGCAGAGGTCGGGCGATTCCTTCTCAAACTCAGGATTGTTTTGGTTGTTTTCCTCGTCACCGCACTTTCAATTGTTGTTCGGCATCTGAACCTTTATGAAGTGATCTTCATCGTTGTTGGCTTCATCATCCTCGAGAAGGTCATTTCGGTCTGGAAGTGCATGTCTTTGTTAGAGTTCCGAAAGTCTGATCTACACATGACGAAGGGCATTGGCGAGGCGTTCCTGGCATCTGGATTGTCCGGTATTCCACTCTGGTTCATTTATCTCGTTGTTCACGACCATTTGGTTGCAAGTTATGTTGCCCTCGGCAAAGTCATCTTGATTCCATTGGGTGGAGAGAAGTACGTTGATTTTTTTGAGGGCTTGTTGTTTTTGATAACGATGTTTGTTGTGTACGTTGGGTTCTATTTGTTTGTATCCAGGCGATTCGGACTAATAACTGAAAGCGATAAAAACCGTGTAATTTCAATGTTACGCGAAAGGGTCTATTTTTGGAGAAATGCATGAAAATACCAACCTCCCAAAACGATCGAAGGATAGAATTTTGATGGTCTCAAATTATGTGTGGAATTGCTGGATTTATCGCTTTGGATGATCGGTCAACCGAGGTCGAACGCACAATGATCGTCGAAACGATGTGTGATGCGATTCGACACCGCGGGCCCGATCACCGTGGGGTTTTTGTTAGAGGTCGCGCAGCTGTAGGCATGCAACGCCTCGCCATTATAGATGTTGCACATGGGCAGCAGCCCATCTTTTCAGAAGACGGCCGATTTGCAATAGTCTTCAATGGCGAAATTTATAACTATCGCGAGATCCGCAAGGAGCTCGAAGCAAAAGGGCGTCGATTCTTCACAAATTCTGATACCGAGACCATCCTAAACACTTACCTTGAATTCGGTGAAAAATGTGTCCTAAAACTACGCGGAATGTTCGCATTTGCGATCTTGGATACGAAAGACGACTCTTTGTACATCGCCAGAGATCGTGTTGGCAAAAAGCCTTTGTTTTTTGCCACCGCCTCTGATGGAGCATTCGTTTTTGCGTCGGAGATAAAATCGATCCTCGAATATCCCGACATCGACTCCTCGATCGATCTCTCAGCGCTCGATGCCTACGTCACTTTTGGCTATGTCCCAGAGGGTTATTGTATATTCAGGTCGATTAGGAAATTAATGCCCGGACATTTCTTGACCTACAAGGATCATAAGCAATCAACTACACAATACTGGGACTTCAGTTACAACGAGAGTGACGTACGATCTGCACAAACGGAACATGAGCTGGCGCTCCAGGTTAGGGATCAGGTCCGGGAGGCGGTTAGTGTTCGATTGATGTCAGAGGTGCCACTGGGAGCATTTCTTTCTGGTGGGGTGGATTCATCGACGATCGTTGCGATGATGGCGGAGCTTTCAGATCGGCCGGTGAAGACATTTTCGATCGGTTTCAACGAAGCAAGTTACAGCGAATTGCCATATGCTCGTTTGGTTGCTGAGAGATTCGCAACTGAGCATCATGAATTTATCGTTACTCCGGATCTTTCAGAAATGGTTGATGATATTGCTTGGCACTTTGATGAGCCGTTTGCGGATTCTTCGGCGCTTCCAACCTATCTCGTCTCAAAACTCGCTCGAGAACATGTTACAGTCGTCCTCTCCGGGGATGGCGGTGATGAAATATTTGGGGGATACTCTCGCTATGCAACAAACCGGCGATTGGGGATTTTTTCCTATATGCCCGGATTGTTGCGGGATGCTTCGAGGGTTCTGAGTGAGAGGCTGCCGGAAAGGGCACGAGGTAAGAACTTCCTTTATCATATTTCGCTCGATCGTGTCGGACAGTACATTGATCTTGTTTCGCACTCCAACATACCAAAGCGGAAAAAACTCTATTCCGATTCAATGGTGCGCGAACTAAGTGGTTATGAGGTATCGCCCGAACAATATCTTCGCAGTTTTGCCAATACGCTTGATGGCTCTGATCATCTCAGCCGACTTTTGTATATTGACTCGAAATCATATCTCCCGAGCGATATTCTGACCAAGGTCGATCGAATGACCATGGCACATTCGCTTGAGGCTCGTGCGCCCTTGCTTGATCATAATCTCATTGAATTTGTCTCAGGAATACCGGGACATATGAAGATGAAGGGATCAGAGCTCAAGTACATTTTCAAAAGTTCAATGGAAGGTATACTTCCGGACTCAATATTGCATCGTAAGAAACAGGGATTCGCTGTCCCAATCGATGAATGGATCAATGACAAGCTGAACGATCGTATCACGGACACAGTCTTGAACAACTGGGCGATAAGAGACGGTCTCTTTAGGCGCGATTATATTGAAAATCTGCTCAGCGAGCACAGAGTTCGCAGAAGAGACCATTCGTATTCCCTTTGGTTGATATTCATGCTCGAATTGTGGCACTCGAAGTACTTTCGTAATTGATCCGGCGGTTTGTTTTATTGTCTGGTATCAAGCTTCCCGATAAATAGGAAATATTTTCTTTGTCCTTATGCAAAATTGCCTGCCATTCATCGTCAATTGTTGTTCTCTCGGAATCTGCAGATCGCCCAATAAATGATCGAATCGGTAAACCCAAATGCTTCGGTCAACTATTAGCTACAGATATCCGCAGGCGAATAGCAGGGTCCGGGCTAGCCCGAGAATCACCCATTTTCGATTAACGATGGATCACGGTCGACGCAAACGATATCAAGAATACCTTAAGCGCGAGATCGCACTCTTTGAAGCCGAAAAGGAAGTAAGAGATTCCCTGTTTACCGATCAGATCCCAAACTTGGTGATCAGGTCAGTCCTAGACGTAGGTTGTGGGGCAGGACAAGAACTTTGGCCGTTTGCAGATAAGTATAAGGCCTTTTGCGTAGGCATGGACCTAGAACCTGGGGCAGCGGACATATTCACCTATAGTATGTCAAAAATCGACGACGGTCACCGGATCGCATTCGTCTGTGGCAACGGAGAGACCATCCCATTTAGAAATGAGGCATTTGATCTAATAATTTGTCGTGTCGCGATACCATACATGAACGTCGAAAGGGCGATAACAGAGATGTCACGTGTATTGGCCTCCAGCGGTCGTTTAATACTTACCACGCATAGACCGAGCTTTTACGTGCAAATGCTGAGGCATCGATTGGTCAGCGAACAACTTCGCAGGTCGCTGTACCCAATTGTTTGTATATTCGGCAGTTGTTGGTATTGGGCGACTGGCAAACAGGCTCGAGGGTCGTTTTGGAAGGGTCGGGAGGTTTTTCTCACAAAACGGATGCTTCGGAAGGAACTTGAGAAAGTGAATTTACGCATCGATTGCGAGTTTCATGATGGCAACGATCAGTCCGACTCGTTTGTGATTTCAAGAAGTTTGTAAATAACGGTGAATCTTGAGCAAATTCAAAATATTCGCTTTTCGTTGCCTTGGCTCGTGAGGTATCCGTTTTCTCGATTAAAGACACGTTTTCGCTCAAATTACAAAGGGAAGAGGAATCTTATCTTTTGTATTGCAAACCACTTCGAACCGGGTTGGAATGGCAAGGAAATATACAGCATCGATGTCCAGCGTAGGCGGTTGGAGAGTTGGTCTAAAGATGCAGCACGAATAGGCGAGATCGTTCGAGACACCGACGGTACCAAGTTTCGACATACCAATTTCTATCCAGCAGAGCAGTACGACAGCGTTCTCCTGTCCCAGATGTCGGAGCTTAGTCGTGATGGTCTGGGCGAGGTAGAGGTACATCTTCATCACGGTATAGAGGGACCCGATAATGCCGAGAACCTTGAACGGAACCTCATAGAGTTTCGTGACGTACTCGCAGATGAACACAAGTGTCTCTCAAGACTCGATGGTGTTGGTAAACCGATGTATGCGTTTGTTCACGGTAACTGGGCCCTCGATAATTCTGCAGGTGGAATGTTTTGCGGGGTCGACAATGAAATGGCGATTTTGCGGGAAACTGGTTGTTATGCCGATATGACCCTCCCTTCTGCACCTGATCGATCACAAGTTCCGGTAATTAATTCGATCTACGAATGTGGACTACCGTTAGAACAAGCTGCTGCGCATAGAAAGGGCCGAAGACTCCGTGTCGGTGTCGGCATTCACAGTTTTCCCGTGATAATCACGGGCCCACTGCTTTTCGACTGGTCGAAACGCATCGGCCATATTCCGATACCAAAAGTCGAAAATGGTGAACTGGCTCATTTTCGAGCAAATAGCATTGAAAGACTAAAGAGGTGGATCGACGCAGATATTTCGATCGAAGGTCGACCGGACTGGGTATTCATAAAACTTCACTGTCATGGCTTTTTCGACCACGATCGCTCTGCCTGCATTGGTGATGATGCGATCAGGTTCTTTTCCGAGATCATCAATCACGGTGAAAGAACTGACGAATACACTGTTCACTTTACGTCCGCACGTGAGATGTTCAACATCATCATGGCATGTGTTGACGGAAAAACCGGAAGCCCAAACAACTATCGAGATTATCGACTTAAGAGGATCATGGATGTGGATTAGGACAACATCGCCAATTGGTTCGCGTTAGTTCGAAAGCTTAGGTCAATGTCCAAATCAAAAGTGCTTCAAGTCGTGGGGAGTTTTCACCAAGGCGGATCAGAAAGACAGGCGGCTCAGTTAGTCCGCATGCTTTCGCAAGCTGCCGGTTTCGATGTTCGGGTTATGACGTTGGACGCCTCGGGAGTGTTACGATCTGATTTCGAGGAATTTCTCACGACCGAAGTCCTCGAATTCCAATTGACATCCTTTTACGACCTTAATTTTGTTCGGTCCATCAGGCGATATGTTGAATTTCTCCGTAACGAGAAAATTGACCTGGTACAAACATATGATTTTTACTCGAATGTGTTTGGGATCCTTGGAGCTCGTATCGCCGGCGTTCCGGTAAGGATCGCATCTAAAAGAGAAACAGGTGTGATGCGTACCAGTAATCAAGAGCGTGTCGAAAAGCTCACTTTTCGAATGGCGACGCGAATCTGTGCAAATTCCCTTGCAGTCAAGAGACATTTAATTAAGGCTGACATTCCGCAGGAGCATATCACAGTCATTCATAATGGCTTCGATGCCTCTCAATTTGACCTAGGTACAGTTGATCGAAGGAAGATAGCTACTGAACTCGGGCTTCCCTATCACGAGGGAATTCGCTATATCTCCCACGTCGCCAATATGCGACATGAGGTCAAGAACCATCCGATGGTACTACGAGCTGCGAAAATCGTGCTTGCAGAGAACAGCGATGTCCACTTCGTACTTGCTGGTGAGGGCGATCTTATGAATCCACTTGTTCAAATGGCTGATGACCTTGGCATTTCTGCAAACACACACTTCATCGGACGATGTACACGAGTACCCGAATTGCTTTCAATCTCGTACGCTGGTGTTCTTACCTCCTTTGCTGAGGGGTTTTCAAATTCTATACTTGAGTATATGGCTGCAGCATTGCCAGTCGTAGCGACAAACGTCGGTGGAGCGAACGAAGTGATTGACGAAGGACGGAGCGGCTATTTGATCGAAAGCGACAATCACGAAGGATTGGCAGAACGCCTGTTATTTCTGACCGCGAACCCTGAAGTTTCGTTCGCAATGGGAACTTTTGGTCGAGAGGTTGTAATGTCGGAGTACTCGTCCGAAACTCAATTTCTTAAGTTGACATCGCTTTACAGAAGCGAGTTAGATAGAGCATCAAATGCAGGAATATGAGCGGCCGGATGACCTTCTAGAAAAGATGCTCCGAAAGGGTCCGATAAGGGTTTTGATTGTTGCAGCGACGCTTCCAATTGTCGGTGGGCAGACGGTACAGGCCGAGCGACTTCGTCAAAGACTGAACCTCGAACCGAACGTGGTTGTTGAGATCCAATCCGTCAATCCGGTCTTTCTACCTAGGCTGCAGCGGATCAAGTATATACGGACGGCGATAACTTCTGCCCGTTATTTGGCTGAATTAATGATGCGCATACCTGCGTTCGATGTGATCCACGTTTTTTCTGCTTCTTACACCTCTTTCGTTTTGAGTCCGACTCCCGCACTTCTTGTTTCATTACTGTTTTCGAAGCCCACAATCCTCAACTATCATAGTGGCGAAGCCGAGGATCACTTGTCGCGATGGAAGAGGACTGCGGTGCCAACGATGAGGATGTTTGATCGCATTGTTGTACCTTCAAAGTATCTTGTGGAAGTATTCGAACGGTTCGGACTTCATGCGGAGGCGATTTTCAATTTCATTGAGACCGAACGATTCAAATTCCGAGAGCGAAATTTTCAATGCCCAGTTTTATTGTCAAACCGAAACTTTGAAACCCATTATGGTGTGGATAATACACTTCGAGCATTTCGGATCATCCAAAATGCGATTTCCGGCGCACGAATGATCGTTGTAGGAGATGGTCCTCAACGCGAACAACTGCTTAATCTTGCCAAAGAGCTTTGCTTAACGAATATCGAGTTTCGTGGAGCCGTGAATCCGGACAAAATGCCCGGGATTTACGACGAAGCCGACATATTCTTGAATTCGTCAATCATCGACAATATGCCGTTGTCAATCCTCGAAGCATTCTCATCTGGACTCCCGGTTGTTACGACAGGGGCTGGCGGGATTCCATTTATCGTTGAAGATCGGAAAACGGCACTGGTGATTGGTGTAAACGATCCGAACGAGCTTGCAACGTCAGCCCTCGAACTCATAAGAGATCAACAATTAGCGAGAGATCTGGCCCATAGAGCTCGGAATGAGGTAAACCGTTATCGGTGGGCCGAGGTGAAAAAACGGTGGTTAGCTGTCTACGAGGAACTCACCCGCTGATCGATGCCTCTGATTTTCAACAAACTTAAGGGCCGCAGCATCGACGAGTTTTTGACGAGGGTTCGTCAGAGTGCATTAAGGCTCTATGAACGAACCGGTATCACACGATTCGACGACCCGTTATCGTTCGGTCTGCTGAAACCCACTTCTGATGAGAGGCTACTCGCTCCATGGATCGAACATCAACACGAATTTCCGACATACCTAAAGAAAACGTTTTCAAATGAACTTGAGAGCTGTATTGAAGAGGCAGAAGGAATCATCGAGGGAAAGTTTAAGCTGCTAGGTCTCGAAGATTTATACTTCGATGGAACGATCCCGAATTGGCACTTCGACCCTGTTTCCGGCAAGACGTCGCCGCGTGTGCATTGGACCAGGATCAATGAGATCAATGCTGAGGTCACTGGCGACAAGAAAGTAATTTGGGAACTTAATCGACATCAGTATTTCGTCGTTCTCGGATTAGCATATTCAGTGACCAGTGATGAGCGGTACGCTGACACTTTCGTCCGACATCTTAAAAGCTGGCTCGTAGAAAATCCACCAAAAATCGGGGTTAATTGGCTTTCAAGTCTTGAGCTTGCGTTTCGTTCTATCTCGTGGATCCACGCCTATTACCTTTTCAAGGATTCTCCTCATCTTGATCGTTTGGTGCTTGCGAACATCATCCGATCGCTCACATTAAGTGCGCGTCATATTGAGAATTATTTGTCGACCTATTTTAGTCCCAATACACATCTCACGGGAGAGGCCCTTGGCCTATATTACGTCGGAACGTTCTTGCCCGACTTTCGCCGGAGCCAACGCTGGCGAGCAATTGGATGTCGGATACTCGAGGATGCCCTGGATTTTCAGATCAGGGAAGACGGAGTTTACTGTGAACAGTCGAGCCACTATACCCGATACACCGCAGATTTCTATCTTGATTTCCTTTCGATACGACTTCGCGAGGGGCTGCCATTGGAACTTCGATATCTTCGAAAGATAGAATTGTTGTGCGATTTTCTGATGCAGCTGACTACGCCTGATGGAATGACCCCCTTGTTCGGTGACGAAGACGGCGGGCGCTATTCCCCGCTTGATCGAAACGACTTGGGCGATTTTACAAGCACCTGTGCTGTTGCCGCGCTTGATTTTGGCCGGAGCGACTTTAAGTTCGTTGCTCGTGATGCGCCGCTCAGTCTGGCATGGTCACGCGGCCTGACAGGCGTGAATGAATTTCGGAAAATTCGTGCTACGGAGCCTAAAGTGAAGGCAAAGGGCTTTATGGAAGGCGGCTTCTACGTATTGCGCGACAATTGGCAGCCTCATTCTCGATATTTACTTATCGACTGCGGACCTCATGGCTTTAAGAATGGTGGACATGCGCACGCCGACGCTCTCGGATTCGTAATGGACTTCGACGGCAGACCTGTATTCATTGATTCCGGCACATTTTGCTACACAGCTGATCTAGCGGCTCGCAACCGATTTCGTTCGACGTCGGCTCACAACTGCCTAATCGTGAATGATACATCATCGTCAGTTCCGGACGGTCCATTCTCCTGGAAGACCGTGGCAAATGCCCATTTAATTGAATGGCATGAGGATACGGACGCGATACGATTTTGCGGCACTCACGACGGATATTCGCGTTTTGGCGTTGAATATCAGCGTTCATTTGCGCTGCATCGCAACGGACCGATCGAAATAATCGACACGATCCGGAGCTCGCGCCAAAATGAATACGGTATTGTGTTCATTCTCGCTCCCGATGTTGTTCCGGAATTCGAGGACTCGACGGTGCACTTCAAATCCCGGTTGTCGCAAAAATGGCAAATGAAGCTGCAGTTGACCGTCGAGACCATCGTTCATGGTACGATCAGCGGTTGGCGAATAGAAGACTGGGAAGTTTCGCCGAGTTACGGCTCAGTTGTGAAAACACATAGAATAGTGTTTGGTGTCAACACCGAAAGGGATTTTCAGACTCGTATTGAAATAACCTGAAGTCGAGTATCTTCCAAACCAGATCAAACACATTGATCGAAGGATAATCACTAGATAAAGCAAATGAGCGAAGCCGATAAGAACTTTCCGATTTTTGACCAGCGACCGTGGGGGAGTTTCACGGTCATTGATACGGGCGGGAACTTTAAGGTAAAGCGCATTGAGGTACTTCCCGGAAAGCGATTGAGCTATCAAAAGCACGCGATGCGATCTGAACATTGGTTTTTTGTTCAAGGAACCGCAAAGGTTACTATTGATGGTCAGGAGATCATCAAGAACGCTGGTGAATCAGTCGACATAAACGTGGGTTCGGCACATCGTATCGAAAACCCCGGTGATGAACTGGTGGTGTTCATTGAGGTACAGCGGGGCGAATATCTTGGCGAAGATGACATCGTGCGATTTGAGGACGATTTTGGCCGGGTTTCTTAGAGCGTTCGGTCTATAGAACCAATATGTGTGGAATCAACGGGATCGTATTTTCGCGGCGCTCAGCGCGGACAGCAAATGCTGGTCTGATAGAACGCATGCGCGATACGATGACCCACCGGGGGCCCGATGAGAAAGGAATTTTTATTGACGGAAGGGTTGGCCTCGGCCACCGCCGCCTATCGATCGTCGACCTCAAGACGGGACAACAGCCGATGTTCAACGACGATCGTACGTGCGTGATCGTCTATAACGGTGAGGTGTATAACCATCTCGAACTGAGACCGGAGCTCAAAGATCGCGGTTACACTTTCAGGACCACATCCGACACTGAGACGATATTAAAGGCCTACGAGGCTTACGGAGCATCATGTGTTGATAAGTTTCGCGGGATGTTTGCTTTCGCCATCTGGGACGCGAGATCAAATGAACTTTTCATCGCACGCGACCGCCTAGGAGTTAAGCCGCTTTACTACGCTAATTCTGATGACGGCAGTTTCTTCTTCGCATCCGAGATCAAAGCCCTGCTCGAAGCCGGAGCCGTGAAACCGGAACTGGAATACCGAGCTCTGACCGACTATTTAGCAAATCACGGAACCTCAGGCGAACTAACGATGTTCGCCGGTGTGAAACGGCTTCTTCCGGGGCACACACTAACATTCGGCGATGACAGAGTAGAAATAAACAGGTACTGGGATATTTCGTTTGATCGCGACGCCGTTTCCCCGCGTTCAGATCGCGAATGGATCGAGGAATGGTCCTCGCTGTTCACCGAGTCGGTGAGGCTGAGGCTGATGGCGGATGTTCCGCTCGGGATGTTTCTGTCGGGCGGCATTGATTCGAGTGCGATAGCAGCTGAGATGTCACGGATGGTTGATGGGCGCGTCAAGACCTTTTCTGTTGCGTTCGAGGAACGAGAAGCTAACGAACTCAGGTATGCGAGACTCGTTTCAGATCGATTTGGAACCGACCATCACGAGGTGATCGTCTCCCCGCACAGCTTTTTTGAAGCACTTCCGCGACTGATATGGCACGAGGACGAACCGATCGCACACCCATCAAGCATCGCATTGAATTTCGTATCGAGACTCGCGGCCGAGCATGTGAAGGTGGTCTTAACCGGCGAAGGAAGCGACGAGAGCCTTGCCGGTTACGGTCGATACGCGAAAACGCTTACAAACATCAAATATGGAAAGCTATTCGATAAGATAGCTCCGGAAGCGCTACGCAGTCACTTTGCAGCGGCGATTGAAGTCCTGCCGCTTGACTCAAAGATCAGACATTCGCTGAAGAAGAGCTTCTTTGTTGTGGAACCGACAATCGAATCGGCGTATTTCGATAACTTCGCGGTATTTTCTCGATCGATGCAGGGACATCTATTGTCGGCGACAACGAAGGACCGTTTGAACGGATCGGCTGACCCGTATGCCGAGATGTCACGTCTGTTTAATAGCTTGGAAGGCGGCGAAATGCTCGACCGGATGCTGTACACCGATACCAAAACATATCTGCATGAACTGTTGATGAAACAGGACCAGATGTCGATGGCGGCGTCGATCGAAAGCCGGGTTCCCTTCTTGGATCACAAGTTGATGGAATTTACGGCCTCGATGCCGCTGCGCATGAAACTGCGCAGAAGTAAGACGAAGTACGTTTTGCGTAAGGCAATGAAAGGCGTGCTGCCCGATGAGATCTTAACACGAAGTAAAATGGGGTTCCCGGTCCCTATCGGAAAATGGTTTCGCGGTCAATACCGCGGAATCGTAGATGAATATGTCCTTTCAGAGAGATCGCTCGGCAGAGGCATCTTCGACGCAGATGCGGTAAGGAACCTTGCAGAACGGCATATGAATGGCGAAAACCACGACGAGCGACTTTGGTCGCTCGTTAATTTCGAGATCTGGCAGCGTACTTTCATCGACGGCGAACGCCCCTAATTAGAGGAAGAACTAAACTGTCGCGCATCGGAGCCCCGTTAAAATCGTGAAAATTCTTTGGCTTAAAACTGAATTGTTGCATCCGGTCGACAAGGGCGGAAAGATACGTACGTATCATATGCTTAAGGAGCTAAAGCGCCACCATCACATAACCTACTTAACGCTAGATGACGGCACTGCCGATCCGGACGCCCTCGAAAAAGCCGAGGAATATGCGCATGAGGTGATCACTGTTCCGCACCGAGTAGCCCCAAAATTCGGTGTTCGATTTTATTGGGAGTTGATCGCAAATCTTTTTTCGCCCCTGCCATATTTCATGCAGAAATATCGATCCGATAAAATGGAGTCGGCTATACGTGCGGCAATCGATACGGGCAACCATGATATTCTGGTTTGTGACTTTCTAATGCCGTCGATAAATGTCCCGGACGCCTGTGATATTCCGGCCTTGATCTTCCAACACAACGTTGAATCGATGATCTGGAAGCGCCATTATGAGGTTGCGGACGGACCATTCCGACGGGCATATTTTGCGGAACAATGGAAGCGAACGTTAAAATATGAACGAGAAACATGCAGAAAGTTCGATTCGGTCGTTGCCGTCTCCGAAGAAGATTCCGATTTCTTTCGAACCGAATTCCAAGTCGCTTCTGTCAATTGTATTCCAACGGGTGTAGATCTTGAGTACTTTGCCCGCAGATCTGATGTTGGGCCTGGTCGACACAATGTTGTTTTTACGGGATCAATGGACTGGCTACCGAATGAAGATGCGATCGGTTGGTTCATTGCTGAGATTCTTCCAATCATTCGGCAAACATTGCCTGACGTGAGCGTCTCGATAGTAGGACGGAACCCATCAGAAATGATCGTTCGTCGTGCCGGCGACGATGCAAATCTCGACGTCACGGGACGGGTCGACGATGTGAGACCATATCTTGAGAAAGCGGACGTTTTTGTTGTTCCGATACGTATTGGGGGCGGGACACGATTAAAGATCTATGAAGCGATGGCAATGCGTTTGCCAGTTGTCTCAACCACGATCGGAGCTGAAGGCCTCCCGGTTTCAGATGGTTCCGATATCTTCTTGAGAGATTCCGCAGAAGAATTCGCGAATGGGGTTATCGAATTACTGACAGAAAAAGAGAAAGCGGCGATGATGGGAAAGGCCGGATATGAACGCGTAAGAAAAGATTTCGGTTGGGCAAACGTAGCTCAGGAATTCTCAAAATTATGCGAAGTGTCAGTTCGGCGACTGGGATCCGTGCGAGAATACCATCTTGCGACGCCTGCTGCTATAGGATCGAGTAAATCAACGATTTGAATGCGTAGCGTACTCATCTATCACGAAAACGACAGGATCGACAGCAAAATCACTGCTCCCTGGCTCGGGTCATTTACCGAACTCGCCGGAATGGTGATACTGCGAGAAGACCGGAATAAGATGTTCGCCCGATCGAAGCGCGAGATTAGACGGGTCGGACTGGTTCGATTCCTTGATGTAATCGCGTTTCGATTATACTATCGCGTTTTTCAAGCTGCTAAAGATGAATTATTGAAGGAAAAACTGACAGACCGTATCGGGGCGACCATGCCAGCATTGAGCAATGTACCAACGATCGTCGCCTCGAGCCCGAATTCAGAGGATGTGGAGGACTTCATAAAATCGCTTAGCCCTGACGTGATGGTGGCCAGATGCAAAGTGATCTTAACGAAGAGTATATTCTCCATCCCAAGTTCAGGTACGTATGTTTTGCACCCGGGTATTTGTCCAGAATATAGGAATGCACACGGTTGTTTTTGGGCAATTGCTGAAGATGACCTATCGAATGTTGGATTGACCCTCTTGAGAGTCGATGAAGGCATCGACACCGGTCCGATCTATGGCTACTTTTCGTATGATTTCGATTTTGATGCAGAATCGCACGTCATGATCCAGACGAAGGTCTTCACCGAGAACCTTGAGCGGATCAAAACGCGGTTGGTCGGTGCGGTCCGCGGCTCGGTAGACATTGTCGATGTAAGTGGTCGGAAATCACGAGTTTGGGGCCATCCTTGGCTCTCAAAATTTCTTCAGGCAAAGAGACGCGCATGGCTTCGTAAGAAGTTAAATAAGAGCAAAAGAACGCCGAACCGCGAAAGTGCTGCTCGGGACGGAAGCGGGTTGAAGCCACGGATATGAGAGCAGTTTCGTTAATGTACCATGATGTTTGCGATGTTCCTTCTGCAAGCGGATTTGGTGGGGCCGATGCAGATGCATACAAAATCTCAGTTCATGATTTTGTCCAACATCTGAAAATACTTGCTGACGCAGGCTGCGACTTTAGCAGGACTGTCGATCGTTGCGATCTACCGTCCGAAGAAATCCCATTATTCATGACTTTTGATGATGGCGGCATTGGTGCAATGCTCGCTGCAGACCTTTTGGAAAAGCAGGGGTGGAAGGGTCACTTCTTTGTAACAACCAGCCGAATTGAGTCTGAGGGGTTCTTAGGTCGCAGGAACATTGTTGAACTTGATGCTCGCGGTCACTTGATAGGCACACATTCGCACTCACATCCTTTGAGAATGGGGTCACTCCAGACACATGTGATCACCGAAGAATGGCAAAAGAGTATGCAAGTCCTAGAGGATATTCTTTCTAAGCGAGTAACGGTCGCCTCGGTACCTGGAGGCTATTTCTCGAAAAGAGTTCGGGATGCAGCAATTGCCTCGGGAATAAGAACGCTATTTACGTCAGAACCAACCGTTTCGATTTCTGTTTCGAACGATTGCAAGATCGTTGGACGATTCGTGCTGAACAATCGAACTCCTGCCAACACAGTGCTCGACCTAGTTTCCAATAATCGGTTCGCCCGAGAAAGGCAGTTGATAATTTGGAACGCGAAAAAGCCGATCAAGAGCATAGGCGGCGAAGTATTCCTCAATTTCCGGCGCCGATTTGCCAGGTTCCGAACGATCAAGTAGCAGCAATTTGTCAAGTTAAAATGATCATTCGTAATCGATTATTGTCAACTCGCGCGTGACAAAGAAGAACTTGTTCCGAAATCTGAAAATGGACTTTTCTGTAAGTGATCCTATCGAACGTCAGGATATCTCCAATACGGGTTGGCGTTACTTTGTTGCATCCGTATTGGCCTTTTGTCTTGCTGTAACTCTTACTGACGGATATTTTTGGGGCGATTCCGCCGACTACGTTGACTCGATAACGGCCTATTTCGAAGGCCGATATTACGATTTTGTCGACTTTGGACACGTGATTTGGCGTCCGTTGGGCTGGCTTCTTTGGATGATGACATCAGACCAATCTATTACTGCCACTTGGAGATTGGAAATCTTCAATCGACTTCAATGGATTAACCTGGCTTGTGGTCTCTTTTCCTCAATCCTATTCGCAAATATCTTGCAAAAAGTAATTAGAAACTTCCTTGTAAGCAATTTGATTCTGCTCGCATTTATAGTGTCGCACGCTTTCTTGAACTTCAGTCAGACCGGAGCGTCGTACGGTGGAGCGTTGTTATTTCTTCTTTTGGCAATTCGTTTGAGTGTTGTTTGCGAAAAACAGGCTTGGTTCACTTCATTTTGCGCCGGCATGGCGTTGGCGATCTCCGTCGGATTCTGGATAGCATTTATCTGGGTCGTTCCGGCAGTCTTGCTTTTGGGCCTGATATTCTGCGGAGTCTCGCGTTCGGAAATTTCACGTTCCGTGTACGCGTTAATCGGATTTGTTATTGGAACCGTAATCGTCTTTGGGTCTGCGATGATCGTAATGAACATATCCAGTCTTGATGCATTACTTGCCTGGATAAGGCATTCTTCGCACGGTAACGAGACGTTTGGATTCATGCGTGCGGCATTTGGCTTTCCTCGCACATTCATTTACATGGCAAGCGGTGGAGCGGAAATAAAGCGTTTGATTTTCGGAGATCCATACAATCCAGTTTATTTTTGGAACTTAGTTAATGAAACGCTCATAAAAGTTGCTGTTTTTTACGCTGTCATCGCCGTTGTTTTTATTCGCTCATTAGCATACCAAACTTCGCGAAAGGCAGTCCTGTTCGCACTTTCATCGATAGTACCCCATTTCGCATTTTCGATTTTTTTTGACGGTGCTGCGATCGAGCGTTTTCTCCCGGTGCTGCCCGCTACCCTGCTGGCTTTGGGGATCTATATCGATCGTGAGGCATCGAAGACCATTCGCTGTTTGGTTGCGTTGACGGTCATGTTAGTTCCGATTATCAATTTCACTGCTATGATGCGGTGGCGAAATGAACCGGCACCACCTGAAGTGATCTCTCGCGCAATGATCGTCGATTACTCGGCGAAGGCTTCGGATGTGGTGTTTCTAGTGACATGGCAGGACGAACTCATGAACTTCAATCGTAGTTTCCCGACCCATCGACTCAATCGGTATGGCAATTTAAGATACGCCGTTGTTGCAACCCCTGGGCTTAGTCAAACCGCAACGTGGCGTGAGGAATTTTCACTACGAGTGCTCCGCGCATGGGAACAAGATAAAGCTGTCTGGATATCTATCCGGGCTCTGAGTCGCGTCCCGAAGGCTGAATGGAACTGGATCGAAGGCGACGATAAGAATATCCGATGGGGTGATTTTCATGATTTCTTTTCGCAGTTGGAATTCGGTTTGCAGTTTGGCGACAATGATGGCTTCATTTCGATTCCACAAAGTGAATTGAACAAGTCGTACCTGCGGGAGTTTGCAGTTCGCTATCCTGGAACGATCCACTGACTAGGGTACAACGTCTGATCGACTTAGAAGAGTAAGAACAGCATTACGGAATATAGGGTTCGCGCCTTCCATAGGTAGGCACCGAGAATGATAATCTCAAGACAAAATTTCGAAGCTATTCGAACCGACGCGATTGTTGTCATCATTTTTCTTGCTTTTGTGTTACTAACACAAGCTCACTATTGGGGCGATTCGGCTGATTATGTCGACTCGATGCTAGCGTTTGAGCGTGGGATAGATTATGAGTTCTCGGAGTTTGGCCACTTGGTTTGGCGACCTTTAGGCTGGGTCGTCTGGAAGGCACTTTTCATGTCAGATGTCGCCGACCATTGGCGGATTGAGGCGTTTCGAACATTGCAATGCATTACGCTCATATGTGGCATGTCGGCAAGCATTATCTATTCGCGGATTCTGCGTGACTTCGGGTTTTCGCATTTCATCTCGATTGCCGTAGTTGTGTTCTTTCTTTCGAGCCATGTGATTTTGAACTTTTCCCAGACCGGAAATTCCTATATTCCCGGATTTTTGTGGTATTTATGCGGAATCTACTTTGCGTTTCGGGGTAAAGAAACAAGTAGCAATCTGGATGCGATTGCATGCGGTTTCTTTTTGGCATTGAGTTTTTGTTTTTGGATCGCATATTTATGGGGAATCCCGGCAGTATTGCTCGGCTCCGCGATTCTCTTTGGTATTAATCGCGAGAGAGTTAGTTTCGTTATGAAAGCGACGTTGTCGCTTGTCATTACACTGATCGTTTTCTTCGGAATTGCTCTTTATCTGAATAGCATCGATAGTGTTGAGGAACTCCGCAACTGGATTATACGATCGGCTCACGAAGAAGAAACTCGCGGTGTCGCTCGGGCCATTTTCGGTACAGCTCGTTCGTTCGTTTATCTCGGCAACGACGGTATCGTTTTTAAACGCTTCCTCTTGAAAGATCCGCTTAACCCTGTAGACATTTTTGAACTCGCTCGCGTCGGCCTATTAGGACTATTTCTCGTTGCAACATTGTTCTTATCGCTATTCTGTTCATTGTGGCGAGGCACTCACAGAAGATTAGGGTTCGTCTTTGCGGTCGGCTTCATACCTGTATTTGCGTTTGCGACTCAACATGGTGGAGGCGAGGCTCAATGGCACCTTGCTCATTTCCCGTTTCTGTTTCTTTGCGTGGGAGCCGCGATCTCTGCCCCAGCAAACCACATACTGCGGGTTTCAGTAATTATTCTGCTCACGCTCGTTTCCGCCTTTAACCTATGGTCGCTTTCTAATTGGGAAACGAATCGACGACTTAGCCGTGACTTCAATCGAATAGCCCGGCTTGACGAGAATGCTGATAAAAGGGATCTAGTGTTCCTTGTTAGCTTCAGCGATAGTCTGGTTGCGTTTAATCGGGGTTACCCATTTCATCCATTGAATAACCAAGGTCAATCCAGGTTTTCCGTCCTCACTACACCTGGCACGGCACAAACAGCTCATTGGCGAGAGGAGTTTGCAGTCAGGACATTGAACGCATGGGCGAACGGTCGGTCTGTCTGGGTGACGGGCCGCGCTTTTGCGGCGCGCCCGGAACCTGAATGGAACTGGGCCGAAGGCGATGATCCAAAGGTCACCTGGACGAACTTCCCAGAGTTTTTGAACGCAGTTGAGACCGATCAAGTCTCCGATAGTGATGCCTTTGTACTTGTTTTACAGACCGCATCGAATCAAGCACTGATGACACGATACGCAGCTGAATATCCTAAGAACATTTTTCTGGAGTAAATAAACGAGAATGAATTTAAGCATTTTTGGACTGGGCTACGTCGGAGCCGTATCGGCGGCATGTTTTGCGAACGACGGAAACACGGTTGTCGGGGTCGATATAAGTAATTCAAAGGTCGAAATGATCAACGCCGGAAAGGCTCCGATCATTGAAGAGGGCATTGCTGAAATGACTGAGTCCGTCGTTGCGACCGGTCGTCTGCGAGCCACAACTGACGTCGCAGATGCTGTGGCGTCAACCGACATTTCATTGGTTTGTGTTGGAACTCCTTCAAACGAAAACGGTTCCCTGAATTTAGATTTTGTCGAACGGGTAAGCGAACAGATCGGAAATGCAATCCGAAACAAACCGTCACGCCACGTAATCGTTATCCGGAGTACTATGTTACCGGGAACAATCGACAGAGTTGTCAAACCTGCTCTCGAAGAATCTTCTGGAAAGCTGGCTGGCGTCGATTTTGATATTTGTGTCAATCCGGAATTCTTGCGCGAAGGATCGTCGATTCGTGATTTTTATTCACCTCCGTTTACGCTTGTTGGATCCGATTCCGAATCAGCGAAGATCGCGATTGGTTCCCTTTATTCGAATGTCGATGCTCCGATCTATTTTACTGGAATGCGGGCCGCTGAGATGATCAAGTATGCATGCAATTGTTTTCATGGATTAAAAGTCGCATTCGCAAACGAAATCGGCAATATTTGTAAGGATTCAGGGATCGACAGTCACGAAGTAATGGAGGTTTTTGCAAAAGATACGAAACTAAACCTTTCCCCTTATTATTTGAAACCGGGATTCGCTTTCGGCGGATCGTGCCTGCCAAAAGATCTTCGTGCCCTGTCGTACAGAGCCCGAGAATTAGATATCGATGTCCCGGTCTTGGACGCGGCGCTTGCTAGCAATTTGTTGCAGGTCGAGCGAGCTATCAGGATGATAACCTCCGTCGGGAAAAAAAAGGTCGGTTTCCTTGGCTTTGCCTTCAAAGCAGGCACCGATGATCTCCGCGAATCGCCCGTTGTAACGATAATCGAAAGGCTGATCGGAAAAGGATTCGACGTACTTCTTTATGATAAAGAGGTTTCAGTCGCGAGATTGGTCGGTGCGAATAAAGACTTTATCGAGAATGAGATTCCACACATTTCGCGCCTTATGGCCGACAGTGTCGATCACATACTCACCCATTCGGAGATCATTGTCATCGGGACAAAGTCATCAGAGTTTACCGCTCTCGAGACAATAATCCCAAAAGATGTGTATATCATTGACCTCGTGAGGATCTTTGGCGACAAGCGTTCCGATGACCGATATCACGGCATCTGTTGGTAAATTACTGTCATTTGATGTGCGAGGGCTGAGATTTCAAATTCAATGAATGGTTTCGTTCGATTAATAGAAATTGAATGCGGCGTTTGAAAAAGATCACTTCCGTATCATTGATTTTGATGCTACTTTGGCCGCTATGCGCGTGGGGGCTCAGCGCCTATCTCGTAACAGAACGACGTCTGAATAATGCCGAAGCAGCTGTTGTACTTGCGGGATCGGAGGACTTTTTGGAGCGAAACCGTGAAGCGGCTCGACTATATTCGATCGGGGCCATACCAATGATCATCTTGACCAACGATGGACTTAGGGGAGGTTGGGATAACGCGTTAGAACGTAATCCATTCTTTGTGGAGCGAGCAAAATGGGAATTGGTCAATTCCGGTGTCCCAGAGAATGCAATAGTTGTGCTGCAGCAAGTTGTGGCCGGCGACGCCTCACACCTCAAGAGCGGCACCGAGTTCGAATCTGAAGTCATCCTGAAACATTGTCAGGCATCAGGAATCCACTCGTTGATCGTTGTCACGTCAGCGTTTCACTCCAGACGTACTTTGTTGATTTTCGACTCTCTTGCTCAGACACGTTCAGGTGATATTAAAGTTGGACTTTCGTTTCCGGAATCAAAATCCCTGCTCCCCCCAAGCCCATTTTGGTGGTTAAGCTTAAAGGGATGGAAAACAGTCTCGAATGAGTATTTCAAGTATGTTGGTCTACGGTTTCGTATGTGGTTCCTTTGAGTATTGCGAGTTAATATGTCCGATCAGCTCAACCGAAGATACTTCCTTTTCCTTTGTATAACGCTAATCCTCGTGTGGGGCAGCGGCTACGTTCAGCGAGAGATCCGAACGTTTCATAAGAGTGAATATCGGTTTTTGGATGATTTCAAAGTTTACTACACGGCAGGACTCGTCGCACGAAGTGATTCAGATAGACGTCTTTATGCGATAACTGAGGTACCGGACGTTCAAAATGGCTCCGGTTCGGTAGTGATAAATCCGCAGCTTCAACCGCCGGATCCGAACTCAACGTTCGCTCGCTACGACATCGAAAGCAATTCTCAATTACAGTACTTGTATCCTCCGCCCTTCGCTATTGCGGCTATACCTTTCACCTATCTTTCTTTTGAAAATGGGTCTATCGTTTGGCACGTTCTGCTTTCATTCTTTCTTATCGTTGCAATCTTTTGTTGCGTCTCGATCTTTGTTGACGATCTTATTTCGAAATTGGTCATTACGGTGCTTGCATTCGCCGTGATCGAAACTTCGGTACCTGTTCAGGACTTTTTATTGGTTGGAAATATCGGGAGCATAATTGCTTGCCTGTGCGCAATCGGATTATTCCTTCATAAACGCAACCCGACGCTTGGGGCGCTATTCTTCGCGCTAGCGACTGCAATAAAGCTCACCCCAATTGCAGTATTGCCGCTAATGATCGTTAGAAAACAATGGAACTGGACAATCGCGTTTTCATTGTGGTTAGCGTTGATCTTCGGCATCAGTATCGTGACGCTAGGTTTCGATAACCATTACGAGTTCGTCACAAAGGTCATGCCGGCGATGGCAGGTGGTTTACCTGTTGACCAAAACAGATCACTTTCGACCTTCGTTCATGCGATATACACAGGAAGGTTTCTAATTGACGCAGATATTTTAAGTCCGAAAGAACTGCGCGACCCGACAATACCAGACCTGACTTTTAAGGTTCTTACACTCTTTGCTTTCGCGAGTCTATTTGGCTTCCTTTACGTTCGGAAGAAGATCAATATCGTTCTCGAAGTGGCGGTCGTGCTGGTTTGTTCGGTAATCTTCTCACCGATCAGTTTTCGACATTACTATGCTCTTGCAATCGTACCTGTCGTCATTGCATGGCTTCACTGCGCAGAAAACGAAGATAGGATTCCAGTGCTTGCAGCTTTGTCTGCCGGTACGGTCATGGTTCTTAGCGTTGTGCCGAGCTATTTTGCCGCTGCATCCGAATCATTCGTCGTTGACTTTATATCACTTGGAATGATGCCGGCAGGAGCATTATTGTTGATTTATGTGCTTCTTTTTTCCAGTTCGTGCGAAGACAATTTGACCGGGTACACCAAAATTTAGGTGTGTCGGTAGATCATTTTCGTTCGACCGAGTTTTTTGTATTCGATTTAAAGAAATGGTAACGCAATCATCCACGTCACCCGAGCTGTCCGAAACGACCACGGATACCGAGGTTTCTGTTAAGAGTCTGGTAAGTGCGAATCCTTCAAGCGTCCGCGAGCAGCATTCGAAAGAAATCGCTGAAGGCAAGCGATTCGCGTTTGGACAAAATTGGGCCGCATTTCTTTCAACACTTACGGACGAAAAAATCGATTCGGCTGAAGCCTCGTTGAGGGAAATGCTCGATGTTGATTCGTTGGAGGGAATGTCGTTCTTAGACATCGGGTCCGGGAGCGGATTGTTTTCGCTTGCAGCCCGAAGAATGGGAGCTCGCGTGTATTCATTCGATTTTGACACGAACTCCTATGAATGCACTCTCGAGTTGCGAAGACGATATTTCCCGAACACTAAAGATTGGACTGTCGAACAAGGGTCAGTATTGAATAGGAATTATATCGAGTCTCTTGGAAAATTCGATATCGTTTACTCGTGGGGAGTTCTTCATCATACGGGGAGAATGTGGGAAGCCCTGGATAATGCGTCGGTGACGGTCAAACCGGGAGGCAGCCTTTTTATTGCGATATACAACGACGCGGGCTCCAAATCCGATCGCTGGGTCACGAAGAAAAGAATCTACTGTTCTCTACCCGAATTGCTCAAAACACCTTATGCAGTCGTGGTCTCGATGCCCGAGGAGCTTCGACGGCTAATACGCCGTACTCTAGACGGCAATCCGCTTGATTATTTCAGGGAATGGATTAACTATCGAAATCAACGTGGTATGAGTAAATGGCACGATATTATTGATTGGATTGGAGGTTATCCATACGAATTCGCCGGAGTAACAGCGATTTTCAATTTCTATCGAGCAAGGGGTTACACTCTCGTGGCCATTAGGTCGGACAATGTTGGGATCGGGTGTAACGAATTTGTGTTTAGATTAACGGAAAAGGCCGACTCTGAGAAGGTCGGCCGAAATAATAAGAAAAACTAGAAAACGTCCTTTATTCCGTTTACGGATCTCCGATAGAGCTCCCCTCAGAAAGACCGGAGGATTGCACGATCGTAAGTCCCTCGATATTACTGCTCACGGTTTGGGCCATCGGGTTGAAGACTCTGTTCTTTCGAAACGTCACGAACGTATATTGTCCCGGAGCGATACTTTCGAAGCGAAAGTACCCAAACGGATTCGATCTCGAAGCGGCAACAATCCCATTTGGCCCAACGATCGTTACAGTTGCGTTTGCCATTCCGCGGCTTAGCGTATCGACAACCCGCCCACTTATATTGACAGCTGAGAGCGGCATCGAAACTACTACCGAGTTAATACCAAGACCTACAAAATTGGATTCTCCACCACAACTCACCTTGAATTTTGCCGGAGCTTGCGATGCATTTGCCGGACTTGTCCATCTAACATTTGAATTTTCATAAATTCGAACGCGTCCACCTGTACGGTCAATTCTGTACGTGCTCGCGATATTCTTTACGAAGTCTGCTTGATAATTCCCATTTACTCGGACTTCAATAAAGTTACCAGCATTCATAATCTGAAACGCTTGTGATCCGTCATCAAGCCATACAGTGATGCCATCACCATTATTCGTAGCGTTGTATTTGAACGAAAACGACCCATCTCCAATTATCGTCGCTGACGTTTGCGCGTTTGCAAAGTACGGACTCGTCAGTTTGTCCAGACGACCAGTCGGGGAGCTTTGTGCATTAAATCCTACAACGTTCTCAAACAAGTTCCCGCCAGGATTCGGCGTCGGTGTCGGCGTCGGCGTCGGCGTCGGAGTCGGCGTCGGAGTCGGAGTCGGCGTCGGAGTCGGCGTCGGCGTCGGTGTCGGCGTCGGCGTCGGTGTCGGCGTAGGATTTGGACCACCCGGAATTGCCGCGTCCGGGATTTTGCCTACGTACAAGTCGATTCTACCGCCCGGAATGCCCCAATTCGAGGAAAATGCCACAAATCTGCCATCACGAGAAGTGTTCGGTCGTGGGGTTGACGAGTATCCCGACGGAGATGAATAGTGATGGAGAAATCGCCTTACAGCGCCGCTGCCATCAGTCTTTATGAAGAAGATCTCATTGTTAAATTGCCTATCAGCGATTCCGCCGTTCGTACCGATCAGAACCCAGTCTTCATTGCTGTGTTGCATCGACGTGTGTCCATCTTGGAGCCAATTCCACGTCCCGCCGTCTGTCAAAAGAATCGTTCCGCCACCGCGAGGTGAAGACAGTCGCCGCCATACGATCGCGTTTCGCCAATTGTCGTATCCAATCACGGTGCCAGTTCCACTATCGGCATGAGCGGGTGCGTAGTCCGGACCATCCTCACGTAGATCAGTGACCGTTGCCGGACTCACTCCCATATCAACAACACGGGCCCCGATCTGCCCAGCAGCTCCCTGGCCAGTAAGCACGGTAATATAACGTCCCGACTTATCGACCTGCACTTCATCAACCTGTCCCGTCGACGAACTGAAGATTACCTGACCAGTCGAAATTCGAACCGCGCCGTAACCGACAACTGAATCACCGCTACGCCTGGTGAAGGCAATAACATCATCATCAACGCTCATTGAGATCTGAAAGAAATACTCACCTGGAAAACTCGATGAAAAATTCCGAAGCGTTGTCCAAGTTCCGGTTGAAAGTGAAAGTCGCAATATCGACGCTCCACTGACGCCGTACATATGGTCTGAGTTCGTGTGTGACCATTTGACGCCCCATTCGAAACTTGCGGGACCAGCAGGTGCGTTCGCTCGCGTGCCCAACGTGAATGCGGTCGGATTGAAATTAACAAGTATACCTTCGCCGTTCGTCCTGGGGACCAATATTTTTGAGTTGTTCGCGTTGAACGTCGGCCAATATGAATATGCAGTTCCATATACGGATCCATCCGATGAATCCGTAACGCGAATCACTTCGGTTCCAAATACCGGATCAGTTACACGACCACCTCGTGCGGGCATCGGCGGTGGATTACCAACGGGGTATACCCCGTAATCGGTCTTAACACTTTGGCCCATCACAAAAGAAGGCATCAGTGAAAAACTGAAAAATGCAATAACCAGTGCCCGTGACAACAAGGCCTTCATTGGGATTGTCGATTCTGACCAATACATCGTGGTTTTGAACATAGTTAACTGCACTCCGTTGCGGTTCTATTGTCTCTGATGGGCAAAACGTCACTTAACGAATCGTCAATGAACTGTCCGTCAGGTTCGGTCGCTGCTGACCGACGTTCCGACAAAGGTTCAAAGTCTTTTAGAAAGCAAGAGGTTCATCAAGCGCATTCATCCGAATATTCATGAGAAACTATTTGAGTTCTTTTATTGGATCTTGTCGCTCTCGCCAAAAAACGCAGAAACTGTTGGGGACAGTTCGAATTTGCGCCAAGGCGAAAAATCATTCAGAGTCTACATGTTGTAAAGCTTTCTTCTTTTTTGCAAGTGAATGTTAAATTCTGTTTAACACTACATTAAGAAAAGGGGCAATTAATTCTAAATTCCAGAAAATCGGGACTTTGATTTGGGGTTATCAGCTTAGGGGACCTGTAGAATAACAATTCAATTTCAGTATTGTCAAATCGACGAAATTTGAAAGCGAAAACCGTCATTGGTGGTTCGAAGCGTTCCACGAGGCCGATGGAAGTGAAAGCGGCGGTAGATTACTATCGTCCATAGGTTAACGCTATCATACAAAATGTTGACTGTGGGGTGAATCTTTTTTAAACTCAGATCGACTTCGTTTTTTTCCACCCATTGCCGAAAATGCCACGAAATAAACAGCTTCCGAAAGTTTTGGTTCTATTAGGGACGCGTCCAGAAGTTATTAAACTTGCTCCAGTCATCAAAGAACTTAAGAAGCGTGGCTTGCCTCACTCGATTGTTTCATCAAGTCAGCATAAAGATCTGCTATTGCCATTTCTGCGACTGTTTCAGATCGTTCCAGATCATGACCTTCGGCTGATGAAACGAAATCAGGTTTTGAATGATGTATGTGCGAGAGCAATTGCGAAGACAGATCCGGTTCTTTTGGCCGAGCGGCCCGATATCGTGTTGGTCCAGGGTGATACTACGACTGCATTTGCTGGAGCCGTTGCGTGCTTTAATCGAAAGATACCGGTCGGTCATGTGGAAGCAGGTCTAAGATCTGGAAACGCATTAAGCCCTTATCCGGAGGAAATGAACAGAAGATTGATATCCCAGCTCGCAACGTTACATTTTGCTGCGACGCCTTTAAATAAAGAGACTTTGATCAACGAAGGCGTTGATCCTGCACAAATTGTGGTTTCAGGAAATCCGGTTGTTGATTCACTGCGGTGTATCGTAAAGCAATCTAAACCCAGCAACGCAATACGGACGATCATTCGATCGACAGAAGGATTAAAGAGAATACTTGTGACCACCCATCGGCGCGAGAGCTTTGGAACGCGAATGTCGTCGAATCTGGAAATCCTTCGAGACTTTGTTGAAAGGCATTCGGATACTTGTGTGCTATTTCCGGTTCATCCAAATCCGGAGGTCCGGTCAACAACTAAACGGATACTTTCCGGCATTCGACGTGTTTTTTTGCTGGAACCATTGGACTATAAGGACTTTATTGCCTTGATGAATTCAGCCTGGATGATCGTTTCAGATTCAGGTGGCGTACAGGAAGAAGCCCCTACCTTGAAAAAGGCTCTTTTGGTTCTGCGCGAAAATACTGAACGTAATGAAGCTATCGATGCTGGTGTTGCAAAATTGGTTGGGCGTGAGTGCGGCTCCCTCGAACGCCTTTTGGAGGAAAATTACTTCGACGAATCGTGGATAAGGACGATGCAGACCGTAAAAAATCCCTTCGGTGACGGATTTGCCGCCAGACGCATCGTTGATTTCATTATCAGTCGGACGTAAGATGAGCCTATTGCGGTTAGCACATTCCCTCTGATTGATAGTCAAGTCTTCGGATGCGATTCAAAATGAACGTTAGAAGTCCAAACAGCAACTTGATCACGGTCTTGGTCGAAGACTACTTTCAGGTCGGTGCTTTCGAGACTTTGATCCAAGAGCGAAACTGGGCAAATTTCGAATTTCGTTTTGAGCAAAACACGCGCAAGGCATTGGACCTGTTGGACGAATACAACACGAAGGCGACATTCTTCGTCTTAGGTTGGATCGCAGATCAAAAACCAGACCTCATAAAAGAAATTGTAGATCGTGGACACGAAGTTGGAAGCCGAGGGTACTACCATCGCGGCCTAAAGAATCTCTCGAGGGAAGAATTTCGTGAGGATCTCAGAAGAACGAATCATGCGATCGAAAGAGCTTCAGGTCAACGGGTGGTGGGTTATCGTTCGGCAGAAAAACTCAGTTTCGAGACTGATACTTGGATTTTGGAGATTCTCGCAGAAGAAGGGTTCAAATACGATGCTTCGTTCATGCCTAATCGATCATCAGGACGGGAGTCCAGATTCGCTAAGATTTTCGAAACATCCAACCGAAGTATTTGGGAATTCCCATACTCGACATTTGATCTCAAAGCTACGCTGTTTCCGATCTCTGGTGGAAATTACCTAAGACAAATTCCGTATTCAATAGTGAAGCATGCTGTTGCTCGATGGATCGAGTATGTTGATTCACCATTCGTGTTCTATTTCCACGTATGGGAGCTCGATCCTGAACAGCCGCGGATCTCGGCGGCCTCGCTATACAATCGACTCAGACACTATAGAAAATTGGAAAAGATGGATTGGGTCGTCCGCGACCTTCTAAGTACCTACGAATTTCGCAGTATTGCTGATCACTTGGAGATCGACTTATTGGACACAGATGTCGATCGGGCCGGGGAATCCCCGGAACATAATGTAGTTCATAAAAACGAAACGAGAACCAGCGAACTTATTCCAGTGACCGTCGTCGTGCCCTGTTTCAACGAACAGGAGACACTACCGTATCTCGCAAATACCCTTCGCGGGGTGGGAGAGCAGCTTGCTGATGCTGGATATGCGATGAACGTGATTTTTGTTGACGACAAGAGTCAGGACGATACATTCGAGACGATGAACCGCCTGTTCGGCGACAACGAATCAGTTAGGATAATCCAACACCTTGAGAATCGAGGTGTCGCCGGAGCAATTATGACCGGTATCCGGGAAGCAGAGACTGAAATAGTCTGCTCGATAGATTGCGATTGTACGTTTGACCCTAATGAATTGCCAAAAATGGTTCCTTTGCTGACGGATGATACGGATATGGTAACCGCTTCCCCTTATCACAAAGATGGCGGGGTCCGAAATGTACCCGGTTGGCGATTGCTTCTTTCAAAAGGGGCGTCGTTTCTTTACGGCAGGATCCTAAACTCAAAACTTGACTCCTACACCGCCTGTTTTCGTGTATATCGGCGAAGTTCGATGCTTGACCTACAGATCGATGAAACAGGCTATCATGGGGTTGCAGAGATGCTTGGAAAGCTCGACCTTGCCGGAGGCAAGATTGTTGAGTTCCCTACCGTCTTGGAAGTCAGGCTTTTCGGATTTTCGAAAATGCGAACGGCGAGAACGATCGCCGGTCACGTGAAACTTCTAACCCGGCTTGCAAAACTCAGAATTATGGGTGATCGCCTTGAACCAGATTCTTCATCGTCAACGCCGAAGTGAGCAACATCGCCCTGAAATGCCTTTCCGAAGTCTTGACGCAGGGAAACACCATTCGCTTGAACACGATCTGAATGAATAGAAAAGTCGCAATCGTAGGTGCCGGGATGCTCGGTTTAACTCTTGCGTTGCGGTGCTCGAAAAAGGGACATGACGTTACTCTGTTCGAGTCGTCTCCAGAGATAGGCGGTCTCGCGAGTGTATGGAAGATCGGCGACATAACATGGGATCGTCATTATCATGTGACTTTGTTGTCGGACGTATTCACACGCAAGATCGTAGAAGAGCTCGGGATCGGCCATGAATATGAGTGGGTCGAGACAAAGACCGGATTCTACACTGACGGCAAATTGTATTCGATGTCTGATACGTATGAGTTCCTGACTTTCCCCCCTTTGGATTTGTTCAGCAAGATCAGGCTTGGCATGACGATCTTCTATGCTTCGAAGATCCGAAACTGGCGAAAGTTGGAGCGTATTCCGGTCGAGAAATGGCTTGTCCGCTTATCCGGAAGGCGAACGTTCGAAAAGATATGGCGACCATTACTTAAAGCGAAACTCGGAGATGCATACATCGAAACATCGGCCGCGTTCATCTGGGCGTCGATACAGCGAATGTACGCGGCGCGGCATTCCGGCATGAAGAAAGAAATGTTTGGGTACGTGCGGGGCGGATATGCACGGTTGCTGGGACGATTTGGAGAAGTCCTGAGTGAGCTCGGTGTGAAGATTAACCTCAACGCTCGAATTGAGAGGATTAAGGGCAACGATGATGGTACGGTAAAGGTCGAAGAGAACGGATGTTCAACGATCTTCGACAGCATTATATTGACATGTCCCGCGAATGTAGTCGCCCGATTGGTCCCGGAATTGACCGAGGCGGAGAAATCAGTCCTCCGAGGGGTCCGGTATCAAGGGATCATTTGTGCCTCGCTTTTGCTTAAGAGTCAGATATCCAATAACTATGTAACGAACATCACGGATGAAACCCCGTTCACTGGCATCATCGAGATGTCGGCTCTTGTAGACAAATCCGAATTCGGCGGCCTCTCTCTTGTTTATCTGCCAAGATACATACCGCAGGAAGACCAGATGTTCGCTCTTTCGGATGATGAGATAAAGGAGCACTTCTTGTCCGGACTCGAGTCAATGTACCCGAGCTTTGACCGAAATGACATTGTTGAATTCAAGATATCACGTGTTCCGCAAGTGTTTCCGATACCTATTCTCAACTATTCAGAGCATGTGCCCGAAACAAGTACATCGATCAGAAACCTATACGTTGTAAACTCGTCACAGATAACGAACGGAACGCTTAACGTAAACGAAACTGTTCAGGTCGCCGAGGCATTTCTGGAAAGAACAGATTTTTGAGATCTATGCATTTCTGCACTTGGTTCTGTTAGCTCTATGGTCGCAACACGTTCTAAACTTTTCGCAAGCGTGTCCTTGGATCTGGACAATCAATGGTCGTACATGAAATCCAGCGGAAAAGGTGATTGGACGACCTTTCCATCTTATCTTGAAACTGCCATTCCACGTTCGTTGGAGTTCCTAAAAAGGAATGAGCTGAAAATAACCTATTTCGTCGTAGGCCAAGACGCTGTTCTTCCGAAAAATCGCGATGTGATTAGTGAAATAAGTTCTGCCGGGCATGAAATCGGAAATCACTCCTTCAATCATGAACCGTGGCTTCATCTTTATTCAAAGCAGGAGTTGATCGATGACATCGAAAAAGCAGAAGAGGCGATCTATTTTGCAACTGGACAGAGGCCGATCGGATTTCGTGCCCCCGGTTTTAGTTTGTCTCCAACCGTGGTTCAAGTGCTCGTGGACCGAGGCTACGAATATGATTGTTCGGTTTTTCCAACCTATTTGGGCCCGGTCGCACGAGCCTATTTCTCCCTAAAATCCGGACCGATGGACCCTGCAGAGAAAAAGAAGAGAAAGCGGCTATTTGGAAAGTTCTCTGACGGCTTTCAGACGCTCCATCCCTATCGTTGGAAAATCGGTACAAAGCATATCGTTGAGTTACCTGTCACAACGTTGCCGGGCATTAAGATCCCCGTCCACGCCAGCTATTTAGTGTATCTCGCGACATTTTCTCGAAGGGCTGCGATCGTCTACTGGAAGACCGCATTGAATCTCTGTTTGTTTCGAGGGGTGGAGCCGTCGTTTTTGCTACACGCTCTGGATTTCATGGGAATTGACGACCTTCCGGAATTAGGATATTTTCCGGGAATGAGTCTTAAGGCACAAGACAAACTCGACCTATTAGACGAATTGATATTCCACTTTACAAGGCGTTTTGAAGTGGTGAATTTGCAAAAGCATGTTGAAAATGTGATCAACAATTCGGTCAGGAATCAAATTCCGTTGATCGAGCATTTTGTGACCTGAGCACTGATCGAAATGGACGAAATGACCGATAGCATTCATATCCCTATCGAACAGCGAAAGAGAGGCGTTTTCGAATCGCTACGAGCGCTGATCTCGGCGATACGGCCGAGAGACTGGTCGAAGAATCTGCTTGTTTTTTCGGGACTGATCTTTTCACAATCTCTCACCAATTTTGAGATGATAAGGTCCAGCATTTTCGGATTTGCGATCTTCTGTGCCGCAAGCAGCGGAATATATCTGCTAAACGACTTGTGCGATATAGACGCCGATCGTCGGCATCCGGTAAAGTCCAAACGCTCCTTGGCATCGGGTGCGTTAAGCGTCACTGCAGGATTTACCTGCATGATCGCTCTGATCGCAATTTCCCTGACCGCTTCCTACCTTTACAATCGCTCGTTTTTTTTAGTAATCGTCGCCTATTTACTAATCTGTACAGCATATTCGCTAAAGCTTAAGGAGGTCGTCATTCTTGATGTCATCCTTGTTTCGATCGGTTTTGTATTGCGAGCAATTGCAGGAACGGTGGTTATTGGAGTTTCAGCATCGGAGTGGTTGGTTTTATGTACAGGAATGGTGGCGCTTCTGATCGGATTCGGAAAGCGGCGTCATGAGTTGGTGCTGTTGAATACAGATGCAAAAGTACACCGAAAGAACCTCGGAGAATACTCTGTTGCATTTCTCGATTCGATAATGATCATATGTGCAAGTGCCGCTCTCATAACGTATGCACTTTACACGAGGGCTGATAGCACCGTCGAACGTTTTAGTTCGCAAAACCTGCTTTTGACAATTCCCTTCGTTGTCTTCGGAGTTTTCCGATATTTGCTTTTGATCCATACACGTCGACTCGGAGGCGATCCGGTGCAGCTTTTATTTCAGGATCGGCCTTCACAGATAAATTTGTCTCTCTGGGTCTTCAGCGTCATATTGATAATCTATGACGCCACACACTGGAGGCTGTTATGACGAAGATGCGCCTTTTAACGATAACGATTGTAACAGTTGCGGCGTTATTTCGATTCGTTGATGTGTTTCGTCCGATAGACAGGACGTCGTGGCGAGAAGGTGATGTTGGATCGATTGCCAGAAACTTCGCTACGGAAAGCATGAATTTGTTTTATCCTCGCATAGATTGGCGTGGCAATGGCGAAGGATTCGTTGAGTCAGAATTTCCGATCTATCCTTGGCTTGTTGCTTTAGGATATAAGCTGTTTGGACTTCATGACCAGATCGGCCGCCTTATTACATTCGTCTTCTCACTCGGCACTCTTTTCTTTTTTTACAGGTTGTGCCGCCTATACTTGGACGAACTGAGTTCGACGGTTGCTCTGGCTTATTTCGCCTTCAACCCGCTTATCGTGGTTCATTCAACCTCGATTCAGCCTGAAGGTCTGATGATGTTGTCGTACATTTGTGCGGCCTATTTTTTTCTGCGTTGGTTTGAACACGAAAGAGAGCGGGATTTTATTCTAGCGATCGTAGCCACGGCCCTTACAATTCTTGCAAAGGCAACGTCCGCCCATATCATAATTTTGATCGGATTGTTATTTCTTTTGAAGTACCGCTTTACTTTGTTCCACAAGATTCGAGTATGGTTTTTCATGTTGTCAAGTCTTTTGCCCTCGTTCGTATGGTACTTACACGGACGCGAAGTTTGGCGAACCTCGGGAAATTCCCTCGGAATTTCAAATGCTCATCATTGGGTCGGACTCGACTTTTTCACGAACTCCTTTTTCATTCGCGGCATACTCTCGTGGGAGTTAATATATGTTTGGGTCGGGTTTGCTTTGGTTATCGGGCTATTCGGCGTTTGGCATGGTTATCAGTCTCCGGCCGTCAGATTGGTTCTTTTGTGGTTCTTTGCGATATTTTGCTATTACTTCACGGCTTCCCGTTCGACCGCTGAAGTTTGGGCTGTTTATTATCATATCTTTAGCATCCCGCCGGCTGCATTGCTGGTCGGGTATGCCTTTGGCGAATTGCGTATATATCGAGCCGGTCTTAGCGAGAATGCATTGAATTCGCCCCAGTATGGTAGTTGGCGATCTAAGACCCTATACGCCTCGGTCCTTACCTGCTTCGTTTTGGCATTCGCGATCGAGACAGCTTATGCGTTTCGACACGACCTTATCAAACGCTTTTCCACAGATCCAACTTATTCTTGCGCCCTAGAGGCCAAGCGAAAAATGACGAAATCCGGGCTGATCGTTGCGACTGGGGGCGACTGCGTCGATCGGTATGGTTATGGTGCACCTTACAATATTTCATATATGTTCTACTGGCTCGAAAGAAAGGGCTTTAGCATGTGTGTGCAAGAACAATCGGTTGAAAACCTATTGTATTATTCGCAAAACGGAGCCACTTACTTTGTTGCTGAAATGGTGGCCGTCGATCAGATATCCGGATTCGAAAGAGAACTGGATGAGCAGTTTGAACTTGTATCAGCCTGTGATGGGGTGCATGTATACGACATTGGAACTCGTCGTTCTACGCTTTCACCCTGACGCGAAGATAGTGGTCCGATAAGTGTTGGAATCTTCGATAACTCTGCAACACTGCTAGTGGTACCTCGATCTTGATCCTAGAGGATTAAACAAAAGAAGGCCGGACAATCACTTGCAGCCTTCTCCCTTAACAACTTGGTGATCCGACCAGGACTCGAACCTGGGACCCAATGGTTAAAAGCCATTTGCTCTACCGACTGAGCTATCGGACCACGTTCCTGCCGGGGCCGTTCCCCGACCGAATTCAAAATTGTACAATCTGAGCCGTTCGATGGCAAGTAACTATCGTTAGAAGGTGTCGGTCATCTGTCTGTGGTTAGATGATTTTGAAAATCAACGGGTCGCGAGTTCCAATTCCATGCGAATATCGACGCGTTCGTAGGGCGAATTTTTGTCGAGTTTAGTCTCGTTAAAGCCATGTTTGCGATAAAGGCTGATGGCAGGCCGGAGTTTGGTGTTCGAAAGCAGGAACAGCCGCCGCTTACCCGATTCTTCGGCGTGCTCAACGCAGGCTTCGATCAAACGGTCGCCGATCCCCTTGCCCTGAAAGGCAGGCGAGACGGCCATTTTGGCAAGTTCAAACGACTCGCTGTCCACATTTATCAACGCGACCGTTCCAGCGACCTGGTCGCCGATCATTGCGAAGAATATTTGCCCTCCTCGGTCGATCACGAACTCTTTTGGGCGTTCGAGTATCTCGCGGTCGTGTTCCTCAACGACGAAGAATCGCTCGATCCACTCGTAATTGAGGTCGGCGAAAGCCTTTGCCAGCGACTCGTCAAACGTTACGATCCTCACCTCGAGAACCTCGCTCATCTCAGCTCTTGAACCAGCCTTCCATCACTGATTCGTGCAGTATTATCGTTTGATCGCGTTCGGGGCCGGTCGAGATCAGGCCGATCTCAACGCCGACCTGATCCGAAAGAAACCTTACGTATTCCTGTGCCTTTGCCGGCAGCTTGTCGAACTCGGTCGTGCCGACGGTGTCAGAACGCCATCCCTCAAGCGTTTCGTAAGCCGGTTTGATGTTCCTGAGATCGTGCGAAACGGCCGGAAAGGTGTCCACACGGCGTCCGTCGATCTCATAACCGATGCAGACCTTTATCTCATCGAGTTCGTCCAGCACGTCGAGCTTTGTAAGGGCGATCGAATCAAAACCGTTCAGCTCTGCAGCATATCGCGTAGCAACCGCGTCGAACCAACCGCAACGCCTCGGACGTTTGGTCACCGAACCATATTCGTTCCCACGCTGCCTGATGAGATCTGCCATGTCTTCTTCGGCGTCGATCATTTCGGTCGGGAACGGCCCTTCACCGACGCGTGTCGCATATGTACGAACGATGCCAAGCACGCCGGTGATATGGTGCGGAGGAATGCCCGCACCTACCGAAGCCCCGCCGGCTGTCGGGTTTGACGATGTGACATACGGATAGGTCCCATGGTCTACGTCAAGCAGCGTTGCCTGGGCCCCTTCGAGAAGAATCTTCTTGTCCTGCTTACGGGCTTCGGCAAGGAAGTGCGAGGTTTCGCAGACGAACGGCCCGAGCCTCTCAACGAGCGGCGTGATCTCTTCGAGGATCTCGTCAGCCCTGAGCGGCTGATTGCCGAAAAGGACGATAATGCGGTTGGCTTCTTCGAGATTGCGTTCGACTCGCAGTTTCAGCAGTTCGGGCGACATCGCATCGGCGACACGGATGCCGCGGCGGCCCGCTTTGTCCTCGTAAGCCGGCCCGATCCCGCGAAGCGTCGTCCCGATCTTTTCGTTGCCGAGGCGTTCTTCGGATGTGTGGTCCAATGCACGGTGATAAGGCATTATCAGGTGTGCACGGCTCGAGACTTTCAGCCTTTCGGGTGTTACCTCAATGCCCTGCTCGCCGATCTGATCGACCTCTTCGAAAAACGCCTTCGGGTCGATGACCATGCCGTTGCCGAGCACGCACGTTTTGTCCGGGTGGATGATGCCCGAAGGCAGCAGCCGTAGGACGAAAGCCTTGTCGCCGACATAGACGCTGTGTCCGGCATTGTGGCCGCCCTGATAACGCGAAACGATGTCAAAGCGATCTGCCAGCAGATCGACTACCTTTCCCTTTCCCTCGTCGCCCCACTGGGCACCGATTATCACAATGATCATATTTGCAGCAGCCCAGACCTCGGTCAGGGCGAAATCATTCTCTCCAAAACCTTTGAACGCGTACGCCTTTTAGGGGATTTCCCCCATTCTACCAAACACGTTCGTCGTCCGCGAGGAGACTGTACACATCGAAGTCGTGAAGCCTGCCGTTGCGATACTCGGATTGGCGCAACCGGCCTTCCCGTAGAAATCCAAGCCGCTCTGGGATCGCGGCGCTTCGAGTGTTCTCGGCCGAGCAACGGATCTCGATGCGATTCAGTTTCAGATCTTCAAATGCATATTCGATCAAAAGAGCCGTGGATCTCGTAATGATACCTTGACCTTCCTCAGCTCTGTCGATCCAGTAGCCGATCTCGCTTTTGCGTGAATTCCAGTCAAACTGTACAAACCCGACAGCACCGATCAATTTGTCTTTTCGAAAGATACCAAAGCTCAATGCCTTACGTTCCAAGACTGCATCTTTTGCATTCTGAATAAACTCACGTGCCGATTCTATCGAATAGTCCGGTGTCATCCAGTGCATGAAATCCCGCAAATGCTGGCGGTTGCCATCGACCAGACCGAACAATTGATCAACGTCGGTCTCTTCCAGGGCACGAAGAGCGACCTCGTCATCGACCACAAGTAAATTGATCAGTTTAGCGTCCATGAATATAGTTCGACATATTTACGGGCGGCATTCTCCCATGAATTATCGATCGCCATGCCGTTTCGCTGGATGCGGAGACGCGTTTCGGGATCGGCATAGGCGAAGAGGGCTTCGTAGATGCTTTCGGCAAATGCCTGAGCGTTGTAAGGGCCGAACTTGAAGCCGTTGCCGGTCGAATGGACGGCGTCCCAATTCTGGACCGTATCGTCAAGGCCGCCGACGGCGCGAACGACGGGTATCGTTCCGTAACGCAGGCTGTACATCTGGTTGAGGCCGCATGGCTCGAATTTGGACGGCATCATGAAGAGGTCGGCTCCGGCTTCGATCAAATGGGCAAGCGGTTCGCTGTATCCGCGATAGACACCGACCTGACGCGGAGCGTGATCACGCAGACGCTGCCAGAAATCTTCGTACTGCTTTTCGCCTGAACCGAGCGAGATGATGTACGCACCGGCAGCAAGTATCTCGCCGGCGACCTGCATCATCAGATCGATCCCCTTTTGTGCGGTGAGGCGGGTGATATTGGCAAAGATCGGGCGTTCGAGATCGACAGGCAGCGAAAAGCGTTCGAGCAGGACGCGTTTGCATACTAGCTTGCCGCTGAGGTCGTCGATACTGTAATTTGCCGGGAGCTCGGTGTCGGTCGCGGGATCCCAGACCTCGTAATCGACGCCGTTGGTGATGCCGATCAGCCTCGATGCACGTTGCCGGGTCAGCCAGTCGAGGCCATAGCCATTCTCATGCGTCTGTATCTCTTGCGCATAGCGGCGGGAAACGGTCGAGAGCGTATCAGAAACCGCGAGGCCGGCCTTCATCGCCGAAGCGTAACCGTTAAATGCGAAAGCGTTGCGTGCGAGGTCGCTGCTAAAGCCGAACTTAATAAGCTCTTCGGAACTGAAGCCGCCCTGGTAAGCCATATTGTGGATCGAAAAGACCGTCCGCGTGTTTCGCCAAAAGGGATCGTGTCGTCTCGCCGAGGCAAGCTCGACGGCCGCGAATCCGCAATGCCAGTCGTTCAAATGGACTATATCGGGCGGTGTGCCGAGCCGTTTGAGCAGGACGAGCGCGGCGTGGTTGAAAAACGCGAAACGCTCGTGATCCTCTCGAAAACCGTAGATCGAATCGCGGTGAAACAGCGACGGAGCGTCGATCAGGAACGTCGGTGAACCATTCGCTTCGCTGTAAAACGCCTTGGCGGGATAAATTCCACCTTTCCAGTCGACCGCCAGATCTTCGAACGCAGTGTTCCAGAGATGTTCGCCTTTCGTCTGCCAGTAACATGGCGTGATGAGCACCGAATCGATGCCTACGGCTTTCAACGCTTTGGGCAATGCACCCGCAACGTCGCCAAGACCGCCGGTCTTTGAATAAGGAACCGCCTCGGCAGATATGACCGCAACACGCATACGAATTTCGAACCGAAAATTGAAAATGGAGAACCCGGACGTACCGCATTCTCCGTTTCGTTGACCTGGCCCGCAAGATCAGGAAGGCCATAATGACGCGGCAGGCCACTAGGTCTGCATTGACGCGAGGAACTCGGCGTTGGTCTTCGTCTTGCTTAGGCGTTCGAGAACCACTTCCATCTGCTCGACCGGCGAAAGCGGATTAAGAACCCGACGCATGACCCAAATGCGGTTGAGATCCTCTTTGCTCAAGAGCAGTTCTTCCTTACGCGTACCCGAACGCTGGAGGTCGATCGAAGGGAAGAGACGCTTGTCGGACAAACGGCGGTCAAGATGGATCTCGGAGTTGCCCGTACCCTTGAACTCTTCAAAGATCACGTCGTCCATACGCGAGCCGGTATCGATCAGGGCCGTTGCGATGATCGTCAGCGAACCGCCTTCTTCGATATTACGGGCCGCTCCGAAAAAACGCTTGGGACGCTGAAGGGCGTTGGAATCGATACCGCCTGAAAGGATCTTGCCGGATGGCGGGACAACGGCGTTATGGGCACGTGCGAGACGCGTTATCGAATCGAGAAGTATGACGACATCGCGTTTATGCTCTACAAGACGCTTGGCCTTTTCGATCACCATATCTGCGACCTGGACGTGACGCGTCGGCGGTTCGTCAAAGGTCGACGAGATGACCTCGCCTCTGACCGAACGCTGCATGTCGGTGACCTCTTCCGGTCGCTCGTCGATAAGGAGAACGATCAGCGTGACCTCAGGATGATTCTCGGTTATCGAATTCGCAATTGTCTGAAGCAGAACCGTCTTACCCGTACGCGGAGGTGCAACGATCAGGGCACGCTGGCCTTTACCAATAGGCGTGACGAGATCGATCACTCTGGCCGAAATATTCTCCGGACCGACCTCCATCTTCAACTGCTCATCAGGATAAAGCGGTGTGAGGTTGTCGAAAAAGATCTTTTCACGCGATGTTTCGGGAGCTTCGAAATTGATCGCCTCGACCTTGATCAATGCAAAATACCTCTCGCCTTCTTTTGGCGGACGTATCTGGCCAGAGACCGTATCGCCGGTTCGAAGATCGAATTTGCGGATCTGCGAGGGGCTTACATAGATGTCGTCAGGGCCCGGGAGGTAGTTATACTCAGGAGCACGAAGAAATCCGAAGCCGTCGGGCAGCGTTTCAAGGACACCTTCCGAAAAGATCAGCCCGCTTTTCTCGGTTTGAGCAGCGAGCAGCTTGAAGATCAACTCTTGCTTTCGCAGGCCAGTCGCTCCTTCGATGCCCATTTCTTTGGCGATATGGGTGAGTTCGCTGATCGACATGTCCTTTAGATCGGCAAGGTTCAGAAGGTCGCCATTAGCATTGTTGTTGCTGTTCGACGCCTTTGAGCTGTTTTGATCGACGGTTTCTTCGGTCGATTTGACCGATTCAGACTCGGTCGATTCTTCGTCCGGCCTTTCCGGTTTCGACCTGCGGGATGTGGTGGTTTTGGTTGCCATTTTTGTTTCCGTTTTGTGTCGGAGTAACGTTGTTGAGTTCCAACGCTTTGTAGTTTCAAACTAAATCAAACCGGAATGCCATTCGAAATGATTTGAAAATTAAACGCGGAGAAATTCGTATGGATATGTATGTAGTATTGCAACAGAAATGAGCGACGCGCTCTTCCGTCAACCCTCGAGTTTTAGGGAATACCTATTTATTACTACATTAACAGCAAGAAAGCAACTCTTTTTTTAACTTTTTAGGGCCGACTCGATCTCTGACCAAAGTGCCTCGCGGCCCTTACCTGAGACAGCTGAGAACCCGATCACCTCAGGCCCCGGCATCTTCGCCTTTATGATCTGCAGTTGCTTCGCAAATTGGTTATTCGACAGCTTATCGGCCTTTGTCGCTACGACCAGGTATGGCGTTTCCCGATGCATCAGCCATTCGTAGAGCTGCAGGTCAAGCTGCGTCGGATCGTGTCGCGAATCGACCAACTGGATACAGAGAGCGAGGTTTTCGCGTTCGGAGAGGTAGTCCTCTGCCATCTTGCCCCAGTCGGAACGCATTGTTTTCGAAACGCGCGCAAAACCATATCCGGGAAGGTCGACGAAATAGAACGATCCGTTGACCAAAAAGAAATTGATGCTTTGGGTCCGGCCGGGCGTATTGGATGTCCTTGCAAGCCCTTTTCGCTGCAATAGCGAATTAAGGAGCGACGACTTTCCAACGTTAGACCGTCCAAGAAATGCGATCTCTGGAAGTCCGTCATCCGTCCAGTGGCTGCGTTCGAAGGCACTTTTGACAAATTCGGCTGAGGCTATTTTCATTCCCGATCAAGCTTACTCTACATTCGTAGAAATATCTGCCGGGTTCTTATCTACTTCCCAAACCGGTGCCGCAGTAATGACTGTTTCGGATGTCTTCGGTTCAAGTGCATACCGGAGTACTTCGTCGACGGTATCGACAGTGTGGATCGTAAGGTCTTCGCGAACCTCTTCTGGAACGTCTGCTAGATCCTTTTCATTCTCTTTCGATAGGATCAGCGTCTTGAGCCCGAATCGATGGGCCGCGAGCAGCTTTTCTTTTACACCGCCGATCGGGAGCACCTTACCGCGAAGCGTGATCTCTCCCGTCATCGCTACATCGTGGCGCGCTTTGGTACGTGTCAGCGCCGAGACCATCGCCGTCGCGATCGTGATGCCGGCACTAGGGCCGTCCTTCGGGATCGCACCCTCCGGAACGTGGATGTGCAGATCTTTTTCGCGAAAATCGTTCGGGTTGATCCCAAGTTCCTCGGCCCTCGAACGAACACACGTCAGAGCAGCACGTGCAGATTCCTGCATCACCTCGCCGAGTTTACCGGTTAGAGTAACCTCGCCTTTACCGGCAACAAGCGTCGCCTCGACCTGGAGAACATCGCCGCCTACCTCAGTCCAAGCGAGTCCGTTCACGAGCCCGATCTCGCTCTTTCGGGCAATGTCCTGTTTGCGGAAACGGATGGTCCCGAGCAGTTCGCGAACTTTTTCGGCGTCGATGACGACCTTAAAATCGTCCTTAGTGTCAGAGACGACATATTTCCTCGCGATCTTTCGAAGACAAGAACCGATCTCACGTTCGAGATTTCGAACTCCGGCCTCACGTGTGTAATGACGTATCGTTTCCAGGATGCCGTCATCAGTAAATTTTACCTTTTCAGGATCGATACCCGTATTCTCGCACTGCTTGGAGATCAAATGGCGTTTTGCGATCTCAAGTTTTTCACGCTCGGTGTACCCCGATAGGTTGAGTATCTCAAGACGGTCTTGCAAGGCCGGTGGAATGGTGTGCAAAACATTCGCTGTGGCTATGAAGAACACGTTCGAGAGGTCGTAGTCGACATCTAGGTAATGATCACGAAATGTGTTGTTCTGTTCCGGATCGAGGACCTCCAACAGTGCTGCACTCGGATCTCCGCGGAAGTCGCGGCCTAGTTTGTCAACCTCGTCCAGCAGGATCACCGGGTTAACCGTTCCCGCACGCTTCATCAGCTGAACTATCTGGCCGGGTAATGCACCAATGTACGTCCGGCGATGTCCGCGGATCTCGGCCTCGTCATGAACGCCTCCAAGTGCGAGTCTCATGAACTTTCGTCCGGTCGCATTTGCGATCGATTTTCCGAGCGACGTCTTTCCGACGCCCGGAGCACCAACAAAACACAGGATCGTGCCTTTCGGGTTGTTCACAAGCTGACGAACGGCGAGAAATTCCAAGATCCGTTCTTTGATCTTCTCAAGACCGTAGTGATCCTCGTTCAGCGTCTTCTCGGCCTGTATCAGATCGTCGATCTCATCAGATCTCGTTTGCCAGGGCACGTTTATCAGCCAATCAAGGTACGTCCGCGAGACCGTACTTTCGGCCGACATCGGCGGCATAGCTTCAAGTCGTGCGAATTCCTGCAGGGCCTTATCACGTGCCTCTTCGGTCATGCCAGCATCTTCGATCTTTTTCTTTAGATCTTCGAGTTCGGCTTTTTCGTCCTTTCGGCCGAGTTCCTTGTGGATCGCTTTGATCTGCTCGTTCAGATAGTACTCACGCTGATGTTTGTCCATCTGCTTTTTCGTTCGCGAATGGATCGTGCGATCTAGCTGACGTTTCTCGATCTCAGCCTCAAGAATGTCGATCAGTTTCTGAAGGCGCTCCGACACCGAGAACGTCTCGAGCAGTTCCTGTTTCTCTTCGACCCCGATGCGGAGATGTGAAGACATCGCGTCGGCGATTTGTGCTGCCGAAATTCCTCGCAGCGATGCGTGTAAAGCGTCGGTGTAAGCATCGGGCGAAACACGTAGAAACTGCTCAACCAATGTATGGATCTTCTGCAGCAGTCCGTCGGTCCTGAATCCCGATTCATCGGTCGATTGTATCTTTCGGACATGGGCAAAGAACATACCCTCGGAATCCTGCTCGACCCTGACCGATTGACCTCGTTCGCGGCCCTCTACAACGACTTTGATCTGACCATTTTCCTGTCGCTGAGCCTGGAGTATTCTGCCAAGCGTCCCGACCGGATAGATCTGGTCGGCCTGCGGTTCGTCGATCGTCGCATCGTGTTGGGTCGCGAGAAAAATATCGCGCTCGCCCGTCATTGCTTCTTCAAGAGCTTTCACGCTGCTTGGTCGCCCTATTTTGAAAGCAACCTTGGTATAAGGAAAAATGACTACGTCACGAATCGGAACCATCGGATAGCGCTTGATGTCCGAGGGCATTTGGTCGGTGAATTCCTGCATACAAAAATCGGAATATCTGAGTTTACGTTTGATCTCGGGCGAATAACTTTGGAATACCTCTATTTACGCAAAATCCAAAAAGAATTGCAATAAAAGTGGTCGCTGTTAAGCATCGGCATTCCGGTGTTCGCTCAAGTAAAATACGATTCGGACAAATTTTCTTTTTTTTCGAGCGAATTGTTGAAGCACAGATCCTACAAGGTGGGTCGGATCTCACGGGTTTCAACGATCGCACGTCTACTCAAAGCATTCAAAAAAAATGAGGCGGCAAATTGCCGCCTCCGAGTGTGGGACTTCAATATTGCGCAACAAAAGCATCAAGATGGGCCGAGGAGTTCGAGCCTGTCTTCTGCAGCATATGCTACCGATCGTCCTTTGTAGTTAAGAAGGTTCACTTTTTTCAATCCTCTTTTGCCCGCGAAATCGAGAACCTTCTTTAGAAATTCTTTTTGTGCGTCCTCGTTAAGGCCATCCCACGACGGTTCGATCACGCAGTAAAGCGTCTCATTTGTCGCCCGTGCCATCCGCAGGTGTTGTTTGAGCTCGGTGGCGGAGATATCAATGTCTTTCGCGACCACCGCATTGGCCTGGCTTCCCGCGAACATATCGGCCCATACGTAAACTCCGACGCTTACGAGAAGGATCAGGATCGTGGCTGCAAGAAACCACTTGTTCACACCGAAAAGCTCAAATTTCAAGCTTGACCGATCTGAACTGGCTTTGGTCGCCTGCTTAGCCGGAGTATTAGGGATCGCAGACGTAAAATCGATCTCATCCATGTCCGCGGCTAAGTCGTCCGACCCGCGGAGGAGATCAACGAGAAGCAGGGTCTTGCCCGTCGTGTTCGAGATCAGTTGGTCGTAGCTATATCCGTACTTTTCCTCGATCTCGGCAACCGGCTGACTTCCGGGCGCTGCGGCGATAAGGTCGATGAATCGATTCCCTACGCGCACATTACAATCGATCGCGGCCGCAGCGACCTCCGGTGCAAAGAACAGTTCGCCGATGTCTTCTTTGAAGACCCTGATACGTTCAAAAATGTCGGTTTTCAGCAGCGCATCGAGCGACTCGGAATGTTCTGCCTCGCCAGCAAAATGGGTGAATTTCGCAACAACGGGTGCGATCTCGGCTTGGTTCTCTTCGTGTGTAAAAAGCTCGATGCTCGACCAGTTTTCGTAGAGTGTCTTTATGTGGCCGATCATTTCCTTACGGCCAAACAACAGCAGACGCTTTTCGCTATCGACCTCGCGTGCAAAAAGGCGTGTCATCACGAAATCGAACTTCCCTCGGACAGATTCGTTGAAAGGCGAATTTCGATAAAACCGGGCAAGCGCCATCAATGCCTGCGAACTCAGCACCGGGCGTGAGTTTTCACAAAAGCGTCTGATATTCGCTACGGATATCGCTTTGTCACGTTCAGCGAGCGCAGAATACCAATTCTGCGTTTCCTGAAGTAACTGATATTCCGCTTCAGCCGAAGCCGCCGATTGCGGATCGTCGGTTACCTGAAGAAATCGATGTAAGGCCTTTTTTGCTTCGAGATCGTCGTAAGGTTCGGGCACGACCTTCATGTGTTCGCGTTCAACGCCGGAGAGTACGTGCTCGACCATCTGCATGCTCGAGACTTCGTCGACCGCTCGTTTACGGAAAAAGTCTCGCGGATTCAGCGATCTCGCGATTTCGGGCACATCGGCAATAGCCGGTTCTACCACGTCGTCGTCATCGTCATCCGGTGTAACTTCCCCGCTCTCAATGATCGGATCTGGAACTGTGTCGGGCTGAACGTCTGATCCGGGCGCGTCAGATTCTGCAAATGCGAACGAGTCTTCCTCCGTATCAGCTATCGGGTCGGTCTCCGCGGGCACCTCTTCGATCGCGAGAGGTCTAACTTTCGACCGCTCGATGTCGATCACAGTCTCCTCGAGCAGGTTTTCCTCTTTTAGTTCTTCAATGAGGTCTTCGAAAACATTCATTTTTTGCACCTTGGTGGGGCGGGGTCTTACGGCGGGAAATAAGGGTGTGGGAGAACACGGTGTGAGGACTTAAGGCAAAATTTGTACAATTTCCCCTGATTGCGTCAACTCGTATTTGTAGATCGTGTCATCGGTGACCATTCGAGTAGCGGTCAGAGTAAATGAGTTTCGTAATTCGGCATCGGTCGGAGTCACGGGTGTCATCTCGAATGTATAACGTCCCCGGACGACCCTATCGCCGGCTGTGGTGCCGAATACAGTCGAACTCTGGTTGTTCAGCTCGGATACACGGGCAAATCGGCCATTCCGCGAAAAGAATCCAACTTGAGCCGACGAGATCGTCCGCATTGTTGCGAACGTGGTCCCGTTCTCGGCCGCACGGATACCCCGTCGGAGTGACGGCACAGCAAGCGCCGCGATCACGCCGACAATAACCACCACTATCAATAATTCGATCAATGAAAACCCTTCATTTCGACTATTCTTCATAACAACCTCAAATTCCTTCCGAATAAATCGTGTGACACTTTTTGCCACCATTTTTTGCCAGAATGATTATCAATTTCTGAAAATATCTACAAGAAGTCCCATATTTGCTGACTTTTGGCGGTGATTTCTACTAACGACCGCACTCAGATCAGTCGAGATTGCAAGGGACGTGCCAGAACTTCGACCGCCTAAGGCACGCGCAACTATCGGCGTAAAAACTTTGTTTCGTTGACCTATTTGTTTTTTGTTCGTTTTTTCATACACTTATAGTTTTTATTGCTTTTTCAGACAACTTAGATTTTCGTGCGCGGAGTAACTAAAAGTGAGTTCAATCATCGAACAGACGATCGAGACCTACGGAATCGATAATTGGGGCGCCGGATATTTTGGCGTAAATCGAAAAGGCAACCTCGTAGTCAGATCACCTGAAAACGAGAACCTCACCGCGGACGTAAAGGAGATAATTGACGACCTCAGTAAACGGGGCGTAAACACACCGGTACTGCTTCGGTTTCCACAACTGCTTTTTGGTCAGATCCGGAAACTTCAGTCAGCGTTCAAGAAATCGATCAAGGAGTTTGATTATGAAGGCGGCCACCTCTGCGTTTATCCGATGAAGGTAAACCAGAATCGTGCAGTCGTAGAAGAGTACCTTCGCGAAGGTTCGCGATATAACTTTGGGCTTGAGGCTGGCTCGAAGGCCGAATTGTATGCGGCTCTTGCACTTGAGCAATCTAAGGACAGCCTTCTTGTTCTCAACGGGTTCAAAGACCGTGATTTCGTCAAACTTGCTTTCGCGGGAGCGGCAGCAGGCAAGAACGTGGTCATCGTCATTGAGAAGATGAGCGAGTTGACCCACACCCTCGCGCTTGTTGCGGAAGAAACGAACGAGAACCCAGAAACAAAACTGCCGATGATCGGTGTCCGTGTCAAACTCTATTCGAAAGGATCGGGAAAGTGGGAGAAATCCGGCGGTGAAGCCGCTAAGTTTGGTCTTACCACCACAGAGATCCTTGATGTGATTCGGCAATTACAGGAAGCCGGCAGGGTCGACATGCTCCGCCTGCTCCACTTTCACATCGGATCGCAACTTACCGATATCAAACGCATAAAAAATGCGATGAAAGAGGCCGCGCGGACATACGCTAAGATCCATCAGATGGGTATACCGATCGAATATCTCGATGTTGGCGGCGGTATGGCCGTGGACTACGACGGTTCGCGAACATCATTCGAATCCTCGGCAAATTACAATGCTCAGGAGTTTGCCAACGACGTGATTTACATGATCAAGATGGTCTGTGAAGACGAGAATGTACCTCACCCGACAATAATCCAGGAATCGGGGAGATACCTTTCTGCTTATCACGCGATCCTTGTGACCAACATTCAGGACGAGATCGAGACTGTCGTTGAAGATATTTCACCGATGACCGTTGATCTCGACGATCCTCAGGTCGTTAAGGAACTGCATGACTTACGCGAAACGATCACAAGCAAGAACTATCGCGAATACTACCATGACGCTCTCGAGCACCGTGAGGAGCTTTTCACGATGTTCAATCTCGGTCTCATCACTCTTGAGGACAAGGGAAAAGGCGAAGTTCTGTTTTGGGATATTTGCGAGAAGGCAGATCAATTTGCCCAGTTGAAAAAGTATGTATCCGAAGAGTTCAACGACCTTAGGAAGCTGATGTGCGCCAAGTATCTGGCCAACTTTTCAGTTTTCCGTTCGATGCCTGATAATTGGGCTCTTGAACAGCTATTCCCAATAATCCCAATACATAAACTCAACAAAAAGCCGACGGAATATGCTACCCTTTGTGATATCACGTGCGATTCTGACGGCATTGTGGACAAATTCGTGGATCTTCATGACGTAAAGCCGGTCCTCGAACTTCACAAGCTAACTCCGAACGAGCCGTATTATTTGGCAATGATGCTCGTTGGCGCCTACCAGGAAGTGATGGGCAATAATCACAACCTTTTTGGCGTCCCGCACGAAGCTCACATCTTTATCGGCGAAGATGGGCACATAATCCGCAAAGTGATCTACGGAGCGACGCTTGCGGATGCACTCGGCGCTGTGCGTTATGATACCGACCAGCTGCACGACCAGTTTCGCCGGGCGGTGATGAAAAGGATCAAAGACGGCGACCTCTCGACAAAAGAGGGCAATCAGCTTATCGAGTTTTACGAAACTCAAGGTGAAAGTTACACATACCTTTTGCCTAACGGCACTGAATGAGACCGGTACCGTTCGAACGATTTTTTGAATATTTGCAAACTTATTGATTTGGAGAAAATATGGTAGCTCAAAAGAAGACCAAGGCCTCAAAATTCCTGACCGTGCCGACAAAGCCGGTTCCCATCGACCGTGACCGTTCGGTCGCGGGCCTTTTGGAAAAAATGGAAGGAGCAGGCTTTGGTGCAAAACAGTTGGCCGAAGCCCACCGGATCTGGCTCGATATGCTCGACGACAACTCGACGATTTACCTTTGCGGTTCGGGAAACTTGATCCCTTCCGGAATGCGGCGGTTGATGGCTTATGTCATCAAGAACCGTTTCGTCGACGTCATTGTGATGTCCGGCACCGTTTTGTACCACGACATACACGAAACACTTGGACGCAATCACTATCAAGCGCATCCGAGTATGAGCGATGAAGAACTTGAAGCTGCTGATGTAGCACGTATCGGTGACACGCTTGCTAACCGAGACGAGTACCAGGAAGCCGATGAATGGATCGGCAGCGTCATCAATCAGCTGGAAACGACGCGGTCGTATTCCGTTCGTGAGTTTCTTCACCTAATGGGCCGAGAATTGGCTGAGATCGCACACGAAGACGGCATTATGACCGCTGCTTACAAATCCCGGATCCCGGTCTTTTGCCCCGATATCGCCGGAACCGAGCTTTCGGTTGGGATCGCACGTGCAAAGTTTGAGAAGAAACTGCAGTTAACTTTTGATACGACGCAGGATACGATGGAAATGATGCAGATCGCGCAAAAAACGCGGAATTCGGGCATCATCACGCTAGGCAGCATTAACGCTCAGAACATGGTCAATATCGGCGAAGTGTCGTCTTACATTACTCGGACAACCGCCCGCGGCCACAAATATGCGATCTCGATCACGACCGATTCCGCTCCGCTGGAAACGCGTACACCATCGTTCGGCGGCACACACCGCGAGGTTTTCGGCAAACTCCATCGCGGAGCCACGACCGCCTACGTCCCAAGTGACCCATCGATCGCACTGCCGATGATAATTACCGCTCTTTCGCAAACAGCAGCAAAATTCATGAAAGGTCGCAAACGGCCGAATTTCAGCTTTGCGGGCAAAGACCTTTCGATAGATGTGCCATAGGATATGTCTGAAAGTGCCAGCTTGCCAATGAATTTCGGTGGAATAGACGAGGAGCAATTCTCGTCTTTTGATTCTGCACGTGTGCTGATTCTCCCTGTCTCGTATGAGGGTACGGTCTCATACGGTACCGGTACAGGTTCCGGAGCGATGGCCATTGTCGATGCCTCTCGTAATATGGAGCTTTACGACGACGAGACCGATTCCGAAGTATATAAGATCGGTATCCATACCCTTGACGAATTCAAACCGCGGCCCTCACCGGAAGTGATGATGGACGAGCTTTATTCGTTCTCCAAAGAACTGCTCGAGCACGGAAAATTCGTCTGCATGCTTGGAGGAGAGCACTCGGTTTCGGCTCCGATAATCAAGGCTCATGCCGAGAAATATCATGACCTGAGTGTTTTGCAGATCGACGCCCATGCGGACCTCCGCGATACGTATGACGGCACACCGCATTCACATGCCTCGATAATGGCCCGCGTCGTGAAAGATCTCCGTATCCCTTCGGTGCAGGTCGGGATTCGTTCGATTTCGGCCGACGAAGCCCGTGCGATCGCAGATGGTTTGCCAACAAAGATCTTTTGGGCTCGCGACATCGTTGGAAAAATGGACTGGATCGATGAAGCGATCGACGGCCTGACCGAAAACGTTTACTTGACGATCGATATAGATGGACTGGATCCGAGCATTGTTCCTACGACCGGAACACCGGAACCGGGTGGATTAGGCTGGTACGAAACGTTGGCGTTGATACGCAAGCTTGCCGAAAAGAAGAACGTCGTCGGTATGGATCTCGTCGAATATTCCTACGTCGAATCATACGATTCTCCTGCGTTCCTTTGTTCAAAACTGGTATACAAAACGCTTGCTTATATCTTCGATGGTGAAACGCCAAAGGTCACCGGAATGATGTGAACGGCTCTTGCGGATCAAGTTTTCGCGAAACTTTGTGAATCGCGCGTCGTAAAGCAGGACGAGAGTTTAAAAGCTACCGTGGGATGCGGTAAAATCCTGCCTACAGTTATTTGGAGAAGAATCAATGAGTTTTAATCGGTTCCTTTCGCTTTCAGTTCTTGTTTTGGTTGTATTAACGGTCTCTTGCAAGACCGGTCTGCTGAGCGGTGGTGAAACCGGAGAAATTCCTGTTCAGCCTTCAGCTCCACCGCCGCCGCTGGTCGTGGATGGCGTTCGGACATCGTACGCGGACGTCGTTGAAAAGACATCTTCGGCCGTTGTCCGTATCGAAGCCGAACAACGCAATCGCCCGCCTCAGGCCCAACAGCCGCAACCACAGTCGCCTTTCGACGAGTTTTTCAGACAGCTTCCATCGCCTCGCGGCGGACAGCGTCCGCCGGTCGAACGCGGCATGGGTTCGGGCGTGATCGTAAGTGCGGACGGCACGATACTAACGAATGCTCACGTCATTGATGGTGCCGACAGCATCACAGTCTTGATGAATGACAACAAGACGTTTGAGGCGAAGCTTGTCGGTCTCGACAAGCCAAGCGACCTCGCGGTTCTGAAGATCGAGGCTCAGAACATGCCGTTCCTGACTCTAGGGAATTCCGATTCGGTGCGCGTCGGCGATATCGTGCTTGCAATAGGAAATCCCCTCGGCATCGGACAGACCGTGACGGCCGGGATAATTTCGGCAAAGGGCCGACGTACCGGCCTGAGCGACGGAAGTTTCGAAGATTTTCTGCAGACCGATGCCCCGATCAATCGAGGTAATTCGGGCGGAGCATTGGTCAATCTTAATGCCGAATTGATCGGCATCAATTCGCAGATTCTTTCAACGTCGGGCGGAAACATCGGTATCGGATTTTCGATACCGTCGAACATGGCCAAGAGTGTCATGGAACAGCTTTTAAGCAACGGAAAGGTTCGCCGCGGCATGCTTGGCGTTAACATACAGAACATCACCGGTGACACGGCCCGGGCTCTTGATCTGAAGGATTCTGCAGGCGTGCTCGTGAGCAACGTTCGGCCCGGAAGTGCGGCCGAGAAAGCGGGCGTCAAGCGGGGTGACATCATAACGGCCGTCAACGGTGACAAGATCGATGACGGTAACGTGCTCCGCAATAAGGTCGCCGGAACTCTGCCGGGAACAGAGATCAAGTTAACGATCCTGCGTGACGGAACCAGCCAGGATCTGACCGCCACTCTCGACGAATTTGACACTGAAACATCATCGGTCGCCCCGATGCAGAACAACGAGAACAATGCACCGGAACGATCGGCTCCGGGAGGAAAACTTGGGCTGACGCTGCAGCCGATTACGCCGCAGATCGCAAAACAATTCGGTTCCGGTACTGAGACCGAAGGCCTTGTCGTCCTCGAGGTCGACCCGAACGGCGTTGCGGCCGACGCTGGCATCAGCCGGGGGGATTTTTTGCTGGAAGTGAACCGTCAGCCGGTTACGACACCCGAGGCGGTCGAGTCGGCGTTGCAGAATGCCGGTGCCAAGCCGGTCTTGCTCCTTGTTTCGCGTAAAGGATCGACGATATTCATGACCGTTCGGCCGCGTTGATCGAGGAAGTACAAATTCACGATCGCTCTTTTAGCCGTCAGATCGACGGCTTTTTTGTTTTCTCGCCCCTTATGTGCTAAATATCTCGGATATGTGGAACAGGATCTATATCACCGCTTTGGCTGCGTTTACGCTGATACTCGCATCTATCACCTATTATTCGTGGAGCTGGCTGCGAAGTATCGGTTCACCGACCGCGGCAATTTCCGGTTTTGATACTTCTGATGCGATCGGCTGGACATTTCTTTGGTTAACGACGGTCGTTTTGCTCGTGATCGCGAATTTCGTTCTTGCCCGCACGTTGCGGGCTTGGGCATTGTGGACAACGTTCTTGTACTTCGGTGTCTTTGTCGTCATCAAGTATTTTTGGCTTTCGGTCTCTGCGACGTCGTTCCTACGCGCAAACGATCTCGATTCCGGCAGTTATATACTTGGCCCGTTTCTGGCGCTGATGCTTTGTGTCGGTTTCGGCGCCGTTGTTTTCCTTGACCAGCTTGTATTGGTAAAGATATCGAACAGGATCTATCCGCCGAAGGACGGGGCTGAGAACGACGTTGCTGAAATGCCGGAATCAGCAGAAGAAAACAACCGATCGATATAGCACTGCTGCGTCCTATCGAAAAATGCCCGCAGCCTCGATACGGCAGCGGGCATATGAGTTTGGTCGGGACGGCGAGATTTGAACTCACGACCTCTCGCACCCCAACCAACCTGAGGGTTAATCGCAAGTTCTCACAATCGCTCAAAACCAATCAAAATCGGCAACTTGCTTGTCGCTTATAAGCTTTAAGTAGGTATGCGTCGGGAAAAGTGCAACCATCTTGCAACCAACTTACCAAGACTATTCCCAATTAGAACGTCGATAAATAAGACTGGCGAGAACAACAAAATAACACATTCTGATCGAAAATAAACACTAATTTTTCTGTTTAGTGTTTTGCGACATTTTCGGGAAACAAATGTGACGAAACCCCATCTCCTAAGTCATTCTGGCTTATTAACACACCAATAAATTGGTATCCGGTTTTCACTACTTTTGCCCCCTCTCGCCTACCGCTCTTTTATATATTTGAGCGATGTTATCTGAACTGCCAACCTTTCTCAGATTGGTGCATCGCGACATTATTCATTGACAAATGTCACTTTGCACCACACTACTTTAATGGTGGGTAAGGATCAGGTACTAAAGTTAAAAAAAACTTGGGGTCTTTACACTGGCTCAGGGCAAGGCTGCGGGAATTAGTCAGCAAGACATATCCAGGCTTGTCGCTGCAAAGGACCTCGTTCGTCTTGATCGTGGAATCTACCTTCATCCGAAGACGGGGCTCGATAAAGATGTAGGATTCCAGATCGCATATTCAAAGTTTGGGCCCGGTTCAGCAATCGGTGGTCTTTCAGCTCTATATCATTACAACCTTGCCGAGCAGGTTCCGGGAGAAATATGGATGATGGTCCCTCCGGAGAAAAGAACCCGAGAAAATGGTTATAGACTGATTCGAACAAAAACAAGGCTCGACAAACAGATCATAGATGAAAAGGGCTATCGAATCGTCACAGTCGAAAGGGCGGCACTAGAGGCTCTTAAATTCATCACAAAGGTAGGTGAACGAACAGCCATAAAGGCCGCCAGAGAAGCTCTTGCCACAAGAAGAACGACGGAAGCAAAACTTGCAAAAGCAGCAAGAGAACTTGAGCTTGAATCGGTACTAGCCAAGTATCTGGAGGTCATCGTGCCCTGACCACCAAAGAAAAGGCACTTCCAGTTGGCGATCCGGTTTCCACATAATCTCAGTCAGAAACCAGATAGTCGAATATTTGCTACACTTCGCCGAAATTGGCGAGCTGCCTCTAAAATCGGTCCTAACTCGTTATTAATGACGATATCATACTCCTGAAGATGCGTTGCGCTTTACTCGCCATATTTGCCGATATACATTGACACTACCATAGTTACTCGCCATAATTGACGTATTATGAGATTCGACACAAACACGACCGATCAAGCGATACTTAAAGAAATCGGAGAACGTGTTGCAATGATTCGATTGAATCAGAACTTCACCCAAGCAAATCTTGCGGAGCAAGCGGGCGTGTCTAAGCGAACCGTTGAACGGCTAGAGGCAGGCGAATCGGTACAAGTTACAAGCCTAATTCGGCTCCTGCGCTCATTAGGATTACAGCAGCGTTTAGAAGTACTTTTCCCAGAACCTGTTTCAAGCCCAATAGCTCAACTGAAACTTCAAGGGAAAAAACGACGACGGGCCTCCTCGAAAGAACTACGAAGCTCGAAAGGGACGGGCTGGAGTTGGGGAGATGAGTCATGACAACGTTGGCTGAGGTCAAGCTGTGGGGACGCACCATCGGGGCTGTTTCGCTTGAGGATCGTAACGATGTGGCTGTCTTTGAGTACACACCAGAGTTCAGGAAAAGCGGCATCGAGGTCTCACCGATTGTGATGCCGCTCACTGGATCAATATACGTATTCCCGGAGTTGCCACTAGTGACCTTTCACGGCTTGCCGGGTTTGCTGGCTGATTCGCTACCGGATAAGTTTGGCAACGCACTCATTGATGCTTGGCTCGCAACGCAAGGCCGATCCGCTGACAGTTTTAATGCGGTTGAAAGGCTCTGCTACACAGGCTCACGTGGGATGGGAGCCCTCGAGTTTTTCCCGAGCAAAGGCCCAAGGGAGATGGCCTCTCGTAAAATCGAGGTTGACGCCTTAGTCAAACTAGCTTCCGACGTTTTGAATCAACGAAGCAATCTTGATACTACTTTTGACGATCCAGATTCTCTCAGGGATATTCTTCGCGTTGGAACCTCCGCGGGTGGTGCCCGGGCGAAAGCGGTGATCGCGTGGAATCGGAAAACCAATGAAGTGAGGTCTGGGCAAGGAAAAGCCGGCGACGGATTTGAATATTGGTTATTAAAGTTCGACGGAGTCACCGGAAATCGGGACAAAGAACTTGCCGATCCTCAGGGCTATGGAGCAATCGAGTATGCCTATTATCTAATGGCACTTGAGGCGGGAATACAGATGAGCGAATGCCGCTTACTCGAAGAAAACGGCAGACGGCATTTCATGACAAAGCGATTCGACCGTCTCGAGAACGGCGGAAAGCTGCACATGTTGTCCTTGAGCGGCCTCGCTCATTTTGATTTCAACAATGCCGGCGCATATGGTTACGAGCAAGCCATGCTAATCATGCGTCAGCTTAAGCTTCCGACATCCGCCATTGAGCAGATGTTTCGCCGGATGGCATTTAACATCCTTGCGAGAAATCAGGACGATCATGTCAAGAATATCGCTTTTCTAATGGGCAAAGAGGGCAAATGGTCTCTTGCCCCCGCGTTTGATGTGGCATACAGCTTTAATCCGTCTGGAGTATGGACATCGAGTCACCAGATGACCATGAACGGAAAACGGGATGGGTTTTCGATGAATGATTTTAAGGCATGCGCTGAAGCGGTTTCCCTAAAACGCGGTCGCGCAGAGTCAATCGTTGCTTCGGTCAGAAAGGCAGTGGAAAAATGGCCGTATTTTGCCGAAGCCGCCAAGGTCACCGAATCGTGGAAAACGCAGATCCAAGAGAATCTGCGTTTGGAGTTGTCGTCAATCTGAACATTATTACTGCCGATCTATCGTTCGGAGTTACAGTTTCTTATTGCTGGCAGTTCACGCACCTCCAGAAGGCCGAAGTTACGTTTGCCTCTAACGAGCGTTCCGGGAACAGGGGCCGGGTTTGATTTCTTCCTCTTTTGTCGAGTTGGCGGTACCAGATGATAAGGGGTTTGACGTGAAATCATACGAGGGATATGGACCCGGCTCTCGGCTAGTTCGGCAATATCTTTCATATCGTACGATGTTTACTACCCGCTGTCGCTCGCCCCCGGATACCGCCTTAACGGTGCGATAAATGAACCGGACTTCTTCAAGAACCAGTTTTGCTTTGTATTCCCAAATACGTGTGCTTGATCCGCCGGCGAGTATAAAGCCGTCCATAAACTCCTACTATCAGAACGAATACGAGGCTCCGAGATTTACGTGATTTGCATGCTGCGCTCCGCTGAATAGATAAGTCGTGTAAAAGCGACGAAGTTCAAGGCCGATCGAAAATTGTGGGGTCCACTTAAAAATCGCCTCCCCGGCAAATGCCAGATTGCGGGTACGCCAGTCGCGTCGAGAGACGCTGGTTAGGTCTCGATTCTCAGGGTCGTCAATTCCGATCGTTACATAAAAAGTCAATCGATCGTTCAGTGTCGGCGGAGTCAAACCGATCTGAGTCCATCCGCCCCGCGTCCTGATCGCACGAACGCCACCGGCGGTCAAAGCGACGCCCTGGCTAAAGGCAAAATCATTGTTGTAACTTTGAAAGACACTAGCTTGAAAGCCGCCGAGGTTTTCGCCAAAAAATGCTTCACCGGAAAGACCAACACGGTTTGTAAGCGGAAGATTCCAGTCGACAGCAACGCCGTATGTATCTATGTCATTTCTAACATTGGCCGCACCCGTAAAGACGTGCGATCTTCCGTAGTGTCCTGAAAATCCTATCGCTCCTGACTTTTTGCTGCCAAGCCAATTTTTCCCGCTGAACGCGATCCGGCTTTGTAGAAATGGAACACGCGATGCCGCTCCCGTCGTCGGCTGGATAAAGAACGCGGCGTTTGTCGCAAAGTCGCCAGTCTGCGGCGCAAGTACGGCTCCTTGCCAGGTTATGTTCGGCGTGATCTTTCTTTCGATTTTGATCTGAGGCAGCCGGGCCCAATTATTTCCCGCTCCGGCCATCTGCGGTATCGCCACGGCCGCGAGCGAAGTCGGATTAACGGGAGCGAAAACCATCCAGTCCTGTCCAACTGTTACAGAAGTCTTCTCCCAGTCGAGCCTGGCGTTTGCGAGTCGCAACCTGACAACGCCAAAGTTCTCGCCGATCCCAACCGATGGAAAACCACCGAAGAAATCGGCTTCGAGAATCGCCGAGAGCCGTGCGTTTCCAACCTTAGCCCCCTCGACCTTCGCCCCCAAGCGAGTTTGCCTGACGCTTGCACTTACATTTCCGCTGCCCGTTGGCGTGGCAAACAGCGGAACGTCCGCATTATTAGTTCCGCCACTGTTGCCAAACGCATTGAAGTAGATAGTCCCGTATGGGGTGATGCGCGCGGATCCGACATCGACACCCAGATCTTTTTTCGGTTGAGGAGCTTGTTTTATATCTGTTTTCGCAACATCCGCTGGCCTAGTATCAGGCTTTGCCGGCGGATCGGCTGGCTTAGCTGACGCGTTCTTCCCGAGCATCGCTTTCAGCTCAGCCATTTCGCGACGCATTGTTTCGACCTCACTTTCCAGTTGCTTTACACGAGCACTCATCTCATCTGCCGACGGTGTGCCACCGGGCGTCTGGGCAACGACTGTAAGGCTGAGAATGGACGCTATTGCTGCTATAAGTGCGAACTTTAAGAACTTGATATGCATATGAATACCTCTACTGGATCAACTCGGTCGCTCACAATTTTTCCGCGTGTAGTACCACCAATTGAATATATCGTTCACCCGATTGCGGCAGTATGACGCAGATCATGTTTTCTCGCCGTGCAGAGTGAGACCTTTAATGTTGTCGAGCGAGAACCGAAATAGAACTTCGGCCAAGGAGATTGGCAAACGGCACCGCAAGTAGAGTCAAGACCGTAAGTAGGCTCATACTAAGAACAGCGGCGGAAGAACAGGAAATGTTGTTTGATTCCTTCAATCGAAAAATCAAGGACCTGCGCGTATCAGTGACGGATCGCTGTAATTTTCGATGTTTCTATTGCGATCCTGATCCCGCTCCTTGCACCTCAAATGATCCGGATCTTCTGACCTTCGACGAGATACACTCTATCTGCGAGGTGTTCGTCTCCTTGGGTATTGAAAAGATACGACTGACCGGCGGCGAACCAATGGTCAGGAAGGGCCTTGGGGTACTTATAGCTCAACTTGCATGCCTTAAACCCCTTGGACTTCAAGAACTCGCGATGATCACTAACGGCAGTAGCTTCGCAAATAAAGCTGCCCAGCTACGATCAAGTGGTCTAAACCGGATAACCTTCTCGCTGGACAGTCTGAAACCAGGCACTTTTCGCTCAATTACGGGCTCCGACAAACTCTCTGACGTGCTCGACTCGATCGAGGCCGCACGATCTGCCGGTTATCCTAATATAAAGGTCAACGCTGTTATCATCCGGGGCCGAAACGACGATGAGATCGTCGACCTTGCTCGATTTGCAAGAAGAAACAGTTTAACCGTCAGATTCATCGAATTCATGCCCCTCGATAGCGGGCATATGTGGGATCGAAAACATCTCGTCTCGGCTGCCGAGATCCGGGAAAAAATAAATTCGGCCTTTCCAATAATCCTTATAAACCAGTCTCGCAGAAGTGAGACAGCGTGGAGGTATCGCTTTGCTGACGGCACAAGCGGGGAGATCGGCCTGATCGCTCCGGTGACGAATGCCTTCTGCGGCGACTGTTCGCGAATTCGCCTGACGGCCGATGGGAATATCAGAACGTGTCTTTTCTCTACTGAAGAATATGATGTACGACGTTTGCTAAGAAGCGGCGGATCGCGAACCGAAGTCGCCGACCTTATTCATTTTGCTGTCGCAAAAAAAACATCCGGCCATACCATTGGTTCCCCTACATTCGAGTATTCCTCGCGGTCGATGAGTTCGATCGGCGGCTAAAAATATTGCTCAGAATATGACTTAAGTCATATTTTGGCAACCGCAACCCGCATAGCATTCCAGCAGTTTCAAACATTATGTGACAAGGAAAACTATGATGCGGCTAAATGTTCACGTCCCGGACGCGAACTACCATCAAAACCTGATCTCGTGCCAAGTGGCGTGTCCCGTTCATACGGACGCACGCGGGTATGTTCGGGCAATCGCCGATGGAAGGTTTGAAGAAGCATACCTAATTGCCCGTGGTCCCAATCCCTTTGCCTCGATCTGCGGGCGCATCTGCGGAGCCCCTTGCGAGATCGCCTGTCGCCGCGGAAAAATCCCCAAAGTAAATGACGACGGCATGTTCGTCGGACAGGACCGGCCGATCGCAATTCGTGCGCTCAAGCGATTTGCATGTGATCACTTCGGGCCGGAGGCGAGACCGACGAGTGAAGTATTGGACTCGATCAGGAATTTTATCCCGCCCGTCGCCGCAGATGCTGAGGAGATGGCGGCTCTCTTAAGATCCGCGACCAACAGTTCGATCGAAAAAGGTGATAGCCAAAAGATCGCGATCATCGGAGCTGGCCCGGCCGGACTTTCCGCCGCTCATGACCTGGCTCTACTGGGATTTAAGCCGGTCGTCTTTGAGATCGAGCCTGTTGCAGCCGGAATGCTCGCGGTCGGGGTTCCGGCGTATCGCTTGCCTCGTGAACTGATCGAAAAAGAAATTGCCGTTATCGAGGCACTCGGCGTCGAGATCAGGTGCGGAGTAAAAGTTGGTGAAGACATTGCTTTTGCCGAGCTACGCGAAGGTTTTGCGGCGGTGATCATCGCGGTCGGTGCAAAATCATCCCGCGGCCTTGGCTTGACTGGTGAGGATGGCCCGGGTGTGATCGGAGGCGTAGATCTGCTTCGAGCTGTCTCACTTGGCGAAGACCACGATATGGGCCGCGAGATCGTAGTCATTGGGGGTGGAAACGTTGCATATGACGTCGCCAGGTCGGTCGTTCGCCAGATAGCTTTTGATACGGCACGTACGGCCGCGAGGCTTTTCGAGACTGCGAATGTACATCTGATCTCGCTTGAAGGTGCGGAAGAAATGCCCGCGGACACGATCGAGATCGTTGAGGGCGACGAAGAAGGGATTAAGCGAAGCAACGGTTGGGGACCGACGGAGGTAGTTCGCGACGAAAAAGGCAGAGTCACCGGCGTCGCGTTTCGCAAATGCTTGCGGGTCTACGACGAAGATCGAAAATTCTCACCGCTCTACGATGATGATGAAAAGAAATTAATTCCCTGCGACACCGTCCTTCTCGCCGTTGGCCAAGCACCAGCCCTTTCATTTTTGGAGGACGGCGGACAGGACGTTGAGCGAATGCGAGGCGACTGGCTCAAGGTTGACCCCATCACGCTTCAGACCACTGCAAAGGGCGTCTTTGTCGCCGGTGATCTCGCTCACGGAACGCGTTTGCTGATCGACGCCGTCGCGTCTGGCAAGGCAGCAGCTCGTTCCGTTTATCAATACCTGACCGGTAATGCGCTCGAGCATGAATTAGTCAAAACACATGTCGTTCTTGACCGATACCGTCGTGAACGCGGCTACGAATCGATCCGCCGCGTTGAGGTGCCAACGATTGAACCGGCCGAGCGGCTCAAGCATCCCGAAAACGTCGTTGAGATCGGCTACAGCCGTGAAGAGGCCATACGCGAGGCGTCACGCTGCCTAGATTGTGGAGTAACGCCGGTGTTTGATGGCAGCCGATGCGTACTGTGTGGTGGCTGCGCGGACGTTTGCCCAACCGAATGTTTGAAGCTGATCTCGCTCGATAGGCTTGAGTTCGATATCGAGGTCGACTCGATGATAGGTGCCTCACTTGGAGAGGACGCAGATCTGACTGAGAACTCGGCGATCCTGAAAGACGAGGATCGCTGTATTCGGTGTGCTCTCTGCGCGATCCGCTGCCCGGTCGATGCCATCTCGATGGAACGAGTCACATTTTCAACAAATTGGAGTTCTTTATGACGACACATCCGAGTGAAAAGAAATCACGTTTTGATCCGGAGCCGATGCCGCGCAGGGATTTTCTGGGGCTCGCCGCTCTGGGTTCGATGGCGGCGGCATTTGCCCTCTCGATCTTCGGAATGCTGAAACTTCCAAAGGCAGCCGTGTCGGCTTCTCCAGCAAAGAAATTTAATGTGGCGTTACCGGACACCCATCCGGAGGGCGAAGCGTTCGTACCGCCGGGGCGAAACGTTGCGGTCTTTCGCGATGCTGATGGCGTATTTGCTATCTCGACCGTTTGCACGCATTTGGGATGCATAGTTAAGACGAGCTCCGCCGGGTTTGACTGTCCCTGCCACGGGTCGGGCTTTCAGAAAGATGGAACTGTAAGAAAAGGGCCTGCTCCGACACCGCTACCTTGGCTTAAGGTCTCAAAAAACGGGGCTGTTCTTACGATCGACGAGGGAGCAACTGTAAAAACTGGAACAAAGGTGTAGACCATGAAAGCAGAAGGCTATTCAGCATTACACGAATTCTGGATCAATCTGCGGGGCATCCCTAATCACGTTTATCGGGCGATGTTTCGCGGCGGTCCCCCAAAGACCGATCGCACTCGGTCGTCGTTCATCTTCGGCAACGTCTTCCTTCATCTTCATTCGGTTCGCACACATCTCTGGAGCCTCCGTTGGAGTACGACCATGGGGCTCGGCATAATGACGACCGCGGCATTTCTCATAACCCTGGTCACCGGCATCCTACTGATGTTCTACTACAAGCCGTATCCGGACGTCGCCTATCAATCGATCAAGGATATTCATTTCATCGTACCTACAGGCCGCTTTATGCGGAACATACACCGCTGGGCCGCCAACGTGATGGTCGTCGCCGTGATACTGCACATGGCACGAGCGTTCTACACCGCGTCGTACCGAAAACCAAGGGAATTCAACTGGTTCATCGGCTGGGGCTTGCTGGTCACTACTTTGGGACTGTCGTTCACAGGTTATCTGCTTCCTTGGGATCAACTCGCCTACTGGGCGATCACGATCGGCGCCAATATCGCCCAGAGTCCTCGAGAGATCACCGACGCACTTGGGATCACGGCTTGGGCAGATATCGGCGGCCTGCAGCGTGAAATATTGCTTGGGTCTGACAAGGTCGGCGAAGAGGCGTTGATCAGATTCTATCTGCTTCACGTAATGATCTTGCCACTGACTCTTGTTATGTTGATGGCGGTGCATTTCTGGCGAATACGCAAGGATGGTGGGCTCGCAAAACCGGAGAATGCCGATGAACTGGTTGGCCAGGAAGCCAAAGAATTCTATCCGGTCTTTACGGATGCTCCGACGAAAACATATCACCTAGCCGCCGTAGTGAAGGGCAAAACGCCTGCCGTCGGGAGCGGCCCGGAACACACGGTTCCGTCAATGCCGCACCTTTTCTACGCCGAGCTTGGTGTGCTGATGCTGACAACTCTCATCTGCGTCGGGTTGGCTTTCGTTTCTGATGCTCCCTTAAAGGAACTCGCAAATCCGCTCGTTCCTGAGAATCCGGCAAAAGCACCATGGTATTTTCTCGGGCTGCAGGAGATCGTATCGTTCTCGGCATTTATGGGCGGCATTGGTATTCCGATGCTGTGCGTGATCGGCTTGGGGCTGATCCCATTTCTTGACCGCGAAAAGGAGGGAACGGGTGAGTGGTTTGGCGGTCCGGGTGGCTGGAAACTGGTCAAATGGTCGATCGTTGTCGGATTCGTGGCCTCTATCGGTGTCGAGGCTTTTGCGATCCATTTCGGTTGGCTGCGGGAGTGGTTCCCCGATATCCCTCAGCTGTTTATTACATTTATCAATCCCGGGACGGTCCTGACGGCGATCTACGCGGCGTATTCGATATGGGCCGTTCGAAGATACAACTCGACTCGTGCAGGTGCACTGGCCCTGTTTACGTGCTTTCTATGCGGTTTCATTGTGTTGACCGTGATCGGTACATATTTCCGCGGGCCGAACTGGGATTTCTTCTGGTCGCCGTCTGATTGGGGAGGCCATTGACGCAATGAACAAGAATAAATATTTGTTGATGGTTTCAAGTATCGGGGTCTTTTTGCTCCTGGCGGCAGCTGCCGTGTCTGAGAACTTTATGAAGGATTGGCACGGAATTCAAGACAGTGCCAAGACTACCGAAGGCCCGGTCGATTTGCGGCTTCGGCAGATAGTGAATCCGCAGCTCAAAGTAACGGACCGTTGCGTTACTTGTCACGTCGGGATGGCATCCGGCGAACAGATCACGACCGATCAAAAGGTAGGAGCAGCCCATAAGCCGGTCGTTCATTCGCCGACTGAGATCGGCTGCACCGTTTGTCACGGTGGGCAGGGGCAGGCTACCGAGAAAGACGACGCTCACGGCAACGTTCATTTTTGGACCGAGCCAATGCTCCCGGCAAAATATGCCTACGCGAGCTGCGGAACCTGTCACACGCCGCTCAATGTTCCAAATCTGCCGACGCTCGAAAATGCGCGTAAGACATTCGAGCGCCTTGACTGCTATGCCTGTCACCGGCTCGACGGCCGTGGCGGCACGCTGCGTCCGGGTGGAAATGTGACGGGAATGGAAGGCCCAGACCTTTCGCATGTCGGCCTGAAGGGGTACAACGCCGAATGGTATGCCGCACATCTGCGAAAGTCTCAGCAAGGAACGGACGAAGCGTGGAAAACGTCATTTCGAGAAGTAAGTGAAGCCGACCGGGCGGCGCTCAAGATCTTTCTCGAAACCCAAATGGGAGCCCCGAAACTCATTGAGGCAAAGGCTCAATTCAACTCGGTCGGCTGCGCCGGTTGTCATACTGTCGGTACATTTGGCGGTGATGCAGGCGTGAATCTATCGCTTTCCGGCTTCAAAGATCCAAACCAGCTTAACTTCTCAAAGGTTCCGGGCAATCACACACTAACGAACTGGATCGTCCAGCATTTTCGTTCACCGGCATCGACGGTTACGGGATCGCAGATGCCCGTACTTGGGTTGTCTAATGATCAGATCGACCTGTTGACGCTCTACACACTTTCGCTCAGAAGGCGCACCTTGCCTGACGTTTATCTTCCGAAAGACCGCGTCCGAGCTATGCGTTTCGGCGAACGCGAGTTTGCTAAGGACGGGGAGACCATTTACACCGCGGTTTGTTCAAGTTGTCACGCGGCAGACGGACGTGGAACCCGGTTCCCGGGCCTTGTTCCAAACCCGTCGATAATGAGTCCGGAGTTCCTGCAGCTCGCCTCTGACGATTTTCTCTTCCAAACGATACGAAATGGGCGTCCGGGGCGTCCGATGCTTCCGTGGGGCGATCGGGTGAATGGATTTAATGATGATGAGCTGCGGTCTGTCATCGCGTACATTCGTGGGCTCGGAGGAAACGTTCAGGCACTGCCGGACCCCAAACCGCAGATCTGGGCAATGGGCGACGCGAATCTCGGAGCGACACTTTTTGCCTCAAATTGCTCAGGTTGTCACGGAAAGAACGCCGTCGGTGGCGACGGCCCGGCTCTGGCCAACAAGGCCTTTCTTTCTAGTGTTTCAGACACCTTTCTGGTCGAAATGATAAAACGCGGACGAAGCGGAACGGTGATGCAGGGATTTGCAAACCCATCGCCGATCAGACGCGTGCTGACGCAGGCTGAGATCGAATCGATCGTGACCTATATACGTTCGTTAAGTGTTAAGTAGTTGAGCAATAACGAGGAATGATATGAAAAAAGAAATTTCTAGACGCGAATTTATGGCAAGGATCACTGCTGCCGGCTTTGGCGCTCTCGTCGCATCGACGACGAACGCCTGGGGACTTGAAGCCATAACAAATCCTTTGGCCGCGTATCCGAACCGCGATTGGGAAAAGGTCTATCGCGACCTGTGGGCCTATGACTCGCGGTACACATTTACCTGCGCTCCAAACGATACGCACAACTGTCTGCTTAACGCACATGTGCGCCAGGGCGTGATCACCCGAATCGGCCCAACAATGAAATATGGCGAAGCGGTTGACCTGCTCGGCAACGGGACGTCACATCGCTGGGATCCTCGAGTCTGCCAGAAGGGCCTCGCCTTAACCCGTCGCTTTTACGGAGACCGGCGAGTAAACGGAACAATGGTTCGAGCCGGTTATAAGAAATGGTACGAGGCAGGCTTCCCTCGCGGAGCCGATGGTCGACCACCGGAGGAGTACTTCCAGCGTGCCCGCGACGAATGGGTGCGAATGTCACACGACGAAGGAGCCGTCATTGTCGCCGCGGCGTTGAAAAACATCGCCGAAACCTACACCGGCGATGAGGGAAAACGGAGGCTAAAGGAACAGCACTATGACGAAGCGGTGATCGAGGCAACGCAGGGCGTCGGCACGCAAGTGATGAAGTTTCGCGGAGGCATGCCGCTGCTCGGTATGACGCGCGTTTTCGGCATGTACCGAATGGCGAATTCGATCGCATTGCTGGACTCTCACATCCGCGGCGTCGGGCCGGACAAGGCGATGGGGCCCAAGGGATTTGACAATTATTCATGGCACACCGATCTGCCTCCCGGACACACGATGGTCACCGGCCAGCAGACGGTCGAATTCGATCTTAACTCGGTGGAGCAAGCGAAAACGGTTGTGGTCTGGGGAATGAACTGGATCACGACGAAAATGCCGGACGCTCACTGGCTGACCGAGGCACGAATGAAAGGAACCCGCGTCGTGGTCATCGCCTGCGAATATTCGGCAACGGCCACGAAGGGCGACGATGTCCTTGTCGTCCGTCCCGGAACGACGCCGGCTCTCGCACTCGGCTTTGCCAACGTGATCATGCAGGAAAACCTGTACGACAAGGAATACGTCCAGCAGTGGACGGACATGCCGATCCTAGTCAGGATGGATACGCTCAAATATCTCAAGGCTGCAGAGGTTTTCGGGGGCGATCCTGCCGTTCTAAAACAAACATTTATCGTCAAGGATGGTGAGAAGGCCCCGCCGCCGATCCAACAGACGGTGCAGAATGTGGTACCGGAAAAGCTCCGGCTTGAATGGGGCGATTACGTCTTCTGGGATGCTAAAAAGAATGGGGCACAGCCGCTTACGCGCGACGATATCGGTAAGAATTCCAAGGCCGTGGACGCCATGCTTGAAGGATCCATCGAAGTAGTCCTCGCCGACGGTACAAAGGTCAGATGCCGTCCGGTATTCGATCTGGTCAAGGAATACGCGGCACATTTTACGCCGCAGACGGTTGAGGAACTTACATGGGCACCGGCAGCCGCCGTGCAGAAGTTGGCTCGGCTTTTTGCCAAAGAGCCGGGAACGACGCTTTTTGCGCTGGGAATGGGTCCGAACCAGTTCTTTAACAGTGACAACAAGGACCGCGACGTATTCCTGCTCGCGTCCCTCACCGGAAATGTCGGTAAGATCGGCGGCAATGTCGGATCTTATGCCGGGAATTACCGCACCGCACTCTTTAACGGAGCACCGCAATACATCAACGAGGATCCGTTCGACATTGAACTTGACGAGACAAAATCAGCTCGGCCAAAGCAGTACTGGCGGGCGGAATCCGCACATTATTACAACCACGAAGACCATCCACTGCGTGTGGGCAACGCTCTTTTGACCGGCAAGACCCATATGCCGTGCCCGACGAAATCGCTCTGGTTCGCCAACGCCAATTCGATCCTCGGTAACGTCAAATGGCACTACAACATGGTCGTCAACGCTCTGCCCAAGATCGAATTGATCGCGGTCAACGAGTGGTGGTGGTCGACGTCATGCGAATGGGCGGACGTCGTTTTCGGCGTTGATTCCTGGGCTGAGCTTAAACATCCGGACATGACCGCGTCGGTCACAAATCCGTTCCTGCTCGTCTTCCCAAAAACCCCGATCCCCCGGATCTTCAATACGATAGGCGATATCGAGGTTTACGCTACGGTCGCGTCAAAACTCGCCGATCTGACCGGAGACAACCGCTTTAACGACTATTGGAAATTTGTCCGCGAGGACAGAACGGACGTCTATTTGCAGCGAATACTGGACCATTCGACCAACACAAAAGGCTATAAGTTCAGCGATCTTCACGAAAAGGCGATCAACGGTGTGCCGGCGATCATCAACAGCCGCACGACGCCGAAAAATGTCGGATACGATCAATTGGTAGACGCCACGCCGTGGTACACAAAGAGCGGCAGGCTCGAGTTTTATCGCGAAGAGGACGAGTTCATCGACGCCGGCGAGAATCTGCCCGTTCACCGCGAACCCGTCGATTCGACATTCTACGAACCAAATATAATCATCTCGGCGCCGCATGAAGCGATGCGTCCTAAAACGCCGGAAGACTACGGAGTCAAACGCGACGACCTTAGCTGCGAAACGCGCTGCGGCCGCAACGTCATCTACACCTGGGCAGAAGCAAAACAGACAGCCCATCCTCTGATCAAGGACGATTACAAGTTCATATTCCACACGCCGAAATTCCGCCACGGCTCGCACACCACGCCGATCGACACGGATATGAACGCGATGCTGTTCGGCCCGTTCGGCGATATATATCGCCGCGACAAACGCTCACCGTTTGTCACCGAGGGATACGTCGATATCAATCCTTCGGACGCTCAAGAACTCGGCGTCAATGATGGCGACTATGTGTGGATAGACGCCGATCCCGAGGATCGTCCGTTCCGCGGATGGCAAAAGGATAAGAAGAATTATGCATTTGCCCGGCTGCTCTGCCGTGCAAGGTATTATCCGGGTACACCCCGCGGCGTGACGCGTATGTGGTTCAACATGTACGGCGCGACGCCCGGTTCACAGCAGGGACAGCAAGAGCGTAAGGACGGCCTGGCAAAGAATCCACGGACGAACTATCAGGCTATGTTTCGCTCCGGCTCGCATCAATCGGCAACCCGTGGTTGGCTAAAACCGACCTGGATGACCGACTCGCTGGTTCGCAAAGGTATGTTCGGCCAGGAGATGGGCAAGGGTTTTGCCGCCGACATTCACTGTCCAACGGGTGCTCCGCGTGAATCATTTATCAAGATCACCAAGGCCGAACCCGGCGGCATCGGCGACGAGCCGCTATGGCGTCCGACCAAGCTTGGCATCCGGCCGAGAAATGAATCGGATGCAATGAAGCGTTACATCGCAGGAGATTTTGTCGGCAAGAAATAGTGAACTAAATGGATCCGAATAGAATTCACATTCTTCTGAACTACATTCCGCTGATCGGGGTGATCCTCGGCACTGCACTACTCCTTTATGGAATGTGGCGGACGGACAGCTACGTCATCCGGACGAGTCTAGGGCTATTCGTCGTAACGGCGTTGGTAACGTTAGCGGTCTACGCAACGGGTGAGATAGCCGGGAAGGGCGCGCACCTAATGTCCGGGCCGCCCTGGACAAATATCGTCGCCCACAGGATATCTGCCCTGCCAACATTTGTCGCGATCGAACTGACCGGCGTTTTCGCTCTCGTGGGTTGCATCCGGACGATCCGGGGAAAGGCTTTGGCACGTTGGAACGCACTCGTTGTTCTTGTCCTCGCGATAGCTTCCCTTGTTCTCGCAGCCCGAACGACGCACATCGGACGCCAGATCTTCGTTCTCAGCGCGTCATTCGCAACCCTTTCCATCACTGTGCCCCCAAGCAAGATAGACCGAAAAGATAACAACACGGAGAAAAAATTATGGCTCGCGTAAATAACTGGCAGCTCGGACGAGAAATGTCCTATTGGTATCCGGAAAGCCGGCCGCAAAAGCAGTTTGCCGCGGTATTCGATACAAATAAATGTATCGCGTGTCAGACATGTACGCTGGCTTGTAAAACCACATGGACCTCCGGCAAAGGGCAGGAATACATGCTCTGGAACAACGTCGAGAGTAAGCCCTACGGATCATATCCGCTCGCATGGGATCTCAATTTGCTAAGTCTGTTAGACGGCCAGAATTGGGGCGAAGAGAACGGCCAATCGGTGTATAAAGGCAGCACGATCTTTGAATCGGCCCCGGCCGGCGAACGAGTTTTGGGTTGGCGGCCCGAGGACGAAGATTATGCCTACCCGAATGTCGGTGAGGACGATTGTGCCGGCGGGATCGAACACGGTGCGAGTATCGACATCCCGCATCAGATGGCATGGTTCTATTATCTCGCCCGGATCTGCAATCATTGCACGTATCCAGGATGCTTGGCGTCCTGCCCACGCGGCTCGATCTATAAACGGCCGGAGGATGGCATCGTCCTGGTCGATCAGGGACGATGCCGCGGTTATCAGGAATGCGTACGCGGTTGTCCGTACAAAAAGGTCTTTTTCAACCCGATGACATCTACGTCGGAAAAGTGCATTGCGTGTTACCCGAAGATCGAACAAGGCCTATCTCCTCAATGTTTCGCAAATTGCATTGGTAAGATCCGCGTTGCCGGATTTATCAATACGCCAGACAAGGCGCAGGCCGATAACCCGATCGATTACCTTGTACACATTAAAAAGGTTGCGCTCCCGCTCTTTCCGCAGTTTGGCCTTGAGCCAAATGTTTATTACATTCCGCCGATCCATGTTCCGACAGCCTTCACGAGACAAATGTTCGGTCCCGGCACTGAGAAGGCGGTAGAGATCTACCGCAACGCCCCGAACGATCAAGATCTGACGAGCCTCTTGGGCCTTTTCGGTTCGACCGAAGCCATCATGCGCAAATGGAAACGAGTCGGCGACAAGGCGATCGGCATGGATGAGAACGGAAAGGAACTCGTCAACGTACCGTTCAAGGAACCGGTACATGTTCGCCCGGCGTACGACAAGCTATATCAGATCACGCGCACCAATTGTCCGTGAGGAGGTTCCTTATGAGATTCCTAACGTCGCTCACTATTTTGGCTCTTTTATTTGCGACTTCGTGCAATAAGGTTCAGGTCCCGACGCCCGAGGTCAATGTCGCCCAGGTCAAGGAGATCACGCTTGACCCAAATGCGGCCGTCTGGGAGGCGGTTTCGCTCCACGCATCGAAAATGATCTTGCAGGATCTTGTAGAGCCGCGTCTATTAGAGCCGTCGACGTCTGAGGTGATGGTAAAGGCGATCACCAACGGCAGCGAAATAGCTTTTAGGCTCGAATGGCTGGACGCTAGCCAAAGCGACATGCCAGGGCCTCGACATTTCATTGACGGTTGTGCGGTACAGCTTCCTTCCAAGGTCGATCCGAATGTCCCGGCCCCGCAAATGGGCGAAGTCGGGAAGACAGTTGAGATCTCGTATTGGCGTGCCGATTGGCAGGCGATCGTTGAAGGGCGAGCCGACAATATCAACGCGATATATCCAAATGCATCGATCGACCACTACCCGGCCGAGGCCAAGCCGCTAGAGAACAACCCGCAGGCTCAGGCAGAGACTGCTGCTCGATACGCTCCGGCACGGGCACTCGGAAGCCGGCGTTCCGGCCCACGCGAACAACCCGTTGAAGACCTGATAGCCGAAGGGCCGAGCACATTGTCGCCGGCCCCGAATGCTGTCTCAAAGGGAAAGGGCGTCAAAACGCCCAAAGGCTGGGCCGTCGTCATCTCGCGGCCGATGCCAGCCGGTTTCTCGACAGCGTCGCCATCGCAGATCGCGTTTGCTGTCTGGGAAGGTTCCCACGTCGAGGTGGGAGCTAGAAAGATGCGGACCGGCTGGGTGCCGTTGATCTTAAAGTGAGCAGAGAAAATATGGCGGTGATCAGTGATCTCATGAAGGTTCACAAAGTGATCGACGAATTGTTCTTCGAGCACCAGCGGGCATTGCTTCATTTTAATTTCGAAAAGGCACTTGGCCTTCTTAAAGCGTATGAGTCAACTCTTTTTAGCCATATGGCTGACGAGGAAAACATTTTGCTCCCGGTTTATGAAAAGCGGGCTGACTTCCCAGAAGCTGGGGTCCCGAAACTCTACTATGAAGACCACGCCAAGATGCGTTCCTACATTGAACTCTTCAAGCAAAAGATACGCGAAATGCCGACCGAGCCTGACATGGACCGAGTCCTGCTTCAGCTTCTGGATCGCGAAGCATTTTACCTTCGCCTCTGCAGCCATCACGACCGGCGTGAGGCCGACTACCTTTATCCGATACTGGATGCCCTACTAGCCGACGAAGAAAAGTACGAGATGCTCGAACGCGTTCGGCTTCGCGGGGAAAGACATTGACTATGGGGCCATTATGAAAACCAAAAGAAACAGTACTAGAGATCTGCTCGCCGAAGCGGCAGAATGGCGGCTAATTAGCCTACTATTCGATTGTCCGTCAAATGACTGGCTCAGGCAGGTCGCAGATCTCGCAAAACCCGTGACTGACAAGAAACTGAAACGTGCCGCAAAGGCCGCTCAGAAAGAGGCGAGTGAAGGATTATTTCATTCCATCTTCGGGCCAGGCGGACCAGCCCCGGGTCGCGAGGTGAGCTATCGTGGCTGGGTTCAACCGGGTTACATGCTAGCGGAACTGAATAGCTTTTACGACGCGTTCTCCTATCGACCAACCACGAACGAGGTGCCTGATCACGTTGCGGTCGAAACCGGGTTCATCGCGTACCTTCGATTGAAAGAACTTTATGCTTGGGAGAACGGCGATAACGAAAGTGCCGATGTAACTTCCAGGGCATCAATAACGTTTGTCGACGATCATATTTCAAAATATGCCCAAAGGCTTTCCAAGTTGCTTGCCGCATCCGGGATAAATTATCTTAAGCTCGCCGGAGCAGCGCTCTTTGACCGCGTCGGCCCGGACAAAGACAAATCGAAGCAAATATTTCTGCCGGTGCTCGACGAAGAGAACGAGCCTGCATTTGAATGCGGCGGAGCGGCTATATGATTCGAAAGGAATGCCGCAACCTTACGACTGTTTCGGTCGCGTTCGACAAGGTTGTAGGGGAACGGACTTTCGTCGCGCTCTTTCGTCGTTTTTCCCTCCCCTTACCTATTACACAACTCTTACATCTGTCCCCGCAAATAGCTGATAGCATTTGAATTACGAAGAGAAAACGCTTACGGAAAAGCCGGGCGTTTTCAAATCAAAAGAGCTGTATCTAAATCGGTATTCAGCTCTCCGCGGGAGGTCTGATTAATCGTGAGAGTATTATTTGTTTATCCTGTTTTCCCCGAGACCTACTGGAGCTTTCGCCACGCACTGTCGTTTGTCGGCAAGAAGGCCGCGTTTCCGCCGCTAGGACTGCTGACCGTTTCCGCCATGTTGCCCGAGAATTGGCAACGGCGTCTCGTAGATATGAATGTCCAGCCGCTAACCAAGAGCGATATTCAATGGGCGGATATTGTCTTTCTCAGCGCGATGATCGTCCAGAGGGAATCACTCGATCGGGTTGTAAAATTATGCAAAGAACTTGGCAAGCGAGTCGCAGTCGGCGGCCCGTATGTCTCGACGAGCTCGGATCTCGTACCGGAAGCGGATTTTGTTTTCGTAGGTGAAGCGGAAGCCACCTTGCCGGAGTTTATCGACGATTTGAAATGCGGCTCGCCAAAGCGCATATATCAAGCAGCCGAGCGGCCCTCCCTTCTATCCACGCCAGTGCCGGATTTCGGTTTGATCGACATAAACCAGTACTCCTCGATGAATGTCCAATTTTCCCGGGGCTGTCCGTTTTCATGTGAGTTTTGCGACATTATCGAGATCTATGGCCGCTCGCCGCGCACCAAGTCAAGCGAACAGATGTTGGCCGAAATGGAGGCCATGCGGGTCGCCGGCTGGCGCGGCACGGTGTTTATCGTCGATGACAACTTCATCGGCAACAAACGCGAAGTTAGAAAATTCCTGCCGAACCTTATTGAATGGTCTGAGCGACATAATTTTCCATTTTCCTTTTTGACGGAAGCAAGCGTAAATCTAGCCGAAGATGATTCTTTGCTCGAGATGATGCAAGCCGCCGGCTTTCACCGCGTCTTTGTCGGCATCGAAACACCCGCCGCTGAAAGTCTTAAAGAAGCCAACAAATCTCAGAACACAAAACGCGATCTGCTTGAGTCTGTTCGAAAGATCCAAAGCTATGGAATCGAGGTCATGGCCGGTTTTATTGTTGGATTCGATAACGATCCACAGGATATTTTCGACCGACAGATCAACTTTATCCGTGAAAGTGCAATTCCGCTTGCAATGGTCGGGCTCTTGACAGCCCTCCCCGACACGCAGCTTTGGAAGCGTTTGGAGCGCGAAGGCCGGCTTATTCATGAAAGCAGCGGAAACAATACGGATTGTTCTTTGAATTTTGTTCCAAAAATGAATCGGGAACGCCTAGTCGATGGATACAAAGCCATTTTAAGGACCATTTACAGTTCGGAGGAATTCTATCAGCGCGCACTGGACTGCCTATCGCGTGTGAGAAACGGTTCGGCAGGATTGCAGCGAGACAGCGTCATCGGCGTTCTCAGGTCCTTCATCAGAATCGTGTTGAGACTCGGCGTACGCGACCGGGAACGCCGTCGATTCTGGAAGTATTTATTCCGAGTCGTAAGACTTTCCCCGCGCAGTCTAGGAAACGGGATCGCTCTGGCGGCAATGGGATATCACTTTAGAAAGGTGACGGAGATACACTGTGCAAAAGTGCCCTTGACGGGGTTTGCGGGTGACGGGACGCAATTGGTCGGCGAAGTCAGTTTCGCCGACTGATCGGTTTCGGCGAATTCGGAGAGAGAGAGAGAGAGAGAGAGAGAGAGAGAGAGAGAGAGAGAGAGAGAGAGAGTGTGTGTGTGTGTGTGAGCGATTAGGCCATCGTTGCCAGAATGTCAGTGATATCTTGTTCGGTAGTGTCGGGATTTATGAAACAAAATCGCGATACAGTTTCAGGACCTTCCGGGTTTCTCCATTTGGTGGGAGCGACCAGAGCGAACCCTGACTTGTGATTCTTGTAGGTCCACGCGCGGTAGTCTTCGGCCTCCCATCCTTTACGACGGTACAATACGCAGGATAGGCTTGGTTCTCTGACAAGTTCTGTGTGTTCAAATTCTGTTATCAACCGGCCGGCGATCTGAGCAAGTTCGATCCCGCGTTCGATAGCTTTTTCATATCTATCGGTGCCGTGCGTTGCCAGGGAGAACCACAACGGCAGCCCTCGCACACGCCGCGTTAGCTGTATCTGATAATCCGACGGATTAAATCCCTGTGCACCTTCGTCGCTGAAGATATCGAGGTAGGAACCCTCCTGAGCGTGGGCCCTTTTTGCGAGTTCCGGGTCGCGGTATATGATCGCACCGCAATCGTACGGTGAAAATAACCACTTGTGGGGATCGATCGTGACACTGTCGGCTTCTTCGATCCGGTTAAATAGATGCCGCACTGAGCGCGCCGCCAATGCTCCGCCACCGTAGGCGGCATCTACGTGAAACCAGATACTCTCTGATTTACATATAGTTGCGATACCCGCGAGATCGTCAATTATTCCGGCATTGGTCGTCCCCGCCGTTGCGATCACTGCGAACACCCTGCCTCGATCTTTAGCTGACATCCGCGATAAGGCTTCAGCCAGATGAGAGCCTTCGAGGCGGCTCTCCGTTTCGATCAGAAGGACATCGGCGTCGATAACTTTCGCCATCGCCTTGATCGACGAATGGGCACCATTTGAGGCGACCACGATGCCACGGGTTTTAGAATTGCGTTCCTCGCGGTCTCGCCAATTTTCGCGAGCCGTGACCATTGCGGAAAGATTTGCCTCTGTGCCTCCGCTTGTAAAAACACCAAAAGCTCCGACGGGCATTCCAGTCAATGAGACCAGCCATTCCATCGCTTGGTTCTCGGCAAAAATGCAACCAGCTCCCTCCAGCCAGAATGCCCCATGAACGCTGGTTGCCGAGGTGACGAGGTCGAACATCACTGCCGCGCGGGTCGGAGATGCGGGGACAAACGCAAGATGGCGAGGATGATCGATCGGGACACTCGCTTTGACCAACACATCCTTGAAAAGAGCGAATGCCTTCTCGCCGCCGATGCCTCTCGGTGAAATCGTCTCGCCAACGAGGGCCTTCAACTCCTCTGCCTTCTTAGGAAAGCCAAGCTTGGGATCGGTATCAGAAATACGCCCTATCGCGTATTTGATGACATCGAGTGACATCTCGACAAGATCGATATCAACGTTGTGCATAAATTTGGGGATCGGAGCCGTCTTACGTAGCTTTTTATCAGAATCCGGAATAATGTCCGATCACGACCGATAGTACGACGATCACGCCGTAAATGATCTCCCAAACGCCGATCTGCATCGCTTTCATTTTACTCCGACCCGGTGAGAGGCCAGCAATAGCTCGATAAGCCAGTACCGACATAGCCATAATCGTCAAAATCGAACTAAGGCCATAGAAAGCTAACATTGATACCAGAAAAAGAGCCGCGATATGGGCGAGTGTCGGGATCATCCGGGAATACTGCTTACCTTTTTCCAGACGAAGTCGCTCGCGAACATACAGGATAGAGGCAATTGACCTTGACGCAAAGATCGCCCATAGAGCGGCGGCATCTACCACCGGCATATTGGCCGATAGTCCGATCGCCGCGATTGAAGCCGACATAACGACTGCTCCCATCAACTCGGGTATTAACTTGCGGCTTTGTCTCGAGGCATCAATGTATATTTGAAAAATAGCGAGCGGCAAGATCCAAATAAATGGGAGTAGCGACTGGACGCCTACCGAAAGGAGCGTACCAGCAAGCCCAATGGAGAATATCGCACCGTAGCAAAGCAAAAATCGAAAGGCCAGGCACGCGCGCTCCCTGTTCCGCATGCCAAAGCGGTCGGCGATCAGCACCTTTAGCGGTTGCCGTGTGAGAAACGCACCGATAGTAAGACAGGCGATCCAGGGAGCTCCGGTTGAATACGCGATCGCCAGACCGGCAATTAGGGGTTCGAGCAAAAATGCCCATCCACCGTGTTCGACCGGAAGAGCGACTTGCCGCACTCGAACAACTCTAATTGGTGCTGTTATCGGTGCGGCAGTCGACATACTTTGGTTCATTCCGAGCGAACTTAGGCTCGAGCCTTTTGTTCGAGTTCGATAGCACGTGGAAAGAGCAGATTGTTCTCAAGGTGAATATGCTGGTGCAGATCACGCTCAAATTCCCCGAGCCTGTGATACAGGGCGGTGAAACTCGGGCACGCCTCCGCCGGCAGAGTGTAGTCATTCGTAACTCGACGCATTTTAACAAGTAGTTCCCCGACTTCTTCATGCTCGATGTTCATCATATTTACCGGATGCTGAACCGTTCCGAATGGCGGAAACGCAACGTTCAGATGATTCGAATAACTATGCTCCAGTTTTTGTATGTATGGGAAAAGAACCATTTCTTCTTTCACCATGTGAGGATCCAGATCATCACAGAGTGCCTGAAAAAGCTCTTTTAACTCAAGGAGATATGGATTGTGATCACCGTGACGGCTGGCGACCTTGGCCATCAACGGTGTCAAATGGCTCATTTCGTCGCGTGTATAGACGTGATGTTTATCCAAAATATGATCGACGAGATCGCTCAAGTCCATTTTGGAGAACGATTCTTGATCACTATTTGTTGATCCATCCATAACGCCATCGATCTTCTCCTTGACTATTTCCGGACTCGCCCCGACGTTTCGACAGGCGTCGTCGAACGGTGTGTCTCCATGACAACAATAGTCGATCTTGAATTCCTCAAAGACGCGGGTCGTCAACGGCATCTCAAGTGCTATTTCGCGAACTGTCTTACCTTGAACACTGATCATTAATTCATCCTCCAAATGTATACTCCAGCATAATTGTCGCGGATGTTTACATGGGTAAATATGATCTCGGTCATGTTCCAAAACTTATCACAAGCTCTCCGAATGGCGTTTGCTTCTTCATTTATCCTTAAATTTAGTTAATAAGATTGATACTTTCGGCGTTGCCCTAATTTCGTGAACCACATTCGGCTCAATCGTAACAAGCACTCCCTTTTGCAGATCTACTTCTTCTTTTTCTTGACCGACAATAAGTTTGCCTTCGCCCCCAATACATTGAATCGTAATCGGTTCGGCGGCTTTATGAGCATCTAGAACCGCCTTATTGCGTAGCGTAATTTGGACAATTTTTCGGCGTTCACCATCAAAAAGAGGCGTAACCTCTTTATCTTTGCCGTCGCCGATTTTAGTTTGTAAATTCAACTTTTGCATAATTCTTTCCTGACTATTGACATTAAAACCGATGACCGTAAAAATCATCAGAACAACCCCTAAAACTACAGATATAAATAAAATTTTCTTCATTTTGACAAACCTCCACCTTGCCGCCGAAGCTTTATTAAGATTCAGACAGTTGAAAAATACTCGATTAGCCGATCAGATTATTTCCTTCTGGTTGAAATCCGAAACCGCAAGTAAAGCGGGCAATAACTAATCAAACTCGTTAGCAAAAACCCAATTCGGTCAACCGCCAGGCCTCAATGGTCGGACCGGGAAAATCCCCTGTAACCTCAGATGGTCGTATCATGCGGCTTAGCATGCGGCGTCGCCTTTGGGGTGGGGATAGCGGTCAGACTGGTCTTCGTCGTTGTGGGCGTTTAGACAAACAAAGTCCTTTTCGATCAATATTCTTATTTCAGTATGTTCGTCCGCTAGATAGGTTCCGGCAAGGCTAACCTCGTCGGAACTGGCCCAGGTATTAGCATCGGAGGCAGGTACGCGAACCACGATTATCCCGTCCGCAAAAGAGGCCGAAACACTACTATCGGGCGTCTTTTCGAGCACGTAGCCAAAGTCGTTTTTTCCTAGCCCAAACCGTACATTGTCCCCTATGGCTCCTGTTTGATCAAAAGTTTCGACTTCGGAGCGGCCCAACCGAAAACGAAGAGTGTTTTCTCTAATTCGAAGTTTCATGATCCAATTCTCAACACAAGTCTTGCACTAAGGAACTTAGCAGGACACGGCTCAACCAAATATGATCCAGATCACCTTTTTACGAGGCCTAACGGACAAGAGTACGAAGGTGATCAGTCGTTTCGACGAATATTCTTCCGCCAACTATTTTCAGATATCCCTTTTCCGCGAGCTTTCGGATAGTCCGGATCGTGGTCTCGAGCGAAAGCCCTGCCATCTCAGCTATATCTTGCCGTCGATGGGTGATCTTCTTAACTTCGCCGGCATTCATTTCACCCGTAAGCCTCAAAATAATGCTCGCAACACGCTGCTCGGCGGATGGCGTGGCCAAAATCTGAACGGTATCGGCACGGTCACGGAGAATGCCACACATTCGGTTAAGCACCAGGGACGAAAATTCCGACGATGATTCCATTAAGGCGAGAAACTCACCCCGCGGGACCATTAGAAGCGAGCTGTTCTCGATTGCGACGGCTGTTGCGGGAAATCGCTTTCCATCCATCGCCGGCGGAATTGCAAAAATCTCGCCAGCCTGAAACGTGCCAATGATGATCTCCTTACCCGCCTCAGGATAGCGAACCATTTTGATCTTTCCAGCCAATATGATCGGTAAAAATGTGGCCTGATCACCCTCGAAAAAAACGTGCTCGCCGCCACCGAACGAACGTCTGCGTCCAATAGCAAAGAGACCTTCTGTTAGCTCGGCACTAAAATGGTCAGATATTTGACTCATGAACGTATGAAGCCCCCCATCGATTCCCAAGACAATAGTCACATTTCATGAGCCAAATCATAAATCGAACGGCCAGAATTTGATATTTAATAAGGGAGCACGAGGGGACTCACATGAAGTATTTTCTCCGTACACTTTTACTAACAGGAAGTTCGACTGTGATCTACCCCGTTTACGAAGGGCCTTCTACTCATTTTTACATTACTCGCTATCGATCCGGATCTTCTTTGACCGCGAGTTTTCACGCTGCCGATCCGCATAAATACGCGCACTGGTATTTTCGCCTGTAACGTTTCGAATATATGATAACTATCTAAGCCCAAGGAATTGCTCATTAATTGTACGCACCATATTCTCTTTTAGGTTGGCACTCATTTTGCAGTCGACAGATGGTTGCCCTATAGAAAAAACGAATGCCCATCGAGATCACCAAGCCAGCTACTTCGATTGATTATCGCAACCCGACCTTGATCGGGCTCGGGGCATCAATGGCTCTGACGGCACTTGTTATTGTCGGTTCGCGAAATCTTGAGCATTTCGATTCGGCGCTATTCGGATATCTGATCGCAAGTATCGTCGCGATCGGTGCGATTTTTTTCCGCTACGCACTTTGGCTTCAGCGTCCGGCGACGCGAGCATATTTTTCTAGAGGGTTGAAGCTATTTTTCCAGCGAAAGAAATTTGCACGCAACACGCTTGACGCTACAAAAACGGTAGGCATAAATATGCTCGCCCAGAAGTTTATCTTCAAACGGGCCAAATCAAGATGGCTGATGCATTTTCTGATCATGTGGGGCTGTATTTTGTCAGCGGCCATCACATTCCCGCTGGTATGGGGCTGGATACACTTCAAACTTGAGAGCGAAACAGGCTACAAGGCCTACGTATTCGGCTTTCCAATGCAATCGATGGACGTCCACAGCGTGCTGGCATTTTTCACGTTCAAGGCCCTTAATTTTACAGCTCTCATGGTGCTGGCGGGCTGCGCAATTGCGATCCATCGCCGATTAAAAGACCGTGGAGCAATTGCCGTTCAGCAATTTCTTTTGGATTTTGTTCCCCATCTTTTATTGATCGCTATCTGTGTTTCGGGACTAATGCTAACGGCATCCAGCACATATTTCGGTGGGTATATGTACTCGTTCATCGCCCTGACACATCAAGCGATAGTAATAATGACGCTTTTCTTCCTACCGTTCGGCAAGCTTTTTCATATTGTTCAGCGTCCGGCATCGATCGGCGTTGAGCTCTATCAACAGCGAGCGAAAGAAATGGAGCAGGCAAAATGTCGGCGGTGCGGCGTAGAATTCGCGTCTGTTATGTGGCTCGGCGATCTGAAGAGCGTCGTCGAAAAAGTCGGGTTTGACTACACAATGGAAAATGGCGAAACATTGCAGGACTATTGCCCACGGTGTAAGCGGGTAATGCGAGGGCTGGCATACTCCGTTCTTATGGATCGCCCGGATAAGGTCTTTCACGGCACCCGCGCTGACGGCGAATAATTAACAATGTCAAAAGTAGAAAATCTCGCAAGCATCATTGACCGTTTTGGCCCCCATCTGCACGATGAGCCGATCGGCGGTTGGAGTGCTGAACGAAAGATCGACAAAATAGTGCCAACCCACTGCCCATATTGCGGTATGCAGTGTGGCATGAATCTGCTGGTTGAAAAGAATCATGTTGTCGGCGTAGAACCGCGTTACGATTTTCCGGTTAACGAAGGCCGTCTGTGTCCCAAGGGAGTGACTGCGTATCTACAGACACATCATCCAGATCGGCTGGAATATCCCCTGATAAAACGAAACGGCAACTTCGAGCGAGCGAGCTGGGACGAGGCTCTAGATCTGATCGTGTCGAAATTTAAGGGACTGCAGGAAAAATACGGCAAGGATTCGATCGCTGTTTATTCAGGCTCTTCACTGACGACCGAAAAGACCTATCTCGTAGGTAAATTCGCCCGCCTTGGATTGCAGACCAGGTACATTGACTACAATGGACGACTTTGCATGGCATCCGCCGCAGGCGGCAACAACAAGGCGTTCGGCATCGACCGGGCGGCAAACCCGTGGAGCGATATTCCCCACGCGAAAGTTCTGATAATTGCCGGAGCAAATTGTGCCGAGACGTTCCCCATTCTCAATGGATTTCTCTGGAAACAGCGTGACAACGGTGGTGTGTGGATAGTCATCGATCCGCGTGAGACCCCAACAGCTCGTCAGGGCGATCTGCATTTACAACTCAAGCCCGGTACAGACGTCGCGGTCGCCAACGGCATCTTGAATGTCCTGATCACCGAAAACCTGATCGACCAGGCGTTTATCGACAGCCGCACTAATGACTGGGAAGCGGCCAGGGCGGCGGCATTAAATTATCCACCCGATGTCGCTTCAGAGATCTCCGGCGTTCCAGCGGAAAAGATCATTCAGGCCGCTCGCCTCTACGGTCGTGCAAAAACCGGCATGATCATGCACGCCCGCGGCATCGAGCACCATTCGAACGGAACAGAGAACGTACTGAGTTATATCAATATCGCACTTGCGACCGGGAAGATCGGCTCGGAAGGCCGCGGTTACGGCACGATCACCGGTCAGGGCAACGGGCAGGGCGGCCGTGAACATGGACAGAAGGCCGACCAACTACCCGGCTATCGCTCGATGCTAAATCCAGAACATCGGAAATACATAGCCGAAGTTTGGGGAATTGACGAATCAGATTTGCCTGAAGCAGGCGTGTCGGCGGTCGAGTTATTCAACAAGATGCGCGAGGGCGAAATCAATGGCCTCTTGTCGATTTGCAGCAACATGATGGTCTCGCTACCTGATACCAATCAGGTGCGAAAATCACTTGAGGGGCTAGAGTTTAACGTCTGTATCGATTTCTTCCTGTCTGAGAGTGCCCGGTACGCAGACGTTGTACTGCCCGGTACGACGTGGTCTGAGGACGAGGGCACAACGACCAGCGGCGAGGGCCGCGTAATCAAGATCAACAAGGCAATAGACCCGCCCGGCGAAGCCCGCCAGGATTGGCGAATATTGCAAGAGATCGCTGCCCGCATGGGCCGCGGAAAGTATTTTCAGTTCGAATCTCCGCGAGCCATATTTGACGAACTGCGCGTCGCCTCCAAAGGCGGAAAGGCGGACTATTTCGGGATCACTTACGAAAAGATCGAAAAGCAGGACGGCGTGTTTTGGCCATGCCCGACCGAGGAAAGCACAGGGACGCCACGCCTTTTCGAAGAACGTTTTGCTCATGACGACGGAAAGGCTAAGTTTCACGCGATCGAATACAAAGGGGCCGCCGAGAAGCCCGATGAAGAGTACCCGCTGATCTTTACCAGTGGACGCATAGTTCATCAGTATCTTTCCGGTAACCAGACGAGACGTATCGGCTTTCTTGTTCAGCAGTGCCCTGAGCCTTTTGTAGAGATACACCCCGAAACCGCAATGAAATACAAGATCAACGACGGAGAGCGAGTCAAGGTGATCTCTCGGCGTGGTGAAGGCATATTCCCCGCATTGGTTGTAAAGACCATCAGGCCGGACACACTTTTTGTCCCTTACCATTGGGGCGAGGAACTCGCAGCGAATCAGATCACCAACGCCGCACTCGACCCGACCTCGAAGATACCTGAGTTCAAGGCTTGTGCGGCCCGTCTGGAGAAGATTCGAACGAGAGAACTACCAATTCTTGGCGAGGTGCGAAAGGGAACGTCGCTAAACGAAGTGCAGAGAGGAAAATAGCGAATGAATGAGACCATGTTTATCGATCCGCAGCGATGCATAGGATGCAGATCCTGTGTCGCAGCGTGCCGCGAGTGTTCGACGCATAAGGGGTACTCAATGATCTTTGTCGATTACATCGACCGCAGCGAGACAACCGCTACCATGCCGACCATTTGCATGCATTGTGAAGAACCGACTTGTGCGCTTGTCTGCCCCGCAGACGCGATCAAACAAAATGAAGATGGCGTGGTTATGTCAGCGCTAAAGCCGCGATGTCTCGATTGCCGCAATTGCGTGAACGCTTGTCCGTTTGGCGTGCCGAAATACAACTCAGCGATGCATCTACAGATGAAATGCGACATGTGTTACGACCGAACAAGTGAGGGTCTAATGCCAATGTGCGCCAGCGTTTGCCCGACCGGTGCATTAGCCTTCGGCACATATGAGCAGATCGTTCCGCTGCGAAGAACCAAGCCGGTCAATGCTCATGTTTTTGGCAATCAGAGTGTCAGGACAAAGGTCTACATGATGCTGCCGACAGACGCTGACGAGGTCAGCATTGATGGGTGTGGTGTTTTCGAGGGACAGATAGCTCTCGATGGCGCTCCTGTTAGGGAAGAATCGTGGATAGACACTCAAGTGGAGGAATCCGATAAGAGCAATGAATTCTAAAGCATTCGATCACGAAATAGTTAACAAGATCCTGGCCGCAGACAGCGAAGTGTCGGACGAAAGCAACGTCCGCACGGCAACCGCGCCGTACCAGGCCGAGTTCCCTTACGAACGCGACAGCGAGGCACAGGTCACCAGGCGGGAGTTTTGCAACTTTCTCTTTTTGACTTCAAGCGCATTATTCGTCGGTGCAGCCGGATTCGCCGGCAAAGCTGCCTATGACGCCCGAACGCCACAGTCTTTTACGCCCGCAATGATCGACGGTGCGATGAGCATCGAACCGGGTTCAGCATTGAATTTCTCATACCCTGCTGTGGAAGATACCGCAATCTTGGTGCGTGGAACTGACGGAAGCTACGCTGCTTTTGGTCAGAAATGCACGCATCTGTCATGTCCAGTTTTCTATTCTCGGGAAAACGACCGTCTTGAATGCCCGTGTCACAACGGTGGTTTTAGCTCCAAGACCGGCGAGGTGCTATATGGACCGCCGCCGCGTCCGCTCGATAGAATCGAGCTTGAAACAATCAACGGCGAGATTTTTGCGGTGAAAAGAGAGGTGCGTGGCCATGAAGGATAACTCCAAACCGCAAAGACCCCAGAGCCGCGGACTTGCCGCCGTTTGGCAGGCCCGTCTCGCGATGCTTGTTATGATCAACGTGGCACAACTCTGGATCCTCTCGGCAGCGGTAGAGGCTGCTCTTGCGCATGCGTACACTCAACTGCCTCCGCTCGTCATTGCCTCAGGTATATGCTGGCTGATCGCACTTAGCATAATCGTTTGGTGGAAGCCCTCTCCGCCTCGATGAGTCGACCCGGTTTTTCATTAAGCTCGTTGATCTATTTCCCTCGGTTCGTGGCCACAGGTATAAGACTTGAGGGGGACGTTGTTTAAGACGTATGGATACTAAGACATTTCAGCCTGGCTCCGCTCGGGCACTTTTTTTTTCGACAACTGCCTTTGCCGTTACGTTTGCCGTCTGGGGTCTTATCGCCGCACTCGCCCCCACCTTCACCGAGCTATACGGCCTTTCTGGCAAGGAAAAAAGCCTTTTGATCGCGATTCCTGTCCTGCTGGGCTCGATCGGCCGTCTTTTTGCGGGAATGCTGGCGGATAAATATGGCGGTCGACGTATCTTTGCGGCTCTTCTCATATTTTCAGCGGTACCTGCGATCGCTATAGGCTTTTCGCAAAGTTACACCCAATTGCTGATCCTCGGCCTATTTCTCGGGCTCGCCGGAACATCCTTTCCGGTCGGCGTCGGCTTTACCTCAAAATGGTTCAGTCGTGAAAAGCAGGGGACCGCCCTTGGCATTTACGGAATGGGCAACATTGGACAGTCGATCGCTGTATTTTCCGCACCTGTCCTCGCGATCTACTTGGGTGACTGGCGTTATGTTTTCTTCATCTTTGCGGCCGTCACATTTAGCTGGGGACTAATGTTCTATTTTTCTGCTCAGGACGCTGCTGTAACGGCCGCTCCAAAAACACTGAAGCAGAATCTCAGCGTTCTGCGAACCTCCGGCTACGCCTGGATACTGTCATTATTCTATTTCCTTACATTCGGCGGTTTCGTCGCTCTCGCCCTTTATCTGCCCACCTTCCTGAAGGAAATATTTAGCTTAACCCCGACCGACGCCGGGGCCCGCACTGCGGGATTCGTCCTTGTAGCAACCGTACTGCGACCAGTCGGCGGGATCCTGGCCGACAAGATCGGAGGCGGCAAGGTTCTACTCGGTGTTTTCGCGGCAATCGCTGTACTTGCACTTCTGTTGAGCTCCGTTTCTATCGTTCCTTTCACGATCGGAGCGCTTGGTTGCGCCGCTGCACTTGGCCTGGGTAACGGAGCCGTATTTAAGCTCGTTCCTCAGTATTTCCCGAACGAAACCGCTACAGTCACTGGACTTGTTGGGGCGTTTGGCGGGCTGGGAGGTTTTTTTCCACCACTGGAACTCGGCTTTGTTAAGGACGCCACCGGATCTTATACGCTCGGGTTTGTGTTTCTTTCTTTATTTTCCGTGATTTGTCTTGTGGTCAATTATTTTTCATTTATCAAGCCAACAATGAGAAGTTACGAGAGAACCGGAGAATCTTCCTAGAACGCAATGAGTTTGATCGATGGATTTGTTTTGGCAGGCGGCCAAAGCCGACGCATGGGGCAAGATAAAGCGGCACTGTTGCTCGGAGGCAGGACGCTCATAGATCGGGCAGCCGGTGCCATGTTTTCGATCGCAAACACAGTTTATTTGGTCGGCAATTCAAATGACGCAATTACTTCGCTTCCGATAATTCAAGATCATCCAATTATGGGAGACGCCCGCGGAGCAATCGTGGGATTATATACAGCGCTTGTGAGCGCTAAAACCGAGTGGATAGCCGTACTCGCGTGCGACCTGCCATTTGTCACTGGCGAATTAATGACTCGGATGGTAGACATTTTGCGGCACTGCCTGGACTCGGAAATGAATCATATTGATGCCATCTTCGCCGAACAGCCAGATGGACGCAATCAGCCGCTTTGTGGGCTGTACCGGCGGGACCCGTGCCTTCCCAAGGTCGAAACAATGTTGTCCGATGGTGAATGGCGAATACAACGATTGCGTGAACGACTCCAGGTACGGGTAATTGGGTTTTCCGAGATCAAAGATATTCAAGGCTCCGAATTCTTGTTCTTAAACTTGAACACACCCGAGGAATATCGAGCAGCAGTCGAAATTGAAAAGATGCGACTCCGACCGGCTTTCCTGAACCCGAGATAATTCGACCGCGATACCCGGCCATGGAAAGTCCGTTATCAGTCCGACTCTCATCCCAAGGAAATGAACCGTTCTGATTGCGAAGTAATGCAAAATTACTGCACCTCACCGTTATCGATTTCGTCAAGCCGCTTGACAGCCTCCAACAAGAGTTTGTCATCAGTTTGGGCGTAGACCGTTGTGATGCTCATGTCAGAGTGTGCAAACAGATTCTGGACTATCAGCGGGTTCGTATTTCGCCGGATTAGCTCGCTGGCGAAATAGCTGCGAAGATCGTGAAAGTGATAGTTCTCTTCTCTCGTTCCGCCTTTCTTGTTTATCCCAGCGTTACGGAGTGCAGTTTGCCATCGTTTACGGAAGTCTTTTACCGGGAACGGCAACTGTTTTTCATCGATCATCGCTTTCAAAACCTTTGTCGCGGTCGCGTTGAGCGGAACTAGGCGTGGAGGTCTTCCCTTCGAACCGATCACAAAAACATGTTCGTTTTCAAAGTCGATAACATCTTCCGTGATCGCGACAAGTTGTCCGCGACGTAATGGAAGATTCACTGCGAGGACTATCAGTCGATAAAGTAGCGTATCCTTCTCCAACTCCGCCCAAAGGGCATCCTTTTGTTTCGGATTTAGCAGCCGTCTTCGAGGGGGCGGTTCCGGTAGAGCCTTCACGTACTGCATCGGGTTGCGTTCCAGAATTCCCTCTTCACACGCTAAGCTGAAGATTTTCGACAACGTGGACATGATCCGGTTGATCGACGCCGATGAGAGTGCACTTTCTTTCTTGCGTTTGTTTTGGCGAGTCTGAAGTTTGGTCCGGCAGTTCCGACAATCCTGAGGGCTGATGCTGGATATAGTCTGTTTCTTAAAGTATCCGAGAAGAAGTCTTATATAAAGTTCCTTTGCCCCTTGATTGACATTGTTCTGCTGCACGTACGGCCGGTACTTCTGGTCGATGAACGCTGCCAACGTGGTCGTGGTGTCCGTAACATTGTAACTATGATCGAACGAAGCCTTAATGATCTGCCTCTCAGCCAACTCAGCTTCCTGTTTGGTCTTCGCTTCGGGAATACTCTGATGAATGACCTTCCCTTTCAGCCGTTTGTAGATCCACCATCGAGCTTTCGAGTAGTCGGGATGTGAGGATGAAACTCGCTTACCGTTGTATCTTTTGTAGACAGACATATTCTTCGTTAGTAGATTTGCTCTGGTCCGTAGTCGAGGGATGTGACAAACCGGTGCCTCTCGCGTAGCCTTTCGCAAGTTCTATTCCGCTGACTGTTAGCCGCTTATTTGCTGGGAATCGGAGTGAAAAGATGAAATTTGGAACGCCAATGCAACAGTTGGTTTTTCCTCGCACCGTAGTTGGTGCGTCTGCTCACCAAAACGGCTCTAATTTGAGGTGCAGAAAGTTGGTTGCAAAATGGAGGCGCTTTTTCTGACGGGTGGTAGGCCGTAAATGCGGTAATCAGGAGGCTTAGCAACCCGCCCTCTCGTGGCTGTGGGGAAACTACGAAAAATGGGACTTTCGGATTTCTCCGAAAGCCCCATGTTTATTGGTCGGGACGGCGAGATTTGAACTCACGACCTCTCGCACCCCAAGCGATTTTGGTAGGTTTGTACAAATTGTCAAAAGTGCTCAAAACTTCTTAGAATCAACAACTTAACGGCTATCCTCGTTCAACACTAATAGGCCGTGATCAGCAACGCTGCAACCAACCTGCAACCAAGTCACCTGATAGAATTCAAAGCATCCGTAGCGTGCTCAATTCAAAAAGGAACACCTTTCGCTTCGATTCTTTCGATGAATAATACCATATCTTTGCGACTGTCATCCGCTATTTTTTTCATAAAACGTATCAGCCATTGCGGTCCTCCAAGACTCTTCAGGGTCGGCTTTCGACACAGTTCTTTGAGGAAGTTTGGAACCATTTTGAGCCGTCAACCCGCTGCTCTTATTGATAACGTTTGGGCATTAACCTATTCTGAAATTGTAATGGCTTGTTGTGAAGATGATTGTGCGATAGACGCTTTGAGGGAGAAGCAGAGTTCGACGCTAAAGATCGCGCTTGGGATAAACGTCGCGATGTTTGCGGCGGGGATCGGTGCGGGTATTTATGCGGGTTCGAGCGCGTTGTTGTCGGATTCGCTGGACAATCTTGGCGACGCAATGACGTACGGGCTAAGCCTCTACGTTGTGTATAAATCGTCTCAGGCTAAGGCTCAGGTTGCTTTTTTCAAAGGCGGATTGATCCTTCTAGCGGCACTCGTTGTGCTCGGACAGGTGATCTACAAGCTGATGGTTCCGACGGTACCTATTTTTGAAATAATGGGCGTTGTCAGCTTGCTCGCACTCGTCGGAAACTCCGTATGTCTCTATCTGCTCACTCGTCACAAGACGGACGATGTGAATATGAGTTCGGTGTGGGAATGTTCGCGTAACGATATTGCGTCGAATATCTCGGTCTTTGTCGCGGCGGGTGCGGTTTGGTTCTTTCAGTCGGGCTGGCCGGACATCATTATTGCCCTCGCATTGGTTTGCCTTTTCCTCCGTTCGGCTTTCCGCGTATTCTCGAACGCAAACCGCGAACTGCGAACGGTGTAGTTGGACGCTTAACTTCGCGGCCAATACATGATTATGAAAACTCCGATCAAGGCAACGGTGCCGCCGATCAGGTCGAAGCGGTCGGGAGCCGTTTTATCGACGCCCCAGCCCCAGAGAAGTGATAGAACGATAAAAACTCCGCCGTATGCGGCGTACACCCGGCCAAAGTGCGCTGGCTGGAGCGTGGGAACGATCCCGTAAAGTACAAGAAGAACCGCGCCAAGTGCGGCGTACCATATACTCTTGCCTTCCCGTAGCCAAATCCAGACCAAATATCCGCCCGCGATCTCACAAAGACCGGCGACGATAAAGAACAGAATTGATTTCGTTGTTTCCATTGTCTCAGGGTAAAAAGTTCGACGCGATAAAGTCCTTGGCGCCCACTTCGCCGGAAACCTCAAGGCGGAGTTCCCCAAGCCCGCGTGGAATTGTAAGGTTGAAGTCGAGAAACGGGCAGCATCGCCGTTCGAGAACGATGAATTCGTTGAGAGCGGCGAACGATGCGTCGTCGGACGGAAAAAGAAACGAGTAACCGCTCGTTGTCTCGATGACATCGATTACACTGGCTTTAAGCTGATTGAGCACAGTTCGTTCGCGCTCCCGGAACTCCGCGTCATTTAATGTGCAAGCTATGGGAATATCAGAATTCACGGTTGCCGCCTCCATCAATAATGCGCTGAAGGTCTGCGGGAACCGGCATTGATTTGAAAAACCACACATTAGCTCCGCCCGTATTGCCGGTTGGATAGATGCCGAAAGGCGTTTTGGTCGAGGCTCCGACGATACGGACGATCTGTCCCCAAATCTCGCGGGGCGAACGCTGCCTGACCGCAAGCTTAAACATCCGCCAATGAATGCGTGTATGCTGATACGTCGATGCCTGACCGAGAACGTGAGCGCGTTCGAGGTGATGAAAGGCTAAATTCAAGTCGCCGCTTTCAACAAGCGATTCAGCCAATGCTAGCTCTTGAGAAATGGCGGTTGCCAACACTTGATCGGGTTTCATTTTGAACCTCCCTTCGAACGCCTCTCTGATCGCTTACCGATAAGAATACCTATTCCAATTAACATGGCAATAATCAGTAAACTCGCACCTACGAAAATTATAAGTTGATGTTGAGTAAAAACGTGAAAAAAGTCTGCTTCTTGTTCCATTGCGTTCTTAAATATGTGTCTCGTGACACGCAAAGCCCTCGCGTTCGGTTTGGGCGGTTACGTGTGCGATCTTAAATTCGCTCGTGCATGAATTGTGGACACGTTGCAGAACATCGTCGTGTTCGGCTCCGTCGGCAAGCACGGCGTGGACGCTCAAGGCATTTACGCCCGACGTAAGCGACCATACATGAAGGTCGTGAATCTCGGCAACGCCTTCGATCTTTGAAAGTTTGTCTCGCACGTTAGCTATGTTTACGTCAGACGGCGTACCTTCTAGCAAGACAGCGACTGCATCTTTGAGCAACGCCCATGTTCGCGGGAGAATGAACAGCCCGATGCCGGCAGAAATTAACGGATCAGCGTAATACCAACCTGTCGTGAGCATGATTATTCCGGCGATTATCACTCCGACAGACGTGAGCATATCCGACAAAACCTCGAAATATGCTCCCTTCATGTTCAGGCTTTCCTTTGAGCCTGAACGCAAAATAAAGACTCCGGCAATGTTTATCACAAGGCCAATGGATGCGACCGCGAGCATTCCGGCACTCTGCACTTCGGGCGGGTTTTTGAAGCGTTCGTATGCTTCGTAAAGAATGTAGAGTGATATGAAGATCAACACGACGGCGTTCGTCAACGCGGCCAGGATTTCGACACGGTAATAGCCGTAAGTTTTCTCCGGCGAAGCGGGTTTCTCGGCAAACCATATAGCCAAAAGAGCCAACCCAACTCCCGCCACATCCGTCAACATATGACCTGCGTCCGCAAGCAACGCCAAACTGCCAGTCCAAAATCCGCCAATGACCTCGACAATTAGATAGAAGAACGTCAAGCAAAAGACGATCATCAAGGGTTTTTTATTTCTACCCGCAGCCGATATTTCGTGTGTGTGTCCGTGTCCCATAATTTCTTTATTAGAATCTATACCTTCGAGTCGTTCGTCTTTTTTCCGCCTTAATTCGTCCTCTCCGACTGTATCGACGCTCTATTTTCTCGTTCGGATATGTTCTGATTCCTCGCCTAGTCAAATAGGGCAGCAACCAAGCGATAAGCAGAATCAGGCCGGTTCCGACCACGGCTCCGGCTAGTATTCGAAATGGCGGGTCTAGATACATTTGTCTCCGACTCAAATCAATGTTGCGGCCTCAATCGGAACGACCATGATTATCCCATCACCTTTCTTGCCTGTGTGTGCGTTGTTCTTAATTGCCGCAACGATCTCGTCAGCCATTTCGTCATTTACAGCGATCTCAATTCGCTTGTTCGCCTTGAAAGGATCGAGTGCGTCGTATGCTCCGGTACGCATTCGCTGACCAAAACCCTCGGAGTCAATCAAGGTCATTCCGGGAAAGCCTTCGATGTTTTCAAAGGCCGTTACGATCTTCTCTACCGTGAATGGCCGCACAATCGCGATAATCAATTTCATATTTCTTCCTCCGTGAACTCTCCTTCTACGTCTTTTTCGAACCATGCGTAAAGCGTTGGCAAGATCAATAGGGTTAAAAGCGTTGATGTTATGAGTCCACCAATTACAACTGTCGCAAGCGGTCGCTGAACTTCGGCACCGGCACTTGTCGCCAAAGCCATCGGGATAAATCCGAGACTGGCGACTAACGCCGTCATCAAAACGGGACGCAGACGCGTCATCGAGCCTTCTTTCACGGCGTCAAGGACGGACTTGCCTTCTTCGCGAAGATGGTTGATGAAGCTAACCATCACTACGCCATTTAGAACGGCAACGCCAAATAGTGCGATGAAACCGACGCCCGCGGAAATTGAGAATGGCATTCCACGCAAGGCCAACGCCACAACGCCACCAACGATCGCAAACGGAATTCCGGTGTATATCATCAATGCTTGCTTCGCCGAACCAAACGTCGAAAACAGCATCACAAAGATCAAAAACAACGCTATCGGCACCACTATCAGCAATCGACTAGTGGCCCGCTCGAGGTTTTCGAAGGCTCCACCCCATTGCAAATAATATCCGGGCGGAAGTGTCACTTCCTTACCGATCTTTTCTTTTGCTTCGGTTACGAAACTCGCAATGTCGCGTTGACGGACATTCGTGGAGACAACGATCCGGCGCCGAGTTGCTTCACGCGATATTTGCGCCGCTCCTTCGACCAGTGCAATATCGGCAACCTGTGCGAGCGGTACACGTTGTCCGTTTGGAGCAGTCAGGATCAATCCTCGAACTGACTCCACAGACTTACTTGCGTCCTCATTCAAACGCAGTACAATGTCAAAACGCTGCTCGCCTTCAAAGACCTCGCCCGCCTTCTTCCCGGCAAAGATCGCTTCGACAAGTTCATTCACATCTTCGACATTGATACCGTAACGGGCTATCGCCGCACGGTCCGGCTTGATCTGCAATTGCGGCAAACCGGTGGTTACCTCGGCCTTCGTTTCTTCTGCACCATTGATCGCCGCAAGAACCCTTTCGATCTCTTCGCCCTTATCAGCAAGTATTTGTAGATCGTCGCCGAAAAGTTTAACGGCAACATCGCCTCGCGTTCCGGCGATGAGTTCGTTGACGCGCATCTCGATTGGCTGCATGAAGCCGAAAGAGGCCGCACCTGGAACTTCCGCTTCGAGCTTTCTAGACATTTCCTCGATCAATTTTTCTTTGGACCAACCTGACTTCCATTCATCGATCGGATTGAGCATTACGAAAACATCGCACTGATTCAAACTCATCGAATCCGTCGCTACTGCCGGAGCCCCGCACTTCGATACGATAGTCTTGACCTCCGGGTAGACCTTGAGTGACTTCTCCACGGCTGTTGTCATAACCATGGATTGATCGAGGGAGACGCTCGGCAAACTTATTGCTTCGACTAAAATATCGCCTTCGTCGAGACGCGGTATAAATTCGCCGCCAAGGTACGGAAAGATAATTCCCGAAATTACGACCACAGTAACCGCAATCGCCAGAACCTGCGCACGGAACTTCATTACAAACGCAAGTGACGGTCGGTAGATCTGCTTCGCCCAACGGATAAGAAAGCTCTCGGATTCAGAGACATTGCCCTTGAGTATCAATGCAAGCATTGCCGGAACGTAGGTCAGAGAAAGCAGCAATGAGCCAAGAAGTGCGAAGATCACAGTCAAAGCCATCGGCACGAACATCTTGCCCTCGATTCCGCGAAGGCTGAGGATCGGCAAATAAACAATGCCGATAATTGCCACGGCAAAAACAACGGGACGTGCGACTTCGAGACACGCTTCGAGAATAGTCCGTTCGGGCGGCTCGCGAGATTTCTCGTGTTGAGCTTCGGCTCGACGGCGAACCACGTTCTCGACCATAACCACCGCACCGTCAACGATCAATCCGAAATCCAATGCACCGAGACTCATCAGGTTTCCCGATACATTAAAGATTCTCATCAGTATCGCCGCAAAGAGCATCGAAAGTGGAATTATGGTCGCAACCAGCAACGCACCGCGCCAGTTGCCGAGCAGCAATAACAGAACGAATATCACGAGTGCCGCGCCTTCCAGCAGATTCTTTTCAACTGTCCAGATCGCGCGTTTTACTAACGACGTTCGGTCATAAAATGGTTCGATGGTCACGCCCTTCGGCAGGGTCGTCTTGATCTCTTCGATCTTTGCTTTAACCCTTTCGGCTACAACGCGTGAGTTCTCACCTTTCAGCATGATCGCCATGCCAGAGACGATCTCGCCTTCGCCATTCGTGGAAACCGCACCTTGACGAATGCTTTGACCTTCTACTACTTCCCCAAGATCGCGGACAAAGACGGGAACGCCTTCTTTACCGGTTTTGACTACGATATTCGTAATGTCATCCATCTTTTCGACGAGACCGACGCCACGTAGCAAGTACTGCTCAGCACCTTTCGTAATGTAACCACCGCCAACCGTTCCGTTATTTGCCATGACCGCGTCGTGAACATCACTAAGCGTTAAGCCGTACGATTGCAGCTTTTCGGGTGATAGTCGGACTTCGTACTGTTTGCCGTAACCGCCGTGCGAATTAACTTCCGTCACACCCGGAACGCCCATCAACTGTCGGCGAATATTCCAGTCGTGAATCGTCCTTAGATCGGTCGCCGTGTAATTACTTCCCGGTTCTGCACGAACTTCGTACTGGTAGATTTCACCTAGGCCTGTCGCTATCGGCCCCATCTCGGGCGAACCGATGCTGGGTGGAATATTCTCACGAGCAGTTGCCATGCGTTCGAGAATTAGCTGGCGTGCGAAATAGATATCGGTCGATTCTTCAAAAACGATAGTTACGTTCGATATGCCGAACTTCGAAACCGAACGTATTTCTTCGACGCCCGGTATACCCGACATCGCAACTTCGATAGGAAACGTGATTTGTCGTTCGATCTCAAGCGGAGCGAGGCTCGGAGCGTTGGTCAATACCTGAACCTGAACATTCGTGACATCAGGCACAGCATCGATTGGTAAATTTATCAGGCTGTACGCACCCGCCGCCGCCATGATCGCGACGAGCAAAAGAACGATCAGCTTTTGAGCAATGGAAAATCTTATTAATGCGTTGATCATATTTTTAGTGATCGTCCCCCATTGCACCCTTTTCAAGCTGTGTCTTTAACGTAAAGCTGCCTTTCGTAACGACCTTTTCTCCGAGTTTCAGACCCTCAATGATTTTTGTATAGCCGTTGATATCGGCTCCGGCCTCGATCTCTCGGACCTCAAACGCTCCCGGTTCATCGTCCCGTGCAACAAACACTATCGTTTTGTCGGCCGTTCGCTGTACTGCACCCGAAGGCACAACGAGTTCCTCGCCTGTCGCTTCATTTGTTCCCGTATAGAAACCAACCTCGGCGAACATTCCCGCCCTTAGCTTTCCATTCGAGTTTGGAACCTCAAGCCGCACACGTCCGGTTCGGGTCGTTTCATCCAATTGCGGATCAATGTAGGAAACGCGACCGCTAACTGTTCCGATAGCGGGCGAGGTAATTTCCGCGACCGAACCGACACGCAATCTCGCCATATTCCCTTCCGGCACATTGGCAATTACATAAACTGTGCTGAGATTTGAGATCGAAAAGATCGGCATTGCCGCCTCTATTCCCGCACCGCCATTAAATTTTCGTTCGGTGACTACACCCGAAAGCGGCGATCTTACCGAAACCAGCGAAGTATCACTTCGATGGTCGTCCGCTTCGTTTGGGTCGACAGGAACACCGAGTGAACGAAGTTCGTCTTGAATGTGTTTGAGATCGACACGCGAAGTTTCAACGTCTGCTTTCGCTTCTTGCAGTTCCTTGTTGAGTGCGATGTTTGTCTGAAACTCGTAATCGGCTTTCGCTGTTCTGTAGATTGTTTCGGCGGTAATGAGGTCCTTTCCCGCTCCGGCTCCAAGCTCGATAAGTCGTTTTGTGCGCTTTAGAGTAGCGTCCGCTTCGTCCAGTTTTGCTTTTGCCTGCAGAACTGCCACGCGATTCTCCGACCTCTGAACACGGGTAAGATTTCGCTGTGCCAATTCAAATTTCGTCTTAGCCTCGTGCATTTTGCCGTGCATTTGAGCTAACTGCGGACTCGAAATTACAGCAAGCACTGCTCCCTTCTGCACATTGTCGCCAACCCCGTAGTAAACCTTTTCGATCCTACCGCCAACTAGTGCCGTCGCCATTTCGGTTGTCTCAGGGTTCAGTTCGACCGCACCCGTAACCATCAATCTGGCAATAGCAGGTCGCTGGGTTACGGCTTCCGTAACGATACCCGCAGAAGCGAGCATTTCCGGATCGAGTTTCACTTCCTTGCCCTTCTCGTCCTCAGAATGTCCCGGCTCTTCCTTATGTTCCTCGGCGCTAGCTTTATCGCCGCTTGCGGAGTTTTTGTTAATGATCCACGCAATACCGATTATCGCGATAAGACCGACTACCGCCACCGTTATGATCCACGGCAATATAGGATTGGTCTTACGCGACACGGGCTCCGCGTCGGTCGGTTCGCCTTGATCGAGATTTGATTCGAGACGGTCAAGTTCTGCCTCGTCGCCCGCGTGATGTTCGCTCTGTTCTGAAATTTTATTTTCTGACATATTCGTTTCCTCTAGTTGTCAAACGTGAGTCCGAGAGCGATATAGAGATCAGCTTCGGCTTTATATTTTTTTGTTAATGTTTCGGTCACGTCGCGATTTGCGTCGATCAAACGCCTCTGCTCTAACAAAAGATCGGTGATCTTTAGCTCGCCGATCCGATAAACCTGGCGTATCGTTTCGATGTTTTCTCGCGAACGAGGAAGGACGTTCGTCTCAAGAGCGATGAGTGCCTTTCTTGCCGTTTCGAGTTGTTGAAAAGCGATAATTATCTCGTTCCTAATAGCGCCCTCGGCGAAGGTTCGACGTTCTTGAGCCTGTCGAATTACGATTGCGGCCTCGGCTTTCGCTCCCTGCTTGCGATCAAACACAGGCAAGCCAATCGTTATCCCAAACAATAGATTCCGGTCGCGATCTTGCGGGAACGATCCCGTTGGCAAGTCAATGGTTGATCTGCTTAGAGAAAACTTCGTAAAAGCTGAAACCTCAGGTTTTGCCTCGGCGCGGATCAGCCTAAGTCCCGCATTCCCCAATTGTTCTTCAAGCTCGGCGACTCGAATCTCGGGTCTGCTTTTTAGGCCAACGGCAATCGCAACTTCGGTCGAAGGCGGTAATGATGGAAAAGTGGCGGTCGGAAGTTCTTCGCGGAGGCGAAGCGGTTGCTCGTATGGCACACCGGCGAAGTATTTTAGCTTCGTGATCGCGGTTTGGAGCCGCCCTTCGACAAGCTGACGCTGTACCCGCAATCGCTCAACCTCAGTTTGTAAAAGGCTAAGCTCCAACGGTGCGGTTTCGCCCTCGTTAACGCGAATCTGCACGAACCTGACAGTCTGAAGATCGATATCAATTATTTCGTCAAGAATTTTGATCTCGCGAAAAGCAGAGAGTGCGTCAGCATAGTCAGAAACAATGTGGGAAACGATCTCTCGTCGCCTGATGGCGATCTCCGCTTCTTTCAGTACTATCTCGGCTCTTGCACGTTCGATCCGGCGGTTCCGTTGACCGAACAGTTCCAGCGGAACAGAAATGCCGGTGCTAAATTCCGAGTCGCCAGGCGATCCAAGTAGTCGGCCAGAACTTTGCTCGACCTCAAGCGTCGGATTTGGACGAAGCCCGGCTTGCGTCAGACGAGCCTTCGCCCTATCGACTTCAAGTTGCGCGATCTTTATTTCGCTGTTTGTTTCGAATGCCAATTTGACGATCTCCGAAATGGAAACGCCGTCAGTTTGGCTGTGATAGATCGTGTATGTAGCATCGACCAACTTTGTCTGTCCCGATACAGCGACAGCCGCAGTTAGCAGGGCTAACAGTAAAAGAACTCTGTGCATAATTCCAAAAGCAAAACTAACAAAAACGCAAGACAGTAACGGCCAGTTAATGGCACGACTATCCAATCAAAAAAGCGCAGTTTATGGGTTGTTAGTTAAGCTCTTGGCGGTTGCCAAATGGAGAAAGAACGTGTTGATTCGTAAGGGGTTTTATAGTGAGAAAAATCGGAACTCACTTGCTCAAGGCTTTGGGGAGCAGTCACAGCCACAGAGTAAACGATCGTCTGCGCTGGATTGCTTCCGCAACACGAGCAAACACAAAAAGGCGAACAATCATCATTCGAATCGCTATCACTATCCTGCGAAAGCGGATCCAAGTGGGCGACCTTCTGAATCGGGTGACCTTGGTTGTCGCGTGGCAAAAGGCTGTCCTTACACGGCTGCACCGAAAGGACAAGCAAATACGCTACAAAGATGTAAGTCACGATTCTCACGACTCGATGGTCTCAGATTCTTGTCTGTGTTGTCTAGTCTGGTGGATCGATGTCCTAACGGATTCCGAGATGAACATGACCCTACGATAACCGTTCTCATGGCTGAACGCTCGAAATGTTGTCCGGTCGTGAGTCAAAGACAAGTCGCTGATTTTGCGAACCTCGGTACTCACCGGCGTTGTGAGTGAGCGACTGAATAAACGGGCCATCGATAAGAAGATCGATATGGGTGAGGATGTAGTGAATGTTGGCATTGCCTTGTTTGAGCAATGTCGCAATCGTGTTACCGGAGTAGACGGTGATATGAATCCCAAGACGCCGTAGCTGGTAAACAATTTCTGCTACCGGGCCCGGCTGGTCGAAAGGTTCGCCGCCCAAAATCGTTACACCATCGTGTTGGAGAAAATTTTGTTTGATTTCGTCGACGATAGACGAGATCGGAACTAATCGTCCGTTCTGGCGGGTATGCGTTTCCGGGACGTAACATCCAGGACAACGAATTGAACATCCGGAAACTTGAACTACGCTTCTTCGACCAGGCCCATCGACGACCGAATTATGATAAATCCGATAGAGCCAGATGGACTGATTGTCGTCGAAAGCGGAATCGCTTGACGTGAGCAGTTTCATGGCCTTTCCTGGGAGCGGCTTTCCACAATTCACATTCTGGGAGGCGCCAAGGTCATCTCTAAGATCGGTGAGTACATCGGGTGAAATACCCGATACTTCGGTGGCTAACTTCCCTCTGTCGGGTTCCAGTATGAAAGTTATCTCTTTGCTCATTTACGTTTGCTGGTCAGTTTGGACGTCGGTGTGACGAAATACTCTGGCTTCCTAGTTTCGGCAGTAGGATCGCCAAGAATCTCCTTTAGCTGCCTCGCAGTCTTCTCACAAGCGGCGCCTTGATAACCTTTTATCTCGGTTTTGCAGGTTCCGAATTCGGTATCGATCTTAAACTCAACCTCGGGCATAATCCACCATTTCCTTTCTCAATATTTGATACGTATCTTGAGAGTCTTTCCGATCCTTTCTTGGATAAGCGTTCCGCCAAGTTTCTTAGCCAATTTCCGTGCGGCCGCTTCGTGATAGCTGTTCTGGAGCCGAATCACGAAGTCCTTCCCTAGTTTGCAATTCAGGTCCATATCGTCGATGACGGCGACGTAGCCCTTTGACGTTTTCCTGAAGCCGATATCTCCTAAAAGCGACCGTCCTGGAACTTCACGCCGCCTGATCACCACATCGGCTGTTTGTGGATCGCGTTTATCCCATCCTTCGAGAAGAATGTCAGTTCCCACAGTCGGAGATGCGAATCCGCATTCGGCCAAGGCTTCGAGAAGCAACTCTCGATTCGGAAATGACTGAGAGTCGAATGTCATGTATTTACTCATTGAAATTCTCCGTGCTTAGAGTTCATAGATCCGATCGGCGCGGTTTCCGGTAATGCCAGGATTTCCGTTTCGTGAGCCTACACCTTTGATATTGTTCCGTGCCCATTTACGGATCTCTTCGATCTTCTCGCTCATCATCTGAGCGGTTGGTGTGATGCTCTCGGCGGCTTGAATAATGTCGCGGGTTTCGGCCTGTCGGTCGCCGTCGATGAAGGCCTCAAGGACTCCGTCTTGCACTGCACCTTCGATCTCCGCACCGGAGAAGTCCTGACTCTTATCTACGAGTTTGTCGAGATCAAAGTGCTCCGGATCGAGTGCTCTCTTCTTAAGGTGAACCCTGAATATCTCCTTGCGATCCTCCGTCTCCGGAAGATCGACGAAGTGTATATATGAGAACCTACCGATCCTGAACTGTTCGGATTCGAGTTCGCGTACGTCATTGGCGGTAGCGAATACAAGAACGTCCTTGTTGTCCTGCATCCAGTTGAGAAGATAGGAGATCGTTCGGGCCGTCTCACCGCCGTCCGTCTTGTTGGAAGACTTCATTCCTGATACTGCTTTTTCGAACTCACTGATACCAAGAATCCCCTTGATCGTTCCGGCAATAGATAACGCACGCTTTATCGACATGGCGGATGAGCCAATGACGCCTCCGCCCTCTCCCATGATCGATCCGAAGTCCAAGTCGAGTAATGCTCGGTTTGTGATGCTTGAAGCGACCCGTTTACAGAGGTCCTTTCCGCATCCAGGAAGACCTACAAGCAATATGCCTTTACACGGTTCGACGTGTCGGGCCTTTGCTCTCGGACTGAACGTGTATGCTGCACGTTCGAGGATTGCTCGAAGCGATTGATAGCCGCCTAAGTTGCTCGCCGGTTCCGGATGAACATAGGTAAGCGATCCGCTGCCTCGAATTACGTTTTTCTTTTCCTCAAGAATGACATTGATCGAGTCCTGATTCAGGCCGTTACAGCTGATAACCGCCTTTGCGACCACATTGCTGATCTCAACCGCTGTTAGACCAAGGAGAGACTGCTGCAATGCGTTTTGGGTCTCCTTGGTAAGGCTAATGTCGAGGCCGTTAGACCTCAGGTTCTCGAACTGAAGTTCGATCGAGTCTTCGATCTCCGACTCCCTCGGAAGGTCGAGTTCTATCTGCGTTACTTCCTTTTCAAGTGTTTTGAGTTCCGGGAAATTCGGTCCTACAAAGAGAACTGTGGCTTTCGTCGATTTCAGCTTCCAGGCGATCTCACGAAGCCTTCGAACAAGCAGCGGGTCTTCTTGCCCAAACGGCGAGATATAGGGTGCGTAGTCACAAAGCAGAAAGATACCCGTCTTCTGCTCGCTGATAAAGCCAAGAAGACTTTCTGGATCTTCCGTATCTCCAATCGTTTGGGGCGAGCTTAGTAGTCCTTCTTTCGGATCGACCACCTTCTGAAGGCCGCTTGGACGGCTCCAGAAGTAGAGAGACTTTTCCTTGTGCCTATCCTGAAAGACGAGATCGACCAACGCCTCTCTTACGCGGTCTTCTTCGAAGGTATTAATTGCGATAAGCGGGTATCGGGCTCTGATCCTGATATCCAACTCGTGCAGAAACTTCCGGATGCTGTCGGCACCGGTTTCTAATTCAGCCATTGTTTGTTTACTGGAAGTGTTAAGAAACGGATTGTGTGACAAGACGCCCATAACCATTTCGTCCATTGTTGCCGGCCGGTTTAGCTGCCTCGGTCATTCTTTCGACCTTCTGCATTTCTTCTCTTGATGCGATGCCGTTGTCGATCTTGAATCCTAGATTTGCTAAAGCCCTGCCAACAGCACTTGTTTCACCGTTTTCGATAAAAGATGTGGTATTCACATACCCCTGGCCACGGATCTCGAAGGCGTGCCCGGTAGAACTAGGTTCGGCGTCATCACGGTTCCGATACGCTCCGGCCTTAATACACACGAAACCACTGTCTTCGTTAAGCCGTATGATCTCAGTAACGATCCGGCCGTCCGGGTACTTCTCATAGAACTCCGCTATGCGTGCATGAACCGGAATGTATTTGCTTAGGTCGAAGTTTGCCATTTTGAGGCCTCGTATATTTTTGATCTAGAGTTCAAGAGCGGTTAGCCGGTCTTCGTCGAGCAGTTTCTTTGAATGGACTGATGTCATCCTCAAAAGATCGCTCAGGGCCGTCCGCATCTCTTCCGGCGAGCGCTGCTTGGCTTCCCGGCCCGCGGCGGTCTGCAATTGTTCGAGTACGTTTTCAAGAGATGTATCGCCCGTGAAGTTCATCAGCTGATACCATTCGCACATCTGACGTGCTCGTTTAGCCAATGAACCCGACACAAACTCCGCATCCTTCATTCGTTCTGCCATTTCCGAAGCGGAGTCGAAGATCTTCGCAGTTATTTGTGCGAAACCTTCTTTGATCGGAGATACGGCTTCTTCCGCCTCACGTTGGGCTGCCTTGATCTTCATCTCGCGGATACGCTCTTTCACTTCGCGTTCTCTTCGGGTCTCAGCAGTAACCTCATCGACCTTTATTTCTTCGATTCGGCGTTTTGCATCGATCTCAAGATCAATCTTCGTCTGCTCAGAATTGATGCGGGTCGTTTCGAGTGCAAGAGATTGTGCAAGGTTTCGCTCGGCGATCATTTCCGACCCGAGAATGATCACCTTCGGCTTCATTGTAATCACGAGGCCATCGCAGATCATCTCGCGTGTCGGAACCATTCCAATGGCTTGTGCGGCGACCGCGTTTACGAACTCCTCTCTATCGAAAGGCCCATCTTTTGTCGCCTCGAACCTGTCGGCAGAATCTCTTGCAAGCTGATAGAAACTGTCTTGAAGAATGTCGAGGATATCGTCGTATTTCGACAGAACTTCGCTCTTTGCTGCGGCGAGAGTTTCGCAGGCCTGGAGATATGCTTTTTCGAAAGATTCGAACGCGGCCCACGGAATCCACTTGTATTCGCTCGTCCCCCAAACCGTTTCACAGAGCGTGAACCTGAAGCCGAATTTGTTGAGGGCGTTATGAGCTTGGGCCGCGCCTCGCATCAGGCGATTCCGATAGACATCAGGTAGCAGTCCTGCCCGCGGCGGACTTACTCTAACAGCCGCGTTCTCAGGAAGCTGTACTCCGAGAGTTTTCCATTCCAGTTGCCGGACAAGACTACCGAACCCACGGCAATCGATGTTCATGAAGACGCCTTCACTTTCCAGCGTCGATAGATCGAATGGAAGAGATTCAACCTCTCCGGCACTGATACCCAGTTCCGTCGCAGCTCGCTCCATCCTGGTTTCCAGGCGGGTTAGAACTTGCTGAGCAATTTCAGATGGAACTTCTACCGAAGAATTTGGTGAGATTTCTTCTGTGGATTTGCCCTCCATCTGAGTGCCACCGAACACGTTTCGGAGCACCGAAGATGCTAAAGATGGCAATACCTGCGTGCCGGCAACTCCGGCAGATGTTTGAGTTTCCATTCGCATCCTGTCCACCGCTTAATTTTCAATAACGCCGTATTGCTGCAGACACTCGGACAACGGCCTCAGGACGTGATCCTCATCACGACGGACTTTAATCCCGTTGACGTCAACGGATTCCAATTCATTGAGACAGAAATATCCCCATTCGCGCTCAAGCCCGACGACATAGCCAAAGAAGCAAAAATCGTCTTTATATGCATCGCCTTCTGTCACAAACCAAATCCATCCGCTCAATGGAAATTGGAACACGGCATATACGGTCGGATTCTTGTTCCCCTCTTGGTCACTCATCCGTGGCAGGACACTTTCAATTTCTTTTGGTAAGAGTTCCGACATACCGTTTTTGATCTACAAGCTGCAATGAACGTCAGACACGGCTGCTGGAGTACAGTAGGCGGATCTAGTACTACCGCTCTCCAGATCAAAATAGACCGCAAATCGCTTGAGGGTACATGTCAAAAGCATTGACGAAAGCATCTCCGCCATTTCGACCGCCACTCGCTGATTCACGTTAAGCCCCTGCTCACCTCGTCGAACGCGCTCGGGACACGACGCATCGCTCTTGGCTTCAACTTTTTCTTGCTTAAGAAGATCGGAATGTTGAAGCGATGGTGCCGGGAGTGCCCGACAGATACTCGTTCCCGTAAAGTACTGCTCGGGTTTGAGTGCCTTTGTCGTCGAGCCCAGCAGCACCTGGCCCGATGTCTTGCCGTTTCCGCCGTCTATCCACCATACCCTCGACGATTCACCGTAACTTCGAAACTCATCAAGTGCTCGATGCATCTCTCGGCGAGCTCGGTAATTATCGACGCAGCCGACGATGATGCTCAGACTCCTGTAGTCGCTGTTCGAGTTTTTGAAATGTTTCTCCGGATCGAAACTCTCGCAAGAGAAGCTTGTTTCAATTCCCCATGCCGTTGTAACCCGCTCTGCAAGGGTCTGGGCTTTGTATCGCCCGACCTCTGCAAAACAGAAATTGCTTCGCGGAATGTTATTGGCTTCGACTATATCTGGATCGACGATCAGCAATTCTGCGGATTTGTTCTGCTGTTCCTTTAGTTCGAAGATCAGTCGGGCTAAAGCAGGAACGACAAAAGAGCCTGTTCCTCCGGCGCCGACAACGATGAATCGAAGAGTGTTATATTCCACAGGCATCACAACGGCGGCCTGCGAGAAGCTAAGATCGATTTCCATTACAACATCATCTGAAGCAGAGCTTCGACCTCATTCAAATCGACAACTCCGCTGGGCAGGTTGCCGATCCAGGAAAATGGAACTGGGGTAAGGTGGTCGTAAATGCCGCAACGGAATCTGAACTTCGGCTTGTCGTGGACGTCAGCAATGATACCGAATATTCGGAACTTGCCTGATTCATCACGATCATCGGCAGAACTGAACTGGTATGCCCCGTCAGGGTGCGTATGAACCTCTATACAGGCATCGGAGTATTCGGGCCGTCTATCGTCGGCGATGGTTGAGGCATACGTTCTGCCCTTACTCGATGTGCTCCACTGCCACGCGTATCGCTCGCTATCCCAATAGATAAGATAAAGTTCTTCTCTAAAATTCTCCTTCGAATTGGAGGTCTGGGCGTGCTTACAAATTTCGTCCCAAATACGGCTTGGGACTTTCGGCTTGTGCCATTTGATACCTACGAATACGGTTGGAAGGCCCTTTATCTCTCTAAATACCAGAGGAACTGAAACCGTAAATTCCTCACGCTGAGCCCTGAGAATTACGCCGTTTCCGGCAAGGAGGTACTCGTAGAGAATGCTTTCTACGGGCTCGAATCGTTCTTTTGCAATCCGATGACCGATGAACTCCCTTTCTCTTTCCATAATTTTATTCAGAACCGGGAGTCGTACCGTCGCTGTTCAACGATCGTTTCCCACGCGTCGTCGATCGTAGTGCTTGATAAGATCAGTTCGGACTTCGGAAACTTCTTCGCCTTGTCAGCCGCCAGTTTCCAAAGAAGTTCACGTACATCTTGTGGTTCAGAGTGGCATCGCTCGCTTGCGTGGTCTGCATTGAATGGAGTGTCAAAAATTAGTTTCCAAACTTCGCTGAGTGTAGAAGGATGGGTCTCAGGAACTTCGTTTTTTCCAAAGCAGATCTTACCGGAACCGACATTCGGCAGCGGAGCGACGGCAAGGTGGGTGTTAACCGAAATATGAGATGAGGCAGCGGCCCAAAGATAGTATTCTCGTCCTTTACCAAGAAGGATGAGAGGGGGCATCGGGACTGAGATCTCAACAATTCCGTTGTCAGAAAAAGCGATGGTTATCTTTCGTATTGCGGCTGGTTCATACGATAAGATTGCATTGCCTTCGGGAGCCTCACGGTAACGCATAACCCGCTTACCCAGCCATCCCGTATCTGTGTGGACCTTTCTAAATGCTCTCGCCACCTGGTCACTCGAAAGAGCCTTCAACGACACAGATGATTCTTTAAGATCGGCAAAGAGATATTGGCCCGGCAGAAAATAGAGAGCAGCTGAAGCATCGGCAGGTATTTGCAGGGTGTTATTCATCGCTTACCTTTGCCTCTCCGGCCCGACCTTTCCGGTATTCCAGAATGAAATAAGCTGGTAAAAGAATGTCTGTGCATCATCTTCGATCCTTTTGTCTAACTGTTCGAGATTCTTGAAGTACAGGTTTGCGGCCTTATACGCCTCGGTCAACCATTCAACAGTCTCTTTGTCCCATTCAAACAAATCCGGATATTGGCAGTTAGTAATGTCCAGCCACGGGTTACCGGTGGAGTGATCCACAAGGCGGATCAGATCGCTGAAAGGTTTTGCTTTTGCACCGTGCTTTTCCTTCCAGATATTTTGATGTGCCGTCTTGATTGGAGGTAGTGACTCTTTATCGACCCCGTATTTTTCTGAAAAGTAATTCCAGATCTCATCATCCTCAAGAAAATAGAACATCAGCCCGGCCAGGTAGCTGTCCCTCAAGTGTGCGAAATCAACCTCTTCGCAGCACAGGTCGAAGTTCATGGGCGGTATGGCAAATCGTTCTAGTTCTAACTCGGGATCGTCATGCCAGTATTCGAGCAACGGAAAGCATTTATCATTGATGAGCTGAAAGAACTCATTTGTTCGTTCGCTGTACGCCTTGAAATAACCAGCTCCGTAGAGGCTCTTTGTCGATCGTTCCCAGTCTTTTGGAAACATTTCAATATAGAGCCGGTATTTGTGCTGTTCCGATACGACTCTGGAGACTGTTTCGCATGCATATATGGCGTTGTGGCTTTTTGCTTTAAATCGAAGATATGCGAGCGAGCGGGCTAGACGTTCGCCAACCCCGGGCATTCCGTTCCCGATCGTCGCCAATCCTAATCCGGTCATAGAGTCTACGTGCCTCAGAACCCAACCGGAAGATAGTCGATCGCTGACGCCGGGCTCTTCTGAAACGCCTTTCGGTGGGATTCGAGTGCTTCGATCTCCTGAGTACCGATGGCTAGGATGTTCTCGGCCTCGTTAACTTCCTCGATTGTCAAAAGTTCCGATGCCTCCCGCCGCATTAGTTGATCGGCAAGAATAATCGCCGGATTAATCTGCTCGTTCTCAGCCCGCAATAATTCGAGAGGCGATTCATCAGGCTGCATAGCCCTTATGCTGTGCTCGTTTGACGATGTTGACACTGAGCTTGCCGTCCTTAACCTCGCGAGTGATATTCGCATTTTCGATCGAAGCGAAGTGCGGCTGAAGTACGACCTTCAGGGTCTTGTCATCCTGTGCGAGCGATGCATCCAGTTCGAAAGTCTGGCCCTCAATCCTGATGGTCGCTTTCGAATCGGTTACCGGAGTTATCGAATCCGTGCTTTCCGTCGATACCGTTTCAGCGTCGTTCGCGGTTTTCGTCGTACTTTCATCCGGATGCGTACTAGTTTCGTTTTCCATAATTTTCTATGAAGCGAATAGGGACTGTTGATCCTTCGCTGGTTCTTGCGGTATAGCACTTAACGCCGAAGATCCGTCGGCGCTCGTATCTGCTTTCTCGGCAGTTTTGTTTGGACTTTTTGTTGCAGTCTTGGGTGTTCGCTTTTTAGTAGCGGCGTGTTCCTTCTTCATCTTCTCGGCAGCCAGCAGAGGAAGTGAGTTTCTGTAACGTTCTAGAGCCTCCGATAACGGATTGAATAGATTTAGCTCACCAAGTTCGCTACACCGGTTAATAAGTGTAACTTCGGGAGCAAAGTCGTGCGAACGCACACTTACGATGCAATCTCTCGTTCCATTGGATTCGGGCAGCAACTGGATCACAGCCGTGACGGTACATGCTTCAAAATTGTAGGATTCTTTTTCAGACAGAACGACCGACCTTACGAACTGTTCAGTACCAATTATTTTGTCTGGGACGGCTTCATCGCTTGAGTTCATCAACGGATCAGTTTCAATGACTGCCTCGACACCAGTAGCCGATAGAATCGAATCGTGTTCTTGGGCTTCCCCGATGGTGATACTCGCGTCCGAACACGGCATGGAATTCTGTTCTGCACTTTGGTCACCCGTTGGCTCAACGATTCCAGATGGCTCCGAAGGGCTCAACATCGAGATGATCTCTTCCTCGCATTCCGGCTTGCATTCGTTTGCGTAGGATGGTCGCTCGGAGCCTGATTCTTCTGAATGGACGATACCGAGAAACTCGTCTTTTGCCTCGACGAATTCAGTCTTTATATCGGTGTTCGGTTCAGCAGATATTGCTGGTACGTTTGCGGCCGTGTTTTCAATTGCACGCGGAATCGCTTGCTGAATTGGAGCGGATGTCCTAGGAATGGTTTCGCGTTCGATATCTCGGAGCCTTTCCAGAAACTTGCTCAGGAAAATGTTCCGAATGGTTACTTCTTCATGCGACCGAGTCATGTACTCAGCACCTTTCCAGAGCTCCAACCCGATCTGCTGATTCGTCTGCCCGCTGCCTTGAAATCCCGCGTTCTGATGTACTTCCGACGCGAGCGTTTGGGCAGTAAAGATCAGTTGTTCGATTTTCTCGCGATTATCAAGAGGAATGAACGAACCGCTATTCAGAATTTCCATATCTCTATCTCCACAGTCCTATCTACCGCTCTTTTGTTCTCCAAATGAGCCTCGAACAAATAAGAAAAGGCTCGCGAAAAACTCGCGAACCTTTGACCAAGCGCCTTTTGAAATGCCTATGCTGCAGCCGCAAGTGAGCCAGATGCGTTTGATGGAGTCACAAACCGTTCCTGATTCTTTTTCAGAATGCGGGAGATAGTTGAATGGGTGGTATTGATTGAACGGGCGGCCCGGCGAAGATTTCCGTTAGAACGCTTTAAGGCGTCTTCGACAAAAATTGCGGCGGACTTGATGTACACGCTATCAAGGTCGTCTGTCGCCGGGTCGAGAGTGACGGTCAGGTAGTTGTTTTCCTTTTCGTCAGCTAGTTCTAGTTCGGAACGGAATCTGGTCTCTCCACTTAGCATATTGTTAACGACCTGAAGAGTGATCGCCGGTTCGTCAATGGTTTCGACCGCAAGGCGGGTTGCGAAGTTTCTAATCTCTCGATAGTTCCCCTTCCATTCGAGTTCCTGGATCGCTACAAGAACTTCTTTTTCGATTTGCAGAGGCTCCTCAATCCCTATAGTTCCTCTATCGGTCTCTAGCTGGTCGAGGAATGTCTCGACAATTCTTTCCTTTTGATAACGAAGCGGCAAGGTTTCAAGCTGTAGGATATTCAGACGGTCGAAGAGATCGGCCCTAAATGTCCCGTTCTTGACCATTGATCGTAGATCTCTTGAAGTCGCAGCAACAACCCGCACATCAATTTCGCGTTCCATCGTTCCGCCAACCCGACGAATGCGTCTTTCTTCGACCGCTTTCAGAAACTTCGCCTGAAGTCCAAGCGAGAGTTCTCCGATCTCGTCGAGGAAGAGTGTTCCGCCTTGTGCGGCTTCGAACAGACCCGCTTTCGCAGCGATTGCACCGGTGAATGCACCTCGCTCATATCCAAAAAGCTCTGACTCCAAAAGTTCAGACGTAAAGCTGGCGCAGTTGACGCTTACGAAATCTCGTTTCGACCTGGGACTAAGATCGTGCATTTGGTGGGCAATGGTTGTCTTTCCAGTGCCTCTTTCCCCCGTAATGAGGACGTAATGCGGAACTCTGGCGAATAGGAGGATTTTTTCATCCAAGATCGACCTCCCCTTGAAAGCACTGTCATCAACACAATTATCGGCCATAAGGTAACTTCTCCCACGTACAACTTTCGGCTTGCAGAGCTGTTTCGGCTACAAATCCGGTCTTCCCGTGCGAGAAAAACCCGATTCACTACTTCGACATTTGAGCCTGCATAACTAAAAACCCGCAAAAGACGGAATAGTTACCTTTTATTTGCTTTTTTTGATTTGATTTTTACATCGCGCATGATTTGTTTAATAGCGGAATACCGTTCTGTTCTACAAACATTGTCGCGGAGCCTCCAACACTTCTCACCGATTCGAAGGCGGGTTCGATTAGCCATTCTGGGAGGTGTACAGATTCCTGTTTTGTGAGTTCCTCGGTTGCCGCCTGTAATTCCGGAAGAAAGGAGATGCTCGTCGATTCCGGTGGATACAGAAACAAGACTCTTTCGAGGGCGAGCCATGGCGATTCCTGCGGAAGAAAGAATCGCTGGCGCCCGTGTTGTACGATATTAACGAGTCCCATCCCACGCAGTTCTCTAATCTGCTCGAAAGTTGAAGGACAGATCTCTGTAAGGAGTTGACCCTGAAACCGGGACGATCGCACCGTGACATCACCTATCAGATTGACGCTGTTCTTCTCGAAATCAACTACTCTCAATACTTCATTAGCGGTTGTAGGAATACTGGATCGAAGGCCAAAGTGCTGCCGGATATCTCTGACCCATTCTTCAGAAATATTTACTCCTACGAGTCTCGTTCCATCATCCGTGGTGGTTCGAACAATATTCAGCGAATCGTGGCTGAGTGTCTTCAGATATTTCCATATGGGCAGCAATGCACCGCTAAGAATATGGATCGTTCTGTCTTCAAACGCAGGGATCTTATTCTCCTCATTGATCCACCAGTTCTCCGCCTTGGATTTTCGAACAAGTCGGTGACGCTGATTTAGTTCGCTCTCGCGAAGATATGCCGTATTGCGTCCAGAAGGCTTTGTGATCGAGAACATTTGGTACCGCTCCCCTGTTTCCGGATCGGTATGGGATAAAGTTCTTCTGACCGATAAGAACGAGCCGTCTCGTCGGTCCTGATAGAACTGGTGTATCTCGCTCGACGCCATGTCCTGATATCTGGCCGGCGTCGTCGCGACTTTAAGTTCCAATTTGTAGTAGACCGTCTTTGCTCCGGTTAAAGGATCGGAGTTAAGTACATGCGGCGATCCCGAGATGACGACTGACATCGCTTTCAGGTCTTCCATCCCGTCATCGAGTTTTCCTTTCTGCTTTAGATATTCAATCGTTTCGAGGAATGTTGAATAGAAATAGTCGAAGAGAGCATTTTGTCGGTCAACCTCCAGCGACAGTAGCCTATTTAGGAATCGAGGAATATTTGTTTTTTCGCTGTCGGGGATCTGCTCGTCACCATCGACTCTCTTAACAAGCCCCATGTCTCTAAGAGCTTGCTTTGGATCGTCGATCCCTTCGATCTCGCGTCCTCGCATGATGCCGGTCAGTACGACACTTAACGCCGAACGCCCTTCCCTCGATTCAAGATTATATTTATCAAGGTTTCCGGCCTTTTCGGCACGCCGGTCACCCTTTGTAAGGGCCCCCATATTACCAAGCCTTCTGGCGATAGTTGAGGAGAACCTTTTCTCACCTCCGAGTTCGGTGAAGACGAGCAGATAGACTGGCGGTGCGACCTGCCCTGTGCGATGTGTGCGCCCGAAATCCTGAATCTGTTTATCAGCTGACCATTTCAATTCGGCTGCGATATGGAGCCGTCTCTGCCGATTCCCAACGGATTTACCAGCGTGAAGGCTGTCTCCCGTCGATGCCACTTCGGACATTACCGCGATCCTTTTGTCTCCATTCTGAAAGGCATTTTTTTCGTGGAGGTTGATAAGCTTTGAAGGAACCCCAGCGAGTTGTCGCGGACGATACTCCAGTGTGCCGTTCGCCGTCCGGATCAGGCGTTTCTTCCGGCCGGTCATTTCTGCAATATTCTCTACTCCGAAATAGTTCACGAGTTGATCAAGAGGATGCTCGGGAACTTCCAGAATTGACAGCTTATCCAACAGCTCGGCTCTTAATTGCAAAGCGGCTCTGCTCTCAACTTGATCGCCATTAGCGTCGACGAGAGGGATGTATTCGATCGTTCCGCTGTAATGATTGGTCCTTTCTTGAAAGCACGCGGTCGGGAAACAATTCGCAACTAATCGGGTAAGTGTTTCTCTCGGACTAAAATCGAGGCTGTCGATAGCCTCTTCTTGATCCGCTGCACGCTCTATCTGTTTCTTGGTCTGACTCTCGCCAGTGCCGGTTATCGAAATGACGACCGATTCTTTTCTGCTGAGAGCATCCTCGATCTCGCGGATTAGGGTCGGAACCTTAAATGCTGTGATCAGATTGCGAAAACAGCGTTGATGCTCTGCCCAGAATTGATTTAGAGCACTGCTTCGGGTCGCTTTGCCGGAGTTTGTTAGATCCAAGGCTCGATGGATATTTCGAAAGACTTCCTGCCAACCCTGCGCCATGTTGTCATACATCCTTCGCTGAGAAGGTGTGAGTTTATGTATGACTTCACGAAACTCAACCGACAAGCCCGACTCGGGATCGGTTCCCATACTTAGGTTGCCGCATAGGTATCGTCCCATCGCCTTAAGGTCTCGGCACACCATCTCAAGAGCACCGACACCTCCGGATTCGATCTCTTCCGCGAACTGCTCGAAGCCTATCGGAAAATTAGTCCCTGCTCCCCAGAGCCCAAGCCGCGACATATAAGCGAGGTGTCTCACCTCTCCTGCCGAAGTTGCCGAGGAATAAACGACTCTCACATCCGGAAACTTCTCCGGGTTTTGGATCTCAAGTACGGCGGCTCCAGTCTGTGTCGATTTTCCTCTATCGTCTGCGAAGGCGTATTTGGCTTTGTGTCCCTCGTCGAAGATCACGATTCCGTGTGGACCTAGCCAGCGAGTAATCTGATCTATCCTTTTGTTTCCCTTCTTCGACCTAGCTATTAGCGATCGATACGTGCAAAAGACTATACCGTCTTCGATGTCGATCTCCTGATCAGTAGTAAAGTCATTAATCAGCTTGATCGGCGGCGTCAGAGCAAGTCTTTTAAACTCGTCGGAGACAGCTTCAATCAGATCAGCTTTTACAGAAAACCAAACAGCCCGCCGTCTTCCCTGAAACCAGTTATCCAGAATGATACCCGCAAGGGTCGCTGTCTTGCCGGTTCCGGTGCCATCTCCTATGCTGATACCGGCTCGCGAACCGTCTGCAAGCCTTTGCTCATGTGCCTGTCCCGCATAGATGATCCTCTCTAATTGCATTGCCGAGAGCTTTCCGGTATCCGATAGATACTTCGGAAGTGTCGGCCGGTAACGAATCGGTGGCGGTTCAACATTAGCAAGGCCTGGAGGTTCAACAATCACTCCCGGATGTGGCGATCCGCCGGTAATAAATCGAGGGGAATAAATGTTTATGTTTAGATCAGGTTGGTGATTATGCTCTACGATTGGAGTCCTTTCACTCGAGGTAAGTACGGGAGCAGGAAGTCCTTCCGAACTTCGTTCTTGAATGGAGTACATTGCTTTTTTCTATTGGTCAAAAACGGAGATTTAACGAAATGGCCTGTTCGAAGGCATCCTCGACCGACTGAGCAACAATATGCGGAGTCGCTTCGAGTTCCGAACTCAATGGCGTATCTATCGCAGGCGACTTGGTGCCGATAATTAGCGTCGTCTTGACGCTCGTCCCGTTGGAGTAGAACTCACGCCCCGGCAGTTCGATGGAGGCTTTTACCTGTATTTCCGGGGAAAGATATTCCCAAAACCGATTTCCACGGCGGGATCTCGGAGAACCTCTCTCACCAAGGATCACCGCGAATCGCCCTCCTTTCTTTAGCCTTCGTAATGCTGATTCGATATGACGAAAGCCGAAGTCGAGACTGTTATTCTTCACGCGGCCGCCAGTCGAAGAGAATGGCGGATTAGCGAGAACAATGTCAGGGAGTAAAGGCTCAGGCAGAAGATCGTCAATGAACTCTGCATCGAGAGAATATGGCTGAAACCCCAACGTCAATGCCATCCCTTTCCTCCTAGGGTCTATCTCGTTAGTTATCACCTTGGCTCCAGCAGCAAACGCCCAAACCGCAAGACAACCCGTACCACATGAAGGTTCGAGCGCTGTCTCGCCCTGCCTAATGGTCAGAAGGTAGACGGCCAGATACGCAATCGTTGCCGGCGTTGAGAACTGTTGATAGGCGATCTGTGTTTCACTTCTCCAAGTCTGCGTGGGAAGCCGTTTTTGTAGAGGTTTTAAGACACTGGAAACTGCTTCGAGTGGATCCGTTGATGCGAGTAGATCACGTCCGTACTTTGTCTGAATGAGTAAGTTCAACGCAGTTTCAGCTATCTCGTGATAGACATGAGCATCGACGTTGTAATCAAACCCACTACATCTTTTGCAGATCTCAATAAGTTCCTTGTTGGAGATCTTTAGGTCGCTGTCAACAATCCCTGCGACTTGTTCGATGAGATCTCTGAATGAGGTATATGAAACGGTTGGCTCGCTCATGACGCGAACTGTCAGCCGCTAATTTCTTATGGAAAGATTCCAGCGAGTTGATTGCTAGCCTCATCGAAACATTCAGGCGTCAGCGATCCAAGCCAATCGGAGACTTCCAGACATTTAAGGGAGGCTCCCGCGGTCAGCGCATCGTCGATTCCTTTGAAACGTCTATCCCACGCGAGAATTTTTGTAGGTTTGTCGCAGGACAAGAACTGCTGTTCCCGAATTCGTATAGCGAGTAGTGAGGCCATCGCTCTCGCTACATGTGGATTTGTGAAGCAATCTGCGTCAAATGCGATTTCCAGAATCCTTCGCCGCGCGACTTTAACAATTTCCAGATGCGACGTTGCGACTCCGCCATTGGCGACGACATATCGATCCCGCAGGAAGTGCTGGGCCGCCGCAGCTTTGAAGACACCTTCGGTAACAAGCAGCGTCTTGGTCGTATTTCCTCTAAAACCCATAGAGCCTTCGTAATGAAGCGGTGTGCCAGAACTACACCCTTCACGCTTTCCGATCGACGACAGCCATTGATACTTTCCCGGCGTATTCTTAGCCTTTCCGATAACTTTGAGCTGGCAAGCCTGAATAAATCCATTAGAATCTAAGAATGGAATCAGAAGAAGATCGGCGTCATAGTCGAAATCACTACCCAGTCGTGGTCGTCCATTCGGTCCTCGCCAAAATCCTGGAACGCCTTCAAAAGGTGGAATAGCTGCTTCTTCTTTTGCAAGTAGCTCACTGAGTAATCGAACTAGACGATGCCTTTCGGTAGCCAATTTGGGAAGTATTCCGCAGCGTCCAAATTCCTGCCCTTGTCTAAACAGACATTCGTTACCGTAAATTAGTTCGCCGCTCGCGGGTAATGGCGAAAGCTTGATGAGACTCTGATAGCTTCTATGCCTGATTTCGATGGGGGCTACAGAAGTTGATTTTGAACGCGAAAGTTGCTTTTGTGGCTGAATATAACCGGCTCGGCATGGCCTTCGACTATCGTAATAAAAGATCCCCCAACCTTTGCCGCTAAGTCTGTCAGCGTTTGTCACGGAACGGGCACAGAACGCGATATTGTGATCTTTGGTCGTGCTACACCAGTCCGGTTTTCCGCAAATGCGACACGGAGATCTTCTCGATACTCGTTGGTATCCAGTTATCATTTTGTTTCGGCTTCTTTCCTACCGCTTTTTTGTTTTTTGTAGCGGCGCCTTCTTCGATGTCAGGTATTTGAATCACTGACTTTAGCTCATCTGAGCCGGTCAGGGATATGGTGTATTGCGACATTTTTCATTGACAAATGTCACGTTTCACCGCATCCTTTTAATGATGGATAAGCGACAGCAGCCACAAATCAAAAAACTCGGGGTCTTTACACTGGCTCAAGGTAAGTCCGTAGGAATTAGTCAGCAAGACATATCCCGGCTTGTCGCTGCAAATGACCTCGTTCGTCTCGGTCGTGGGATCTACCTCCATCCCAAAGCGTCGCTGGATAAAGATGTCGGATTCCAGATCGCGTATTCAAAGTTTGGACCGGGTTCAGCAATTGGGGGCCTTTCAGCTCTGTATCATTACAACCTTGCCGAACAAGTGACGGGAGAAATATGGGTAATGGTTCCTCCCGAGAAAAGAACCCGAGAAACCGGTTATAAACTGATTCGAACAAAAACGAAGCTCGACAAACAGATCGTAGAGGAAAAGGGCTATCGAATCGTCACAGTCGAACGGGCGGTACTAGAGGCTCTAAAATTCATAACAAAGATAGGTGAACGAACAGCAATAAAGGCCGCCCGCGAAGCCCTTGCAACAAGAAAGACAACCGAAGCCAAACTCGCAAAAGCCGCAAAAGAGCTTGAACTTGAATCGGTACTGGCCAAACATCTGGAGGTCATCGTGCCATGACCACCAAAGCAAAAGGCACTTCAGTGCGGCAAAGGCTCATAAACCTGAGTGTTGAGAACGGCGTGCCGTTTCAGAATCTGGAAACGGCCTTCATTCTCGAACGACTGGTTGCACGGCTGACCGCTGACGCAGAGCTTCAAAAACATCTAGTCTTCAAAGGCGGGTTTGTCGGACTCAGAGTCTATAATTCTGCTCGATACACGGTTGATGTGGATGCCTTGGTTGTACAGGCAGATGTCGGATCGATCCTGGAACGTGCTAAACAGTGTGCCAAAACCGATTTGGAGGATGGTGTTTGGTTTCGGTTTGAGAATCAGATAGATCTGGCGACCCAAGGTGAATACGGCGGCATCCGACAGACCTATCGCTCGGGAATTGGAGAACTCCTAAAAGATCTTAACAAGGCTCAAGTCGTCCATTTTGACGTCGGCATAGGCGATCCGGTTACTCCAGAACCGATGTCAATAGAGACGGATTCGTTGATCATTCCGCACAGCAATCTGAGTTGGCAGGTTTATCCTGTGGAAACGATAATTGCCGAGAAAATGCACGCGCTTATATCGCATGGAGACATTAACTCGCGTTCAAAAGATGTGTACGACCTAGCAACCCTCTTGCCGATGGCCAATTCGGCCATTCTGGCAGAAGCATTGAAACGATGTTTTGAGTTTCGACAATCCGAGTTGCCCAACAGCTTCGCCAACGTCCTGAAGTCTATGGATACAAAAAGCCTCGAACGGGGCTGGCTAAGCGCAACCGCATCACTTCCTGACAAGCCGCTATTCAGCACCACCTTTGAGAAGATCCTTAGATCTATTAGTGCAATGGAAGGGGCTTTTCATCGTTAAAGCGATTCGGACAATCGGCTTTAGGGCAACGTCAATTACTGAAGCTCAGCGTAACTTATTTTAAGAAAGGTTAAGGCGAGAGGCTGCGTCTCCCACACCGCAGCCTCTCTTTCGGCTAGTACGTCTTCTGGCGAATAGTATCAAGCCGAATCTCTATTCTACCCCAATTTATTCGATCCGGAATTCCTTCCTAGTATTTTGGCTTCATTTCTTCCAATCTCCGATCCATGTCACGGACAAATCCGCTAACGACCGTCGAAACCATGCTGAGTCTGGCCGCTTCCATTGCCGCGGTTTGATTTATCGACGCCGCCTCACTGCGGCCGTCAAAGTTTAGTTGGTTTGACCCTTTCTCCACGTCGGCCGAACTGCGAATTCCTGAAAGTTGAATTCCTGCTCATTGTCTTGTACTTGCAGAGGCGATCGAACTTCCGGTATTGAAAGCTGCTTGCTTTGTGAAGCCTGAGTTTCGAGGGCTTGGTGATCCTCCCTTGGTAAATGTTACTTGCCTCTACCTTCTTGTCCGCGAAAATGCCGGTGTTGTTGTTGTGCTTACTTCTTGAACAGGATGCATATTTCTCGACCAGTCGAAGAGTTCCTGCCCGTGCGGATTGGAACGGAAGTTCCGGCGATCGGGGCCCCATCCATGAAATAAGGGACATTCAGCCATTCATGATTGTCGTTGTCCACGAAATTCTCGCCGTAGTGCCTGGGATAACAGTACGTACGATTCCCGATCTGCGATCACCTAGGCATACCCCACCATACCACCGTCGGTGTCGCGTTAACGGTCCCGTCTGACTCTTTCGTTACTTCGAACAAGAATTTCTGATCCTGTTTGTGCCGAATAACACACAAAAGATGTCGGCCCCCAAGCGAATCTATTGTTGATTATTACCTGAAGGCTTCTTTTCAGTATTGCCATTACGAGGTTTTGCTACTGGGGAGGGGGAGGGCCGAGTAATCGGCTCGGCTCGGGACACCACTTCGACATCGTTATTTACCGATTTCGACATAGGGGAAGGGGGCAACGGTGGTGGCATAATCCGTCGGACATTAGGAGCCCCCCGAGAATAGATGACCTCGAAAACGGAGCTAGGGCGTCCATTGGTTTGTTTAACAATCGCCTTAATCGTTCCCTCGAAACCCGGGGGAACCGGGATGAATCTGCCGGCGTAGCCCGAAGAAGTAGTATTTGGGATAGATCCGTCGGTCGTGAAGTAGACCCTACTACCCGGTATCGGCAACAATAATTCAATCGCGGCCGGAGTATCTCTTGTAACCACATGGTCGGCGAGGTCGAACGGCTCGGGTATGCGGTAGTTCAACTTGGTCTCGTCGGGCAGGCGGTCGAGCCGGGCAAATTCGTTGAATAACCGGTTTGTGATAAATCCCCTGAAATCTTTGCCGCTATTGCCCGACCAAAGCCCGTCGGCCAGAGCGATCAAACGCGGGAACGCCATATATTCGGCACGATCTGGCGTCTCGATAAACTCGGTCCAGACGCACCCTTCGCCGCCGATGATATTTCGCCTTTCCTCGGGCGTTGGTTGCGGCGGCACTACGCTGAAATTGAAAACACTCTTGAGCGTGACCACCGGGCCAAAACTTTTGGCCTCTTCGGCTGCACCGCTCTGAGGATGGTCGAAGTACAGTCTTTCATAGGGCGTTATTATGACCTCGCGATTGGCTAGTGCCGCAACCCTAGCTGTCTCGGGGCCTTTCCACGACATTATAGTGGCATTCGGTATCTGTCCTTTCTCGATCATGTCATCCCAGCATATGATCTTTTTACCGCGAGATTCGACGTGGCTGCCGATCCGGTCGACGAACCACTTGAGAACCTGATACTCGTCCGTGAACCCCTCGCGCGTCTTTATAGCTTGAACAACCGGCGACAATCTCCACTGCGACATGTTTGTCTCGTCCCCGCCAACGTGGATATATGGCGAATCGGGGAACATATCCATCACCTCGTCAAGCACATCCGTCAAGAATGTGATCGTCTCTTCGGATGGGCAAAGGATCTCGGGAAATCCGTCAGGCGGGTTGCCCCAAGTCCTTTTGACCTTGTAATTTGCAGTTGGGGTGCAGCCATATTGAGGATAGGCTGCGAGGGCGGCGGACGAATGGCCGGGCATCTCGATCTCCGGGATGATGGTGACCGAACGAGCTTTGGCATAGGCGACTATATCTGTTATCTGCTCGCGTGTGTAAAAACCCTCGACCGGCTTGCCATCACCGGCGTAAGGCTGTTTTTTAAGGTAAGCCTCGGCCCTGACGGATTCGGGCCGCGTCGAGCCGACCTCAGTCAAAAGCGGATATTTTTCGATCGCGATCCGCCAGCCCTGGTCATCCGTCAGGTGCCAGTGAAAGTAATTAAGCTTATACCGGGCGGCGAGAGCTATGTATTTTTTTACAAAGTCGGCGCCCATGAAATGACGGGCTTCGTCGAGGTGAAAACCACGATAGCGAAAGCGTGGAGCGTCGGTGATCACGGCGGCCGGTATTCGAATGCCGTTATTTACGTCGTTCGGAATCATCTGGATCAGCGTCTGAACGCCGTAGAACAGCCCGCTTTCCGTTCCCGTAATCTGAACACCATTAGGCTCAACCTTTAGCTCGTATGACTCGTCCTTTACCGACTGGCCCTCAGGCTGTGGCCGGGGTATCAGGACGATTGAGTTTGTCGGCCCGTTGACGCCGCTGATGTTCAACGTAAGGCCGTAACTTACACTCAGAACATCGTTTATCGCATTAGCACCTAGAATTCCGCCTTCATCGGTCGCAACGAGCGTGGTCTCTTTAGTCAGCTCGAATTCGCCGCCGATGCGCTTTATTTCGAAAGGCTGAGGGATGATATTCACCTCGCCGATTGGCGGCCCGGCCGGCTTTTCCGGCGCACCGCAACCTAAGGCGAGCAGTGCAAAAAGTAGCAAGAACTTTCTCATTGGGAATATGCTTGAAACCTTAAGGTAATTCATTCAGATGTGTCAACTTTCGACCACCGAAAGTCAGGTTGCTCTAGGCTTACATTTTCTTAAAGATAATTCTCAACGGCGATGCTCGATAAGTTGCCTATTTGCCATATTTCCATTATATTTCCACTTGTAATTTCAAACATAATTTTCGATTTTTAGTTCCGAATCATCTATTCGGTTAACTATGGGTTTCCATTGATGCTAAACGGCATTCGCGAATATGAAACGTTGCCCTCGATGCAATCAGACTTTTGACGACGCCACCGACTTTTGCGTCGATGACGGAACGCCGCTTGAAGGGTATAGTTCGTTCATTTCAGCCGGTGTCCCGACGCAAGTATTTACGCCCGTTCCAACGAAAGCTGTTTCGACACCTGAAACCGGTAAGTTGATCTATGTCGCCGTAGGGGTAATGGCCACGGTTATTATCGCTCTAGTCGCTTTCCTTCTGTATTTGTCGTCAGACAAGAAGGACAGCGCAATCAACCAGAACCAGACCCTGAAGAGCTCAAAACCTGAAAGCACATCGACCCCACAGTCTAATACATTGGCGGCCTCCGAGACACCTTCGATTTCGCCAATCACTGAGAACGCAGCCCGCGAATTGGTTGTTCGTTGGAAAAATGCACAGAATTTGAAGAGTTTCCCCACATATCGCGCGTGCTACGCCCCGACGACGGAATTTATCGGAATAAAGCGAACCCCAACTGGCGGTCGTGAACAGTTGAGTTTTGATAGCTGGATGAATGACCGAGGCAAGATGCTTCGAAATGTTGTAGAGGTTCAGGCGGACATTCGGCGCATCTCTATTGACGGTGATTCGGCGGTAGCGGTGTTTATTCAGAAATGGCGATCGGTAAACCATTGCGATATTGGGGAGAAAACCTTACGTATCAAGATGTTTGCAGATGGGCCGAAAATAGTTTTCGAAGAGTTGAAAGATCCAGTCGTGTGCGGCTGACGTTGTTATGAAACAGTGCTCCCAATGTCACCAATTGTATGATGAGGACAGCGAATTTTGCGTGTCTGACGGGAGTTTGCTCGTGTCAACGAGTGAAAAGAACCAAAGTCGGGTTGTGGTTTCTTGGGACGACCAACAACTCAGCGGCGAGACTCCTACCCAACATGTTTCTATTCCGCAGCAGGCTTCGAATCTACAAACGACACCAAATAATTCCAATTTGCTTTACGCCGTGATCGGTGGCCTCGTCGCGGTTATCTTAATCGGAGGGGCGTATTTGTTTCTTGTCGTGTCCCGTGAAAAGGATAACGAAAAATCCCGTATTGAGCCTTCAAATATCTCGACCAATTCAAATCCGGCTAACAACTCGAAAAACGGTAACACAACTGGTGGAGAACGAGATCAAGCCGCAGCAAATTCTGGTGTTGATTCAGTGAATGCCAACGAATCGGAAAAAAATAATAAAACTGATAAAGAAAATGCGGAAAAAGATGCGGAACCACCTAAATCCGACCCAAAAGCGAAATTGGTAAGGAAGGGTTACAACGGACGAGTAATTATGATGAACGCAATAGTTAGATCGTCACCATCAATTTACGCGCCGGAGATTTATGTAATCTCATTTGATGAACCAATAAAAATTGGAAAATCAGCGGGCGGAAATAATCCTTGGTTTCGAGTTACAACGACGGGCGGTACGACCGGCTGGATGCATGGAAATACGATTGAGTTTGTAAGGTGACTACGAGAAACCGGAGAACAAAAGGTTAGCGCTATGGAAGTGAAGGGGCAATGAGGAATCTGTTTGTGAGTCCAATGTCGATCATTTTAATGTTTCTTTTTCTGGTAGGTTCCGGCTGCCAACAGGAATCGCGTGTCGTTCAGAAACCAACTATTGTTCACGGATCCCCAACTGTTGAAGAGACACCGGGTATACAGAAATCACCGCCCATTTTGCAACCAAACCTACCGGTCAGTTTTTCTTTAGCTCCCGGACAAGAAACGCTCTTCACATTACCGATGAAAAAGGGCTCCTTGACGGAGATTAAGTCATCACCACTCGATGGAACAGTCGTCTCTTTCGAGCTTTACGATTCACAGCGAAAACAGCTATTTGAGAAAGGAGAAGTATCCCTTTTCTTCCTCGCCCCGGGTGATGGCGATTTCCTCCTAGTCGCTAGGTTATTCCAAGTACAACCTTCGAAAAATTCGGAAACATGCGACGTTGAAATTCACATGCCTGCGTTCGGGCACGCTGACACGAATGATATTCGAAAAGTCAACGGTTATGAAATAGAAATCACGAAGATACGCGCTGAGGCGAAATACGGAAGAGACCGGTCACGCGTGCAGATAAAGAAAAATGGTGAGTTGCTGAGGATCATCGACGGGGATGAGTTCAATTTTCTTGATACGCCGAGTGCGTATCCTGCGGCCGATTACGAGATGCAATCGGCTCACCTGATAGCCACCACATGGGACAAAACAGGAGACGGATCGCCCGACATTGTGTTTTGGGACCAGGTTTGTGGCCACGCCGGACGCGGTTGTTCGACGACTACGTATTTTGTTGAGTTAGCAAATAGCATAAAGGTCATCGAATTTTCCACTGAGGATGGACTTTTTGCGATTAGAAAGAATCAGAAAGGCGGATTACTTTTCAGGGGAGATTCCAAAGCGTTCCTGGGATTCAAGGACGGCGCTCTTCGCCCAATTTGACTAAAGAAACCTGTCTGGCCATTAGTTTTCTGGCTATTGCGACTGAATGGTCTGGCAGAATCTTGGGGAAGGGGCAAATACGGGAAAGCTAGTTTGATCGTCGATAAGAGGAGACGCGACGATTTTGTTCTGTGAGTAAAATGAAGAGATGCCCTCAATGCAATCAGACTTTTGACGACGCCACCGACTTTTGCGTCGATGACGGAACGCGGCTTGTGTCGACAGGCAATCAGAGCCAGAGTCGGGTTGTAGTCTCTTGGGATGACCAATCGTCCATCGCGGAGATTCCTACGCAATACGTTTCCATTCCTCAGCAGCCCGCAACTCAGCAAACGACAGCAAGTAATCCCAACTGGCTATATGCCGTGATCGGTGGTCTGGTCGCCGTGGTACTAATGGGCGGAGCGTATTTACTTTTCGTCGGGTCTCGTGAAAAGGACATCGAAAAGACCCGGTTGGAAAATTCTGCTCCCAATACAAATGCCTCGTCAAGCAATGTTGCAAACGGCATGCTGAACAACATCGGAGCGAACCGGAATAGCTTTGCAGCAAATTCCGCATCAAACGCCGCGAACACTCCGGCAAACGTGATGGCAAACTCCCCATTCATGCCGGCAAATGCCCCGGCCGCGAACGCGAACCGTGGAAACTCCACCATCGAGAAGCGATTTCGGCGAACATTCTACGGCACGGTCGATAATGACGGCATCGAGATGTATCTCGAACGCAACGGTTCGTCGCTTACAGGAAAGGTCAATCCCAACAATCGTAACGCAGTTATTTATGTCGAGGGGTACATCCAAAATGACGGTTCGTTTCAAATGGACGAAAAGAGCGACATCGGCGTTGTTACCGGAGTTTATCGGGGGAGGTTTAACGGCGACGGAACGGTAAACGGAACCTGGTCAAAACCGGGCGGAGATAAGATGCGTCCGCTATTTTTGCGTCGGCAATAGTTTTTTGGTTGAAATTTATGAAGCAATGCCCAACTTGCCAGTCAACTTATTCGGAGGATGACGATTTTTGTCCGAATGAAGGTTCCGTGCTCCTAATCGTTCCGGACGGAGATCGCTCGGCTTCATTTCAGTATGTTTCCGCCAATATTCCCACCGAGGTGATGACTCCGGTACGTTCCCCAGTATCTGCCAAGAACGATAATCCGGCCAATTGGACTTACCTAATTGTCGGAGCATTGGGAACGCTGATTATTGTCGGCGCTATTTTTGTCATTTGGCGCGGTAATACAGGATCATCCGCAGACAACTTCACAAGCGCGGGTAAACCCGCCGCTGATCCCCAAGCGATTGCGGCCTTCCCAATCGGAAATGCCTCCTCGCAAGCTGGAACTCCAGATAATGTCGGGAGTTCAAATAGTGTTTCAGTAACGGTTCCTCCCGCAAAATCGTCTCCGCAGGGCAGGTGGGTTGGTGATTGGTCTTCGCCGTCCGGTGCATATTTGACGGTAGTGATGGATCTGAATGAAGACGGCACCGGCAGTATTACGGGCGAGATTGAATGGACGCTTCGACGGACGACGCGGCCTGAAAAAATGAACAAGATTGGTCTGTCAGCGACCGAGTTCGTTAGTGGACGTTTTGATCCGGTTTCTCGAACATTAAACATGAGCGGATACCGAAAGAACGACCCAAATAACGTTCTCGTTATGCTCGATTCTTATCGCTTGGCCCTTTCAGGAGATACACACCGTCTTAACGGGACGGCACGCAATGGAGGAAAATGGAACGCGAGCATTAATTTATCGCGTTAAAGAGTTTATGAAACGATGTCCTCAATGTGGCCAACAATTCTCGGACGACTACTCGTTTTGTCTCGATGACGGTACTGTTTTGTCCGTGGAGTCCGCCCCCTATAGGGATGTGCCAACTCAGGTCGTACCGCGGCAGGTAATTGCCGGACCTCAAGGGGTGAAATCCTCGCCGCCGTGGATTTACGTTCTGGTCGGATGCCTGGTCACCGCTCTCGCAGGTACGGTTTATCTACTCGCTTTTCGCGGTGATACTGCGCGGCCGTCAAATCCGGGTGCGGTATATGCGGATAACGGAGTGCCAACCACCTCACAGCCATCGATCACCCCGTCGGATCAGCCTCGAAGAGAGACATCTGCCACAAATACGCCTCCCCAATCCGTCGCTCCAGAACAAACCAAAAACGAACTAGAGGGGTCGATCAGATCGTGGATCAGCGCTGGGGAATCACGCGATATAGACTCAACAATGCGGTTTTATGCAGACGTGGTTGATTATTATCGAAAGCCCGGATCGACCAAGAGTTTTGTTCGAAGTGATAAACAGCGCTACTACAATAAGTTTCAAACTGCCTCGGTTACGATTAGCGATCTCGTAATTACGCCGTCCGTTGATGGCAGTTCGGCTGAGGCTCTTTTCGATAAGAACTGGACCTATGATGGAAATAGCAATTTCTCAGGAAAGGTTCGGCAGCAGTTAAAGTTTCGTAAATTTGGTGGTAAATGGCTTATTACTGGCGAGCGAGATCTGAAGGTCTACTATGTAAACAAATGAAAAGATGTCCTAATTGCAATCAAATATTCAGTGACGACAATGACTTCTGTCCTAATGACGGTATGCCTCTGGTTGTGGAATCCGGAGAAGTTCAGTCCTCCGGCAGCCTGCCCACGCAATATATCGCACGTCCACAAAATACGCAATACCAAACGCCACCGGTAGTGGCGGCGAGTTCCCTTAAGTGGGTCTTTCCGCTGATCGGTATTCTTTGTGGACTGGTGGTTGTCTTTGGCTTTCTCGCATTTTTCAAAGAATCGCCAACTGATAAGTCCTTCGTCCTTCAGACCAACGCAAACGCCGGAGAATCCGACCAAATTGCGGCGGTTGGCGAATCGAACAAGAATACGGAGACCCAGCCATCGCTCCAGGCTGAGACAACGCCCATCCCACCAACTCCGCCGACTTCGACAACTGCGAGAATCAGTCCAGCCGGCAATTGGTCAGGTGATTGGTCATCGTCGTCCGGTGCCTATCTGACCGCCAACACGACCCTATTCGATGATGGTGACAGTAAAGTTCATGGCGACATCATATGGACTCTAAAGAAAACCGCAACTCCGCGAAAATTGAACAAGATTGGATATTCGGCTACCGAATTTGTTCGCGGAGCCTTTGAACCAGGAACACGTAAGCTATCGTTGGTTGGATATGGTAAGAATGATCCGAATCAAGTGCTAGACAATTTAGATTCATATCGCTTGGTCTTGAGTGAAACCAACGATCAAATGGCGGGTTCGAGTAGTAACTTTGGTAGATGGAACAGTCGTTTTTTGTTAAAACGACAATGAAAAATGAAGACTTGTCCAAATTGTAACCAAACATTCGGCGAAGACAATGACTTCTGTCTCAATGATGGAACACGACTTGTTGCGGGTTCCGAGAGTTTTATGTCATCTGGCGAGATGCCGACGCAATATATTCCTCTCGCGCAAAACGCTCCGTACCAGCCTATAGTGGTGTCGCAATCGTCCAAGTGGGTGTTCCCTCTGGTTGGCGTTCTTTGCGGACTCGTTGTGGTTCTTGGCTTCTTCGCTTTTTTTAGGGAGTCGTCGTCTGACAAGCCAGCCGTACCTCTGAAAAACACAGAAGTTGGCGAATCGAACAAGAACATAGAAATTCGGCGTTCGCCTCAGGTTGAATCGACGCCAGTTCCACAGCCGACGCCGCCGTCCGTGAAGCCGGCCGAATATCCAGTCGTCACGGTAAATTCACCACGCGACGGCTATTTAGCTCTGAAGAGCGAACCGTGCGCCGCACCTTGCGGGACAATGCTTCTTAAAATTCCTCATGGCACCGGGCTCAGTCTCGCAACATGTAAAGACAATTTCGAAGTTGCAGATAGGCGGCGGGGGCGATGGTGTTATACAAGTTACGGAGGATACACCGGCTGGATATTTGACGCATTTGTGGCGCGCTAACTCTATTTCGATGGTCGCACGATCATCGTCGGTGTAGGAGTTACCGCAAGGATGCTCGTAATAACTTTGTTGTTAAATTGACCCTATAGGAAGGTAAGAATCCTTTGAACCTAAACGCGGGAAATGGAGGAAAATCGAATGCCAGCGTGAATAGGGCGCGTTAATAAAATTATGAAAAAATGTCCAAATTGCAATCAAATATTCGGTGATGACAACGACTTCTGTCCGAATGATGGAACCACTCTTGTGGTGGATACCGGCCAAATGGGATTTGGCGGATTTCCAACATCAGGCGAGATGCCAACCCAATATGTCGCCCGACCGACACAGCATGTCTCGCTGGGGGCACCTAGCTCAAACATTCAATATCTTGTAATCGGTGTTCTGGCAACCGCATTGGTCGGCGTTGGGTTGTACCTCTTTCTTTCCCGCGATTCTGCTAAACAAACGAGTGATCCGAATGGAAATTTGTCACAGACAAATAGTGCGGTAAATACCCCGCCGTCGCTTACTCCGGGAGTCGCCGTGCCTCCTGAAAACCGAAACTATACTTCTACCTCCTCACAGCCTGCTGTCGATCCTTACATTAGTCCGGCTGGGAAATGGCAAGGTCAATGGACAAACGGGAAGGGTTCGGCTTTTGGTCAAGTGTTTACCTTAACAGATGAGGGAAACGGTAGAATCAGCGGGCAAATTGTACATACTTTACAACAAACAATCAACCCGCAAAAGATGGGAAAAATTGGCTTGACGGCGGTTGAATATGTGCAAGGCAGTTATGATCCGAATACAAGATTGATCATGCTTTCCGGAATTCGCAAAAATGATCCTAATGATTTGATTATATTGGACAAGTATCGTCTGAGTATTTCCGCCAATAATTCAGTCGTTGCTGGTGAGACCGTCGGCGGAAAATCTCGCGGACAAATTAGCCTGCGAAGATAACAGGGGACAAAATGACGAAAATAATCCTTACCGTGGTTTTTATTTGCGTTGGTTTTTTGGCATCTTGCCAAGGGCCAACGGCAACAACAAATCAAACAGGTAACAAAACTGAAAACGCGAATGTTGCCAATGCTAGTCACCCTGAAATCCCCAAAGTCGATCTTGCAACCAAACCAATTCAGGTTGAAATAGATGGAAAGCAATCTGAACTTGTCCTGGCAAAAGAGGTTATCCCAAATTTGGTGGAAGACCTAAAATATGCGACCACTGATAATTTTATGCGTAGGAAACTTTATACTGACCCGAAATGTTATCTCTTGAAAGAAACTGCTCAAAAACTGTCTTTAGCGGATAAGGAACTATCAGAGAGAAAACCCGGGTTTAGGTTAAAGGTTTGGGACTGTTATCGGCCTATGAAAATTCAACAGGAGATGTGGAAAGAATATACAAATACTCCATATGTGGCGAATCCTAAGACGGCACGACACCCCCGAGGGCGAGCGGTGGATATTACTATTGTTGATGCTGCCGGTAATGATGTCGAGATGCCGACAAAATATGATGATTTCACGTCCAAAGCTCATCCAAACGCCCCAACTACACCAAAGGCGGCCGCAAACCGCGAGTTGTTAAGGTCGGTTATGACCTCAGTCGGATTTTCTGGGGTTAATTCGGAATGGTGGCATTTTGATAACTTGGCATGGCCGGCGAAGCCCGCACAAAAGTAAGGGAGTAAAGCGTCAATTTGAAAGATAGGGAGAGAACAAAGATGAAAGAAATAATGAAAATAGAGATTTGTTTGGTTTGCATCTTGACGTTTGCTAGTTTTGGATTCTCCCAATCAACGAAGATCACCTACGAGGATTATTACAACCAGAGATTTGAATATACCGTTTCATATCCAGTTGGAATTTTATTTCCGCAGGTTATTGCAGCCAATGGAGACGGGCGTAAGTTTTTGTCGAAGGACAACAGAACGAAAATGTTGGTGTACGGTCGAGAAAACAACAATAGGCAGACTTTATCCCAAGTGTTCCGTGAAAATATTCGCAATAATAACAGAATTATTACTTATAAAATACTTAAGAATAATTGGTTCGTAATTTCGGGTTATGAAAATGAAAATGTTTTTTACCAAAAAACTATATTCAGAAATGAGGAATTCATGACGCTCGAGATTGAATATCCAAAAGATCAAAAGAAAGCCTTTGATTTAATAACAGCAACGATTTCAAAATCGTTTAGGTGAAATCAAGGGGTATTGAGATTCGAAATGTCTCATGATAATTCCACTTTGAAATTATGAAAAAATGTCCAAATTGCAGTCAGGTATTTGAAGATGACAACGACTTCTGTACGAACGACGGAACGACGCTTGTCCCAGATACCGGCCCGCAAGGATTCGGCGGTTTTCAATCATCAGGCGAGATGCCGACACAATATGTTCGGCGTCCGCAAAGTGCGGTTCGGCCGCCTGTCGCCCGTTCGTCTAATCTCCTATATCTGTTTGTGGGCATACTTGCGACCGCTCTCGTCGCCACCGGGTTGTATTTATTTTCGTTACGCGACTCTACGCAACAGTCAGTTACCACTAGCGGTAATGTCTCGCAGCCAACTAGCGCCACAGGCATTGTGTCACCATCTCCGACTCCTTCAAATACGATGTCGAATGCGGTCAATGCTATCAGAGCGCCAAATCTACCATCAAAACCCGAACCAACAACTACCATCCCGTCACGTCCGGCAGGCGGAACATGGTTTGTCGTTCTTGGCTCTTATCCCAAGTTCGAATCCGATAAAGCGAATCAAAGGCTACGGTATATTCAAGGTTTAGGTTATCAGGCAAATATGGTCGATACGGATAATTACCCGGGGTTTAGAAGTGGTTTGTGGTCGATTGTTGTTGGCCCTTATTCAAAGTCTGATGCCAAGGGAATGGCAGCTAAGATGAAAAGTTCTATTTCCGATGCATACATCAAGTCAGGATGGTAAATCGATGTTCAAGCGTATTTTAGGCAATTCCATATTCCTTGTTTCCGTCATGGGACTACTGTTGTCGTGCGGAAAACAGGAAACGCCGGTTGCGGCTCAAGCAGGACAAGTTGAGAGTAAGAATCTGCATACGCCGACCCCGACGGTAGATATATCCAATAAAGGTGGTGAAAACGAAAAAACTGACTCTAACCTTGGGAAACCGGTGATTGTTTCCCGAAATGAGTGGAACGCAAAGGTGCCGGTTGGCGAGGCAAAACAACATTCGATTCGCTTCATTACAATCCACCACACAGCGTCGCTCCAAAAGAAAGGCACGGTAATTGAGAAGAAAATGCAGAGTTTGCAGAATTTTTCTCAGAGCAAAAGCCAGCTTGCATCTGGAAAAATGAAGCCGGTTTGGTTTGACGTCCCGTACCATTACTACGTCGCCGTGGATGGCAAAATAGCTGAAGGACGGGAGGTTCAGTTTGTGGGCGATACCAACACAGATTACGATCCAACCGGGCATGCCCTTATTGTTCTTGAGGGCGACTTTCAAACTGAAAATCCTTCCGAAGCGCAAATGGAATCTTTAAGGAATTTAGTGGTTTGGTTGTCAAATCGCTCGAATGTTCCATCGATAAAAATTAAAGCTCATAACGATTACGCGTCAACAATTTGTCCGGGCGAAAATCTTAAGGCATTGTTGGGGAAATTTAGAGAAAAGGTTGATGAGACTATGAAATTGAATAAGAAGCAGTAACACCGTAGCAAACACAAGCTATGACGAATCAGTCTTCATGTTATTTGGAATCTAATGGCCAACGAAGCTTTTCCCTTCCTGTTGGCCGCTCGGTCGTGGGCCGCGACGCTGTGCAGTGCCAATTCGCACTGGATTACCCTTTTATTTCACGCTTACAAGCGGCGATCGATGTTCGGGACGATGGTCAGGTTGCGATCAAAAACCTGAGCGGTCGACAAACGACGTTTGTCAATGGACAGGCAATTGACGTTTGTGCGTTGAACGATGGCGACAAGCTCGAAATGGGGGCCGGGCAGACGATAACATTCACTTTTCGTAAAACCGAATCCGCGCAAACCTATGAGCCGCAATTTTCTTTTAGTTCTATACCCCTTCAACCCATTTCCGAAGATAAAACGGTCGCCTGGAGCAACCCCGAAAGCGCTACCAGCGTATTTCGTGTCGATCTTTCGCCGACCCTGCGAATCGGACGGGCGCCGGATAACGAGATAGTTTTGGACGCTCCTAGCGTCTCCCGGTATCATGTTCAACTTCTTTACGATACCGGCTCGCAGCCAATCATAACAGATTTGGGTAGTACGAACGGTACATTCGTCAATGGAAATATCCTGCGTTCGGCATATCAACTACAGACGACCGACTGGGTTACGATAGGTGGCTATCTAATTAATGTAAATGGCCGTGAGATTAAGAAGCAGGATCTTAGTGCGAGCCGGATCGTCGCATATAACGTTGGCAAGAGCTACGGTGAGAAAGCGGTACTTCAGGATGTATCTGTAGCGCTGTATCCGCGCGAGTTTGTAGGCCTGATGGGTGCTTCCGGTTGCGGAAAATCTACCTTAATGGACGCGCTTAACGGGATGCGGCCGGCCACTGCGGGACAAGTCTTTATAAATGACCTCGATCTGTATCAGAATTTCGACCTGCTTCGCCGTTCAATCGGCTATGTCCCGCAGCGTGATATTTTACATGAGGCACTGACCGTCGAACGTACACTGTTCTATGCGGCGAAAATGCGTCTTCCGAGCGGCACCACGCTTCAACAAATTGATGAGGTGATTCACGAGGTGATCCAAACCGTAGGGCTTGAGGATCAGCGGCACAATGCGTTCCGCCAGCTTTCTGGTGGACAACAAAAGCGTTTGAGCCTCGGTATCGAACTCATCACAAAGCCGAATTTTCTTTTTCTCGACGAGCCGACTTCCCCGCTCGACCCTGAGACAACTGAGAACATGATGCTGCTATTTCGCAAATTAGCGGATGAAGGCAGGATCGTCGTAATGGTCACGCATAAATTTGAGAAATTTAATTCGATGCACAATATCGTGTTGCTGACCAAGGGCGGCAGGCTGGCATTTTTTGGGCCGCCGCAGGAAGCGTTGCAATATTTTAATTGCCAGGAACCGAGCGAAATCTACCGGCGATTGCACGAAAAAACACCGGAAGAATCAAACCGTGCATTTCAGCGTTCGCCGCAGTTTCAGAAATATGTCGCATCGCGGTTTGGCGAGATCCAGGCGCAGACCAGCGGTGGGCTGACGATGAACGCGGGGGCAGATAACACCGGGGCCGAGAGAAAACCTGGAATCCGGCAATGGTGGACAATGACCCAGCGGTTTTTGGAGATCAAGCTCAAGGATTTTCGAAACACGCTTATCCTTCTTGCCCAGGCTCCGATTGTCGCGCTTATCCTAGCATTTATTACCGATAATACTCCGAACGACGGCAGGACGATCTTTATAGCGGCCGTTGTTGCAATATGGCTAGGCGCGAACAATGCGATCCGCGAGATCGTCTCCGAGACCGCAGTCTACGAACGCGAAAGGCTCGTAAATCTAAAAATCCCGTCGTATGTGATGTCGAAATTCACGATCCTTGCCGGCATCGGACTTATCCAGTGCTTTTTGTTCGTCCTGATAATGACGGCGTTCGACAGATTCAAATCGGTTGATTTCCCGATGCTCACCCTAATCCTGTACCTGACGCTTTTGGCGGGTGCGGCGATCGGATTGTTTTTTTCAGCTCTCGTATCGTCAACCGAGAAGGCGATGAGTATTCTGCCGCTTATCCTGATCCCACAGCTTTTGCTGAGCGGCTTTTTGAAGCCCCTTGATGATCTTTATGTAAATCTCAAGCAAGGCAAACCGGCGGTCGTCGCAGACTACGATAAATATGAACGGGACAAGAATAAAGAGATCAAGATCGATCCGAGCAGACCGACCGAAATACCGAAGGTTCCGGAACCGGTTCAGAAATCCGACGGCCTTGGCAGCTCCAAGTTTCTCGCCGATCTGATGACGGCACGGTGGACTATCGACGCCCTCGCACATCAGGTTTCGGTCAATGATCTGAAAGCACGCGACAAGCTCGCCGCAAGAATGACCGTAAAGGAATACGAGAATATCTTGGATAAAAATAGCGATAGCGTTACAATGGACGCATACCACTCAAGAGTTAGGAAAGATCTACTGATCCTGGCACTTTTCAGCCTTGTTTTTCTTGGCCTGACAATGTTGGCTTTGAAGCGGAAGGATCGGTTGTAGTGTTGAGTCGTGAGTCCCGGAGGGACGTATGAAGTGCCTGATTTTTTGTTTTGCCGCAGGAATGTCAATGATTGGCTGCTCGGTCGCCGCACAAACAGGTGCGAATAATTCTAACGCGGTCCGTTGGTCGAACGCCAACTTCAACGCGGCGACGGCCCTTCCATCAAACAGTTGGAAGCCGGCAAACGCTGCGTACCCTGCAAATGTGACTTCTGAAAACAACTATTCTCGCGGGCCGTTTGCTAGCCAACAACGCAGGTACGAAGTTTGCGGCCGGGCCGTGGACTGGTGTGATACCGATGTTACGTTTTGGGAATCTCACGATCTGAAGATCAGGATTAAAGGGCAGCAGAAGATGTGGGATGTTTACAAGTCAAAGCCATTCTATGTCGTGGTCCTAAAGCGCAAGAAAGCCGTTGTATCTGATCACATCGATGATGATAAATGTTTGGAAGGTTATTTTGACAATGCTGAAATCGGGCAAGTCCAGCTTTATTTTACCGAGAATAAGGTGTTCGCCAACAACGACGGGTGTCATCCGGCTCCGATGGTACGGTATTCCTATTTTCTAGACGGTAATTTCATGGCCGTATATGCGGGTAAAACAAGGTCGGAAGCGAATCCATTGCTTCGGCGCGCCAAGGCGAAGGCCGAGTATCGGGACGCTCACATAGCACAAATGCACGTCGAATTGTGCTCCGGCTGTCACTGAACCTGAGTGTGTTAGCGAGAAAGGACGTTATGAATCGAAATTGAGCGAATATGCGACGGATTCAGGCTGTGCTTTGCAACGTTTGTCATTAGATCAAATCTTAGATTTTTAGGACCAACGTTATCGATGAGAAATTTCAATTTTGCATTCTTAACTTTATTGTTTCTTATTTCTTCTTCGGGTGGAGTTTGGGCACAGCGGAATTTGTCGCCTGTCTCGGTCGTGCCCGACAAATCCGTCGCCGTCATTCGTGTCAATTGGACGCAGGTTCGCAATAATGAAAAACTGAAAAGAATCGTTAACGGTGACAACTTTGCAAAAATCGAGAACGAGATCGGTCTAAACGACAGCAAGGTTACCGAATGGGTCATTTTCAGCGACATAAAGCCGACTTCCTCGGCCGGGTTGGGCATTATCATCGCCGGCTCATTTACGTCGCAAACTGTCATCCAAAATGCCAAGACAAAGAGCTGGACGGCGGAACGAATCGGCACCAGCGTGGTTTACGTAAATCCAGTGGACAATTCGGTGCTTTTGCCTATTCGCAACGGCCTCGTTGCCTACGGATCGAGGGCCGGCATCGAAAAACTGCAAACCGGCTTGTCCAGGCCGCAAAAGAATCTGATTTCGAAGCCGCCTTTTAACCAAACATGGGCTGAGCTGAATGCCGCCCGGCAGCCAATTGCTTTTATGATCGGCATACCGCAGGGATACGAGAGGATTGCCGGCATCGGCTATAAAATCGCCGCAAAGCTGATGAATCTTGCGAGTTTTGGCATTATCGGAACAGTAATGGAAACAATTGGTTTGGTGAGATGCGTTGGCTTTGCGATCGCTCATCGCGAACGCGTTTTTCCGACAAATCTCGTGGCAATGATGGAGGATGAGGGTACCGCGTGGCTGACGTCGGGCGCCGTCAATCTGCTCAAGAAGGCTCCTTCCGCGATTGGGGTGCGGCCGAAAACCGAAGAAGAGCGCAAAATGTTGGAATCGATGCAAACATTGTCTGCAAGTTACGAAGGTTCCCTGCTGTCCGTAAAATTTGATATGCCTGAAAGCGCATTACAGGGTAGATGACTTTGGAGCAAACGAAATGAAGAAAATCGTCTATTTCTGGATTATCCTACTTTTTTCATTCAGTTTGACCATCGGTCAAACGAATGGAAATGGAACTGTAAGAAAGCCATTGCAGGTATCACAATTTGCGGAAGCGGAAAAGGCTTGGGGGCCATTTTGGGGTAATGTCAAAACAGCCATAAGAATGCATGACCGAGAGTCCTTAAAAGAACTGATCTCTGTCGAATATCGCTGTTATAGTCGCTGTGGAAATTATGTGGATAAAAGAGACGCCTTTTTTGATCTCTTTGAGTCACTTGATTCCAAGTGGTGGGGACAGCTTGGTTGGATTTTTGAAAAAGGGACGCGTGTCGGAAAAATAAGAAACGAAGATGGAAAGATGGCGCGAACAGTTTCCAGCGACAAATCGCGTGAACTTGGAACAGACGCTGATTTCAGTTATCAAAAAAACGGAAAATGGTATTTTACTGAAATCTCTGGTTGGGGAATGTGAGGTAATAACTTTTCCTACTGGTGCGAATCCTAGATTTATTTATGAGAAAGACATTTTATATTTTGATTATCGTACTGTTTTCAGTAGGCTTCGCCATCGGTCAAACGAAAGGAAAGCCAACGCCGAGAAAACCTTTGTCCGTTTCAAGATTTGCGGACGCAGAAAAGGCCTGGATTCCTTTTTGGAATCAGATAACGTTATCGGTTAGGAATCGCGAAAAGGCATTATTCAAGGAACTCATTGTCCCAGATTACTATTGCTTTGAAGGAGCAGACGGAGGGTGTAGTTGTAGTAACTATCCAGATCGACGAGATATTTTCTTTTGCGGAATCGATCATTTAGCGCGGTGGCACAATGATCCTTTGATGACGTGGTGGAAGGATGTCGGGAACCTCATATTTAACAAAAAGCTTAAGATTGGCAAGATTCAGTCGTTGGAAGGATATATCGGCAGATCAATAAGCTATGGAATAAACAACGGTCGGAGTGCCAACTTCTCTTTCCGAAGCAACAATAAGTGGTATTTGGAATCAATGGGTTCGTTCGGTGAGTGAACCCATGCGAGCCATTTCTGAAGAAATAAAACTGAATGTTCTGTCCAAAATGCGGTAGCCAAAATGCTGACACGAATAAATTCTGCAAGAAATGCGGAAAGAATTTACCTGTCCGTGCTCAGACTCCGCAGTCCATGCCTCAAAACTTCGCCGCTCAGCATTCGCCCAGCTTTCTTGGCCAGGTGCTTGACGGTAAATACAAGATCGACGCAAAACTCGGATCGGGTGGCATGGGTGACGTTTACCGTGCAACGCGGCTGCTGATCGGCGATGTTGTTGCGATAAAGATACTTCATCCGCATTTGGCACGTGATCCGCAGGCCGCCGAACGATTTCGTCGCGAGGCTGTAACAGCGACGAAGCTGAGGCACCGAAATGTCGTCGGGCTTTACGATGTCGGAATATCCTCGGCCCACAATGTGCCGTATATCCTAATGGAGCTTGCCGAGGGTTTTACGCTCCGCCAGATAATTAATCAATACCGCGTTCTGCCCCTTGATTTTGCGGTTACGGTTACGACGCAGGTTTGTTCGGCATTGGACGAAGCTCATGGCCTCGGCATCGTCCACCGCGACATCAAGCCGGAAAACATCGTCGCTAACCAAACCACCACCGGCTGGTACATCAAAGTGCTCGATTTTGGTATCGCCAAGCTATACAACCAGGGCGACATCGGCCTCACGCAGGACGGTAGCGCAATGGGAACGCCGCAGTATATGTCGCCCGAACAATGTATGGGCGAAAGCCTCGATGCCCGCTCTGACATCTATAGCGTTGGCATTATGCTCTATGAAATGCTCACGGGTACGGTGCCTTTCAGATCCCCGACGGCTTCGGCGATCGCTATTCATCAGGTTCAGACCGCGCCGCAACCTCTGAGGACGATCAATACGGAGATCCATCCCGCAGTTGAAGCCGTCGTACTGAAAAGCCTAGAAAAACAGCGTGAGCCACGTCAGCAAAAGGCGTCTCAGCTTGCGCAAGAGTTGATCCAGGCGGCGACCCTGGCATTCAAATCTGGTTTCACGGCGGTTCCCGTCGCACCGATCCCAAAACCGGATGTTACACCTGAATTCGGGCAATCAGACGAAGATAGTTCTATCTCCCCAACCGCTCCTGAATCAATCGAAGCAAACCAGGTTTCCGAGACCCCGGAAGTGGTTGCAGAAGAGAAAATACCTGCCGAAGAGGCTAAGACCGAAGTAGAAAAGAAAGCGAAGCGATCTCGATCAAAAAAAAACGTTGATATAGTCGCCGGGAAGATACCTGCCCATTCTTCTATTGAATCACCCAGCACTCCGCCGCCGGTATTAGTGCCGGATGAGCCGTTTGTCGAAGTAAATAAAGTTGAGGTTGAAAATCAGTATGCCGAAACTCAAGCCGTGGAGATTGCGCCGAGCGAAGCCCCGAATGTGGCTGATGATGGTGACCTATCAGAGGAGTCCGACCTCCCAGCGGCGGAAAATATCCGAACCGATGATATAGACCTTGACCTCGCGGGTTTTTTCGACGCCGCCGAACATCGCCTTGATGAGATATTGCCGGATGAGAAGCGTTCTATCGTCGAAGTTACGACATCGAACTCCCAAGAATCGGAATCCGACGACGAAACTCCAGTAGAAACGATCAATTCCGATCGGAAAATTGAGCTGCCATCCGGCGACGACGGCGCAAATCTAGTTCCCTCGTTTGCGAATACCATACAAACTAACGGCAATAGTAAAAAATTGCTAATACTCGCCGCCGCGGGAGCAGCCGTTCTGTTAATCGGGGTTGTTGGTCTCGCTTATCTGTTTTCCATTTCGGGAACCACGACTCAGCCAACGAACAGCACTGTCCAACCTGTGGCAATTTCGACTTCAGAACCAATCGGTATGGCTCTCGTTCCCGGCGGCGAATTTATGATGGGAAGTGATTCGGGCGACGAGAATTCGCGACCGGCCCACAATGTAACTGTAAAACCGTTTTATATGGACATTACGGAGGTTACGAATGAAGCGTATAAGAAATTTGTTGACGCGACCAAGCATTCGCCTCCGGCCGGTTGGAAAAATGGTACGTTTCCCGATGGAAAATCAAAATTCCCAGTAACCGGCGTCAACTGGTACGACGCAGACGAGTATGCAAAATGGGCCGGAAAACGTCTCCCGACCGAGGAAGAGTGGGAGTTTGCGGCACGCGGTGCAGACGGGCGAATATATCCTTGGGGCAAGGACTGGAAATCCGAATTTGCTAACGCCGATAACCAGACAAAAGGAGTTCGCGAAGTTGGACAAGGTGAAGGCAAAACACCCTTTGGAATGTTTGACATGGTTGGCAACGCTTGGGAATGGACTGCGAGCGATTTTGCAGCATACCCCGGCGGCAAACTATCCGGACAGCAAACGGGTAAGCTAAAAGTTATTCGCGGCGGCTGTTTTCTCAGTAAGCCAAATCAAGCGACTACGGTTATTCGAGTTGGCTGGATCGCTCGTGGCGGTAACGAATACGACAACACTAGTTTTCGTTGTGCGAAGGATTCCCTTGCGATTTCTCAATAGCTACGGGCTGGTAAGGGGCGATTAATTAGCTGAACGAAATAATGGTTTGGACGGAGGTAACGGATGAATAGAATATTAATTCTAGTAGCAATCAGCGTATTTATGTGTTCGACATCCAACGCCTTTCAGGGCGGTGGCGGCGAATCGACTAAGAAAAAAGTGGTGACGAAGAAGAAACCATCAGTAACCAAATCCGCTCCCGGCAATCCCGCCAGACCTACGGCCGCGACCGTGCCAAAACAAACGCCCGTTCGGCCCGCCGTGCGGACAACCTCTGAGCTTACAATTCGCTCGACGCCTCCGAACTCCTTAATTCTAATTGACGGCGAGTCGATAGGAGTAACAGATGAGGATGGCTCGTTAAGTTTGCCGTCATTTAAGCCGGGAGTTTACACCGTATCAGTTTCAAAAGCGGGATACCGGTCCGACAGCAAGGAGATCAGTTTGGCAGCGGGGCGGAAAGAGACTCTGACTTTTGATCTAGCGCTTGCTACCCAAACTCTCAACATTGTTTCCTCGCCACCGGAAAGTGAGGTGTATATTGATGACGTCCTCCGCGGCAACACCGACGCTTCTGGCAGAGCAACGATTACTGATCTGAAAATCGGAGAACACAGAATCACCCTTCGCAAGTCGCGGTATCGCGAAGGCACCTACCCTATCACTCTTTCCTTGGAAAAAGAGGGACAAATTAATGCGAGCCTAGAATTGGTCGTCGGATTCTTGACGGTTAAGACGAATGCTCCGAATCCGAGTATCGGCATTTCCGGACTCGGCTACTTTGACAAACCGGTTAGTAGGCTTGAGTGCCAACCGGGAGCATACTCTGTTACGATTTCGAGTCCCTCATATGTTACGTCGACAAAAGAAGTGATCGTCAGAGCCGGTCAGGAAGCGGAACTCTCCGTAGATCTAGTCGCATACGCCGAAGTTCGTTCCGATCCCGAAGTCAACACCGGAAGTTCAGAGGCCGTCACGGAAACGAAACCGACTGTGGCGACACCTACGGGCAATTACGTCGTCCCTAACGGCGTTGTCATCAGCGGCATTTTGGAAAACGAGATCAACAGTAAAAACTCGAGAAACAACGACCGATTTCGCATGTCTGTGAAGTCGCCGGACGTTTTTCGGGGTGCGGTGGTGGAGGGATATGTCTCGGGCGTCGGTCGGTCGGGTAAAGAGTCAGGACATTCAAGTCTTACCTTGAACTTTGACAAAATCACACTTCGAAATGGCAAGACTTACGATTTCGCGGCAATCATGGAGGGAATTAAGGATCAAAACGGTAAAACTGTAAAGGTTGACAACGAGGGCACCGTGAAAGGTAGCGGCCGAACGAAAAAAGCGGTGAAACGCGGAGCTGCTGGTGCTGGCATCGGTGCGGTCCTCGGCGGGATCCTCGGCGGTGCCCAAGGTGCAGCGATCGGTGCGGCCGTTGGCGGTGCTGCCGGAGCCGGTTCCGTCGCGTTCGAGGGCGGCGAAGATGTTAAGGTGAAAAAAGGCTCGACGATCTCGCTTCGAGCTTCATCACCCTTGCGACAATGAATTTGGATAGATGTAGCTTATGACAAAGACAAAGACATCTTGAGTTCGCGCATTATAAGTTTGGTTAAGGTTGCCAAAATGAAACTTCGTGTATTAGTACTGTGTTTAGTTTTAGTGACTGCTATCGTCGGATGGTTTTTGACGATCTCGAGTGATTCACACGGTAATTCTAAGACAGCGAATCCCAGCGTTCCGCAGCCAAGCGCCATCGCGAGTCCGGGCAGCACCGCGTCCGAAGACAAGTCAGCGTCGCGTGGCAGAACATCGGTTGAGCCTGAAGATAAGGGGCCAAGGCTTGACGCACCAATAAAAATTGGTAACGAAGATTTACTTACTGAAGCTGACCGTGCCGAGGTGAAAGGAATCGACGCTTATTGCAAAACGGTCGACGCCGCTTCTGACGAACGCATTAGTCCCGATCTTATTTTCGCTGACCTTTCAGGGCATGAGGGCGAAAAAAAAGGGAAATGGCAGAGGTTCTCATCCGAGAAAGGCTTGGCGAAAGCCGTGGAAAGATTTTGTAAAAAGACCGGAGGGATGTACAGCATGGCTCTGAACTTCAAAAATGGAGGCAGGATCGTGGCGGCGAACCTTACGAGTAGCGCGGGCGATTGGGTGAAGGATGTATATCATTATTTTCGCGAGGACGGATCGATTGCCTTTGTGTTATCGCATTTTGGAACGTTCATTGGCCCGTACAAATTTGAACATCGTAAGTATTTTGATCGAAATGGCAGGCTGATCAGCGAATCCGAGGAGTATTACGACTTTGGCACCGACGAGCCATTAAAAACAAAGCCAGAGTTTACCGCCGATACGGCAGATCTACGCGATAAGACTGACTACTACATGGCCGTAAGCAAACTGCCGTTTGCCCATCTTTTACCGCAAAAAGGAAAGTGAGGCCAGTGGCTGGCATTATGTGGGAATGGAGAGAATATGAGAATCACTCGAACTGTAGCCTTTTTCCTTTTATCTTTAATTCCTTGCGCAGCGTATGCACAACAGGCCCAAAAACCGACGTCCAACTCTCAAACGATAGAGGGAACCGTTATTGGCACGGACGGAACCAAATACTGGAGTGGATTTAAGATCGAATCAGGCGGAAAAGAATATAGGTTTGTTACAGAATATAGTGTAGGGCAAGGAACTAATCCAAAGATCGTAGGTGGAAAATGTTGTGAAATTGGGACAAAAGTAAAAGTTTCATATACCGGTAGTCTGACTCGGTATTTGTTGAATGTGACGCATATCGTCATCATCGACCCGAAAACGGCTGGGCAATTCATGCCGCGAGACGACGGAGTGACACTCGTACCCGTACCGGCTAAGAACGCAGCGACATCGAGACAGCCGGTGGCGCGTCAAATCACGTCAGAAGAATCATTCTTCTATCGATTAGCCTTGTATGGCCGCGGCCTACCGCCAGACCCGCGGGAAAAAAGCTACGATAATGTCGATGCATATGGGAAAACTTTCGACAACGTCAATTATCAACGAGCAATGGCGGATGAATTTGAGCGGGGCAGGTACAGGGAGCGACTGCAAGCAAAAATCGCAGACGAGGTTAAGAAGGTTGACTTTGGTCGGCGGTTTACTTCCACTGCGTATGCGACACTAGGCGAATACTCATTCGAGAGCCATTCGTTTCCGCTACTTTGGACACCAAGAGGTCTAACGGGTGTTAACGAAAGTCAATTCAGTTCGTCACTTCCGATATCTGAAAGCGACGCAAACGCTTTCGTCAAGAGTCGATCCGCGTCCAGGGGCTCTGTGGACCGACGCATAGTGCTTAGGGTTACATATTCGATCGTGAATGATAAGACTCCCTGGAATGGATTCTTTTTCTTCTTCCAGTCGATAGAAGCGTTCGGTGACGAGAAGCTGACCTGGAAAATCGGAGTCATTCCAAAACTCAACTTGACGGGGCCAAATACGGCGGAGGAATGGCGTTTGGCAAATGTGGCGGCACAAGCGGCTGCAGGGACTATCCGCAAAAACTCAATTGGAATGGAGATGGTTTACATTCCGCCGGGGGCGTTTATGATGGGAGCGGATTCTGGTGGCGAAAGGCCTGTGCATCCCGTCACCATCACGCAGGGATTTTGGATGGGAAAATATGAGGTTACTCAAAGCCAGTGGGAGCAGGTGATGGGAACCACCGTTCGTCAGCAACGAGACAAAGAGGATCCAAAGTATCGACTCTACAGCGAAGGCGCAGATTCTTCTATGCAATACGTGAGTTGGGAAGAGGCCCGGGATTTTGTCGCGAAGCTGAATCAGCGGAAGGACGGTTTCGAATACAGCCTTCCGAGTGAGGCTCAGTGGGAGTACGCCGCACGAGGCAGTACAACAGGCGCTGATGTCGATTATATCGGGGACATTCGTAAATATGGGGAGGAAGCATTACTAACCACGGATCCCTATCACGTCGGCACGAAAAGCCCAAATTCCTTTGGCCTGTATGATATGCACGTAAAGGTCTCAGAGTGGTGCGAGGATTGGTTTGAAAGTTATTCTGCAGGTGCAGTAACCGATCCTAAGGGGCCAATGAGCGGAACAAAACGAGTTTTGCGTGGGGGAACTTCGTACGTTCCACTTATTACGTACCCCGAGCCGGCTCGGTCGACGTCACGCCACGGAGCCGAACCTACGTATCGTTGGCACACAGTCGGTTTTCGCATCGCGGCAATTGCTCGTATTCAATCCGGGGAAACGCCGAAAAACACGGTTTCAACGAGTGCGGGTGTTTCGTCTATCTTGAATAACGTTAAAACTTCAGAGCAAAGTGAACCAGCAAGCGACAAAGGTCTAGCTCCGAGTTCAAACAAACCAAGCGTCAAAAACCCAATCGGGATGGAGTTTGTTTGGATACCACCGGGCGATTTCATGATGGGTTCGATAAACGGAGAAGCGGACGAAAAACCTATTCATCGCGTGATAATCTCGCAGGGATTCTGGATGGGCAAATATGAGGTTACACTATCGCAATACGAGACCATAGTCGGGAGTAGTATGGCCCATTTTCCAGAATGCAGGGACTGTCCGGTCGCACCGGTTTCGTGGAACGAAGCACAACGGTTTGTATCCCAACTGAACACGAAAAACGACGGGTTTATATACAGTCTGCCAACCGAGGCTCAGTGGGAATATGCCGCTAGGGCTGGAACAACCGAAGCTTACGCCGATAAAGTTAAGCTTGACGATAGGGCTTGGTATCAGCGGAATTCTGGTTTCAAAACGCATCCTGTTGGTACGAGGCAGCCCAACGCTTTCGGCCTATTTGATATGCTCGGCAATGTTCCAGAGTGGTGTCAGGATTCGTACGAAGGTTATTCGGCGGACATGGCAACTGATCCGGTAGTTAATAAGGAAAAAAACATCTACGGTAACACGATCGACCGCGTCTTTCGCGGCGGTTCTTGGGCAAGCGGCGCCGACAAAATAACGTATGCGAACCGGGAAGGATCTCAGCCGGGTCTCCGTTTCCAAAATAGCCCTGGCTTTCGGGTGGTTGCTCAGAAGCTGGGAGAGAGGGGGGGGAATATGCCGCCGGCTACAAAACAAGCAACAGCAACTGGAGATCCTCGGAGTTTTGCGTCCCTTAGCGCGGCCATCGACCGTGGAGAGGATGTCGTTTTCAATATCAAATATGATTATGCTGTTGCTCCCTACCACTATCTGCATGACGGGATTGTGACGGTGAACAAGAATGCTGTTGTATTTGACGGTCGAATTGGTGATCTTGATTTCACTGTATCGCCTGAAAAGATTCTTGAAATGACCAACCACCCCCAACAGGCCGCACTCATTCGCCTCAAGGTGTCTGTCAAGAATAAGAAAGGTGACAAGGAAAGTAAGAAGGATTTGTACTTCTATAATCTTGGAGCGACTACGGTAGGCAGCGGGCCAGGGGGAACCGGATTCTCTATTGCATGTAATCGGTGTGACGATTCGATGAACGTCCTTTATGCGCTGATCCAGAAAGTTCGCGGCATTAGCGCCATCGCCTTTACGCAAACGCTTGCACCCACACTTCACTCAGTGCAACCCTTTTCTGATTGACTTGTTCCGTAGCGGTGCGATTCGCGGGCCACGGAATTGAGTGTAACGAATTCGATGAATATTCCGGATGCGGTTGCTTATCAGTTTTGCAGGAGCATAAGATGCCGAGAATTCTAACTCTATTGACCTTGAGCTTATTCTTGTACACGACAGTCAGCGCCCTTCAAGGCGGCGGCGGTGAATCGACTAGGACGAAGCCGGCGTCGAAAACTACCGTAAGAACCAAACCGGCCTCAAAACCCAAAGTCGCGAGACCTGGTAAGCCGTCCGGTACCATTAAAGGATCGGGAACGAAAAGAGGACCATCTTCTCAACCGAAATCAGCACCCGTTACGATTTCCGTCAGCGAGGCAGAAGCCGAGGTCTTTCTTACCGATAGAAACGGCAAGAGCCTTTTCGAAACGGACTCTCAATTTACCAACGCAGATAAAACCCCAATCACTATCGACAATTTAATTGCCGGCACTTACATACTAGTTGTCCGCAAAGCTGGCTATTTTGAAGAGCGCCGGGCGATCACAATTGTTGCCGGGAAGCCAATCAACCTACCGGTGAACCTGAGGGCTTCGACGGCGTTTTTGACCATTTCGGGGAATTCTGAGGGAGCTACGATAGATGTCGAAAATCTCGGTACCTTCCAAGGAGAACTTCATCGCCAGCAGGTAAAGCCAGGGACATACCGTATAAAAATCAGTAAGAAGGGATATATTTCTGATTCACATGTTGTTGAACTCAAATTACTTGGTGAGGAAAGCACTGTTATCTTCAGTTTGCGGCCGATTCCAATTGCGAGTCTGCTGGCCGACGCCGAAATTGCCCTTCGGGAGAAGAACCTAGACAGGGCCATCGAGATTCTTTCTCAGATTCTAGAAATTGAACCAAACAATTCAAAGGGAAATCTCTTGATGGGAAAAACATATTTTCAAAAAGCTCAGTCAGGAGCGGGCACGTTTTTGATAACCGCGATTCGACTTGGTGAAACTGTTTTGCTCCCAGTACGTCTTTACAATAAGGATCGAAAAGAGTTGGTTGCGGGTGATCTCCTGATCGACCGCAATTATGTGCAAATTAAGTTCTCCGATCGTGCGGATTTAAATTTTTCAATATTTAAGCCAGAAATGACAGGATTACTGAAAAGTCCGGATAATCAGAATATCACGAACATTACCTATAGAGGGAAAGGTGACTCGAACGGGAAAAAGGCCGACAGAAAGATAACGATCTACTCGCAGCAGGCAGCGCTTCGTGCCGACCGTAGCGAAGTTTTTTGTCCGCAGACTAGTGGCGGAGTCTACCGATGCAATTCTGAGGCTGACAGTCTTTATGACCTAATCTTTGGATGGCAGACTCAACTGCGGTAAGTTGTGCGGACGAACTGTTTTTATTCGTTGATCTACATTGCTGGCACCCAAAAAATCCGGCCGCCATCGCTCACTTTTTTGAGACCAAGTTTTGGCAGATCGTTTTCTGTAGCACCCAAGAATGTAAAGTGTGGAAGGTCGGACACGACGGTCTGGAACCAACCGTGCTTTGCTAAAATACCGCGGACTTTTGAATTGTCGTGTTCGGATACGTCCAAAGCAAGCATTGACAGGTGCTGGGAACTTCCTGGTGGGGCTACAGAGTAAATGATTGACTTCGAAAGGTCTTTCGAGAAATATATCCCTTGTGCCTCCAGCTTGAAGATCTCGGGTACTTGCTCAAAGGGTGAGAGAGCACGAATTCGTTGAGCATCTGCGGCGGTAACTCTTCCATTTGCCGCCCAATGCGACAGTCCCGGATCGACGCGGCTTGCCCATAGGCCAACGGTGTCCTGATAGGTACGTTTCGCGGCGTCCGCCCCTCTCGGCGTAATCGATACACCACTCTGACTGGCCTCAGACGCTGCTTCTTTCAACGCTTTCAATGCTACGGACTGCAATTCGACACTTACGCCGCCGACCGTTTCTGCAGATTTCGATACGCCCGTTTGGAAGGCCGTAACCTCCCTTTCATCGCGGAAAACAACCGTATTGGGAGACGTAGCTCCCCCCTTTGCGACAAAGACAGATCCGTATTCTTTCAAAAGCTTTCGGCCGACATCATCTGAAGGCTGAGTAAAGCCGACTGGAAGATTCGCCATAAAACCACCGCCCTTAATATCCAGGTCGCTTTTAGTCTCCGTATTGCCATTGTCCGATGACGTTGAGGCTCCATTTGTGGGAGACCCGGAAATTGTCTTCCACTTTCCGTCCTGTTTCGATCGACTATTCGAGTCACTTGACCAACATCCGCTGAGATTAAGGCATAGTCCCACAACCGTTAAAATCCACTTGCATTTGTGCATATCATCTATCCTATCGAAGCAACGGCGCAAAGACCCAACCCTTACTTCCGCTTGGGGTTTGTATGTAGGCCCAATTTCCGGTTCGACCGCCCCAAGTATCGAAATTACCGCCGTAATTGATGACATAAACCACCTGTCCCCCGAATACTCTCCCAATATCACTACAGGTCAAACACGGTCCGTTTCGCATTACGACCCGTCCTGACCTAACAGTTGCTTGGCCTGCACCTTGCGGCGGTGGTACAGACGGGGTATTGGGTAGCGCCGCTTTCGGCGCTGACGGCTGCGGTGGAGGCGTCGGTTTTAGAGCCATCGACGACGATTTTAGTGCGTCGCCATTGTCACTCTTTGACGAGTTCCTTACTTGAAATGCCCAAAATTTGTGTTTACCGTCGTTCAAAAAGCCATCAAGCAGCACAAAGGCATACTTGCCGTTTGCAAGCGCGTCGGGAACTCGAATACGTTTCATTTCGGGCTTTCCCTCAACGGGGGCAGCTTGAAAATCTAACTGCTTCATGCTGCCGTCGTCCTTTATCGAATCGAGCGGAACAAGCCGAAGGTCGTTGATCGGAACATCTTTGCCGTCGGAATACAGAATTAAATTTGGGCTCGCATCCAGTGTCGGCACCGACTCATTTTTCAAGAGATCATTTTTTGCCTGGATCGCATTACTTACATCTTCCTTTCGAACCTCATCGACGTGATTGCGCTCATTGTTTTGTACGAACAATCCAAGATGTTCCGGTAACGTCTCGGAGACGCTGGTCTTGTTCATAAGAACATACGCGCCAGCCGCAAGCCCCAAAAGGCCAATTGCTCCAAGAGCGAACCAAATTGTTTTCTGACTCTTACTTTGGATCGGGTGTTCAGCGGAATAGCCCGGTGTCGGGTTAAATTGTGGTATAGACGGATAAACTTGCCCTACGGGAATCACGGCGGTTTCCGTGGATTGATTTGCAGCGGGGATGCCAAAGCCAGCCTGATTTACAGTATTCAGAGTATTCGGGGAACTCACGCCGAGTGAGACGGCTCCTCCGCAATTCACACAGAACACATTTTCGTTATCATTTACGGTGTTGCAATTAATACAAAGCATCGAACAAACCTCTCTAATCGATATTCGGTATCCAAAACTTTTGGCTGCCAATTGTAACTGGTTTTAGGCCCAGCGATGGCAGTTCAGATTCGGTTACCCCAAGAAATGTGAAATGCGGCAAATCACTCTTTACAGTCTGAAACCAGCCGTGCCGAGCCATGATCCTTCGTACCTCAGGATTGCCAAATTGCTCAACGTCCAAAGCCAGCATAAAAATATGCTGCGAGGCTCCCGGGGCCGCTACAGAATAGAGGATAGATTTAGATAAATCCTTACTAAAATACATTCCTTTTGTCTCCCATTGCAAGACTGCGGCGATTTGGGTGGGGATTGAGGAGTGTCTGACAGACTCAGCTTCCTTCGCTGTGATTCTTTTTCTTTTGACCCAGTAATTCAAGCCAGGAAGAAAACGCGAATTCCACAACGAAACCGTATCGTAAAAAGAACGGGACGCCGCCATTGATCCACCGCGCGGTGAAATATTTAGACGTTTTTTTACGGCATCGGCGCGAGCTTCCAGCAACGCCGCCATAGCGGGCTTTTGAAGCGTTATTTTCACACCGCCGATCGTTGCTACAAGAGGCTCCGCCTGTGACTGGAAGTATTGAACCAATTCTTCTGTCTGGAAAATACATTTACCGGGAAGCCGCACTCCGCGTGCAACAAATATCGCGCCGTAATCCCCCAAAATCCGGTTCGAAACGGGGTCAGTCGGCGGACAAACTGTAGCGAGACTGGCTTTTTCAAATTTTGTTTTGAGTACATCTTCGACAACTGTTTTGAAATCGCGTGTTTCGGAAGTTTGCGCCAAAAGAGCTCTCGATAGTGATGCCGTCAGGATAATGATAAGTAATACGAATTTCATAAAAAGTTTAGTCGAGTGAGATATATTTTGCATTCATCCAACCTTCCAGTGAAGCCTGACCGGATATTCCATTTAGATCGTTGCCGCAACCCATAGCCCCCTCGCGGTCACAGCCATTTTCGAATACCCGAACCCGAAACCACGTAGCCGAACCGTCCTCCGTACTGTAGGTTTTCTCTTCAAGAATTTCCACCCTTGCGGCTTGATAATGGACGCCGAGAATTTCGGCATATCTGTTTGAGTCTGAACGTATTCGTTGGTTCGTGGTCAAATGGCCCTTTCGTCCGACGACCGAAGACGATGAATTCGTGACCGTAGTCGCAGTGTTTCGAGCAACCGTGGGCGTACTTGTCCCTGGTTTATTGGCATTTGAGATGACCGCATTCGACCCAGCTTTCTTTGAATCCGACTGAGAACTGTAGATAACAGCCCCAACGACTAGTATCACGCCCGCGACTACAGCAGCTATTAGAATGTTTGTTTGCTTTTGGTTATTGTTAACGGCAGGCCGCTGGCCGCTCGTGGATGGCGGTGCAAACACGGGTGATTGAAACGCCCTTGTCTCATCGTATGTCTTCTGAGGGTTATGGAAACTTTGATTTTCAGCCATCAACCCAAATCCGAAAGCTTGATTTGTCGCAGGCGGAATCGGCTGGGTGGAAGCCTTGGTGGAAGCCTTCATCGGCGAGAGAGGGCCCCCGCATTTTTTGCAGAATTTCGAGTTCGCGCGGTTCGCGAGGCCACATGCCGTACATTCCACCAGCATATCTGGAGACAGCGCAGAGGTCTTTTCTGAAAAAACAATCTTGTTTCGAAATAGAGTTTCCTGCTCGCCGCTTTCATCCGTAAGGGTGTTGCCATCGGTAAGGCAAAAAACATAGTCGTCATGATATTCAGTATTGCATTGCGGGCAAACTTTCATATAGGTCTATTCAAAGCGCACAATTCTCATCCCTTATGGTTGTTGCTGCAATCTAAAGTCACGCCCATTCCTTCCATCCAAGTCCGTCCACTGTCCCGCAATCGAACCATCATCATGTATTTGTCCGGAAAAAATGCCGGTATCATATGTAGTCCCACTTGGACGCGCATACAGCCTGAATTCTCCGTTTTCCTCGATTGTTCCCGAAAGTGTGTCGGTCGTGGACGTTGTGGCGGTGCCTGTTAATGTGCCGAGTTCTCGTTTTAGCGACATATGAAGACTCTTTGTCGTCTTCTGGCCGGAAATGGTTCCTTGGTATTGACGATCGAACGATTTGAGCAGCTTAATCTTATCGTCTGGTGTCGGTATAGGGATCTTGCTAGTGTTAACCGCGGGCTTCCCACTACCCAAGTTAAACAGCCCATAAACGATGATCACAAGTACCACGCCACTCGCTATGAATGCCACGATTCTGGCATTTTTGTTTGAAACGGGCCTTTCGGTCTGCGTTTGTGGCGGCGTAAATGTTGGTGACTGAAATGCGACAGTTTCGCTATACGGCAGGTCCACAACATTGCCGGCACCAAATTGGCCAAATCCCGATTGCGGTGACCCAACGACCTGATCGTCAACAAACGAAGTGCCACATTTTTTACAAAATTTAGAATTTGCCTTGTTTCCCAACCCGCACGACGGGCAAAAAGAATTTGTTTCCGCATCGATGTCGATCCGCGGCATCGAGAATTTTTGGTTTAAGACGGTCTCCTGTTCCCCGTCACCATCAAGAAGCGCATTTCCATCCGTCAGACAGAATACATAGTCTTCATCATACACATTTCTACATTGCGGGCAGGTTTTCATCGTTACCTGATAGAAAGATTCGAAACGCTGTTATCTTGTTTGGAGTAACCCAGCGCCCAATCGCCAATATATGGCAGTTTGTAAAGTTCGTTCCTATTCGCTTTAACAGCCATAAATATTCCGAGAATCCAGTTGCCAATACCAATGGCGTAAATTAAGACAATTAGTAGTTGGCCGAATGATGACGGTCCTTCAAACAGATTTTGGTTTCTGGTTAAGTAAATTGCCCCAAACAGTATCAGAATTACAGCCCAACAGATGCCGATCTGAAAAATCGATTGAAAAGCATGAAATCGCACGAATGGATTCCGTTTGTGAGGATCCTTCTTCAAAAAAACGACCTGAGCGACAAAGGGCGTCAAAAGTATTCCCAAAAGAAATAACAGGCTAATAAATACGGCAAATGCCGGAACACCGGAAAACAGCAAAACCAGCGGGATTGAAATAATCTGGATAACGATTGGCCCCAATATCGGGGTCAAATAACAAAGCAGGGCCGCTTTATTGGGCTTCAACAATGCTATTTTTTCACCAAGCCAAGCGGAGTTTGCAGCAGATATACCGGAAGGTCGTTCGAACCATCCGGACGCCACAGCCGAACCTGGTAAACCAACCGTCGTTTTGCCCATGAATGCGCATCCGATCATCGCAATGATGAACCCGATGATAGTTCCGAATCCACCAATTTGGGGTTTGAATCCCAGATCAGAGGCCGAGATCGTTGTTCCAAAGACATTGGCGGACGGAATACTGCTTACTTTATAGAAAAGTAAGAGCAGTCCGAATGCCGAGCTAACAAGGATGTACGGCCGAGCTTTCAACAACCGCTTCTGCGACCTAAAGATGAAATAAACCAGAATAGTAACTATTGCCGCCAGGGGGAAAAGTAAAAAGCTGGCGTCGCGGTTTGCTAACTGGGCCCCTGAAACGGGTACGCTTGAGCCAAAGCACGACCATTCGATCCAAGGAAGGAAGAAACAAATCACAACAAAAGCTGCGGCCGACGGGCTGATCCAATGTAGCCCGTTTGGATTGTCACTGACTGATTCCGCAGGGGACTCTCCTATAGGGTCTTGCGGCGCGACAAATGAAGCAGATAGGTTGGGGGGAATTGTAATATTGGGCTGAGAAAACACCGCCTGGTTTACGATTGGCACTGCAACGGTATGATCGGACTTCGAAATATCAGTGGCGCAATGTCTGCAAAAGCGATCCGTTAGCTCGAACGGCTTGCCACAACCAGTACAAAACTGAGCGCTTGAGACCCGTGAGATCGACCTCAGGTCAAACGCACAACTTCTACAAAACCGATCATCCGCATTGTAGGGTTTTTGGCAGTTCGGACAGATCAGTCCGCCGACCTTAAAAACTTCCGTAGCGGCGAAATCAAAGGCGCAGCCAGGGCAGAATTTGATCTCGCCTTCGATTCGCTTATTGCATCGCGGGCAAGTTCGTTCTGTAGTTCGAACCGCTGACGCCAAATTTTCTGGACTATCAGGAGCAATCACTTTTACAGCTTGAACCGAGCCACATTCGTTGCAAAAGATTGCATCCGCATCCATGTCGGCCAGGCAGCTTGTACATTTCTTTTCCGCCATAATGCTTCCTACCGTTCAAATCCACTACTAAATCAGCGCATGTTCTTTATCAGATAATCCCGGAGCCGATCCAGCATGTCCTCGATCTGACCTATCGGTGTCGTCAAGAGGCTGACAGCATCGCGGTCGAACGATTCCAAATTCCTACGTTTTGCCAATATTTCCAGCGACGACGATATATCTTTGGAATCGTTCGAGAGCCAGCGTTGGTCTATTTCGAGTGTGTCGGAAAGGTTAGCATAAAATGCCCGCTTTTCATACACGAAACCGTCGAATTCCGCCGCTAAATCCCCGCTTGACCGGTTAAAGACTGTTTTGTAAAAGGCATTCAGGTATCCGAGATCGCTTGTGATTAACCGGGTGTAATAATCGAATTGAACGACATATTCCTCATTCATTTCGGCGATCTTTGCCTCGATCTTGGTGCGGTCAGGCGATGTCGGTGCCGTGGCTAAATATTTTTGATAGTTTTCAGCGGCTTTCTTGTAATGGTCGCTTGCCTCGTAAGCAAGACCGAGGTTGTAAAACCCGCACCAATCGTTCTGGTTTGCCGACGTGTAGCGGCGAAAGGCATCCGTCGCAGCCGTATAATCGTAAGCTGCAAACGCACGAACGCCGTTTGCAAAATCGGCATTGCCGGAGTTGCATTGGCGCGGGATGTATCGTCGAACCTGTTTGCGCAAGGTTCGGATCAACTGATCGCGATCCGCCGCGTTATAATATTTTCCACCCGTTTCGGATGCGAGAAATTGCAGATCACGCTCGGCTGCGGAACCGGCTGGAACGTCGAAACCGATTGTGAAAAATCGAATGCGTGAAAACGGATCCTTCTTGACTGAAATATTGGTTCGCCGACTAAATACGCCAGGTGGTCGTATTGCCCCACATGTGCTTTGACCATCGCTAAGGAGTATTACCCTGCCCTCCTTCAGATTAGGATTGATGTTTAGATAGACTGACAGATCCGAAATCGCCGCATCTCTCGCCTGCGGAATTGGCGTTCCGCCGTTGGGCGGCGGCAATCCAGTACGCATGATCCTTTCCGCCGCCATTATATCTGTCGTGTATCCGAGCAGTTTTTTTGTCACATTCCCCCCGCACTGGTCACCAGAAAACGTCATTATCGACGTGGGGGGAGAACCCGCCTCCCGCATTTCCTTCAATGCGTCAAGCCCAGCCGTCCGAGCCTGCCCGATTTTATCGTTGTCACTCATACTGCCCGAAACGTCAAATAGAAAAAGCGTTGGAACCGTTGCCACCTTGATCGGCAACGGTGATTGATCCGTCGGATTTTCCGGGACGAGATCCAAAGCTTTGAGATCATCCAGAGCAATCATCAGGTTGCTCATTTCGAGCGGGAGAGTTAGCAGCATCACTTGTGGAATCTCGACAATTTGCTCGCGAGCACTGCTTGTTGATGACTGCTTGTGAATAGTTTGTCCAAGTTCGAAGCCAGTCTCCGCGATCGACAGGGTCTTGAGGATAGGGTTGCCCCGTCCTGCGGGAGTCAGCGTCATCGTATTGAGTACCGCCCCGCGAGTTGTTGTCCACACTTCGTTTCGCTCAAGTTTTAGATCGCGATCGTAGGCCCCATACGCCCATCTCAGTATTTCCTGATTCGCGGCGACCTGACCGAGATGAAGGCTAATATCTTCCGGTGTACAACGGCCTGTCCGGTCCGGGCGCATTGCTCGGTAATTCAATGGCGTTGTTCCGCCTTTCGACCTGATAACCTCAGTTTTTAGTCGACGAAGGTGTTCAAATAGAGCCGCCCGCTGACTCTCCGAACGCGCTCGTATCGGCAACGATTTTCGCAGCTCCTTGAAAAGCTGGATTGCCTCAAGTTTCACGTTTTGCACACCCGTGACTAGGCGTTTACGCCCGCCGCTCGATGATGGTCCGGTACAGGCTCCGGAGGGTGATTTTCGGGCTACCTTGACGAGCCCATCACCCTCGGCTCCCGTGATCCAATTCTCGATATTGGTTCTGTAGAGGCCGTCGTCAAAAGTGTTGACGCCGAATGGTTCCAATACCGCCCATCCCGTCCCTGGCTGATTCGATCGCGCAGTTCTTATCATTCTCTCAACCGAATCGGTATAGGGCCTGGCTGCAAAGGCAAAATGAAGATCCTTTCCGACCTGCTGCGCAGTATCGATGGCAAGAACAAAGGACGTGGCCGCAGCAGCGGATTGCAATTTGGCAAGATTTCGGGCTTTGAACATCTCGGTTACATCCGTAACCGAGCCAACAATGCTAAGAGTACTTGCGATAATATCAAGTGCAGCCTTAAATCCGTACACAACCCGAAGGCTGCGCGTCATATCCTCCGCAGTAGTGAACGCTCGCGCAGTGTCTTCGACGTCGTGACTTATCTTCCTTAGGACTTCGGTCTGCAGGGCTGACAACTCCTGCGTCAATCGCTCTTCGTAAGCTGTTTGCTGAGCGTATAGCTGAACGGTTGGAGCCAGGAATGACGCAAACAGAATCAAGGGCATAATTCTGCACGAGATTTCGTAATAACTGGAATAACGAGTTTTCATGAGTGCTCCGCCCTCCTGCTTATTTAGACTTACGGTCTAAAAAAATTCCGCGACACGGCGGGGCCAATCTTGTTTGTTTGTGTTCTTGGTTCCATGTATCCACACGCCGCTAATCCGACGTAAAAACCCGCTTAAATCTACCGTTCGCATAAATATATAAATACGACGAAGACTCGCATCCGCCGCTGACGGGGGCGTCGGCTTTTAGTTCTTGAACCGGGTCGCGGTCGAGGTCGTCGTTGATGATTGGAGCGTAGCGTTCGCCCTTTCTAGCTAGGGCGAGGAATGAATTTGCGGATGCGTCGGATTCGAGAAGCACCTGCCGAAAGGCGGCACCGCTTGCTAGAAAGGCGGCGATGTAATAGGCCCTTCCTTTTTTGAACATCACGGCGTAATCCAGCTTTCCATTCCCGTCAAAATCGCCCATGACCGCCGCACGGCTCTTGCAGATTCTGTCGCCTGAATGAAATCTCCACCCGGGATAATTGCGGTCAAGTAAACTCCGTATGCTAGCCGGAATTGTCTGTGCTGCTACCGCAGACGACACGATAGAGAAGACAATCGCAACTGCTGGAAAGAACAAAAGAGTTCGCATTTTCTTCATACATTTATCCTCAGTCTAGAGACACTTTCCCTTCGTCCAGCCCCGCGGGCCGCGGCGAGGTTGGCATGGCTGCTGGGAGCCGGCCTGAACAAATGCATACCCTGCAGTAACTCTCTTGAACGCGAGCCGGTACCGGACGGCGTCGATTGAATCATCGTGGAGGCCGCGCATCGTTCTCAGATAAATTGAAACACCGGAGCTAAAGTGAAACGTCTCATCCTGAATTCGTCCCTCCGCGTCCCCTGAGCCGAAATCTCCGTTGAGCTCAAGTATCCGCCGGGCACAGGCCGCAAAACTCTGCTCGCAATTGGTCGGAGTATCCGATCTAGCTTTTACTCGTCGAAACGCTTCAGGATTGGTGAGCGTCCGCTTATCGGTCGGTGGCTGGCCAAACGAAACGCCCGACACCAGCGCCAGAGTGAAAAATATTGATACGAAATGCATGTTTCCTCGAATTCTAGTCGACAAATCGCCCGCCCATTAGGGCGACCGCCTGGAGTAGTTTTCCCTTCCGCGCCTTTGATGACAAATACAGCACCGGGTATTCGGACGAATCGGTTAGACAAGTCACAAGTGCGTCCGGCTTGCCGTCACGGTCGAGATCGCCCAGCACGTCGACCCAACCCGCGGGGATTACCTGAGTGATCGCTCCAGACTTCACGACCAATACCGATGGTCGCCATTCGCTTAGATCAGGATCTTCTACTCTTGCCGTGTCGCCCGCAAACTCGTATTTTCGGTTTCATATTAAATTCTTCCCTTGATCTAGGTAATCTCCCGCTACTTCCAAGCTGGTCAACGGGGAATCCTGATTTCAACTCGTCGATTCTTCGTCCGACCTGCTGGATTGTCGGAACCATCCGGCAGGGTATTTGGAGCAACTGGCTGGGTTTCTCCCAGCGCCTTAGTTGCCAGCCTTGTTGATGAAATACCACCCTTATCTATAAGCCAGTTTTTAACAGATATGGCACGACGACTGGAAAGTGAGAGATTATATGCTTCGCTACCAACCGAGTCTGTGAAACCGGTCAACAGTATCTTCATCGTTTTCGAATTACGTATGACTTGGGCGAGTCTGATTAGATCAGGAGCAGCTTCCGGCTTGATTTCGGACTTGTTAAAATCGAATAAAATATCGGTTGATAGGTCAATGACAATATCCGTGCCAGACACTTTCTCTTTCCAACTTTCCCTTGATGGGTTTGTTTCTTGGAATATAGATAACTTGCCAAGATTTCCAAATTCTATGGATTTGCCTTTATCTTTTCCGTTAATGTTCGACAGCACCACAGACACTCTCTTCCCGCGAAGTATTCTATTAGCTTCCTCGTAACCGCCCAAGCGAGTGTTAGTAATGTCCGAAAGTCTCTTGTACGTTACCGTGCCGATATAGACTGTTTCACGTGAAATGATTCGAATTCTACAACTCCCATTATCTAGGGAGATTAGGTCCACGTATCCGGTCGTAGTGATATCAGACGGAGTTGTAGCGGTTGTGTCGTTACCAACTTTTTCTTCTAAAATTGCGGCGTCGGTAGTCAACTTCCCGAAAAACCGTATCGAATCAAGAATCTTCTCAAAGACTGGTTGATATTCAGAGTAGTCGATTTTGGGGACTGCTGTCGCAATATGGAAGACTGTGGAATCTGTAAGCAAAACCGTATATAGGACATATATTTCTTGCTCGCCTGTTAAAGGATACTTGCCTGCTGTCGTCAATACGAGCGCGTTTCTTCCAGCTATCTTTGAACTCTGGAATGGACTCTGTTCCGTTAGGTGTTGATTGTCGAGAAAGAAGTTATTGAAGAAAAGACGGGTCGTTTTTTCGAGGTTTTCATTCAATGGGATTACCCCATAGTCAATTCCATTTGAATAGCATTGCGCCGAATTTGGGGCGGCATCAATCTTCTGGTTAAAACACGTGTCATGGACCGTGAAGAAAGCCCCGTTAGGGGTGACAGCCGTCCCGTACCGAAACGGATGGTCCGCCCAGTTTTCGGGGACAAGAAATCTATATAGGTTAGTCTTATGAATCTCTCTATATTCGGAGGAGGTATTGGATATCCAGTCTCTACGGAAAAACTGCTGGGCGTTCGCTGGGCTTGGGCATGTTAAACCGATTGAAAGGCCGATCAAGATAATGAGTATCAATCTCTTCATATCGTAAACACATTCTAACTGCAACTCATTATCCGCGGGCGTTTAAGGATGTTACCCCTATCATCCAAATAGCTTCTGATAAAACATGATGTCTCAGTGTATGCAGAACCGTCATACTTATATGTATGAACATACGTCTGCTGAGCACCAGAGTTGACTGATCGTATTACGTCAAAATAACCGCGTGTCTTGGTCGTGCTCTTCTTTATCGATCCTGTTGTGCCAGCGTTCAATAAAAGCTGAAAGCCGTCTCCCTTTTTTGAATAGATCCACATCGAGCAGCCGCCCGATCCGCAGAAGCCCATGTGAAAACTTGCTTCCAAAATCCATTCGGATACTCGGTCAGCGTTCAAATCTATTTGTCGAAAAGTAATCTCTTTGGTAAGTCGTTCCAAAGTTAGCGCACCACCCTCACCAAATCCTTCCTGTCCTAAAATATTCCTTACGGACTCGTCATCCACAACTAGCTGTTCCACTAACTGTAGGGGAACGTCGCGTACAAGTTTTGGCTTAATATTCGCGGCGGTCTGCATAGGCTTATTAGAGTTGGTGATTCGTCCGCTCTGAGATGAGACTTCTGTCCCGAACTGGAGAACGAAAATCCCAACTAGGACGATCAGACTAAGAAGGCAAAGAAAAACTCGTTTCATATCTTTTCTCCAAAACGCTCCTATCTAACTAGGTGCGACACTGGGCCACCCTTGAGGATCAATCCGCGAAGAGCACTCCACGGGACGAGCACAGTCTTTGGGCCTTCGGCGTAAGACGCAACCTGATAGGCGTTAAAGGTTATCGACAGTCCTCCCCTTGTAATGATCCAACTATCGTAGTTCTCCAGAGAGGGTGCAGCTCCATCTCGCAACGACTCGTAATCTGTCACTTGATTCCTCAACCGACGAATGCAGTAGTCCGAGATAGTTTGCAGATAGCCCGAATTCGACCTAAACAAGTCGTATAGTCCAAGTTCACGCTGCGCGCCCAAGTCGTAGTTAAGAACGAAAGAGTAGGAATTCGGATGTGCTCCACCCCAATCAGTGCCCGCGCCGAAGTCGATGCTCACCAGCCTATTATCGATAAGGCCCGCCTTGTAGGTAATATCGAGTTCCCGATTACGAGCGTCGGCATCGGGTGGGTCAAGATCGCCCTTAAAACGCGCGATGTGACGCCGAGCCAACTGTTCTGACAAGGCATTGAAATCATGTGCCGACGCCACGCCCGAAATCTGTGGATAGCGTACAGAAATTGCGATTTTTTGTCTGGCGTCGTTCTCTCTGATGATCTTTTGGGTAATGCGCGGAATTGCGCCGATCTTTATTGGCCGAGCGGTATTGGCCATTGTATTCATCGTCGGTCGATTACTGACAGGATAATTGACGGCGTTTGATGCGACACGTCCGCTCTGCGATGAGACTTCTGTTCCAAACGGGAGAACGAAAACCACGGCGAAGAAGATCGAACCGAGAAGGCATAGAAATATTCGTTTCATACCAATGACCTCGAATGCACAAGACTATCACTGGAGTGGAGTATTACCAGCTAGCGGTGTGGTAGTTTCCATTTGACCACTCGCGCGGTTCATCGCCTTGATAGATGTTTTGTATACTGCCGTCGGTACTTACGGTAAGCGGCACAGAATCATTTTTCGCGTGTCTAAGACGGATTACGAATCCATCCTTTCCCGTCCGCCCACCGCCGGGATTAAAACGACCGCTCTTACTCCAATTCCCCCATCGTATTGATACATTAGTATCCTGCGGCAAAACTCCCCCTCCTTTCGTGAAGCGTATTACAATGTAAATGTTCCCTTTCTGAGCCGGTGGCGTGTACGAGCGGCTATCTGCCCATACCGTCAACGGCATAGCGAAAACACAGAACACCATTATCGTAGCTGCAAGTGTTTTTCTTTTCATTGAAATCTCCTTTTTATTTATTGAAACCTTCCATTCTTGTAAACATAGTGTCCAGCATCGGAAGCACTTGGTCCGATCATTCGACAATTCTCGTTCCAACCGGCTTTGCCCTTTTACGTGCTCTGTGAAACTGTCGATGATACGTCCAGAGGTTATCGACCTTGTTGGCGTCGGCCCCGCAAGCCTTGACCGCTACTTGTATCTGCGTCGTTCGCGGACGAACGCCAGATTAGAGGGTCTCGCGATCCGCAACCTCTTTCTTCCACGGCACAATACTGGTCTGAACACCGTCCATCTCAGTCTCAACATCGGTCAGCAGCGTGGTCATCGAGCCAACCGTGAGATTCACGTTCGGAGGCTAATAATCGCCTCCAAATCCCGTACAAGCCACGATCATCTTCTGCCAGTTTTCTACGTTCTTTGCATGTCCCGTCTCTGCCATAATAAAGACTTTCTTTTACTATCTCTAGAAATTCACACGAAATAGACGAATGCCAACGGATCGTCTTCCAACACTTCCCGGAACTGCCAAAAGAGTTCCGTCAGGACTGAAAGCCAAGTTCCGGTAGTAGGAACCTGCAAACTTCGGAATTGTCGTAACTAAACGGCAGTTGGTAACATCCCAAAGCCGAATCTTACTATCGTCGGTCACATTGATGCCTGCTCCTCCCGGCAAGTGACTTGATACCAAGAAACGCCCGTCCGGACTGAATGCAAGAGCTTCTCCTTCCCCAACCATATCGTTGGCCCTCAAGGTGCATTTCGGCCTTCCAGCGTCAGCATAAAACAGTTCAATTCCATAACCGTCTGCTGCTAAAACATTCGAGCTTTTGTCTATAGTTAGAACACCGTAGTCGTGATCCTCGCCAATAAATTCTTTCAACTGGCCATTGTCCGTTCGCCACGCCTTTACTCGGTTTCCGTCGGTGAACATCGTTTTACCATCAGATGCAAATGCGACGCTGTAACCACCTTGGTAAGTCGTGTTTCTCCGCGATAACGACTTCACTAATTTCCCGTCGCTTACTCGCCAAAGGCCTGTTGACGAGCTGCTCACGGCACCAATCAAGGTTCCGTCCGGACTAAAGGCAAATCCATTAAGAAAGTTGTCAGTTCCATCGGCTGCGGGGATTTTTAAGACCATCTGTCCATCGGCAACTCGAAAAATTGAAATCGGTCCCATGTCGGACGTTGCAAGCAATGAACCATCAGGACTAAAAGCAACCTCCATAGTGCGGCGCTGTGCTCTTATCTTCTTAATTAACTTACCGTCCGCCACATTCCATAGTTGAACTGAACCGTCTCCTACACCTCCGGCGATCGTTTTACCATCAGGGCTGAAGCTAACCGCATTAACTTCGTCGGCGCCCACAACCGTAATTGTTCTCGCTAGAATCGCCTTCGGCAACTTAGTCGCAGGACCCCGGGGCTTAACCTGTCCGACTATATTTCCTGAACAAATCAGTAGCAACCACACTATCGCACTGTTTCTCATTCCAAAGGCTCCTATTGTCATTATGAACAAACATTCAGCGGCGGTTATCGTCAGATCTAACTAACATGAATCCGACGAAACACCGCGTACAGATTTACTACTTTTACCTTTCGTAGCCGTTATCGTGGCGGAATAGTTGTAGCCCCCGTGTTCGTTGTCCTTATCTACTTTGGTAACCGTGTAGCTGATACGGACCACATAGCCTCCGCCCTTGTAGACATGGGCGAAAGTCGAACCTTTGCGAAGATTTCGAGGGGTAGAACCACCATCTTTTCGAAGATTAATGACTCGCCCATCAAGTTTCATAACTGCGCCGTTCCCACCGTTGTTAGGAACAACGTAAAAGACGCCATTGCCTCCATAGCTGCCGCGTCCTTTCGGCCATATCTGTGGTGAGCCGCATCCGTCGATATAGCGGCCGTTTCCATTATCGAGTTCGCCAATCGACTGGGCCCGATTGGAAGTCGGTAAGAAAACAATCATCAAAAATGCAAAACCACCAAACAGTACTTTATAGCTCATCTTATTCTCCTTTTTTCGTCTTGAAGTCTTTCTCCCCAGGTTACGCCATACTAAGAGCTGTTAATTGCAGATCAGCAACCGCCGGGACATTGCTCCTTTATGAAGCGGGCACGAAGGAGTTCACCGTAAGCACCAGACTTATCGATTTTATAAGTAATTTGCCATTGAGCACCTTTTCCCCATGTGTTCACTCGTTGTGCGGCGTATTGAAATCCCGAAAACTTTGTACTCGTGGCTGACCATTCAAGACACACAGTAGAAATTCTCACTTTTAGACAGACCTCCCCACTTCTATTTCCACCATTCACGGCAAGAACTGAGGCAATTCCCGAATACCTGGCCGGTTTAACTTTTGTTACATTCGACTTGACTTCATCATAGTTATTGCTTAACTGAGCATTCGCAGCCCCAACGAATAACAAAACGAAAACCATACAAATCACAATTCTTTTCATTTCGACTTCTCCTAAAACGCTACACTGAACATGGGTTTACGGGTTTCTTCTTACCTGTATAAGCGATCGACGTTATATATGGGATTCCACGGCGTACGAGATACTTTATTGAAAATTCATTTCCAACCTTAACGTTCGCCAAGCTAAACCCCTTTCGCCTAACACTCCTATCTCTGGACTCAAAATCAAATACCCAACTTTCCGAACCTACGATGAAACCAACGCTGGCCGGCCAAGTCGATCCGCCAGCCTGATGTCCACAATAATTGCCCTTAACCGTGCCCGTCACTGATTTCGTCTGCGCATTCAATGCGCTTGTTAGAGACAACAAGAGAACAAGGCCAATCAGCGTTTTCTTCATAAATTTCTCCTAAGGTACACGCATAGTTTTGGGCCGTCCCGCGACATATCGCGTTCCATTCCACTTGTAAGTTGTGATCTCTACTTCATTACCCCCGCGCTCGGAATTAGAAAAATCGTAGTACCCCTTTGTAGGCTTTTTCTCTCGATAAAAATACCCGTTCATTCCGGTATCAACCGCAATCAGCTTATTGAATCCAGTTGGAGTCTTTTCAAAAAGAACGGAAGGGCCGCCGCCGTACTTACAAGAACCTATGTAGCCGGATTTGTTGGTCGCGATCTTAACGGATTCCACGCTAATTGTTACATCCGCATTCTCGCAAAATACATCGTGACTTTTAAGTAAGCGAGTTATATCTCTTTTGACGGAAGCAGGAACCGATTGCGCACTTATGTCGGAGACAAGGATAAGACCTGCGAGAACCAGAGACATCATTACAATCTGATTTCTCCTCATATTAATCTCCGTATTGATAGATAGCCTGCATCCGCTTGGTGTATGCATCCTTGAACTCTTTGTTCCTCGCCATAGATCGGACGGAATCTGCTTGGGCCTGCGTTATGCCACCAAAAACCGCGATGAATTCATAATCGTAGTTGACGTTTGTGTAAACGGCTCCCCAAGCTCCATAGCACCCATTTCGTGAGGTAAACACCTTGTGGTCGGGAAAAAGCCCCTGAACTCTTAGGCGCTCAGACTCAAGGAAATAGCCCTTCGAGCAATTATCGCTGTCAACGTGGTCGTCCTTTACGGCTCGCCTGCTCTGAAGGATGACCGCATAGAAATAGTTTGAAGTGTAATTCGTCTGCCATTTCATCTTTGCCGGTAGCTTAAACGTTAGATCATTCGGCTGAAAATACTTTCCGGCCGCGCAATTCTCGTTTGCCTTGCCGCAGATAGTTCCAATGGCGCGCTGCCCATAACTGACAGCGACGCTAGCAAAAACCAAGACCGCTACGGTTACCAACTTCGTTCTCTTCATTTACCTTCCTCCGCATCAGTCAAAATTAGACGACTTAATCTGGAACTCGATCTTTTCTATGTTTTCTCGATGTCCGTACATACTTCCGACCGTTAAAGTGATAAATGTCTTTGTAATAGCCGCCGGAGTTGCCGCCCCAAGTCATCTTTAAGTCCCGGTAACCGGCATGTGAAGTTCTCAATAAGGCGTAAGCCATGGCGCCGGTATCCAGAAGTTGCTGGTATTTGCCACCGACTTTTCGATAGACCCACATCGGGCCGCTACTGTTGCCGCCTATTTGGCTCAAGACATATTCCGGCTGGTTGTCGCTATTGAGATCAATTTTTTCGCAAAAAACCTCGCGGCCTACTTCCATAGACCGCCCACCGGAATCTCTCTCAAGTTGGCTTTGCAGCGCTTGCGGAATCTGGACTTGTGTACCAGTCTGAGCAAAAGCACCAAATACAAAGAACGCGGTGATTAAAAGTAGCAAAATAGATTTTCGCATCATTTGATTCTCCAGAGGATTCACCCACTTAAATACAAGACCCCTTTGTCCACCCTCGATGCCCTCGTCGGGGCTGGCACAACTGCTGCACGCCGACTTGAACGAATGAAAACCCTCCCTCGTGCTTCTTGAACGAAACCCTGTAACGAATTGCGCTAACGGAATCATCCGCAAGACCCGAGACGGTTCTGAGAAAGACACTGACTCCACTTTTGAAATGAAAGATCTCGTCCCGGATACGGCTGCCCTCCTCAGAATTTCTAATGTCCAACACGGTCAAGATGCGTCGCACACAATCACCGATGCCCTGCTTAGACCCTGTGTCGCACTGTGACTGAACAGTGAGTTTTCGAAAGGCAGCCGGATTGGCCACTTCACTCTTGGACGTCGGTCCCTGACCATACGAAGATGTCAGCCCAGTAAATACAACCACCATTAAGAAAATTATCTTAGTCATAGCGCGGGGACTTCCCATCTCATTACATATTCAATCTCCGAATCCAGTTCAGAGGTGGTAAACCGTCTCTTTTCACAATCTTCCGTTTATAACCTCAATCTCCCAACATGGCTGTCCAGTGCCAAACTCCGTTGCCGTCCCTTTCAAACATTATCTCGGTAAAATACTTACGAGACGACCATGTTCGATAGCCCGGCCGATTGTTGCAGAACGGCTGCTTACAAGCGACAGGCTTTCGCAAAACGGCGTTCCGCAAGCCCGGCCAAAACTTCATTTGGTCCATATTTGAAAGAGCTTCTTCTCTTGAACCATAACCATCGAGAGCCCATTCGAAGTTTTGCGCCATCATATTGCGGATACTGGACCTATTGTTGGCCAATACCGCCTGCTTAAATTTTGCAAAGAAGGTCGCAAAACCATCGGAATTCTTGACGGATGTAACGAGGGGTCTTCCTGCGTTGACGGCCGATGGATTCGAATTATTCGACTTAGGCAACCATCCAAGGTGGGGGCCTACCGAGTTTTTATACTCTTCCGCTCCAATTTTTGCATTGGCAAAATTAGTATCGTAATAGTTATAAGCAATCTCGCGGTTGAGATTTTTCAGCCGGGATCGTGCGGTTGAATGATCTGAATAGAGAAAATTGCTAACCGCATTCTGTTTCGTGTTTTTAGAGATCTCACGCCACACCTTTGGCGATTCACGCGGGTCGTAACCTGCTTGAGTCATGTAGTAGAGGCCGACGCGATCTGCCTGATCTTCTTCATTACGCCCGTATTTATTTTGCAGTGCCCCGACGGCTATTATGCCGGCAGCCGCAATTTCCCTGCTGCCAGTCATTGCACCGCCAATAGCAGCCATAAGAACCAGCCATTGCCGTTTTTCGGCACCTTCTAAGTGCTTGCGACCGTGTTCGTGGGTTACATGGGCGATCTCATGGCCAATGATAGATGCAAGCTGAGCTTCATTTTTGATCTGTTTCAAAAGTCCCGTATGAATGAATATCGAGCCGTCGGGAAGGGCAAATGCGTTAAAACTCTCGTCTTCAATCACAGCAAAGCGATAAACACGCTTTCCCGGATAATCGCCCGGAAGGTCCTTTTCATACCGGGGAACGAGCTTGTTGCCGATCTTGTTTACATATTTCTGTAGTTCGAGATCGTTTGCAAAGGTCACCTCGCGTCCAGCAACCTTTCCCTTGCCGCCTTCGAGTTTTGTGGGAACCAGCATTCCCGCCTTGACCAGCTCCAGCATCTTGCGATCTCCACCGGTGAATTGGTTAGGCTCTGCCTCGCCGCCCTTCACATAAACTATGCCGTCCGCCCGGCGAATGCCATCGATTTTCAATTGCGATCCGAGCTGCATATCGTTAAAGGAAGCAAACGTCTTCCCTTTCCAGTCATCCTTTCCGCGGATCACCGTCCCAGGTTCAAGTTTTACCGCCTGTCCGCCAACCCATGCCTTGTCGCCATCGAGACTTTCGAAATACCCTTTTACCTCGACCTCCCATTTTTCAAGGTCTGTGAGAAGCTTAATATTCGTAACCTCGATGCGGTCGTTGAACCGTTCGCCGGTAATCTCAATCTGCATTCCCGGCCGGATCAAATTGCGATCTAAAGGCTTGTCTTTCTTATTGACGACCTTGGTACTTACACTTACAGGCAATATTAAATTTTCGGTTTCAATAAAATTGTTCTGATCTATATCGATGAACAACAGTTCAAACGGAGCCCGGAAATCGGTTACGAATGCCTTCTGCTTCTTAAAAGAAATGCCTACTTCACGCTGCGGAAAGGCGGCGGAATTCAGCAACGCCATTGCCAAAAATATCGCTACTGGTCGCAAGAAAAATCTCATACTTTTACTCTCTCTGGAATTCTCGACAAGAGCTGGCTGTCGAACTTCCAAACAAATTGAATTGGGTTGAAATTGTCTGAATGATACACCAAATTTTCAGCGATTGTAATTGTATTTTCCCCAAGGAGATGCAAAAATCCTCTGACACGTATCAAAATGCAATTTGATCTTCCTAAAGGTTGTGTCTATGAATTATCCGGCTTTCGCTTTTCCCCCGATGAGAAGTTAGTAATCCGACTATCCGACGACCACAGAATCTGGCTTCATCCGCGCGAAGTTGAGTTGTTGCAGCTATTTATTAAATTTCCGGGCCAGGTTTTACCCAAGGAAACGATTTCATCTGAGATCTGGGGCAAACCATTGTCTCGAAATATCGAAAAGGGGATTCGACAAACAGTTTTTGTCATTAGACAAGCTCTCGGGAAAGAAATGATAAAAACGGGGTTTGACAATGGCTATAGCCTAGCAACCGAGGCGATACCAATTGTTGCTTCCCCCGTCAATGAGTACGACCCACGGTCTATCAAAGCTCGCCTACTTGGTCAGTACCCGATCTTCGTATTGGTTCAAGCGATTCTATTTTCCCTTGGCTGTTCAATCCCATTGTTTTTGGAGACAGCCTATCGGTTCGACAAATATCAATCTCGTATTGTTCCTGCAATAATTCCCATTTTCCTGATTGCTTCGGGCTGTTCATTATTTGCGTTTTGGCTAATTAATGTTGGATTAGGCCGTTGGGATCCCATTAGAGCACTTGTCACTGCTTCAATCTTTCTCATTCTGCTGGCTTGTCTGATTTCAACAATTGGCGTACTCATTTTACCGGGCACGCCGATTACGGAAACATTTCTACCTCAAGCACAGACTGCACAATTTGCCTACGCTAAATCCATTTGCATTTATCTTCTTCCTGTCTTTTGGTTCAGCGCAATAGTTCCATTTCACACAGTAAATTCCATCAAAAAACAAGCGGTTTTGAGTGCGACCAAAAAAAAAGCGGGGAGGGAACAATTAGGTATGGACTCCATCAACTATCGAGGTATTCTCAACTTTAATGTGACCCTGATGATCATATTTTTGGGTATCATTTCTCTTTACTCTATATATTCATCTTATTACCTGCTTGACAACCTACGTCCTTCGGAGTATCAGGGTCTGTTTTCGTTTTTATTATTTACGAGAAACGCGGTCTACTTCTTGACCGCAGGTATTGGGGTTTGGTGGTACTATGAAAACCGAAAACAAACTCCCCCGTAGCACACGGTCGAGAGAATTTTACTTCAAAACTTCAAATTGCCGTTTGTGGTAAATATTTGTTGACAAAATGTTCAACAGTACTGGCGACCGACCAGTTAACGCCAAGGTAGGTAGTCATTTCTTCGAAGGAAGAAACAGGGACCAGCCCATCGTGTCACCTTAGCCTTCAAATCGACCGAGTTCTCAGATCCGCATCCACATTCTCCTTGTCAGCTTCGCCTCCGCTTTGCAACAGCCCCTAGCTTCGTTATTTACAAAACCGACGGGCTTGTCGGTCCCGATCTGTATCCGGCGTATTGATAAAACCGCGATACGGGTCTTTCAGATGTTTTTAGAAGACCGGGATTACAAAGAACATTCCGAGGACGATGTCATCGGGAGGACATCCGCGAATGAATTTCTGATACCCGCCGCATCAGCCTTGATCCCCGATCACGACCCCGTCCTCCGCCCGTTTGTAGATCGAGCCTCGATGGAACAAGGTCAGATATCCGAGATAGTTGCAGATATACTGATGCGATCGGTCGACTTCGGCGAATTTCAATTCAATCTTGCTTTCTGAAACCGCAGATACGGTGATATTCTCAATTTTCTCCGGCGAAATGCGGTTCGCAAAGATCAAGAGCGGCGAGCCGAGAGGTTTTGCTGCAAGAGATTTCCACTAGTAATATTGTGGTTTATCTCGGAAGAAACATCGACATCACCTAACTTCCATCGCAAAAAGAGCCGTTAGAACAGGCAGGTGTTTCATTAGGACAGACTCGAAATTTAGAGAGCCCAAGGGATGCCTAGGAATTTCCGTACCAAATTCAAGCTCGATAATAATTCGATTAATAAATGTTCAATTGGGTCGGGGTTGCCGGTTAATGGAGCAGCTTATTGACCATCGCGCAAAGCCTTTCTTCAAAGAAAGGTGAACCGAGGGCCTTAAGCCGAATGCGTTAGCAATACAATGCCTTTCTTCGTGTGGTCTAAGGCAAGGTGGAGGGCGAACCGGCAAGGGGAAAACCCCTAATACTTCGGTTTCATTTCCTCCAGACGCCGGTCCATATCCCTGAAGAATCCCGTGACGACTGATGAGACCATTCGCAAACGAGCGGCCTCCATTGCTGCTGTTTGATTTATTGATGCGGCTTCAGTGCGGCCCTCAAAGTTGAGTTGATTTGAAACTCTCTCCATGTCGGCCGAACGGCGAATTCCTGAAAGCTGGATTCCGGCACCTTGTCTGGTGCTCGACGACGCAATCGAACCGCCCGTATTGAAAGCCTGCTTGCTTTGTGAAGCCTGAGTTTCGAGGGCCTGATTGATCTCACCTTGATAAATATTACTTGCCTCTACCTTTGTGTCCGCGACAATGCCGGTGTTGTTGTTTTGAAGCGTGACGTTTGTGCGAGTGGTAGAGTCCATCTGCTTGTTCACTTCTTGAATAGGATGCTTATTTCTCGACCAATCGAAGAATTCCTGGCCTGTGCGGATAGGAACGGAAGTTCCGGCGATCGAGGAGCCGCCGGGCGTAAATTCATACGTCTTCATTCCAAATCGCTCAAGGTTGCCCTGACCGCGAAGTTCAACTTCCTTCATGCCATCAATGGTTCTGGCCTCCCGTGTTCCTTGGGCCTCGGCCAGTGTTCCGGCGATCTCGCGCTTAGTTGCCGCTGCGCTGCTGCTCAAACCGTAGTTCTTACTCGCCTCGGCAAGCAATGTCTGCGTTACCTGATTTGCCCGGATCTGTCCCAAACTAGTGGTAAGGCCGCCTTCGACTCCGGCAACCGACGAGACCAGACGGGCGTCCGTTGATTGGTTGGCTGCTTCTAAGGATTTTCTGGCGGCCGTCTGCTCCGCATTGTAGATGCCCTGAATTTGGGTGTTTTCGGCCTGTCGATTGATAGCGGCTCCCGCAACTAATCCGTATGTCTCAAGTGCAGTTCCAATACTCGAAAGCATCCAGCCCATGGAGATCTGAGAAACACCCTCATAAACCTGTCCTCGCAGAACTCTGTAACTGAGCCACGGAACTAGAATGAAGCAGAGGCTGGAAACGAAGAACAAGGCAGTGACGATCAGAGCACTTGAAGCCGGATCGTAGGCACCGTTGGTTATGATCTTTGCCGTTACTGGATCAAGTGAGAATGTGCTCTCACCGTTGTAGATAGAAAGAGCGAGAACGCCAAGGGCATAGCAAACATAGAGAGTCACTTCCTTCACCATCGGAAAGGCGAGTGCGAATGTCGCAACGCCCCAACAGAATGGATAGAACATCTGAGCCGCAAACTTCTCGTCAAAGCCGAAAGCAGCCAACACAGGAGCCGCCAGTTTCAGGCCTATCAATATGAATAGTCCGGCGATCGCAAGAAACAATCCGCCGAACTTTATGATGTTCTGTCCGATCACCATAAAGGTGAACATTCGGGGCATATCCCATCCGAGTATGTAGAGTTCACCTGTAATGTCTTTCACGGATGATTCCTTATCCATGATGATGCCAACAAGACCCGGTTCACCATTCGGAAGGCGTTCGGCAAGCAGTTCGTTGGGATCTTCAACGGCAAAGTTTGCTTTCACATACTTCTTCATCTTGTCGTCAAACTCGGCTACCAGTGAGCGGTTGTAGGCGCGAATTGGCCGCGCAAAGAACTTTCCGGTTATCGTGAGGCCGTCGATGATGAACGGGCTCGCTCCGATCAATACCATGAAAATGATCGAACGGATAGCCCACGCAACGAGTTGCTCGGGACCTAGACCTCGGTTGTCATGGAACCTGCGAATAAAAGCGAAGATCAACACAAAACTCCCTATGATCCACGCCAGAAACATAAGGATGGGCATGAGCGGCTTTATGATGGTATTGAGAACGGATTGAAATAGCCATTCCTGTCCGGTCCGCATGAGATTCTTGATCTGTTCGCTGAAACTCGGTGCAGGAGGTTTCGGCGGAACGACTGGGCCCGGAGAGGGACTCGCTACTGGGTTCGCGGGGTATCTATTCTCGAATTCGCGAAGTGCCGGTGCCGGACTTCCGTCGAGCGGCGGCATAAACGGAGAATCCGAGTTGATCGTCATTATCAGGTCATTCGCCGTCACAGGCTGTCCGTTCATCGTTCCTACCGGAGTCTGGCCCTCGACACGAGGAGGGCGCGGCCGGGTTTGCCCGGCCGCTTTCGGGGCGAGGAGACATGGCGAGACGAGGTAGGCGAGAACGAATAGAGCTGTCGCTAAAGCGTGGCGAAAATAGGTCACGTTTTTCATGGCTTTGATGTTTTAGTTCTTAGATCCTATATTTTGGCGATTATGGAAGCGGGCTTTCATAGACGTCGTCATTCCATACTTCAAAGCGTTCTAGTTCGCGAAGAAACTCGTCCGAGGCTCGTGTGATCCCAGTCATCATCTCCGTGCTTCGGCGAATCTCTTTTCCGAACTCTGTCATCTGCTCGATCTTTAGGCCGTAAGCAATAAATTTGGCCTGTATCTTCGCTTCAAGTTCGCGTAGCTGTCCTTCGACCGTTGATATGCGGAGATTGATGGCGAGCATCTGGTCGATGAGTGATTGAACCCCGTCCTGATTAGCGGAAGGGTTCGCAGAGATCGCCCTTGTCTCATCCGCGATTTTCTCGCGCTCTTCGTAGAGTTTTGCCAGATCGAGAAGCATGTTTTCGCGGTCAAAAAGCATGCGTTCGAGTTCAGAATCGAGCTTTGCGAGGCGTTCGAGATTCTTGAGGTGGGCATCGGCGGTTCGGCCGATCGAATGCCGAAGAAAGTCATCAAGGTCCCGTTTGTTTGCGTCCATATCGAAGATGCCGTTCTTAAGTCGTCTTGCGATATTGACGACTGAATGTATCTGGCTGGTTATGGTCGCCTCGATTCGCTTCTTCAACTCGAAGGTGCCACGAATCAGACGGCCGATAGTTGCGTAGGTGGTTATCAGCTGCTTGTGCCGCATAACTTGTTCTTCAACCTTGCCGAGAATCCCTCGCAGATTCGTTACACTTTCAACCATCTTTTCGTACTGCTTAACCGCATGTTCATAGGTATCGATATAGTGATTGATCGTCTCAAGCCACCGAGCCGCCTCTTCGACTCTTTTCTCAACCTGGAGTATGTATTGCGACGGATCGAATACCGTCCACTGTGCCCGGGCCGGGCGAACGTCGATCCCGATGAAGATCGAAGAAAGAACTACTCCGAGAACGATCTGTCTTATTGTTTCGTTACTTCCGATCATGCTGACACCTCCAAACCGTTCAATTCATTTAGGTCAAAAGAAGATATTTCCGTGAGTCCGACTGCGGTCAATCCGCTCGGGTACTTTGCGGCCAGCCAGGACACGACGATCTCGGGCGGCAGGTCGGGACGAATATTCTCGACCAGCCTTCGCGCATTCGCTTCGTTCGTGTCGTTCGTGTTAGCCCAGAGCATTGCGGGCGAAAGACGGATCTCGGCCATCTGGACGATCTTGTCTGCTCCGCTGCCGATGACGAAAACCCACTGGGTGTATCTTCCGTATTGGTTTCTGATCGCTCGGATCGCAGCAACTGTTTCAGGTGCCAGTTCGCAGTCAGCGGCCAAGCGGTCAAAGCCGCCGATTTGTTTGCCGATCATCTTTACGCCTGAGTTCTTTACGAGGTCTATACCGATCTCATTCGGCCGCTCTGTCGTTCCGGTAAAATGCTCGTAAGCCTGCGAGAATAAGACGGTAACAAGACCTTCTTTACGGCCGGTCACTGATGCCTCGGCAATGAGTTCCTGAATCGCGGGAAAGTGCTTGTTGATCTCGCGCATTTCGTCGCAAAGGAATAGGATCGGTGTCTTTTGCTTCCGCTCGTCTTCCTCGCCTATCTCCTGCATGATCTGTGCGCTTATTCTGAATCCAACACTCTCACGTATCTTTTCGTCGAGGCCGCTGATTCCGGAGAGCTCGAAAACGTCGAACATCGATGGAACGTCATAATCTGGATGGGTCGACGAGTTAAGCCACGGATCTTTGCGATGAACATTGAGCTTTAAGTAAAGCTCGCTCGCCTGGCCCTGTTGTGCAGGCTCCCAGTGATAGGTCTTAAGAACATCCAAAAAATGTCCAAGAGTTGGCTGAAATTTCGGTCTGCCGTCTCCGTTTCGAGCCTGCGACATCTTATAGACCTCATCGATAACGGTGGCAGCAATAGCACTCGTAATCGCATCTGTCCTTGCCGTCTTGCTAAGAATGAGGATGTCCATCAACACCATTGAAAGCTGACGTTTTGTGGGTCGAATTCCTTTTTCTATACCCGGGTAATTCCAGATATTGATCGGTTTCGGATCGGCTTCGTTGAACTCGATATGACGGCCGCCAAAAAGTTTACAGATAGGCTTGAACGAGTGCCTGTAGTCCATCACGCGGACCTTTACGTTCCCGCGGTGAGCCCGGATGTCCGTGATCAGCATAGCCGCAAGAAATGATTTGCCTTCACCGGACGCTGCGGTGACGATGACTGTTGGAGATTTGATCAGTGCCCGATCGTAGAGATCAAGACCAAACATCTGGCCGTTCGGAGTTATAAAGATGCTGTGCGGCCGCCCGCTTCCACGCCAACTCGTTTCGGTTGGAACAAAGGAGATTACCGAGTCGGCCGTTTCCGTAAGTTCCTGACCTGTTGGCTTCCAGGAAAGTTCACCGGTAAGCATTCGCGGATAAATAGCTCGCTGCCGCACCGCGTCTTCTCTAATTGCGTCCGCCCCGATCTTCTTGCGGATCGCTGAGACTACCGCATCACATCGGTCGTCAAGAATCTCAAGTTGCCGACGCCTTTCCTTTAGCCCTTTTGAGCGGCCCGCAAGGACAATAACGCTCAGCCTGAGATCGCAGATCTCTTCATTGTCCCCTTCGACCTGTTCGAGCAGGCCCTCAAGGTCTGACTTGATAACAACCGCGTCCTTTTTGAGATTACGGAACCCAAGCCAGGTGTTGCGGCTGCCGTCGATACGATCG